>Ga0209934_1000039_pt1 | contig 559490 bp, 502 predicted proteins | sample ThiBiot_750_plan_2_FD_183950 | JGI IMG/M metagenome (GOLD analysis project Ga0209934, IMG submission 183950) | Wastewater bioreactor microbial communities from Cape Town, South Africa - Thiocy_expt_750_plan (SPAdes) | ecosystem: Engineered > Bioreactor > Thiocyanate-remediating >... | reverse complement strand
CGGCAGAAGGAGCCTAAGAAAGCGGCCCCGAACCCCAATACTCGGTGGCCCTCAACGACGCGATCGCGTCGACGGCAGGGTGGCCCCGAACCCCAATATCAGCGGCCCTCAGAAGCGCGAATACTCATCTGAGTGCTGACGCCGACTTTGTGCTCGATGGCACCCTCAATCATCCAAAGTCCTACAGCGTCGCCGCACTTCTTCACCCCGAACTGGCAGACGAGTTTGAGGCGCTGCAAGACCGGTTGCGCGACCGCGTGCTCATCACCTGGCAAACGAAACTCAACGCACGACGAGGGCACAACGGTCTGATTCGTGAGGACCTCGTCCGGATCGAAGTAGTGGAGCTTCTGCACCGCCGCTCGAGAGCTCTCGATCCGCATATCCATCGGCATCTGTGGCTGAACGTAAAGGTTCTCGGCGCCGATGGGAGGTGGTCGAACGTTGACTCGCGCGTCGCGATGAAGTTGCAGACGCTCATAAACGCGGAGGGTGAGCTTGCCGCGCGGACCGACCCGGCATGGATTGCCGCACTTGCCCGGCACGGATACACGATTGATGCCGCCGGCGAGATAGCCGAACTTGCCGCCATCGTTCGTCCGCTCTCGCGGCGCTCGGCGCAGATCGAGGCCAACCGGACACAGTTGTCGGCCGAATGGACAGCAGCACACAACGGACTGCTGCCGAACGCGGAAGTCCTTACGCATATTGACCGGCGAGCGTGGGCGATAGCGCGACCCAACAAACCGCCGTACGTGGATGAGGCGACGTGGGAAGCGACAGTTCGTGACGAGATCGCTCAGATCGATCCTGCCCTCCTAGTCGACCGGTCGCCGCTCCCCGTGGTCGCGACCGCGATGCGGGACCTCGACCTCGATCATCTGGCGGCCGTGGCCATCGTGCGCGCGGATGAGCGGTCGACGTCATCTGGTGGCCGCTTCAATATGTTCGATCTTCGTGCGGGAGCAACGAGAGCTGTTGCCGGCGCGGGTGTCGTTGCTTCGCGTATTGAACTCGACGACCTGATCGACGAAGTCACATCGCGAGCACGTGCCGGCGTGTTGCTGATGGTCGGTGTGGAGCCACCAGAGCACGTCAAAGCACTCATGGCGACCGAGACAGCGCGCCAGAAGATCAGGCTCGTGGCCCATCTGGATGCGCTCGCCGCGCCCGGCCGGGCGCTGCTGGTCACGGAACTTCGACGCGGCGCAGGCGAGGCAGATCTAGCGACCCTCGACGAGTCCCAGATCGCGGCGGCTTGCGCGATCGCGGGCTCCCACGGTCTCGTGGCGGTGAGCGGGCCTGCCGGTGCCGGGAAGACGACCATGCTGCGAGTCGCCTTCCAAGCGTCAGCATCCCGCGGCCAGCGAATGCTGGTGGTCGCTCCCACGCGGAAGGCTGCCTCCGTGGCGTCGCGAGAAGTAGGAAGCTCGGCGACAAGTATTCACGCGCTGCTGTTCGATCATGGGTATCGCTGGGCCTCGGACGACACAGGCGCGGTGGTGTGGAGCCGGCTCACGCCCGGCGACGTTGATCCGACGACGCAGGACGTCTACGGGGGAGCAACCCACTATGTGCTGAGCCCCGGCGACCAAATCGTGGTCGACGAGGCCGGAATGGTGGACCTCCAAACAGCGAACATCCTTGCGGAGCTGGCCATTCAGCTCCGCGTCCGAGTCGCAATGGTCGGCGACCCCCAGCAGGCGATGCCGGTTGGGCACGCTGGGGCGATGGGGGCAGCAATCCGGCACGCGAACGCATCGGTCGAACTCGACATCGTGCACCGATTCCGGGATGCGGACTACGGCGCCCTTACCCTCCAGATCCGGAGCCCACGAGATCGCGATCATGCTCTCCAAGTCGCTGACAAGCTCCACCAACGTGGCCATCTCGAGCGGGTCGGCGATCACGACGCAGCACGGCAGCGCATGGTTGACGGGTACTTCGATTGGCATCGTCGTGGCAAGCGGGTCGCGATCGTGACGAGCACGAACGCCGAAGCGGACGTCATTAACACAGCAATTCAGCAGCGCCGGATAGACGCCGGCGAGCTCGACACAAGCAAGGTCGCGTGGGGGCGAGATGAGCGTCGAATCCTGATCGGAGACACCGTGCAGACACGACGCAACGATCCGCGGACTGGTGTCGAGAATCGGGCTCAATGGACGGTCTCCGAAGTACGCGAGAACTACATCGATCTCACCGCGGTAGACGACTGCGGGCAGCGCACGCGGATCGCCACCAGCTATGCGGTCGAACACCTGCAACTTGCGTATGCGTCAACGGTGCATGGAGCCCAGGCGAGACTGCAGACGCCTCGATCGTCGGACCAGATGTGGACGCGGCGGGGCTCTACGTCGGACTCACGCGGGGTCGGATCCACAACCTCGCCATCGCTGTCGCCCCGAGCCATGCAGCTGCACGCTCGCTCGTCGCGGATTCGATGCTCAGAGGGCTCGTGGAGCTCACGATGCAAGATGCTGCACAGGCGGCGGAAGCAGAGCTTCGATGGGCGGCAAAGGATCGAGCACGGGCGTCGACGGCTCCGTTCGCCAATCGCGAGCGTGCCGCCGCGTCACGGTCGATCTAGTCCCGCAGGGCGCGGGCGTGTGCGCCTCAGCTGTCGGAGTCAGCGAAGGCGTCAGCGATAAAGGTCTCGACGTCGGACTCGCGCCAGCAACGACGCCCGCCGATCATTGCGGATCTCGGCGCGGCGCCCGTGTGCAACATCCAGCGCAACTGCGCCGGTGTGCGCCGCAGTCGAGCAGCTACTTCGTCAATGAACAGAATTCGATCCATCATGTCACCCGCTTCGCTAGTGGTAGTCAACTGATATTTCTAGTGAACCAGGAATTCTAGTCGTGTGCAATAGGGATTCGTTATAGACTCTGGGTATGGCCACAGATGCAGAGATCGGCACGAACTTGACGCGAATCCGGGGGAGCCGCAGTCAGAAGGATGTCGCGGACGCCATGCGCGATCGTGGATTCAAGTGGTCCCAGGCGACGGTCTGGTCGGTCGAGAAAGGCGAGCGCCCGCTGCGCCTCACCGAAGCGCAAGCGCTTGGATCCGTGTTGCGGGTCAACCACGACCTCCTGTTGGCGCAGCCCGAGGAGCTGGACCTTCACGCTGAAGCCGTGTACTTCACCGAGATGCTCGAGGACATTCGCGACCTCGCGTATGAGTCCTACTCGGCCCAGCTGCGTCTCGCCCGTGCCGTCGACGATCGCCCCGAGTCGGAGCGCGCCGGCATTACCCTCGCCCAGGTTGTGCGCAATGCCATCGACGCGGCAGCGGAAGGACTCGCCCGCGCGGATGAACACGCCCGTACAGCGAAAGCGAACCACGAATGGACGAACTCGCTGAATGCTGGCGGGAGCGAATTTCGAGACGCGTTCTTGACGCGGATTCAGAATGCGACCACCACCCTCGCCCAGACGCCTTCCTACAAGATCGGGAGCAAATCAGATGGCATCGATCAAGCAGAGAGTTGACGGCGTCTGGCGCGCTCGCTACCGCGACGATGGGGGCAGAGAGCACTCTCGTCACTTCAAGCTGAAGCGGGATGCCCAGCGCTGGCTCGACGAAGTGGCGACCGCCGTCGTGACCGGCCAATACGTGGATCCTCGCGCAGGGAAGGTCACGTGGGCGGAATGGACCGACGCATGGATGGGGCGTCAGGCGTGGGCTTCTGGTACGCACGAGGCAGCCAGAACCGCCGTGCAATCGGTGCCGTGGATGCAAGCTGCACTGTCCTCGGTCAAGGCCTCTCAGGTACAAGAGTGGGTGTCTGGCGAGTCCAAGCGAGGATTGGCGCCGTCCACGATCCGCACTCGACTCAACTATGTGCAAATGGCCTTCCGCGCAGCCGTCGCCGATCGGCTTGTGCCGACCAGCCCAGCGGTCGGTGTGAAGCCGCCGCGGCTTCGCCGAGCCGAGTCCTCGATGCGCATACTCACCATCGACCAAATCAGAAGTGTCATGGCGGTCGCCGGGGACTTCCGCGTCTTCGTCGAAGTCTGCCTGTACGCGGGTCTCCGTCTCGGCGAGGCCGCGGGCCTCCAGCTCGGTGACGTCAACTTCCTGGGGCGCTCGATGTCGATCGCGCGTCAGGTCCAGGGCGCCACGCACAAGTCGGCGCACCTGGTGGCGCCGAAGTACGGAAGCGAGCGCACGGTCTTTGTTCCGGCAGAGCTCACGTCCTCGTTGGCTGCGCACGTTGCTCGGATGCAGCTCGAGGAGTTGGACGAGCAGATGTTCCGCACAGAGCTGGGTCGACTGTGGAATCGCAACAATGCGAGCGCAGAGTGGCGCCGCATTCGTTCGGAGGCAGGTCTGTCAGACGAATTCACGCTGCACGCCTTGCGCCACACCTTCGCATCAAACCTGATCGCATCCGGTTGTGACGTCGTCACTGTTCAGCGTGCGCTCGGCCATGCGCAGCCGTCGATCACTCTCAACGTCTACAGCCATTTATGGCCATCTGCCGAAGATCGCACGCGTTCTGCAACAGCTGCCTTCATGCTCGTCGTGGCAGATTCTGCGGACTCGTTGCGGACTGAGGGTGGAAAACCCCAGGTCAGCACGGTGCCTTAGCGGTAGTTGACGAACTGCAGGTCGACGTCGAGGTCGGCGGCCTTCAACAGGCGCTGAACTTCCTGCAGGTCGTCACGCGACTTCGACTGCACGCGCAGCTCGTCGCTCTGGATCTGGCTCTTGACCGACTTGGGGCCCTCGTCGCGGATGATCTTGCCGATCTTCTTCGCATTTTCGGAGGAGATGCCCTCCTTGAGGGTCGACGTGATGCGGTACTCCTTGCCGGAGGGCTGCGGGTCACCCGACTCGAGCGACTTCAGGGAGATGCCGCGCTTGATCAGCTTCGACTGGAACACGTCGAGGATCGCCTTCGCGCGCTCGTCGCTGTTCGCCTTGATGAGGATCGCCTCGCCGGACCACTCGATCGAGGCATCCGTGCCCTTGAAGTCGTAGCGCTGCTCGACCTCTTTGCGTGCCTGGTTGAGGGCGTTGTCCGCCTCCTGTCGGTCGATCTTGGAGACGATGTCGAAAGAGCTGTCAGCCATGCCGTGAGTCTAGCCCGCCCGGCCTTGCGAACCGCCGCCCGCAATAGCTCAGGAACGCCCGGCTCAATCGCGCCTGATTCGGGCGTTTGCCGGCCAAGACGACGTGGATCTCCTGAGCTATTGCGGCGACGTGTCCGCGGCCCGACTCAGGAGTGCGGGAGACAGGGCCTTTGTGATGCGGCGCGATTCGGCTACGGGATCGGCACCGTCGGGTCGATCGTGAGGCGATCGCCAGGCTGGATGTACCCGTTGAGGCCGTTGCGCTCCAACAGGTTCGTCAAGCAGATGCGTTCCTGAATCGCCTGCGGAGCGTCACCCTCGGCGACAACGTAAGCGATCGGCCTGCCCTCGGCATCCGTCTCTACGGTGTCGTTTGCCATCGGCGCAGGGCCAGAGTCAACGGCGTAACCATCGGCACCGCAACCTCCCGCAACCCCATTGAAGTAGACCTGGCCCGCAGCCGTGGCAACCTCAGTTGTCGACTCGGGCGAATGCGTCGGCTCACCGCTGGCAGCGGCCGGGGTCGGTGCATGGGTCGCGACGACGACGTCGCTCGTCGGAGCGGGCGCAGCCGCGTCGACAACGGGCGAGCAGGCGGCGAAGCCGAGTGCGAGAGCGGCGGCGAGGGCGACAGCGGCGAGCTTGGACGGGACCTTCATACGGTGCAAGCTAGCGTCCTCGCGAGAGACCGCTCAAATCCTCCACCGGTCATCGGAGGCGTCTCTCGGGCCCGGTCCGAACCGCCGCCCGCAATAACTCAGGAACGCCCGGCTCATTCGAGCGTGATTCGGGCGTTTGCCGGCCAAGACGGCGTAGATCTCCTGAGTCATTGCGGCGACGCGCCCGCGGCCCGACGGTGTGGCCGCCGCTCATAGACTGGACGGATGCTCCCGCTGACCGAAGACCAGGTCCGCGCGGCGCTCGTGAATGCGTCGCCCGAAGAGCGCGAACGGCTGGCCGTGCCGCTGTCGTTCGTGCTCGCCGACTGGGACCACCTCGACTTCCTCGCCTGGCCCGACCCCGACAACCGCGGGCGGGGCTACCTCGTTGTCGAGCGCGACGGCGACCCGACCGGGATCGTGCTGCGCGCGGCATCCGGCGGGCGCTCGCGCGCCGCGCTGTGCAATCTGTGCCACACGATGCAGCCGGGCAATCAGGTCGTGCTGTTCACCGCCCGCCGCGCCGGCGACGCGGGGGAGCGCGGCGACAGCGTCGGGACCTATGCCTGCGCCGACCTCGGATGCCACGAGAACGTCCGCCTGGCGCCGCCGCTCGCACCGAGCGAAGTGCGCACGAGCGTCGACCGCCGCATCGACGGAACCCGCGCCCGCGTCGAGGCGTTCGTGGAGCGCGTCCTGGCGTGATTCGAACCGAGGGGATGCCGTGGTTTTTGGCATCCCATCGGTACAGGTAAGATAGACAATCGCGCCTCCGGTCGACTGGAAAAGCTGGGCGGGTGCGCACCTGGCGAGTTACCCAAGCGGCCAAAGGGATCTGACTGTAAATCAGCCGTCTTCGACTTCGGGGGTTCGAATCCCTCACTCGCCACGCAGGCTCCAGGCCTGATCAGGCAGGAAAAAGCGCCCCTCGCGGAACACTCCGCAGGGGCGCTTTCCTGTATCCGCGGGCGCGTTCGTGTCAGGATGGGATCGGACGCACTCCGCGCGGCGAAGGGACCGAAATGACGCAGCCGATCACCTCACCGGAGTCCAACCGGATCCTCCGTGCTTCGATCTGGGTCGCGATCGGCGCCCTCATCGCGGCGGCCCTCGTCTGCGTCGTATGGGTGCTCATCGGCGACGAGAACGGCATCGTCGGCAAGGCGTTCATGACGATCCTGCTGCTGGCCGGGTTCGCCGGAGTCGCGATCCTCGAGGCGAACCTCGCCCCGCGCCGCCCCGCGTGGTTCGCGCTGACGAGCATGGTGTCGTGGGTGCTGATCCTGCTGATCGGCGCATTCATGATCTGGATGCCGACGACCGGCTACTACGGCATCGGTGCCGAACGGTTCTTCAAGTTTCTCGTGATCGTGCTGATCATCCAGGCCGCGGTGCTGCACGTGCGCCTGTTCATCAAGGCATACGAGCGCCACCAGACGACCTTCACGACGATCGTCGCGTACGTCACGATCGGGCTCGTCGTGATCCTCGCCATCATGCTGGTGCTGCCGATCATGACCGAGGAGTTCATCGACTACCGCGCCCTGTACTGGCGCGTCGTAGTCGCCCTGGCGATCCTCGCCGCGGTCGGCACGGCGCTGCTGCCGCTGGTGAACGCCCTGTTCGCGCCGAAGAAGCCACGCCCGGTCGCGCCAGCGGCGTACTACTCGCCGGCCCCCGTGGCGACGCAGTGGCCGACGTTCGCCGACCGCGTCACGCCTCTGCCCGCGCTGCCCGACGGCTCGCCCGACTGGAACGCGTACTACACGGGGCATCCCACCTATCCGCAGCCCGCTGGCGCGCTGCCGGCGGATGCCGCGGCTGCCGCGCCTGCGGCCGCTGGGCCGGCTGCCGCGCCTGCCGCACAGCCCGCGCAGGCTACCCCGCCGGTCGCGCCCGGCTACCAGGGCTACCCGCCGGCGCCCCCGGCTCCTCCGGTTCCGCCCCAGCAGTAGGCGGCCCCGCCTCACCCCAGGAGCTCGAGCGCAGCCATCGCGGCGTTGTGGCCGCCGATGCCACTGACGGCGCCGCCGCGGCGCGCGCCCGAGCCGCACACCAGCACACGCGCGTGCTCGGTCGCCACGCCCCAGCGCTGCGCCGGAGTCTCGAGCGGCTCGTCGTCGCCGGCCCACGGCCAGTCGAGCGGCCCGTGGAAGATGTCGCCGCCGACCATCCCCAGCGACTCCTCGAGGTCGGCCGTCGTCCGCGCCTCGATGCAGGCGCTGCCGTCGGGCGCCCGGTAGACGACGTCGGCGATCGGCTCGGCGAGGACCGAGTCGAGGGATGCCTGTGCTGCCGCCAGCAGCTCGTCTCGCAGTGCATCGGCATCCGGGGCATCCGTCACCAGTCGGTGCGGCACCTGCAGGCCGAACAGGGTGAGGGTCTGTGCGCCGGATGCCTGCAGTTCGGGCCCCAGGATCGACGGATCCGTCAGCGAGTGGCAGTAGATCTCCGCCGGCAGCGGGTCGGGGATGCGGCCCGCGGATGCCGCGGCGTGCGCCGCGTCGAGCTGGGTCATCGTCTCGTTGATGTGGAAGGTGCCGCCGAAGGCGGCTTCGGGGTGCACCGCCGCGTCGCGCAGGCGCGGCAGGCGACTCAAAAGCAGGTTGATCTTGACCTGGGCGCCCTCGGGCGCGGCCTGTGCCGCAATCGAGCCTGCTTTCCGACCATCCGCGGCGGCCAACAGCCGCTGTAGCACAGCCGGGCCGACCCCGCTCAGCACCAGCCGCCCGGCCACCCGCGTGCCATCCGCCAGAGTCACCGCCCCGTCGGGGTCGACCGAGGTCACCTCGGCGCCTGTGCGCAATTCGGCTCCCGCCGCGCGCGCCGTGCGCTCGAGGCCGCCGCTGACCTGGCCCATGCCGCCCACCGGCACGTCCCAGTCGCCCGTGCCGCCGCCGATCACGTGGTACAGGAAGCAGCGGTTCTGCCGCAGTGACGCGTCGTCCGCCGACGCGAACGTGCCGATGAGTCCGTCGGTCAGGGCGATGCCACGGGCGATGTCGGACTCGAGCGACGAGCGCAGCAGTCCGCCGAGCGGTCGCTGCACGAGCGACTCCCACAGGTCGCCGTCGCGCACGAGCGCGCGCATCTCGCTCTCGCGCCGCAGCGGCTCGGTCACCGTCGGGAAGACGGCGCCCGCGAGCGGCAGCAGGCGGTCGGAGAGCTCCGCGAAGCGCTCGGCCTCGCGCGCGTCGCCGGTCGTGCGCACGAAGCTCGCCGTTGTCGCCGCTCCGTCGCCGCCATCGACGAGGATGCCCCGCGTCGGGTCGGCCGGGTCGGGCGTATAAGAGGAGTAGCGGCGGCGGCGCAGGTCGAGCCGCAGATCCAGGTCGTCGATGATCGTGCGCGGCAGCAGGCTCACGAGATACGAGTAGCGCGAGAGCCGGGCATCCACCCCCTCCCACGGTCGCTCCGAGACGGCGGCGCCGCCCAGATGGTCCAGCCGCTCCAGCACGACGGCACGCCGACCGGCGCGGGCGAGGTAGGCGGCGGCGACGAGGGCGTTGTGACCTCCGCCGACGATCACGGCGTCGTAGATCTCGGTCATACGCTCACGGTAGTGGGCGTTAGCGTGGAGACATGGTGGATGCCCCGGAACTCCTGCAGCTGGCCGAACAGATCGCTCGTGAGGCCGGGGCGCTCGCGCGTCGCCGCCGCGAGGAGGGCGTGCGCATCGCCGCGACGAAGTCGGCGCTGGCCGACATCGTGACCGATGCCGACCGCGAGGTCGAGCAGCTGATCCGAGCGCGTCTGGCCGAGGCGCGCCCCGAAGACGGGTTCCTCGGCGAAGAGTCGGGCGCCGAGCGCGGCTCGAGCGAGGTGACGTGGGTCGTCGACCCGATCGACGGCACGGTCAACTACGCCTACGGCATCCCGCACTACGCCGTCTCGATCGCGGCGGTCACCGGCGAGCCGACGCCCGAGGAGTGGACGGCGCAGGTCGGCGTCGTGTTCACGCCGATGCTCGGCGAGCTGTTCCGCGCGGCGCGCGGATCGGGCGCGTGGCTGGGCGACCAGCGCCTCGCCGTGTCGACGGTGACGGATGCCGGGGCGCTGCTGGCCACCGGATTCGGCTACGACCCCGCGACCCACGCGGGAGACCTCGAGCGGGTGCGCAAGGTCATGCCGATCGCCCGCGACCTGCGCCGCGCCGGCGCGGCGTCGCTCGACCTCGCCTATGTCGCGGCCGGGCGCCTCGACGGATACTTCGAGCGCGGCCTGCACCCGTGGGACCACGCCGCTGGCGCCCTGCTGGTCAGCGAGGCGGGCGGGATGGTCGGGGGCGAACCGGGCGATCGGCCTGGTCGGGCGATGACGATTGCGGCCGGTCCTCAGCTGTTCCCTCGACTCCACGCGGCGATATATCAGTGAGGGATCACGCCATTCCCAGGTGAGGGGGAGTAGTGTTTACCCGATCGTTATCTTTGTCGCCCGAACGGCGAGGGTGACGACAGCCCGAACGTACGACGCCGCTCCACGGTCCCCCCTGCTAGAGCGCCCGGACGAGAGTTCCCGATTTGACCCTCGACGCCCCCCAGGCCGACGCTGTGCCTACGCACCGCGACGACCGTGGACCCTCCGCGCCTGATGCGCCGGAGACGGGCGTCCTGACGCGGGCCGAACTGCGTCGCCGCCGCGCGGCCGAGGCCCTCGCGGCCGAGGCTGTCGAATCTGAGCCTGCCGGGCACACGGCCCCTGCGGCATCCGTGCCGTCGCTGGCCGAGACGGTCGTCGCCGATGTCGCCGCCGCCATCATGGCGGAGTCGGTCGGTGCGCAGCCTGATCTCACGTCGCGCCGCCGCCTGCGCCGGGCGGCCGATGCGGTGTTCGCCGAGGTTGCCGCGCAGACAGAGCAGGCCGACCAGGTCGCCGTGCAGCCCGAGCCGGCCCCGGTCGAGGTCGCACCGTTGACGGATGACCCCGCTGCCGCGCCCGGCGCTGCGTTCCGCGCCGAGTCGAAGCGCGACCTCGACGAGTTCGAGTTCGCCGCACGGCTGTTCTCGTTCACGGGTGAGACCCCGATCCAGTCGCCCGCGCCTGTGGCGGAGCCGGCCGCCGAGGCGTCCGAAGCCGCACCGCACGTCGCACCGCGCCGTCGTGGCCGCATCATCGCCCAGCGCATCACGGCTGCGTCGTTCTCGATCGGCGTCATGACCGCTGTCGGATTGCTCGCGATCGGCACGACGACGACTGCGGCGGCGCTCACGTCGACCGATACCGTCACGGCCGATATCACGGCGGCATCGTCGACCGACGACGGCGAGATCCAGGCTTTCGTCGCGAGCGGCGCGAACGACGTCACCGCGCTCGACCGCACGGAGTCGTACGACGTGGCATCCATGGCCGACATCGCCGCCGACTCCGGTGTCACCGAGTTCGCCGGCACCTGGGTCAACGACCCGAGCGGCATCATCCAGTGGCCGTTCCCCGTCGGTGTGCCGATCTCGGCCGCCTACGGCTCGAACACGTACCTGTCGCAGTTCTCGACGCCGCACCGCGGTGTCGACCTGACGCCGGGCCTGGGCGCCGAGGTCCACGTGATCGCCGCGGGCACCGTGCGCATCGCGACCGAGGCGGGTGGTGACTACGGTGTGACCGTCGTCGTCGACCACATCATCGACGGCCAGCTCGTCTCGACGCGCTACGCGCACATGCAGTACGGATCGCTGACCGTCTCGGCCGGCGACACCGTCACGGCGGGTCAGGTCATCGGCAACGTCGGTCAGACCGGCAAGGCCACGGGGCCGCACCTGCACTTCGAGGTGCTGCTCGGCGGCACGACCCACACCGACCCGATCCCGTGGATGTACGAGCACACCACGGGCACCCACACCGTGGGTTGATCGGTTCAGCGGGATGCCTCGGCTCTGGTATCCTCTTCTAGTTGCCCGCGCGCGGGCAGCACGCCCCGATAGCTCAGTGGCAGAGCACTTCCATGGTAAGGAAGGGGTCGTCAGTTCAATCCTGACTCGGGGCTCGCAGCATCCACATCTCGCCGTGTGGGTGCAGCGCGGCGGGGTAGCTCAGTTGGTGAGAGCGCACGACTCATAATCGTGAGGTCGCGGGTTCAAGCCCCGCTCCCGCTACAGGATGAGGCCCCCGTCACCGACGGGGGTTTTCTCGTTGCCGCCTATCCTGAAGAGCATGACTGAGTTCGCACGTCGCATCGATGCCACCACGATCGAAGCCCTCCGTGCGACGGGCGCATCCAAGTGGTCGGCGGCGAACATCGGCGCGTTCGTCGCCGAGATGGACTTCGGCATCGATCCGCGCATCACCGCGGCGCTGCACCGGGCGGTCGACGACGGCTCGTTCGGCTACATGCCCCAGCGCATCTCCGCCGACCTGTCCGAAGCGACGGCGTCCTTCCTCGAGCGCAAGTACGGATGGGCGGCCGCGCCGGCGGACGTGTGGCCGATCCCGGATGTGATCATGGGTCTCGAGCTCGCGATGGAGCACTGCTCGGCGCCGGGGTCGAAGGTCATCGTGCCGACGCCCTCGTATATGCCGTTCCTGACGGTGCCGCCGATGCGTGGGCGCGAGGTCATCGAGATGCCACTCGAGATCCGCGACGGCCGCTACGAGTTCGACCTCGACGCGCTGCAGCGCGCGTTCGACGGCGGCGGCGGCCTGCTGCTGCTGTGCAACCCCTACAACCCCGTCGGACGCGTCCTCACGCGGGCCGAGCTCGAGGGCATCGCCGAAGTCGTCGAGCGCAACGGCGGGCGCGTGTTCTCCGACGAGATCTGGGCGCCGCTGGTCTATCCGGGATCGGTGCACATCCCGTACGCGACGGTGTCCGAGGCCGCCGCGCAGCACACGATCACGGCGATGAGCGCGTCGAAGGCGTGGAACCTGCCCGGCCTCAAGTGCGCGCAGCTCGTGCTCTCGAGCGACCGCGATCGTGAGACGTGGCAGCGCATCGGACCGTTCTCGGGCCACGGCACGAGCAACCTCGGCGCGATCGCGAACAGCGTCGCGTTCCGCGAGGGCGACGCGTGGCTGGCTGACGTCGTGGCGTACCTGCAGGGCAACCGCGACCGCCTGATCGAGCTGCTCGCCGAAGAGACCCCCGGCGCCTGGATGCCTGTGCCCGAGGGCACCTATGTCGGCTGGATCGACTTCCGCGCGCTAGGCCTCGGCGACCAGCCGACGGAGTTCTTCGACCGCGAGGCGGGCATCACACTGACCGACGGCACGCGGTGCGGCGCCGTCGGCGCGGGCCACGCGCGGCTCATCTTCGCGACGCCCCGCCCGATCCTCGAGCAGGTCGTGCGCACGCTCGGTCACACCGTGCGCGAGGCCGCAGCGGTCTGAGTCGCGCGGGTCGGAGCGCGCCGCACGTGCTCGCGTCGCCGACACCTGGTCGATCGGTTGTCAGTCGGTCGGCGATCGAGGTGCGCGATGCCGGCGCCGTCACGGCGCAGGCCTGACATAGCGATGTCACACGTCGGCGTTAGCATGGACCGTTCGCGCCGATTGTTACGGAAGATGTCGCATGCTCGGAAAGCTCCTGGTCCGCTATCTGTGGACGTATAAATGGTGGCTGCTGGGGGTGCTGGTCTTCCAGTTCGCCTCCGCGATGGCCTCCCTGTACCTGCCACGACTGAACGCCGACATCATCGACAAGGGCGTCGCCACGGGCGACACCGGCTACATCTGGTCGCGCGGTGCATTCATGCTCACGATCGCCCTCGGCCAGATCGTGGCATCCATCATCGCGACGTACTTCGCGGCCCGCTCGGCGATGAGCGCGGGCCGTGACATCCGTCGCGACGTCTTCGACAAGGTGAGCGGATTCTCTGAGCGCGAGGTGTCGTCGTTCGGTGCCGGCACGCTCATCACCCGCAACACGAACGACGTGCAGCAGGTGCAGATGCTCGCCATGATGGGCGCCACGATGCTCGTGACCGCGCCGCTGCTGGCGATCGGCGGCATCATCATGGCGCTGCAGCAGGATGTCGGACTCAGTTGGCTGATCGGCATCGCCGTGCCCGCGCTGCTGCTGATCGCGGGCCTGATCATCGGCCGGATGGTGCCGCTGTTCCGCGAGTACCAGGTGCGCCTCGACGACGTGAACCGCGTCATGCGCGAGCAGCTGACCGGCGTCCGCGTCGTGCGCGCCTTCGTCCGCGAGCGCATCGAAGAGGCCCGGTTCCGCGTCGCGAACACCGACATCATGGTCGTCGGCCGCAGGGTCGGGTCGCTGTTCGTGATCATGTTCCCGCTCGCGATGCTCGTGCTCAACGTCACCGTCGTCGGGGTGATCTGGTTCGGCGGCATCCAGGTCGATGCGGGCCACGTCGAAATCGGCACCTTGTTCGCCTTCATGCAGTACGTCGGTCAGATTCTGATGGGCGTGCTCATGGCGACGTTCATGACGATCATGATCCCGCGCGCCGCCGTCTCGGCCGACCGCATCGGCGAAGTGCTCGACTCGCAGGATGCACTCGTGCGGCCCGAGCACCCCGTCACGCAGTTCCCCGCCGCGGGCACCGTCGAGTTCGACGATGTCTCGTTCACCTACCCGGGCGCCGAGGCGCCCGTGCTGCAGGGCATCTCGTTCCGCGCCGAGCCCGGTCAGACGGTCGCGATCGTCGGATCGACCGGCTCAGGCAAGACGACGCTCGTCTCGCTCATCCCGCGCCTGTTCGACGTGACCGGCGGCGCCGTACGCGTCGGGGGAGTAGATGTGCGCGAGGCCGACCTCGACGTCATGTGGCAGGGCATCGGCTACGTGCCGCAGCGCGCGTTCCTGTTCAGCGGCACCGTGGCATCCAACCTGCGCTTCGGCCGTGAAGACGCGACCGACGACGAGCTCTGGCATGCGCTCGAGATCGCTCAGGGCCGCGACTTCGTCGCCGAGATGGGCGACGACGCGTCGGGCAAGCGCGGTCTCGACGCCCGCATCGCTCAGGGCGGCAGCAACGTGTCGGGCGGCCAGCGCCAGCGCCTGTCGATCGCGCGGGCGATCGCGCACCGGCCCGAGATCCTCGTCTTCGACGACTCGTTCTCGGCCCTCGACGTCGCAACGGATGCCCGATTGCGCCAAGCCCTCTGGAGAGAGTTGCCACACGTCACCAAGATCGTCGTCGCGCAGCGCATCTCGACGATCACCGACGCCGACCGCATCATCGTGCTCGACGACGGCAAACTCGTCGGGTCGGGCACGCACGCCGAGCTGCTGGCCGGCAACGAGACCTACCGCGAGATCGTCGAGTCGCAGCTGGGGGTGGACGCATGAGTGTTCCTGACACTGCCGCACTTTCAGAGGAAGAGCGCTACGAGCTCGAGCTCGCCGAAGAGGCGCGCCGGACGTCCGGCGACTGGGACTCGGTCGCCCCCGGCAAGGCGGGCGACTTCCGCCGCAGCTTCGTCCGCATGATCGGCCTGCTCGGGCCGTACAAGTGGGCGTTCGCGTTCGTCTCGCTGCTCGGCGCGATCGGCGTCGTGCTCGCCGTCATCGCACCCAAGGTTCTCGGCGAAGCGACGAACATCATCTTCGAGGGCGTCGTCTCGGCATCCCTCGGTGGGCAGTTCCCCGCCGGCACGTCGCAGGAGCAGGTCGTCGAGGCCCTCCGCGGCGCCGGACAGACCGACATCGCGAACATGGTCGCCGCGATGGGCGACTTCCAGGTGGGCGCCGGCGTCGACTTCGACCGCCTCCGCTGGGTCGTCACGGCCGTGCTCGCCATCTACGTCGCGTCGGCGCTGCTGACCTGGGTGCAGGGCTACGTCATCAACGTCATCATGGTGCGCACGATGTGGCGCCTGCGTGAAGACGTCGAGGCGAAGATCAACCGCCTGCCGCTGTCGTACTTCGACAAGGTGCAGCGCGGTGAGCTGATCTCGCGCGTGACGAACGACATCGACAACATCACCCAGACGATGCAGCAATCGCTGTCGACCGCCCTCACGAATGTGCTCACCGTCGTCGGCGTGCTCGTCATGATGTTCTCGATCTCGTGGCAGCTCGCGCTCGTCGCGCTCGTTGCCCTTCCGCTGATGGCGGTCGTGTTCGGCATCATCGGGCCGAAGTCGCAGAAGGCCTTCGCGACGCAGTGGCGCAAGGTCGGCCGGCTCAACGCCCGCGTCGAGGAGTCGTTCTCGGGTCACGCCCTCGTGCGGGTGTACGGCCGTGAGAAGGACTCGCGCGAGAAGTTCCAGGACGAGAACGAAGAGCTCTACCAGGCGGCGTTCAAGGCGCAGTTCCTCTCCGGCCTCATGATGCCCGCCATGATGTTCATCGGATCGCTCAGCTACGTCGGCATCGCCGTGCTGGGTGGGCTCATGGTGGCATCCGGTCAGCTCCGCCTCGGTGATGTGCAGGCGTTCATCCAGTACTCGCAACAGTTCACGCAGCCGCTGTCCGAGCTCGGCGGCATGGCGGCGGTCGTCCAGTCGGGCACCGCCTCTGCCGAGCGGGTGTTCCAGCTGCTCGACGAAGACGAGCAAGACCCGGATGCCCCGGACGCGCCCGCTCTGGCGGACGGCCGCGGCGTCATCGAGTTCGAGCACGTCGCCTTCAGCTACTCGCCCGACAAGCCGCTCATCCGTGACCTGTCGTTCCGCGTCGAGCCCGGCCAGACGGTCGCGATCGTCGGCCCCACGGGCGCCGGCAAGACGACGCTCGTCAATCTGCTGATGCGCTTCTACGAGCTGGACGGCGGCCGGATCCTGCTCGACGGGCAGGACATCGCCGAGCTCACCCGCGACGACGTGCGCTCGCGCACCGGCATGGTGCTGCAGGACCCGTGGCTGTTCGCCGGTTCGATCCGCGAGAACATCCGCTACGGCAAGCAGAGCGCGACCGACGACGAGATCGTCGCAGCGGCCGTGGCGACGCGCGTCGACCGGTTCGTGCACTCGCTGCCCGACGGCTACGACACGGTCCTCGATGAGGATGCCGCGAACGTGTCGGCCGGAGAGAAGCAGCTCATCACGATCGCGCGCGCGTTCGTGGCATCCCCGAGCGTGCTGATCCTCGACGAGGCGACGAGCTCGGTCGACACCCGCACCGAACTGCTGCTGCAACACGCGATGGCGGCGCTGCGCGAAGGACGCACCTCGTTCGTGATCGCGCACCGTCTGTCCACGATCCGCGACGCCGACCTGATCCTCGTGATGGAGCACGGCGACATCGTCGAGAAGGGCACGCACGAGCAGCTCATCGCGGCCGAGGGCGCCTACTGGCGGCTCTACCGGTCGCAGTTCGAGCAGGCCGCGACCGATGAGGGCGCCCCCGAGGTCGGAGGCCCCGCGTCGTGAGCGAGAACGCAGCGCCGCGGCGCAGCACCGGCTTCATCCTGGCGTGTCTGGGTATCGGCCTCGCGGCCGGTCTGCTGTCGGGACTGTTCGGCGTCGGCGGCGGCACCGTCATCGTGCCGATGCTCGTGCTGCTGCTCGGCTTCGAGCAGAAGCGGGCCGCCGGAACCTCGCTCGCCGCGATCGTGCCGACCGCGACGGTCGGCGTCATCTCGTACGCCGTGCACGGGTCGGTCGCGTGGATTCCCGCGCTCATCCTCGCCCTGGGCGCCGTCTTCGGCGCGCAGATCGGCACCTGGCTGCTCGCCCGACTGCCGCAGAACGTGATCCGCTGGGGGTTCGTCGCCTTCCTGCTGATCGTCATCGTCATGCTCTTCGTCGTCGTGCCCTCGCGTGACGCCGAGCTGCCGCTGACCTGGTTCACCGCGCTGGGACTTGTCGGCCTCGGTGTCTTCACCGGGATCATGGCCGGTCTGCTCGGTGTCGGTGGTGGCGTCATCGTCGTGCCGGCGCTCATGTTCCTGTTCGGCACGAGCGACCTCATCGCCAAGGGCACGTCGCTGCTCATGATGATCCCGACGGCGGTCTCGGGCACGATCGGCAACGCGCGGCGCGGCAACGTCGATCTGCTCGCTGCGGCGCTCATCGGCGGCGCGGCCTGTACGACGACGGCGCTCGGCGCGTGGTTCGCGACCCTGCTCGACCCGGCGGTGTCGAACATCCTCTTCGCCGCGTTCATGATCTTCATCGCGGTGCAGATGGCGTTGCGTGCGTTGCGGGCGCGCCGCGGGAAGTGAGCGCTCCGGTGCGCCTCGGTAGGATTGCAGCGTGTCCGTGAATCCTGAGCTGGTCGGCCGATCGTTCCCGCCGACCGCGCCGTACCTCGTGGGTCGCGAGAAGGTGCGCGAGTTCGCGCGCGCTGTCTTCGCGACCGATCCGCAGCATCTCGACCCCGTCGCCGCGCAGGCGCTCGGCTATGCCGACGTCGTCGCACCGCCGACCTTCGCGATGGTGATCCAGGACCTCACCCTGCAGCAGCTGCTCGCAGAGCCCGACTCGGGCATCGCGCTCGAGCGCACCGTGCACGCCGAGCAGCGCTTCCGCTACACGCGCCCGATCGTCGCCGGCGACGAGCTCGTCGCACAGCTGCAGATCACGAACGTCCGCCCGTTCGGAAAGGGTGCCATGGTCACGAGCGAGGCCGAGATCACGGATGCCACGGGAGCGCACGTCGTCACGGCGACCTCCGTGCTGCTGATCGGGGGTGAGGTCGCGTGACCGACCCCACCCTCAGCTCGCTGACCGTCGGCGACGTCGTTGCCGAGCGTGCCGTCCACCTGACCCGCGAGTCGCTCGTGCGCTACGCCGGGGCATCCGGCGACTTCAACCCGATCCACTATCGCGACGACGTCGCGGCATCCGTCGGGCTGCCCGGCGTGCTCGCGCACGGCATGCTCACGATGGGCCTCGCGGTCGAGACGGTCGTGCCGTGGCTCGGCGATGCCGGCCGCATCGTCGACTACGGCGTGCGGTTCACCCGCCCCGTCGTCGTCGACGCCGAGGCGGGCGCTGACCTGACGATCACGGCGAAGGTCGGCGCGGTCGAGGCGGATGCCGCGCGCATCGACCTCACCGTGACGTTCGGCGAGACCACCGTGCTCGGCAAGGCCCAGGTGCGCGTGCGCCTGGACGGCTGAGCATGCCCGAGATCGAACCGGTCGCGCTCGCCGGCCTGACGACGTTGCGTGTCGGCGGCGTGCCCGAGCGGCTGATCGAGGCCACGACGCGCGACGAGCTCATCGACGCGCTGCGCGACGCGTGGGCATCCGGGCAACCGTGGCTCGTCCTCGGCGGGGGATCGAACCTGCTCGTCGGCGACGAGGCGTTCGAGGGCACCGTGGTGCTCGTGCGCACGTCGGGCATCCGTCGTCTGCCGTCGCCGCGCGAAGGATACGTGCGCCTGCAGGTCGAGGCGGGGCACAACTGGGACGACCTCGTCGCCTACGCCGCGGCCGAGGGGCTGTCGGGCATCGTCGCGATGTCGGGGATTCCGGGGACGGTCGGTGCGGCGCCCGTGCAGAACATCGGGGCGTACGGGCAGGAGCTCGTCGAGACGCTCGTCGAGGCCGAGCTGATCGACGAGGCGACCGGCGACGTGTCGACCGTTGCGGCAGCCGAGCTCGAGCTCGGCTTCCGCACGTCGGTCCTGAAGAACCACTACGGATCGGTCGCGGCACGGTCGGCCGTGATCCTGTCGGTGACGCTTGAGCTGCGCGAGGTCGGGCAGGGTGAGTACACGCTCGCCGGGGCGCAGCTGCGGCAGGCGCTCGGCGTCGCCGAGGGTCAGCCCGTCACGCTCGCGTGGGTGCGCGAGACCGTGCTCGCGACGCGTGCCCGCAAGGGGATGGTGCTCGATGACGGCGACCCCGACACGCACAGTGCGGGGTCGTTCTTCCAGAACGCGATCGTCTCGGCATCCTTCGCCCGTACGCTGCCTGCCGAGTGCCCGCGCTGGCCGATGGCCGTGGCCGTCGACCAGCTGCGCGTGATTCCGCTCGCGTCGTACGACGGTCTCGTGCCGCCGCCGGTAACGGCGCAGCCGGACGTCAAGGTCAGCGCCGCGTGGCTCATCGAGCACGCCGGCGTCGGAAAGGGCTTCCACCTGCCGCGCTCGCGCGCGGGGCTGTCGACCAAGCATGCGCTCGCCCTCACGAACAGGGGAGGCGCGACCGCATCCGAGCTCGCGGAGCTCGCGCGCTACATCCAGCAGCGCGTGCAGAGCGAGTTCGGCCTCATCCTGCAGCCCGAGCCCGTGCTGGTGGGCGTCGAGCTTTAGGGCGCGGGGAGGGGCGGGGCGTTCGCCGCTGCCCGGCGTTCATCCGTCCCATTCGGTCGCCCGCGCCGCGCGCATGCCGCGTGTAGGGACGGATGAGCGCGCCCGCGCGCGCCCGCGCGCAGTCCCCGCCACGTAACGACTTCGCAACCGAGTATTGCTACCCGCGGCAACATATGTCATCCTGTCTGTGGAAGCGATGACGAAGCGCTTCGACAAACGCAGGATGCGACGATGAGGTCCCGATGACGACGATCCACCAGGTGGCACAGGCCGCAGGGGTGTCCATCAGCACCGTTTCGTACGCGCTCTCCGGCAAGCGCCCGGTCGCCAGCGACACGCGGCGCCGCATCATGGATGCCGCCGATCAGCTCGGCTATCAGCCGAACGCCGGCGCCCGCATGCTCGCCGGCAGCCGCACGCACATCTTCGCGCTGACCGAGCCGCTGCGCCTCGACACGCACGCGCCGACGCACATGAACTTCGTGCTGGCGGCGTCGATCGCCGCGCGCCGCAGCGACTACGACATCCTGCTGTTGACCGACGAGCAGGCATCCGCCGGAATGCGCCGCGTCGCAGCGACCGACCTCGTCGACGCGATCCTCGTGCTCGACGTCGCACCCGATGACGAGCGCGTCGAGATCGCGCGGTCGATCGACATCCCGACCGTCTTCATCGGCATCCCCGACGATCACGCGGGCCTCGAGTGCGTCGACCTCGACTTCGAGTCGGCCGCGCGGCTCGCGGTCGCCCGCGTCGCCGATGCCGGTCATCGGCACGTCGCGCTGATCGGCCAGCCGGCCGTCACGTACGAGCGCTCGAACTTCCCGCCGCGCGTGCGGCGCACCGTGCAGGCCGAAGCCGACGCACGCGGCATCCGACACTCCTTCGCGACGAGCGGGCAGACCGGCCACGACGCCATACAGACGGCGGATGCCACGCGGCGTGCCCTCGACGCCGGCGCGACCGCCGTTCTGGTGCACGGCAGTGACGAGACGCACCGCACGGTGCTGAGCGTGCTGGACGAGCGCGGACTCGTCGTCGGCAGGGACATCTCGGTGGTCGCCGTCGCGGCATCCTTCGACACCACAAGCCTCCCGGTACCCGTGGACACGATCCCACTGGTGCCGCGGGAATCGTGCGAGCTCGCCGTCGAGCTCGCACTGCGCGCGCTCGGCCCGGATGCCTCAGAGCCGGCCGTGCACCTCATCGCTCCCGTGTACCTCGACGCGGGATCGGTCGTTCCACCGCCTGAGTGACACCCGCGTGACCACCGTTCGACGAGAGCCCACGCATGGGTCGAATCGAAGCGCTTCGACTTCCCGTACGACAACTGAAAACCGCAGCACACACGCACCCGAGGGTGCATCCCGACCCATCCCGGGTCACCGAGAAAGGAGTGCCGACGATGGCACGAATCACACGCACGAAGAAGGTGTTGGCCTCTGTCGCCGCTCTCGCGGCAGCCGGTGTCGTCCTGAGCGGCTGCTCGTCCTCCACAGGAGACAGCGGCGACGGGCAGACCCTCAAGCTGTGGCACTACGAGGGTGCCGACAGCGCGATGGGCAAGGCCTGGGCCGAGGCGATCAAGGTCTTCGAAGAGGAGACCGGTGCGACCGTCGAGTTCGAGGAGAAGTCCTTCGAGCAGATCCAGAAGACGGCCAGCCAGGTGCTCGACACCGACGCCGCGCCCGACCTGATGGAGTTCAACAAGGGCAACGCGACGGCGGGCTTCCTCGCCAGCACGGGCCTGATCGCCGACATCTCCGACGCGGTCGACGAGTACGGCTGGGCCGACAAGCTCGCCCCGTCGCTGCAGACCACCGCCAAGTACACCGCCGACGGCGTCATGGGTGGCGACACCTGGTACGGCGTGCCGAACTACGGCGAGTTCGTCGGCGTCTACTACAACAAGGATGCCTTCGCCGCGGCGGGTCTGGAGATCCCCACGACGTACGACGAGTTCGTCGACGTGCTCGACGCGTTCGTCGCACAGGGCATCACGCCGCTGGCCGAAGCTGGCGCCGAATACCCGCTGGGCCAGCTCTGGTACCAGCTGGCTCTGACGCAGGCCGACCGCCAGTTCGTCAACGACTACCAGCTGTACGAGAACCCCGTCGACTGGCAGGGCCCCGAGCTGACGTACGCGACCAAGACGCTCAAGGACTACGTCGACAAGGGCTACATCGCCTCTGACGTCTCGTCGATCAAGGCAGAGGATGCCGGTGTCTCGTTCATCAACGGCAGCGCTCCGATCTTCGTGTCGGGTTCGTGGTGGTTCGGTCGCTTCGTGAGCGAGGCGACGGGCTTCGACTGGACGCTGCAGGCGTTCCCCGGAACGGACCTCTCGCTCGGCTCGTCGGGCAACCTGTGGGTCGTTCCCGAGAACGCCGCCAACAAGGACCTCGCGTACAAGTTCATCGACATCACGATGCGTCCCGAGATCCAGGCGATCATCGGCAACAACGGCGGTCTGCCCGTCGCCGCCGACGCCGCCGACATCACCGACGCGAAGAGCGCCGAACTGATCGACACGTTCAACGGCATCCTCGATGACGACGGTCTGTCCTTCTACCCCGACTGGCCCGCGCCGGGCTTCTACGACGTCATCGTCCAGGAGCTGCAGGGTCTCATCACGGGTGTGCAGGATGCCCAGACGACCAACGAGAACCTCGGCGCGCAGTACGACGAGGGCACCGCGGACTTCCGCTGAGCGGTCCGCTGACGCACTGAAGACGCAACCCGGAGTGGGGGCGGCCCGCACGCCGCCCCCACCCCCTCCAGGAGATGAAGACCATGTCCGTTGACACCCGACCGGCGCGCCCGCGCCGCGCGAAGCTCCCCCCGGAGCAACCGTCGATACCCCAGCGCAAGGGCGGGACGGGAGCCTACTGGCTGTACCTGCTGCCCGGCTTCGTGCTGCTGCTGGTGATCGTGATCATCCCGCTCGTGTGGAACGTGTACCTCACGTTCACGAAGTGGAAGGGCGTGCGCTCGCCCGAGTTCATCGGCCTGGACAACTGGCAGAAGCTGCTCACCGACTCAGACTTCTGGACGTCGTTCGGCAACTCGGTGTGGATGATCCTCGCGATGGTCGTCGTCCCGACGCTCGTCGGGCTCATCGTCGCGGCGCTGCTGTTCGACGTCGTCGGACGCAAGTTCGGCGGCAAGGTCGGCAGCTTCCTGCGCGCGACCTACTACCTTCCGCAGATCCTGCCGATCGCCGTCGCCGGCATCGTCATCGGATGGATCGTGCGCCCGGGCGCCGACGGCGCCCTCAACCAGATCCTCGGCTGGTTCGGCATCGCCCCGTACGACTGGCTGGGTCAGATGCCGTCGGCCCTCATCGTGCTCATGGTCGTGATGGTCTGGGTGCAGCTCGGCTACCCGGTCGTCGTGTTCATGGCCGCCCTGCAACGCGTCGACCCCGAGCTGTACGAAGCCGCCGAACTCGACGGCGCGAACTGGATGCAGCGGTTCACGGCGATCACGATGAGCATCATCCGCCCCGAGATCTTCGTCGTGACCCTCACCTGCACGATCGCGGCGCTGAAGGTCTTCGGCCCGGTCTACATCATCACGCGAGGCGGCCCCGCGGGCGCGACCCTCGTGCCGGCGTTCTACGCCTACCAAGAGTTCTTCACGAAGCGCAATGTCGGCTACGGCGCGACGATCGCAACGGTGCTCACGATCGTCGTCGTCATCGTGTCGATCGTGTTCATCCGCGTGCAGAACTCGCTCGAACGCAAGGAAAGGGCGGGGCTGTGATGGCTACCGACACCGCACTCATCACGAGCGGGCGCCGCTCGGCATCCACTCGGCCCCCGAAGGGCCCAAAGGGCTCGAAGGGCTCCAAAGGCCGCGGCGGCATGACGAAGAAGCGCCCCGTCGACTGGCTGCTGCTCGCGCTCGTCATCATCGGCGCGCTGCTGGTGATCGCGCCGTTCTACCTCGTGCTCGTCAACTCGTTCAAGTCGCCCATCGACTACGCGACGTCGGGCCCGCTGGCCCTGCCGCAAGAGCTCGATTTCGGCGGCATCGTGAAGTTCTGGGAGCGCGTGAACTTCCCCGAGAAGGTCTGGAACTCGATCTTCATCTCGGCGATCGTCTCGGTGCTCGCCGTCGTGATCTCGATGCTCAACGCGTTCGCGATCGGCATCGGGCGGGTGCGCGGCCGCACCTGGATCGTCCTGCTGTTCCTTCTGGCCAATCTGCTGCCGCAGGAGGCGCTACTGTACCCGCTGTACTACATGTTCAAGTCGGTGGGACTCTACGACAACGTCTGGTCGGTGATCATCGTCTTCACGGTCATCCAGGCGGCATTCGGCACCTACCTGCTGTCGTCGGTGTACGGCACGTTCCCCAAGGAAGTGCTCGAGGCTGCGTCGCTCGACGGTGCGGGTCGGTGGACGATCCTGTGGCGCGTCGTGTTCCCGATCAGTCGCCCGACCCTGTCGGTGCTGCTCATCTTCTTCTTCATCTGGACGTGGAACGAGTTCCTCATTCCGCTGACCTTCCTCGCCTCCAACGCGAACCAGACCGTGCCCGTCGCGATCAGCGTGCTGCAGGGCGACCGCCTGATGGACGTCACGACCACGAGCGCTTCGGCGCTTCTGGGCATCATCCCGACGCTCATCTTCTTCCTCATCTTCCAGCGCACCCTCACGCGCGGCATCACGGCAGGAGCAGTCAAGTAATGAAGTTCACCGATGGTTTCTGGCAGCTGCGCCCGGGTGTGACGGCGCTGTATGCCCAGGAGGCATACGACATCGAGCGCACCGACGACACCGCCGACGGACCGGGCCTGGTCGTCACGGCGCCGACCGCCGTCATCGCGCAACGCGGCGACACGCTCAACCGCCCGCTCCTCACGACGACGCTCTCGTCGCCCGCCGAGGGCATCGTGCGCGTGCGCATCGAGCACTTCGCGAGCGACCACGCGGCAGGTTTCGACCTGCCCGGCGCGACGGCGGATGCCCCCGTCGAAGTCGTGCTCGCTGGCGACGAGGCGACGCTCACGAGCGGTCCGCTGACGGCGCGCATCCGTAGCGGCGCCCCGTGGGACCTCGCGTTCGAGATCGACGGACGTCGGGTCACCGGCAGCGGGCATCGCTCGCAGGGGTACGTGCGGCTCGCCCCCGGGGCATCCGTCGACCCCGGCATCGTCGGCAACGCGCGCGAGAACGATGTCGTGCCGCACGAGGACCGGTTCATCCACGAGCAGCTCGACCTCGGTGTCGGCGAGCTCATCTACGGCCTCGGCGAGCGCTTCGGACCGCTCGTGAAGAACGGACAGTCGGTCGAGATCTGGAACGCCGACGGCGGCACCTCGAGCGAGCAGGCGTACAAGAACGTCCCGTTCCACGTGTCGAGCCGCGGCTACGGTGTGCTCGTCAACGACAGCGGACACGTCTCGTATGAGATCGGCTCCGAGGCCGTCGAGCGCGTGCAGTTCTCGGTGCCGGGTGATGTGCTCGAGTACTTCGTGATCGCCGGGCCCACCCCGAAGGATGTGCTCGAGCGCTACACCGCGCTGACCGGCCGCCCGCCGGTCGTGCCCGCGTGGTCGTACGGCCTGTGGCTGTCGACGAGCTTCACGACCGACTACGACGAGCAGACGGTAACCTCGTTCATCGACGAGATGGCCCGGCGCGAGCTGCCCGTGTCGGTCTTCCACTTCGACTGCTTCTGGATGCGCGAGTTCAACTGGTGCGATTTCGAGTGGGATGCCCGGGTGTTCCCCGACCCCGAGGGCATGCTCGGCCGCCTGCACGAGAAGGACCTGCGGGTGTGCGTGTGGATCAACCCGTACATCGCGCAGCGCTCGCCGCTGTTCCGTGAGGCGGCCGCCGCGGGGTATCTCGTGAAGCGTGCCGACGGCACGGTGTGGCAGTGGGACCTCTGGCAGGCGGGCATGAGCCTCGTCGACTTCACGAACCCCGACGCGACGGCGTGGTACCAGTCGAAGCTGCAGCGCCTCGTCGACCAGGGCGTCGACTGCTTCAAGACCGACTTCGGTGAGCGCATCCCGACCGATGTCGTGTGGGCGGATGCCACCGACCCTGCCCGCATGCACAACCGCTACACCCAGCTGTACAACCGCGCCGTGCACGACGTGCTCGTGCGGGCGCGCGGCGAAGGCGACGCCGTGCTGTTCGCCCGGTCGGCGACCGCCGGCGGGCAGAGCATGCCGGTGCACTGGGGCGGCGACTCGACGTCGACGTTCGTGTCGATGGCCGAGACGCTGCGCGGCGGACTCTCGCTCGCGCTCAGCGGCTTCGCGTTCTGGAGCCACGACATCGGCGGATTCGAGGGCACGCCCGACGCCGCCGTCTACAAGCGCTGGACGGCCTTCGGCCTGCTCGGCTCGCACTCGCGCTTCCACGGCTCGGGCTCGTACCGGGTGCCGTGGAACGTCGACGACGAGGCCGTCGAGGTGACGCGCGCGTTCACCCGGCTGAAGATGCGCCTCATGCCCTACCTGTACCGCGCGGGGCTGGATGCCGCACAGTCGGGCACGCCGATCATGCGGCCGATGGTGCTCGAGTTCCCCGATGACCCGGGTGCCGCCTACCTCGACCGGCAGTACATGCTCGGTGAGTCGCTGCTGGTGGCGCCGGTGTTCTCGGCCGACGGCGAGGTGGAGTTCTACCTGCCGGCCGGCACGTGGACGTCGCTGCTGACGGGGGAGAGCATCGACGGCGGCCGGTGGGTGCGCGAAGTGCACGGCTTCGACTCGCTGCCGCTGTACGTGCGTCCGGGGGCCGTGATCCCGTGGGGCGCACGCGACGACCGGCCCGACTACGACTACCTCGACGGCCTGCAGCTGCGCGTGTTCCCCGGCGGCGAGGGCGTGGCATCCGTCACCGTCACCGAGCCCGGCGGACGCAGCGAGACCTTCGAGGTCGACCGGGCAGCCGTCACGGGGTGAGGCCGAGGGCGTTCATCCGTCCCGATGTGTCGCTCGCGCTGCGCGCACGCGGCGTGTCGGGACGGATGAAGCCCGCGCGTCACCCAAACAGCCGCTGCAGGCGCTGGACGCCTTCGAGAAGCTGGTCGTCGCCGAGCGCGTACGACAGGCGCAGATATCCGGACGGGCCGAAGGCCTCGCCGGGTACGACCGCGACCTCGGCCTCGTCGAGGATGAGGTCGGCCAACTCGAGCGTCGTCGAGACGGTCGTGCCGTTCCACGTGCGGCCGAGGAGGCCCCGCACGTCGGGGTAGACGTAGAACGCCCCGAGCGGGTTCGGCACGGTGACGCCCGGGATCTTCGCGAGCTCGGCGACGATGAGCGTGCGGCGGCGGTCGAAGGCCACGCGCATCTGCTCGGCCTCGTCCTGCGGGCCCGTGAGCGCTGCGAGCGCCGCGCGCTGCGCGATGTTGTTGACGTTCGAGCTCAGGTGCGACTGGAGGTTGCCCGCGACCTTGATCGCGTCGGCGGGGCCGACCATCCAGCCCACGCGCCACCCCGTCATCGCGTACGTTTTCGCGACGCCGTTGACGAGGATCGCCTGCCCGGCGAGCTCGGGCACAGCTTCGACGATCGACACGGCACGGGCGCCCTCGTAGACGAGGTTCTGGTAGATCTCGTCGCTGATCACCCAGATGCCGTGCTCGAGCGCCCACTGGCCGATCGCCGCCGTCTCTTCGGGCGTGTAGACCGACCCGGTCGGGTTCGACGGCGACACGAACACGAGCACCGTCGTCTTCTCGGTGCGCGCGGCCTCGAGCTGGGCGACCGTCACCTTGTAGTCCTGGTCGGCACCGGCGAAGACCTCGACCGGGATGCCATCGGCCAGCGCGATCGCCTCGGGGTAGGTCGTCCAGTACGGCGCCGGCAGCAGCACCTCGTCACCGGGGTTCACGACCGCCTGGAAGGCCTGGTAGACGGCCTGCTTGCCGCCGTTGGTGACGATGACCTGCGACGGCGCGACCTGCAGGCCCGAGTCGCGCAGGGTCTTGGCGGCGATCGCCTCGCGCAGCACGGGCAGACCCGCGGCGGGCGTGTACCGGAAGTTCGCGGGGTCGCGCAGGGCATCGGCCGCGGCATCCACGATGAACTGCGGTGTCGCGAAGTCGGGCTCGCCGGCCGCGTACGAGATGACGGGCTTTCCCTCTGCCTTCAGGGCCTTCGCCTTGGCGTCGACCTTGAGGGTCGCCGACTCTGCGATGGCGGACAGCTTGCGGGACAGGGGAGCGCGTTCGGTCACACCGCAAGCCTAGTCGCGGGCCGTCGCCGGAGCAGGCGAGTCGGCGTCCGTCGTACCGAACATCCCGTGCCCGTCCTCGACGAGCACGTCGTAGGCCTCGCCGTAGGTCGTCGGAATCTTCGCCGACGGGTTCACCCGCGCCAGCAGCAGTCCCATCAGCCCGCGCGCGGGCGAGGTGAGCGGCCGTGCGCGGTGCGCGTCGGCGGTGTCCTCACCGACCGCCTCGGGGTTCGGCGGCTGCCACAGTGCCGTCGGCTGCGGCCACGTGTTCGGCTGCCGCGCCGACGTGCGGTTCACCGCGTTGTGCACGGGGACGGCGCCCCTGTCGCGCTCGGTCAGCGGGGCCAGGCCGTGCTGGCGGCACAGCGTCGCGATGACGGATCCATGGTGCATGTCGTCGTGGATGACCGTGCCGGCCTCGGTGTACGCGCTGACGACGAGGGCGGGAATCCGCAGCCCGAGTCGGTCGAACGCGAATCCCATCTCGCCCGCCCCCGCGTCGTCGGGTGGAACGGCGGCGGGCGGTGCGACGTGGTCGAAGATCCCGCCGTGCTCATCGAAGGTCACCACGAGCGCCGTGTTGAGGGCGTTCGATCCGGTCGTCGAGGCGCTCGTGCGGATCGCGTCATAGACGTCCTGCAGCAGTTTGTCGCCGGCGCGCACGTCGGAGACCGCGCTGCCGTCGACCTCCACCGTCGTACCGTCCTCCAGTGTGAGAATGCCTTCGCGCACTTCACCCCACGGCGGGTGCATGTCGTTGTGGTTGAAGATCATCCGCGGCTCGATGAACGCGTACGCGGGCAGATCGCCGTTTGCGGCATCCGCGGCGAACTGCGTCATGTCGCGGAAGTTGGTCTTCCAGTACTTCTCCAACGCGGGGGCGTGGATGAAGCCCGTCAGCGAGACCAGCTGTGTCGGGTCGTAGTAGACGCGCCACGAGATCCCGGCCTCTTCGAGCCGATTGAAGATGGTCGGGGATGCCGGGGCGTCCAGCCACTTCCGGTACGAACCGTCGGTGTGGTTGACGACGAAGCCGTGCGAGGTCGAGGCGTGGAAGAACGACCGGTTGCAGTAGGTCTGCGACGGCACGGCGGCGAACCACCGGTCGTAGACGGCGAACTCGCGGGCGAGTGTCGACAGGACGGGCATCATCTCGCGGGAGAATCCGCCCATCGCGACGCGGTACTCGTCGGCGGTCGGCTCGCGCCGCTCGGAGAGCCGGTAGTTCACGATGTAGTCGCGCACGAACCCGCTGTTGCTGGGCGCGGCTCCCGCGGGCGGGGCGTTGTATGGCGTCTTCAGCCCGTTCTTGCCGAGGTCGTCGTTGCTCGCCGGATCGATGACGTCGAACAGCTGTGTGTTGACGTGCGGGTAGGTCTCGCCGGGATCGGGCTGCGGCTGCTGCATGATCGAGTCGGTCGCACCCGTGTAGATGTATGCCGGGATCGGGATGCCGTCAGGGCCGGGGTTGGCATATTCTCCCTGCGGAATGCCGTCGAACTGGTCGCGCGTCTTCTCGGCTGCGCTGTAGAGCCGGCCGAGGACGTTGTCGAAGCTGCGGTTCTCGAACATCAGCACGACGACATGGTCGAAGCCCGGCTCGGGGCGTTCGGGCAGCGGCGAGAACTCCTCCGGGAGGGGCGTCGCGTCCGGCGCTGCCGCAGAGTTCACGGCGCTCGCGATGCCGAAGCCCGCGCCGCCCGCAACGGCGAGGCCAGCGACGCCGATGCCGGTGCGGCGCAGGAACTGGCGGCGGCTGGTCCCCTCGTCGCCTGTCATCCGTGCAGTCTACGAGGGGGCATCCGCATACAGCGTCGAGACCAGGCGTGAGCCGACCTCTCGGCGCGACGAGACGCCGAGCTTCGCGAAGATCGACTTGAAGTGGTCTTGCACGGTGTACGGCGACAGGTGCAGTGACTGCGCGATCGCCTGCGTCGAGTCGCCGCGCATCATCGCCTGCACGATGCGCGTCTCGCGCACCGTCAGCCCGTGGGCCATCATCATCAGCGGCACGATCTCGGGCGGCGTCGCCGGCTCGATCGTGACGGCGTACTGCAACGTGTGCCCGGCGTCGTCGCGGAACCGCGCGGCCTGGAACACGAACCACGTCCCGTCGCGGTGCTGGGCGCGCAGCCGCGGCGCGGACTCCTCGCCGCGCTGCAGGCGGGTCAGGACGGCCGCGACGGGCGTCGCGAGATCGGCGTCGAGGTCTCCGTCGAAACCGCCCACGCGGTGTCGGGCGGCATCGGTCGCGTACTGCAGCGTGCCGGCCGCGTCGAAGACGAGGATCGCGGGGCCGTCGGCGGTGCGGGATGCCTCGGCCGACGCCGCGACCATCCCGGCGCGCAGGCCGTCGGCGAGGGTCGCCTCGAGCCGGTGCATGAACTCCGCCTCGGCGGCGTTGAAGGCGGGGCTCTCCGCGCCGCGGTACAGCGCGAACGCGCCCCACGTGACTTCGCCGCGGCGTGCGATGCCGCGCAGCTCGTGCTCGGCGCCGATGACGGGGTGCACCAGGTCGCGGTACCGCGCGCTGCGGCTCGGGTCGCCGCGCGTCTCGTCGTGCAGGATCGACACCCCGAACGGGCGCCGGGCGAGATCGGTGAACAGGGCGAAGTCGTCGCCGTCCGCGTACTCGTAGAAGAAGAACGCCTGGCCGCCCGAGTTCTCGAGATCGTGGCGGTGCGAAGCGCTGAGCATGACGGATGCCGGGTCGACGGTTGCGATGCACGCGGCATCCGCGGGCACGGCCCGGCGGATGAGGGCGAGGGCCTCATCCATGTACTCGTCCAGCACGAGCCCGGCGTCGGCGAGGGAGACCAGTCCGGCGCGGGCGCTTTCGGCGCGATATTCCCGCATGCAGCGATTGTCCCGTGCCGGCCTGCGCCTGTCACCCCCAGGTTTCTGGGTGACGCAGCGCCCGGCGATCGGGGGAGGGAATCTCCCGTTTCGCTGGGATGGTCCGAACCCGCCTGCTCGGCGACGGTGGTGTCACCGACTCGAAGGAGAACACCATGACAGACACCCTCGCCCCGGCCGCCCCGGCGCTGCACCCGCCGTTCGGCGGCACCCCGCTGGCTGAACTGCGCCGCCGCATCCGCGGCCGCGTCGCCGTGCCGATCGACCCCGACTGGGACGCCCAGCGCGCAGCCTGGGCTCTCGCCGTCGACCAGCGCCCCGCGATCATCGTGCGTGCCGCGGATGCCGATGACGTGGGCACCGCCGTGCGCTTCGCTGTCGCGCACCGTCTGCGCGTCGCCGCGCAAGGCACGGGCCACAACGCCGCGCCGTTGGGCGATCTGCGCGGCACGATGCTGCTGCGCACCGATCTGATGCGGGCGGTCGAGATCGACCCCGTCCGCATGCGGGCACGCGTGCAGGCCGGCGCCGTGTGGCAGGAGGTGACCGATGCCGCGGGCGCACACGGCCTCGCGGCCCTCGCCGGGTCGTCACCCGACGTCGGCGTCGTCGGCTACACCCTCGGCGGCGGCGTGAGCTGGCTCGCCCGCTCGCACGGGCTGGCCTCAACGAGCGTGACCGCCGTCGACCTCGTCACGGCCGACGGGCAGCTGCGCCACGTCGACGAGCGCACCGATCCCGAGCTGCTGTGGGCCCTGCGCGGCGGGGGCGGCGCGTTCGGTGTCGTCACGGCGATGGAGTTCCGGCTGTACCCGCTGGTGACCGTGCACGCCGGGGCGATGTTCTGGCCGGTCGACCGCGCCGCCGACGTCATGCACGCGTGGCGCGACTGGACGGTCGACTTGCCCGCATCCGTCATGTCATCGGCCCGGGTGCTGCGGTTTCCGCCGTTCGACGAGATCCCCGAGCCGCTGCGCGGCGGCTCGTTCGTCATCGTCGAAGCCGTGCTGCAAGACCCACCCGCCGTCGCCGACGCGCTGCTGTCAGAGCTGCGCCGGCTCGGCCCCGCGATGGACACGTTCGCGCCCACGCCGCTGCCGGCACTCGGCGCCCTGCACATGGACCCGCCGGGGCCCGTCGCCGCGATCGGCGACGGCACCCTCGTGCGCGACCTCGACGACGCCGCGATCGACGCGTTCCTGCGCGTCGTCGCAACCCCGCGCGGAGCCGCCCTCATGTCGGCGGAGTTCCGCGTGCTCGGCGGCGCGCTCGCCGTCGGCAGCGACGAGGCGAGCGCCGCGACCGGACTCGACGGGCGGTACCTGATGTTCGGGGTCGGCGCGACACCCACGCGCGAGGCCGCATCGGCGGTGCGCGTCGCGCTCGACGCGCTGCTCGGCGAGATCGACCCGTGGCGCTCGGCGGCCGACACCCCGAACTTCACCGAGAGCCCGACAGCCGCGCAGCGCCTGTTCGGCGATGCGCTCGGGCGGTTGCGTGCGGTCAAGCATCGCGTCGACCCGCACGACGTCATCCGGTCGAACCACGAACTCGGTCGCGGACCTGGCCGCGAGCCGCGCACTCAGCAGGAGGCGCGGTCATGACCCGCATCCTGATGACCTCGCCGCCGATCTACGGGCACCTCGTCTCGGTCGTCGCGGTCGCCGGCGGACTCGTCGCCCGCGGCTTCGACGTCGACGTGCTCACCGGCGCCAAGTACCGGGGCCTCGTCACGCGCGCGGGCGCGCGGTTCCTGCCGCTGCCGCGCGAGGTCGACTACGACGACGCCGACCTCGACGCGTTCCTGCCGGGCCGCGCGAACCACACGGGCCTCGCCGGGCTGCGGCACGACATGATCGGCATGTTCGCGCGGGTCGTGCCGGGGCAGGATGCCGCGCTGACGCAGGCGCTCGCCGCGGGCGACTACGTCGCCGTCATCGGCGATGTCGCGTTCGGCGGCACGATGCCGCTGCTGTTGCGCTCGCGCGACGACGCGACGCGGCGCGCGCAGCGCCCGCTCGTGCTCGGGCTGTCGTCGGTGCCGGTCACGATGACGAGCATCGACACGGCGCCGTTCGGGCTGGGCCTCGCCCCCGCGCCGGGCGTGCTCGGGCGCGCACGCAACCGCGTGCTGAACCGGCTCGTCAACGACGTGTTGCTCCGCGAGGTGGACGTCGCGCTCGCCGCGGCCCTCTGCACGTGCGGCATCACGACGGCGCACCCGCGCTTCTTCGATGCCGCCGCCCTCTTCGACGGCCTGTTCCAGCTGTCGACGTCGGGGCTCGAGTACCCGCGGCGCGAGCTCGACGGACGGGTCGCCTACCTCGGCCCGCTGCCGCCCGTGCCGCGGGGCGACCTCCCGTTGCCGGACTGGTGGGCAGACCTCGACGCCGGCACGCCCGTCGTGCACGTCACGCAGGGCACGATCGACAACCACGATCCGGCGCGGCTGATCGTCCCGACGATCCGCGCGCTCGCGGGCAGCGCCGTCACGGTCGTCGCCGCGACCGGCGGCCGCGACGTGGCCGAGGTGCTCGCGCATTTCCCCGAGGGGCTACCGACGAACGCGCGCGTCGCGGAGTTCCTGCCGTACGACGCGCTGCTGCCGCGGACGGCCGCGATGGTCACCAACGGGGGATTCGGGGGAGTGCAGCAGGCGCTGCGGCATGGCATCCCGCTCGCCGTCGCGGGAGCCACCGAAGACAAGCCCGAAGTCGCCGCGCGCGTCGCGTGGGCAGGCGCCGGTATCGACCTGCGCTCGGGTGCACCGAAACCCGCGCGCATCCGTGCTGCGGTCGACCGGCTGCTGCGTGACGAGCGCTACCGCCGCGGCGCGCAGCGGCTGCAGGGTGAGATCGCGGCGGCCGGCGATCCGTTCGACGCGATCGCCGCGCGGGTGTGCGAGCACGCGAGAGCGCGCGTCGCCTGACGGCTGCGGGACACGCGAAAGAGCGGGCCGGATGCCAGGCATCCGACCCGCTCTGTCGTGCGGTGACGCGGTGTTCAGTCCTCGTCGTTCAGGTACTGGGCGTAGGCGCCCAGCGTCAGGAACGTCGGGAAGTCGTCACCGAGGGCGACATCACGGAAGATCTGCGCCGCGTCGTCGAACCGGTCGCCGCCCTGTTCCGCAGAGCGCCGGTCGGCCTCGCCGAGCACCTGCCCGATCAGACCCTCGATGTACTCGCGGGTGATGTGCGTGCCGTCTTCCGTGGAGCGGTCCTGGTGGATCCACTGCCACACCTGGCTGCGGCTGATCTCGGCGGTCGCGGCATCCTCCATCAGGTTGTCGATGGCCACGGCACCCTGACCGCGCAGCCACGCCTCGAGGTAGCGGATGGCCACCGACACGTTGGCGTGGACGCCGGCCGCCGTGATGGGCAGGCCGATGTGCACATCGATCAGTTCGGATGCCTGCACGTGCACCTCGGGACGCTGCCGGTCGATCTGGTTCGGTCGGTCGCCGAGCACCGCGTCGAACTCGGCCTGGGCCACCGGGATCAGGTCGGGGTGAGCGACCCACGTGCCGTCGAACCCGTCACCGGCCTCGCGCTTCTTGTCGGCGGCGACCTTCTCGAACGCGCGCTCGGTCACCTCGGGGTCGCGCCGGTTCGGGATGAACGCGCTCATGCCGCCGATCGCGAAGGCGCCGCGCTTGTGGCACGTCTGCACCAGCAGATCGGTGTAGGCCCGCATGAACGGCACCGTCATCGTGACCTGGCTGCGGTCGGGCAGCACGAATCGTGCACCGCGGCCGCGGTAGTTCTTGATCATCGAGAAGATGTAGTCCCACCGACCCGCGTTCAGGCCCGCCGCGTGGTCGCGCAGCTCGAAGAGGATCTCGTCCATCTCGAAGGCGGCCGGCAGCGTCTCGATCAGCACGGTCGCGCGGATCGTGCCGTGCGGGATGCCGATGTGCTGCTCGCTGAAGGTGAACACGTCATCCCACAGCTTCGCCTCTTCGGCGGACTCGATCTTGGGCAGGTAGAAGTACGGCCCTGCGCCGTTCTCGATCAGCCGCTGCGCGTTGTGGAAGAAGTACAGACCGAAGTCGACGAGCGAACCGGATGCCGCCAGGGTGCGCCCCGTGCGGTCGGTGAACGCGATGTGCTTCTCGGTCAGGTGCCATCCGCGCGGGCGCATCACGATCGTGGGCGTGCGCTCGGCGGTGACGCGGTACTCCTTGCCTTCGGGTGAGGTGTACTGCAGCTGGCCGCGGATCGCGTCGAACAGCGACAGCTGACCCTCGATCACGTTGCGCCAGGTGGGGCTGGTGGCATCCTCCTGGTCGGCGAGCCAGACCTTCGCACCGGAGTTCAGCGCGTTGATGGTCATCTTGGGGTCGGTGGGGCCGGTGATCTCGACGCGGCGGTCTTCCAGGCCGGGGCCGGCGCCGGCGACCTGCCAGTCCGCGTCTTCGCGGATGTGTGCGGTGTCGGCGCGGAAGTGCGGGTCGTGCCCGTTGCCGATCTCGAAGCGGCGGCGCATGCGGTCGGCGAGGCGGTCGTGGCGGCGGCCGGCGAAGCGTGCGTGCAGCTCGGCGAGGAACGCGACGGCATCCGGAGTGAGGATCTCGTCGTACCGGTCGCGGACGGGACCGGTGACGGCGATCGCCGACGCCGCGATGGGCCCCGTCGTGGGGCGGATGGTGGTGGTGGGCGCGAAGCCCGTGGCGGTGGGAGTCATGGCCCTGTCTTTCTGTGTCGTGGCATCCGCTTCCGAACTGCTGTTCCAGAAGCGATCTGCCGGGTCGGTCGAACTGCGTATGACCACTGTGGGTGAATATTCACGCCTCGGATGACCAAAACCGCTGTGAAGTTTTGACGATCTTCTGCATCTGTGACACACTCGCCGTCATGACAATGACCGACATCACCGGGCAGGCAGAGTCGCAGCCCGTCGAGCCGGATGCGGATGCGCTCACGATCGGCCGCCGCATCCGCCAGTTGCGCACAGCGCGGGGGATGACCCTCGATGAGCTCGCCGCGGCGGTCGAACGGGCGCCCAGCCAGCTGTCGATGATCGAGACCGGCAAGCGCGAGCCGAAGCTCACGCTGTTGCGCACGATCGCGAAGGCGCTCGGCGCGACCGTCGACCAGTTGCTCGAGGCCGAGACGCTCGACGAGCGCGCGACGCTCGAGATCGCGCTCGAGCGCGCCATGAAGGGGCAGACCTTCCGTGCGCTCGGCATCTCGCCGTTCCGCATCGGCCGCAGCATCCCCGACGATGCGCTGCGGGCCCTGCTCGCTTTGCAGGGTGAGATCGAGCGGCTCGGCGACGAGCGCTCGGCGACGCCCGAAGAGGCGCGGCGCGCGAACGTCGAGCTGCGTCACCTCATGCGCCGGCAGGACAACTACTTCCCCGAACTCGAAGAGCATGCGCGGGGCATCCTGCGCGCCGTCGACCACCCCGGCGGGCCGCTGACCCAGCGCACCGCGTCGGACATCGCCGCGCACCTCGGGTTCTCACTGCACTACGTCGCCGACCTGCCGGCATCGACGCGCAGCGTCGCCGATCTGCGCAACGGACGGCTGTACCTGTCGAGCACGGTGCCGGCCAAGGGCGATTCGCGCACGGCCGTGCTGCAGGCGCTCGCAAGCCGCATCCTCGGGCACTCCGAGCCGCGCTCGTACGCCGAGTTCCTGCGCCAGCGCGTCGAGACGAACTACCTGACGGGCGCGTTGCTGATCCCCGAAGAGCACGCCGTGCCCGCGCTGAGCGAGGCCAAGACCCGTCGCGCGCTGTCGATCGAAGACCTGCGCGACACGTACTCGGTCTCGTACGAAACGGCGGCGCACCGGTTCACGAACCTCGCGACGCAGCACCTCGGCATCCGCGTGCACTTCCTCAAGGTGCACGAGTCGGGCACGATCACGAAGGCGTACGAGAACGACGACGTGAACTTCCCGTCTGACCGGCTCGGCTCGATCGAAGGCCAGATGTGCTGCCGGCGCTGGACGAGCCGGGTCGTGTTCGACATCCCCGACAAGTTCAACCCGTACTACCAGTACACCGACACGGGCAACGGGACGTTCTGGTGCACGGCCCGCGTCGAGGCATCCAGCGAGGGCGCGCACTCGGTCTCGGTGGGGGTGCGCTTCGACGACACGAAGTGGTTCCTCGGGCGCGAGACGACCAACCGCGGGGTCTCGCGGCACGCCGTCGAGGTGTGCTGCCGGCGCGCGCCCGCCGAGCTCGAGACGCAGTGGCGCGACCAGGCCTGGCCGAACGTGCGCACGCCGCGCACGCTGCTCGCGACGCTCCCGACGGGGTCGTTCCCGGGCGTCGACACGACCGACCTGTACGAGTTCCTCGACGAGCACGCGCCGCGCTCCTGACGACGCAGAGGGATGCCTCTCCTTGCTGGCGCCGCGGGAATGCCGCGCCTAGCGTGGGAGCATGACCACAGAGACCGCCCCCGGCGGGCACGCGGGAGAACCCCACCGGCCGGGTCTGGCCCAGCGTCTGAACTGGCTCCGCGCCGGCGTGCTCGGCGCCAATGACGGCATCGTCTCGACCGCCGCCGTGGTCGTCGGTGTCGCGAGCGCGACGTCGGACGTGCTGCCCGTGCTGCTGGCGGGGTCGGCCGCGCTCGTCGGCGGCGCGATCTCGATGGCGCTCGGCGAGTACGTGTCGGTGTCGAGCCAGCGCGACTCAGAGCACGCCCTGATCGAGAAGGAGCGGCGCGAGCTCGCCGAGGAGCCCGAGGCCGAGCTTGCCGAGCTCGTCGGCCTGTACGAGCAGCAGGGCCTGTCGCACGCGACCGCCACGGCCGTCGCCACCGAGCTGACGGGGAAGGACGCGCTCAAAGCGCACCTCGCGATCGAGTTGGGAATCGATCAGGACGACGTCGTGAGCCCGTGGCACGCGGCACTGGCATCCGCCCTCGCCTTTTTCATCGGCGCGCTGCTGCCGATGGCGACGATCCTGCTGCTGCCGCACCCGACTCGGATCGCGGCCACGTTCGTCGCGGTGCTGCTGGCGCTCGCCGTCACCGGCTACCTCGCGGCCTGGATCGGCGGATCGCCGCGCGGCCGCGCGGTCGTCCGCACCGTGATCGGCGGCGCGATCGCACTGGCGGCGACGTTCCTCGTCGGCTCGATCTTCGGGACGGCCGCCGGCTGATCTCGCCGACTCTCGTGCATCTCCTATGCGATCGGTGAGAGCCTCGGTTTCTTGGTCTCGTCTGGGAATGCGCCCACGACGCTCAGGGGATGACCTCACACGCGCCCGTTGCGCCCTTCGTCTCCGCCGGCGCCACAGACCGGACCACCTCGCGGGCCCTCATCTCGCGGCCCCGTGGCACGCAGCGTGCGCAGTGGAACATTGCGGCGACGGTCGTCATCTGGGCGACAAGCTTGTTCGTGGCGGCGCTGTGGGTCGCCGGCGGCGGCGTGCAGAGCCTTCTCGCCGGGGGAGGGGAGACGCTCACGACGCTCGGCCGCATCACGGGACTCGTCTCGGCCAATCTGCTTCTGTACCAGGTGCTCCTGATGGCGCGTGTGCCGCTGTTCGAGCGTGGCTTCGGCCGTGACGCGATCACGCGCATGCATCGCTGGGTCGGCTTCTGGTCGTTCTGGCTGCTCCTCGCGCACATCGTGCTGCTCGTCCTCGGCTACGCCGTCACGGCGGGCGTGAACCCGCTCGCGCAGGCATGGGACTTCGTCTGGAACTATCCCGGGATGCTCCTCGCCACGGCGGGCACGGCGCTTCTTGTGATGATCGTCGCGACGAGCATCCGTCGCGCCCGCCGCCGCCTGCGCTACGAGTCCTGGCATCTGCTGCACCTCTACGGCTACCTCGGGGTCGGGCTCGCGATTCCGCACATGCTGTGGACGGGTGCGGACTTCCTGACACACCCGCTCGCGACGCTCTACTGGTGGACGCTGTGGGCGGTCGTCGCGGCATCCGTCATCTTCTTCCGCGTGGCCGCGCCGCTCTGGCGCTCGTGGCGTCACGATATCCGGGTGCACCAGGTGGTCCGTGACGGCACCTCGGGTGTCGTCGTGCGGATGCGGGGGCGGCGCCTGGAGCGGCTCGGTGCGCGCGGCGGGCAGTTCTTCGTCTGGCGCTTCCTGGACGGCGCCGGGTGGACGCGCGGACATCCGCTGTCGCTCGCGACCGACCCGTCGCGCGGTGAACTGGTCGTCGCGGCCAAGATGGTCGGCGACGGCACGCAGCGGCTGGCCTCGTTGCGGCCTGGCACACGGGTGCTCGTCGAGGGGCCGTTCGGCCACATGACAGGAGACGCACGCAAGGGGCGCAAGCTGCTGATGCTCGGGGCCGGGGCCGGCGTCTCCCCTCTGCTCTCGATCCTCGAGTCCGAGCCCTACGCTCCCGGCGAGGCGATTCTCGTGACGCGTGACCACGCCGACGAGGATGCGCTGCGTAAGGATGCCGTCGCCGACCTCGTGCGACGTCGCGGCCTGCGGCACTTCCGGCTCGTCGGCCCGCGCCGCCGAGACGGTTCGGCGTGGCTGCCTACTGCGCACGCCGGCTGGCGCGGCACGGACCTCATCCGCCACCTCGCGCCGGACCTCGAGGACTACGACGTGTTCGTGTGCGGTCCGCTGCCCTGGATGTCTGCGTTGCGCGCCGACCTCGTTGCCGCAGGCATCCGAGCGGATCGTGTGCACACCGAATCCTTCACGAACTGACGACGACCGGAGAAGAGCATGAAGAAGATCGTCTACGGCCTCCTTGCGACCCTCAGCGGACTCGTCCTGCTGTTCAGCTACCGCACCTCGCTCGGCGATGCCGTCGTGGCGTCGGAGGGTGCCACGACTGCCGTCGGCTCGGCCGCGGCTGCGACGTCGGGTTCGTCGACCGCCACGAGTACGCCGAGTGCGTCGACTACGCCGACCGCCACGAGTACGCCGAGCGAGTCGACTGCCGGGTCGAGCACGTCGGCATCCACCGCGACGCTCGCCGACGGCACGTACACGGGATCCTCCGTGAACACCCGCTACGGTCCGGTGCAGGTGCAGATCACCGTGGCTGGCGGCCTCATCACGGATGTGCAGGCCGTGGACTACCCCGATGGAAACGGGCGCGACCGACAGATCAATGCGCGGGCGATCCCCATCCTCGTGTCCGAGACGCTCGACGCGCAGTCCGCCGAGATCGACTTCGTGTCGGGAGCCACGTACACGAGCGACGGGTATCAGCAGTCGCTGCAGTCTGCACTCGACGAGGCCGCGGCATGACCGAGCGCCGCGTCTGGACCGTGCCGTCCATGGGGACGGTGTTCAGCGTCCACCTGATCGGTCATGTCGACGCCGTGACGGCCGATGCCGCTGTCGCGGGCTTCGCTGCCGAGATCGCCGACATCGAGCGCGTGTTCTCACCGTTCCGGGCCGAGTCCGATGTCGCCCGCATCCGTCGCGGCGCCCTCAGCCTCGCGCAGGCCGACCCGCGCGTGCGCGAGGTCGCGGCCGCGTGCGAGGCTGCTCGCGGGGTGACGGAGGGGCGGTTCAACGGAGCGTGGCGCGGGGGTTTCGACCCGACGGGCTACGTGAAGGGATGGGCCGTCGATCGCGCGGGCGCCCGCCACCTCGAGCCGCTGTTGCGGGCTGCGGGTGCCGTGGCGGTCGGTGTGGGGGCAGGGGGTGACGTCCGGGTGTGGACGTCACCCGAGTCGACCTGGTCGTGGCGCATCGGCATCGCCGACCCGCACCACCAGGGGGCGGTGCTGGCAACCATGGATGTCAGAGACGGCGCCGTCGCGACCTCGGGCTCAGCCGAGCGCGGCGCGCACATCGTCGACCCGCGGACGGGGCGGCCCGCGATCGGTGTCCGCAGTGCCACGGTCGTCGCCGCCGACCTCACCACCGCGGATGTCTGGGCCACGGCGGGCGTCGTCGCCGGTATGGCGGATGTGTCCTGGATCGGCGCACCGGGCATCACCGCCGGGATGCTCGTTGCCGAGGACGCCGCGGTGCGGCGCTGGGCGCACGGCGTCGAGGTGTCGATGATCGCCGCCTGACCCCGAGTGGCATCACGCCTTCGGGAGTGTCACGAGGAAGGTCGTCCCGGCGGGGGAGGTGTGCTCGATGGCGACCGATCCGCCGGCTGCGACGGCGGCGTCGCGCACCAGCGCGAGCCCCAGACCGAAGCCGCGGCGGCGGCCCGCTTCGGACCCCCTCGCGAAGCGGTCGAAGATGCGCTCCCGGTCGTCGTCGCGCACACCCGCACCCTCGTCGGAGACCCGGATCAGTACAGCCTCGCCGGCGGCCTCCGAGCCGAGGGTCACGGTAGATCCGGCCGGTGCATGCTGGATGGCGTTGTCGAGGAGGGCGACGCAGACCCGCATGAGCGATGTCTGTGGCATCCGTACCGCCATCGTGCCGTCCGCGTGCACCGCGAGCTGTACGTCGGCTGCCTCCGCGAGCGGCGTCACCGTGCGCACCGCGGACTCGAACGCCGCTGTGACCTCGCCCGCGTCCCCAGTGGCTACGCCCTCCGCGGCGAGGAGCATGTCACCGAGCACGTCGTCGAGGACGTCCACGTTGGTGCGCAGTGCCGAGATCGTGGGCCCGAGGGGATCGCCGCGCTCGTGTCGTCGCTGCAGCGTCTGCACCCGCGCAGAGAGTGCCGTCAGCGGTGTGCGCATCTCGTGACTCGCGTCGGCCACGAATGCGCGCTGCAGGCGGAGCGCATCGGCCAGCGGGCGTACAGAGCGACGCGCGGCGAGCCACGCGATGGCGGCCAGGAGTACCACCCCGATCGCGCCGAGGACGATCACCCAGGGCAGGATCCCGTCGAGGTCGACCACGATGCGGTCGCCGTCCAGGTCTGGATGCCCGGCGCCGCCGTGATGGTCATCCGGGCGGGCTGTCAGCAGAAGCACCGCGACGAGGATGCCGACGCCCGCGGCGATCACCGCGGTGGCGCCGACGGCGACGAAGGCACCGACGCGTCGCGCGGCGGTGCGGATCCGAGCCTCATCCCGCGCTGCGCTCATCGGCTCGCCGCCGCACGGTACCCGACTCCGCGAACCGTCTCGATCGTGTCGGGTGACATCTTGCGCCGCACGTAGTGGACATAGGTGTCGACCGAGCTGAGCGCGTCGCCCGAGTCGAACACGGCACGCAGGATCTCTTCGCGGCTGAAGACATGCTCGGGGCTCTCCGAGAGCAGCGCCAGCAGGCGCGTCTCCGTCGGTGTCAGCGCGACCCGCTCGCCCCCCGGACCGTAGGCCACCGAGGCAGCGGGCAGGAAGACCCACTCACCGAGCGAGCGTCGTCGCCCATCCAGGCGGTATCCCCGTACGAGGGCGCGCAGCCGGGCGAGCAGTTCGTCGAAGTCGAACGGCTTGACAAGATAGTCGTTCGCCCCGGCATCCAGACCCTCGACGCGGTCCGCGACGGCGCCGAGAGCCGTGAGCAGCAGAACCGGTGTCGTGATGTGTGCCGTGCGCACAGCCTCGACCAGCGCGATGCCGTCCAGGTCGGGCAGGCGACGGTCGATGACCATCACGTCGAACCGCTCCGCCAGCGCCCGTGCGAGCGCGTCGCGCCCTCCGACCACGTGCACGACGTCGTAGACCTCGTCGAGCACGTCGGAGGTCATCGCCGCGATCTCGGCGTCGTCCTCGACGTAGAGGACCCGCGCCCGCGGCAGAGCCTGCACGGTCACATCGACTCCTCTTCCCGACGCGTACACGTCGCTCAAGCCACTATCCACCCATGCGCGTACCAAGACGGCACCAAGAGTTCACCCCACGCCGCTCAACCCGTCGCGACGAGGGCGGCCCACAGCTCCGCGCGCGCAGGGAAGGACGTGAGGTCGACTCCGAGTAGTCGCTGTGCCTGCGCGATGCGCGCCCGCACGGTGTGGCGGTGCACGCCGAGAGCCTGCGCGGCCTCGTCGATGCGGGCGTCGTGCTCGAGCCACCTGCGGACGGTCGCGGTGAGCGCGGCGCCGTGTTCGGCATCGTACTCGCGCAGGGGCGCGAGCCGGCGGTCGGCGAGGGCGCGCGCCTGCAGGGTGTCCAGGGCTGCGAGCACGCCGCCGCCAGTCGTGTCGGCGAACAGCATGACGGTGCCGGATGCCGCGCGTCGCACCGCCGCGACCGCTTGCGTGTGCGCGCGGGAGAACGCGGGATAGTCGGTGGGGTCGGATGCCCCGACGGCGGCGTCGAACAGCGCCGCCAACTGCTCCAGCGTCTCGTTGTCACTCGCCGGCAGGACGATGACCAGACCCTCCGAGCTGCGCGCGTAGAAGAGCGCGCCGCGGCGCTCCGCGACGCGCAGCTCGAGCCAGTCCGCCGCGGCATCCGCCCGCGCCGGCGCGACGGCGGCGACCGCGACCACGACGGGCGCGGTCGGCAGAGCACCCCACAGCTCGCGCGAGACGCGGCGCGCGAGCGTCGGGTCATTCGAGAGCAGCGCGTGCAGCAGGCCCGTTCGCAGCGCCGTGCGCGCGCGGTCGAGTCCGACGTTCTGCTCGAGGGCGAGCCCCGCCATCGCGATGACGGAGGTCACGACGCTGCGGCCCTCGAGGTCGAGCTCGGCGCCGACGATCGCGAGGAGTCCGCGCAGGTGCCCGCCGCGTCCCAGCGTCTGCAGCGTCACGCGCTGCCCCGCGATCTCCAGCGTCGACGCGGCGCGGGCGCCGCGGCGCAAGACGGTGCCGGCCTCGGCCGTCAGCGCCGCGAGTGCGTCGGAATCGGGGGCATCCGGCGCCTCCGCCGCGGACGACTGTGTCAGCGTGCCAGCCGCGTCGAACAGACCCACCCAGGCTCCCAGCTGCCGGGCGAGCTCGGCGACCGTCGCCGCGAGCCCGTCGGGGCGAAGAGCGGCGAGCGAGATCGCGCGCTGCGCCGACAGCGCCCAGGTGCGTCGGGCGTACCCCTGGGCCGCGATCGCCTCGGCGTTCGCCCGTGCGAGCGCGATGAACGGCGTGCGGTACGGCACCTCGAACAGCGGCATCCGCGCGTCGCGGCAGGCGTCGGCAAGGCCCACCGGGATGCCCTCGCGCACAACCTCGGTGCCGAACCCCAGCCCGCGCACGCCCCGCGCGCGCAGCCGCGCGACGTACTCGCGGTAGCGGTCGGCATCCTCTTCGACGCCCACGAACTGCGTCCCCGTCGTCAGCAGCAGCAGTTCGTCGGCAAGGAACGGCGTCGGGTCGATCAGGTCAGAGGAGTGCACCCACCGCAGCGGCTCGTCGAGGGCTTCGGGCTCCAGCTCGTCCTCGCGCGAGGCAAGACGCAGGGTGAGCTCGCGGCGGGCCAGTAGAGCACGCAGCGTCGGCTGGGGATCGGTCATGGTGCCACCTCGGTGCGTTTGTACGCGACGTCTGTCGCTGTGTACAGAATGTACATGGAGGCGGGTGTGGATGCCCCGGGTCGCGCCTACGCTCACGGACATGAGCATCACCGACAGCACCGTCGTGGGCGGCCCCACGCTCGCGCAGGAACGCCGTATCGTCACCGCCATCCCGGGTCCGCGGTCGCAGGAACTGCTCGCGCGCAAGGCATCCGCCGTCGCCGCCGGCGTCGCCCACACCGTGCCGATCGAGGCGGTCGCCGCGGGCGGCGGCGTCGTCGTCGACGCGGACGGCAACTCGCTCATCGACCTCGGCAGCGGCATCGCCGTCACGAGTGTCGGCAACGCGCACCCCGGCGTCGTCGCGGCCGTGCAGGATGCCGTCGCGCAGATGACGCACACGTGCTTCATGATCTCGCCGTACGACTCGTACGTCTCGGTCGCCGAGGCGCTCAACCGGCTCGCCCCCGGCGATCACGCCAAGAAGTCGGCCCTGTTCAACTCGGGCGCCGAGGCCGTCGAGAACGCCATCAAGATCGCCCGCAAGTTCACTGGGTGCCCCGCCGTCGTCGCCTTCGACCACGCGTACCACGGGCGCACGAACCTGACGATGGCCCTCACCGCGAAGGCGATGCCGTACAAGAGCGGCTTCGGCCCGTTCGCGTCCGAGGTGTACCGCGTGCCCGCGTCGTACCCGTTCCGCGACGAACTGAGCGGGGCGGATGCCGCGGCGAAGGCCATCTCGATCATCGAGAAGCAGATCGGCGCCGACAGCCTCGCCGCCGTCATCATCGAGCCGATCCAGGGCGAGGGCGGGTTCATCGTCCCCGCCGACGGGTTCCTGCCCGCGATCGTGGACTGGTGCCGCGCCAACGGCGTCGTCTTCATCGCCGACGAGGTGCAGACCGGCTTTGCGCGCACCGGCGCGATGTTCGCCAGCGAGATCTTCGGGATCGTGCCCGACCTCATCACGACCGCCAAGGGCATCGCTGGGGGGATGCCCTTGGCGGCTGTCACCGGCCGCGCAGAGATCATGGATGCCACGCACGGCGGCGGCCTGGGCGGCACCTACGGCGGCAACCCCGTCGCGTGCGCCGCGGCGCTCGCCGCGATCGATGCGTTCGAGCACGAGGGCCTCATCGAGCGCGCTCAGCAGCTCGGTGCGATTCTGTCGGGCCGGTTGCGCGAGCTGCAGGCATCCGACCCGCGCATCGGCGACGTGCGAGGTCACGGTGCGATGATCGCCGCCGAGTTCGTCGACCCCGTGACGAAGGCGCCCGACGCGGCCCTGACCGCCGCCGTCGCGAAGGCGGCGATCGCGCAGGGCGTGATCGTGCTGACCTGCGGCACCTACGGCAACGTCATCCGCTTCCTGCCCCCGCTGAGCATCCCCGATCACCTTCTGACCGAGGGCCTCGACGTCGTCGCCGCCGCCCTCGCCGCCGCCTGACCCCGCCGCCCCGCCCGAACTTCAAAGGAGAAGCACGTCATGACCGAGATCACGCGAGACGTCGTCATCGTGGGGGCCGGGGCCGCGGGCCTCACCGCCGCGAACGAGCTGAAGAGAGCCGGGCTCTCGGTCGCCGTGCTCGAAGCACGCGACCGCGTCGGTGGAAGGCTGTGGACCGACACGATCGACGGCGCGATGCTCGAGATCGGCGGCCAGTGGATCTCGCCCGACCAGACGGCGCTCATCGAGACGGTCGACGAGCTGGGCCTCGACACCTTCAGCCGCTACCGCGAGGGCGACAGCGTCTACGTCGGGCCCGACGGCGCGGCGCGCCGGTTCACGGGCGAGATGTTCCCCGTCGGACCCGAGACCGAGAACGCGATCGCCGAGATCACCGAGCGCCTCGACGCGATGGTCGCCGAGATCGACCCCGACCGGCCATGGGCGCACGAGAAGGCCGCCGAATGGGATGCCGTGTCATGGGATGCCTGGCTGCGCGCACAGACCGACGACGATGAGGCCGTCCGCAACCTCGCCTTCGCGACGGGCTCGGCGATGCTCACCAAGCCCACGTACGCGATCTCGCTGCTCGAGTCGCTGCTCATGGCGGCATCCGCCGGCAGCTACTCGAACCTCGTCGATGCCGACTTCATCCTCGACAAGCGTGTCGTGGGCGGACTGCAGCAGGTGCCGCTGCTGCTGGCCGAACGACTCGGGGCGGACGTCTTCTTGAACCAGGCGGTGCGGGCGGTCGAGTGGGGCCCCTCGACAAGCTCGGGGGCCAGCGGCGTGACCGTCACCACAGACGGCATGACCGTGCGGGCGCGGCGGGTGATCCTGGCGCTTGCGCCGGTGCTGTACCCGCGTATCTCGTTCGTGCCCGCGCTGCCGCGCCTGCAGCACCAGATGCACCAGCACCTCTCGATGGGCTTCGTCATCAAGGTGCACGCCGTGTACGAGACTCCGTTCTGGCGCGACAAGGGACTGTCCGGCACAGCGTTCAGCCCGTATGAGCTCTCGCACGAGGCGTACGACAACACCAACCACGGCGATGAGCGCGGCACGCTCGTCGGCTTCGTCAGCGACCTGAACGCCGACGGCGTGTTCGAGCTGTCGGCCGACGAGCGCAAGGCGCGCATCCTCGAGTCGCTGTCGCACTACTACGGTGACGAGGCGAAGAGCCCCGTCGTCTACTACGAGAGCGACTGGGGCAGCGAGGAGTGGACGCGCGGCGCCTACGCGGCGAGCTTCGACCTCGGCGGACTCTCGCGCTACGGCGCGCACCTGCGCGAGGCCGTCGGGCCGATCCACTTCGCGTGCAGCGACCTCGCGGGCCTCGGGTACCAGCACGTCGACGGCGCGATCCGCATGGGTCGGCTCGTCGCGTCGCAGATCCTCGAAGGGGTACACGTATGAGCGGGCACATCGTCGTCGGGTACACGGCGACCAAGGCGGGGCGGGATGCCGTCGCGTTCGCTGCGCGACTGGCATCCGCCACCGATGCCGTGCTCGACGTCGCGATCATCCTGCCGAGCCCCGACCGCAGCGTCATCACGCCGCCTGCCGCGGGGTACGACCGGGTGCTGCGCGATCAGGCACAGCACTGGATCGCCGAGGCGATCGACCGCACGCCCGCCGACGTCGTCGCGCACTCCCACGTACGCTGGGCCGAGTCGTTCGCGGAGGGCCTCGTCGAACTCGCCGACGAACTGGGCGCCGCGTATCTCGTCGTCGGCGCCGCCGACGGCAGCTCGCGCGGGCGGCACAGTCTCGGGTCGACGACCTCTGAACTGCTGCACTCGTCTGACGTGCCGGTCGTGCTCGTTCCGCGCGGCGCGCGCAAGATCGCGCCCGAGACCGGCGTCACGCGTATCACGGTCGCGGTGGGCACGCGCCCCGGCGCCGACGCGCTGATCACCGCGACGGCGGCGCTCGCCGACGCGGCCGGGGTCCCGGTGCGGCTGCTGTCGCTGCTGCCGGTGGATCTGCCCCCGACCGCCGACACCGCAGCCATCCGCATCGCCGGAACCAACCGGGCCGAAGAGGTGCTCGCGCAGGCTCGCGCCGAGCTTCCCGAAGGGCTCGCGACGGATGTCGTCGTCGCCTCCGGCGACACGATCCAGGAGGCCGTGTCGTACCTCGACTGGCAGCCCGGCGAAGTCGTCATGGTCGGGTCGAGCAGGCTCGCCCAGCCGCGGCGCCTGTTCCTCGGCTCGACGGCAGCGAAGATGCTGCGCGAGGTCACCGTCCCGATGATCGTCGTTCCCCGCACCACCCGTGTCGAAGAGGACCAGTCATGAGTGCACCCGAAGCATCGCTCGCCCCCGCGTCGGGCGAACACGCCGGCGAACTGTCGAAGAAGGGCCTGAGTGCCGGAACCGTGGGCCTGATCGGCGCGGTCGTCATCGGCATCTCGTGCATCGCGCCGGCCTACACGCTCACGGCGGCCCTCGGCCCGACCGTGTCGGAAGTCGGGTTCCAGGTGCCCGCGATCATCCTCGTCGGGTTCATCCCGATGCTGCTGGTCGCCTTCGGCTATCGCGAGCTCAACCGCGCGATGCCCGACTCGGGCACGTCGTTCACCTGGGCGGCGCGCGCGTTCGGGCCGTGGATCGGGTGGATGGCGGGCTGGGGCCTGGTCGCCGCGACGATCCTCGTGCTGTCCAATCTCGCCGGCATCGCCGTCGAGTTCCTGTTCCTGCTGATCGATCAACTCGCCGGAAATCCCGGCACGATCGCCGAGCTCGCGTTCAATCCGCTGATCAACGTCGCGGTATGCCTGCTGTTCATGCTCGGCGCGACGTTCATCTCGTACCGCGACATGCAGACGACCCAGAAGCTGCAGTACGTGCTGGTGAGCTTCCAGGTTCTCGTGCTGCTGATCTTCTCGATCACCGCGTTCGTGCAGGTCGCGCAGGGCAACGCGTTCGACGCGAGCCCCGTCGAGCTCAGCTGGTTCAACCCGTTCGCGGTCGGGTCGACGGCCGCCGTCGTCGCCGGCCTGTCGCTGTCGATCTTCATCTTCTGGGGCTGGGATGTCACCCTCACGATGAATGAAGAGACCAAGAACCCCGAGAAGACGCCGGGCCGGGCGGCGACCCTCACGGTGCTCACGATCGTCGCGCTGTACCTGCTGCTGTCGATCTCGCTGCTGTCGTTCGCCGGCATCGGTGAGGGCGAGCTGGGCCTGGGCAACGGCGACATCCAGTCGAACGTCTTCTTCTACCTGTCCGGTCCCGTGCTCGGCCCTCTCGCGTTCCTCGTGTCGCTCGCGGTGCTCACGAGCTCGGCATCCTCGCTGCAGTCGACGTTCGTCTCGCCCGCCCGCACCCTGCTCGCGATGGGACACTACGGCGCGCTGCCGCCCGCGTTCGCCCGCGTCAGCCCGCGGTTCTTCACGCCGGGTTACGCGACGATCGCCTCGGCGATCGTGGCATCCGCCTTCTACGCCGTCATGCGCTTCGTCAGCGAAGACGTCCTCTGGGACACCATCACGGCGCTCGGCATGATGATCTGCTTCTACTACGGCGTCACGGCGTTCGCGTGCGTCTGGTACTTCCGCAAGCAGTGGCTCGACTCGGTGCGCAGCTTCTTCTTCACGCTGCTGTTCCCGCTCGTGGGTGGCATCATCCTCGCCGCGCTGTTCGTCATGACGCTCGTCGACAGCATCAACCCCGACTACGGCAGCGGCTCGAACATCGGCGGCGTCGGCCTCGTGTTCATCCTCGGCGTCGCCGTCATCGGCGTCGGCATCGTCATCATGGTCTGGCAGTCCGTCGTCCGTCCCGCCTTCTTCCGGGGCGAGACGCTCGCGATGGATGCCCCGCACAGCACACGACGCCTGAAGGAGGCTGCACGTTGATCACCGAGAGCGCACTGCTCGAGAAGCTGCCCACGGGACTGTTCATCGGGGGTGAGTGGCAGGAAGGTGCGAACGGCACGTTCCCCGTGCACGACCCCGCGACCGGCGACGTGCTGTGTGAGATCGCGGACGCCTCGCCCGAGGACGGCACCCGGGCGCTCGACGCCGCAGTGGCGGCGCAGGATGCCTGGGCGGCGACCGCCCCGCGCACGCGCAGCGACATCCTGCGCCGCGCCTTCGACCTGCTGATGGAGCGCGCCGACGAGTTCGCGCTGCTGATGACCCTCGAGATGGGTAAGCCCCTCGCCGAGGCGCGCGGCGAGGTCACGTACGGCGGCGAGTTCCTGCGCTGGTTCAGCGAAGAGGCCGTGCGCATCGCGGGCCGCTACGGCACGAACCCCGAGGGGACGGGCCGCATGATCGTCAGCCAGCGCCCCGTCGGCCCGTGTTTCTTCATCACGCCGTGGAACTTCCCGCTCGCGATGGCGACGCGCAAGATCGCGCCGGCGCTCGCCGCCGGGTGCACGGTCGTCGTCAAGCCGGCAGAGCTCACGCCGCTCACGACCCTCGCGTTCGTGCAGCTGCTCGTCGAGGCGGGCCTGCCTGCGGGGGTCGTCAACGTCATCACGACGACGACCTCGGGCGCCGTGTCGGGGCCGATCATCGCCGACCCGCGACTGCGCAAGCTGTCGTTCACAGGCTCGACGCCGGTCGGCAAGAAGCTCATCGCGCAGGCCGCGGAGGGGGTGCTGCGGGTCTCGATGGAGCTCGGCGGCAACGCGCCGTTCGTCATCTTCGACGACGCCGACCTCGATAAGGCGGTCGACGGCGCGATGGCGGCGAAGTTCCGCAACATCGGCCAGGCGTGCACGGCGGCCAACCGCTTCATCGTGCACGAATCCGTCGCGGACGAGTTCGCGCAGCGCGTCGCCGCACGCGTCGCGGAGATGAAGATCGGCCGCGGCACCGAAGACGGGGTGCAGATCGGCCCCCTGATCGATGAGAAGGCCGTCGTGGGGACGACGGCGCTCGTCGCCGACGCCGTCGAGCGCGGGGCCACCGTGCTCGCCGGCGGGGCGGCGATCTCGGGGGTCGGCACGTTCTTCGAGCCCACCGTCATCTCGCACGTTGCCGCGGGCAGCGACATCCTGCGCGAGGAGATCTTCGGCCCCGTGCTCGCGATCGCAACCTTCGCCGACGAGGACGAGGCCGTGCGGCTCGCCAACGACACCGAGTACGGGCTCGTGTCGTACGTCTTCACGCAGGACCTCGCCCGCGGGCACCGGATGATCGAGCGCCTCGAGACGGGCATGATGGGCCTGAACGTGGGTGTCGTCTCCAACGCGGCGGCGCCGTTCGGCGGCGTCAAGCAGTCGGGCATGGGCCGCGAGGGCGGGCTCGAGGGCATCCACGAGTACCTCTCCACGAAGTACACCCTGATCCCGGCATCCTGAATCAACGAAGCGACGAGGAACCCATGAGCGACTACGCCGTCATCAATCCGGCCACCGGCGAGACCCTGGCCACGTACCCGACCGCGACCGATGCCGAGGTGGATGCCGCGATCGCCGCTGCCGACGGGGCGTTCCGCACGTGGGGGCGCTCTTCCGCGCCCGCCGAGCGTGCCGCGCTGCTGCGCCGGGTCGCGCAACTGCACCGCGAGCACCGCGACGAGCTCGCCGCGATCATCGTGCGCGAGATGGGCAAGCCGCTCGCGGCCGCGCAGGGCGAGGTCGACTTCGCCGCGGACATCACGGAGTACTACGCCGACAACGTCGACAAGATCACGGGCGACACCCCGATCGACATCCTGGGGGAGGGCACGGCCGTCATCCGGCGCGCGCCGCTGGGCGTGCTGCTGGGGATCATGCCGTGGAACTTCCCCTATTACCAGGTGGCCCGGTTCGCGGCGCCCAACCTCGCGGTCGGCAACACGATCCTGCTCAAGCACGCGCCGCAGTGCCCCGAGTCGGCCGCCGCGATCGCGCAGATGTACGCGGATGCCGGGTTCCCCGCCGGCGCCTACGCCGACGTGCGCCTGACCAACGACCAGGCCGCCGTCGTCATCGCCGACCGCCGTGTGCAGGGCGTCTCGGTCACGGGGTCCGAGCGCGCCGGTGCCGCCGTCGCCGAGATCGCGGGTCGCAACCTCAAGAAGGTCGCACTCGAGCTCGGCGGGTCAGACCCCTTCATCCTGCTGTCGACCGACGACCTCGACGCGGCCGTGCAGTCCGCCGTAGACGCGCGCCTGGACAACAACGGGCAGTCCTGCAATGCGGCCAAGCGCTTCATCGTGGCATCCGATCTGTACGACGCCTTCGTCGAGCGCTTCGCCGCCGCGATGGCCGTCGCGAAGGTCGGCGACCCCTTCGCGGACGACACCGTGCTCGGACCGCTGTCGTCGCTCGCCGCGGCCGAGCGCCTCGCCGAGCAGGTCGACCGTGCCGTCGCGCAGGGTGCGACGATCGTGACCGGAGGCGTCCGCGACGGCGCGTACTACCCGGGGACGGTCCTGACCGGCGTGACGAGCGAGATGGATGCCTACCGCGAGGAGTTCTTCGGCCCCGTCGGCGTCGTCTACCGCGCCGGCTCGGAGGACGAGGCGATCGAGATCGCCAACGGCACGCCGTTCGGGCTCGGCTCCTACGTGTTCACGACCGACGCCGACCAAGCGGCCCGCGTCGCCGACCGGCTCGACGCCGGCATGGTCTACGTCAACGTCGTGCTCGCCGACTCGCCCGAACTGCCGTTCGGCGGCGTCAAGCGCAGCGGCACGGGCCGCGAGATGGGGCTACTGGCCGCCGACGAGTTCGTCAACAAGAAGCTCATCCGCGTCGCCGGCTGAGCCGTCGCGGCGGGATAGTCCCGGGCGGTGGGCTACCCACGCCTTCGCGGGCAGGGCAGGATGGGGTCATGGAGCACACGTCGGATGTCGTCGAGCTGCTGACCGATCAGCAGTGCTGGGAACGCCTCGCGGGGCAGCAGCTGGGGCGTCTGGTGACCCACGCGGGGCATGTGCTGGACATCTTCCCGGTCAACTACACCGTCGACGGTGAGAGCATCGTCTTCCGCACGGCGGAGGGCAGCAAGCTCACCGAGCTCATGATCAACGACGAGGTGCTCTTCGAAGTCGATCAGTACACCGATGAGTCTGCGTGGAGCGTCGTGGTGCGCGGCCGCGCGCACCGCCTCTTGACCACCGACGAGGTCGCCGCGGCCGACGAGCTGCCGCTCACGCCGTGGATCCCGACCGTGAAGTACAACTACGTGCGCGTCGTCGCAGACTCCGTGTCGGGGCGTGCCTTCGAGCGCGGCGAAGAACCCGACCGGTACGGCGTCCAGCAGTACTGAGGCCCCTGCTCGTTCGCGAGCCCCGAAGCCATGACGTACACTGGACCATGCAGTTGAAATCTGCATTCTTTCGCTGTGCCCGCTGGGCACGATGGGGGAGTCGGATTTCACCCTGAGGCCTTCCAGCCTCTAGGGCGGTAGCTCAATTGGCAGAGCAGCGGTCTCCAAAACCGCAGGTTGCAGGTTCGATTCCTGTCCGCCCTGCGCGTCAGCGTCACGCTGGCACAGAACGCGCGTAGGCACACGCCGGCGCGGAAGCAAGTCCGAGCAATTCACACGGGTGGGTACATGGTCCAGGAAGAGGCTCACGGCGAGATCGTCGCGACAGGCGGCGCGCCTCGCGAGAAGAAGCTGAACTTCTTCCAGCGGATCGCCCTCTTCATCCGCCAGGTCTTCGCCGAGCTCCGCAAGGTCGTCACACCGACGCGCCAGGAGCTCGTGAAGTACACGCTGGTCGTGCTGGGCTTCGTCGTCGTCATGATGGCGATCGTGTACGGCCTTGATTTGCTCTTCACCTGGGTGGTGAACGTCGTCTTCGGCGTTCCGAGCTGAGAGACGGCATCCAGCCTTCCCAGCACCACCCCCGATGGAAGAGAACGCAGTGTCTGAAAAGTATGTCGACGACGCCGATTTCGCGACGGCCGCAGAGCAGTCCAGCGAGGACGACGAAGCCCAGGAGGGCAACACGCTCGCCGCGGAAGAGCAGTCCTCCGCTCCGGCCGAGCACCTCGCGGTCCACGTCGTGGACGACGAGGACGAGGCCGACGACGAGGACCTGGACGACATCGACATCGACGACCCGGAGGCAGACGCCATCGTGAACGACGCACTCGACATCAACGAGACCGCTGAGGCCGAGGCTGCCGCCGAGGTTCTGAACGACTCGCTCGCCGAGGAAGAGGCCGACGCCGCTGCGGCGGCCGCGGACGTGGTCACGCCCTACGACGGACCCGACGTGAACGGCGAGCCCGACGCCCCGGCCGTCGACGAAGACCCCTACGAGGCGTTCCGCGCCGACCTGCGCATGCTGCCCGGCAAGTGGTACGTCATCCACTCGTACGCTGGCTTCGAGCGCAAGGTGAAGGCCAACATCGAGCAGCGCAAGAACTCGCTCGAGGTCGAAGAGGACATCTACCAAGTCGAGGTCCCGATGGAGGACGTCGTCGAGATCAAGAACGGTCAGCGCAAGATGGTCACGCGCGTCCGGATCCCCGGCTACGTGCTCGTGCGCATGGAGCTCAACGAAGACACCTGGTCGGTCGTGCGCCACACGCCCGGCGTCACCGGCTTCGTCGGCAACGCCCACAACCCGACCCCGCTGCGCTTCGAAGAGGCCTTCAACATGCTGAAGAGCCTCGTGCAGGTCGCCGAGGTCGCGCCGGCCAAGGGCGGCGCCGCGAAGGGCTCGGCCACGCAGGCGCGCTCGGTCATCACCGAGGTCGACTTCGAGATCGGCGAGACCATCACGATCAAGGAAGGCTCGTTCGCGGGCCTGCCCGGCTCGATCAGCGAGATCAAGCCCGAGAGTGGCAAGCTCACCGTCCTCGTCTCGCTCTTCGAGCGCGAGACCCCCGTCGAGCTGTCCTTCGACCAGGTCACCAAGCAGTAGTAGACTTGAGCGGTTGCGCGCGCGTCGCGCGACGAAATCCACCACCTTCCGGGTCCGCCGGATGCGTGGAAGCGCGCCTCGATCCGTGTGAGACGGGCGCTCGACAGAAAGAAAGAGAATGGCACCGAAGAAGAAGGTGACCGGCCTGATCAAGCTCCAGATCAACGCCGGCGCCGCCAACCCGGCCCCGCCGATCGGCCCCGCGCTCGGTCAGCACGGCGTCAACATCATGGAGTTCTGCAAGGCGTACAACGCCGCGACTGAGTCGCAGCGTGGCAACGTCATCCCCGTCGAGATCACCGTCTACGAGGACCGCAGCTTCACCTTCATCCTGAAGACTCCGCCCGCGGCGGAGCTCATCAAGAAGGCCGCCGGTGTGGCCAAGGGTTCGCCCACGCCCCACACGACCAAGGTCGCGAAGCTCACCAAGGACCAGGTCCGTCAGATCGCTGAGACGAAGATGCCTGACCTGAACGCGAACGACATCGAGGCTGCCTCGCTGATCATCGCCGGCACCGCCCGTTCCATGGGCATCACGGTCGAGGGCTGAGGGAGAACGAATCATGGCTAAGTCCAAGGCTTACGAAGCAGCAGCGGCGAAGATCGACCGCGACAAGTTCTACACGGCCACCGAGGCGGTGAACCTCGCCAAGGAGACCGGCTCTGCCAAGTTCGACTCGACTGTCGAGGTCGCGCTGAAGCTCGCCGTCGACCCGCGCAAGGCGGACCAGATGGTCCGTGGCACGGTCATCCTGCCGCACGGCACGGGCAAGACCGCCCGCGTCATCGTGTTCGCGACGGGCCCGGCCGCTGAGGCCGCCATCGCCGCGGGCGCCGATGAGGTCGGCGGCGCCGAGCTCATCGAGAAGGTGGCCGGTGGCTGGACCGCGTTCGACGCGGCCGTCTCGACCCCCGAGCTCATGGGCCAGGTCGGTCGTCTGGGTAAGGTCCTCGGCCCCCGTGGCCTCATGCCGAACCCCAAGACCGGCACCGTGACCCCGAACACGGCCAAGGCCGTCGAGGAGATCAAGGGCGGCAAGATCGAGTTCCGCGTCGACAAGCACGCCAACGTGCACTTCGTCGTCGGCAAGGCCTCGTTCACGGCCGAGCAGCTGGACGAGAACTTCAAGGCCGCGATCGAAGAGATCGTGCGCCTGAAGCCCTCCAGCGCGAAGGGCCGCTACATCCAGAAGGGCGCCGTGTCGACCACGTTCGGCCCCGGCATCCCGCTGGACGTCAACACGCTCGTCTGACGCAAAGGCGTACACAAAAGGGCCTCACCTTCGGGTGAGGCCCTTTCTGTCACCCCGGCCCTTTTGTCATAGCCTCGAGGCATGACCCTGCGCGAGCTTCTCGGCATCCGGCATCCGATCGTCCTCGGACCTTTCGGCGGGCTCTCATCGATCGAGTTGACGGCCGCCGTCAGCGACGCCGGCGGGCTCGGCTCATACGGGCTGTACGGGTACGACGCCGAGCGCATCCACGCGACGGTCGGGCGCCTGCGCGCCGTCACCGACGCGCCGTTCGCGCTGAACCTGTGGCTGCCGACGGGCGATGAAGTGCTGCCGGATGCCGTCGATCTCGGCCCCGCGCGCGCGGCGCTCGCGCCCCTGTTCGAGGAGCTCGGCGTCGCGCTGCCTGCACCACCCGCGCGGTTCCTGCCCGACATCGAAGAGCAGCTCGCGGCGGTGCTCGAGGCGCGACCCGCGGCCCTCAGCGTCGTCTACGGAGTGCCGAGCGCCGACCTGCTCGCCCACGCGCACGCGCGCGACATCGTTGTGATCGGCACCGCGACGACGGTGGCCGAGGCCATCGCGCTGGCGGATGCCGGGGTGGATGCCGTCGTCGCGACCGGCGCCGAGGCGGCGGGCCATCGGGTGTCGTTCCTGCGGCCCGCCGAGCAGTCGCTCGTCGGGACGTTCGCCCTCGTGCCGCAGGTCGTCGACGCGGTCGACGTGCCGGTCATCGCCGCCGGCGGCATCGCCGACCGCCGGGGTGTCGCGGCCGCGTTCGCGCTCGGTGCGTCGGGCGTGCAGGTCGGCACCGCGTTCCTGCGCACCCGCCAGTCGGCTGCCAGCGCGGGGCACCGTGCCGCGATCGCCGCGGCCCGCGACGACGAGACGGTGCTGACGCGTGCGATGAGCGGGCGGCTGGCCCGGGGCATCCCGAACGCGGCGATGGCGGCGCTCGAGCGCGAGGAGATCCTGCCGTTCCCCGCGCAGAACTGGCTCACCGGGCAGTTCCGCACGCCCGCCGCGCAGCAGGGTCGCAGTGATCTCGTCAGCCAGTGGGCCGGGCAGGCTGCCGGCATTTCGCGGTACGACGACGTCGCCGAGGTCTTCGCCGACCTCGCGGCGGGACTCCCGAACTGATCCGCTGAGCGGATCAGTTCGGGAACGACGGCAGAGAAGCTGCGCGGATCAGCCGTCGCGGCGGATCTCGAAGCCCGCACCGCCGGCGGGCGCCAGCTCGCGCACCTCCGCGCCCGTGACGCGGGCGCCGCGAGGTCCCTCCGCCATCCAGGCGAGCACGGCGTCGACCTGGGCATCCGTCCCCTCGACCTCGGCCTCGACGCGGTCGTCGCGAAGATTGCGCACCCACCCGACCGCGCCCTCGCGCATCGCGACGTGCTGCAGGGTGTACCGGTAGCCGACTCCCTGCACCTCGCCGCTCACGGTCACGCGCACGCGTTTCATGCCCCTATCCTGTCGCGGCGCCCGGCGATCTGAAAGGATGCCGCCATGGGCACCATCGACGAATACCTCGCGACGCTCGACCCTTCCGACGCCGCCATCATCGCGCACACCTACGACGTCGCTCGCGAGGTCGTCCCGGATGCCGAGCAGGGGGTGGGCTACGGCATGCCGGCGCTCGTCTACCGCGGCGCGTCATTGCTGTCGGTCATGCGCGCCAAGAAGCACTTCGGCGTCTACCCGTTCAGCCCCGCCGCGATCGTCGCGGTGCTGCCGATGCTCGACGGCGTCGACCACGCCAAGGGCACGATCCGGTTCACCGAGCCGCTGCCGGATGCCACGGTGCGCGCACTCGTCGCTGCACGCAAAGAGCAGATCGTCGGGTGACGGCGGTCAACGCGGCCAGATCAGACTGACCGCGATCGCGGCCATGACGACGGCGATCACGCCGTCGAGCACGCGCCACGCGCGCGGCGTCGACAGCCACCGACTGAGGTAGCGCGACCAGAGCGCGAGCGAGAGGAACCACACGGTCGAGGCGACGATCGCGCCTGCCGCGAACCACCAGCGCGTGTCGCCGTGCGTGCTCGCGACCGACCCCAGCAGGAACACCGTGTCGAGGTACACGTGCGGGTTGAGCCAGGTGAGGGCAAGGCACGTCGCCAGCACCGGTACGAGCCGCGTGCGGGCGAGGGTGGTGCCCGGACGATCCGCCGCCGTGTCGTCTGCCGGTGCCCCGCCAGGAGCTGCGACACGCAGCGCCTCGCCGGACGGCCGCAGTGCCCGCCGCGCGGCCAGCAGCGCGTAGCCGAACAGGAACGCCGCACCCGCCCACCGCACGGCGTCGATGAGCCACGGCACCGCGTGTAGCAGTGCGCCCAGGCCCGAGACGCCCACGGCGATCAGCGTGGCATCCGACACGATGCACACGAGCGCGACGGCGAGGGCGTGTTCGCGACGGATGCCCTGGCGCAGCACGAACAGGTTCTGCGCGCCGATCGCGACGATGAGGGACAGTCCCAGGCCGAAGCCGGCGAGTACGGAGGAGATCACCCTTCGACGGTAGAAGGGTGGACTGATACAGTCCAGTTCAAGATTCTGTGGCTGGTGAAGGAGAACTGCATCATGCGGATACCCGCGATCGGCGCCGCGACGCTCGCCGCCGTGCTGGATGCCGGGAGCATGGAGGTCGCCGCCGAGCGGCTGCACATCACGCCCTCGGCCGTCAGCCAGCGCATCCGCGCACTCGAGGAGGAGATCGGCCGAGTGCTGCTCGTGCGGTCCAAGCCGCTGCGCCCGACACCAGCCGCGGAACCGATCGTGCGGTACGCGCGACAGCTCGCGCTGCTCGAGCACGATGCCGTCACCGAGATCGGCGGCGGCGCGGTGCGCACGACGATGCCGCTCGCCGTCAACGCCGACTCGCTCGCAACCTGGTTCCTCGCTCCGCTCGCGCGCCTGAGCGAGCGGCACGCGATCGTGTTCGATCTGCACCGCGACGACCAGGACTTCACCGCGGGGATGCTCGAGGATGGCACCGTGACCGGGGCGGTGACCTCGCGCGCAGAACCGGTCGGCGGATGCCGCGTGCAGACGCTCGGCGTGCTGCGCTACGAGGCCGTCGCGACCCCCGCCTTCGTCGCGCGGTGGCTCGCCGGCGGGGCGACGGCGGCAGAGCTCGCAGAGGCTCCCGTGCTCGATTTCGACCGCCGCGACGACCTGCAGACGCGCTGGCTCATCGCGCGCGGGGCCGATCCGCTCGCGCCGCCGCGGCACCGCGTGCCCGCGTCGCACGACTTCGCGACGGCGGCGTCTCTCGGCCTCGGCTGGGCGATGCTGCCGCGCCTGCAGTCGCAGCAAGACCTCGACGCGGGCAGGCTTCTGCCGCTGGGCGGACCGACGATCGACGTGCCGCTGTACTGGCAGCAGTGGAATCTGCGCTCGGCGCTGCTCGACGCCGTCGCCGACGAGATCGTCGCCGAGGGCCGGCGCGTGCTCGCGGTCTGACGGGTCAGGCTTCGGCGACCGACAGCACGACCTTGCCGCGGGTGTGGCCGGTCTCCAGCGCCCGGTGGGCGTCGGCGGCTTCCGCGAGCGGGAACACTCGGTCGACGAAGACGTGCACCGCGCCCGAGTCGAGCAGGCGTGCGATCGTCGCCAGCACGCCGCCGTCCGGGATCACCTTGTACGAGGTCGCCCGCACGCCGGCCGCCGCCGCGGCATCCTCGTACCCAGGCCACGAGCCGGTCGGCACGAGCACGTAGAGCCCGCCGGGGCGCAGCACGCGCAGCGAGCGCGTGCCCGTGTCGTCGTGCACGTTGCCGACCAGGTCGATCACGACGTCGACCTCGCCGAGCACGTCTTCGAAGCGCGTCGTCGTGTAGTCGACGACGACGGATGCCCCGAGCTCGCGCAGCCAGCCGAGGTTCGCACCCGAGCCGGTCGCCGTCACGTGCGCACCGAAATAGGCGGCCAGCTGCACCGCGAAATGGCCGACACCTCCGGCGCCCGCGTGGATGAGGATGCGCTGGCCCTCGTGTGCGTGCGCCGTCTCGACGACCAACCCCCACGCCGTCAGCGCCGCGAGCGGAACGCCGGCGGCCTCGACGTGCGAGAGCGACGGCGGCTTGCGTGCGACCGAGAGCGTCGGGGCGACGACGTACTCGGCGTACGTCCCGCCCGTGCGCGGGAAGGCCGCCATGCCGAACACCTCGGTGCCGACGGGGAAGGGATGCGACTCGTAGGGAGACTCCACGACGATGCCGCTGAAGTCGAACCCGAGCGTGCTCGGGAACCGGTCGATCGCGCCCGAGACGCCGCGGCCCGCACGGGTCTTCGCGTCGATGGGGTTCACGCCCGCCGCGATGACGCGCACGAGCACCTCGCTGAGCACCGGCGCCGGCGTTACGAGATCGGTCTCGCGCAGAACATCGGATGCCCCGGGGGAGTCGAACACGACGGCGCGCATCGGAGTCGGGAGTTCGGGGAGGTCTGTTCGCGCGGCATCCGGAGCGGATGCGGCGCGCAGCGGCCGGAACCTCATGGTCGCTTCCTTCCGCCTGCGTGTCGACATTGCCACAGTGATCCTGGGTGCGACCCAGTCAACCCTGCGATTGTCTCAGCCGTGTTACGCGAGTGCTACCGCGTCGAGAAGGTCATCGTGTCAGCCGCGGGCGGCGGCATCCGACGCGCGTTCAGCAGCCGGAGCGCGGCGGGGCGGTGACGCTGTCCGCGGGCGCCGGCGTGACGCCGGCCGTCAGCGCGTGCAACAGCTGCGTGAGGTTGCGGATGTCGTCGATCGGCCACGCGGCGAGCGTGTGCACGAGGGTGTTCTCCTGCGGTGCACGCGCCGCCTCGAGGCGCTCAAGGCCCAGGGGAGTGGGCGAGAGGATGCTGGCGCGGCGGTCCTCCGGGTCGGGCTCGCGCTGGATCAGCCCGAGCTCTTCGAGGTCGCGCACGGAGCGGCTCAGCTGCCCCTTGTCGACCACGAGGAGGTCCGCGAGCGCGGACTGCGAGACCCGCTCGCGCCGCACGATCGTCGTGAAGATTTTGTAGGCGCCAGGCAGCATGCCCGGGCTCACGCGCGTCGCGTTCTCCATGAGAACGCGACGCATGTGGTTGATCAGCTCGCCGAACTCAGCCTCCAGGGCCCGCACCGCGTCGGTGCGAGCCTGGAGTTCGTCACCGGTCATGACGGTCGAGCCTAGCGGGCCGACGTGTCGCCGCCGCGGCCGGCGGCGCTCGGCGTGGCATCCGTCACGACACGCACCGAACCGGTCGCGGTCAGCGACGACATGCCCTCGGGCACCGACACGGTCGCGAAGTCGGCCTCGCTCGCCTGCAGACGCTCGGTCGTGGTCATCGTCGTGAGCGGCTTGTTCGGCAGGAACACGATCGCCAGCAGCGAGATGACCGCGAACGGGACGGCGATCAGGAACGAGTGCGAGATGCCGCTGCCGTAGATGTCCTCGAACACGACGCGCAGGGGTTCGGGCATCTCGGAGACCTTCGGGAGCGAACCCGACTGCAGCTGCTCGCCCCAGTACTGCGCCTTGTCGCCGAGGCTCATGATCGCCGCGGTGATGTCGTCGGTGCGCTCGGCGACGAGGTCGATGACCTTGGCCGAGAGGGCCGCGCCCATGACCGAGACGCCGATCGTGCCGCCGAGGCTGCGGAAGAACGTGACTCCCGAGCTGGCGACGCCGATCTCTTCGGGGCGGGTCGTGTTCTGCACGACCAGCACGAGGTTCTGCATGGTCATGCCGACACCGGCGCCGAGCAGGAACATGTAGACCGACACGAGGAAGAAGTCGGTGTCGTACTGGATCGTCGACAGCAGGTACGAGCCGGCGACCAGCAGGATCGAGCCGACGATGAGGTACGGCTTCCAGCGCCCGTACTTCGTCACGAGCGCGCCGACGCCGATCGAGCTGAGCAGCAGACCGCCGATCATCGGGATCGTCATGAGGCCGGCCTCAGTGGGGGTCGCGCCACGAGCGAGCTGCATGTACTGGCTGAGGAACACCGAGGCGCCGAACATCGCGATACCGGTCGCGATCGAGGCGATCACCGAGAGCGTGAAGGTGCGGTTGCGGAACAGCGTCAGCGGGATGAGCGGCTCACGCGAGCGCAGCTCGACGATGACGAACAGGACGGCCGCGAGGATCGCACCACCGAGCATGAGCACCGTGTTCAGGCTCCACCAGTCGTTGTTGGCGAGATCCGACCAGTCGCCGGCCGTGGCGGTGCCCGCGTTGGTGACCCAGATGAGCAGCAGCGAGACGGCGGCCGACAGCAGCACGATGCCGACGTAGTCGATCGAGGTCTTCTTCTTGGGGCGGGCCGGCACGTGCAGCGTCGCCTGGACGAGGATCAGCGCGAGGACGGCGAAGGGGAGCGCGACGAAGAAGTTCCAGCGCCAGCCCCACGCGTCGGTGATGACACCACCCAGCAGCGGTCCACCGATCGTCGCGACGGCCATGACGGCGCCGAACAGACCCATGTAGCGGCCACGCTCACGCGGGCTGATGATGTCGGCCATCAGCACCTGGCTGAGCGCCGCGAGGCCACCCGCACCGATGCCCTGCACCGCGCGGAACGCGATGAGCATCTCGGGGTTGGTCGAGAAACCGGCCGCGGCGGTCGCGAGCACGAAGATCACGATCGCGAGCTGGAACAGCACCTTGCGGTTGGTGAGGTCGGCGAGCTTGCCCCAGATGGGCGTCGAGATCGCGGTCGTGAGCAGGGTCGCGGTGACGACCCACGTGAAGGCGGTCTGGTTGCCGTCGAGGTCGTGGATGATGACCGGCAGCGACGTCGAGACGACGGTCGAGGCCAGCATCGACACGAACATGCCGAGGAGCAGGCCGGAGAGGGCCTCGAGCACCCGGCGCGGGCTCATCGACGGCTTCTCGACCGTGTCGGAAGACGTAGTGGACATAGGGGTTCCTTTGTGAAGGGGTTCTGCGGGAAGAAGGCGGCGATGCCGAGAGGCAATGGTTGATCGACGTCAACCGTTGAGACCGGTCAACCATACGTCGATCGTTGATCCGTGTCAACTATCGGGGATGACGGGTGCGGCGGCGGCGGGGTCGCGGGCGCTCAGTCGCTGAGGGCGAGGGCGCGGAACTGCTCGCGGACCGGGCGGTTCGCGGCATCCGGCTGCGGTGCGCGGCGCGCCATCGTGCGGCGGTAGAGCTCGTCGATGAGCTCGGTCGCCAGGCGCACGAGCTGGCCGATCTCGCGCTCATCGCGCTCGACCCACGCGCACCGTGGCTCGTCGCCGACGGGGACGAAGTCGTTGTGCTCCTCCCAGACGACGAGCGTGCGCTCGGCGCCGAGGACGTGCTGCTGCCACCACACCTGACGCAGGTAGGTGCGGGGGATCGAGCGCCACGTCTTGTTCGTCGTCTTGATCTCGGCGAGCGTGACGCGTCCGGCGTCGTCGACCAGGATCCCGTCGGGAGTCGCGAGGTGGCGCTTCTCGACGACCGCGTGGAACAGGGCGGAAGAGGGCTGGATGCCGTGGGTCGCGGCGACCCATGCGGCGATCTCGGGTTCGCGGCGCCGGCCGTGGTCGGTGTACGCGTTGCCCGAGAAGCCTGAGCCGCCGCCGAGCTTGGCATCCGCCGCTCGCGCGATCGAGGTGTGGCTCGTCAGCTGCGCGACGTCGGTCGCCGTGATGCCGCGCGATCGCGCGCGCATCCAGCCGACGCGGTCGCGCGAATCGGCGACGATCCGCGAGGCCAGCTCGGGCGCAACGCGCGCGATCGCCTCCGGAGTCATGCCTTCGAGGCTAACCCGCGCCGCCGACCTCCGCGCTCCGCGACACCCCGTCCCGGCATCCCGCCCCCCCGCCCCGCCGCGCCCCGCCCGCCCGTCCCCGCCCCGACCGTGCCGTCGAGTGCGCCGGTTCGTGCTGACTGCGCCGCTTGCGGCCGCGCGACAGTCGGCGCACTCGGCCACAACCGGCGCACTCGATGTGGGCATCGCCTCCTCCCCAATCGCCAGGTCGGCGAAGTTGTCCACCGATCGGGCGTTCGGCGGCCCGGGCGGGCCCGCGCACGCGCACCATGGGGCGATGCGGAATGTCGACATCCCCACAGCTCGTGCAATGCTCCGCTCGCGCGACGACCTCATCGCGGCGGGCATCCGGCGCACCGAGCTCGATCGCGCCGTGGCTGCCGGCAGCTGGCGGCGCGTTCGCCGCGGCTGGTACGTCTCCGGCGAGGACTGGGAGAGCCTGTGGCCCGAGTCGCAACACCTCGTCCATGTCGTCGCGGCAGCCGATAGCGCGCAGCGGCGTCCGGTGTTCGCGTTGTGTTCGGCAGCCGCGGTCCATGGGCTCGCGCTGTACCGCGTCGCGGTCGCTCGCGTGCATACCGTCCATCCGGATGCGAATCGGCGCAGCGCCGAAGATCTCGTGCGCCATCGGGCGGAGCTTGCCGACGGCGACATCGTCGACATCGGAGGCATCCTGTGCACCTCGCTGTCGCGCACGGTGTACGACCTCGCGCGGCTGGCGAGCGCCGAGGTCGGGCTCGTCTGCCTCGACACCGCGTTGGGTCGCGTCGGCGGGGATCCGCGTCACTACGACGAGGCGGCCGCCGCCGAGTGGCTCGACGGGATCGCCGATCGCGTACATCGGGCGGCCGGAGCGCGCGGCATCCGTCACGCCGGAATGCTGCTCGAGATCGCCGACGGGCGATCGCAGCAGCCGCTGGAGATCACGACGAAGCTGCAGCTGCGCAGGTTGGGGTTCGCTCAGCCGCGGTTGCAGGTGCCCGTGCCGTCGCCGACGGGTGGGAACTTCTGGCTCGACATCGCGCTTGATGAGGCGGATGCCTTCTACGAATGTGACGGCGAAACGAAGTACACCGACGAGGCGATGCGGTCGGGGCGAACCCTCGAGCAGGTGCTGCTCGCCGAGAAGCAGCGCGAGGACTGGGTGCGCGGCACGACACGGCGTCGGGTGCTGCGCGGCGGCACCCCGCACGCCGCGACCCCTGCTGCCCTCGCGGCGCGCCTCGCGAGCTTCGGAGTGGCACTGCCCGACAAGCGAGCGTGCCTGTTGTTGCCGAGACGCCCCCTTCTGCACGGGCAATAGCTGGCGCACTCGCCACGAACCGGCGCGCTCGGCGGAACCGGCGCGAGGGGCGCCGCGATTTGGTGGGCGGGGGTGGGGTCGCGTACAGTGGACGAAGCCAAAGACCGCTGGTCTCGGTGTGCGCGTGAGCGGATGCCGACGAAGCCTTGCACTGCAGGGGCCCGCGCAGGTGTCACAGACAGTCTCCCGGGAAACCGGAACGAAGCTCCGTGCGCTTGCGCCGGAGCTTTTTCGCGTTGCAGGGGAGGACACGCCCGGTCGAGGCCGATGCACCGCCACTGCGGCGCATCTCGTACACACAAGGAGTGGCCATGGCGCAGAAGGAAGCATCGGTCGCCGAGCTCACGAAGAACTTCGAGAACTCGAGCGCCGTCCTGCTGACCGAGTACCGCGGTTTGACGGTTGCAGAGCTCAAGGAGCTCCGCAGCAGCATCCGTCAGGACGCGGAGTACGCCGTGGTGAAGAACACGCTGACCAAGATCGCGGCGGGTAACGCCGGGGTCGTGGGACTGGACGACGAGCTCAAGGGTCCGTCGGCCATCGCTTTCGTGCACGGTGACCCGGTCGCCGTCGCGAAGGGTCTGCGTGCCTTCGCCAAGGCACACCCTCTGCTGGTGATCAAGGGCGGCTACTTCGATGGCGCCGCGCTGACCGCCGACGAGGTGAACAAGCTCGCCGATCTCGAGAGCCGTGAAGTCCTGCTGGCGAAGCTCGCCGGTGCGATGAAGGCCTCGCTGACCAAGGCGGCATACGTCTTCAATGCGCTTCCGTCGAAGGCCGTCCGCACGGTCGACGCGCTGCGTGAGAAGCAGGAGTCCGCGGCCTGATCTCAGGTCCCGGCGTAGCAAACCCCAATCAAGGAGAAAATCATGGCAAAGCTCAGCACTGAGGAGCTGCTCGACGCGTTCAAGGAGCTCACGCTCATCGAGCTGTCCGAGTTCGTGAAGGCGTTCGAGGAGACCTTCGACGTCACCGCTGCCGCCCCCGTCGCGGTCGCCGCTGCCGGCGCCCCCGCAGGTGGCGCCCCCGCCGAAGAGGCCGAGGAGAAGGACGCGTTCGACGTCATCCTCGAGGCCGCCGGCGACAAGAAGATCCAGGTCATCAAGGTCGTGCGCGAGCTCACCTCGCTCGGCCTCGGCGAGGCCAAGGCCGTCGTCGACGGTGCTCCCAAGGCTGTCCTGGAGGGCGCCAACAAGGAGACCGCCGAGAAGGCCAAGGCTGCCCTCGAGGAGGCCGGCGCTTCGGTGACGCTCAAGTAATTTGAGCTACCTCGTTCGAAGGCCCCCGGGTTCGTCCCGGGGGCCTTCGTCGTATCCGGAGGCCGCTACCCGCCGGCGGGCGCGGACAGGGGTGCCGTGGAGGTGCGCATGATGAGCCGCGCCGGCATCCGCAGGTGCGTTCGCTGCCGGTTCGGATCGTCGATCTCGGCCAGCAGCACCTCGACCGCCGCCATGCCTTGTTCGCGCGGCACCTGCCGCAGTGTCGTCAGAGCGAACATCTCGGCAAACTCGTGGTCGTCGATGCCAACGACGCTCAGTGCGGACGGCACCAGGATGCCCAGGCGGCGCGCCGCGATCATCGCGCCGATGGCGACCTCGTCGCACACGCCGACGATCGCCGTGGGGCGGTTGCGGGCATCACCCAGGAGGTCTGCCGCGGCGGCGTAGCCGCCCGGCATCGTGACCTCGGAGTGTGCGTGCTGAACGAACTGCGACAATCCCGCCTGACGCATTGCGTGGCGGTAGCCGGCGAGCCGCTCCTGATCGACGTGGGCCCAGTGGCTGCGGGGTGACCCGCCGACGAACGCGATGTTCCGATGGCCCAGCTCGATCAGATGCTCGGTCGCGCGCCGTGCCGCCAGGTCATCGTCGACGGCGACGACGCTAGTCTGCTCGCCCGACCCGACGACGCTGACGATCGGGCGGCCGATCAGGGTGAGCTGGTCGATCTCGCGGTCGACGGGCTCGAGGCCGACCGCGATGAGCCCGTCGAATCTCTTGCGCGCCAGGAAGTCGTCGAAGATGCGGGCGCGCCCGGGCGAGCCCGGCTTCGCGTCGTACAGCGTCAGGTCGAGACCCCGCTCGAGCAGCGCCTGCTGGATGCCCTCGAGCACCTCGGCGAAGAACCACCGGTTGAGGTAGGGCATGACGACGCCGATGTTCTGCGTGCGTCCCGTCGCGAGGCTCACGGCGCTCGTCGACGGCACGTAGCCGAGGCGCGTCGCCGCATCCTGCACACGTGCCCGCGTCGCCTGCGACACGTATCCGGCGCCGGAGAGCGCGCGGCTCGCCGTGGCTTTGGATACGCCGGCGAGCGCCGCCACGTCCGCGATGCCTGCCATCAGGGCTCCTCCTTGAGTCGGACAACAGGATAGCGAAATACTCAGCAAAATGTGGAACCGTTTCCGGAAGTGTGAGTGCGCTCCCACGTACTGTCGGATCCCGTTATTCGCTCGTGATCCTGGTGATCTTGTGCCTTCGTCGGGAAACCAATACGGTTATCTGGAATCGGTTCCTCACGAATGCACCCTTGCGCGGGGGACCAGTTACGCACTCAACGAGGAGGAATCACGTGCGAAAGACTCAACGACGACTGATCGCCCCGATCGCCGTCATCAGCGTGGCCAGCTTCGCGCTGGCCGGATGTGCCGAGGGCTCCACAGACGGCACCGACTCCACCGATGCCGCCGGCCAGACGGTACGCATCTCGGGTGGTATCACGGGCTCTGAGGCCGATCTGCTGCAGCAGTCGTTCGACAGCTTCACGGCCGACACGGGCATCAAGGTCGAGTACACCGGCGACAAGGGCTTCGAGGGCAACATCGTCACGAAGGTGACCGGCGGCGACGCTCCCGACATCGCCATCGTCCCGCAGCCCGGTCTGCTGCAGACCCTCATCGGCACCGGAGACGTCGTGGCGGCCCCGTCCGGTGTCGAGACGCAGGTCGATGCCAACTGGTCGGCCGACTGGAAGACCTACGGCACGGTCGACGGCACGTTCTACGCCGCGCCGATGCTCGCCAACGTCAAGGGCTACGTCTGGTACTCCCCGGCGAAGTTCGCCGAGTGGGGCGTCGAGGTCCCGACGACGTGGGATGAACTGCTCACCCTCACCCAGACGATCCAGGAGAAGACCGGCAGTGCTCCCTGGTGCGCCGGCTTCGAGTCCGGCACGGCATCGGGCTGGCCCGGTACCGACTGGATCGAGGACCTCGTCCTTCGCCAGTCCGGCACCGAGGTCTACGACAACTGGGTCGCGGGCGACGTGAAGTTCACCGACCAGCCGATCGCCGACGCGTTCACCGCGGTGGGCGACATCCTGCTCAACCCCGACTACGTCAACGCCGGCTTCGGCGACGTCGCGAGCATCAATTCGACGGCGTTCGCGGACGTCGCCGCCCAGGTCGCCAACGGCACCTGCGCGCTGACGCACCAGGCGTCGTTCCTGTCGTCGAACTTCCTCGACGTGCAGACCGCCGATGGGGCAACCCCCGAGGTCGCTCCCGACGGTGACGTCTACGCCTTCGTCCTCCCGGGCCTCACCGCGGGTGAGTCGCAGGTCGAGGCCGGTGGCGAGTTCGTCGCCGCGTTCAACGACAACGACGCGACCGCGAAGGTGCAGGAGTTCATGGCCACGGCAGACTTCGCCAACGCTCGCGTCAAGCTCGGCGGTGTCATCTCGGCCAACAAGAACGCCGACGCCTCGCTGGCATCCAGTGCGTTCCTGACCGACGCGATGGAGCTCCTGCAGAACGACTCGACCACGGTCCGTTTCGACGCATCCGACCTCATGCCGGCAACGGTGGGCTCGGGTTCGTTCTGGAAGGGCATGGTCGACTGGATCGATGGCAAGGACCAGGCCACGGTCCTCAGCGACATCCAGGCAGGCTACGAGAACTGATAGAACTGTGCCAGGCGGTGGGATGCCGGTGACTCCGACATCCCGCCGCCTGGCACACCTATCCCGCGTTCACTGAAGCACACGGAGGCCACCTCGCATGTCTGATACCAAGGTCGCGGAGCGCACGGCCTCCGCGGAGTCGGCCCCACCTGGGCCACGAAAGTTCTACTCCTCGCGCACCTCGAAGTTCATCGCACTGATCGGCGCGATCCTCGTCGTCGCGCTGTTCATCTTCCTCATCGTCCAGGCGCCGCGTGAGACCCGACCGACGACGCTCGGGTTCTCGCTCAACAGCTTCTTCCAGTGGATCGGCAACCTGAACCAGCTGGTGCAGATCCCGATCATCCTCGCCGTCTTCGGTGCCGTCGTGGGGCTCGTCCTGCTGCTCATCGAGTACGCGCCGCGTCCGGGCAAGGTCTACTTCTGGATCCGCCTCGTCGCCTGCTTCGCCCTGCCGGTGCTGGCGTTCATGCTGCTGCGGCCGTACCAGAACGCGGTGCTGTACGTCATCGGCATCGCGATCGTCCTGGGGGGTGTGCTGTTCCTGCTCGACTACCGTTCACGCCAGGGCGCCGGATACCTCTTCCAGCTCGTCCTGTTCACTGCTCCCGCGGTGATCCTCCTGCTCGTCGGCCTCATCTACCCGGCGATCGCGACGTTCGTCCAGTCGTTCTTCGACAAGACCGGCAAAGACTTCGTCGGGTTCGAGAACTACCAGTGGGTGTTCACCAACCCGGAGGGCTTCTGGTCGGTCATCAACACGGTGATCTGGGTGCTCATCGCCCCCGCCGTCGCGACGATCATCGGACTCGCGTACGCCGTCTTCATCGACCGGGCGCGCGGAGAGAAGTTCCTGAAGGTGCTCATCTTCATGCCGTTCGCGATCTCGTTCGTGGGCGCCGGCATCATCTGGAAGTTCGTCTACGACTACCGCCAAGGCGAGCAGCTCGGCATCCTGAACGCGATCGTCACGCTCTTCGGCGGCGAGCCGGTGTCGTGGCTGACGTTCACCCCGCTCGTGAACAGCCTGTTGCTGATGGTCGTGTTCGTCTGGAGTCAGACGGGGCTCGCGATGGTCATCCTGTCCGCGGCGATCAAGGCGGTCCCGGCCGAACAGAACGAGGCCGCGGAGCTCGACGGCGCCAACGCGTGGGAGAGATTCCGCAACGTCACGGTCCCCGGCATCCGCTCTTCGATCGTCGTCGTCGTCACGACCGTCGCGATCGGCGCCCTGAAGATCTACGACATCGTCGCCGTCATGACCGGCGGTCGCGCGAACACCTCGGTCCTCGCGTTCGAGATGGTCAACCAGCAGCAGCGGTTCCAGAGCTACGGGCACTCGGCGGCGCTGGCCGTCGTGCTGTTCCTGTTCGTCACGCCGCTGATCGTCTTCAACGTCATCCAGATCCGGAAGCAGAGGGAAGTCCGATGAGTACCGGAGTCGACATCATCGAGCCGCGGCTGGACGGCCGGACCGCACGCCAGGTCGCGCGCGAGACCCGCAAGCACGAGGCGATGGCGCGCAAGCGCCTCACCTCGAAAGGCGCGACGATCGCCGCGATCATCATCGCCTTCTTCTGGACGATCCCCACGTTCGGCCTGTTCGTCACGTCGTTCCGCCCGGGCGCCGACGTGCAGACCACAGGCTGGTGGACGGTCTTCGTCGACCCGTCGTTCACGCTGCAGAACTACTCCGAGGCGCTGAACTCCGGCGGCACCGCGCTGACGCTCGGCCAGTCGTTCCTGAACTCGCTGGCGATCACGATCCCGGTCGTGTTCTTCGCCCTCGCGGTCGCGTCACTGCTCGCATACGCGTTCGCGTGGATCGACTTCAAGGGGCGCAACATCGCGTTCATCTCGGTGTTCGCGCTGCAGATCGTGCCACTGCAGATGGCGCTCGTGCCGCTGCTGAGCCTGTTCTCGCGCGGGCTCACGATCGGCGAGGTGACGGTCTTTCCGGGGTTCGACCTGCGCGAGATGGATCACAGTTTCGCGACGGTGTGGATCGCGCACACGATCTTCGCGTTGCCGCTTGCCGTGTTCCTGCTGCACAACTTCATCGCCGAGATCCCGAGCGAGGTCATCGAGGCCGCGCGCGTGGACGGTGCCGGGCATGGTCAGATCTTCTTCCGGATGATCCTGCCGCTCGCTGCGCCCGCCCTCGCGTCGTTCGCGGTGCTGGAGTTCATCTGGGTATGGAACGACCTGCTCGTCGCGACGATCTTCGCGCCCTCGTCATCGTTGCCGTTGACGCAATCGCTCAACTCGCTGTCGGGCACATGGGGCAACAAGTGGTTCCTGCAGGCGGCGGGAACGTTCATCTCGATCATCGTGCCGTTGCTCGTGTTCTTCGGTCTGCAGCGCTTCTTCGTGCGGGGCCTGCTGGCAGGCGCCACGAAGGGCTGACCCCCGCGGCCGTGTCCCACTTACGGCAGACCATGTCCCACAAATGGTTGGTCAGGCACCCCTGAACCAACCATTTGTGGGACATGCCCGGTTGTGGGATGCCCGGAGCCGAGCGCGCGCACTCTCACCCGCAGGCGAGCCCGTTCTGCAGCGAGGTCATGAGGTCGATCTCGGCCGATTGGGTGTCGATGACGCCCTGCGCGACGGTGAGGGCGCGCGGGTCGGAGCCGAGCTGCAGCAGCGCTTGGGCCATCGGGATCGCGCCCTCGTGGTGGCGGATCATGAGCGAGAGGAACATGCAGTCGGCCTCGGTTCCGGTCGCCGCGCGCATCGCCGCAAGCTCTTCAGCGCTGGCCATGCCCATCTGGGTCATGAGTTCGGCCTCTGTGGGTGCCGTGGCATCCGCCCCGCTCGATGCCGCGCCGTGGTTGTGGCCGGCGTCGGCATCCGTCATCCACGCCATGAGCGGGCCGCCCGCCTGCGGCAGGCCCCACTTGACGAGCCAGTCGTAGAACTCGCCCTTCTGGGCCGATTGGGTCGTGGCGATGTCGTACGCGAGCACGCGGATGTCTTCGTCGCTGGTCGTGCGATAGATGTCCATCGCCATCTCGACCGCCTGGCCGTGGTGCACCTGCATGTCGCGGGCGAAGCCCGCCTCGGGCGAGGTGGTGCCAGGCGTTGCGGGCGCTCCCGAGCCGAAAGTCGAGAACCGGCCGATCGCGAAGGCGAGCGCCGCGACGCCGAGCGCCACGAGCAGCACCGCCCACCAGGGCGGCAGCGTGCGGACGGGCGGCGTCGCGGGCTCGCTCACGACTGCTTGCCGGGGCCGTCGATCGCGCCGCTGCAGGTGGCGTTGGGCTCGGGGACGTTCTGGCTGCGCCAGTATTCCTCGAAGAACGCCGGGATGCGCTCGTCGTCGGCGCTCTGCAGCTGCAGCTGCGCGTTCCAGGCGCTCAGCACGATCGGCGTCGGCAGACCCTCGTACGGCGAGAGGATCACGTAGGTGGACGGCAGGTACGACTTCAGGGTCGCGAGCTCGTCGCCGGTGACCTGCGTCGCGTCATACGTCACCCAGACCGCGCCGTGCTCGAGCGAGTGCACGGCGTTCTCGTTCTGCTGCGGCTGATCGTAGACGCCGCAGTTGAGCCAGTACTGGTTGTGCGGGCCACCCGCCGGCGGGTTCTGCGGGTAGTCGACCGTGCCCTCGACGTGCTGCGTCTCGTTCGTGAACGTCTCGACGCCCTCGATCGCCGTGCCGTCGCCGCCGGCACTGTAGGTCGGAGCGGACGGGGGAGCGAAGATGATGGATGCCGCAACCAGCGCGATCACCGTGACGGCGGCCGCACCGCCGACGATCCACCACGTGAGCTTGCTGCGGCGGCGCTTGGCGAGCTGACGCTGGTACTCCGCGAGTTTCTCCTGCTTCTGCAGTTCGCGTTGCTGTTTGACGGTGAGGTCGATCTTCGCCTGTGTCGCGGGATTGCCGCTCTGACGCTTGCGGGAGTCCTCGGAGGAAGTCGGGGTCATGAGTGTGATCTCGGCTCGCGGATGCCGCGCCGGACGTACGCGGGTAGTTCGATCCTATGCGGGGGAGGGGGACCGAGGGTCAAGAGAGCGCTAGACTCGGTACCTCGTCGAATCGTTTCGGCGCTCTCGCCCGGCTCCGGGCATCCACTCTTCTGACGACGGGAAACCGTGCGCGACACCGCTTCGATTCCTACCGTCCCGTCCCGATCGTCGTCGGCGACGGGCGCCATCCGCACGCTCGGATCCGACCCGGCGACGGCTCCCGTTGTGCTGCACCCGGGCGACGCGATCTCGACCGGGCGCCGCGTCGTCTACATCATCCTGTTGGGTGCGCTGACCGCGCTCGGGCCGTTCACCATCGACCTCTACCTGCCCGCATTCCCCGTGCTGCAGGAGGATTTCCAGACGACGGCCGCCGCGATCCAGCTGACGCTCACCGGCACGATGATCGGCTTCGCGCTCGGCCAGCTCATCGTGGGGCCGCTGAGCGACAAGGTCGGCCGGCGGGTGCCGCTGCTGATCGTCACCGCGCTGCACGTGTGCGCGAGCCTCGCGGCCGCGTTCGCCCCGACGCTCGGGCTGCTGGGTGTCGCACGGGTATTCATGGGTGTCGGCGCGGCCGCGGGCGGCGTCGTCGCGATGGCGATCGTGCGCGACCTGTTCGGCGGGCAGCGTCTCGTCGTCATGCTGAGCCGGCTCGCACTCGTGTCGGGCGTCGCGCCCGTCATCGCTCCGCTGATCGGCTCGGCGCTCCTCGCCGTCATGCCGTGGCGCGGCATCTTCCTCGTGCTCACGGCGTACGGGCTGGTGATGCTGATCTCGGCGATCGCGCTGGTTCCCGAGACGCTGCCCAAGGCGCGCCGCGGCGGGCCGGGTGGAACCACCGTTCTGCAGCGCTACAAGAGCGTCTTCAGCGACCGCGTGTTCATCGGCGTGCTGATCATCGGCGGCATGACCTTCAGCGGCCTGTTCTCGTACCTGTCGGCGTCGTCGTTCCTGTTCCAGGAGGGCTACGGATTCGACGCGCAGCAGTACGGTCTGCTGTTCGCCGTCAACTCGCTCGGTGTCGTCCTGGGCGTGCAGACGGCGTCGCGGCTGGCCGCGCGGTTCGGACCGCAGTGGGTGCTCGCCTTCTCGACGGCTGTGCTCGTGCTCGCCTCGACGGCGATCATCCTGAACGATCAGCTGGGTGGTGGCCTGTGGGGCACCATGATCGCGCTGTTCGTCTTCATGACGGCGTGCGGCTTCACGTTCCCGTGCGTGCAGGTGCTCGCGCTCGACCGGCACGGCAAGGCGGCGGGCACCGCGGCATCCATCATCGGTGCCACCAACTTCGGCGTCGCCGGCCTGATCTCGCCCGTCGTCGGGTGGGTCGCCCGCGACACCGGGATCACCGCGACGACGATGGCGAGCGTCATGGTCGGCTGCGCCGTGATCGGATGCCTCGCCCTGTGGCTCGTCGTGCGCCCGCGCACGGTCGAGCGCCTCGCGCCCTGACGCGCTGTTGCCTCACGCAGGTTGCCTGCCGCGCTGTCTGCCGCGCAGCGGCTCGGGCACAATGGGGCGATGGACGTACCCGTCGATGACCGGCTGACGACGATCGCGCTGCAGCGGGTCGTGGTCGGGGTCGTACTCGTGCTGGCCGCGCTCGCGCTCGGCATCCTCGTCACTCTCGACGCCGACCTCAAGATCGACGTGCGGTGGAACGAGGTCGTCACCAACTTCGCGTTCTTGCAGCCGATCTCGCTGGTGCTGAACTTCCTCGGTGGCGGGTGGTTCGCCACCTTCGTCGTTCCGCTGGCCGGCGTCGCGGTCATGCTCGTGCTGCGACGCCCGTGGGGAGCGCTGTTCGTAGTCGCGGCGTCGGCGGCCAGCGCACTCGGCGTGCAGGTGCTCAAGGCGATCTTCGGTCGCGCACGACCCGAAGACATGATCGTCGTGTCCGACCACGGTTCGTTCCCGTCGGGGCACACCGCCAACGCGGCGGCGGTCGCGGCGATCGCCGTCGTGCTGTTCCCGCGCGTGTGGGTCGCGCTCGTCGGCGCCGCCTGGGTGTTCGCGATGGCGTTCAGCCGCACCGAGGTGCACGCGCACTGGTTCAGCGACACCGTCGGCGGCGCGCTCGTCGGCACCGGCGTCGCGCTCGTGGTCGCGGCGGCCCTCACGCTCCGGATAGATCGCGAGCGAGCCGCGCTCCCTCGCTAGGCTGACGGCATGAGCGCCGCACAGGATGCCGAACTCGCCCGACTGCAAGCCGAAGCGGAAGCCGCCGAAGCCGCGCTGAAGCTCGCGCAGGCCAAGGCCGCGCTCGCCGCGGCGCAGGCCGAGGCCGCGAAGGCGGGGGAGGCTGCGGCTGCAGTTGGGGAGGAGATTTCCGTTCCGGAGGAGACAACCGGGCAGATCGATCCTCCCCAAGCGAAATCTCCTCCCGAAGCGCAGGCCGCGGATGCCCCTGCGCAGGCCGCACCGGCGGATGCCGCGGCATCCGGCCCCCTCTCCACCGACGAGGTCGCGGCGGTGACGAAGGGGTACACGTTCGAGGCGGCGACGCTCGACCTCGGCGCGCTCGTGAACACCGACCCCGTGCCCAGCGCGCAGATCCGCATCCCGCTGGCGATGATGAACCGGCACGGCCTGGTCGCAGGCGCCACCGGCACAGGCAAGACCCGCACGCTGCAGGGGCTCGCCGAGCAGCTCGCCGCGAAGGGCGTGCCGGTGTTCGCGGCCGACATCAAGGGCGATCTGTCGGGCGTCGCGACGCCGGGCACGCCCAGCGACAAGCTGCTCGCGCGCACGACGGCGATCGGGCAGGAGTGGAAGCCCGAGGCATCCGCCACCGAGTACTTCGCGCTCGGCGGCATCGGCAAGGGCGTGCCCGTGCGTGCGACCGTCTCGGGGTTCGGGCCGCTGCTGCTGAGCAAGGTGCTCGGCCTCAACGAGACGCAGGAGTCGAGTCTCGGGCTCGTGTTCCACTATGCGGATGCCAACGGGCTTGCGCTCGTCGACCTGTCTGACCTGCGCGCGGTGCTGAGCTACCTCACCAGCGACGAGGGCAAAGCCGAGCTGAAGGAGCTGGGCGGGCTGTCGTCGGCGACGGCGGGCGTGATCCTGCGCGAGCTCATCACGTTCGCCGACGGCGGTGCCGACGTGTTCTTCGGCGAGCCTGAGTTCGATGTGCAGGACTTCCTGCGCACGGCATCCGATGGTCGCGGCATCATCTCGCTGCTTGAGGTTCCCGGCGTCGCCGACAAGCCCGCACTTTTCTCGACGTTCCTGATGTACCTGCTGGCCGAGCTGTTCGAGATCCTGCCCGAGGTCGGCGATCTCGACAAGCCGAAGCTCGTGTTCTTCTTCGACGAGGCGCACCTGCTGTTCAAGGACGCGTCGAAGGACTTCCTGTCGGCGATCACACAGACCGTGCGTCTGATCCGCTCGAAGGGCGTCGGCGTCTTCTTCGTGACGCAGACGCCGAAGGACGTGCCCTCCGATGTGCTCGCGCAACTGGGCTCGCGCGTGCAGCACGCGCTGCGCGCGTTCACGCCTGACGACGCGAAGGCGCTGCGTGCGACCGTCGGCACGTATCCGAAGAGCGGGTACGACCTCGAGCGCGTCCTGCAGGAGCTCGGCACCGGTGAGGCGATCGTCACCGTCATGAGCGAGAAGGGCGCGCCGACGCCCGTCGCGTGGACCCGGCTGCGCGCCCCGCAGGGGCTCATGTCGCCGACACCCGACCCCGACATCGAGCGGGCCGTGCACGCGTCGCCGCTGCTCGCCAAGTACGGCACGGCGATCGACCGCGAATCAGCGCGCGAGATCCTCACGGCCAAGATGAACGCGGCCGCCGAGGCGGATGCCGCGGCGGAAGCCGCCAAGGCCAAGGCCGCCGCCGACAAGGAGTTCGCAAAGCAGCAGGCCGCGATCGCGAAGGCCGACGCGGCCGCCGAGAAGGAGCGCCAGCGCGAGTACGACCGGATCATGAAGGCCACCGGCGGCACCACCAAGAGCCGCACGACGCGCACGACGCGCAAGGCGGATGCCTCGCCGCTCGACCAGATCCTCAACTCCAAGTCGACCCAGACGATCCTGAACTCGGTCATCCGCGGCATGTTCGGCACCGGCCGGCGCTGACCCGCCGGGCGCGGTGCGCGCGGGCGCCCCCACCCGTATCCGCGAGACTGCGTTTTCGCGACGAGACTGCGGACGGCGCACGCAGTCTCGGCGCAGGAACGCAGTCTCGACGACGGAGGGGTCCCGGCGGGGCGCGCGGGGCGGGGGCGGCGCGGCCTAGACTCGCGGCATGCCTGACATCCGGCCGTTCCGCGCGGGCGACGAAGCCGCGCTCGCCGAGATCTGCCTGAAGACGGCGGATGCCGGGGCGGATGCCACCGGCGTCCTCGTCGACGACGACGTGTGGGCGGCCGTGTTCGTGCTGCCGTACGTGGCGCGGCATCCCGATCTCGCGTTCGTCGCCCTGACCGACGACGGCCGCGTCGCGGGGTACGTCGTCGGCACGGATGACACCCGCGCGTTCGAGGACTGGTTCGCCACCGAGTGGTGGCCGCGCTTCGCGCAGCGCTGGCCGCAGCCTGTTGCGGAGGTGACCCGGCAGGACGGCATCCTGACCCATGCGTACGGACGGCGCGCGGGGGCCGAGCCGTTCGGCGACAGGTATCCCGCGCACCTGCACATCGATCTGCTGCCCGAACTGCAGGGGAGGGGCCTGGGCCGCAGGCTCATCGACACCCTGGTCGCGGCGCTACGGGGGCGCGGCGTCACCGGCCTGCACCTGGCCGCCGACGTGCGCAACACCGGCGCGATCGCCTTCTACCCGCGGCTCGGGTTCACCCGCATCCCCTCGCACGACGACGTCGTCGCGTTCGCGCGGGATCTGTAGCCGCCCGAGCTCGCCATCCGACGTAGCCGCCGGAGATAACCACGGTCATCCCCGGCCCATGGCCGCGCGCGGGGGCCTACCGTCGAAGTATGGACACCTCCGCGCGCCGCCGCACCTGGCCGCGCCTGCTGCTGGTGATCCCCGCCGCGGGACTGCTCGTGCTGGGCCTGGTCGCGGGGCTGCTGCTCATGGGCATCGCGCTGCCCATCGTCAGCGCGCGGCTGCCCGAACTGCACTCGGCGCTCATGGTGTTCGGTTTCGTCGGCACCCTCATCAGCCTCGAACGGGCCGTCGCGCTGCGGGCGGCGTGGGCGTACGTCGCCCCCGCGCTGCTCGCGGCGGGCACGATCCTCGCGCTCACGCCCGCACCGGTCATCGCAGGCCAGGCTGCGATCGCGGTCGGCATGGCCGTGCACGCGCTGCAGTACCGCGCGATCTGGGCGCGCCAGCCGATGACGGCGACCGCGATCCAGGGACTCGGCGCCGTGACGGGGCTCGTCGCGGCGGTCGTGTGGTGCGCCGGCGTCCCCGCCCCGCGGCTCGTGCCGCTGCTCGGGGTCTTCCTCATCCTCACGATCACCGCCGAGCGGCTCGAGCTCGCCCGCATCGCGGCCCCGGGCATCCGCGCCGAACGCCTGCTGTTCGCGCTGTCGCTCGCGCTGTCGGCGGTCGCCATCCTGAGTCTCACGTCGCCCGTGGTCGCGGTGCCGGTGGCCGGCATCCTGCTGCTGGGCGTCGTCGCGTGGCTGCTGCGGTACGACGTCGCCCGTGCGACGGTGCGGATGCCGGGGCTGCCGCGGTACGTCGCCGTGTGCCTGCTGCTCGGGTACGGCTGGCTCGCTGTCGCGGGCGCCGGGTGGCTGCTGGGCGGCGCGCGCACCGAGGGTGTCATCTACGACGCGACGACGCACGCGATCTTCCTCGGCTTCGTGATCACGATGATCATGGCGCACGCGCCCGTCATCCTGCCCGCCGTGCTCGGCGTGCGGATCCCGTACCACGTGGCGCTGTACGTGCCGGTGACCCTGCTGCAGCTGTCGCTGCTCGTGCGCGTCGTCGTCGGCGACGCGTGGGGACTGACCCTCGGGCTGCAGGCGGGTGGCATCGGCGCCGCCGTCGCGATCCTCGGGTTCGGCGTCACGGTCGTCGTCGTATCGCTGCGGGCCGGCGCCCGCACACCGGAAAGGAGCCGCGGTCGTGTCCCGGCGTAACTGGTATCTGCTGACCAACTCGGTCGTGCTCGCGTGGATCGTGCTGACGGTCGTCGCCGTGACGATCCACCGGTTCGTGCCGCAGCCGATGTGGCTCATGGTGCACGTGCCGCTGCTGGGCGCCGTGACGGCGGCGATCCTCATCTGGTCGCAGCACTTCTCCGACACGCTGCTGCGGCGTGAAGCGCCGGCGGGCCGTGCCGGGCTCGGCATCCGACTGGGCCTGCACACCGTCGGCGCGGGCCTCGTCGTGGCGGGCGTGCTCGGGGCATCCGTCCCGCTCGTGATCGTCGGCGCGTCGGTCGTGGCCGCCGCGATCCTCGCGCACGCCGTCGTGCTGTTCCTGCAGCTCCGCCGCGCGCTGCCGTCGCGGTTCGGGCCGCTCGTGCGGTACTACGTCGCGGCGGCCGTGGTGTTCCTCGGCGGCATCGCGATCGGCGCCACGATGAGCGCCGCGGGCGACCCCGACCTCACCGACCGGCTCGTGACGGCGCACCTCGTGCTCAACGCGTACGGCTGGATCGGCCTGACCGCGCTCGGCACGCTCGTGCTGCTGTTCCCGACCGTGCTGCACGCACGCATGGCTGATACGGCGGATGCCGGGGCGCGATTCGCGCTGCCCGTGCTCGTCGCGGGGCTCGTCGTCGCGGCATCCGGGCCCCTCCTCGACCTGCGGCTGCTCGTGACGCTCGGCATGGCGATCTGGATCGTCGGTGCGGCCCGCATCGGCATCGAGGGCTGGCGACAGGCGCGGAGCATGCCGCCGGGAACCTTCGCCGGCTGGAGTCTCGCGGCCGCGTACGGCTGGGTTGTCATCGCCGCGGCGAGCCTTGCCGTCATCGCCGCGATCAGTCCCGACTGGGTGACGCTGCGCGAGAGCTACCTCATGGTGCTCGGCCCCCTCGTCGCCGGGTTCGCGGTGCAGCTGCTGACCGGAGCGATGAGCTACCTGCTGCCCGTCGTCGCGCTCGGCAGCCCCGCCGCGGCCAAAGCGGGTGCCGAGGTGCTCGATCGCGGCGCCGCGTTCCGCGTCACGGCGTTCAACGGTGCGATCGTGCTGTACCTGCTGCCGATGCCGTCGGTCGCGCGCGTGCTGCTGTCGTTCGTGGCGGCCGGGGTCGTCATCGCGTTTCTCGTCCTCGCGATCCGCGCGATCGTCGTGGGGCGACGCGTGCGCCGTGCCGAGGGCGAGAACCCTGACCGCAGCGGTCGGGTCGGGCTCGGAGTGCCCGTCGCCGCCGCTCCCACGGCGCCCCCGCGCCGCGTCGGCATGGTCGCGGCCGCCTTCACGGTGCTCGCGCTGTGCGTCGCCGGGGGAGTCGCCGCTGACCCCGCCGCCGTCGGCATCTCGACGGCAGCCGGGGGCGACGTCACGGCATCCGGCGAGGTCACCGAGATCACGGTCGAGGTGTCGGGCATGCGGTTCACTCCCGCCGAAATCGAGGTGCCGTACGGCGACGACCTCGTCGTGACGTTCCGCAACACGGGCACCGACGTGCACGACCTCACCTTCGCCAACGGCGTGCGCACGCAGCGGCTCGCCCCGGGCGAGAGCGAGACGATCGACGTCGGGCTCATCGGCGCCGACCTCGACGGCTGGTGCTCGATCGCGGGCCACCGACAGATGGGGATGGAGCTCACGGTCGTCGTGACGGGCGCGCCGGCCGGTGGCACAGGCACCGCGAGCGGTGATCACGCAGGCCACGGGTCAGGGTCGTCGGATGCCTCGGCAGGGTCCGCCGCCGACGACATCGACCTCGAGGCGATGCCGGCGGCGGGCTTCACGCCGTGGCCTGCCGCGCTGGCGCCGGCATCCGCCGACACCGTGCACCGCATCACGCTGCAGGTCGAGGAGGTCGTCGAAGACGTCGCGCCCGGTGTCAGCCAGACCCGGTGGACGTTCGGAGGCACCGCTCCGGGTCCGGCGCTGCGCGGCAAGATCGGTGACACTTTCATCATCACCCTCGTCAACGACGGCACGATCGGCCACTCGATCGACTTCCATGCCGGGTCGCTCGCACCCAACGAGCCGATGCGGACGATCCAGCCCGGCGAGACGCTCACCTACACGTTCACCGCGACGCGCGCCGGAATCTGGATGTATCACTGCTCGACCATGCCCATGTCGATGCATATCGCGAACGGAATGTTCGGCGCGGTCATCATCGATCCGCCCGACCTGGCGCCCGTCGACGCGGAGTACGTGCTCGTGCAGGGCGAGCTGTATCTCGGCGCGCAGGGCGACACGGCGGATGCCGACAAGAGCGCGGCACAGACGCCCGACCTCGTCACCTTCAACGGCTACGCCAACCAGTACGCGTACGAGCCGCTGACGGCGACGGTCGGCGAACGCGTGCGGGTGTGGGTGCTGGATGCCGGACCCAACACGGCATCCGCCTTCCACATCGTCGGCGGGCAGTTCGACACCGTGTACCTCGAGGGCGCCTACACGCTGCAGCAGGGCGACCCCGGCGGAGCGCAGGCGCTCGCGCTGCAGCCCGCGCAGGGCGGCTTCGTCGAGCTGACCTTCCCCGAGGCCGGCGACTACCCGTTCGTCACCCACATCATGAGCGACGCCGAGAAGGGCGCGAAGGGGATCTTCCACGTCGAGTGACGGCGCGCGGCGGCGGCGCGGCGCGCGCGAAAACAGGCATCCGCACCAAGACAGGCCGATGTGGGCTGAATCGGCCTGTTCTGGTGCGATCGCCTGCTGTTGAGTGGGCTACCGCTCACTCGCAGGCGAGGCCGTCGCCATCGCCGTCGCCGTTGTTGCCGGTGCCGTTCGCGAACCAGTCATAAAGTTCGGGGTCGGATGCCGAGGAGAACGGGCCGGTCGGATGGCCGACGGTGTTCTTCTTCAGCTTCGTGCACGACGAGTACTGCCGCCACCACTGGTCGGTCTGGGGTTGCGCCGCCTGTTGCTGCGCTTGCTGCTCGGCCGCTGCTTTCGCGGCTTCGTCCGCGGCGCGCTGCTCCTCGGCGGCGCGCTGCTCTTCCGCGATGCGCGCCTGCTCGGCGCACTCGACCGTCACGACCTCGCCGCCCTGCAGAGTCGCCAGCTGCGCTGTGCGATAGTCCGTCTCACGCGGATGCTGCGGGTACCCGTCCGCGGAGTCGTACCGTGCGACCGCGAGGCCCGCCTCAAGCTGTGCGCGCGCAACATCGACGCCCGCGGTCGTGTCCACGTACCGCAGCAGGCGGTCGTAGCTGTCGGTGTCGTTCTGTCCGGTGGGAAGCGTGAGCGTGAGCTCATCGCCGGCGGTCAGCAGGCTCGACACCAGCGCCGTCGCTTCGTCGCTGCCGCAGACTCCGCGCTCGGGCGCATCGATCCCGATGATCCGCACACGGCCCTCGCTGGTCTCGATCGTGTCACCGTCGATGACCGACACGAACGTCACGGCCGGTTCCGTTTCGACCGTCGGCTCGGCAGACGGTGTCTCCGCGGCGGCGATGGTGGCTGTCGGTGCGGGCTCATCACGTCCGCCCGTGATGACGTTCGTCACTCCGCCGATGCCGACGACCGCGACACTCGCCCAGACCCACCATTTCGCATACCAGGGCTTCCGCGCCCTGACCCCAGTTCCCATGCTCCCGACCGTATCCGGCGAGTCGGCGCGGGCCCGGGTGCCGCGCCCGGGCCGCGCGCTACAGCCGCCGCAGCTTCTCCGGGTCGGGGGCCTTCACCGGGTCCCAGCCGCGGCGGGCGGGGCGGGCGCCGCGCACTGCGTCGCGCGAGCGGTACACGACGTACGGGCGGAAGAGGTAGCCGACCGGCGCCGAGAAGACGTGCACGAGCCGCGTGAAGGGCCACAGCGCGAACAGTGCGAACGCCGTCAGCACGTGCAGCTGGAACAGCAGCGGCACGTCGAGCATGAGCTCGGGCTGCGGCTGGAAGCCGAGGATCGAGCGGATCCACGGCGAGATCGTCTCGCGGTAGTGGAATCCGCCGCCGAACACCTGGTACACCACGGTCGCGGCAGTGCCGAACAGCAGCGTCGCCCCGAGGAAGACGTACATGACCTTGTCCATCGTGGTCGTCGCGAGGAATACCGGCCCGACCGTGCGGCGCCGGTAGATCAGGATCGCGAGCCCCGCGAGGGTCAGCACGGCGGCGAATGTGCCGAGCACGGTCGCCCCGATGTGGTACATCTCCTCGGTGATGCCGATCGCGTACAGCCACTCGCGGGGGATCAACAGACCCACCGCGTGACCGGCGATGACCATGAGGATGCCGAAGTGGAACATCGGCGACCCCCACCGCAGCAACCGGTTCTCGTACGTCTGGCTCGACCGGGTCGTCCAGCCGAACTTGTCGTAGCGGTACCGCCAGATGTGCCCGACGATGAACACCGCGATGGCGGCGTAGGGGACGGCGACCCACAGGATGATCGACAGGGTGCTCACGACGACTCCTCACGGGACGCAGAACCAGACGCAGACACAAACGCCGAGGCCGACGACACCGGCTGAAACGGCGGCAGCTGCCCCAGAAAGCTGAGCCCCACCGTCTCGGTGGGCGGGCCCTCGCTGATCAGGTCGAGGAAGCGCTCGCGCGTGCGCGCGTCGATCGGCGGCAGCGACTGTGTCACGGTGCGCACGACGAGCGCCCACGGGCTGGCCATGCCCTCCAGGGCTGCGCGCAGCACCTCGATGCCCTCGCGGTGCGAGGCGATGAGGGCGGATGCCACCTCCGACTCGCTCCGCGCCGAGAACTCCAGCACAGCCGGCAGATAGTCGGGCAGGTCGTCGGCGTCGAACTCCCACCCCGCGGCGCGGTACGCCTCGAGGAAGGTCACGAGCGCCACCCCGCGCCGACGGGTGTCGCCGGTCGCGTAGTAGCTGAGGTACAGACTGCACTTGCGCTTGAGGTCGAACGTCGTGACATACCGCCGCTGCCACTCGGTGACCCCGGCATCCCGCGCCTGCATGGTGAACGTGCGCAGGGGGTCGCCGATCGCGTCCGGTAGCCGCGCGGCGTGCGCCTGCAGGGTGTCCAGCCGTGCGAACCACGCGTCGTCGGGGTAGTCCAGCAGCAGGGATGCCAGCATGTGCGCGGTCTGCCGCGCGGCGCGGTCAAGGTGCACCGCCGGCAGGTCGGGCGGTAGCTCGCGCCGCGGCGTGACGCGGGTGACGGTGCGGCTCATTTGTCGTCCTTCCGCTTGCCCGTCTCGCGCACGGCGGTCGTCGACGACGGCGGGAACAGCCCCTCGGTGCCGCCGTTGCCGTCCCAATTGAGCAGGTTGACGCGCCCCGGCGTCGACGGCCGGTCGGCGGTCTGCCGGTCGGCGAGGATGTGGAAGTTCTCCACCGCGACGGGCACCGACGGGCCGCTCGACGAGCCGAACGGCCCTGCGCCGCCCATGCCCGGACCGCCCTCGAAGTCGAGCGAGCACGCCATCTCCTCCAGCGCGTGCGCCTGCTCGGTGTGGGCCGACGGGATGACGTATCGCTCCTCGTACTTCGCGATCGCGAGCAGCCGGTACATCTCTTCGACCTCGGCGCCGGTCATGCCGACCGCGTTCGCGATGCGCTCGTCGCGCTCGTCGTCGAGGTTGATGCCGCGCATGTACGAGCGCATCGCGGCGAGGCGCCGCAGCGCCGCATCCACGGGCTGGATGTCGCCCGCCGTGAACAGTTCGGCGAGGTAGCCGATCGGGATGCGCAGCTTGTCGATCGCCGCGAACAGCGTCCGGGCATCCTCACCGTCGTTGCCCGACCCGGTGACGACGTCGACGACGGGGGACAGCGGCGGGATGTACCAGACCATCGGCATCGTGCGGTACTCGGGGTGCAGCGGCAGGGCGACCTGGTACTGCATGAGCTTCCAGATGGGGCTGCGCTGGGCGGCCTCGATCCAGTCGTCGGGGATGCCTTCGGCGCGTGCCGCCTCGATGACGGCAGGATCGTGCGGGTCGAGGATGATGTCGCGCTGCGCCTGCAGCAGCGCCTTGTCGTCCTCTACGGATGCCGCCTCGGCAACCCGGTCGGCGTCGTACAGCACGAGGCCGAGGTACCGCAGGCGCCCGACGCACGTCTCTGAGCACACGGTCGGCAGGCCCACCTCGATGCGCGGGTAGCACATCGTGCACTTCTCGGCCTTGCCGGTGCGGTGGTTGAAGTAGACCTTCTTGTACGGGCATCCCGACACGCACATGCGCCAGCCGCGGCACTGGTCCTGATCGACGAGCACGATGCCGTCTTCGGCGCGCTTGTACATCGCGCCTGAGGGGCAGGATGCCACACACGACGGGTTCAGGCAGTGCTCGCAGATGCGCGGCAGGTAGAACATGAAGGCCTTCTCGAACTCGGCCTTCACCTCTTCGCTCATCTTCTGCAGGATCGGGTCGTCCTGCATCGTCTCGAGCGACCCGCCCAGGTCGTCGTCCCAGTTCGCCGACCACGAGATCTTCATGTCTTCGCCGGTGAGCAGGCTCTTGGGCCGCGCGACGGGTGTCTGCTGGCCCTTCGGCGCATTCAGCAGCATGTCGTAGTCGTACGTCCACGGCTCGTAGTAGTCGTGGATCTCGGGCAGCTTCGGGTTCGAGAAGATGTGCGCGAGCTTCGACAGACGCCCGCCGCTGCGCAGCTTCAGGCGGCCGCGCTTGGTGCGCACCCAGCCGCCGCCCCACTTCTCCTGGTTCTCGTACGTGCGCGGGTAGCCGACGCCGGGCCGCGTCTCGACGTTGTTGAACCAGACGTACTCGACGCCCGTGCGGTTCGTCCACGCCTGCTTGCACGTGACCGAGCACGTGTGGCATCCGATGCACTTGTCGAGATTCATGATCATCGACATCTGCGCCATGACCTTCATCAGTACTCGACCTCCTGGCTGCGGCGGCGGATAGAGGTGATCTCGTCGCGCTGGTTGCCCGTGGGCCCGAGATAGTTGAACGCCCACGCGAGCTGCGCGTACCCGCCGATGAGGTGGCTGGGCTTGAGGAGGATGCGCGTGAGGGAATTGTGGATGCCTCCGCGCAGCCCGCTCGTCTCGGCGATCGGCACATCGACCGTGCGGTCCTTCGCGTGGTACATGTACACCGTGCCCTCGGGCATCCGGTGCGACACGATCGCGCGGGCGACCACGACGCCGTTGCGGTTGTACGACTCGATCCAGTCGTTGTCGCGGACGCCTATCTTCTCGGCATCCTGAGGACTCATCCAGATCGTGGGGCCGCCACGGCTCAGCGACAGCATGAACAGGTTGTCCTGGTATTCGGAGTGGATCGACCACTTCGAGTGCGGCGTCAGGTAGCGCACCGTGACCTCGGCGTGGCCGCTCGCGCTCGTGCCGCTCGTGCCGGGCACCCCGTCGCCGAAGAGGCGGTGCATGTCGAGCGGCGGCCGGTACACCGGCAGGTTCTCGCCGAGCTCGCTCATCCAGTCGTGGTCGAGGTAGAAGTGCTGGCGCCCCGTGAGAGTGTGCCAGGGCTTGAGGTGCTCGACGTTGATCGCGAACGCCGTGTAGCGGCGGCCGCCGTGCTCGGATCCCGACCACTCCGGCGAGGTGATGACGCTGCGCGGCTGGATCTGCACGTCGCGGAACGAGATGTGCGCGCCCTCGTGGTCTTCTGCGAGCTGCGCGATGCGCTGACCGGTCTTCTTCTCGAGCTGGCGGAACCCCTGCACCGCGAGGCGGCCGTTGCTCGTGCCCGAGAAGGCGAGGATCATCTCGCACGCGCGCTGATCGGTGTCGAGCCGCACGCTGCCGGCGTACGGGCCCGTCGTCACGACGCCGTTGACCTGCTTCAGCCGCTCGATCTCGCGGTCGGGGTGGTACGTGATCGCCTTCGTCGTCATGCCGAGCTTCTCGGTCAGCGGGCCGAGGCTCTTCCACCGCTCGTACAGATTCGGGTAGTCGCGTTCGACCGTGATGAGCTTGGCCATCGTCGTGCCCGGCACGAGCGGCAGGCCGTCGCGGACCTCGCCGTGCGCCGTCGACATGACATCCGCCGTGTCGTGCTGCAGCGGTGAGGCGACGACGTCGTGGCGGATGCCCAGGTGCGTGCGCGCCATCTCGCTGAAGCGCTCGGCGAGCCCGCCGAACAGGTCGAAGTCGGTGCGGGTCTGCCACGGCGGGTTGATCGCGGGTGAGAACGCGTGGATGAACGGGTGCATGTCGGTCGAGGACAGATCGTGCTTCTCATACCAGGTGGCCGCCGGGAACACGAGGTCGCTGAACAGCGTCGTCGAGGTCATGCGGAAGTCGGCCGTCATGAGCAGATCGAGCTTCCCGACGGCCGCATCGTCGCGCCAGACGATGTCGCGCGGGCGTGATCCTTCCGCACTCTCCGCTGCCCGGATCGCGGAGTCGGTGCCCAGCAGATGCTTGAGGAAGTACTCGTTGCCCTTGCCCGACGAGCCGAGGATGTTCGCGCGCCACACCGAGACGACGCGGGGGAAGTTCTCGGGTGCGTCGGGGTCTTCCATCGCGTAGTGCAGCGAGCCGTCGGTGAGGCTGTCGACGATGTGCTGCGCGGGCTCCTTGCCGGCCGCCTGCGCCTCGTCGTACAGGTCGAGGGGATTGCGCGAGAAGGTCGGGTAGCTCGGCATCCACCCGCGCTTGACGGAGTCGACGAGGCAGTCCGCCGTCGTGCGTCCGTCGAACTGACCGCGCGCGAGGGGGGATGCCAGCTGGTCGGCCGGCAGGCCGTCGTAGCGCCACTGGCTCGTCGCCATGTACCAGAACGCCGTGCCGATCGCCTGACGCGGCGGGCGGTTCCAGTCGCCGGCCGTCGCGTACTGCGAGTAGCCCGTGATGGGGCGCACCTTCTCCTGCCCGACGTAGTGCGCCCACCCGCCGCCGTTGATGCCCTGGCATCCGGTCATCGTCGTCAGGGCGAGGAACGTGCGGTAGATCGTGTCGGAGTGGAACCAGTGATTCGTGCCGGCGCCCATGAGGATCATCGAGCGGCCGCCCGAGCGGTCGGCGTTGTCGGCGAACTCGCGGCCCACGCGGATCGCCTGCTCGGCGGGGACGCTCGTGAGCTCTTCCTGCCACGCCGGCGTGCCGGGGCTCGTCGGGTCGTCGTAGCCGGTCGGCCACTGGCCGGGCAGGCCCTCGCGCGCAACGCCGTACTGCGCCAGCAGCAGGTCGAACACGGTCGTGACCAGACGCCCCGCGACGCGGCGCACCGGCACGCCGCGGCGCACGACGCCCGTGCCGCCGGCGTGCTCGGACCCGGCCTCGGGGGTCAGGTCGAAGCGCGGCAGCAGGATCTCGGCCGACTCGGTCGTGTCGGCGAGGTCGCCCACCGACAGTGGGGGCATGACGTCGCCGAGGTCGAGGTTCCAGGTGCCCTCGTCTTCGGGGGTGAAGCGGTGGCCGAGCGATCCGCCCGGCACGACCGGCGCGCCGTGCTGATCGAGCAGCACCGTCTTGAAGTCGGCGCGCGGCACCGCGGCATCCGTCCCGCCGAGGTCGCTCGCCGTCAGGAACTTGCCCGGAACCAGGCCGTCTGGGTGCTCGTCGAGCGTCACGAGGTACGGCGCATCGGTGTAGCGCTGCATGTAGTCCTCGAACCGCGCCGTGCGCTTCTGCACGAAGTGCTCGGTGAGGATGACATGGCCCATCGCCATCGCGAGGGCCGCATCGGTGCCCGGGTGCGGGGCGATCCACTCGTCGGCGAACTTCGTGTTGTCGGTGTAGTCGGGCGAGACCGTGACGACCTTCTGACCGCGATAGCGCGCCTCGGTCATGAAGTGCGCGTCGGGCGTGCGCGTGACGGGCACGTTCGAACCCCACATGATGAGGTAGCCCGCGTTCCACCAGTCCGCCGACTCGGGCACGTCGGTCTGGTCGCCGAAGACCTGGGGGCTCGCGACAGGCAGGTCAGCGTACCAGTCGTAGAACGACAGGATCGCCCCGCCCAGCAGGTTCAAGAACCGTGCCCCCGCGCCGTGACTGACCATCGACATCGCGGGAATCGGCGAGAAGCCGGCGACCCGGTCGGGGCCGTACACCTTGACGGTGTGCACGTGTGCCGCCGCCGCGATCTCGAGGGCCTCGTCCCACGTCGTGCGGATCAGGCCGCCCTTGCCGCGCGCGCTCTTGTACGCACGCGCCTTCTCGGGGTCTTCGACGATCGAGGCCCAGGCATCCACCGGATCGGGATGCTGCTGCTTCGCCTCGCGGTAGAGGGATGCCAGGGTGTCGCGGATGTATGGGTAGCGCACGCGCGTGGGCGAGTAGGTGTACCAGCTGAACGCGGCCCCGCGCGGGCAGCCGCGCGGCTCGTACTCGGGCGAGTCCGGGCCGACCGAGGGATAGTCGGTCTGCTGCGTCTCCCACGTGATGATGCCGTCTTTGACGTACACCTTCCACGAGCACGATCCGGTGCAGTTGACGCCGTGCGTGGAGCGGACGACCTTGTCGTGCGCCCACCGGTCGCGGTAGAAGACGTCGCCCGAGCGGCCGCCCTCGAGGAAGAGTGCGCGCAGATCGCCGCTGGTCTCACCGCGCCTGAGGAACCGGCCCATGTTCAGCAGAGTGTCGGCCAGCGGGCCGTCCGTCGCGGGGTGAATCGCGCGCGAGTCGGGGGTCATCAGCATCCTCCAGCCGGACAGGTGACCCCAGTATCCGTGTGGTCTCGATGCAGAGTCACCCCGTATCCCGTATTTAATCGGGACTGAAGGTTGCGGGCAATGGGGGCCCTCGAATAACAACGGTGAACCCGGTGACGCGGGCTGTCGGAGGCGCTACCTTGAGCCGCAGACGATAGGAGTCGCCGTGACAACGAAGGTCCCCGCCCCCGCCGCCGCTACCGTAGAGCCCGCGCCTGACCTGCGCGGCGGGCTCGGTCAGGTCATCCTCGCGACCCTCGCCTCGACCGTCGGATTCTGGGCATGGATGTCGATCGCGCCGCTGCAGAACATCTACGCGCAGAGCATGGGCCTCGATCAAGGACAGGTCTCGATCATGCTCGCGACCCCCGTGCTAGTCGGTGCGCTCGGCCGCATCGTCGTGGGGGCTCTGACCGACCGCTTCGGCGGACGGAAGATGTTCGCGTTGGTGCTGCTGGCATCCGTCCCCGCCGTGCTGCTCGTCGCGCTCGCCGGGTCGATCGGCAGCTACCCGCTACTGGTCGCCGCGGGGTTCCTGCTGGGTGTCGCGGGGACGATCTTCGCCGTCGGTGTGCCGTTCTCGAGCGCGTGGTACCCCGCGCCGCAGCGGGGTTTTGCGACCGGTGTGTTCGGCATGGGCATGATCGGCACGGCCGTCTCGGCGTTCGCGACGCCACGGCTCGCGCAGGCGATCGGCACCCTGTCGACGCACCTGCTGATCGCGGTGGTGCTCGTCGTCGCGGCGCTGGCCGTCTGGTTCTTCATGCGCGAGTCGCCGGCGTGGGCCTCGAGCAGCCAGCCGCTCGTCCCGAAGGTGACCGGGGCTCTGAAGCTCGCGATCACGTGGGAGATGTCGTTCCTCTACGCGATCGTCTTCGGCGGCTTCGTCGCCTTCTCGACGTACCTGCCGAAGTACCTGCTCACGATCTACCCCGAAGACGTGGATGCCGTCGGTGCCGGCACGCGCACGGCGCTGTTCGCCGCGGCCGCTGTCATCGCCCGCCCGATCGGTGGCGTGCTCGCCGACAAGTTCGGCCCGAAGATCGTCTCGCTCATCTCGCTCGCCGGCATCGTCGCGGCGGCGTACGTCGTCGGGCAGCAGCCGCCCGAGGGCGTGCTGACCGGGTTCGTGTTCCTGTTGATGGCATCCGCCATGGGCCTCGGCATGGGTGCCGTGTTCGCGTGGGTCGGGCCGTCGACCCCGCCCGACAAGGTCGGCGCCGTCACGGGTGTCGTCGCCGCGGCAGGGGGCTTGGGCGGATACTTCCCGCCGCTCGTGATGGGTGCGACCTACCACGCCGAGACGAACTCGTACGCGCTCGGCCTGTGGCTTCTGGTGCTCGTCGGGGCCGCGGCGCTCGTCGTGGCGGGCATGCTGCGCGACGCGCGGTCGGCGAAGTAGGCGCGCGCAGGCGTGGTCAGGCGTCGGCGGGGCGCAGGCGCAGCAGCAGCTCGCACTGGTGGTCGGTCACCAGCGGCAGCAGCTGGTCGACCTCGAGGGGGCCCTCGGCGCGGTCGAGGACGTCGCGGATGAGGCCCTCGTGCACGCGACAGACGGCGTACCCGTGCTCGGCGACGAGCGTGTGGAACCGGCACGGCGACAGCGCGACCTGCAGGTTCTTCTCGTCGAGGTCGGGTTCAAGCCCCAGTTCGTCGAGGTGCTCGTAGAGCGCGTCGAGCTGGTGCATGGCATCCTCATCGAGCTCGGGCGCTTCGGATGCCATGATGCGGCGCAGCAGGTCGCCGTGACGCTTCGCCTCGTCGATGCGCCGCTGTGCCGCCTCGTTGTCGGTCGTCGCGCGCACCGGGAAGTACACGGCCGGCGGGCGTCCGCGGGTGGGCCGGCGCTCGGTCTCGCTGCGGATGATGCCCTCGGCGATGAGCACGCGCACGTGATCGCGCAGCGTGTTGGCGTGCAGACCGGTCTCTTCGGATAGCTCGGCGAGCGAGATGCCGGGACGCTCCATCACGAGGTACGCGACCTCGAGTCGGCTGGCCTGTGCCAGTCCGCGGTGAGCGTGCATCGGGCGGGGCATGCTTCATTATCCGTCGGATTCTCCCGTGCCGGGGCCGGACGGGGTTCGGTCGGCGCGGCGTAGGCTGGCGATGTGTCGACCCCTGCCGCCGTCATCACCGTCTCGGACCGCTCTGCCGCGGGCCTCCGGGCCGATGCGGCGGGCCCCATCGCGGTCGCGGCGCTGCGCGAGGCGGGATTCGACTGCGCGGGCCCGATCGTCACACCCGACGGGGCGGATGCCGTGCAGAGTGCGCTGCAGGCGGCGCTCGCCGCGGGCGCACGCCTGATCGTGACGACGGGTGGCACGGGCCTGTCGCCGCGTGATCAGACCCCCGAGGGCACAGCGCGCGTGCTCGAGCACCTCGTCCCGGGGATCGCGGAAGAGCTGCGCCGCATCGGTGCCGCAGCCAAACCCGCAGGCATGCTGTCACGGGGGCTCGCCGGTGTCGTCGGCGACGCCCTCGTCGTCAACCTGCCCGGATCGCCCGCCGCTGTCACCGACGGGATGCCCGTGATCCTGTCCGTCGCAGCGCACGTCCTCGACCAGCTCCAGGGAGGAGACCACTCATGACCGCGATACGCATCGCCCGGATCAGCGACATCCCACTCGACATCGCGGCGCACCTCGCCGCCGTCGAAGACCGCGCAATGGGCGCCGTGGCATCCTTCGTCGGCACGGTCCGCGACCACGACCCGGATGCTGCGGGCACCGTCGTCGCGCTCGAGTACTCCGCTCATCCGGATGCCGAGGCGACGCTGCACGACATCGCCCTCGCCGCGAGCGCCACGCGTCGCGCCGCGATCGCGGTCAGCCACCGCATCGGGCGCCTCGAGGTCGGGGACGCCGCGGTCGTGATCGCCGTCGCGACGCCGCACCGCGACGAGGCGTTCACGATCTGTCGCGAGATCATCGAAGCGATCAAGCGCGAGCTTCCGGTGTGGAAGCGTCAGCTCACTGACGACGGTGCCGCGACCTGGAAGGGCATCGGCGGGTAACCGCGCGCGGCCGAGCACGCCACTGGGCGCCCGCTCAGCCGCCCGCGAACGGCGGCAGCACGTCGACGGTCGCGTCGATTGCCAGCACCGTGTCATCGCCGACGCGGCGGCCGCCGACGAGCACGGCGCATTGCGTGAGGATGCGCCCGAGCGCCGGGTACTCCGCCGTCAGCGCGCGGCGCAAGGTCGCGACATCAGGTTCGACGCGGTGCTCTTCGGCGCGGCCGGCGAACTCCTCCGCGGCGGCGAAATAGCGCACGCGTGCCATCAGGTCGCGTCCTCGGCAGACCGCTGCGCCCACTGCGCGGCAAGCTCGACGACGGCGGCGACGGCTGCCTCGGCGTCGGCGGGAGTGCCGCCTGCGCGCCCCGCGACCAGGCCTGCGACGAACGCGCTGAACGGCGCGGCCGGTCGGGCGACATCGTGCGCGACGTCGCGCGCGAGGTCGAGGATCAGCGGGATCGGCAGATCTTCGGATGCCAGGCCGAACCGCTCGCGCAAGGCGGCGGCCCACTCGTCGAGCGCCTCGGGCGGCAGGGTGCGGGAGCTGTCGCTCATCGTGTCTCCTCCAGTCGGGCGCGGGCCTCGGAGAGATCCTCCCACGTGTCCACGTCCTGCGTCTCGGGGTCGGGGGCTGCGATCACGGCGATCGCGGCGTCATCGAGCAGCGCCCGCATCGAGGCATCCTGCCCCTTGTTCGGCAGCGCGTCGGCACCGCGGCGGAGCGCCGCCGTGCGGTACAGGCCGATGAGCCACTGCGGGCGACTGTCGGCCGCCGACAGGCACACGCCGTCGGTCTCGCGGGGCAGCAGGGGGCGTGCGTCAGCGAGGCGGGATGCCGCGGCGACGGCCTCGGGCAGATCGCACGCGAGCAGGTACGTCCACTCGGGGTCGTCGCTCCAGGTCGCGAGCGCGGCGACGACGGCGGCGGCGGGTCCGCCGAACGGCGGGTCTTCGCGGGTCCACGCGACACCCGCGATACCCGGCACCGGATCGCCGACGACCGTGATCGGGTCGGCACCAGCGACGGCGTCGACGGCGCGCTGCAGCAGCGTCGTACCGGCGAGGGCGAACAGCGTCTTGTCGGATCCGCCGACGCGCGACGCGCGGCCACCCGCCAGCAGGATCGCGCCGGTCACTGCTCGGCGCCCTCCCGCACCCAGTCGCCGCTCTTGCCGCCGGTCTTGGCGATGAGGCGCACGTTCTCGATCGAGGTGCCCTTGTCGAGCGCCTTGACCATGTCGACGATCGCGAGGGCGGCGACCGAGACCGATGTCAGCGCCTCCATCTCGACGCCCGTGCGGTCGGCCGTGCGGACGGTCGCCGTGATCTCGACGCCCTCATCTGCGATCTCGAGGTCGACGGTGCAGCCGTGCACGCCGATGACGTGCGCGAGCGGCAGCAGCTCGGGGGTGCGCTTGGCGGCCTGGATGCCCGAGATTCGCGCCACGGCGAGCACGTCGCCCTTGGGCACCGACCCGTCGCGCAGCGCCGCGACGACGTGCGGGGCGCACCGCACGAACCCGCGCGCGGTCGCGGCGCGGATCGTCGGCTGCTTGTCGGTCACGTCGACCATGCGGGCGTGACCTGCGGCATCCAGGTGCGTGAAGCTCATGCGTCCCATCCTTCCAGCAGCCACACGTCGACCTCATCGCCGACCGCGACGGCATCGACTTCGGCGGGGACGATCGCGACGGCCCGAGCCTGACCGAGCCCGCCGGCGAGGTGCGAGCCGGATCCGCCGGCGGTGGCGGGGCGCACCGACCACGCCGGGTCGGTGTCGACGACGGCGGGAAGGTATTGGCGCCGACCGGGCGGCGTGCGCCACGCGGTGGATGCCGGCAGGCGCAGCACCGGCCGGTGGATCGCCGTACGCCCCTGCAGCGCGAGGAGCGCGGGCCGCACGAACACCTCGAACGAGATCGCGGCGCTCACCGGGTTTCCGGGCAGGCCGAACAGCAGCGCCGAGTGCCCGCCGGCGACCGGCAGCACACCGAATCCCTGCGGCTTGCCGGGCTGCAAGCCCACGCGCGAGAACGTCATCGTCGCCGACAGCTCGTTGCGGACGACTTCGAACGCGCCTGCGCTGACCCCGCCGGAGAACACGATGACGTCGACGGATGCCGCGGCGCACGCATCGACGACGTCGCGCAGCGCGCCACCTTCGTCGTCGACGCTCGTGCGGCCGTCGACCTCGGCACCGGCGGCCTCGGCCATCGCCGCGAGCAGCAGGCTGTTGGACTCGGGGATCTGTCCGCGGCGCAGGGGCGCGCCGGCTTCGACGAGTTCGCTGCCGGTCGAGACGATCGCGACGCGCGGACGGCGGGAGACGACGACGTCCGTGACGCCCGCCGCGGCCATTGCGCCCAGCTGCAGCGGCCCGAGCAGGGTGCCCGGGCCGAGCACCGGGTCGCCCGCGCGCAGGTCTTCACCGGCGCGACGGATGTGCGCGGCCGGTCGCGGCGACTGCAGCACGGTCGTCTGTTGCAGCGAGTCAGCGAGACCGCCGACGGTGTCTTCGAACGGGACGATCGCGTCGGCGTCGGTCGGGACGGGTGAGCCCGTCATGATGCGTGCGGCCTCGCCGGGGGCCAGGACCGGATCGGCGTCGCTGCCGGCGGGGATGTCAGCGACGACGCGCAGCGTGACGGGGTGGTCTGCCGAGGCATCCGCGACGTCGGCGTGACGGACGGCGAACCCGTCCATCGCCGAGTTGTCGAACACCGGGATGTCGACCGCGGCACGTGCCGTCTCGCGCAGGGTCATCCCGCGCGCGTCCGCGACGGCGCGCGTCTCGACGGGCAGCGGGTGTACCGCTGCGAGCACGTCGCCCAGCTGCTCCTCGACCGTGCGGTACCCGCTCATGCGCGCTGCCATTGCGCCAGGCCGCCGGTGAGGATCGACGCGTCGATGCCGCGGGTCTGCAGGACCTCTGCGGCGGTGCGGGCACGGATGCCGTGCGCGCAGATGACGACGACGGGGCCGTCGTCGTCGCGGTGCTCGTCGAGCAGGCCCGGGTCGTCGAGGAAGTCGCCGAGCGGGATCACGACCGACCCCGCAACGACGCCCGATGCGGTCTCCCACGGTTCGCGCACGTCGAGCAGGGTCGCGCCGGCCTCCTGCGCGGCGAGCATCTCGCCCGCCGTCAGTTCGGCGATCTCGGGTGGGGCGGCGGCTGCCATCGGCGCGGCGGTGACGGGTGCGGCATCCGCCGCTGCGAGTGGCACCTCGCGCTGGGTGCCGGTGAGTGCATCGATCACGACGACGCGGCCGAGCAGCGGTTCGCCGAGCCCCGCGATGAGCTTGATCGTCTCGATCGCCATGAGCCCGCCGACCTGCAGGCACAGCGCGCCGAGCACACCGACGACGGCGCACGAGGGCGGTTCGCCGACGGCATCCGGCGGATGCAGATCCGACAGGCGCACCGCCGGCACACCTGTGGGCGGCGCGTTCCAGAACACCGTCACCTGCGCGTGGAACTCCTGCAGCACGCCCCACACGAGCGGCACGCCGAGCGCTTCGGTCGCGGCCGCGACGAGGCCGCGGGTCGCGAAGCTGTCGCTGCCGTCCACGACGATGTCGGCTCCCGCGAGCAGGCGCTGTGCATTGTCTGCCGTCAGGCGCTCGCGCACCGCGATCACGGTCGTCTCGGGGGAGAGGTCGGCGGCGGCGCGGACGGCCGAGGCGACCTTGTCCGATCCGACGTCGGCGTGGCGGTGCAGCACCTGGCGCTGCAGGTTCGAGGCATCCACGACGTCGTCGTCGATGACGGTGAGCGTCCCGACCCCGGCGGCCGACAGCGCGAGGATGACCGGAGAGCCGAGCCCACCCGCGCCGATCACCGCGACGCGCGCCGCGGCCAGGCGGCGTTGGCCCGTCTCGCCGAGCCCCCGCAGCGGGGCGTGCCGCGCCGTGCGCGCGCGCTCGGCGTCGCTCAGTGCGGCGACAGGCTCGACCAGGGGTGGCAGGGGCACCGTCCCAGCGTAGGCCGCACCGGGGACGGTGGTGGCCGGGATGCCGTGAGTATTCGCGGCGGCGCGGCGCGGGACATCCGGCACCGCACCCGCATCTGCGGAATAAGCACGGTCATCTGCTCCGCATCTGCGCGATAGTGTCGATGCATGGATACCTTCCGCATTGCCGAAGCCGCGCGGCTGCTCGGTGTCAGCGACGACACCGTGCGCCGATGGGTCGATCACGGCACGTTGCCGACGACGGGGGATTCGCCCACGCGGATCCCCGGCGACGCGCTCGCTGCCCGCGCTGTCGAGCTCGCCCACGCCGCCAAAGACCCGACCGATGTGCTCTCCAGCGCGCGTAACCGGTTCGTCGGCATCGTGACCCGCGTGCAGGTCGACGGGGTGATGGCGCAGGTCGACATCCAGGCCGGCCCGCACCGCGTCGTCTCGCTCATGTCGGCCGAAGCCGTGCGCGAGCTCGGGCTCGAGCCGGGTTCGCTCGCTGTCGCCGTCGTCAAAGCCACCACCGTCATCGTCGAAACCCCGAAGGACTGATTCATGCGCACCCTCCGACTCGCGGCTGTCGCCGCCGCCGCCCTGCTGTTGCTCACCGGCTGCTCCACCGCTGCTTCTGACGCCGACCCGACCGCGACATCGGATGCCTCCGCGAGCGCCGAGCCGCAGCTCGAGGGTGAACTGACCGTCTTCGCGGCCGCGTCGCTGAAGACCGCGTTCGACGAGCTCGCGACACAGTTCGAGGCCGAGAACCCCGGTGTGACGGTCAACCCGATCAGCTACGACGGCTCGTCGACCCTCGCGACGCAGATCATCGAGGGCGCGAGCGTCGATGTGTTCGCATCGGCCGACGAGAAGAACATGCAGAAGGTCGTCGACGCAGACCTTGCGACCGACCCCGAGCTGTTCGCGACGAACGTGCTGACCCTCGTCACGCCGGTCGGCAACCCCGGTGGTGTGACGGGTCTCGCCGACCTCGCGAACGCCGACCTCACGGTCGTGCTGTGCGCGGCCGAAGTGCCGTGCGGCGCGGCATCCGCAACGCTGCTCGAGAACGCCGGCGTCACCGCGAGCGTCGACAGCTACGAGCAGAACGTCACCGCCGTGCTGACGAAGGTCGCGAGCGGCGAGGCAGACGCGGGCCTGGTTTATGTCACGGATGCCGCGACGACCGACGAGGTCGAGACCGTCGAGACCGAGGGCGCGGATGCCGTCGTCAACCGGTACCCGATCGTCGCCCTGACCGGTGCCCCCGACTCTGAGGTCGCCGCCGCCTTCGTCGCCTTCGTGCTGAGTGACACCGGTCGCTCGGTGCTCAGCGGACTGGGCTTCGGCGCTCCTTGAGCCACACCGTGAGCGGCCGGTCGAGCGGCCTCGCCCGGCGCGGGCGGGGGGAGAGCGGCTTCATGCCGCAGATCCTCCTCGTGCCCGCGCTGCTTGGGCTGGCGCTACTGGTCGTGCCGCTCGGGGCGCTCGTCGCCCGCGTCGAGTGGACGACGCTGTGGGCCGACATCACCTCACCCGAGGCGCTGTCGGCCCTCGGCCTGTCGCTCGTGACGGCGCTCGTCGCGACGCTCATGTGCCTGCTGCTGGGCGTGCCGCTGGCCCTCCTGATCGCCCGCTCGGGCGGGCGCACCGCGTCGGTGCTGCGCGCGATCGTGACGGTGCCGCTCGTGCTGCCGCCCATGGTCGGCGGCGTGGCGCTGCTGTTCCTGTTCGGCCGCAACGGCGCCGTCGGGCAGGTGTTGCTCGAGTTCGGCGTCCGCATCCCGTTCACGACGACGGCCGTCGTGCTCGCCCAGACGTTCGTCGCGATGCCGTTCCTCGTTCTCGCCCTCGAGGGCGCGCTGCGCTCGACGGGCGTCGAGTACGAGCGCGCCGCCGCGGCGCTCGGCGCGGGCCGCTGGCGCATTCTCGGGCAGGTCACGCTGCCCCTGGCCGCCCCCGGCCTCGTGTCGGGTGTCGTGCTGTGCTTCGCGCGCGCCGTCGGCGAGTTCGGAGCGACGGCGCTGTTCGCCGGCAACGCGCCCGGCGTCACGCAGACGATGCCGCTGGCCATCTACACAGCCTTCAACGGCGCCGGCGTCTCGCAGGGCACGGCCGTCGCGCTGTCGCTGCTGCTGCTCGTCACAGCGATCGCGGTGCTGCTGCTCGTGCGCGCGTGGCGCCCCGGCAACGTCGCGGGGGGTGTCCGATGAGCGGGCTCGAGGTCAAAGCCGTCGTCGACCGCGGCGCGTACCGGCTCGACGTCGAACTCGCGGTCGCCGCGGGGGAGACCGTCGCGGTGCTCGGGCCCAGCGGTGCCGGCAAGTCGACGCTGCTCGACGCCATCGCGGGCCTGGCCGGCGTCACCGAGGGGCATGTGCGTGTCGGTGGTCGGGAGCTCACCTCGCCGCGGCAGGTCGTCGCGCCGCAGCGCCGCGGCGTCGTGCTGCTGCGACAGGACCCGCACCTGTTCCCGCACCTCACGGCGCGCGAGAACATCGCGTTCGGACTGCGGGCACGCGGCACGGCGAAAACGGATGCCCTTGCCGAAGCCGACGAGTGGCTCGCGCAGGTGGGGCTCGCAGATGTGCAGGCGGGCGACCGTCGCCCCCGCGAGCTGTCCGGCGGGCAGCAGCAACGCGTCGCGCTCGCGCGCGCGCTCGCGACGCGGCCCGACGTGCTGCTGCTCGACGAGCCGCTGACGGCGCTCGATGCCGAGACGGCGTCGGGCGTGCGGGCACTGCTCGCCGAGCGCCTGGCGGCGACGGGCACGACGACCGTCATCGTGACGCACGACGCGGTGGATGCCGTCGCGCTCGCCGGCGACATCGTGCTGCTCGAGGACGGCCGCGTCACGCAGACGGGGCCCGTGCGGTCCGTGCTCGCGGCGCCGGCGACTCCCTTCGGGGCCGCGGTCGCGGGCGTCAACCGGGTCGCGGGTGAGATTTCGGACGGCGTGTGGTCGGCGGGCGCGCTGCGGGTTCCCGTGACGCTCCGCACGGCCGGAGCCGCCGTCGCATTGTTCCCGCCGTCGGCCGTGGGGATCGAGCCGGCGGCGGGAACGGAACCTGCCGGCCCCGGTGCACCGGTCGCGCGCATCGCGCGGCTGGAGCAGACCCCCGCGGGCGTGCGCGTGCACACGACCGAGCCGACGCTCGCCGCCGACGTGTCGGTCGAGACGGTCGCCGAGCGTGGTCTCGCCGTCGGCGCGGCGGTGCGGCTGTCGGTGCCGCCCGAGGCGGTGCGCCTGCTGGCATGACGGCGAGCCGGAGCGCCGAGTCGTGCCGGGCCGAATGTCGGGCCGGAGGAAATACCCCGGTCGTGCCGGGACGGGTGCCCTCGCACCGCGGGTAGCCTCTCACTATGGTGGCCGTCAATCTCTCGCCCACGCGCCCGGCGCGTGCGGTCGACGAGCGTGCCACCGCGGGGGTGCCCGGCGACGCCCTCGTCGACCGCTTCGGGCGGGTGCACCGCGACCTGCGCATCTCGCTGACCGACCGCTGCTCGCTGCGCTGCACGTACTGCATGCCCGAGCAGGGCAACGAGTGGCTCGCCCGTGCAGGCCTCATGACCGCCGACGAGATCGTGCGGGTCGCGGGCATCGCCGCGGCATCCGGCATCACGACGTTCCGCCTGACCGGTGGCGAACCGCTGCTGCGCACCGACGTCGTCGATATCGTGCGCCGTCTCGCCGCGATCTCGGGTCCGCAGGGCCCCGTCGAGATCGCGATGACGACCAACGGCATTCGCCTCGCTGACATGCTTCCCGACCTCGTCGCGGCGGGCCTGGATCGCCTCAACATCTCGATCGACACGCTGGATCGGGAGCGCTTCCGAGAGCTCACCCGGCGCGACCGTCTCGAGGATGTGCGCGCGGGGATCGCCGCCGCCGCGGCATCCGGGCTTCGCCCCCTCAAGCTCAACGCCGTCGCGATGCGCGGCGTCAACGACGACGAGCTCGTCGACCTCGTCGAGTTCGCCCTCGCGCACGGCGCACAGATGCGGTTCATCGAGCAGATGCCGCTGGATGCCGGACACACGTGGGACCGCCGGCAGATGGTGACGCGCGACGAGATCCTCGCGGCGCTGCGCACCCGCTGGGATCTCGAGCCGGTGCCCGGCCGCGGGGGAGCGCCCGCCGAGCGGTTCCTGCTCGACGGCGGGCCGGCGTCGGTCGGCGTCATCGCCTCGGTCACGGCGCCCTTCTGCGGCGACTGCGACCGGTTGCGCCTGACCGCCGACGGGCAGTTGCGCAACTGCCTGTTCTCGCTCGACGAGTACGACCTGCTGCCGGTGCTGCGCGCGGGGGCCGACGACGTTGCGGTCGACCGGATGCTGCGCGGGTGCGTCGCGGGAAAGCTGCCCGGACACGCGATCGACGACCCGAGCTTCCTGCAGCCGGCGCGCGGGATGAACGCGATCGGCGGCTGATCACCTCAGGCGTGCCTGCACGGCTGACTGCGTCAGCCGTGCAGGCGGCCTGCCTCGAGGCGTACGGTGCGGTCGACGAGACCTGCGGGCACCGCGACGTGCGAGATCAGCACGACTGCCTGGTCGCCGTCGACGGCGGTCAGCAGGTCGGTGAGCAGGGCGTCCGAGGCATCCGCGTCGACGCCCGCCGTCGGCTCGTCGAGCACGAGCACCGGGAAGCCGCGCAGCAGCGCCCGCGCGAGGGCGATGCGCTGGGCCTGCCCGCCCGACACGAGCGCGCCGCGCTCGCCGACGCGGGCGTCCAGGCCGCCGCGCTCGTGCAGCCAGTCGCCGAGGCCGACGCGGCCGAGCACGGCCTCGAGCTCGGCATCCGTTGCCGTGTCGCGCGCGAACAGCAGATTCTGGCGGATGTCCTCGTCGAACAGCATCGGGTGCTGCTCGCAGAGGCCCACAGTGCGGCGGACATCGTCGGCGGCGAGCGTCGCGACGTCGACACCGCCGATCATGTAACCACCCGCGGTCGTGTCGAGGAACCGCACGAGCACGTGCGCGAGGGTCGTCTTGCCGGCACCACTCGACCCCACGACGAGGACGCGCTCGCCGCGGCCCACCTCGAGGTCGACGCCGTGCAGACTGTCGCCTGCGCCACCCGGCCACTGGGCGTGGACGCCACGCAGGGCGAGGCCTGTGCCGAGCGCGGGTGCGTCGCCCGTGGCAGCGGGAGTGACCTCCGATGGGATGCCCGCGGGGATCTCGTCGGGGATGGCCTGAGCGATCCGCTCGGCGGAGGCGCGCACCTGCCGCCATGACGCCGCCGCGGCCGGCACCGCCGCGAACACCTCGAAAACGGCCATCGGCACGAGTACCGCGACGGCGAAGGCGGGGGCTGTGATCGTGCCCGATCCGAGCGCCGGGACGGTGGCGATGACCGCGAACAGAGACGCAGCTCCGGCGGCGAGCGAGACGACCGCGGCCGTGCCGGCCTGCGCTCCGGCACGGCGGACGACGGCGCGGCGGAGCGCCGCATCGGCCTGTGCGATGCGTTCGGCGCTCGCCCGCTCGGCCCCGAACGCGACGAGCACATCGAGGCTCGCGAGGTGATCGAGCACAGCATCGGCGAGGCGTGCGCGCAACGGCGCGATGGCGCGCTCGGCGCGCGAGCCCGATGCCCAGCCCCACGCGGTCGCGGCGATCGTGGCGACGACGAGACACGCGAGCAGGGTGAGGGCGGCAGGCCACCACACGAGAGCGACGAGGATGACAGCACCGATCGCGACGGCGGCCGACGACACGAGCGGCAGCACCACGCGCAGCGGCAGGTTCTGCAGATCGTCGACGTCGTCGACGAGGGCGCCCAGCACCGACCCGCGGCGCGTGCGCGTCAGCCCGTCGGGAGCGAGCGGGATGAGCCGGCGCACCAGATCGGTGCGGGTCACGGCGAGCTGGCGCAGGGCCGCGTCGTGGCTCGCGAGGCGGTCGGTGTAGCGGAACGCGGCGCGGCTGAGCGCGAACGCGCGCACCCCGACGACAGCCGCCGACAGGTACATGACGGCCGGCTGCTCACTCGCGCGCACGATGAGCCACGCGCTGCAGGCGAGCAGAGCCACGGCGGATGCCTCGGACAGGAACCCCGACGCGGCCCCCGGCCAGAACCGTCGCAGCGGCGGCATCGCGCGGCGCAGGATGTCGGTCGCGGTCGTCACGAGACCACCTCCACGGTGCGCGCGGCGAGGGTCACGACCTGATCGGCGATCTCGCGCGCGCTGCGCCGGTGCGAGACGAGCAGGACCGTGGCACCGGCATCGGCCAGTGCCCGCACGTTGCGCCACAGCGCGCCCTCGGTATCGGCGTCGAGGGCCGAGCTCGGCTCGTCGAGGGCGAGCACCGGCGCGAGCCCGCGCAGGTGGCGGTAGATCGCGCGGGCGACCGCCACGCGCTGCGCCTGCCCGCCCGAGAGGCCAGCCCCCTGCACGCCGAGCTCGCGGGCCTGGTCGAGCTCGCCCGCCTGCGCGAGCTGCAGGGCGCGCGCGATCGTGGTCCCCGAGCTTGTCGAGGGGCTGTCCCCCGCATCCCCGAGCGCGACGTTCTCCGCCACCGTCCCGGCGATGAGCCCGGGCTGCTGGCCCGCCCACGCGAGCCACGTCGCGGGGGAGAGCCCTGTCACGGGCATCCCATCGACCGTCGCGTCGCCGTCGAAGCGGGCCGCACCGCGCAGCGCGGCGAGCAGGCTCGACTTGCCCGATCCGCTCGGCCCCTCGATGAGGGTCACCGTGCCGGGCGCCGCCGTGAACGTCACGGGCGGCAGCACCAGCTCGCCGCGACGCACGCTCAGGTCGCGTACCTCGAGGTGCCCGGCCTGCACTTCGGGAGGAGATTTCCGTTCGGGAGGAGTGGATGCCCCGATCTGGCCCTCCGGAAGCGAAATCTCCTCCCGAGCTGCAGGCCGAGCTGCAGGCCGGCTCGCGGGCCCGGCCGCGACCGCGCGGGCCTCATCGAGCACCGCGAACACGTCCTCCGTCGCGGCGACGCCCTCGGCGGCGGCGTGGAACTGCACGCCGACCTGCCGCAGCGGCAGGTACGCCTCGGGCGCGAGCAGCAGCACGAACAGTCCCACGGGCAGGGCGAGCGATCCGTCGAGCAGGCGGAATCCGATCGACACCGCGACGATCGCGACTGAGATGGATGCCAGCAGCTCGAGCGCGAACCCCGACAGGAACGACACGCGCAGCACGCGCATCGTCTCGCCGCGATACGTGTCGGTGACCTTCTCGATCGAGGTCGCGGCGCGGTGCTGGCGGCCGAAGACCTTGAGGGTCGACAGGCCCTGCACGGTGTCGGCGAAGCGCGCGGCGAGCTGTCCGAGCGTCTGCCACTGCTTCTGCTGCACCGTGCGGGTCGCGAGGCCGATCAGCACCATGAACAGGGGGATCAGGGGCAGTGTGATGAGCACCGTGAGCCCCGAGATCCAGTCCTGCCACCACATGACGGCGACGAGCACCGGGGTCGCGATGACCGTGAGCACGAGCTGGGGCAGATATCTGCCGAAGTAGGCATCCAGCGCTTCGAGCCCACGCCCGGCGGTGACGGCGAGCTTCGCCGTGCTGCGGCCCGCGAGCCAGCCCGGGCCGAGCTTGCCCACGGCGCCGACCAGCTGCTCGCGCAGCTGCAGCTGCACCCGCGCCGCGGCGCGCGCCGACGCCGCCTCGCGCGCCCAGATCAGCAGCGCGCGGATCGCGACGGTGACGCCGAGCCAGAACAGGATGCCGGTGAGCTCAGCCCAAGGCATCCCTTCGATCACGCGTGTGACGGCGCGGGTCAGCAGCCACGCGAACGCGATGACGACGGCCGTCTGCGCGACCCCGATCGCCGCGATCGCGACGAAGAACCCGCGCGACGCCGCCGCGTACCGCACGAGACGCGGGTCGACCGGGCGCACACGCGTCGGTCTCGCCTCGGATGCCATGCTTCGATCCTGCCTCACTGATGTGGGTTCTCCGCCCCGAGTGCGCCCGGTAGTGCCGAGTGCGCCCGTTCCTGGTGCGCCACAACCGGCGCACTCGACACGAACCGGCGCACTCGGCGCCACGGGGAGCGGCGCGGGGCCGCGCCCGGCGACTCAGTGCGCGGCGACCTCGGCCTGCTCGATCATGGTGCGGGTGATGCGCTTGCGGAAGATCCAGTAGGTCCAGCCCTGGTACGCGAGCACGAGCGGCAGGAAGATCAGCGCGGCCCAGCTCATGATCTCGAGCGTCGTCTGCGTCGAAGAGGCGTTCGCGATCGTGAGGCTGTTCGCCGGATCATTGGACGCCGGCATGACGTACGGGAACAGCGCCAGCCACAGCGTGAGCACGGCGAACACGATCGTCACCGCCCCCGCCGCGAACGCGCGACCGTCACGGTCGATCCAGTTGAAGAAGACGGATGCCAAGAGTGCCACAGCGGCGATGACGCCGGCGGCGATCACGGCCCACAGCAGCGGCGCCTCGCGGCCCGCGGCGATGATGATCGTCCACACGACCGTGCCCGCGGCGAAGATCACGGTCGGGATCGCGAGCTTCTTGCCGAGCGCCTGCGCGTCGTGGTGCACCTGGCCGTCGGTCTTGAGTCCCACGAAGTACACGCCGTGCAGGAAGAACAGCAGCAGCGTCGTGACGCCCACCCACAGGCCGTACGGGTTGAGCAGCGTCAGCAGCGACCCGGTGAAGTTCTTGTCGGCATCGATCGGTACGCCCTGCACGATGTTGCCGACGGCGACACCCCACAGCAGTGCGGGGGCGGCCGAGCCGATCGTGATCATCCAGTCGAAGCGGCGCTTCCACGTGGCATCCTCACGCTGGTGCCGGTACTCGAACGAGACACCGCGCAGGATCAGTGCGAGCAGGATCAGCAGCAGCGGCAGGTAGAAGCCGCTGAACAGCGTGGCGTACCACTCGGGGAACGCGGCGAACAGGCACGCACCGGCGACGATGACCCACGTCTCGTTGAGGTCCCACACGGGGCCGATCGTGTTGATCACCTGACGGCGCGAGACCTCGTCCTTGCCGAGGAAGGGCAGCGACATGCCGACACCGAAGTCGAAGCCGTCGAGGGTGAAGTAGCCGACGAAGAGAACTCCGACGATGAAGAACCAGAGGGTTGCGAGGTCCATGTCAGCTCCTAGTACACCGTCGACGGGGTGTCTTCGACAGACACGTCGGTGGGATCGGGTTCACCCGGGGCGGGCAGCGGCGCGGGGCCTTCGCGCACGGTCTTGAAGATCAGCCCGAACTCGACGATCGCGAGCGCGAGGTAGATCAGCGTGAAGGCGATCAGCGAGATCAGCACGGTCCAGCCCGGCACGTTCGGCGAGACGCCGTCCTCGGTGAGCATGAGCCCGAACACGATCCAGGGCTGGCGGCCCATCTCGGTGAAGATCCAGCCGACGAGGATGCCGAGCAGTGCGAGCGGCGCCTGCCAGATCGCGATCTTCCACATCCAGCCCGCGACGGGGCGCTTGGCGTTCTTGCGAGTGACCCAGAGGCCCACGACCGCGATGAGCGTCGCGAGACCGCCGAAGCCCATCATCCAGCGGAACGACCAGTACGTGACCCACAGGATCGGCGCGAAGTTGCCGTCGACCTGGTCGGCGAACTGCGGGAACATCTCCTGCGTGTAGAGCAGGTTCAGGTCGTTGATGCCTTCGACGCAACCGTTGAAGTCGTGCGTCGACAGGAAGGCCAGCACGTAGGGCACGCGCAATGACCAGATCTCGCCCGTGCCGTCGGGCGTGCCGATCGAGAAGATCGAGAACGAGGCATCCGCCCCGCACGCCGAGTTGAACATCGCTTCGGCGGCTGCCATCTTCATGGGCTGGGTCTCGACCATGACCAGGCCCAGCTGGTCGCCCGAGAGTGCCGTCGCGGCGAACCCGGCGATCATCGCCCACAGTCCGAAGCGCAGCGACGTGCGCATCGTCTCGATGTTCTGCCCGCGCGCCAGCTGCCATGCGGAGGCGGCGATCATGACACCCGCGGCGAACATGATCGCCGACGAGAGCGTGTGCGGCAGCTGCGTGAGGGCGACGGGGTTGGTCAGCACCTGCCAGAAGTCGGCCATCTCGGCGCGGTGCCCCTCGGTGGACATCTGGTAGCCCAGCGGGTTCTGCATGAAGGCGTTGGCGGCGAGGATGAAGTACGCCGACATCCAGGTACCGGCCACGGTGATCCAGATCGTGGCGAGGTGGATGCCTCGGGGCAGCTTATTCCAGCCGAAGATCCACAGCCCGATGAAGGTCGCTTCGAAGAAGAAGGCCATCAGGCCCTCGAAGGCGAGGGGAGCGCCGAAGACGTCACCGACGAAGCGCGAGTAGCTCGACCAGTTCATGCCGAACTGGAACTCCTGCACGATGCCGGTGACGATGCCCATCGCGAAGTTGATCAGGAAGATCTTGCCGAAGAAGCGCGTCAGGTGCAGCCACTTCACGTTCGCGGTGCGCACCCACATCGTCTGGAAGATCGCGACGAACAGCGACATGCCGAGCGTCAGCGGAACGAAGATGAAGTGGTACAGCGTCGTCAGGCCGAACTGCCAACGGGCCAGCAGCAGTGGATCCAAGAAGTCCATCGCGGTCCTTCCTCATGCCGGCCGAGACGGGCCGGTCTTCCCTTCGACTGAAGGTACACAGCCTGTTCTCAGGACAGAAGACGGGCGGCCGTGAATAACCCCGTGCGGCTTGCCGCCGCGCAAAGCGGGCGAGATCACGCCTGCTGCGGCACGCGCTGCGCCGAGTGCAGCAGCTGCACGATGCACTCGCGCGGGTCGCACGACGAGCGCATGCCGTCGACCGACAGGGGTCCGTCGGCCGAGCTCAGCACACTCTGCATGATGCCCAGGTGCACGCTGCACAGCACTTCGCGGTGGTCGGCCTGTGCCGATGCCTGCGCGCACGGGGTCAACTCGACCGTGAGCTCGCGCTCGTCGACGAGGGGGTCGAAGCCGGCGTCGACGAGGTCTTCGACGAGCGCGTCGATCTGGTGCAGTGCCGCGGTGTCGAGGTCGGGTGTGCTGCCGGGGAGCACCCGCCGCATGAGGTCGCCGCGCTCGGCGGCGGCGCGCACGCGCCGGTGCTGCACGGGGCTGTGCGAGTTGATGCCGTCGGTGGCGCTGTAGAGCACCCGCGGCCGGCCCCGTGTCGTGCGGTGCTCGCTGGCCGACACGACGTAGCCGTCGTCGATCAGCCGCTGCAGGTGCTCACGCACCGTGTTCGGGTGAAGGTCTGTCGCGTCGACGAGCTCGGCGACAGTGCGACGAGGCTGCTCCTGTACAAGGTGGAGGATCTCGACGCGCGAGTAGTTGGAAATGGCGCTGTACCCCGCGGGGCGACCTGTGGTCATGCCACACATTATTCACGGGATTTCCGCGGCGCGCCACCTCCGAAAGGAGTGGGTTTCTTCCGGCCGCCAGGAAGGCGCGGATTAGGCATCCGTTCACCCGCCATCTGTCTCTCGTTCTTCTTGCCCCGACAGTGTCACGAGGGCGCGCGCATGCGTGCCCACCCGTCACGCGTCCGAGTCCGGACCGAGCCCCCTGGAGCGAGATGCCCTCTCCCCGTTTGCCCTTCCGCCTGGGCGCCGCGGCAGCTGCAGCCGCTGTCGTCGCGGCGACTGCTGTCGTCGTGCTGCCCGCACAAGCCGCCGAGCCTGGCGTCGTCATCAACGAGATCGAGTCCAACGACAAGGTCGCGAACGTCGACTGGATCGAACTCGTCAACGCATCGAGCGCACCGGTCGACATCTCCGGCTGGGTCCTCAAGGACGACAACGACAAGCGCACCGACGCCATCCCGGCCGATACGATCCTTCAGCCCGGTGAGTTCTACGTGTACTCCGAGCCGACGATGAGCTTCGGTCTGGGCGGTGCCGATGCCGCGCGCCTGTTCCTGCCCGACGCGACGACGCTCGTCGACTCCTATAGCTGGACGGACCACGCGGCGACGACGTACGGGCGCTGTCCCGACGGCGTCAGCGCCTTCACCACGACGGTGTCTGCAACCCCGGGTGCGGCCAACGACTGCGCGACGTCGACTCCCACGCCGACCGAGACGTTGAGCCCGACCCCCACGCCGACGTCGAGCGCCGACCTGCCGGCGGCGGGTGCGCTCGTCGTCAACGAGGTCGAGTCCAACGGCGATGACACCGACTGGTTCGAGCTGTACAACACGACGGATGCCCCGATCGACATCAGCGGCTTCATCGTCCGCGACAACGACGACGACCACCGCTACGACCTGCCGACCGGCTCGATCGTCCCGGCTCAGGGCATCCTGCTCGTCGACCAGCTGACGGCGCACGACCCCGGGTTCGACTTCGGGCTCGGTGGTGAGGACAAGGTGCGTCTGTTTGCGCCCGACGGTGAGACGCTCATCGCCGAGGCGTCATGGACCACGCACGCGACGATCACCTACGGGCTGTGCCCCGACGGCGTCGGCGTGCTGCGCGAGACGACAGTCTCGACGAAGGGCGAGTCGAACAACTGCTCGCTGCCCATCGCGATCAACGAGGTCGAGTCCAGCGGCGGCACGCCGGGTGACTGGATCGAGCTCGTCAACCTCAGCGACAGCGACCTCGACGCGAGCGGACTCATCGTGACCGATGCCGACGTGACGAAGGCGTCGCACCGTTACGAGATTCCGGCCGACACCACGATCGCCGCGCGCGGCTACCTCGTGCTGGAGGAGGCCGACTTCGGCTACGGCCTCGGCGGCGAAGACGAAGTGCACCTGTTCGACACCGACGGCACCACCGAGCTGGATGCCACGTCGTGGACCACGCACGCGGCGACGACGTGGGGCCGCTGCCCCGACGCCGTCGGCGACTTCGGTGTGACCGAGGCGGCGACCAAGGGCGCCGCGAACCGCTGCGCCGGCGAGCTCGTCGTCGAGACGTGGCCGGGCGGTGTCGACGTCACGGTGCTCGATGAAGCCGACACCTTCCCGAGCGGCGACCTCAGCGGCCTCGACTACGCCGACGGCGGCCTGTGGGCCGTGCAGAACGGCGACGGACTGCTCTACCGACTCGAGGGCGCGGACTTCGCCCCGGCATCCGGCTGGGAGGACGGCCGCAAGCTGCGCTACGCCGACGGCACCGGCACGGTCGACGCCGAGGGCGTGACGGCGCTCGGTGACCGCGTCTACGTCTCGAGCGAGCGCAACAACGATCAGGGGTCGGTCAGCCGTCCCGCTGTGTTGCGCTTCGACCCGTCGGACGCGGGCGACGAGCTGGTGGCCGAGGCCGAGTGGAACCTCGCCGCGGACTTCCCGGGCCTGGGCGCCAACGCGGGGCTTGAGGGCGTCACGTGGATCTCGGACGCGTGGTTGGTCGCGCAGGGCTTCACCGACGAGCGCACGGCCGCGGCGTACGACCCCGCGAGCTACCCCGACCACGGCGACGGCCTGTTCTTCGTCGGAGTCGAGGGCACGGCGTCGGTGTACGCCTACGCGCTGCAGGAGGACGGTGGCTTCGCCCGTGTCGCGACGATCGCGACGCCGTTCGCGCTCGTCGCCGACGTGCAGTTCGACCGCGACCTGCTGTGGGTCGTCTGCGACGAGGCCTGTGACGGCCGCACGGCGACGTACGAGATCGACGAGAGCGGTGCTTTCGTTCCGACCCACGTCTACGCACGCCCCGCGAACGCGGCCAACGTCGCCAACGAGGGCTTCGCGATCGGCGCCGAGTGCGTCGATGGCGTCGCGCAGACCTTCTACGCCGACGACAACGACACCGACGGATTCTCGCTGCGCAGCGGCACGCTGAACTGCACCACCGGCACGACGCCCACGCCCGAGCCGACGGCGACGCCCACGCCGGAGCCGACGGCGACTGCAACGCCGGAGCCGACGGCAACGGCAACGCCGGAGCCCACAGCAACGGCTACACCCGAGCCGACGGCGACGCCTGAGCCGACGGCCACGGCCGAACCCACCGCGACGCCCGCGCCGACGGCCACGCCGAGCCCGACCGCGACGCTGCCTGCAACCGGCAGTGAGGCCCCCTCGACGGACGACCTCACCGCCGCCACGCGCGGCGGGCTGACCGGCCCGGCGAGTGCCGTCGCCGGCTCGACGGTGACGCTCACAGTGCCGGCCGCGGCGCCGGGGCAGAGCGTGCACGTGTGGCTGTTCTCCACGCCGACCGACCTCGGCGCGGCGACCGTGACGACGGCGCACACGGTGTCGGTCGCGATCCCGGCATCCGTGCCGACCGGGCAGCACCGCATCGTCGTGACGGATGCCTCGGGAGCCGTCATCGGCTGGACGGAGATCACCGTGACGGCCGTCGCCACCCTCGCCACGACCGGTGGCGACGGTGCAGCGCAGGGCACCCTCGCGATCGCCGCGGTCGTGGCGTTCGCGATCGGTGCGGCCCTTGTGCGTCGCGCACGGCGCACGCAGCGCGCGTGACCGCCTGAGACCGCCTGAGCGCGGCCTACCGGCAGGGGAACCCCCGACCGAAGGGTCGGGGGTTCCCCTGCGTCGGCTATGGCACCGGTTAGGGTGCAAAGGTGCGAGGACACGCGTGAGGCTCGGGGGCCGCTTCGGCGGCATCCGCTTCGCGTGGGCGCGGGCACGTGCGGCCGTGCCGCCGCTGGTGGCCCTCGCCGTGACCGCCGCGGTCGCCGCCGCTCTCGTGGTCGGACTCGTCGCCGCGCTGCGCGCCGTCGAAGCGCAGGATGTGCGCGCGGTGCTCGCCGCGACGACGGGTGACCGCGGCGTCGCTCGCGTCTCGGGTGATGACGTGGCCGCGCTCGAGACAGCCGTGCGCAGCGTCCTGGCGGGGCACGGAGTCGACGCGGTCGTCGTGACGACCGAAGACGGGCGTGTCGTGATCACTCCGGATGCCACGCGGTTCACCGGCGGCGAGGTGACAGCGCTCACGGCCGCGCTCGATGCGATTCCGGATGCCGTCGAGGGGCGCGTTCAGGTGACCGGTGGCCTGTCGATCACCCTCGACGACATCGAAGAGGGCCTCCAGACACGCCGCGGCCCGGCCGTGGTCGCGATCGGTTTCGTGGGTCTGCTCGCCGTCGTCGTGGTCGGCGCGGTCGCCCTCGAGCCGGTGCGCGTGCGCGCGGGCGAGTCGCAGCTGCTGCGCGCCCGCGGCGCTCGGCGTCGCACGCTGAGCGTGGGTGCGGCCGTCGAGGCGCTTTCCGTGGCGATCCTCGGCGCGGCTGTCGGCGCCGCGGTGGTCGTGCTGCTCGCCCCGGTGCTGACGCTGCCCTCACCCGGCATCCTGTTCGCAGGCGTCATCGCGCTCGCGGTCGCCCTGACGGCGACGCTCGTCGCCGCGATCGTCACGGCGCGCGGCGTCGACGCTCCGCGCACCCGCGCGCAGGTCGCCGTGTTCGCGGGCGCCGCCGTCATCCTGGCCGTGCTCACGGGGCTTGCGGCCTGGCGGTTCGCCGAGGCGGGCACTCCCGTCGGCCGCGGCGGCACGATCGACCCGCTCGTCGCGATCGGCCCCGCGCTCGTGCTGGGGCTGTCGGCCGTCGTCGCGGTGATGGCGGCGTCGCCGGTGACGCGCATCGCTGCGGCATCCACCTCTGGCGCGCGCGGCGTGCTTCCCGTCACGGCGCTGCGGCTTGCGTCGCGGCGGCCGGGGCGGCACGCGCTGCCGATCACGGTCGTCGCATTCACCGTCGGCATCGCCGTCATCGCGAGCGCGTACGTCGGCACGGTGCGCACGCTTGGCGACGCCCCCGAAGCGCTGCGGGTCGGCGCCGACGTGCGGGTCACGACGATCCCCGACACGATCGATGCGCACGACGTCGCCGACACCGCCGTCGCTGCAGGAGCGCAGACAGCGGCGCTCGCGCGGGGGTTCAGCGCGCAGGCGGCCACACGCATCCCGGTCGTCGCGATCGAGAGCACGGAGATCGGCGCCGTCCTGCTGGATGCCGGCGGCACGCTCGACCCCGCAGAGCTGGCATCCGCGCTCGCGCTGCCGCAGGGGGTGGGCATCCCGATCAGCGGCGACGCCGTCGATGTCACAGTCACGGCTCCCGTGCCTCCGCCCCGCGAGCTCGGCGGCGAGTCGTTCCCGCAGAGCGCGACCCTCGCGAGCATCCGGCTCACGTTCGTCTCCGACGCGGGCGCAGTGTGGGAGACGACGTTCCTGAACGGGACGCTGACCGAGGCCCCTGCCGGCGACGTCGCGGCGTTCTCGTCGGTCGACGTCGACGCCGAACACCACGAGCACATCGCGCTGCCGACCGGATCGACCTGGACGCTGCTGGCGGTGTCGGCGTCGCCGACCGGCTTCACGTACAGCGACGGTGTTCTGGGCGTCACAGCGACCAGTGGTGGTGCGGCGCTTGATCTCGCGTCGATGGTCGCGGCGCCCGGCACCGCGGGTGCGGTCACCGTCGACGACGGCATCCTCACGCTCGCGCCGACGTACAGCGATCGCGGCACGGCGCTGCTCACGCGCGCGATGGCGCCGGACGCGCCTACGTCGGCACCGGTCGTCATGACGGCCGAGCTCGCCGCGTCGCTGAGTCTCGATGTCGGTGACACGCTCGACCTCGCCTTCGACGGACCCGACTTCGATGCGTCCGTCACGCTCGCGCAGACCGTGCCCGTGTTGCCGGGCACCCCGACCGGCCAGGGCATGCTGGCAGGCTTCGACACGCTCGCGTTCCTGTCGACCGTTCCCGTGATCGCCAATCAGGTGTGGGTTCAGGCCGATGATCCGGATGCCGTCGCGGCAGCGGTCTCGGACGCCTACTCCGGCCCGACGGTGCTCGTCGCCGATCCGCGTCAGGGGTCGGCCGCGGCCGCGACCAGCTGGCTGTTCCTGCTCGCGGCGGTCGGTGGCGCCGTCCTCGCCCTCGTCGTGCTCTGGCTGCGCCGCTCGCGCACGCCGGCCGACGCGCGCGAGCTCGCGCTGCTGGCAGTCCTGGGGCTCGGCCGGCGCCGCGCCGGCCGCGTGCGCGTCGCAGAAGACCTCACGGCGCTCGCGATGGGGATCGTCGGTGGGCTCGTCGCCGGCGTCGTGACGGCCTGGCTGATCGTGCCGCCGCTCGTGCGCGCGGCCTACGGCACGGTGCCGGACGGATACCCCGTTCCGCTCGTCTGGAACCTGCCGCTGCTCGCCGTGACGGTGGGCGTGTTCGCCGCGCTGTGCGGCCTGGTGATGGCGTCGGTGCGCGTGCCACGCGCACTCGCCGCACCCCTGCGAGGTGACGAATGAGCACCTCACCCGGCCTGTTCGCCCTGACCCGCCGCCGCTTCGCGACCCCACGCAGCGCCGCACTCGTGATCATCGCCTTGACGGCCCTGGCCGCGTTCGTCGTCGCGGCGGCGCCGCGCGCCCTCGTCGGCGTCGTGCGCGCCGAGGTGTCGCACCAGCTGGGCGGGGTGGCTCCGACCTCACGCGACCTGTCCGGCACGGCGCTGGATGCCCCGGCCTTCGGCCCCGGCGACGTGTCGACCGAGGGTTGGGACCCGGGGGCATCCGACGTCTTCGGCGCCGTCGCGGAGCAGCTTGAGAACGCGCGCGACGGGTTCGATCCCGTGCTGCGCGATCTCACTTCGCCCGCGCAGTTCGCCGAGTACAAGGCGACGGGTCTGGTCGTCGTGCCGGGCGACGCCGAGCCCGCCCAGCCGGCGGATGCGCCGTTCGCCGTCATCCAGCTGCTGTCGGAACCGACTGCGACAGCGCAGATGACGCTGGTCGAGGGTGCATGGCCGCAGGCGTGGGACGGCGGCGACAGCCCGATCGGCATCGTGCTGAGCGCTGACGCCGCGGCGACGATGGGCTGGACGGTCGGCGAGCAGCGCCGCGTTCCGGCCAACGCGCGGAACCTGAGCGACGGATGGTGGCCGGATGCGCCGGCCTTCGTGCTGGCCGGCACCTTCACCGCCGTCGACCCCGCCGCCGACCGGTGGCTGCATCTGCCGACCGCGCTGACGGCGACGGTGTTCGACGACGGCAACTCGCGCCCGCGCGCGACGGCCGCGGCGTGGGTGCCGGCCGGCACGTGGGAGCGCGTGTCTGGCCAGCTCGGCGGCTCGCAGATCACGCTGTGGTACCCCGTCGACGCCGATGCTGCGCGCGGCGTCGACCCCACGGAACTGCTCGCCGCCGTGCGCGGCGCGACCTCGGCGTCGATCCCGCTCGACGAGTCCGGGCAGCTGCGCGTGCGACTGTCGTCCGACCTCGAGACCGTCCTGTCGACGGCGCTCGGGCGCTCGGGCGCGGCCAGCGCGATCCTCGCCGTCGCCGCCGTCGGACCGCTCGCCGTCAGCGTCGCGCTCATCGTGCTCGCGGCGGCACTCATCGTGCGCCGCCGCCGCACCGACCTCGCCCTGCTGTCGGCGCGTGGCGCGCCGCTCTCGCGACTGCGCCGCCTGCTGCTGGGCGAGGGCGTGCTGCTGGGTGTGCCCGCGGCGGTCATCGGCGCGGGTGTCGGCGTGCTTGTCACCGCGAACGACGCGGGATGGATGCCGACGGCGCTCGCCGTGCTCGTCGGGGCGGCGCCGGGCCTCGCGCTTGCGCTGACCCTGCGCCCCGCGCTGCTCGAGCGCGGCCGGTCGGATCTGGATGCCCCCGTGCGCAGCCGCTGGACGCGCATCGCCGAGGCGATCGTCGGGCTGCTCGCCGTCGTCGCCGTCGTCCAGCTCGTGCTGCGCGGCGTCGGCTCGGGCACGACGACGATCGATCCGCTCGTCATCGCGGCGCCGTTGCTCGCGACCGTCGCGCTCGCGCTCATCGTCGTGCGCCTGCACCCGCTGCCGATCGCGGCCGCTTTCGCCGCCGCGAAGCGCGGGCGCGGGGTGGTCGGCCTCGTCGGCGCCGCCCGCAGCCTGCGCGACCCCGCGGCGGGCACGACGGCCGTGCTCGCGATGGTCGTCGCCGTCGCGATCGCGGTGTTCTCCTCCGTCGTGCTGGCCACCGTCGACCGCGGCGCCGTCGTCGCCGCGCAGCGCGACGTCGGGGCCGACATCCGCATCGCCGGCCCCTACTTCGAGCAGGCGACGATCGACCGACTGCGCGAGGTCGACGGGGTGACGGATGCCGTCGGCATCCTGCGCGGCGACTACCTCACCGTCACGGGGCCCGGCGGGCGGGCGTCTGTGCTCGCTCTCGTCACCGAACCCGATCGCCTCGCCGCCGCCCAGCGCGGCTTCGTCGGTGCGTTCCCCGGCGGACTGGCCGCCGGATCCGACCCGCTGCAGGTCGCGGTGTCGACCGCCGTCACCGAAGAGACGGGAGGGGTGACGACCGTGCAGAACCGCCCCGCGCAGGCCGTGGCCACCGTCGACGAGCTGCTCGGGATGGCCGGCACGAGCGAGTTCGTCGTGCTCGCGGCATCCGACTACACCGCCCTCACCGGGCTCGGCTTCTATCCGCGCACCGTCCTCGTGGATATCACGGCAGGGGCCGACGTGCACGCCGTCGCCGACGCCCTGAGCGAGATCATCGGCCAGAACCACACGGTGCGGTTCCTCACCGACTCGACCGCCGAGATCCAGGCCTCGCCGGCCGTCACGGCCCTGCGGTTCGTGCTGCTGTCGGCCCTCGGCGTCGCGGGACTGCTGTCGGTCATCGCCCTGCTGCTGGTCGCCGGCGTCGCGCGCGACGCGCGTTCGCGCGTGATCGCCCTGCTGCGCACGATGGGCCTCGACCGGCGCCGCGCCCGCGGGATCGTCGCGTGGGAGTTCGCACCACTGGGCATCACGGCGCTTGTCGGCGGGATGATCCTGGGAGCGGTGCTGCCCCTGCTCGTGGTCGTCTCGATCGACCTGCGACCGTTCACCGGCGGCGGCGCCCAGCCGGCACTCACGGTCGACCCGCTGCTGAGCGGAAGCCTGATCGCGGCCGTGATCGTCGCGCTGGGCATCGCCGTCGTCGCCGGCGTCGCCTCTGCCCGAACCACTTCGATCGCCACCGTGCTGAGAACGGAGGAGGACTGATGACCGAACCCGACATCGTCTGCGAAGGACTGGTGCGCATCTTCGCCGTCGCCGACATCGAGGTGCAGGCCCTGCAGGGACTCGACCTGCGCATCGACCGTGGCGAGCTCGTCGCACTCGTCGGGGCATCCGGCTCGGGCAAATCGACGCTGCTGTCGATCCTGTCCGCGCTCGACGCGCCCACGGCGGGCAAGGCGACGGTCGCGGGCCGCGACCTCACGACGCTCTCGGCACGTCAGCGCGTCGACTACCGACGCGAGGTCGTCGGGTTCGTCTGGCAGCAGACTGCCCGCAACCTGCTGCCCTACCTCTCCGCCGAAGAGAACGTGCAGCTGGCCCGCGCGATCGGCGGCGACCGCTCGAACCCGGCACGAGCGAAGGAGCTGCTCGAGCTCACTGGCGTTGCGGCCGTCGCCGCGCGGCGCCCCGCCGAGCTCTCGGGCGGGCAGCAGCAGCGCGTCGCGATCGCCGTCGCTCTCGCGAACGACCCGCGTGTGCTGCTCGCCGATGAGCCCACGGGTGACCTCGACGAACACGCGACCGCCGACGTGCTCGCCACCTTCGAGACGGTCAACCGCGAGCTCGGCACGACCGCGCTGATCGTGACGCACGACGCCGCCGTCTCCGAGCACGTGCAGCGCACGGTGCAGATCCGCGACGGACGCACCTCGACCGAAGTGCTCCGCTCGACGCACACCGACGACGAAGGGCGCGAGCACACCGTCGCGCAGGAGTTCGTCGTGCTCGACAAGGTCGGCCGCATGCAGCTGCCGAGCGAATACCTGACCCGCCTCTCGCTGCGCGAGCGCGTGCGGCTCGAGCTCAACCCCGACCACGTCGGGGTGTGGCCGGGGGATGCGGGCGCGAGCGCTGGCGCGGGCGCGGGCGCGCCCCAGCCGCCCACGCGGCGCGCCCTGCGCGAACAGGCCGAGCACGCCGCCCAGGGCGAGCAGAAGGGAGCAACCGATGAGTGAGTTGGTGCTCGAGGCATCCGGACTCTCGGTCGTGCACCGCACGGCCGCCGGCGGCGTCCATGCCCTGACGGATGCCGCGCTGACGCTGTCAGCCGGCGAACTGGTCGTGCTCGTGGGGCCGTCCGGCGCGGGCAAGACGACGCTGCTGCACGTGCTCGGGGGCATCCAGCCCGTCACGACCGGGACGGTGCGTGTCGGCGATGTCGAGGTGACGAGCGCGTCTGAGCGCGACGTCGACCGCGTGCGCCGCGACGACCTCGGCTACGTCTTCCAGTCGTTCGGGCTGATCAGCGCCCTATCGGCCGAAGAGAACGTCGAGTTGCCGCTGCGGATCGCCGGGGTCGACCCTGCCGTGCGCGCGGCGCGCGTCGCCTCGCTGCTCGAGCGGGTGGGCCTCGCCGCGCACGCGCGGCAGCGACCCGGCGAACTCTCGGGAGGGCAGCAGCAGCGCGTCGGCATCGCCCGTGCACTCGCCGGCTCGCCGCGCATCCTGCTCGCCGACGAGCCGACGGGCCAGCTCGATTCGCACACGGCGGCGCAGATGATCGACCTCATCGCCTCGATCGCGCGCGACGACGGCGTCGCGGTGCTGCTGTCGACGCACGACCCGATGGTTCGGGCGCGTGCCGACCGCGTGCTCGAGATCCACGACGGCGTGCTGCGCGAGGCCGTGCCGGCCTGAGCGTCAGCCGCACGGCGTCAGGCGCGCGTGCTCTTCCAGCCCAGCGCCGGTGCAACGTGTTTTGCGAACGACTCGACGACGTGCAGGTTGAAGGCGACGCCGAGCTGGCTCGGGATCGTCAGCATCAGGGTGTCGGCGCTCATGACCGCGGCATCCTGCTGCAACTGCTCGATCAGTACGTCGGGCGCGGCCGCGTAGGTCTTGCCGAACGTCGAGCGGAACCCGTCGATGTAGCCGATGCCGTCGCCTTCCTGGCTGTGCCCGAAGTACAGCTCGTCCTCAGCGGTCGTGATCGGGAAGACCGAGCGGCTCACCGAGACGCGAGGGGTGCCCGGATGCCCGGCATCCTTCCACGCCGCGCGGAAGCGGTCGATCTGCTCGGCCTGCAGGATGTCGAACGGGCGCCCGTCGGCCTCGGTCACCAGGGTCGACGACATGAGGTTGAGGCCGGTGCGTCCCGCCCACTCGGCCGTCTCGCGCGAACCGGCACCCCACCAGATGCGCGAGCGCAGGCCCTCGGAGTGTGGCTCGATGCGCTGCAGGCCGGACCCGCCGCCGAACGGCGAGTTCGCGTCGCGCTCGGCGATGCCCTCGCCGCCGATCGCGCGCCAGAACAGGTCGAAGTGCTCGCGGGCCAGGTCGGCGCCACGCGGGTCCTGCGCCGTGTAGCCGAAGCTCTCGTAGCCGCGCACGACCGTCTCGGGTGACCCACGGCTCACGCCGAGCGCGAGTCGGCCGTCCGATATGAGGTCGACGGCCGCCGCCTCTTCGGCGAGGTAGAGCGGGTTCTCGTAGCGCATGTCGACGACGCCCGTGCCCATCTCGATGCGCTCGGTCTTGGCTGCGATCGCGGCGAGCAGCGGCATCGGCGACGCCTGCTGGCGCGCGAAGTGGTGCACGCGGAAGAAGATGCCGTTCGCGCCGAGCTCGTCCATGCCCTGGGCGAGGTCGATCGCCTGGTGCAGCATGTCGCCGGCGGTGAGCTGCCGCCCGCCACCGAGCGGTCCGTAATGTCCGAACGAGAGTGTTCCGAAGCGTTCCATGTCACGCGCAACGCTACGCCGCCCGCATCCATTCCGGTGAATGGATGCCCGGGGCATCCGCCCGCTCGCCCCGCGGGAGTTTCGGTCCCCTCAAGCGCCCGAAACTCGCCCCGCAAGAGTTTCGGACCCCTCAAGCGTCCGAAACTCGCCTAGCAACAGTTTCGGGCCCCTCAAGCGCCCGAAACTCGGATGCCTGGGGAGGGGGCGAGCCCGGAGAGTCGTGTGGGGCGTGGCGTAGGCCCGTCTCGATCACGATGCGGCCACCAGTGATCACGCCCGGACCGTCGCCGGGCGTGGGTGCTGGGGCGGGGGTGATCTGTTCCGCCTCCCACACGGCTTGCGCTTCGGCGGCCGAGGGGCGCCAGATCTCGTCGAAGCCGAAGGTGCCACCCGAGGGGCGCTCGACGACGTCGCCGCGGCGTCGGCGCCGAGCCGCGTCCCACGCGTACCAGGCGAACCAGACGGGGAGCCCGACCAGCCCGCCGAGGAACGTCCACATCAGCACGGCACCGAACATCGTCCGATCGTACGTCGCGACGCGACACCCGCGGAATACACCGGGCATCCACGTGCTTGGATCGAAGCATGACGCGTATCGGCACCAGTGACCTCGATGTGTTCCCCCTCGCCCTCGGCGGCAACGTGTTCGGCTGGACGGCCGACCGCGATGCCTCGTTCGCCATCCTCGACGCGTTCCACGCGGGCGGCGGCAACTTCATCGACACGGCCGACTCGTACAGCGCGTGGGTGCCCGGCCATGAGGGTGGCGAGAGCGAGCGCATCATCGGCGCGTGGCTCGCCGACCGCAAGCCCCGCGGCGTGACGGTCGCGACGAAGGTCAGCCAGCACCCGCAGTTCGGCGGGCTCGCCGCCGCGAACGTGCGGGCTGCTGCCGAGGCATCCCTCGAGCGCCTCGGTGTCGAGTCGATCGACCTTTACTTCGCGCACTTCGATGACGCCGAGACGCCACTCGAAGAGACCGTCGCCGCGTTCGGCGAGCTCGTCTCGGACGGCCTCGTGCGCTACACGGCGGTGTCGAACTACTCTGCCGAGCGCATCCGTGAGTGGGTGCGCATCGCGCGCGACCTGGGCGTCGCCGAGCCGGTCGCGGTGCAGCCGCACTACAACCTCGTGCACCGCGAGACCGAGAACGACATCATCCCCGTCGCCGCCGACTTCGGTCTCGGCGTCGTGCCGTACTTCTCGCTCGCGAAGGGATTCCTGACCGGCAAGTACCGGTCGACGGATGCCGAGGGGGCGGCATCGCCGCGCGCCGCGGGCGCCGCGAAGTACGCGACGCCGCAGGGTCTGCAGATCATCGAGGTCATGGAGCGCATCGGCGCAGCCCACGGCGTCTCGACCGCCGCGATCGCGCTCGCCTGGCTGCGTGCCAAGCCGACGGTTGTCGCGCCGATCGCCTCGGCCTCGAAGCTCGAGCAGGTGCCCGACCTGCTCGCCGGCGCGACCACCGACCTCACGGCCGATGAGGTCGCCGAGCTCGACGACGTCTCGGAGTGGACGCCCGCTGACATGTGACGCTGGCCACCCCCAGCGTGCGCCACAACCCCACGTAAACTGGGGCGATGCCCGAGGTCCTCAACGTCTCCGCGTATCTGTTCACGCAGCTGACGGATGCCGCGCAGTTGCGCCCCGTTCTCCGCGAGCGCGCCGTCGCGGCGGGGCTGAAGGGCACGATCATCCTCGCGGAGGAGGGCATCAACCTCTTCCTCGCCGGTGACGCGGACGCCGTGCGCGGGTTCCTCGACGACCTGCGGGCGGATGCCCGGTTCGCCGCCCTCACGGCGAAGGAGAGCTGGTCGCAGGATCAGCCGTTCCGCAAGATGCTCGTCAAGCACAAGCGCGAGATCATCCGGATGGACCACCCGACGATCCGCCCCGAGGCGGGCCGCGCGCCCGCCGTCGCGCCCGCGACGCTGCGCCGCTGGCTCGATCAGGGCCACGACGACGAGGGCCGCGAGGTCGTCATGCTCGACACGCGCAACGCGTTCGAGGTCGACTACGGCGGCTTCGATGGGGCGCTCGACTGGCGCATCGACCGTTTCACGCAGTTCTCGGATGCCGTCGCCGCGCACCGCGACGACCTCGCGGGCAAGACCGTCGTCAGCTACTGCACGGGCGGCATCCGCTGCGAGAAGGCGGCGATCCACCTGCGCGAGGAGGGCATCGACGCGTGGCAGCTCGACGGCGGGATCCTCGGCTGGTTCGAGCATGTCGGCGGCGACCACTACCGCGGCGACTGCTTCGTCTTCGACGATCGCGAAGCGCTCACGGCTGACCTCGCGCCCTCACCCGGGCCGCGCACGCTCGCCCGCACGGCGGGGCCTGCCGCGTGAGCGCGCGCGATCTCGCCGGGGGAGCGGTTCTGCGCGAAGCACAGCCGGCGGACGTCCCCGGCATCCTCGCCCTCATCCAGGCGCTCGCCGTCTACGAACGCGAGCCGGATGCCGTGGAGAACACCCCCGAGCTGCTCACCGAGACGCTCTTCGGCGCCGACCCGCGCGCCTTCGCGCACGTCGTCGAGCGCGACGGGACCGTCGTCGGCATCGCGATCTGGTTCCTCACGTACTCGACGTGGACGGGCCGCCACGGCATCTGGCTCGAAGACCTCTACGTCGACGAGACCGAGCGCGGTGGCGGCTACGGCAAGGCGCTCATGGCGGCGCTCGCGGCACTGTGCGTCGAGCGCGGCTACTCGCGCTTCGAGTGGACCGTGCTCGACTGGAACGCACCCTCGATCGCGTTCTACCGGTCGCTCGGTGCGACACCGCAGGACGAGTGGACGACGCAGCGCCTCACCGGCGACGCACTGGAGGCCCTGGCCCGCGCCTGACCGGAGACCGGCCGCTGACGGATGTCGGCGGTGCGGCGTAGCGTGGCATCCATGACCACAGACACGGTTCTGGACTGGTTGCTCGACTCTGACCCGACGCTGCGCTGGCAGGTACAGCGCGACCTCGCGGGTGAGAGTGCCGAGGCGTGGGAATCCACGCGCGCCCTCGTGGCGACGACCGGCGACGGCGCCGCGCTGCTGTCGCATCAAGACCCCGACGGGCAGTGGGCGGGCGGAGCGTTCTTCCCCGCGACGATGACCGAGCAGCCGCCGCAGGACGAGCAGCCCTACACCGCGACGACGTGGACCCTCACGGCGCTGCGCGAAGGCGGGTTGGATGCCGCGGTGCTCGCCGGCACAGGCGAGAAGCTGCGCGAGAACTGCCGCTGGGAGTACGACGACCTGCCCTACTGGGACGGTGAGGTCGACGTGTGCATCAACGCGATGACGCTCGCCAACGGTGCCTGGTTGGGGGAGGACATGACCGGCCTTGCGGCATGGTTTCCTGCGCACCTGCAGTCCGACGGCGGGTGGGACTGCGAATGGGTCGAGGGCTCGGTGCACTCGTCGTTCCACTCGACGATCAACGCCGTGCGGGGGCTGCTCGCCTACGAGCAGATCACGGGGGATGCCAGCGTGCGAGCCGCGCGCCACAGCGGTGAGGAGTACCTGCTGGCGCGACGGCTGCGCTATCGGCTGTCGACGGGCGAGCAGGTCGGCCGGTGGACCGACCTCATCTGCTACCCGTATCGCGCGCCGTTCACGCTTCTCAAGGCCGTCGACCACATCACCGAAGCCGCCGAGTTCGACGGCGTGGCGCCCGACCCGCGCGCCGGTGAAGCGGTCGAGCGGCTGCGCGCCGCCCGCCAGGACGACGGTCGCTGGCTGCAGGGCTGGTTCTTCGGCGGCGACACGTGGATCGAGCACGATGTGCCACCCGGCGAGCCGTCACGGTGGGTGACCTTCCTCGCGCAGCGTGCACTGAACCGATGGGATGCCGCGTGCACGAGCTGAGTCGAGACGACGCGCGGCGACTCGTTGTCCGCGCACAGCTGCTCGATGCCGACCGCCCCGGCGACGTCATCGAGGTCGCCGAGCAGCTCGGTGCCGTCAAGATCGACCCGACCGCGACGATCGCGCCGTCGGAGCAGACCATCCCGTGGAGTCGCATCGGCTGGGCGTACGAGCCCGGCCAGCTGAAGAAGGCCGTCGAGCAGGACCGCCTGCTCTTCGAGTACGACGGGCACTTTCGCCCCGCGTCGCTGTTGCCCGCGCATCTCGCGCGCATGCGCGGCCGCCTCTTCCGAGCGCAGGCGAGCGCGTGGCTCGAGGCGAACGCGCGGTTCCGCGCCGATGTGCTCGCACAGCTCCGTGCGGAAGGCCCCGTGCTCGCGGCGCAGATCCCCGACACGAGCCAGGTCGCCCACAAGAATGAAGCCGGGTGGTACGGGTCGAATCAGGTCCCGCGGATGCTGGAGCTGCTCTCGTATGTCGGTGAGACGGCGATCGTCGGGCGCGAGGGGCGTCAGCGCATGTGGGACCTCGGCGAGCGTGTCTACGCCGACGTGCCCGTGCTCGACCACGACGACGCCGGCGAGATCCTGGACCAGCGCCGCCTGCAGGCCGCGGGCATCGCACGACAGCGCTCGCCGTGGACCCCCGTGGGGACGGCGGGTGAGCCGGCATCCGTCGAAGGATCCGCCTGGAAGTGGCGCGTCGATCCCGCCGCTCTCGAGACGCTCGATGACGACCCCGGTGGACGCGTCGCGATCCTCAACCCGTACGACGGCATGCTGTTCGACCGACCCCGGCTGCAGGAGCTCTTCGAGTTCGAGTACATCCTCGAGCAGTTCAAGCCGAAGGCTCAGCGCCGGTACGGCTATTTCGCGCATCCGATCCTGCTCGGCGACCGCTTCGTCGGGCTGCTCGATGCCGAGCTGGACAAGAAGAAGGAGACCCTCGTCGTCACCGCCGTGCACGAGCTGGAAGACCTGGATGCCGAGGAGCGCGAGATGATCGACGCCGAGGTGCGCGACCTCGCGGAGTGGCTCGGCGTGGCGCTCGCATTCCCCGGTCCGTAACACGGCGACACGCGATCACGCGTGATAGCGGCCCTCACGCGACGATGGAGGTCACATTCCGAGAGAGGGTACGGGCGATGGGCCGACGGGGATTCACTACACGGCAGCTGCATGAGCGTGAAGCCGTGCCCGCACCGACGGCCCGCGCGACGCCGATCTATCTCACCGCCGGGTTCGAGTTCGACGAGTACGACGCCGCGGCCTCGCACTTCGGTGAAGGACACGGCTACGCCTACACGCGCACCGGAAACCCGACCATCGAGGCGGTCGAGCACCGGCTCGCGTCACTCGAGGGCGGTTCGCAGGCGCTGCTGCTCTCGAGTGGACAGGCGGCCACGAGCGTCGCGCTGCTGGGCCTGCTCGAATCCGGCCAGCACATCGTCTCGTCGACGCACATCTACGAGGGCACGCGCGGGCTGCTGCGCGACAACCTCGTGCGACTCGGCATCACGACGACCTTCGTCGACGACATTGATGACCTGGATGCCTGGGAAGCGGCGATCCGTCCGAACACGCGCGCCCTGTTCGTCGAGTCGATCTCCAACGCGACCAACCGCCTCGTCGACATCGCCGCGCTTGCCGGCCTCGCGCACAGCCACGGCATCCCACTCGTCGTCGACAGCACGTTCGCGACGCCCTACCTCGTGCGCCCGATCGAGCACGGCGCGGATGTCGTCGTGCACTCCACGAGCAAGTTCCTCTCCGGCCACGGCAGCGTGATCGGCGGCGCGATCGTCGATGCCGGCACGTTCGACGCCGAGCGCTCCGGAGCGCTCTTCCCGCAGCTGGTCGCACCCGGTCGCACGGGAGCACCGAGCTTCGCCGAGCGCTGGGGCGGCGACGCGCGCATCGCGTACCTGCGCGAGAGCGTCGCGCCGCGCTTCGGCACGACCCCATCGCCGCTGAACGCCTTCCTGCTCGGCCAGGGCATGGAGACGCTGAGCCTGCGCGTCCAGCGGCAGAGCGAGAATGCGCTCGCCGTCGCGCAGTGGCTTGAGTCCTGTCCGCAGATCGAGACGGTCGACTACGTCGGGCTGCCCAGTCACCCCGACCACGCGCTCGCGCAGCGCTATCTTCCCGACGGCTACGGTGCCGTCTTCAGCTTCACCGTCCGCGGCGGTGCGGCAGCGGCGCGCGCGTTCGTCGAGCGCCTCGAGGTCTTCACCCACATGACGCACCTGGGCGACGTGCGCTCGCTCGTGCTGCACCCCGCGTCGACGTCGCACGTCTTCCTGACCGAAGCCGAGCAGCGCGCCGTCGGCGTCGAGCCGGACACGCTGCGGTTCTCGATCGGTATCGAGGATGCCGCCGATCTCATCGACGACCTCGCGGCGGCCCTCGCATTCGCGGACGACGCCGCGGTCGCCGCGGTATGACCCGACCGCAGCACTTCGGGTGGTTCCTGGCTCGCGGTTTCGGCCCGCACGGCTGGGGGCATCCGTACCTCGACTGGGACTACGACTGGACACGGCCCGACCTGTACCAGCAGTCCGCGCGCGAACTGGAGCAGGCCGGCTTCGACTTCGTGCTGATCGAGGATGCCCCCTCGCTCGGGTCGGCGGAGACGATCGACCTGCGCGTGCGGCACGCGTTCGGTGGGCCCAAGCTCGATCCGCTGCTGCTCGCGCCGTACCTGTTCCAGGCGACCCGGCACCTCGGTGTCATCCCGACCGTCAACCCCGCCGCCTATCTGCCGTACACGGCGGCGCGACAGTTCGCGACGCTGCAGCACCTGAGCGGCGACCGGCTGGGGCTGAACGTCGTGACCGACACCGGCAGTGCACGTCACTTCTCGGATGCCGCACCCCTCGGGCACGATGCGGCGTACGACCGCGCCGAGGAGTGGGTCACCTCGCTGCGTGAGCTATGGCGCTCGTGGGGCGAGGGCGCGCTCGTGCGCGACACGGCGTCGGGCGTATATGCCGACGGGACGAAGCTCGACGCTGTGCGACACCGCGGCGAGCACTTCGCCTTCGACGGCCCGCTCAACGCCATCCCGTTCACTCGCGGCGAGCCCGTCATCGCCTCGCCGGGCGGGTCGGGGCGCGGGCTCGCGTTCGCGGGCGCGAACTCCGACATCCAGCTCGCGCTCGCGCCGCTGCACGAGAAGAGCGTGCGCGAGTATCGCGCGAAGATCCACGCGGCTGCCGTCGAGCGCGGACGCGCGCCGTCCGACATCCGGATCATGTTCGCGATCCAGCCCGTCATCGTGGCCTCGCGCGAGGAGGCCGACCGGCTCGTCGCGGCATCCGCCCACCCCGACGACACTGTGCTGCGCCACCTCGCGCAGCGGCAGTCCAGCGATCTCGAGACCGACCTGACGGCACTCGATCTCGACGCACCGCTGCCCGCGGAGCTGTTCGCCGAGAATGTGTCGCACGGGTCGCTTCGGCGTCTCGTCGGAGACCGTGACGTCAGCGCGACGCCGCTGCGGGCGCATCTGACGGCACTCGCACGGCTCGGCCGCATCAGCGACCGGTCGGGATTCGTCGGCACGGCGGAGGAGTTCGCCGACCTCATCGAGGAACTCGGCGAGTGGGGCAACGACGGCGTGCTGCTGTGGGGCGACCTGCACCCCGTCACGGTGCACCGCACGCTCGACGAGCTCGTGCCGGTGCTGCGGCGGCGGGGCATCCTGCGTCGCGACTACACCGGTCAGGGCCTGCGCGCCGACCTTCGGGCGTTCTGAGACCCCCACGCAAAAGCCCCGACACCCGCGCGCGGGATGTCGGGGCTTTCGAACGGGCGTCAGCCGGCCAGGCCGTTGTCTGCCAGCCAGCCGGCCGCGATGTCCGCGGCAGACATCTGGTCTTGGGTCGACTGGACATTCAGCGCGACGAGGCCCTGCGGCGTGAGCTTGGCGCTGACGGCGTTGATCACGTCGGCGATCTCATCGGCGACCGACGTGCTCACGACGGGGACGACATTCGACGCGAGGAAGAGGCCCTCGGGGTCTTCCAGCGTCACGAGGTCCTGCGTCTGGATGCGCGGGTCGGCGCTGTACACGTTAGCGACCTGGATGTTGCCGGCGACGAGTTCGTCGACCGTCGTGTCGGCCGTCCCCGAGAAGGTGACGTCGACGCCGTACTTCTCCTTCAGGCCCGTCGGGCCGTAGGGGCGCTCCTCGAGTTCGGGGGCACCGCCGAGGACGAGCGGCGTGATGCCGGCGAGGTCGCCGATGCTCGTCAGGTTGTGCTCGGCGGCGAAGTCGGCGGTCACGTTGTACGAGTCCTGGTCGGTCGCGGTGGACTGATCGAGCACGGTCAGTCCGTCGGGCAGGGCACCCTTCAGCGCGGCGTACACGTCGTCGGACGTCCTCGCGGTCGTGCCCTCGTCGAAGAACTGCAGCAGATTGCCGGTGTACTCGGGGAACAGCTGGATCGAGCCGTCCTCGAGCGACGGGATGTACGCGTCGCGCTGACCGATGCGGAACTGGCGATCGACGGTGAAGCCGGCACCCTCGAGCGCCTGCGCGTAGATCTCGGCGATGATCTCGTTCGAGTAGTAGTCCTGGCTGCCGATGACGATCGTGTCCGATGCCGGGGCATCCGATGAGCCTGCGCCGCTGTCGAGCGGATCGCTCGACCCACATGCGGTGAGAGCGAGAGCGGCGACGGCGGCGAGCCCGGCCGCGAGGGTCAGACGGGAGCGGATGCGTGTCATGGTGGTGCCTTTCAGGGTGCTGTGATGGCGGGTGCGGGACGGCGCCGCGTCTCGCGCGCGGGAAGCGCGCGTGCGGTGGCACCGCGGGGGACGACGAACCGCTGCACAAGCGCGAACAGTCCGTCGAGGGCGAGGGCGAGCACCACGACGACGATCGAGGCGCCGAGCACCTCATCGAACCGGCGCAGCGGGATGCCCTGCAGGATGAAGAAGCCGATGCCGCCGAGGCCGATGTACGCGGCGATCGTGACGGTCGCGACGACCTGAAGGGTCGCCGAGCGCAGGCCGCCGATGAGCAGCGTCAGCCCGAGCGGCACTTCGATGCGCCAGAGGATCTGCCATTCGGTCATGCCGACGGCGCGCCCGGCGCTGATCACACTGCGGTCGATCGCCTCGAACCCGGCGTACGCACCGGCGAGGATCGACGGGATCGCGAGCACGATGAAGGCGACGACGGCCGCCTCGGTCTTGTAGACGACGCCGATCACGAGATACAGCAGCACGACGAGACCGAGCGTCGGGATGGCCCGGGCCGCGCCCGAGAGCGCAACGGCGAACTCGCGCCCGCGGCCAGTGTGACCGATCGCCCAGCCCGCCGGGATCGCGATGACCGCGGCGATCGCGACCGACCCGAACGTGAAGGCGAGGTGCTGCCAGATCGCAGTCGGCAGCGTCAGCGAGCCGGTCAGCCGGTCGGGGGAGAAGATCCACGCGAACGCGTCGAGGAAGAGATTCATGCGACCCCTTCCGCGGCGAGCCGCTGCAAGGCCCGGCGTTCACGGCGGCTCTCACGCCGCGGCGCCCACGGCATGAGCAGGCGGCCGAGCACGATCAGCACGAGATCGACGACGAGTGCGATCACGACGACGGCGATGACGCCCGACAGCACCTCGGGGATGATGCGGCGCTGCGAGCCGTCGGTGAACAGGTAGCCGAGGTTCTGCACGCCGATCAGGGCGCCGACCGTCACGAGCGAGATCGTCGAGGTCGCCGTCACGCGCAGGCCCGCGAGCAGCACGGGCCCCGCCAGAGGCAGGTCGACCGTCCAGAACCGGCGCCACGGCCCGTAGCCCACCGCAACGGCAGCTTCGCGCGTCACGGGGTCGACCGACGCCAGTCCGTCGGTCGTCGAGCGCGTCATGATCGCGACGGCGTAGATCGTGAGCGCGACGATGAGCGTCGTCTCTGAGCGCAGGCTCAGGCCGAACGCGGCCGCGACGACGGCGAACAGCCCGAACGAGGGGATCGTGTAGAGCAGTCCCACGGTCGTCAGGATCGCGCCGCGCCAGCGCGTGTAGCGGAACGCGAGCCAGCCCAGGGGCAGCGCGATGACGAAGCCGACGATGATCGGGATGACGCTCTGCCGCAGATGCGGAAGGCTCAGCTGCCAGATCAGGTCGAGGTTGTCCCAGATCCAGCTCACGCGCTGCCCTCCGCGCGAGAGGCAGCGGCATCCGTCAGCACACCCTGCGCACGACCCGTCGCGTCGACCACGACGGTGCCATGGTCGGTGCGCTTGAGCGAGAGGGCGCGTGCGCCGCGTTCGGCGCCGATGAACTCGGCGACGAACGGGCTCGCCGGGTTCTCGAGGATCTCGTTCGGCGACCCGACCTGCGCGATGTGCGCGCCCTTCTCGAGGATCACGACCTGGTCGCCCAGCAGGAACGCCTCGTCGATGTCGTGCGTCACGAACACGACGGTCTTGTCGAGCTCGCGCTGCAGGCGCAGCGTCTCCGTCTGCAACTCGGCGCGCACGATCGGATCGACGGCACCGAACGGCTCGTCCATGAGGAGGATGTTGGGGTCGGCCGCGAGGGCACGCGCGACGCCGACGCGCTGCTGCTGGCCCCCGGACAGCTGCCGCGGGTAGCGGTCGGCGAGCGTGCGGTCGAGGCCCACGACGTCCAGCAGCTCGAGCGCGCGGGCGCGGGCCACGGACCGCGGTGTGCCGCTGAGCACCGGCACGGTCGCGATGTTGTCGACGACGCTGAAGTGGGGGAGCAGCCCGGCATTCTGCAGGACGTAGCCGATGCCACGGCGCAGCTTCACGGGATCGCGACCGCGAATGGACTCGTCGTCGATCGTGATGTCGCCCGACGTCGGTTCGATGAGGCGGTTGATCATGCGCAGCAGCGTCGTCTTGCCGCACCCCGACGAGCCCACGAACACCGTCGTCTTGCGTGGCGGGATGAGCAGACTGAACTCATCCACCGCGACGGTGCCGTCGGCGAATCGCTTCGTGACGGAGCGGAACTCGATGGCCATGCAACCTCCGGTCGGGTCAGATCCACCAAACCACATGCCTCCGACATCGCCCAGAGGGGTGGCACACGACGTCACACTCCGGTAGACGTGAGCACATGGAGACGGAAGAGTACGACCTCATCGTGATCGGCGCCGGACCCGTCGGCGAAAACGTCGCCGACCGGGCTGTGCAGGGCGGTCTCACGGCCGCGATCGTCGAGAGCGAGCTCGTCGGCGGAGAGTGCTCGTATTGGGCGTGCATGCCGTCGAAGACCCTGCTGCGCCCCGTCGCGGCGCTGCGCGCTGCCCGTGCGGTGCCGGGCGCCGCGGCCGCCATCGCCGGCGGCATCGACGTCGCCGCCACCCTGCGCTCGCGCGACGCGATGGTGCACGACTGGAACGATGACGGCCAGGTCGGCTGGCTCGAGTCCGCGCACATCGACCTCGTGCGCGGTCACGGTCGCCTGGTCGGCGTGAAGACCGTGCGCGTGACCGATTCCGACGGATCCGAGCGCATCCTCCGCGCTCGGCGCGCCGTTGCCGTCTGCACGGGCTCGGCCGCGCTGCTGCCCGACATCCCGGGGCTCGCGGATGCCGAGCCATGGACCAGCCGCGAGGCGACGGCCGTGCACGACGTGCCGAGCTCGCTCGTGATCCTCGGTGGTGGCGTGGTCGCGTGCGAACTCGCGACGGCGTTCGCGTCGTTCGGCACGGCCGTCACCGTCATCGCGCGCTCTGAGCTGCTGCGCGGTCTCGAGCCCTTCGCGGGCGAGGCCGTCGCGGCGGCGCTGCAGGGCGCGGGCGTCGACGTGCACCGGCACACCGACGTGACCGCTGTCACGCGCGATGACGAGGGCGTCGTGCTCACGCTCGGTGACGGCGGGCAGGTGCGCGCGGCCGAGCTTCTCGTCGCGACGGGTCGCGTGCCGCGGACGACGGACATCGGGCTGGATGCCGTGGGTCTGATACCCGGCTCGTGGCTGGTCGTCGACGACACCCTTCGCGTGCACGGCAGCGACTGGCTGTACGCGGTCGGCGACGTCAACCATCGCGCACTGCTCACGCACCAGGGCAAGTACCAGGCCCGCGCCGCCGGCGACGTCATCGTCGCGCGGGCGGTCGGCGCGGCCGTCGACGATGCCCCGTGGGGCACTCATGTGGCGACGGCCGACCACGCGGCGGTACCGCAGGTGGTGTTCACCGAGCCGCAGGTCGCGACGGTCGGGCTCACGGCGCAACATGCCGAGGATGCCGGGCTGCCCGTGCGCATCCTCGACATCGATCTTGCCGCGCTCGCCGGCGCCGCGACGCACGCCGACGACTACGCGGGCACGGCGCGTGCCGTCGTCGATGAGGACCGCGGCGTCATCGTCGGGGCGACGCTCGTCGGGCCCGACGTCGCCGAACTGCTGCAGGCGGCGACGATCGCGGTCGTCGGGGAAGTGCCGCTCGCGCGCCTGTGGCATGCCGTGCCGTCGTACCCGACGGTGAGCGAGTTGTGGCTGCGCTGGCTCGAACGGTACGGACGTCCCGGCATCGTCCGCTGACGGCGAACGTGGTATCGCTCGACCCGTGAACGATATATCGTTATATATCGTTCGGAACACATCGGAGGGTTCTCATGAGCACATCATTCGGGCAGGGATTCGGCGGCCAGGGATTCAACGCACAGGGGCTCGGCAACCTCGCCGGCCAGGGCGTGAACGAGCTCTTCGAGGCGCTCGGTCAGCTGAAGCAGAACCTCGGCGACGGCTTCTCGCAGCGCTTCGACCAGAAGGGCGGCTCGCGCATGGGCCGCGGCGACGTGCGTGTCGCGATCCTCGCGCTGCTGTCCGAGCAGCCGATGCACGGCTACCAGATCATCCAGCAGATCGAGGAGCGCAGCGGCGGCGCGTGGAAGCCGAGTCCCGGCTCGGTGTACCCGACGCTGCAGCTGCTGACCGATGAGGGTGTCATCGAGGTCGAAGAAGCCGGCGGGCGCAAGACCTACTCGCTCACCGAGGCCGGTCGTGCCGAGGCCGACGACAAGCCCGCACCGTGGCAGAGCTCGGCGGGTGCCACCGGCGCGGCCGGTGACGCGGCCCCGGCGGGTCCCGGCTTCGGCGCGCTGCCCAAGGCCGGCGCCAACCTCGCACAGGCGGCGATGCAGGTCGGGCGCACCGGCACGCCCGAGCAGGTCGCGCAGGCGGTCGAGATCATCGACGAGGCTCGTCGCAAGCTGTACGCGATCCTCGCCGAGGGCTGATCGCCGGTGCCGCCGCGCTCCCGCGCCCGCTACAACCGGATCATCCGATTCGCGACGCGGGTGATGATCTCGACGTGGTGGTTCGACGTCATCCTGCCGCGGATCGGTTTCCGTTCCTTCGCCGAGCGTGGGCGCATCGAGCGCCTGCGGCAGACGTCGCGTCGCTTCCGCGTGCTCGCCGTCGACCTCGGCGGACTCATGATCAAGGTCGGCCAGTTCCTCTCGTCGCGGCTCGACGTCCTGCCGCCGGAGGTGACCGCCGAGCTCGAGCAACTGCAGGATGAAGTGCCGCCGGTCGCGTTCGCTGAGATCCGTGCGTCGGCCGAGGCCGAACTCGGTGTGCCGCTTGAGCGTGCGTACGCGTGGTTCGACGAGACGCCTGTCGCCGCGGCATCCCTCGGTCAGGCGCACCGCGCGCGGCTGTCGGCGGAGGATGCCGCGATCGCGGGCTTCGCGGACGTCGTTGTCAAGGTGCAGCGGCCCGCCATCGACGAGATCGTCGAGACCGACCTCGCAGCGTTGCGCACGATCGCCGACCGCCTGTCGCGCATCCGCTTCGTCGCCGACCGCGTCGACGTGCCGCACCTCGTCGACGAGTTCGCCACGACGAGCCGCGAAGAGGTCGACTACCTGCACGAGGGCGTCAACGCCGAGCGCTTCGAGGAGCTCTTCGCCGACGGCGTGCGGGTCGCCGCGCCGACAATCGTGTGGGAGCGCACGACGCGGCGCGTGCTGACGCTCTCCGACGTCACGGCGATCAAGCTCGCCGACGCCGAGAGCCTGCGCGCGGCCGGTATCGACCCCGCCGACGTCGCCCAGGCGTTCGCGCAGGTCATGTTCGACCAGTTGTTCGGCGCGGGGTTCTTCCACGCCGATCCGCATCCCGGCAACGTTTTCGTCACGCCGCACGAGCCCGACACCGAAGGTCGCACCTGGACGCTGACCTTCATCGACTTCGGCATGATGGGGCAGATCCCCGAAGGGCTGCGCGACGGGCTGCGCCGGCTCGTCATCGCCGTCGCCGCACGCGACGGCAAGGGGCTGGTCGCGGGCATCCAGCAGATCGGCGTGCTGCTGCCCGACGCCGACACGGCGCAGCTCGAGCGGGCGCTCACGGCGCTGTTCCAGCGGTTCGGCGGCATGGGCTTCGGCGAGCTGCAGAGCGTCGATCCGGCGGAGTTCCGCGACTTCGCAGCCGAGTTCGGCGAGGCGATGCGCGAGCTGCCCATCCAACTGCCCGAGAACTTCCTGCTGATCACGCGCGCCGTCTCACTCACGTCGGGCGTGTGCAGCGCGCTCGATCCGGCGTTCAACATCTGGAACGCCATCGAGCCGTACGCGCAGCGCCTCCTCGCCGAGGAGGGGCGACACGTCGTGCGGGATGCCGCGACTCGCGCCGTCGACTACGCGCGCACCCTCGTGCAGCTTCCGCCGCAGATCGCCTCGGTGGCGGCGCGCATCGACCGCGGCGACCTCGAGGTCGGCACGCCGCAGATCGACCGACGCCTCGACCAGCTGGAGGTGCTCCTGCGCAGCACGATGGGCGCCGTCGTGTTCGCCGCCCTGCTCGTCGGCGGCGCGCTGCTGTTCGCCGCGCTGCCCGTGGTCGGCACCGTGTTCATGATCGCGTCGGTGGTGCCGCTCGGCTATGCACTGCTCGGCGGGTGGCGGCGCCGGCGGCGGTAGCGCGCCCGCCGCGCTCGCGCGTCAGTCGGTCGCACCGGTTGAGCTCCAGTCGGCGGTCGCGAGGCGCGCGAATCCGCCGAGCAGCAGGTCGAGTGTGAAGTCGAACTCGGCGTCGGGCGCGCACGCGCCGGTCGGATTGCGGGTCGCAGCGTCGAGCGCGATCGCGACGACGTTCGGGAAGCGCTGTGCGAGCGCCGCCTGCGCGGCGGGGTCCGCGCCCGCGTCTGCCGCGGGCGCGCCCGAGAACGCTTCGGGGCTGAATCCCCAGATGCGGCTGCCCAGTGCATGCATCGCGTAGTGCGTGAGATCCACCGAGAGTCCGCCCGAGCGCAGGTCACCGGCCACGGCATCCATGTGCGCCAACACCGACAGCGTCGGCGTCGTGCGGCTCTCGATCGCCGACGGCAGCCACGGATGGGCGCGCACGGCAGCGCGGGCACCCGCGACGCGCGACCGCACGCGATCGTCCCACGTGGACTCTGCCGGGGGAGCCGGGTAGGCGGCGACGAGCGTGTCGATCATGCCCCCGATCAGGTCGTCCTTGTCGGCGACGTGCTTGTACAGCGCCATCGGCACGACGCCCAGGCGCGCCGCGAGCGCGCGCATGCTGAGGGCATCCAGCCCCGACTCGTCGGCGGCCGCGATCGCAGACGTCAGCACGTGTGCGCGATCGAGGGGAGCGCGGGCTGCGGTCACGGTGGCCTTCTTTCGCGGGTCGGACGGGCACGGGGCATGGGGCTCGGGGCTTGACTCAGTGTACGCAGTACACCTAGGATTTCAGGCGAGGTGTACACCGTACACCTACCGCCGTGTACCAGTGAGTCGAGGAGACCTCATGCGCGATTCCACGCTGGCCCGCATCGCGGGCATCCTGTACCTCGTCACGTTCGTGACGTCGATCCCCGCGCTCGCGTTGAAGACGCCCCTTCTGGCGGGCGAACCTGGCGCCGAGGCCCCGGGGGTCGTCGCGATCATCCTCGAGCTGATCCTCGCCGCCGCGTGCGTGGGCACCGCGGTCGCGCTGTATCCGGTGCTGCGCCGCGGTACGCCCGTGCGAGCGATCGGCTTCGTCGCCTCACGCGTCGCCGAGGCGGGGCTCGTGCTGCTCGGCGTCGCCGCGCTCGCGGCGCTGCTGCGGGGGCCGGCGGACGCCCTCATCCCGCTGCGCTCGCTGCACGATGCGGCGTTCCTGCTCGGGCCGGGAACGATCCCCGCCGCCAACGCGCTGCTGCTCGCGACGGCGCTGCTGCGCACGCAGCCGATCCCGCGCGCGATCCCGATCATCGGGCTCGCCGGCGCCCCGCTGCTGCTCGTCTCGGTCGTGCTCACGCTCGCGGGCGTACTCGATCAGGTCTCACCCGTCGCGGGACTGCTCGCGGCGCCGATCGCCGTGTGGGAGTTCGCGGTCGGGGTGTGGCTGATCCTCGGCCGCACCGCCGGTGTCGGCGACGCGACCGAGGACGGGGTCGCCCCGGTTCAGCGCACGGCGCGCGCGAGGTTCTCGCGCAGCTCGTCGGCGTCCTGACGCACGACGTACGCGGGGCGGTCGCGCTCGACGCGCCAGCTCTCGGCGACCGAGCCGACGTCGACGGCGTCGAAGCCGAACAGGTCGTAGACCTCGGTGGCGAGCGTCGCGGCATCCGCGTGATCGCTCGCGATCGCCAGCGCACGGCGACCCGGCGTGCCGGCGAGCGAGCCGGTCGTCAGGATGTCGGCGGCGGGGATGTGGTTGAACGCCTTCACGACGCGCGAGTTCGCCAGGTGCTCCTGGGCGAGGCCCGTCGTCGTGGCGCGGTTCTCGTCGAGGATCGTGATGTGGCCGTCGCGCTCCCAGTAGTAGTTGTTGGTGTCGAGCACGATCTTGCCGGCCAGCGGTTCGGCCGGCACGTCGCCGAGCGCCTTCAGCGGCACCGTCATGATCGCCCAGTCGGCTGCTTCGGCTGCTTCGGCCGCCGTCGCCGCGCGCACGTTGTCGCCGAGTCGCGAGGCGAGGTCGGCGAGGGTCTCGGGCCCCCGCGAGTTCGAGATCACGACGTCGTAGCCGTGCTGGGCGAGACCCTCCGCGAGTGCGCTGCCGATGTGTCCTGCTCCGATGATTCCTACGGTTGTCATGCCTCGGGCAACGCCGGGCCCTGGGCATCCATTCCCCGGTTCGAACTACGCTGGACGGGTGCCCGACAACGCTGCAGCCCTCGCCCATGCCGCCGATCTCGCGGAGTTCGTCGCCCAGTCGCCGTCGAGCTTCCATGCCGCGGCGACGGTCGCGCAGCGGCTGACGGATGCCGGGTTCACGGCCCTCGGCGAGACCGCGCCCTGGCAGGTGACGCCCGGTGCACGCCAGCTCGTCGTGCGCGACGGCGCCGTCATCGCGTGGATCGTGCCGGCCGCCGCGACCGCAGACACTCCGCTGCGCATCTTCGGTGCGCACAGCGATTCGCCGGCGCTCAAGCTCAAGCCGAAGCCCACGACGGGCCGGTTCGGCTGGCTGCAGGCCGGTGTCGAGATCTACGGTGGGCCGCTGCTGAACTCGTGGCTCGACCGCGAGCTGCGCCTCGCCGGGCGTCTCGCGCTCGACGACGGCACCGAGGTGCTCGCGGCGACGGGGCCTCTGCTGCGCCTGCCGCAGCTCGCGATCCATCTCGACCGCGAGGCGAACGACCACCTCGCCCTGAACAAGCAGACCCAGACCCAGCCCGTGTGGGGGCTCGGGGAGGCGGCATCCGCAGATCTGCTCGCCGAGGTCGCGTCGACGGCGGGGGTCGACGCCGCCCGGATCCGCGGGTATGACCTCGTGACGGCGGATGCCGCGCGCGGCACCGTCTTCGGCAAGGATCACGCGTTCTTCGCGGCAGGCCGCCTCGACGACCTCGCATCCGTGCACGCCGGCCTCGTCGCGCTCGAGTCGGCGGGCACCGACGCTCCGCACATCGCGATGCTCGCCGTCTTCGATCACGAAGAGGTCGGCTCGGGCAGCCGGTCGGGAGCGGCGGGCCCCTTCCTCGCCGACGTCATCGAGCGGATCCAGCTCGGGCTCGGTGCCGATCGCGACCAGCAGTTGCGTGCGCTGGCGGCGTCGTGGTGCGCGTCGAGCGACGTCGGCCACTCGGTGCACCCGAACTACCCCGAGAAGCACGACCCCGTCGTGCAGCCGCTGCTGGGGTCGGGGCCGATCCTGAAGATCAACGCGAACCAGCGCTACGCGACGGATGCCCCGGGCGCGGCGGCCTGGCACGGCTGGTGCGTCGCGGCGGGTGTCGCCTCGCAGGAGTTCGTGTCGAACAACGCCGTCCCGTGCGGATCGACGATCGGGCCGATCACGGCGACCCGCCTCGGCATCCGCACGATCGACGTGGGCATCCCGATCCTGTCGATGCACTCCGCGCGCGAACTCGCCGGCACGGCTGACCTGCACGCGCTCAGCCGCGTGGCCGAGGCGTTCTTCCGCGCCTGAGTCGTCGCCCTCGCGGCCTGCCGCTGCAAGTAGCCCGCCGCCACAACAGGCCCGCCGTGGCCAGCCGCCGCGCGTCTTGCACGGCCCACCGCAATAACTCAGGAACCGCGGGGCTCAGCCACGGTTTCGACCCCGGGATTCCGCGGCCCGCGCCGTCGTCCGGGGCCGGGTCTCCTGAGTTATTGCGGGGAAGCCCCGGTGCGTGCGCCGCTGAAGCTGTCAGACCGAGCGCGCAGCCCGGAGGATCAGACCGCGGCGCGCTTCGGCAGCACCCAGCCGGCGCGCGGGAAGTGGCATGTGTAGCCGTTCGGGATGCGCTGCAGGTAGTCCTGGTGCTCGGGCTCGGCCTCCCAGAACGGGCCCTCGGGCTCGATCGTGGTGACGGCCTTGCCGGGCCACAGGCCCGACGCGTCAACGTCGGCGATCGTGTCGCGGGCGACCTCAGCCTGCGCGGCGCTCAGCGGGAAGATCGCCGAGCGGTAGCTCGACCCGATGTCGTTGCCCTGGCGGTTCAGGGTCGACGGGTCGTGGATCTGGAAGAAGAACGCGAGGATGTCGCGGTACGTCGTCTTGCTCGGGTCGAACACGATCTCGACGGCCTCGGCGTGACCCGGGTGGTTGCGATAGGTGGCGTGGTCGTTCTGCCCGCCGGTGTAGCCGACGCGGGTGTCAAGGACGCCGGGCTGGCGGCGGATGAGGTCTTCCAAGCCCCAGAAGCATCCGCCGGCCAGGACCGCGGTCTCGGTTCCGGGGGTGCGGGTGATGCTGCCGTCGTCGGTCATGATGTGCTCCTTCGAGAACGGGTGGGGATGCCGCGGTGGCGGCGTCATCCGAGATAACACCCGACCCTTCGATTCTGGTCCCTTCCGAACCTCTCAGGACGCTGGGAGCCGCGTCATGAGACAATGGATGCCTCCGCAGCGCCCATCGGCGCCGCGAGGTGCATCTACCAGCTCGACCGGCGACCAGTCGAATCCGGGAAACGGCGGCACGTGAACAACGAGCCGATTCTTCGGAGGAGCGCGTGGAACACACCGACGATCAGCACACCGACGATCGCACGCTGATCCAGCACACGGGCTGGGCGTACTGGCCCATCGCCTTCATCGCCCGACTGCCGTTCGCGATGATGACGGTCGGCGTGCTCATGCTCGTCGTCTCGGCGACGGGACTCGTCGGGCTCGGCGGCCTCACCAGCGCCGCAGTGGGCATCGGCGTCGTCATCGCGGGGCCGATCATCGGCGACCTCGTCGACCGGTACGGCCAGCGCCGCGTGCTCATTCCTATCGGGCTCGCCAACGGCATCCTTCTCGCCGTGTTCCCCGTCATCGTGCTGGGTGGTGCGTCGGAATCGGTCCTGCTGATCGCAGGGCTTGCGATCGGGCTGACCGGTCCGCAGGCGGCCGTCATGTCGCGCAGCCGGCTGCTGACGATCATCGCGGCGCTGCTCGCGCCGTCGCGGCGGGCGCAGGCCACGACGCGGATCATGTCCTACGAGTCCGCCGCCGATGAGACCGCCTTCGTGATCGGCCCGTTCCTGGTCGGGATCCTCGCGGCGCTCGTCGCGCCGTGGGCGCCGATCGCAGTCGCGGCGGCGCTCAGCTTCGGCTTCGTGACGGCGTTCGCGCTGCACCCGACGGCGAGAGTCGCCCTGCCGCACGAGGAAGCCGCGGCCGAGCGCGCGCCGATGCGCGCCGTCTTCACGGGTCGGATCCTCGTGCTGGTCGGGGCGACGTTCGGCGTCGGGATGTTCTTCGGTGCGTCGCTGACGTCGCTGACCGCGTTCGCGCAGGCCCAGGGCGACGAGTCGCGCGCGGGTCTGCTCTACGGCCTGATGGGTGTCGGCTCAGCCGCGCTGGCGCTCGGCGTCGCCGTATTGCCGGCGCGCTTCACGCTGCGCTGGCGGTGGGTCGTGTTCGCACTCGTGCTGGTGGCCTCGGCGGCCGGCTACGCGACCTCGGACGGTTTCGGCGCGATCACCGTCTGGCTGCTGGTCATGGGTCTCGGTGTCGGGCCGACGCTCGTGACGCTGTTCTCACTCGCGGGCGAGCGGGCGCCGCTCGGCCGCGCCGCGACGACGCTGACCCTGCTGGGGTCGGCGCTGACGCTCGCGCAGGCGCTGTCGTCGGCGGTGACCGGGTGGGTCGTCGAGGAGTTCTCGCTCGGCACCGCCATGCTGCTGCCCGCCGTCGCGGGCGGTGTCGTGGTCGTGCTGGGTCTCGTGAACGCCGTCATGGAGCGGCGTGCGGCACCCGTCACGGTCACCGCCGCGGCGCAGACCGCCTGACTCGCGCCAGACGAAGCCCGGCGCTCGCACGCGTCAGACGAAGCGCACCCAGTTCGCGCCGCCGCCGGTCTCGGCCTGCTGCAGCAGCTCGAGGCGCTCGCCGTCGATCGCGTACAGCGACACCGTCGTCGACTTCTCGCCCGCCGCGACGAGGAACCGCCCGTCCGCGCTCACCGCGAACCCGCGCGGCTGCTGCTCGGTGACGGTGAACGACGTGGCATCCGACAGTGAACCATCGGATGCCACCGGCACCGCGGCGAGCGTGTTCGCGGTGCGCTCCGAGGCCCACAGCACGTCGCCCGCGCGGTGCAGGTCGGCGCCCCACGCGTAGTGGTTCGCGAGCGGGTCGGCTCCGAACTCGCTGCGTCCGAGCTCCGCGGCGGGGTCGGATGCCGTCGCCGCCTCGGCGAGCGTCAGCGTGCCCGACGCGGCGTCACGCCGGTAGTGCAGCACCTCGGCCGAGAACTCGGTCATGACGTACACGTGATCATCCTCGACGACGAGGTGGCGCGGTCCGCTGCCGGCGGGCGCGGCGACCGTCGGCGGGTCGAGCGGCACGAGCGTCAGATCGTCGGCGAGGGCGTACTGCGCGACGAGGTCGGCGCCGAGCGAGACGAGGTACGCGAATCGACCGTCGCGGCTCGGCAGCACGGAGTGCAGGTTCGGGAACGAGACGCGCGACACGGGCTCGCCGAGCACGCCGTCTGCGATCGGGCAGCTGATGCCGTACCCGCCGCCGTAGCTGATCCCGAGCAGGCCCGCGCCGCCGCGCGCGAGCGCGATGTAGTTCATGCCGCCGCCGACGAGATCCAGGCGTGAGACCGGGGTGAGCGTGCCCGCGGCGCGGTCGAGCTTGAGCGTCACGATCCCGGCCGGATCGCCCTTCACGCCCGCGTAGACGAGGTCGCGCTCGGCATCCACGGCGAACGTGGAGCAGCCCGTGAGGCCCTCGGTCACCGAGAGGCGTTCGAGGCGATCGGCCGTGAAGCGGAACGTCGAGATGGAGCCGTCGCCGGCGTTGGCCACAAGAACGAGGGGAGCCGTGTCGGTCACTGCTCCAGCCTACGCGCGGTGTCGGGCGCGGATCGTAGGATGAGCCTGACAGCACGAGGGAGATGACTGTGGCAGAGCGAACGACCTGGGTCCTCATCGACGGCGAGAACATCGATGCGACGCTCGGCAGCTCGATCCTCGGCCGGCGGCCGCAGCCCGACGAGCGTCCCCGCTGGGATCGGATCCTCGCCTTCATCGCCGGCCGGTGGAACCAGCAGGCGCGCGGGTTGTTCTTCCTCAACGCGTCGACGAACCTGCCGATGCCGTTCATCCAGGCGCTGCTCGCGCTCGGCTACCAGCCGATCCCGCTGTCGGGTGACGCTGACGAGAAGGTCGTCGACATCGCGATCCAGCGCACGATGCAGGCACTGCGCGATCGCGAAGGCGACGTCGTGCTCGTCAGCCACGACGGCGACTTCGTCGATGACCTCGGGGCGCTGCTCGATGGTCGCCGCGTGGGCGTGATGGGCTTCACCGAGTTCCGCAACGCGGGGTTCGCCGAGCTGCCGGGCATCCAGTTCTTCGACCTCGAGTACGACGTCGAGGCGTTCGATGCGTCGCTGCCGCGCGTGCGGATCATCGCGATCGACGAGTTCGATCCCGCACAGTTCCTGCGCTGATCGGCTGCTCATGAGCGCCGGCCCGCCCACGACCTCGCTGCAGCGCACCTACCGGTACCTGCGCCTGGCGATCGGCGGCTCGGTCGTGGTCGTGTTCACGGCGATCGGCGTCGCGATGCCGAGCGTGGGGCTGCTGCACTCGATCAGCCAGTACTACTACTCGCCGGCGGGGCCGCTGTTCGTCGCGGCGCTCGTCGCCGTCTCGGTGTGCTTCTTCGCGCTGTCGGGGCGGGGCGCCGAGCGCATCCTGCTCGATATCGCGGCGGTGATCGTCCCGGTCGTGGCGATCGTTCCGACGCCGATCGCGCCGCATTCGGTGCCGGGCGTCGATGCGGGATGCCCGAACGGTGCGCGCTCGTGCGTCCCGACCGGCTACGACGCGATCGTCGACAACGGCGTCGCGACGTACCTGATCGTGGGCGTCGTCATCGGCGTCGTCGCCGGCGTGCTCGCCTGGGCGGGCGAGGTCGACCGGCGGGCGACGCTGTGGACGATGGCGATCGCGGCGGGCATCCTGTGCATCGTGTGGCTGACCTGGTGGCTCGCGCACGACGTGTTCCTGCGCTGGGCGCACCTGGTCGCCGCGGTCTGCTTCTTCGGACTGATCGCCGTCGTCGCCGTTGTCAACGCGGCCACGCCGTCATCGGGCTCGGCACCACGATGGCTGCGCGGGACCTACATCGCGATCGCCGTGGCGCTGTCGGGCGTCGTGATCGCGATCCCGCTGTACGACCAGGCCCATCCGTCGGCGCGGCATGCTGTCTTGGTCGGCGAGGTCGTCGCGCTCGTGCTGTTCGCGGCGTTCTGGATTCTGCAGTCGATCGAGCACTGGCGCACCGACGACCCGGCGATCCTCGCGCGGAAGTGACCGCGTAGAGTCGAAGCGAGGGGAAAGGAGCCTGCCATGGCCCGCATCCTGATCATCGGCGGACACGGAAAAGTCGCCCTGCTGCTCGAGCCGTTGCTCGTCGCGGCCGGCCACGAGGTCATCGCCCTGATCCGCAATCCTGCGCACGCCGGCGAGGTCGCCGCGACCGGTGCCACACCGCGCGTCGCCGACGTCGAGAACCTCGAGACGGCGGAGCTTGCGGAACTGTTCACCGGGGCGGATGCCATCGTGTGGTCGGCCGGCGCCGGCGGCGGCAACCCCGCCCGCACGTACGCCGTCGATCGCGACGCAGCCATCCGCTCGATCGATGCGGCGACGGCCGCGGGCGTGCGACGCTACGTCATGGTGTCGTACTTCGATGCGGGACTGAACCACGGCATCCCCGCCGACAACCCGTTCTTCGCCTACGCCGAGGCGAAGGCGGCGGCCGACGCGTACCTGCGTGTCAGCGAGCTGGACTGGACGATCCTCGCGCCGTCGGCGCTCACGCTCGAGGCGCCGACCGGGCGCATCGAGGTGGCGGCACCCGCCTCGACAGCGGTGTCGCGTGCGAACGTGGCCGCCGTCATCGCGGCATCCCTCGACGAACCCGCGACGATCAGGCGCACGGTCGCGTTCAACGACGGCGACGTGCCGATCGCCGACGCGCTGCGGGCGTGACAGAGGTGCTGTCGTCGCAGCGTGCGGAGCGCGCCGGCCACGCCGCGCGTGCCGAGCTTGCCGCCCTCGCGGCGGCGGGCACTCCGTGGGGTGTGCCGCCGCTCGAGCTGCCTGCCGGGGCACCGGCGCGTGCGGCAGCGGTGCTCATCCTGTTCGGAGTGCTCGACGACCGCCCTTCGACGTATGAGGCGCAGGATGCCGCGGTCTCGCGTGACCTCGATGTGCTGCTGCTGGCACGCGCCGCGACACTGCGCTCCCACCCCGGTCAGGTGGCGTTCCCCGGTGGACGCCTCGACCCGGGCGACGACGGCCCTGTCGCCGCGGCGCTGCGCGAGGCGGAGGAGGAGACCGGCCTCGATCCGGCAGGCGTCGAGGTGCTCGGCACGCTGCCCGACATCCCGCTGGAGTATTCGGGGCATCTCGTGACTCCCGTGCTGGGGTGGTGGCGGCATCCGTCGGCCGTTCGCGTCGTCGACGAAGCCGAGTCTGCCGATGTCTTCCGCGCGCCCGTCGCCGACCTTCTCGACCCGGCGCGCCGGGTCGTCACGGTGATCGAGCGCGACGGGCAGCAGTGGCGCGGGCCGGGGTTCCTCGTGCCGCGCCACGACGGCGGCACGCACCTGGTCTGGGGGTTCACCGGGACGGTGCTCGACGTGCTGTTCGACCGCCTCGGCTGGACCGAGCCGTGGGACCGCGAACGTGAGCTACCACTGGTGCCGTAACGCGTTCTGCGACGGGCTGCCGCGATTCTGGGCGCCTCAGCGCCGATGATAGGATCTCCCCTTGGAAGTGTGTCCGAGCGGCCTAAGGAGCATGGCTGGAATCCATGTAGGCGGGGTAACTCGCCTCGCAGGTTCAAATCCTGTCACTTCCGCCACGAGATGAGCGTCGCCCGAGGGCGGCGCTCATCTTTCGTCATACGGGTTCATGTTTCGTCACACGGGAATGCACCCCGCGCCACGGTGGTTGTCTTCTCGAGTCACATCCCGCTTCAGGAGAAACACCCCCCATGAGTTCCACCAGCTCCGCTGTGCCTGCGCCCGCGCGCGCACCCAAGCCGAAGAAGCCGTTCTACCGGTCGTTCGGGTTCCAGATCACGATCGCGCTGATTGCCGGCATCCTGCTCGGCATCCTCGCGCTGAACCTCGGGCCCGATGCCGAGGGCAACCCCAACGGCCTCACGGCGACGCTGTCCACGATCGGCAGCGCGTACGTCACGCTTCTGAAGGTCGCTGTCGTCCCGCTCATCTTCCTCGCGATCGTCGCGAGCATCACGCAGCTGCGCAACGTCACCAACGCCGCGCGACTGGCCGGCCAGACGCTGCTGTGGTTCGGCATCACGGCGCTGATCGCCGTGACGATCGGGATCGTCCTGGGCATCACGATCCAGCCCGGCAGCCGGGTCGCGCACGACGAGCTCACGACGGGTGACCCGTACGCCGTCGGCACGTGGTGGAACTTCCTCAAGGGGCTCATCCCGCAGAACTTCCTCGGCCTGACGGTGTCGAGCTCGGCGGATGCCACGACCGGCGCCGTCACATCGACGGTCGGCTTCAACATCCTGCAGGTCATCGTCATCTCGGTCGCCGTCGGCATCGCCGCGCTCAAGCTCGGCAAGCGCGCCGAGCCGTTCGTGGTGTTCACGCAGTCGAGCCTGAAGATCGTCCAGCGGGTGCTCTGGTGGATCATCCGCATCGCACCGATCGGCACGCTCGGTCTCATCGCGTCGGCCGTCGTCAACTACGGCACCGACAAGCTGCTCACGCTCGTCTGGTTCGTCATCGCGGTGTACGCGGGCCTCGTGCTGGTGCTGTTCGTCGTCTACCCGATCCTCGTGCGTGCGCACGGGCTGTCGATCAAGCAGTACTTCTCCGGCGTGTGGCCGGCGGTGCAGCTCGGCTTCGTCTCGCGCTCGTCGATCGGCACCCTGCCGCTGACCGAGCGCGTCACCGAGCGCAACCTCGGCGTGCCGCGCGAGTACGCGTCGTTTGCGGTGCCGCTGGGCGCGACGACCAAGATGGACGGCTGCGCCGCGATCTACCCGGCGATCGCCGCGATCTTCGTCGCCCAGTTCTTCGGCATAGAGCTGAACATCGTCTCGTACCTGCTGATTGCGCTCGTCTCGGTTGTCGGCTCGGCCGCGACAGCGGGCACCACCGGCGCGACGGTCATGCTGACGCTGACCCTCTCGACGCTCGGCCTGCCGCTCGAGGGCGTCGGCCTGCTGCTCGCGATCGACCCGATCCTCGACATGGGCCGCACCGCGGTCAACGTCGCAGGTCAGGCGCTCGTGCCGACGATCGTGGCCAAGCGCGAAGGCATCCTGGACATCGATCTGTACAACGCGCCCCGCGACGGCGAACCGTTCGCCGACGACAGCGAGGAAGAGCTCGCCGCAGCCCGCGCGTGACGCGAGCGTGAGGTGAGTGAGGGGGTGGATGCCGAGGCATCCACCCCCTCACTCATGCCAGCTGGTCGCGATCGGCGAAGGCCGACCCCGGACGGATCACGAGCGAGCGGGGCAGCGCGAGCGCGCGGACCCGCTCGCTGCCGGTGAGGGCGGCGAGCATCTCGCGGCGGATGCCCTCGGCGTCGGCGACCGCCTGCGCTCCGCGCGCGGCGGCGTCCGTCGCGGTCGCCGCATCGGCGTAGCTGGCGCGTTCGACGGCGGCGACGAGTCGTGCCGTCTCGGTGTGCGGCGCATCGTGGGTCGCCATCAGCCGCGCGCCGAACGCGCGCGGCGACTCCGCGCCGGGCACGGCGACGCCCAGATCGATCGCCGTGTCTTGCACGAGCCGCCACGCGGCGGCGACCGTGCCGCGCCGGCGCAACAGCTGGCGCCGCAGGGCTGCCGCAGCACCCGGTGCGAACGCGAGCACCAGCAGCGTGCCGACAACGGCGAGGTAGGGTCGCAGGTCGACCAGGCGCACGGAGGTTCCGGATGCCTCATCCTGCGCATCCGCCGGACGCTCGTCGGCGGTCGCCGTCGACGTTGTCGTGGGCGTCGGTGCGATCGTGGCATCCGTCACGTCTTCGCCCGACTCGTCGACGGGCGACGCGGCGCTCGAGAACGTGGTCGGCGCTCCCAGGCTCTTCGTCGGCTCGAACGCGACCCAGCCGATGCCGTCGAACTCGACCTCGGGCCAAGCATGCAACTGCCCCGTCGTGACTTCGGCGACGCGCTCGCCGTCGACGGTATCGCCGGTGTAGTCGCCGGGCAGGAAGCCGACCACGACGCGCGACGGCATGCCGAGCGACCGCGCCATGAGCGCGAACGCACTGGCGAAATGGATGCAGTAGCCCTCCTTCACGTCGAGGAACGTGGCGACCGCGTCGACGCCGGTGCCGTCGAATCCGTCGGCGACGGGGGTGGACAGCGAGTAGGTGAACTCGGGCCCGCGGAACCAGCTCTGCAGCGCCACGAGCTTGTCGTAGTCGGTCGCGGCATCCGCCGTCACCTCCTGCGCGAGCTCGCCGATCACGGCGGGGGTGCCCTCGGGCAGTGAGAAGACGTCGACCACCGACGAACGCGTGGTCGTCTGTGCCGCGCGGATCTGCTCGAGCGTCGGGCGCGGCACGTGCGAGACGACCTCGTAGCTCTGCCCCTGCGCGTTGCTCTGACCGCTGACGATCGTGCGGCTGTACGGCACGGTGCGCCAGATGCCCTCCAGCCCGGTGATCTCGACGGCCGGGTACGAGATCGGCAGGTACGCCGACGACAGCTGAGCGACCTCGACGTTGGTGCGGTACTCGGTGACGCGGATGCCCTCGGTGACGGCCACCGGGTCGAAGACCACCTCGGTCGCCGACATCGAGCGCATGCGGTCGGGCAGCCACACGTCGCCGTCGAACACCGACAGCGTCGCGACGCGCAGGTTGGGCAGTTGCGGCGCGTCGCTGCGCATCGTGAGGACGGTGACATCGCTGCGCCGGCGCAGATCGCGCCCAAGGTCGAGGCTCGCGTCGATGCTGGCGGCCACTCCCGACCCGGCGGCCGCGATCGTCGGCGGCGGCAGCGCCGGGCCGACGACGAGCGCGCCGACGATGGCGACCGCGCCGATGGCCGTCGCGACCGCCATGACGCCACGCGAGCGGGCCGCCATGACGGTTGCCTCGCGCGTGCGGGTCTCGGCGCGGATGAGGTAGAGCAGGGATGCCGCGAGCAGCACGAACGCGAACACGTCGATGTCGGCGGGAACCGCGATCGAGGGGATCAGCCAGACCATCACGAGCGCCGCTGCCGCCAGCAGAGGCATCCGTGCCGTCAGGACGACGTGGTCGAGCGCCACCGTCAGCAGTCCGAGCGATGCGACGATCACGAAGCTGAGCGCGAGCGTCGGCTCGAGCGGAGCGACGCCGAGGAAGATCTCGCCGGAGGCGACTTCGACCAGCCGCGGCACCTCGGCGATGGCGGCGCCGGTCGGGATGACGCCCAGGAACGAGGCGGTGGGCAGGAAGAACGCGGTCACCGTCCCCACCCACACGGCGAGCTCGACCAGGGTCACCCCGATCGCCGGCGCGCGCAGCCGCCGCAGCCCGAAGCCGATGCCGAGCAGTGCGGCGGGCAGCAGCGTCACACCGAGCAGCCACGGGCCGCCTGCGACGACGCGCAGCAGCGGGACGATGACCGCGACGATCGCGATCCACAGGGCGATCGTCAGCCGCACCTCGCCGCGCGGCCGCTTCTGCCGGGGCGCCGCCTCAGAAGCTGACACGGTGCGCCCCTCGGTCCACGACCGAACCCCACGCGAGGGCCAGATCGGTGTCGGTGCCGATCGCCGCGACGCGCCAGCCGGCTGCGGCGGCGCGGGCGAGCGCATCGCCACGCGGGGTGACGGCCAGCAGAATCGGCAGCGAGCTGTGGTGCGCGAGCGGTGCCAGCAGCGCGGCATCCGTTTCGCCGATCGCTCCGGTGATGTACACGAGCGGCCCGGTCATCGTGCCGGCGAGGAACGCGACCGGTGCGGCGGTGGTGTCGCCGCGGTGGGCGGTGATCGTCGCGAAGTCGATCGTGAGCTGCTCGATCGCCGTGGTGTCTCCGCCGTCGATGGGGTCGGCGAGTGCTGTGCCGTCCGCGTCGACGACGTGCACGAGGTATCCCTCGTGCACGAGCCGCGCCGCGGTCGAGACGCACGCCGACACCGCGATCTCGAAGCCGGGGTCGGCACCGGGGGCGCGGACGGCATCGGGGTCCCAGCGCGTCGCGCCGCGATCAAGGACGACGATGGCCTCGGGTGTCGTCTCCTGCTCTTCCTGGCGCACCATGAGCTCGTCGCGGTGCGCGCTGGCGCGCCAGTGGATGCGGCGCATCGAATCGCCGGGGATGTAGTGGCGGGGGATGAGGTTGTCGGTGCCCTGGCCGAGCTGATCGGTCGTCGAGTGCATGCTGCCACCCGCTTCGCCGGGCTGGTCGGCCAGCGGTCCCAGGTCGACGATGGCGGGGGCGACCGTGAGCGGCAGTGCCTGCCCGATCGTGTGTCGGCGCCGTGCGAAGGCGAAGGGATCGGTCGTGACGACCGAGACGGGCCCGATGGGGCGGATGCCACGGCGCTGCGCCACGACCGTGTACGCCAGATGCACGCCGCCGCCCGACCGCATGCCGGACGCCGTCTCGGGAAACACCCCGACCGCGTCGCCCGTGACGCCGTCGGGCAGCGCATCGCGCCAGCGGCCCTGCGCGCCGGGCAGCGGCGAGCGGATCTCGACCTGCAGGTGCACGTCGACCTCGCGCCCCGCCGTGGCGACGTCGGGCGAGAATGAGCGGCTGACCTTCTCGGTGCGGCGCACGACGTAGAGCGTCGCGATGCTCGCCGCGACGACCGCGACCAGCAGCGCACTCACGTAGAGCAGCTCGGTGATCTTCGCGGCGTGCGCGACGATGAAGCACAGCACGGCGAGCAGCACGGCGCCGGTGCGTCGTACCGTCAGCGGCCAGCGGGACATCCGGGCGACCTCAGCGGGTGGCGAGCGGCACGCGCACCGAGCCCACGATGCCGCGCAGGATCAGGCTGATGGTCTCGGCGTTCGAGCGCGCACGCGCGCTCGCCGAGCCGCGGGCGGCGACCATGCGATGCGCGAACACCGGCTCGATCAGGGTGGCGACGTCGTCGGGGATCACGAACTCGCGGCCGTCGAGGGCGGCCCACACCTTCGCGGCGCGGATCAGTTGCAGCGTCGCGCGGGGGCTCGCGCCCAGGCGCACCTCGGGGTGCTCGCGCGTCGCGCGCGCGAGGGCGACCGTGTACTCCTCGACGGCGGGGGAGACGTGCACGCCGCGCGCCCACAGGATCAGCGCGCGCACGGCGTCGGCATCGACGACCGCGGTCAGCGCGTCGAGCGGGTTGGCGGTGTCGCGCTGGCGCAGCATGAGGGCTTCGCTCGTGGCATCCGGGTACCCCATCGAGATGCGCATCATGAAGCGGTCGCGCTGCGCTTCGGGCAGCGCGTACGTGCCCTCCATCTCGAGCGGGTTCTGCGTCGCGACGACGAGGAAGGGGTCTTCAAGCGTGTGCGAGACGCCGTCGACGGTGACCTGGCGCTCTTCCATGGCCTCCAGCAGCGCCGACTGCGTCTTGGGGGAGGAGCGGTTGATCTCGTCGGCGATCACGATGTGGGCGAAGATCGCGCCCGGCTTGAACTCGAACTCACGATCGACCGGGTTGTAGACGCTCACGCCGGTCACATCGCCCGGGAGCAGGTCGGGCGTGAACTGAATGCGACGGACGGTCGCGTCGGCGGATGCCGCGAGAGCGCGCGCCAGCATCGTCTTGCCGACTCCGGGCACATCTTCGATGAGCAGGTGGCCTTCGGCGAGCAGACACACGAGCGCGGCGCGGACGGCGGCGGGTTTGCCGTCGATCACGCTCTCGATGGCCGTCAGGATGCGGCCGGTGTCGCGGGCGAAGTCCTCCGCGGTCGCGGCCGTGCGCGGCTGGCCCCCTGTCGTCGCGGCATCGATCATCCGAACCCCCTTCGGAAAGACGTGCGGCACGGGTGCACCACGGTCAGATCGTAACAATGCGGCGACGATGAGGGGTGGCATCCCGTCTCACGCACCCTGCGAGGTTGCTGGGTGCTGTGATCGCGTAGACTGTCTGAAGCTCTCCGCGAGGCGGCATCCAGGCCAACTCCCCCAGGACGGAAACGTAGCAAGGGTAACCAGGCTCTGCCGGGTTCGCGGAGAGTCTTTCTTTTCCCCGTGGTCCTCAACAGGCGGGGATTTTCTCCGGGCCTTTCGTGCCCTCGGGGGAGCGTGCCGCCATAGGCTGGCGGGGTGGCAGAGAGCATCTACATCACCTCCACCGAGGGCCTGTCCGGAAAATCCACGATCGTGCTGGGTGTCATCGATGCGCTGACCCGATCGATCCCGCGAGTGGGGGTGTTCCGGTCGATCGCTCGCTCCACCGCCGAGCGCGACTACGTCCTCGAGATGTTGCTCGACCACATCGGCGTCGACCTCGACTACGAAGAGTGCGTCGGGGTCACCTATGACGATGTGCGACGCGACCCGGATGCCGCGCTGTCGACGATCGTCGAGCGGTTCAAAGCCGTCGAGGCCAAGTGCGACGCCGTCGTGATCGTCGGCAGCGACTTCACCGACGTCGGGTCCACGAGCGAACTCGGCTACAACGCCCGCATCGCGGCGAACCTCGGCGCGCCCGTCCTGGTGGTGCTCAACGGTCGCGCCGGCGAGGGCGACCGACTCGGCGCGAGCGTCGCGCGTACACCCGAGCAGGTCGGCCAGGTGATGTCGCTCGCGCTGACAGACATCGCCCACCAGCGCGCCGAGCTGTTCGCCGTGATCACCAACCGCGCCGATCCCGCCGCGCTGCCGCAGATCAACGCGGCCGTGCGAGCAGTCGTGGCGCAGACCCCCGCCGTCGACGGCACGCGCGAAGCGCCCGTCGGGGTCTGGTCGATCCCCGAAGACGTCTTCCTCGTGGCACCCGCCGTGCGCGACATCATGTGGCGTCTGGACGGTCATCTGCTGCGCGGAGACGAGGCGCTGCTCACCCGTGAGGTGCTCGACGTCGTCGTGGCGGGCATGTCGCTCAACAACATCCTGCCGCGCCTGACCGAAGGCTCGATCGTGATCGTCCCCGCCGACCGCACCGAAGTGCTGCTCGGCCTGCTGCTGGCCAACTCGTCCGGCACGTTCCCCTCGATCGCGGGCATCATCCTCAACGGTCCGTTCGCATTGCCGGATGCCGTGCAAGAGCTGATGGCGGGCCTGGACTCTTCGCTGCCGATCATCCAGACCGACCTCGATACGTACGACACCGCGGTGCACGTCATGAGCACGCGGGGCCGCCTCGCGGCCGGCTCTCAGCGCCGCTTCGACACGGCTGTCGCGCTGTTCGAGCAGCACGTCGACACCGACGAGCTCACGCGCGCGCTCGGCCTGGCCCACTCCGCCGTCGTGACGCCGCTCATGTTCGAGTACCAGCTGCTCGAGCACGCCCGCACGACCCGCAAGCGCATCGTGCTGCCCGAGGGCGGCGACGACCGCGTGCTCAAGGCCGCCGCGACCGTGCTCGCACGCGGCATCGCCGACCTCACGATCCTCGGTGAAGAGGCCGACGTGCGCGGGCGCGCCGTCGAGCTCGGGCTCGACCTCAGCGCGGCGCACGTGCTCAGCCCGTTCGACCCCGTGACGGTCGACCGCTTCGCCCGCGAGTACGCCGAACTGCGCAAGCACAAAGGCGTCACGTACGAGAAGGCCGCCGACACCGTCACCGACGTCTCGTACTTCGGCACGATGATGGTGCACCTGGGCCTGGCCGACGGCATGGTGTCGGGCGCCGCGCACACGACGGCGCACACGATCCGCCCCGCGTTCGAGATCATCAAGACCCGCCCCGGCGTCTCGGTCGTCTCGAGCGTGTTCCTGATGGCGCTCGCCGATCGTGTGCTCGTCTACGGCGACTGCGCCGTCATCCCCGACCCGAGTGCGACGCAGCTCGCCGACATCGCGATCTCGTCGGCGGCGACCGCGCGCCAGTTCGGCATCGACCCGCGCGTCGCGATGCTGTCGTACTCGACGGGTGAATCGGGCTCGGGGGAAGACGTCGACAAGGTGCGCGCCGCGACCGCGATCGTGCGCGAGCGCGCCGCGGAACTGCTGGTCGAAGGCCCGATCCAGTACGACGCCGCCGCCGATGCCGCTGTCGCGAAGGCCAAGATGCCGGGGTCGCAGGTGGCGGGCCGGGCGACGGTGTTCGTGTTCCCCGACCTGAACACCGGCAACAACACCTACAAGGCCGTGCAGCGCTCGGCCGGCGCCATCGCGATGGGGCCGGTGCTGCAGGGGCTCAACAAGCCGATCAACGATCTGTCCCGCGGCGCCCTCGTCGAAGACATCGTCAACACGATCGCGATCACCGCGATCCAAGCTCAGGGAGTGTCTGCGTGACCGTCGTCCTCGTCATCAACAGCGGCTCGTCGTCGTTCAAGTACCAGCTGCTCGACGTCGAGTCGCAGACGCCGCTGGCATCCGGCCTCGTCGAGCGCATCGGGCAGCCGATGGGTGCGCTCAAGCACAAGGTGCTCGGGGCCAGTACCGGGGATGTCGAGTTCGAGCGCGAGCTGCCGATCCCCGACCACACCGAGGGGTTCGCGGTGATGCTGCGGGCGTTCGAGGAGTACGGCCCGCTGCTGCACGACGCTCCGCCGGTCGCGGTCGGCCACCGGGTCGTCCAGGGTGGCGCGCGGTTCTTCCAGCCGACACTCATCGACGATCTCGTCGAGATCAACATCGACGAGCTCGCGGTGCTGGCGCCGCTGCACAACCCCGGCGCGGTGCAGGGCATCCGTGCGGCGCGCGACTCGTTCCCCGATCTGCCGCACGTCGCCGTCTTCGATACCGCGTTCCACCAGACGCTGCCCCCGGCCGCATACACGTACGCGATCGACCGCGACATGGCGCGCAAGCACCGCATCCGCCGGTACGGGTTCCACGGCACGTCGCACAAGTTCGTCAGCGAGGCTGCGGCCGAGTACGTCGGACGCCCGCTGCGCGATCTCAAGCAGATCGTCCTGCACCTGGGCAACGGCGCGTCGGTGACCGCCGTCGACGGCGGTCACTCGGTGGAGACCTCGATGGGACTCACACCGCTGGAGGGTCTCGTCATGGGCACGCGCTCGGGCGACATCGACCCGTCGGTGCTGCTGGTGCTGGCGCGCCGCGAGGAGATGTCGCCGGGCGAGCTCGACACCTTCCTGAACAAGCGCAGCGGCATGCTGGGCCTTGCCGGGGCATCCGACATGCGCGACATCGAAGAGCGTCGCGCCGAGGGCAACGGCGCCGCGCGCCTCGCGTTCGACGTGTACATCCACCGACTGCGGGCGTATATCGGTGCGTACATCGCCCAGCTCGGCGGCGTCGACGTGATCTCGTTCACCGCCGGGGTCGGCGAGAACTCGCCGCTCGTGCGGGCCGAGGCGATCGCGACCCTCGGGTTCCTCGGGGTGAAGCTCGACCCCGAGCGCAACGAAGAGCGCCGCCGCGATGTGCGGGTGATCTCGGCCGACGACTCGGCGGTGACGGTGCTCGTCGTGCCGACCAACGAAGAGCTCGAGATCGCGCGACAGACCCTGCAGGTTGCGGGACCGGCGTGAATCGAAGATCCGACACGCACCGTTCGCACCCCGCGGCTACGCTGGGTGCGTGACCGAGGATCTTCCCGACCTGACGACTCTCGAGGGCGTTCTCTTCGACCTCGACGGCGTGCTCACCCCGACCGCCGAAGTGCACATGCACGCGTGGCAGACGATGTTCGCCGACCTGTTCTCGGCGTGGGGCATCGAGCCCGCGTACACGCAGGACGACTACTTCCGCTATCTCGACGGCAAGCAGCGCTACGACGGCGTCGCGAGCCTGCTGCGCTCGCGTGACGTCGAAGTGCCCTGGGGCGACCCCGACGACCTGCCGACCGCCGACACGGTGTGCGGCATCGGCAACCGCAAGAACGAGGTCTTCGCCGCCGTGCTGCGCGCCGACGGCATCGATCCCTACCCGGGTTCGCTCGCCCTGATCGAGAAGTTGCGCGACGCGGGCACGCCGATCGGAGTCGTGTCGAGCTCGAAGAACGCCGAAGAGGTGCTGCGCGCCGCGGGCATCCGCGACTTCTTCGCGATCGTCGTGGACGGCGTCGTCTCGGCGCGCGACGGGCTGCGCTCCAAGCCCGAGCCCGACATGTTCGCCGCCGGCGCGCGCATGCTCGGCGTCGACCCCGCCCGCAGCGCCGCCGTCGAGGATGCCCACTCGGGCGTGCAGTCGGCCGCGGCAGCCGGGTACGGCCTCGTCATCGGCGTCGACCGCGGCGCCGGCGCGCAGGCCCTGCTCGACCTGGGCGCCGACCTCGTCGTCGACGACCTCGCAGCGTTCGTCTCGTGACGACCACACGCCGCACCGACCACAACACTGAGCACCGAGGGATGGACAAGTTGGATCGCGATCGCTTCCCCGTCGACGAATGGCGCCTCGTCGAGAACTCGTTCTCGCTGGATGACGTCGGCGTCACCGAGACCCTGTTCGCGCTCGGCAACGGCTACCTGGGGTTGCGTGGCAACCACCCCGAGGGTCGGCACGCGCACGAGCACGGCACCTTCATCAACGGCTTCCATGAAACATTCCCGATTCGGCATGCAGAGCAGGCCTACGGGTTCGCCGAGGTGGGCCAGACGATCATCAACGCGCCGGATGCCAAGGTCATGCGCGTCTACGTCGACGACGAGCCGCTTGCGTTCGATGTCGCCGACATCCGTGAGTACGAGCGCGTGCTCGACATGCGGACGGGCACGCTCAGCCGACACCTGCGCTGGATGACCCCGAGCGGCAAGGACGTCGTGATCGACTTCGACCGGCTCGTGTCCTTCGAAGAGAAGCACCTCGCGATCATGCGCGTCACGGTGACGGTGCTCAACGCGGATGCCCCGGTCACGATCAGCTGTCAGCTGATCAACCGGCAAGACGGCGAAGACGTGTACGGCGGCGCCGCGCCGGTCGCGCACGGCCGCGGCGGCAAGGGCGGTTTCGACCCGCGCAAGGCCGAGAAGATCCACGAGCGCGTGCTGCAGCCGCAGGAGTACTGGCAGGACGGCGGACGCTCGGCGATGTCGTACCAGGTCACGGCATCCGGCATGACGATGGCCATCGTCGCCGACCACCTCATCGACACCGAGAACGAGTTCTCGGCGCGCTCGCTCATCGAGCCCGACATCGCCAAGAACGTGTTCCGCGTGCAGGCGAAGGCGGGCGTCCCCATCACCGTCACCAAGCTTGTGAGCTATCACACCTCGCGCGGCGTGCCCGCGCGCGAGCTCGTCGACCGTGGTCGGCGCACCCTCGACCGCGTCGAGTCGGAGGGCGTGCAGACACAGTACGACCGGCAGGCGGCGTGGATGGCTGCGTTCTGGCAGCGCTCCGACGTCGTCATCGGGGGCCACCCCGACCTGCAGCAGGCGACGCGCTGGTGCCTGTTCCAGCTCGCGCAGGCCGCGGCGCGCGCTGACGGCCAGGGCGTGCCCGCGAAGGGTGTGACCGGGTCGGGCTACAGCGGTCACTACTTCTGGGACACCGAGATCTACGTGCTCCCGTTCCTCATCTACTCGACGCCACTGTGGGCACGCAACGCTCTGCGCATGCGCTACCTGATGCTGCCGGCGGCGCGCAAGCGCGCGGGGCAGCTCAACGAGGCGGGGGCCCTGTTCCCCTGGCGCACGATCAACGGCGAAGAGGCATCCGCCTATTACGCTGCCGGCACGGCGCAGTACCACATCAACGCCGACGTGAGCTTCGCGCTCGGCAAGTATGTGCGGGCGACCGGCGACAACGAGTTCCTCTACCGCGAGGGCGTCGACATCATCGTCGAGACGGCGCGACTGTGGGCCACGCTCGGGTTCTGGCGCGCCAATGAGGACGGTGTCGAGGGCGTGTTCCACATCCACGGCGTGACCGGCCCCGACGAGTACACGACGGTCGTCAACGACAACCTGTTCACCAACGTGATGGCCCGTTACAACCTGCGCTACGCGGCGCGCGTCGTGCGCGAGATGGCCGCCGAAGCGCCCGAGCAGTACGCCGCGATGGTCGAGCGTCTCGAGTTCGATGAGACCGAAGCGGATGCCTGGGATTCCGCCGCCGAGGCGATGCACATCCCGTACAGCGACACGCTCGGCATCCACCCGCAGGATGAGGTGTTCCTCGAGCGCGAGGTGTGGGACCTGGAGTCAACGCCGGCCGAGCAGCGGCCGCTGCTGCTGCACTTCCACCCGCTCGTGATCTACCGCTACCAGGTGCTCAAGCAGGCCGATGTCGTGCTGGCGCTGTTCTTGCAGGGCAACCACTTCACCGATGACGAGAAGCTCGCCGACTTCGAGTACTACGACCCGCTGACGACGGGTGACTCGACCCTCTCGGCGGTCGTGCAGTCGATCCTCGCCGCCGAAGTGGGCTACCAAGACCTCGCCCTCGAGTACTTCTCGCAGTCGATCTTCGTCGACCTGGGTGACCTGCACCACAACGCGGCCGACGGCGTGCACGTCGCATCGGCGGGCGGGGTGTGGACGGCGCTCGTGTCGGGCTTCGGCGGCATGCGCGACCACTACGGCGAGCTGTCGTTCGATCCGCGGCTGCCCGCCGACTGGCCGTCGCTGTCGTTCCCGCTGCACTGGCACGGGACGGCCCTGCAGGTCACGGTGACCGCCGACACGCTGCAGGTCGATGCCACCGGTGGCGACGACGTCGAGTTCTCGGTGCGCGGGCGCGACTACATCGTCAAGCGGGATGCCTCGATCACGATCCCGTTGCGCGGCCAGGGCCCTCGCCTGTCGGGCCGCCCGAGCCTCAGCGACATCGGCGAGTCGGTGCGCGACGACGGCACGCTGCTGTCGGCCTCGGTGCCCACCCTGACGACGAGCATCCCCGTGATCACGGGGTCGATCCCCATCATCGGCGAGCTGCCCGAGGAGGCACTCGACTCCTGAGGCATCCCGGGTTTGGGGTCGCGTGCGGTCCCTTTCGCCCGCTCGCTCCTCAGTTTGGGGTCGCGTGTAGTCGCGTGCGTCCGGGTTTGGGGTCGCGTGTGGTCGCTACGCGTGGGCTGAGGCGACCACAGGCGACCCCGAACCGCGTTCCTCGGCGACGATCGCGCGCACGGCGTCGCGGCCCGCGCGGTTCGCGCCGACGGTCGACTGCGACGGGCCGTACCCGATGAGGAACACCCGCGGCTCGTCGAGCGACCGCCCGTTCGCGACGCGGATGCCGCCCGCGGGCGTGCGCAGCGCGAGGGGTGCGAGGTGGACGATGTCGGCGCGGAAGCCCGTCGCCCACAGGATCACGTCGGCGCGCTCGAGCGTCCCGTCGGGCATCCGGATGCCGTCTGGTTCGATGCGCGAAAACATCGGATGCCGCACGAGCACGCCCCGCGCCTGCGCGGCCTCCGACCACGCGGTGCGGTGCTGGCCGGTCACCGAGATGACGCTGCCGGGTGGCTCGCCGCGCCGCACGCGCTCTTCGACGCCGGCGATCGCCGCGATGCGCGCGGCGGTGTCGAACTCGGTGGCATCCCACCGCACTTCGTGCCGCGTCACCCAGAACGTGTTGGCGACGTGCGAGATCTCGTCTAGCAGCTGCACGGCCGAGATGCCCGCGCCGACGATCACGACGCGCCGGCCCGCGAACTCGGATGCCGAGACGTAGTCGTGCACGTGCAGCTGGCGCCCGCGGAAGGTCTCGCCGCCCGGGTAGCGCGGCCAGAACGGGCGTCGCCACGTGCCCGTCGCGTTGATGACGTAGCGGGCGCTCCAGTCACCCCGGTCGGTCTGGACGAGCAGCCGGCCGTGCGGATCGTCGTCCTCGCGGCGCACCGCGCGCACCTCCACGGGGCGCTCGACGCGCAGGTCGTAGCGCCGCTCGTACTCGGCGAAGTAGTCGGGCAGCACGTCGCGCGCGGGCGCGTTCGGATCGGCAGGCGGCACCGGAAAACCGGGCAGTTCATGGATGCCGTTGACCGTCGCCATCCGCAGCGACTCCCAGCGGTGCTGCCAGGCGCCGCCGGGCTTCTCGTCGGCGTCGAGGACGACGAACGACGGGCCGTCGGGTGGGGTGCGGGTCGGGGCGGGGATCACCGCGGGGGAGTAGCCGCGCCGCCGCAAGTGATAGGCCGCCGACAGCCCTGCCTGCCCGGCGCCGATGACGACGACGTCGACGAGGCGGGGTTCCATGCCTGCTGCAACGCCCCGCCCCGCGGCACTGTTCCCACGGCCCGCTCGGACAGACGCCGCGCGAGTTTCGGACCCCTGAAGCGGCCGAAACTCGCCTGATCGGAGTTTCGGTCCCCTCAAACGTCCGAAACACCGGGCGCGCGCTCGCGAGCTGTGCATGGCGCCGGCCGCGATGTCGGGCGTACGCCGTAGTCTGTTCAGGTGACCACAGCCCTGTACCGCCGCTACCGGCCCGAGAGCTTCGGTGAGATGATCGGGCAGGCCCAGGTCACCGATCCGCTGATGACGGCGCTGCGCGGCGACCGGGTCGGGCACGCCTATCTGTTCAGCGGTCCGCGCGGGTGCGGCAAGACCACCTCGGCGCGCATCCTGGCGCGCTGCCTCAACTGCGCCGAGGGCCCGACCGACACCCCGTGCGGAAAGTGCGACAGTTGCATCGAGCTCGGGCGCGGCGGCGGCGGATCGCTCGACGTCGTCGAGATCGACGCGGCATCCCACAACGGTGTCGACGATGCCCGCGACCTGCGCGAGCGCGCGATCTTCGCTCCCGCCCGCGACCGGTTCAAGATCTTCATTCTCGACGAGGCGCACATGGTGACGCCGCAGGGATTCAACGCCCTGCTCAAGCTCGTCGAAGAGCCGCCCGATCACGTCAAGTTCATCTTCGCGACGACCGAGCCCGAGAAGGTCATCGGCACGATCCGCTCGCGCACGCACCACTATCCGTTCCGCCTCGTCGCCCCCGCCGCGATGCTCGAGTACGTCGAGCAGCTGTGCGCGCAAGAGAGCGTGCAGGTCGAACCCGGCGTCCTGCCGCTCGTCGTCCGTGCCGGCGGCGGCTCGCCGCGTGACACGCTCTCACTGCTCGACCAGCTGATCGCCGGTTCCGAAGACGGTGTCGTGCGGTACGAGCGCGCCGTCGCGCTGCTCGGCTACACGCACGCGGAGCTCCTCGACGAGGTCGTCTCGGCGTTCGCCGCGCACAACGCCGGAGCGGCCTTCGCCGCCGTCGACCGGGTCGTGCAGACCGGTCAGGACCCGCGCCGCTTCGTCGACGACCTGCTCGAGCGGCTGCGCGACCTCATCATCGTCGCCGCGACCGGCGACGGCGCGGCCGCGGTGCTGCGAGGCATCCCCGCCGACGAGCTCGAACGGATGTCGCAGCAAGCACGCGCGTTCAGCACCGACGGCCTCTCGCAGATCGCCGACCTCGTCGTCGGGACGCTCGACGAGATGTCGGGTGCGACCTCGCCGCGGCTGCAACTGGAACTGCTGGTCGCGCGCGTGCTCGCACACACGGCGGGCGGCCCCGTCGCGTCGGTGCCGGTGGATGCCTCGCGTGCGCCGATCGCCTCCGCTGCGCCGGTGGTCGCTCCTGCCGCGCCTGTTGCCGCTCCTGCGGCCGCTCCGGCGGCCACGCCCGCGCCGCAGGCGCAGGCGCCTGCCGCGCCTCCGGCGGCGACGCCGGCTCCCGCGGCCCAGCCGCCGGCCGCGCCCACCCCCGCTCCCGCGGCGCAGGCGCAGCCGGCATCCGACCCGGCGCCTCCCGCCGGGCCCGTCACCCTCGCCACCGTGCTCGACTCCTGGCAGCGGATCCTCGACACGCTCGAGCCGATCAGCCGCACCTCGTGGATGCTCGCGGCGGCGGCGACCCCCGTCGGCTACGCCGACGACGTGCTGGCTCTGAACTTCCAGAGTCAGGGCGATGTCGCAGCGTTCAAGAAGCTCGCCGCGGGCAAGGGGCCGAGTGAAGACCTCCGCAGCGCGATCCTGGCGGTGCTCGATGTGCGCGTGAAGTATGTCGCACGCCACGACGCGGGTGGGCAGCAGGCCCCGCAGGCCCCGCCCGCCGCGGGCCCGGGCACCCCGCCCGCCGGTCAGGCCGGCCCCGGCGGCACCCCCGCCTCGCCCGCCGCAGGCCCGGGCACCCCGCCCGCAGGTCAGGTAGGCCACGGCGGCACGCCGCCCGTCGTGCGTCCCGAGGCATCCGCACCCCCGCGCAGCTCCGCGAGCGCGGCCGCGCCGGTGACCGAGTGGGCCGTCGCCGCGATCCCGGCCGACGGCGAGCCGGGCCCGGTCGCGCAGCTGGCCGTCGACGACGAGCCCGAGGATGCCGAGGCGGCGCCCGTGCGCACCCTCACGATCCAGCGCGAGCACGACGGCGATGTGATCCCGGTCTCCGACATCCCGCCCGACGACGAAGACGACGTCCCGCCGCCGCCCGACGACGACGCCCCGCTGCCGCCGCGTGCGCCGGTCGCGGTCGAGCGGCGTGCCTCGGCGGCGCCGCCGCGCGCGCCGCGCACGAACGGCATCGAACGTGTCGGCGAGGCCGTCGTCCGCCAGGTGCTGGGCGCCACTTTCGTGCGGGAAGAGCCGCACAACCCGCCGACGAGGTTCAACTGATTCATGTACGACGGCATCGTCCAAGATCTCATCGATGAGTTCGGGCGACTTCCGGGCATCGGCCCGAAGTCGGCCCAGCGCATCGCGTTCCACATCCTGCAGACACCCACGTTCGACGTCACGCGCCTGTCGCAACTGCTCGGCGAGCTGCGCGAACGCGTGCGCTTCTGCGAGATCTGCGGCAACGTGAGCGAGCAGGAGCGCTGCGCCATCTGCCGCGATCCGCGGCGCGATGGCAGCCTCATCTGCGTCGTCGAGGATGCCAAGGATGTGTCGGCCATCGAGCGCACGCGCGAGTTCCGCGGGCTCTACCACGTGCTGGGTGGGGCGATCAGCCCCATCGCGGGCATCGGACCCGACGATCTGCGCATCACGCAGCTCATGCAGCGCCTCGCCGACGGCACGGTGCAGGAGGTCATCCTCGCGACCAATCCCAACCTCGAGGGTGAGGCGACCGCGACCTACCTCAGCCGGCTGCTGCACACGCTCGAGATCCGCGTCACCCGGCTCGCGTCGGGTCTTCCCGTCGGGGGAGACCTCGAATACGCCGACGAGGTGACCCTGGGCCGCGCGTTCGAGGGCCGACGGAGCGTCTGATGAGCGCGGCCGTCTCGGGGCGGGCGTGGATGCTCTACGGACTGATGGCGCTGCTGTGGGGCATCCCGTACCTGTTCATCAAAGAGGCCGTCGACACGTTCTCGCCCGCCGCGATCGTGTCGGGGCGCACGCTGATCGGCGCCGCGATCCTGCTGCCGATCGCGCTGCGCCGCGGCGCGCTGCGACCCGCGCTCAAGCTGTGGCCGTGGGTGCTCGCGTTCGGGGCGATCGAGATGGCGGGGCCGTTCTTCCTGCTGGGGCACGCTGAGCAGACCCTGCCCTCCGGCATCACCGGCCTGCTCGTCGCGACGGTGCCGCTGTTCGCCGCGGTGATCGCCCTCGCACGCGGCGACCGCACGATGCTCTCGCCACTGCGCGCGATCGGCCTGGTCGTCGGGTTCATCGGCGTCGGGGTCATCGTCATCGGCCCCGGCCTGTCGATCGGCGACCCGGGGCAGGCACTTGCCGCGATGGGCGAGGTGCTGCTCGTCGCGTTCCTCTACGCGGTCGCGCCCTTCATCATCGCGACGAAGCTCGCACACGTGCCCTCACTGGGCACGATCACGCTGTCACTGATGGTCGTCGGCATCGCGTACCTGCCGTTCGCGCTGCTGACCCAGCACGAGGTTCCGACCGCGCGCAGCGCGGTGTCGCTGGTACTGCTCGGCATCCTGTGCACGGCCCTCGCGTTCCTCGCGTTCTTCGCGCTCATCGGCGAGGTCGGCCCCGTGCGCGCGCCGCTGTTCACGTATGTGAACCCCGTCGTCGCGATCCTGCTCGGCGTGCTCGTGCTCGGTGAGCACCTGTCGGGCGGCCTGCTGATCGGCTTCCCGATCGTCATCGTCGGCTGCTGGCTCGCCGCGACCGGCGGCAGGCTCAGACGAGCGGATGCCGCGGTGAGTATGCCGCTGGCAGAGCCAGCGCAGCCGGCGCCACCCGCACCGCCCGCGGCGTGAGGGACGCTCTCTGCACCGCGGCGGCGGGACTCACGCTGCAGTGACGGCCGCTTCTGGTCGCCGGCGCCGCCGTCACATGGCGGATGCGGCATCCTGCCGTCTCTAGAATGTTCCTTTGGGGTCGGCATCTGTCCGTCGCCCCGTCGACACACTCGGGAGTTCCACACGTGGCGCTGATCGTCCAGAAGTACGGCGGCTCGTCCGTCGCCGACGCCGAAAGCATCAAGCGCGTCGCCAAGCGCATCGTCGACACCCGCAGGGCCGGCCACGACGTCGTCGTCGCCGTCAGCGCGATGGGCGACACGACCGACGAGCTGCTCGACCTCGCGCACGAGGTCGCGCCGATCTCGGCGCCGCGCGAACTCGACATGCTGCTCAGCTCGGGCGAGCGCATCTCCATGGCGCTGCTCGCGATGGCGATCCACTCGATGGGCTTCGAGGCGCGGTCTTTCACCGGCAGCCAGGCCGGCATGATCACGGATGCCACGCACGGTGCCGCACGCATCGTCGACGTCACCCCGGTGCGCCTGCGCGAAGCCCTCGACGAGGGCGCGATCGTCATCGTCGCCGGCTTCCAGGGCTTCAACCGCGACACCCGCGACATCACGACCCTCGGCCGCGGCGGCTCCGACACGACCGCCGTCGCCCTCGCTGCGGCCCTCGACGCCGACGTGTGTGAAATCTACAGCGACGTCGACGGCATCTTCACCGCCGACCCGCGCGTCGTGCCCAAGGCGCGCAAGCTCGACGTCGTCTCGTCCGAAGAGATGCTCGAGCTGGCCGCCAATGGCGCCAAGGTGCTCTACATCCGCGCCGTCGAGTACGCGCGCCGCCACGGCGTCATGATCAACGCCCGTTCCACCTTCAGCTCCGGCCAGGGCACGTTCGTGCTCGGCGCCGGTATGACCGTCCCCGCCGCGATCGCGGCTCACCTAGAGGAGTCCGCCATGGAAGAGCCCATCGTCGCCGGTGTCGCCACCGACCTCGGCCAGGCCAAGATCACCATCATCGGCGTGCCCGACGTGCCCGGCAAGGCCGCCGAGATCTTCACCGTCGTCGCCAAGAGCGGCGCGAACGTCGACATGATCGTGCAGAACGTGTCGGCCGCCGCGACCGGGCGCACCGACATCTCGTTCACCGTGCCTAAGTCGGATGCCGCGACGGCGCTGCGCGCGCTGTCTGCCGAGCAGCCCGGCATCGGGTTCGAGAGCCTCGTCCACGACGACCAGATCGGCAAGCTGTCGGTCGTCGGCGCGGGCATGCGCACGCATTCGGGCGTCTCGGCGACGCTGTTCGAGGCGCTGTCGACCGCGGGCGTGAACATCGAGATGATCTCGACGTCGGAGATCCGCATCTCGGTCGTCGTCCGCGGCGACGACCTCGCCGAGGCCGCGCGCGTCGTGCACACGGCCTACGGCCTGGACGGCGAAGCCGAAGCCGTCGTCCACGCCGGCACCGGCCGTTGAGCCAGCGCCCGGGCATCCGCCGCCCCTCCATGTCCCACTTGATGCGGAGCATGTCCCAATAAACGCTGGATTCCCCGGCCCTGAACAACCGTTTTTGGGACATGGTTGGCAGTGGATTCGGCAGGATGCCTCCGTCATGCGGCCGAAGCTGCCGCGCGCCGGCGGGTAGAATCGCCGAAAACCCCGACTTCGCCGCACCCGCGGCGCGCACGCAAGGATCCGTCATGACCCGCATCTCCGATTCAGGACTCTCCGTCGCCGTCGTCGGCGCCACCGGCCAGGTCGGGACCGTCATGCGCGAGATTCTCGCGGAGCGCTCGTTCCCGATCCGTGAGCTGCGCCTGTTCGCGACGGCGCGCTCGGCGGGTACCGCGGTCGAGTTCGGCGGCGAGACGATCATCATCGAAGACGTCGCGACGGCTGACCCGGCCGGCATCGACATCGCCCTGTTCTCGGCCGGTGCGACCGGATCGCGCGCGCACGCGCCGCGGTTCGCCGAGGCTGGCGCCGTCGTCATCGACAACTCCAGCGCCTGGCGCATGGACCACGAGGTTCCCCTCGTCGTGAGCGAGGTCAACCCGCACGCGACCCTGAACCTGCCCAAGGGCATCATCGCCAACCCCAACTGCACGACGATGGCCGCGATGCCGGTGCTCAAGCCCCTGCACGCCGCCGCTGGCCTCGAGCGCCTCATCGTGTCGACCTATCAGGCCGTTTCGGGCTCGGGCCTCGCCGGGGCCCAGGAACTCCTCGGCCAGGTCGAGGGCGTCCTGGCGCAGAACCACACGCTCGACCTCGTGCACGACGGCTCGTCGGTGGACTTCCCGCAGCCCGAGAAGTATGTCGCCCCGATCGCGTTCGACGTCATCCCGTTCGCGGGCAACCTCGTCGACGACGGCGACAACGAGACCGACGAAGAGAAGAAGCTGCGCAACGAGAGCCGCAAGATCCTCGAGCTGCCTGACCTGCGCGTCGCCGGCACGTGCGTGCGCGTGCCCGTCTTCACGGGGCACTCGCTGTCGATCCACGCCGAGTTCCGCGACGACATCACGCCCGACCAGGCGCGCGAGATCCTGGCATCCGCCCCCGGTGTCGCCCTCGAAGAGGTGCCGACGCCGCTGCAGGCGGCCGGCAACGACCCGAGCTACGTCGGCCGCATCCGCGCCGACCAGTCGGCGCCCGAGGGGAAGGGCCTCGTGCTGTTCCTGTCGAACGACAACCTGCGCAAGGGCGCGGCCCTCAACGCCGTCCAGATCGCCGAGATCGTCGCCGCCCGCCTCGCCGCCCCCGTGGCCTGACCCGCACCCTGCGAAATTCACGGTTCGCGTAAGAACCACCGGAGTTGACAGGCGAGGGATGCCACGGCGGCGGGCCGCGCGCGAAACCGCGCCTAGACTGGGACATCGTGAGTGAACCCGTTGATGTCGTCCTGATCGGCGGTGGCATCATGAGCGCCACCCTCGGAACCCTGCTGCGCCAGCTCCAGCCGGACTGGAAGATCGTCGTGCTCGAGCGCCTCAGCGATGTCGCCGAGGAATCCTCCAACGCCTGGAACAACGCCGGTACCGGCCACGCGGCCCTGTGCGAGCTCAACTACATGCCCGAAGCGAGCGACGGCTCGGTCGACCCCGCGAAGGCCGTGTCGATCAACGAGCAGTTCCAGCAGAGCCGGCAACTGTGGTCGAGCTTCATCGACCGGGGCATCCTCGACGGGCCTTCGACCTTCATCAACGCGACGCCGCACATGACGTTCGTCCGCGGCGAGAAGGACGTCGCCTACCTCAAGAAGCGCTACGAGGCGCTCAAGACCCAGCCCCTGTTCGAGGGCATCGAGTACTCCGAGGACTCCCGCGTCATCAACCAGTGGGCGCCGCTGCTCATGCAGAAGCGCCGCGTGGGCGAGCCGTTCGCCGCGACCCGGGTGCCCGCCGGCACCGACGTCGACTTCGGGGCGCTGACGCGTCAGCTGTTCGCGAACCTGGCATCCGAGGGTGTCGACGTGCGCACCAACATCGAGGCGCGCAAGCTGCGCAAGCAGGCCGACGGCACGTGGAAGGTCTCGTACCGCCGCTCGCTCGGCAAGACCCCCGGCAGCCTGAACGCACGCTTCGTGTTCGTCGGCGCGGGTGGCTGGGCCATCAAGTTGCTACAGTCCTCGCGTATCCCCGAGATCTCCGGCTACGGCGTGTTCCCGATCGGCGGTCAGTTCCTCAAGACCTCGAACCCCGCGATCGTCGCCCAGCACAAGGCGAAGGTGTACTCGCAGGCATCCGTCGGCGCCCCGCCCATGTCGGTGCCGCACCTGGACACGCGCGTCGTCGACGGCGAGGCGTCGCTGCTGTTCGGTCCGTTCGCGACGTTCAGCCCGAAGTTCCTCAAGAACGGCCGCATCACCGACATCGTCGCGCAGGTGCGCCCCGGCAACCTCGGCCCGATGCTCAAGGTTGCGATCGACAACCCGAGCCTCATCACGTACCTGCTCAGCGAACTGCTGAAGAACCACAAGAAGAAGGTCGACTCGCTGCGGGTGTTCATGCCCACCGCGAAGGACGAGGACTGGGAGCTCATCCAGGCCGGCCAGCGCGCCCAGGTCATGAAGAAGGATCCAACGAAGGGTGGCGTGCTGCAGTTCGGCACCGAGGTCGTCACTTCGGCCGACGGCTCGATCGCGGGCCTGCTGGGTGCCTCGCCGGGCGCGTCGACGGCGGCATCCATCATGCTGAACCTGCTGCAGACGTGCTTCCCCGACCGGATGCCCGAGTGGGAGCCGACCCTGCGAGAGCTCATCCCGAGCTACGGCGAGCAGCTGAACCCGGATGCCGCACGCGCCGACGCCTCGCTGAGCGCGACAGCGCAGGCGCTGCAGATCAACCGCTGAGGCGCGCGTGGCCAAGCTGTACTTCCGCTACGGGGCGATGAACTCGGGCAAGTCGACGGCGCTGCTGCAGGCGGCGTTCAACTACGAGGAGCGCGGGCAGCACGTGCTGTTGGCCAAGCCCGAGATCGACACGAAGGGTGCCGATCAGATCTCCAGTCGGCTCGGCGTCGCGCGCACGGTCGACTTCCTGATCGCACCCGATGACGATGTGCGTGCGCTCGTCTCGGCGCACGCCGACCGCGTCGGCGAGGTCGCATGCCTGCTGATCGATGAGGCGCAGTTCCTCACCCCCGCGCAGGTCGACGATCTGCTGCGGATCGTCGTCGAAGACCGCATCCCGGTGCTCGCGTACGGCATCCGCACCGACTTCCAGACGCGCGCGTTCCCCGGCTCTGCGCGCCTGCTTGAGCTGTCGCACAGCCTGGAAGAGCTCAAGACCATCTGCCGGTGCGGGCGCAAGGCGCTGTTCAACGCGCGGCTGGTCGGCGGGAGGTTCGTCTTCGACGGCGATCAGGTCGCGATCGACGAGCTCTCGCACCAGAAGGTCACGTACGAGTCGATGTGCGCGGAGTGCTACCTGCGTGAGTCCGGCGGCCGCCTGAACTGATATCGCATCGACCCTCACGTTGCAAGGTCTGACCACTGGAGATAATGTGGTCAGACAACGGAAGGGGTCGTATGACCGACAGCACACCGGCGAAGGCGTGGCGTGTCGTCCTCGACAAGATCGAGGGTGACCTGTTGAGCGGCACGATCGGACCCGGCGACCGGCTGCCCCCCGAGCGCGAGCTCGCGTCGACACTCGGCGTCGGGCGCTCGAGTGTGCGCGAAGCGCTGCGCGTGCTCGAGGTGATGGGCCTGATCCGCACGGCGACGGGCTCGGGCCCCGCGGCGGGTGCGATCGTCACGGCGACGCCGCAGGGCGGCCTCGCCCAGTTGCTGCGCCTGCAGGTGGCCGCGCACGGGTTCCCGATCCCCGACGTCTACGAGACCCGCCTGTTGCTGGAGGAGTGGGCCGTCGCCCACCTCGCCGACCGCGAGAGCGCAGACCTCGCCGAGGCGCGCGCGACGCTTGTCGCGATGGATGCCCCGGAGCTCTCGCTCGAGGACTTCCTCGCCCTCGACTCGCAGTTCCACGTGCGCCTCGTCGAGGCATCCGGCAACCTCGTCGTCTCGGCGACCATGGCGGGCCTGCGCGAGACGATCGAGAGCTACATCCGGGCCGGAGCCGAGCGTGTGCCCGACTGGACGGCCACAGGCGCCCGCCTGCGGCACGAACACGCCGAGATCCTCCACGCGATCGAACGCGGCGAATCCGAGACGGCGCGCGGCCTCGTGCGCGCGCACATCACCGGCTACTACGCGGATGCCGGGCTGCCGGCGCCCACCGCGTCCTGACACATCCTGACACCCGAAAGGCACACCATGGTTCAGCGTCAGCTGCCCAAGATCCCCGAACTGCTCGAGCTCATGCAGTTCAAGAAGCCCGAGCTCGACGGCGTGAAGCGGCGCCTCGACGGCGCGCTGACGATCGCGGACCTCCGCGCGATCGCGAAGCGCCGCACCCCCAAGGCCGCCTTCGACTACACCGACGGCGCCGCCGAGGGCGAGCTGTCGCTCGCGCGCGCCCGCCAGGCGTTCGAAGACATCGAGTTCCACCCCGACATCCTCCGCCCGGCGGCCGACGTCGACACCTCGACCGAGATCCTCGGCGGCCCGTCGGCGCTGCCGTTCGGCATCGCCCCGACCGGGTTCACGCGGCTCATGCAGACCGAGGGCGAGATCGCCGGAGCGGGGGCGGCGGGCGCCGCGGGCATCCCGTTCACCCTCTCGACCCTCGGGACGACCTCGATCGAGAACGTGCGCGCCGCGAACCCGCATGGGCGCAACTGGTTCCAGCTGTACGTCATGCGCGAGCGTGAGATCTCGTACGGACTCGTCGAGCGGGCCGCGAAGGCGGGCTTCGACACGCTCATGTTCACCGTCGACACTCCGGTTGCCGGCGCGCGCCTGCGCGACAAGCGCAACGGCTTCTCGATCCCGCCGCAGCTGACGCTCGGCACGATCATCAACGCGATCCCGCGGCCGTGGTGGTGGATCGACTTCCTCACGACGCCGAGCCTCGAGTTCGCGTCGCTGACGACGACCGGCGGCACCGTGGGCGAGCTGCTCAACGCCGCGATGGACCCCACGATCAGCTACGAAGACCTCGAGGTCATCCGCTCGATGTGGCCCGGGAAGATCGTCATCAAGGGCGTCCAGAACGTCGCCGACTCGAAGCGCCTGATCGACCTCGGCGTCGACGGCATCGTGCTGTCGAACCACGGCGGACGCCAGCTCGACCGTGCGCCGATCCCGTTCCACCTGCTGCCGCAGGTCGTGCGCGAAGTCGGCAAGGATTCCACGATCATGGTCGACACCGGCATCATGAACGGCGCCGACATCGTGGCATCCGTCGCGCTCGGCGCGAAGTTCACCCTGATCGGCCGTGCCTACCTGTACGGGCTGATGGCGGGTGGGCGCCGCGGCGTCGACCGCACGATCGAGATCCTGCGCACCGAGATCGAGCGCACGATGAAGCTGCTCGGCGTCTCGACGCTCGCCGAGCTCGAGCCGCGCCACGTGACGCAGCTGCAGCGCCTCACGCCCATCGCGGGTGTTGGGGGAGCGGCCGCCACTCCCGCCCGTCGCACCCCCGCTCGCGCGAAGGCCTGACCGCCGTCAGCGCGCGGGCCGCCGCACCCCGCCCCGACGCCGAAACAGCAGTGGTGCACCGAGACAGCAGCCGTCGCGTGCAGTCTCGGTGCACCACTGCAGTCTCGCGGATGAGGGTGGGGTGGGCGGGGTGCGGGACGGGCCGCCGAGGCATCGCCGCGCACCCCGCCGCGCCCGCCGTCAGCGCGCGGGGAGGGTGGGGATGAGCTCGTCGAGGAAGTCGGCGGTCTCTTCCCAGCCCTCGACGGCGCGGCAGGCGACACCCATCGCGAGCACGGGGTAGTCGTTGCCGTCGGGGTCGAGGCGGTCGCCGACGAAGAGCATGTCATCGAGCGGGATGCCCGTCTGCTCGGCCAGCTGGCGCATGCCGTAGGCCTTGTCGATGCCGCGGTGGGTGATGTCGACCGACGTCGATCCACCTGAGCGCACCTCGAGGTCGGGGATGCGGTCAGCCACGGCGGCGCGGAGCGTGTTCTTCTTCTCGCCGGTCGGGTCCCACGCCTTCTTGGCATCCAACGGTGCGCTCTGGCCGAGCGCCGAGAACGTGATCTGCGATCCGCGGTCTTCGAGGATGTCGCCCCACGTCTCGCTCGCCCACAGACCCAGGCGCCGTGCCTCTTCTTCGACGGCGGTCAGCGCGCGCGTCTTCTCGTCGTCGGTCAGCGACCGCGTGTACACGGTCTCGATGCCCGACGCGGACAGCGTGTAGTACTGCGTGCCGCACGTGGGCATGAGGTGGATGCGACTCAGCACGGTGGAAGTCGTCGCGGGCAGGCGGTCGACGACCTGCTTCGTGAACTGTGCGAGCTGACCGCCCGAGATGATGGCGACCTCGACACGCTCGGCGAGGGCGATGAGCAGCTCGCCGATGCGCGGGTCGATCGCGCTCTTGGAGGGGGCGAGTGTGTCGTCGAGGTCGAAGGCGACCAGGCGAGGGGAAGTCATCGGCGCTCCGTTTCGGGGGGTTCTGCAACGAAGGGCTCCGCATAGCGGAGCCCTTCAGCTGTCGGGGTGACAGGATTTGAACCTGCGGCCTCGTCGTCCCGAACGACGCGCGCTACCAAGCTGCGCCACACCCCGTGGCAACCCTCCGAGTCTACAGTGTTCCGCGGCTGTGCACGAATCGGCCAGGCACGAATCGGGTCGGCGCGAATCGGCCGCGCACGATCAGTTGACCGCGCGCAGGGTGAGAACGGATGCCTCCGGCCGGCAGCCGAATCGCACCGGCGCGTAGATCGAGTGTCCGAGCCCCGCCGACACGTTCAGCGGCACGGTGCGCCCGTCGTGGGTCCACGTGCTCATGCCGCGCGCCTGGTCCAAGGGGATGTCGCAGTTCGCGACGAGCGCCGAGGGGGAGAACGGGATGCGCACCTGGCCGCCGTGCGTGTGCCCCGCGAGCAGCACATCGGCGCCGAGGTCGACGAACCGGTCGAGCACGCGGCGGTACGGCGCGTGCGTGACGCCGAGGGTCAGCGCAGCGGTGGCGGCGGGCCGCAGCAGCGGCCGCCGCCGCATCTGCGCGATCGCCGCGGGCAGTGCGTCCAGCTCGTCCCAGTCGCGGTGCGCGTCGTCGACGCCGAAGGCGTCGACGCGCAGTCCCGCGACGGTCATCGTCGCGGCGGTGTTGTCGAGATCGTTCCAGCCGAGCTCGTCGGTGAAGAAGGCGTCCATCGCCGCCGTGTCGAGGTCGACGCCGCGGTCGTTGCGCTGCGACGGCCCCTGGAAGTACCGCAGGGGATTGCGGCCGGACGGGCCGATGACATCGTTCGATCCGTGCACGAACAGGCCCGGCACGCCGCGCAGCGGCGCGAAAGCGGTGCGGATGCCCCGCAGCCCGTCCTCATGCCCGAGGTTGTCGCCCGTGTTGATCACGAGGTCGGGCTGCACGTGCTCGGCAAGCCGCGCGATCCACGCCTGCTTGCGATGCTGCCACGGCGCCATGTGCGCATCGGACAGGTGCAGCACCGTCAGCGACGGCGATCCGGCGGGGAGCACGGCGAGGTCGTGGCGGCGCACCGTGAACAGGAACCGCTCGATGCAGGTTCCCCACACGACGGCGCCGACTCCCACCGCCCCCACCGCCGAGGCGGCGGCGAGGGCGGTGCGCGGCGCGGAGACGGTCACCCGTTGTTGCCGTTGTTGTTGCCGCGGTTGCTGTTGCCGCAGGACTTCGCCTGGTAGTTGATCGTGATCGACGCGCTGCGCGAGACGACCGTGCCGGCCGACGGATCGGTGCCGGTGACCGTACCCTCGTCCGAAGCGCTGTCACGCTGCGTGCACGAGCTGCTGATATCGCTGAACCCGGCCGACCGCAGCGTCTGGGTGGCGCTGCTCAGCGTGCCGCTGACGGCGGGCACGGTCAGCCCGTTCCCATTGCTCGGGTTGATCGTGACGGTCGTGCCGCCACCGACCTTTCCGGCCGCGGGATCCTGCTGGACGATGGTGCCGGCTGCCTCGACACCGTCGACCGCGTCGCCGACAGTCACCGAGAATCCAGCGGCCTCAAGAGTCGTCGTCGCCTGGTCGACCGTCATACCGATGACGCTCGGCAGGTCGGTCAGCACCCGCTTGGTGAGCTCGGCTGCCGGATCGGGGAAGTTGTCGCCGCCGTACTTGGCGTTGGCGGCACCCTGCATCGCCGGCCAGATCGCGTTGCGGATGCGCGAGAGCTGCCACCCGTTCTCGCGGTACAGGTTGAGCTTGGCCGCACCCGTCGCGTTGCCGACCCAGACGACCGTCGCGACCTTCGTCGACGAGCCGTCCATCCAGGTCTGCTCGTACTGGTGGATACCGGTCTTGCCGAAGACCGGCACACCATCGCCGATGCGCGCGCCCACACCGGTGCCGCTCATGACGCCGACGAGCGTGTACGCCGCCGTCGAGGCGACCTCTGTGGTCAGCGCCTGGTTGCAGGTGGTCTGCGGCGTGATGTCGTTGCCGTCGGCATCCAGCGCCTTGTCGATCGACTTCGGCTGGCACAGCACGCCGTTCGCGGCGATCGCGGCGTAGGCCTCGGCCATGTCCAGCGGCGCGACGGCCGACGAGCCGAGCACGTTGTACGGCGCGTTGGCGGGGTCGGTCGACCACGAGGGCACCGAGGTGAGCGGCGTGCCGTCGCCCCACGTGACGCCCATCTGGCCGGCGACCTCGTTTGTCGAGCACACGCTCAGCTGCTCGGCCATCGCCAGGAAGCCCGAGTTGAGCGAGTCGCGGGTGAAGTTGTAGATCGTGCCGGTGTAGCCGCTGCTGTTCTCGAAGTTGCCGATGTGGCCTGCCACGCCGGTGTTGTCGGCGGGGACGCTCTGGGTTGCGCCGTCACAGGTCTGCACCTTCTTGACGCCGATGCGACCGTTGATCACCTCGTTGACGGACCTGCCCTGCTGCAGCCAGTTGAGCAGGCTGAAGACCTTGTACGTCGAGCCGGCGGAGTGTCCGATGCTGCCGCCGTTGGCCTCGCGCACGTTGTAGTTGACGGGAGTCTTGCCTTCTTCGGTGCCCGTCGCGCTGTAGGGCCGGTTCTGCACCATCGAGAGGATACGGCCGGTGCCGACCTCGACCTGGACGCCCGACGAGCCGAGGTCCATGTAGCTGACGGTCGCGGGGACGATCGAGATCGCGTCGTTCGCGGTCTGCTGCAGGTCGGGGTCGAGCGTCGTGTAGACCTTGAAGCCGCCGCGACGCAGGTTGAGCGCGCGCTCGTCTTCGTCTCCGAAGGCGGGGTCGCTCTTGATGATCGAGACGACGTACTCGCAGAAGAACTCGGCGCCCGATGCCATCTGGCAACCCTGCTGGCGGTTCACGATGTTCGGAGTGATGGGGGTCGCGTAGGCCTCGTCGTACTCGGCCTGCGAGATCTTGCCGTCTTCGAGCATGCGCCCGAGCACGTAGTTGCGGCGGTCGAGGGTCAGCGAGTAGCCGTCCGCCTCACCGTTGACCGCGTTGCCGGCCTTGTCGGTCGTGGTGCCGCCCGGCTGGTCGATGCGGAACGTGTTGGGCTCTTGCACCATGCCGGCGATGGTCGCCGCCTGCGCGATCGTGAGGTCGGCGGCCGAGACGCCGAAGTAGTGCTCGGCGGCTGCGCCGATGCCGTACACCGTGCCGCCGAAGTTGGTGATGTTCAGGTAGCCGAGCAGGATCTCTTCTTTGGAGTACTGCTTCTCGACCTGGATCGCGTACCGCATCTCCTGCAGCTTGCGCTGGTAGCCCTCGGTGCCCGAGTTCACCGTCGTCGCGGCGTAGCACGCGTCGACGAGATCCTGGTCGCCGTTGGCCTGCGTCTCACAGTTCTGCTGCAGCACGTTCTTGACGTACTGCTGCGTGATCGTCGAGCCACCGCGGTTGCCACCGCTGGAGGCGTTGCCGACGAGTGCGCTGAGGGTGCCGACGAAGTCGACGCCACCGTGCGTGTAGAAGTTCTTGTCTTCACTCGAGACCATCGCCTCGTACATGACGGGGTTGACCTCGTCGTAGGTGACGGGGATGCGGTTCTGGTCGTAGAACTCGGCCATCAGCACGTCGTTGCCCGCAGAATCCTTGCGGTAGATCTCGGTCGGCAGCATGAGCGGGTCGATCTCGAGCACGCTGGGCATGTTGTCGAACGAGTCGAGGGCGCTCGTGGCCGCGTAGCCCGAGACGGCGAGTGCGGGGGTCACCGTCGCGGTCACGAGAACACCGGCGACGACGCTCAGTCCGACGAGGCCTGCGAGGCCTCCGAGCACGCCGGTGGCTGTCCTATTCACATGGGGCATAGGCTTGATCGTAAGGGAAAACCCTGGGCGAAGCCTTGATGCGCCGGCGTGCGTATCGGCGGCGGCCCGACCGCGATCCACCACCACAGGAGCCCCTCATGATCACGTGGGAGTACCTCACGACGCCGCTGCTGATCCACAACACGGCAGCCATCTTGAACAACTGGGGCAAGCAGGGCTGGGAGCTCGTGCAGATCGTCCCCGGCCCCGAGGGTGGGCTCGTCGCCTACTTCAAGCGTCCCGCCGGCGGCGGTGCCGCCAACGCCGGGCTGGATGCTGCGGCCGTCGCCGCGCAGCAGTTCGAGGGCGGTCAGGCATGAGCGTGGCCGCCCGCCTCGCCGAGCTCGGCATCGAGTTGCCGTCCGTCGTTCCGCCGGTAGCCGCGTACCTCCCCGCGACGGTGCACGGCGACCTCGTCTACACCTCGGGGCAGCTGCCGATGGTGGCGGGCTCGCTGCCCGCGACCGGCAAGGTCGGCGGCACTGTGGACGCCGAGGATGCCAAGGCCTACGCGCGCCAGAGCGCGCTGAACGCCGTCGCCGCGGCTGCCGCCGCCGTCGGCGGTGTCGACCGTCTCGTCGGTGTCGTGAAGGTCACCGGGTTCGTGGCATCCGTGCCCGATTTCACCGGACAGCCCGGCGTCATCAACGGTGCCAGCGAAGTGCTCGGCGACATCTTCGGCGAGGCAGGACGGCACGCCCGCTCGGCTGTGGGCGTGCCGGTCCTGCCCCTGGACAGCCCCGTCGAGGTCGAGGTCGTCTTCAGCTGGGCCTGACGCGGCGCCGCATTTCAGCGACGCTCGCGTCGGCCGTGCTCACTTCACCTGCGCCGAGAGGACGCTCAGGACGGTGGTGTCGGTGAGCGTCGTCGTGTCGCCGATGTCACGGCCGTCGGCGACATTGAGCCGACGGTGTGAGCCCAGGCGCCGCTTTCACGCCACGATCCCCGTTGCAGTTCGAGGTCAGACGTGCTCGTGGCGCCTCGCCCGGACAGATGAGCCGATCAGCGCCGCGCCCCCGAGCACAAGCAGGGCAGCACCCACCCAGGGAGCCGGACTCGACTCGAAGCCGGTCGCCGCCAGTTCGCGGCGCTCGACGGTCACCGCGGCGACCACGGTGAGGCCGATGTCGTCGAAGCTGATGATGAGGTGGTGCTCGCCGCCCTCGACAGCGGCGAGATCGAAGCGGCCGGTGATGGCTCCACTGTCCCACTGGACGGTGCCGATCGAGACCGGGGTCGACCGCATGCTGCCGATGATCGCCGACCGCGAGTCCAGCATCTTCTGGAAGACGTCGGTCATCATGTCGAACGCGTCATTGCGCTTGTTCGACAGGCTGGCCAGCCGCAGCATGTCCGTCTGCTGAGTGTTCGTGACGGAGTCGAGTTCGATGCGCAACGATGCGACGAGCGAGGCGGCGGCCGTTCTCGCCTCGGGGGAGTCCGACGTCGCCGAGAGGAGATCGTGCGACTCCACCGCCGCGCCTGCGGTCGTGACTGCAACGGCCAGCGATCCGTCAGTCGGGGCGGCGACGTATGCGCGGAGGGCCGAGATGGCCTTGTTGAGTGTGGCGACGCGGGCGTTGCGCTTCTGCACATCCGTGAGCTGCGAAGACAGCTGCTGGTCGAGCAGCTGAGCGCGCCCACTCTGGACAGCGAGCAGAGCTCCTTCGAGATCGAACGCGGTGAGCGAGATCTGGTTCACGGTCAATCCCGGTACGTCGGCGACGACCGGCGCCAACAACTGGGATGCGGCGGCCGCCTTGTCCGCCGTCGGCTGCTGTGCGAGGCCGAGCGCCTGGCCTGAGGCGTTGAGAAGGGGGACTGCGCTGTTCGGCGTGCCTGCCGCGGTCGCGAGCAGAGCTGCAAGCTCGGATTCCGATATGTCGCTGAACACGTCAGTAAGGCCGGTGTCATCGGGGCGTTGGAAGAAGGTGACGTAGGGCTGCTGAATCGGGCCGATGGAGGGTACATCCGGAGTCGGAGTCGGAGTCGGTGTCGACGGCGAGGGATCCGGTGTCGGAGTCGGAGTCGAGGGCGAGGGATCCGGTGTCGGTGTCGGAGTCGGAGTCGGAGTCGACGGCGAGGGATCCGGTGTCGGTGTCGGTGTCGACGGCGAGGGATCCGGTGTCGGTGTCGCGCTGTCCGCGGTGAGCGCGAACGACCGGGTCACATCGATGGTGCTGGGGCTTTCGACGCCGCGGGGAAGGGCGAAGGCGGGGTTGGTCGACGGTTGCGCGTCGGTGAGCGTGAAGCCCGTGGCGGGTTCGAAGGAGATGCTGTAGTCGTCGGTGGATGTGGTCGGTAGGGCGCCGGACGTGAAAGTGCCGTCGGCGGCGACGGCGATGCGCTGCACAGCCGTGCCGCCGCTGAGAATGGTGATGGTCGAGCCGGAGAGGTCTGAGACGGGTCCCGCATCCGTCGTCGCCGTGACCGATCCGCCTATGGCGCCGAATGAACCTCCCAGTACGACGGAGACCGGATCGCCCAGGGCGGGATTGAACTCGGTCCGCGCCGCGGAGTCGACGAGGTCGCCGATGGCGCCGCGCCAGGATGCCTCGGCGATGAAGCTGGTGTCGGTCGCCGGCACGTCGAGAGAAACGGTTCCGTCGGCGCCCGTGACGCCTGTGGCGATCACCTGCTCAGGGTCGTCTGCGGGGTGCACGCTCACGGTCGTGCCGCCCAGTGGCGCCGAGGCCACGTCGTCCGAGATCCTCGTCGTGATGAGCACACGTTCGGCTTCAGCGGCGTTGGCGGTCAACGGCAGTGTCATGAGGACGAGTCCGGTGATCGCTGACAGCGCGCCGAGGGTGTGCGCACGTGGCATCCGGTCGCGACGACGTGGTTCGGTGAGGCGGGGCATGGCGATCCCTTCTGATCGTTCTCCGTTAAGTATGGACTAGGTCCAATTTTGGATACAAGCCAAGTATTGACGAACGTAGGATGGCATCCGGATCGAGGGGAGAGTGATGACCGAAGGGCTCAGAGGGCGCAAGATGCGTCTCGCGCGTCGCGCGATGGAAGAAGCGGCGGTCGGGCTCGCTTACGACGACGGCGTACAAGCGGTGACGGTCGACCGCGTCTGCGCGATTGCGATGGTCTCGCGCAGCACGTTCTTCAACTACTTCCCGTCGCTCGAACACGCGATCTTCGGGCCCGCGTTGACATACGACCTCGCCCTTACCGAGCGCATCCTCGCGGCGCACGAGGACGATCTCGTGGTCGCGGCCTCATTGATCGTGATGGAGTCCGTACGCGGGCAAGGGGATGACGAACTCCTGCGCAAGAGATTCGCACTCTTCGCGCGTGAGCCGGGAACCACAACGACGGTGTCGTGGGCAGCGGGGACGAGTCGCGCCGGGCTGCAGGAAGTGATCAAGAGATGGCTTGATAAGCATCCGGCATCCGCTCGTCTGGTGGACGCCGATCACGCCACCGAGGCGCGGATGATCGTGAACTTCTCCGTCACACTCGGCGACGAGGTCATGCGGCTGGTCGGCGAGGACGGAGGGGACTTCCCGTTCGACCCTGCGGTGTTTCGCACCGTGCGCGAGCGGATGCAGACACTCAACGCCCCCGCGCGGTGAGCGCCCCGCACCACGAGCAGCGGCGCGAGACGTTCGAGGCCCTCGCTACTTCACCTGCGCAGAGATTGCTCATGACGGCGGTGTCGCGCAGCAGGCGCCGCATGGTCGTGCCCGCTTCGCGACCGCTTCGTTGCCGACCAATGCCGACTCGATCTCGGTCGTCGACAGGCCGTGGCCCGACACGTTGATGGCGTCGTCGACGCGGCCGAGGAACCACACATCCCCGTCCTCATCGAGGCGGGCGCCAGCGAAGTGCTCGGTGACATCTTCGGCGAGGCAGGGCGGCACGCGCGGTCGGCCGTGGGTGTGCCGGTGCTGCCCTTGGATAGCCCCGTCGAGGTCGAGGTTGTTTTCCGCTGGGAGTGACCCCCGGCGCCGCTCTCAGCCCGCGGCTCAGGCGGTAGCGCGGCGGTGTCTGCGAACGAGCAGCAGCACACCTCCCAGCGAGAGTAGAAGCGTGGCGAGCGCGACGAGTCCTCGGACGTCTCCGGCGCCAGTCGCGGCCAGCACCTTGTCTCCGCTGGGTGTCGAGGTCGCCTCCCCGCTGGGTGTCGAGGTTGCCTCTCCGCTGGGTGTCGAGGTCGCCTCTCCGCTGGGTGTCGAGGTTGCACTCAGCGTGATCGCACCCCATCCGATGAGCGTCCCGTCCCCTGCGTAGACGGCGATCCGATGCGAATCTCCTGCGATGGTGGCGGGGATCGTCACCGAGATCGTGCCGTCGGCGGCGACCGTGTGCGCACCCAGCGAGATGGGCGTCGAGAAGATGTACGCGACGACCTCGGTGGCGGCGTACCCGGCACCGACGTCCACCTGAACCGTGGCGCCTCGAGTACCGGAAGCCGGCACGGACACCCCGCCCGTGGAATCGGCGGTCAGCTCCGCCTCGGACGGTCCACCTGTTTCGGCAGGCTCGGGGCCAGTGACCGTCGGGACAGTCAGCGTCGTGGTCGTCCAGGCGTTGACGACGACGCCCGTGAAGCTCCCGATCCGGTCCCACGTCGTGTAGTTTTCCCCGTCGTACACCCTGTAGTAGGCGTTGATGGAGTACGTTGCGGCGGCCCCGGTGAGGAAGCTGTAGCTCGCCGTCTGCTGACCCGCCTCGAGTTCCACGGAGCCGCGCGTCGCACCGCCGTCGCCGTCGGCGCTGACTTCGAACCAGACGTCGGCGTAGACGCTGGCAACGACGGGATCCGCGAGTGTGACGGCGATGCTGACCCGCCCGAATGCGGATGTCTCGATGTCCGGGGCGACCACATCCTGGTCGACGACCGCGACGTTGTACACCGCGGCGCGCGCCGCCGAGTCCAGACCTACTCCCGTGCCCGCCCCGGTGCAGACGCTCGTGCAGGGCACAGCCGGCTCGTTGGCGCCTGCGGCACCGCGCCACTGAACCGTGATGTCGCCGATCGTGGTCGATCCCGCGAGCTCGATCGAGTAGCGGCCGGCATCGACGCCCCTGATCTCGTAGTCGCCGGTTGTCTTGTCGAGCGACAGCGTGCCGTAGGCATTGTCTGCGCCGTAGGTCCAGCTGTCGTTGTACCACCCCAGCGTGGCGTCGGCGAGGTAGTCGGCGGGCGTCACGCCGCCCGGCACCGAGATGTGTCCGCGGATCGTGTAGCTTTCCGCGTCTGCGGCGACGGCCGCAGTTGACCCAGCAGCCAGGCCAAACATCACCAGTACGGCAGACACGATCATCGCGAGCAGCGCTCGCGCACGGTGAGCGGCATGGGCCGACGGGATGCTGTGGGGCATGGGGGAACCTCTCGGTGAGTGGGCGTCCAGTTGAATGGACGCCTGCGCATCCGTCGCCTCGAAGGTACGAACCCGCGGGCCCTTGTACCAAGCCGTTCCCGCAATCCCGGACGAACCCGGACATCCTCGCGGCACGAGATCCCGCGCCGATGAGAGCGATATCGTTCAGCCGGTGCCGCTGATCATCGCCCGCTGCTACCGCTTCTTGACCTGCCCTTGAATCGTGCTCATCACCATCGTGTCTGCGAGGGTCGTCGTGTCGCCCACATCGCGCCCCTCTGCAACGTCGCGGAGGAGACGACGCATGATCTTGCCGGAGCGTGTCTTCGGCAGTTCGGTCACGATGTACACGTCTCGCGGCCGAGCGATGGGGCCGATCTGCTCGCCAACCCACCGACGCAGGCCATCGACCAACCCGTCGAGCTCGTGCTCCTTCATGTACGACTCTTTGATGACGCAAAAGGCGACCACCGCCTGGCCCGTCGTCTCGTCGCTTGCGCCGACGACCGCCGCTTCGGCGACCGCTTCATTGCCGACCAGTGCCGACTCGATCTCGGTCGTCGACAAGCGGTGGCCCGACACGTTCATGACGTCGTCGACGCGGCCGAGGAACCACACATCGCCGTCCTCGTCGAGGCGGGCGCCGTCGCCGGCGAAGTAGTAGCCCTGCTTCTGGAACTTTTCCCAGTACGTCTCGACGAACCGCTCCGGGTCGCCCCAGATGCCGCGCAGCATGCTCGGCCACGGCTTGGTCAGCACGAGCAGTCCGCCGTTGCCGTTGCCCACGTGCGCGCCGTCTTCGTCCACGACATCGACGGCGATGCCGGGCACCGGCACCTGCGCGCTGCCGGGCTTGGTCTCGGTGACGCCGGGCAGGGCTGAGATCATGATCGCGCCCGTCTCGGTCTGCCACCACGTGTCGACGATCGGCGCGGTCTCGCCGCCGATGATCTTGCGGTACCACATCCATGCCTCGGGGTTGATGGGCTCACCCACCGAGCCCAGCAGGCGGATCGACGACAGATCGAACTTCTTCGGGATCTCGCGGCCGAGCTTCATGAACGAGCGGATCGCCGTGGGTGCCGTGTAGAGGATCGTCACGCCGTACTTCTGGACGAGCTCCCACCAGCGGCCCGGGTGCGGGGCATCCGGCGTTCCTTCGTACAGCACCTGGGTCGCCGCGTTGGCGAGCGGTCCGTACGTGACGTAGGTGTGCCCCGTGACCCAGCCGATGTCGGCCGTGCACCAGAACACATCGGACTCGGGGTGCAGGTCGTGCACGACCCGGTTCGTGAACGCCGCCTGCGTCAGATATCCGCCGGAGGTGTGCAGGATGCCCTTGGGCTTTCCGGTCGTCCCCGACGTGTAGAGGATGAACAGCGGGTTCTCGGCGGGGAACGGCTGCGCTTCGTGCTCGGCGGAGGCGGTGGCGACGACGTCGTGCCACCACAGGTCGCGACCTTCGGTCCACGCGACCTCACCACCGGTGCGCTGGACGACGATCACGTGTTCGACGCTCTGCTGCGGCCCCGCGCCACGATCGGCGAGGGCCTGATCGACGGCGGGCTTGAGCGGCGAGACGCGGCCCTTACGGTAGCCGCCGTCGGAGGTGATCACGAGCCGCGCGCCCGCATCGTCGATGCGCGTGCGCAGGCTGTCGGCCGAGAAGCCGCCGAAGATGACGGAGTGGATCGCGCCGACGCGGGCGACGGCCAGCATCGCCGCGACCGCCTCGGGGATCATCGGCATGTAGATCGCGACGCGGTCGCCGTCACCGATGCCGAGGTCGCCGAGGACGTTCGCCAGCCGCTTGACCTCGTCGGTCAGCTCTGCGTAGGTGACGCGGCGCTCGTCGCCGGGCTCGCCCTCCCACAGCAGCGCGACGCGGTCGCCCAGACCTGCCTCGACGTGGCGGTCGAGGCAGTTGTACGCAACGTTGAGCTCACCGTCGGCGAACCACTGCGCGAACGGTGGGTTCGACCAGTCGAGCACCTGGGTGAAGGGCTTGTGCCAGTGCAGCGCGCGCGCCTGCTCGGCCCAGAAGCCGTCGCGGTCGGCTTCGGCCGCCGCGTACAGGTCGGCGCTCGCGATCGCGTTCGCGGCGAACTCAGGCGACGGGGCGAATCGGCGGTTCTCGGTCAGCAGGTGGTCGATCTGGCTGGTCATCAGTGCGCGCTCCTTTGCGGCGGTGTTTCCCGAGGGATGGAGGAAATCTAGCCAGACCCGTCGCGGCCTCACTACCTCCGATAGTAGGGAGTCGGCCGCGCGCTCGTCAGGTGATATATCGCCGGCGACACGGCGCCGGGATTCTTCGTCCGTGATCTGGATGCGTATGCTCGTGTCCGGCCGAACTCGATTCGAGCACCGCAGTGTCAGATCACCCCCCCAACTGACGGCACTGCGCAGGCGGCATCCCATTTCCCCCCAAATGGGATGCCGCCCTTCTTAATTCACCGCCTCCTCCCCAATCGGCGGGTTTCGCAGACTGTCCACGGATCGCCGTGCTGGCCCGCCACGGCGCGCCGGCGCGATCTACCGTCGTGGGCATGTCCGAGCCGTTCATCGTCCGTCGCCGCATCCCCGAGGCGGTGCGTCGTGAGGCGCCCGCGCAGGCGTGGGGGATGGCCGCCGGTGCTGCGGTGCCTGTTGTGGATGCCCTGGCTGCGCCTCTTGCGCCTCTTGCGTCTGCTGCCGCCGCGGCGCCGGTTGCGCCCGCGGCACGTCGCGAGTTGCCCGACCACCCCGCGCTCGCGCCGTTGCGCGATCTGCTGGCAGACCCCGCCGTCAGCGACGTCTTCGTCAACGGCACCGACGGCCTCTTCGTCGATCGCGGGCACGGCGTCGAGCCGGTGGCGGGGTGGAGCGCCGGCGCCGACGAGCTGCGCGCGCTCGCGGTGGCGCTCATCGGAATCGGCGGGCGGCATCTGGACGACGGCTCGCCGCTCGTCGATGTGCGCTGGGAGCACGGTGCGCGCGTGCACGCCGTGCTGCCGCCGGTCGCGTGCTCGGGCGCGGCGATCTCGATCCGCCTGCCGCACGTGGAGGTGCCGGACCTCGACGCGCTCGGCCGGTCGGGGATGTTCGACGCGGTGACCGGCGCCAGGCTCGAGGCGCTCGTCGAACGTCGGGCCAACCTCCTGGTCACGGGCGCGACTGGTGCAGGAAAGACGACACTGCTGGCGGCACTGCTCGGTCGGGTGCCCGCCTCCGAGCGCATCGTCACGATCGAGGACGTCGCCGAGCTGCGCATCGCGCACCCGCACCACGTCCGGCTCGAAGCACGACAACCCAATCTCGAGGGCGCCGGCGCTGTGCCGCTTGCCCGGCTCGTGCGCGAGGCGCTGCGCATGCGCCCCGATCGCCTCGTCGTGGGGGAGTGCCGCGGAGAAGAGGTGCGCGAATTGCTCACCGCCCTCAACACGGGACACGAGGGCGGAGCGGGCACCGTGCACGCCGGCAGCATCCGCGATCTGCCGGCCCGGCTCGAGGCGCTCGGTGCGCTCGCCGGCTGGGACGACCACGCGACGGCGCGGCAGGTGACGAGCGCGATCGGTGTCGTCGTGCACGTCGAGCGCGGCACCGACGGGGTGCGCCGCATCGCGGGATTCGCCCGCCCGGTTCTCGAGGACGGCCGGCTCGGCGTCGAGGCGATCACATGAAGACGACTCAGCGCAGAAGAACCGCCAAGGCGGATGCCGCGCAGGCGGCGGCATCGGCGGCGGCATCCGTACAGCGGCTCGCAGTGCTGCTGGAGGCGGGCGTCACCCCGGCACGCACGTGGCAGCTTCTCGCCGACGGCGGCGACGAGGTCGCCGGTGCGGTCGTCGTGGACGCCGCGCCGGTCGGCGACGTGCTCGCCCGCCAGCCCGGGGCGTGGGGCGAGGTCGCCGTCGCGTGGCGAGTCGCCGAGACGGTCGGCGCGCCACTCGCGCCGAGTCTGCGCCGATTCGCGGATGCCCTGCGCGAAGCGCAAGAGACCCGCGACGACGTCGCCGTCGCGCTCGCCGACCCGGCGGCGACGGCACGGCTCGTCTCGTGGCTGCCTCTCGTCGCGATCGGGCTCGGCGCGGCGCTCGGCTTCGATATCGTCTCGACGTTGACACAGCCGGCCGGCATCGTTTGCATCGTGGCAGGCATCGTGCTCATGCTCACGGCCCACCGGTGGAGCAGCCGCCTGGTCGCGGCGGCGCAGCCGGCGCCCAGCTTGCCCGGCGTGCAGGGCGACACGATCGCGATCGCGCTGTCGAGCGGCGTCTCGATCGAGCGTGCGCTCGCCGTCGTCGCCTCCTCGGGTGGTGGCGATCCCGAGCCCGAGATCGACGACGTGCTCGCGCTGTCTGAGCGCGCCGGCGCGCCGGCGGTCGACCTGCTGCGTGCCACCTCCGCCGACATCCGTCGTCGCGCCCGCACCGAAGGGCGCCTCCGCGCTGCGCGGCTCGGCGCACGCCTGCTGCTGCCGATGGGCCTGTGCACCCTGCCGGCGTTCCTGCTGTTGGGCGTCGGGCCGATGCTGCTGTCGGTCCTGGCGGTCTCCGCACCCCTGCTCGCGTCGCCGTGACGCGCCCCGATCGTGCCCGCCCATCTACAACCCGCCAAGAAGGCCCCTGAAGAAGGAGACACCATGTTCCCCACCGCACTGAACCCGTTCCGCGCCGGCGTGCACCCCACGTCGGCCCTGCCGACCCTGCCCCCGTTGCCCCGCTTGACCCGCCGTCGCGCCGCGGCCGCGTTCGGCGACGACACGGGGGCCGCGACCGCCGAGTACGCCGTGGCGACGATGGCCGCCGTGGCCTTCGCGGGGCTGCTCGTGGTCATCATGCGGTCAGATGAAGTCCGCGGTATCCTGACCGATCTCGTGCGTCGCGCGCTCACCGTGGCGTGATCGTGTTGCGCGGCGATCGAGGCTCGGCGACGGCGGAGTTCGCCGTCGTCGTGCCGGCCGTCGTCCTGGTGGTGGCCCTGACGATCGGTGGCCTCGCGGCCGCCGGTCGTCAGGTGCGCCTCGAGCAGGGCGTCGCGCAGGCAGCTCGACTCGCCGCGCGCGGCGAGCCGAGCGCGCGCGTGGCCGAGATCGTCGCCGCCGTCGCGGGTGGCACCGTCGACGGCGTCACGACCGACGGCGATCTGGTGTGTGTCACGGCATCCGCCCCCACGCATCTCCCGCTGCCGCTGCCCGACCTGCGGGCACGCTCGTGCGCGCTGTCGGGTGGGCGCTGATGGCCGGCGTCGCGCTGGGTGTCGGCGTCCTGGCCGCGACCGCCGTGCTCGCCCTCGGCGGCAGCGCCGTGGGCACGGCGGTCATCCGCGGTGCGCACGCCTCGGGAGTGGCCGACGCCGCCGCGCTCGCCGCCGCCGACACGGCATCCGGCGCCGTGACGGGCGTGCCGTGCGAACGTGCCGCAGCGCTTGCCGGGGCATCCGGTGCCATCGTCGTCACGTGCGACGTGGACGGGCTCGTCGCCACTGTCCGGGTGCGGGTCGGCGCGGGCCTGCTCACCGCCGAAGCGCGGGCGCGGGCGGGGCCCGCGTCGGCCTCGCCGTGACGTCACGCGTCGAGGCCCCGTCGATAACGGGTTGTGCTCTCACAGCCTTCTCATGTCCGGCACGTGTGTATGGTGTGCATCGAAGAAAGGACGCCACGTGGCCCAGAGCACCAAGGCACCGGCATCGAGCGCGACACCCGGAAAGAAGCTCGTCATCGTCGAGTCGCCGACGAAGATGCGATCGATCCAGGGGTACCTCGGTGATGGTTACGAGGTGCTCAGCTCGGTCGGCCACATCCGCGACCTCGCCGACAAGAAGGACATCCCCGCCGAGCTGAAGAAGACCTCGGTCGGCAAGTACTCGATCGACATCGAGAACGGCTTCACTCCTCTCTATGTCGAGAGCGATCGCGGCAAGAAGACCGTCGCCGAACTCAAGCGCGCACTCAAGAACGCCGACGAGCTTCTGCTCGCCACCGATGAAGACCGCGAAGGCGAAGCCATCGCGTGGCACCTGCTGCAGGCCCTCAAGCCCAAGGTGCCGGTCAAGCGCATGGTGTTCCACGAGATCACGAAGGATGCCATCCAGGCAGCCGTCGGCAACACGCGCGAACTCGACCTCGCCCTCGTCGACGCGCAAGAGACCCGCCGCATCCTCGACCGCCTCTACGGCTGGGACGTCTCCGACGTCACGCGCCGCAAGGTCGGCCAGGGCACTTCCGCAGGTCGCGTGCAGTCCGCCGCCACCCGCCTCGTCGTCGACCGCGAGCGCGAGCGCATCGCGTTCGTCTCGGCCGACTACTGGGATGTCGAGGCCGTCGCCGCCCCGAACGCCGAGAGTGCGGATGCCTTCGCGACGCGCCTCGCGCGTCTCGACGGTGCACCGCTCGCGCGCGGCACCGACTTCGACGACGCGGGCCAGCTGCGCAAGGCCGTCGTCGTCCTCGCCGAGGCGCAGGCACGCGCGCTCGCCGGCGCGCTGGAGGCGGCCGGCGAAGCCGTCGTCGTTTCGGTCGAAGCCAAGCCCGGCACGCGCAGCCCCAAGCCCCCGTTCACGACCTCGACCCTCCAGCAGGAGGCCGGTCGCAAGCTCTCGATGAGCGCCAAGCACGCCATGGGCGTCGCACAGCGGCTCTACGAGAAGGGCTACATCACTTATATGCGCACCGACTCGACGGCGCTGTCGACGCAGGCGATCGCCGCCGCGCGCGCACAGGCCGTCGCGCTGTACGGCGACACCGCGGTGCCCGCGAACCCGCGCAGCTACCGCAACAACAGCAAGAACGCGCAGGAGGCGCACGAGGCGATCCGTCCGTCGGGCGAAGAGTTCCGCACGCCCGCGTCGGTGTCGTCCGGCCTCGATCGCGACGAGCTGCGCCTGTATGACCTCATCTGGAAGCGCACCGTCGCCTCGCAGATGTCCGACGCGAAGTACGAGACCACGACCGTCGTGATGGAGGCAGACACCTCCGCGGGCGGCGCCGTCACGTGGAAGACCGCCTCGTTCACGGCATCCGGCACCGTGTACACCTTCAAGGGGTTCCTCGAGGCGTACGAGGAGGGCCGCGACGAGAAGCGCGGCGACAACGACAAGAGCGACGACCAGTCGCTGCCGCAGTTGGCCGTCGGCGATGTGCTGACCCTGCGCGAGATCGAGCCGAAGGGTCACTCGACCAGTCCCAAGCCCCGCTACACCGAGGCGAGCCTGGTCAAGGCGCTGGAAGAGAAGGGCATCGGTCGCCCGTCGACGTTCGCGAGCATCATCGACGTCATCATCAACCGCGAGTACGTCACCAAGCGCGGTCAGGCGCTCGTGCCGAGTTGGCTCGCGTTCAGCGTCGTACGCCTGCTCGAGCAGCACTTCACCGAGCTCGTCGACTATGACTTCACGGCGGCGCTCGAAGACGACCTCGACGCGATCGCGCGTGGCGAGCAGCAGCGCGTCGAGTGGCTGCAGGAGTTCTACTTCGGCTCGGACGAGCACGTAGGCCTGCGCAACATCCTCGACAACCTGGGTGAGATCGACGCGCGCGAGATCAACGCGACGCGCATCGGCGACGTCGCGACGCTGCGCTTCGGCCGCTACGGTCCGTACCTCGACGTCCCGAACGAAGACGGCACGTCGCGCATCGTCAACGTTCCCGGCGACCTGGCCCCCGACGAGCTCACGCCCGAGAAGGCGCGCGAGCTCATCGACGCCCCGATCGCGGGCGACCGCGTGCTCGGGCAGAACCCCGACAACGGCCGCGACATCGTCGTGAAGGACGGCCGGTTCGGCCCCTACCTCGAAGAGGTGCTGCCCGCCGAGCCCGAGCCCGTCGTCGACCCCGATGCGCCCAAGAAGCGCACGAAGAAGGTCGAAGCCCCCAAGCCGCGCCGCGCGTCGCTGTTCAAGAGCATGTCGCCCGACACGATCGACCTCGACACCGCCCTGAAGCTGTTCTCGCTGCCGCGCACCGTCGGCATCGATCCCGAGACCGAGACGCCGATCACGGCGCAGAACGGTCCGTACGGCCCGTACATCAAGCGCGGCACCGACTCGCGGTCGATCTCGAGCGAAGACCAGATCTTCGACATCACGCTCGAGCAGGCCCTCGAGATCTACGCGCAGCCGAAGTACGCCAACCGTGCGGCGACCTCGCTCAAGGAGTTCGCGGCAGACCCCGTGAGCGAGAAGCCGATCCGCATCAAGGACGGCCGCTTCGGTGCGTACGTCACCGACGGCACGACCAACGTGACGATCCCGCGCGGCCAGACCGCCGACGACATCACGTTCGAGATCGCGGTGCAGATGCTCGCCGACAAGCGCGCGAAGGGCCCCGCCCCCAAGCGCACGACGCGGCGCAGCACGGCGACCCGCACGGCCGCCGCCAAGAAGAAGTGATGGCGCGCGGGCTCTGGATCACCTTCGAAGGCGGCGACGGCGCGGGCAAGACGACGCAGGCCGCTCTGCTCGAAGAGTGGCTGCGCGCGCAGGGACGCACCGTCGTGCGCACCCGTGAGCCCGGCGGCACCGAGGTCGGCACGCTCGTGCGCGACATCGTGCTGCACCATCGCGGCGATGTCGCGCCGCGCGCCGAGGCGCTGCTGTATGCGGCCGATCGCGCGCACCACGTCGCGACGCTGGTGCGCCCCGCGCTGGAGCGCGGCGAGATCGTCATCCAGGACCGCTACCTCGACTCGTCGGTCGCCTACCAGGGTGCCGGGCGGGTGCTGGATGCCACCGAGATCCGCGACCTGTCGCTGTGGGCCGCCGAAGGGGCTCTCCCCGACGTGACGGTGCTGCTCGACCTCGACCCGGCCGCGGCCCGTGCCCGGCTGGACGCCGACGACAAGCCGTTCGACCGGCTTGAGGCGGAAAAGGCGGACTTCCACGCGCGCGTGCGCGCGGCGTTCCTCGACCTGGCATCCGCCGAACCCGACCGCTTCCTGGTGCTCGACGCGAGCCTGCCTGCCGCCGACCTTGCGGCGGCCGTGCGCGCGCGGGTGAGCGCCGCGCTCGCGCGAAGCCCGCGTCGCGGCGTCGGAGGCACGCCGTAGGCTGGGCTGTATGACTTCGCCCGCCGTTGCTGCGCTCCCGTGGAGCGAGGTCTGGGGGCAGGATGCCGCTCTGCAGCAGTTGCAGGCCGCGGCATCCGATCCCTCCCAGCTCGCGCACGCGTGGCTCATCACGGGTCCGGCAGGCTCGGGTCGTTCGACTCTCGCGAACGCGTTCGCGGCGGCGCTCATCGCCGAACCCGGCGACGAGAACGCGATGCGGCAGGTGCTGGCGGGCACGCATCCCGACCTGACGGCGCTGCGCACCGAGGGCGTCATCATCTCGATCAAAGATGCCCGCGCTCTCGTCGAGCGGTCGTACTTCTCGCCGTCGCTGGGGCGCTACCGCGTCATGGTGATGGAAGACGCCGACCGCATGGTCGAGCGCACCTCGAACGTGCTGCTGAAGGCGCTGGAAGAACCGCCCGAGCGCACCGTGTGGATCCTCTGCGCGCCGAGTGAGGCCGACCTGCTGCCGACGATCCGCTCGCGCGTGCGCACGGTGCGCCTGCACGAGCCCGAGGTCGCCGACGTCGCGCGTCTGATCGCGCTGCGCACGGGCGTCGACGAGCAGGTCGCCGAGCAGTCCGCACGGCTCGCGCAGCGGCACATCGGCATGGCCGTGCGCCTCGCGACCGACGCGGATGCCCGTGCGCGCCGCGACGAGACGCTGCGCGCCGTGCTCGGCGTGCGCGGGGTGGGCACGGCCGTCGAGACCGCGGCGCGCATCGTGCAGCTCGCGACCGACGACGCGAAGGCGCTGACCGCCGAACGCGACGAAGCCGAGCGCGAGGCGCTGCTGCGCACCCTCGGCATCGCTCCCGGCGCGGCCGTGCCGCCCGCCGTGCGCGGGCAGCTCGGCGCGCTCGAGGACGAGCAGAAGCGCCGCGCGACGCGCAGCCTGCGCGACGGGATCGACCGCGTGCTGACCGACCTCGAGTCGATGTTCCGCGACACCCTCATGCTGCAGTTCGGCCGCACCGACGACCTCATCAACCGCGAACTCACCGATGAGATCACCGCGCTCGCGGCCGCCTGGACCCCGCAGCGCACCCTGACCGTGCTCGACCAGATCTCGGCGACCCGCACCAACCTCGAAGGCAATGCCGCTCCGGCGCTGGCGCTGGAGAGCATGCTGGTGACGGTCGCGAGCGGAAGGACCCCGTGAACCTCACTCGACGCGCCCTCGCCGTCGTGGCCGGCCTCGCCGTCGCCGCGACGATGCTGACCGGATGCCTCGCCGCCGCGATTCCCGACACGGTGGCCACACCGGCGCCGAGCCGCGAGCCGGTCACCGACGGAGCTCCGGCGGGCTTCGAGGACTTCTACGGCCAGACCGTCGACTGGACCTCGTGCAGCGGTGCCGACGCCGGCAGCTACGACTGCACGACCGTGACGGCGCCGCTGGACTGGACCGACCCGAACGCGGGGACGATCGATCTGGCGCTCATCCGACGCGCGGCGACCGACGGCGACGCGATCGGGTCGCTGCTGACCAACCCCGGCGGCCCGGGCGCGAGCGGGTACGACCTCATCGCCGACTCGGCGAGCTACGCGGTCAGCGCGCCCGTGCTCACTGCGTACGACGTCATTGGGTTCGACCCGCGCGGTGTGGGGCGGTCGACGGCGGTGGCCTGTCTCGACCCGGCCGACATGGACCACATGCTGTACGACATCCCGGCCGACCCGCGCGGCAGCGACGGCTGGACAGCCGAGCTCACGGCGCGCAACGAGCAGTTCGTGCAGGCGTGCGAGGCGAACTCCGACGGCATCCTGCCGTACATCACGACCGACAACGCGGCCCGCGACATGGATCTGCTGCGCGCCGTGCTCGGTGACGAGAAGCTGAACTACCTCGGCTACTCGTACGGGACGTTCCTCGGGGCCACGTACGCGAAGCTGTTCCCCGAGCGGGTGGGCAGGCTCGTGCTCGACGGCGCGATCGATCCGTCCGTCTCGGGCCTCGATGTGGGCACGACGCAGGCGGTCGGCTTCGAATCGGCGCTGCGCGCCTACATGATGGACTGCCTGAGCGGCAGTGACTGCCCGTTCAGCGGCACGCTCGATGAGGCCATGGGCGACCTGAGCACGCTGCTGGCGAGCGTCGACGCGAACCCGCTGCGCGCGAGCGACGGACGGATGCTCGGCGCAGACTCGCTGATGACGGCCATCATCGCCGCCCTGTACTCCGAGAGCAACTGGACCTACCTCACGCAGGCGCTGTCGGACGCGCTGTCGGGCGATGCCGACATGGCGTTCCTGCTCGCCGACTTCTACAACGGCCGCAACGACGACGGCACCTACCAGGACAACTCGACCGAGGCGTTCCGTGCGTACAACTGCATGGATTACCCGGTCGATGATTCACAGGCCGATCAGGATGCCTCCGACGCCCTCATCGCCGCGCAGGCGCCGACGATCGCGCCGTACTGGGACGGCGTCGACGTCTGCGAGGTGTGGCCCTACGCACCGACCGGCGTGCGTGAGCGCATCACCGCCGACGGCGCCGCGCCGATCGTCGTGGTCGGCACGACCAACGACCCCGCGACGCCCTATGCGTGGTCGGTGTCGCTGGCCGAGCAACTGTCGTCGGGCGTGCTCGTCACGCGCGAGGGCGAAGGCCACACGGGCTACAACAAGGGCAACACGTGCGTCGACACGGCCGTCGAGAGCTACCTCGTCGACGGCACGGTGCCGCAGGACGGCCTCACCTGCAGCGCCTGATCCGGTCCTGTGCTGCCCGTCAGCGACGCAGGATGCGGCGCGCCAGCCCGTTGCCGAGGAACTGCACGGCCTGCACGATGATGACGATGACGAGCACCGCCGACCAGGTGACCCACGGGTTGAACTGCTTGAAGCCGTAGTTGATCGCGAACTCGCCGAGGCCACCCGCGGCGACCGCACCGGCCATCGCCGTCATGTCGACGAGGGCGACGACGACGAACGTGTACCCGAGGATGAGCGGCCCGAGGGCTTCGCGCGGGATCAGCCGGAACAGGATCCGCGACCGGCTCGCTCCGGCGGCGCGCGCCGCCTCGATGACGCCGGGTCGCACCGTCAGCAGGTTCTGCTCGACGATGCGGCTGATGGCGAACAGTGAGGCGATCGTGATCGCGAAGATCCCGAACGGCACGCCGATACCGGGCAGGCCCACGCTGCGGGCGATCGGCTGCACGGCGGCGAGCAGGATGATGAACGGGATCGGTCGGATCGTGTTGACGATGACGTTGAGGATGCCGAACACGACGCGGTTCGGGAACAGGCTGCCGGGGCGGGTCGCGTACAGCGCCATGCCCAGGACGAGTCCGCCGAGCCCGCCCAGGATCAGGGCAGCGCTGGCGACATAGAGCGTCTCGACCGTGGCGCTCCACAGTTCGGGCAGCAGGTCGATGAGCCTATCCACGGGCGTCCTCCTCGATCAGGGTGGCGAAGGCGGAGGCCGCGGCGATCGCCCGCTCCACGGCATCCTTCTCGCCGGTCAGCGCCAGGGTCAGGTGGCCGAACACGCGTCCGCGGATGTCGTTGATGCCGCCGTGTACGACTTCGAACCGCACGCCGTGCGCCGCGAGCGCGGCGAACACGTCGCCTTGGGCGGCGGCGCCCTCGCGCACGTCGAGCGTGACGATGCGGCCGGGGTGGCGGGCGCGCAGGGCGTCGAGGTCGTCGCCGGTGGGGACGTCTTCGATGATGCTCGCGACGAAGCGGGCGGTCGCGGCGTGCTGGGGAGCGGAGAGGATGTCGAACACCGTGCCCTGCTCGATGATGCGGCCGTGCTCCATGACGACGACGCGGTCGGCGATCGTGCGGATGACGTCCATCTCGTGTGTGATCACGAGGATCGTCACGCCGAGCTCGGTGTTCACGCGCTTAAGCAGCGCGAGCACTTCCTGCGTCGTGTCGGGGTCGAGGGCGCTCGTGGCCTCGTCGGCCAGCAGGATGCGCGGGCTCGTCGCGAGCGCGCGGGCGATGCCGACGCGCTGCTTCTGGCCGCCGGAGAGCTGCTCGGGGTAGCTGGTGGCCTTGCCGGTGAGGCCCACGAACTCGAGAAGCTCCGCGACGCGCGTGCGGATCTCGGCGCGCGGGGCTCCCGCGACTTCGAGCGGGTAGGCGACGTTTCCGGCCACGGTGCGCGATTCGAAGAGGTTGAACTGCTGGAAGATCATGCCGATGTCACCGCGCAGGCGGCGCAGTTCCCGTTCACCGAGGCGGGTGATGTCGACGCCGTCGATCTCGACGGAACCGCTCGTGGGCAGCTCGAGCGCGTTCACCAGGCGCAGCACGGTCGATTTGCCGGCGCCCGAGTAGCCGATGATGCCGCAGATCTCGCCCGCGGCGACGTCGAGCGAGACGTCGTCGACGGCGCGCACCGGCTCGGCATCCTTCGCCGTCGCGTCGAAGATCTTGGTCGCGCCGGAGAGGCGGATGAGGGTCATGGGGACTCCTGTCGGCGTCGCAGACACGGATGTGAGGCGAAGCCTGGGCAGGCCTCGCCTCACATCGTGTCAGCTGCGGATCACTGGTTCGCGCGGATGTCGTCCTCGGTGTCGTTCAGCGAGGTGACGAGGTCGGCGACCGGCGTCTTGACGAGCACGCCGGTGCCGCCGGATGCCTCGAGCACACCCTCCTGCACGGCGGTCGTGTCCTGGTAGATCTCGACGAGCTTGAGGTACGTCGGGTTGTCGACGTCTGCGGCGCGCGCGGCGAAGATGTTGACGTACGGGAACGACGCCGGGTCGGACGGGTCGTCCTGCGCGAGCAGCTGGTCGCTCGTGAGACCCGACTTCGAGACGAAGTCGTTGTTGACGACGGCGCCGGCGAAGTCGGGCAGCGACGATGCCGTGAAGTCGGCGGCGACGGCCTCGACCTTGACCTTCGAGCCGTCCTCGATGTCGGCGACGGTCGAGAAGATCGATCCGCCGTCCTTCAGCTCGATCAGGCCCGCCGACTGCAGCACGAGCAGCGCACGCGCCTGGTTCGACTCGTCGTTCGGGACGGCGATGGTCTCGCCCTCGGGGATGTCAGCCACGTCGGTGTACTTCGTCGAGTACAGGCCCAGCGGGTAGATGGCCGTCGCACCGATCGGCTGCAGGTCGTCGCCCGCGTTCACGTTGTAGGTCGCGAGGTAGATGATGTGCTGGAACTGGTTGAGGTCGAGCTCGCCCGCCGACAGCGCCGGGTTGGGCTGGTCGTACGAGTCGAAGTTGACGATCTCGACGTCGATGCCCTCGGCCGCGGCGGCCTCCTTGTAGGTCTCCCAGTACGGGTCGCCGGCGCCGACGACACCGATGCGGACCGTCTCGGTCGACACCGCGTCGGCGCTGCCGCTGGTCGCGGGGTCAGCGGTGCCCGAGGAACAGGCGCCCAGCAGGATCGCGAGGGGGAGGGCCAGCGCGACGGCGGCCAGGGACTTCTTGGACATGGTGGTGCTCCTTGTGTATCGGGGCACCGCTCAGCGCGGAGGAGGGATCGGCCGTCCGCGCTCGCCTCGTCGCGGTGCCTCTTCGACCGTACGGGGGTCGCCGCGCGGGTTCGAATCGGCACGTAACACGGCGACACCGGATGCCACGCCACGCGGCACGGCGTCGATTCGCGGCGGAGGTGTCGACCCTGTAAGATCGATCATCGTGCACGGCGCCAAACGCCCTGCGCCGCCCTAGCTCAGTCGGCAGAGCATTTCACTCGTAATGAAAAGGTCAAGGGTTCGATTCCCTTGGGCGGCTCGAACGGAAAGGGCCCCGGGTTTCCCGGGGCCCTTTCCGCATCTCGACATGAGGACGGCCCACGATGACGGCGATCGACATCCTGCTCGAGGTGTTCACCTGGATCGGGTTCGGCGGCGCTTTCGCCCTCGCCGTCGTGCTCGTCATCCTGTGGGCGGCCGACGGCACGTGGCTGCCGGCCGACGCGATCGTCGACCGTGAGGGTGATGACACCGTCGTGCGCTGGTTCGATGCCGACGGCGACGCGAACAGCGCGATCGCGAGCCCGGCCGATGCCGAGGTGCTCGCGGGCGCCTCCGAGGCATCCATCTGGTACAAACTCGGCTGGCGAGGTCGCATGCGCCTGCAGCGCCGCCCCGCAGGGTTGAAGACCGTCATCCTGTCGGCCGGCGGGCTGCTCGCCCTCGGCGTGCTGAGCTTCGTCGCGAGCTGGGTCGTGTACTTCGCGCGCGGTTGATCAGGCCTACGCGTGCCCCGCCGTTCCGCGTAGTCTGCAGGTATGACCAGAGCCCTGTTCATCGTCGATGTCCAGAATGACTTCACGGAAGGCGGTGCGCTCGGCGTCGACGGCGGCGACGCCGTCGCGACAGGGATCACGGCGCACCTGGCAGCACACGCGGGGGAGTACGCCCTCATTGTCGCGTCGCGCGATTGGCATGACGCCGACTCTGACAACGGCGGTCACTTCGCGACGGGGGCAGAACCCGACTTCGTCTCGACCTGGCCCGTGCACTGCGTCGCCGGCACCGAGGGCGCCGCGTACGACCCCGGGCTCGACACCTCCGCCGTCACGCACCACGTGCGCAAGGGGCAGGGAAAGCCCGCCTACTCGCTGTTCGAGGGCACGACGGATGCCGGTGAGCACGTCGCCGACCTGCTGACCTCGCACGGCGTCATCGAGGTCGACGTGACCGGCATCGCGACCGACTATTGCGTGCGCGCATCGGCGCGGGATGCCATCGAGCATGGCATCCATGTGCGGATCCTCACCGGGCTCGTGGCAGGAGTTGCACCGGAGTCGTCGCAGGCGGCGCTGGCCGAACTCGCGCACCTCGGTGCAGACCTGGTGGATGCCGCATGAGCGCCCCGGCGGGCTGGTACCCCGACCCCACCGACCCCACGCGCGAGCTGTGGTGGGACGGCGTCGGCTGGACCACTCACCAGCGGGCCGCCGCGACCGCCGTTCCGGCGGCGCCCGCGTACTCGGCTGCACCGGCGTACGCCGCGGCGCCCGCGTACTCGGCTGCGCCGGCGTATGCCGCGGCGCACGCCTACGTCGTGCCGCCGAAGGCGCAGGTCGACACCAACACCGTCTGGGTGTGGCTTGCGATCGCGGCATCGCTGCTGCCGTTCGCTGTGCTGTTCTTCATCGACTGGGACGGCTACGTCAACGCCGTGCTGAACGCGTCGCGCTACGACGATCCGACCGGGATCCTGCAGTGGGAGATGCGGCTCATCGGCGTCTCGCTGATCGGCACGGCGCTGCTGGGGTTGTTCGTCGTCTTCAGCTGGCTCGACTGGCGTGAGCTGCGCCGTCGCGGGGTGCCGCGGCCGTTCCACTGGGGATGGTCGTTCTTCGCGTTCGTGAGCGGCGGACTGGCGGTGTACATGATCGGCCGCGCCGTCGTGCTGGGCCGTCGCACGGTGGCCGGCGGCTGGGCGCCGCTGTGGGTGTGGATCGGCGTCACCGTGCTCGGATACGTCGTCACGATCGCATGGACGATCAACATGGTCTCGACGATGATCAGCCAGCTGGGGAGCGTCTACAGCTGAGCGGATGTCGGTGGCCCGGTGTACAACCGGCGCTATGGTGCCCCCGGAGAATTACGATATCTCGACCCACCGGTTAAAAGCCGGTTGCTCTGCCTCTGAGCTACGGGGGCATGCACCGCAACAGAAGACGTGCGGCACCTGTCGGCAGTCTAAGCCACTGTCCGAGTTCAACCGAAAGCGCTCGCGGGCGGACGGCCTGCAGGAAGTGTGCCGCGAGTGCAACCGTGCCTCGTCGCGTAAGTACTACGGGGCAAACCGCGACAGACACGTCCGCCGCATCGTCGAGCGCACGGCGCAACGCCGTCTCGAGGCGAAGGCCTTTCTGGTCGAGTATCTCCGTGCGCATCCGTGCGTCGACTGCGGCAACACCGACCTGCGGGTGCTCGACTTCGATCACCGCTCGGGCGCGGCCAAGCGCAAGGACGTGATGTCCATGGTGCGAGAGGGGTTCAGCATTCGCCGGCTTCAGGACGAGATCGACAAGTGCGACGTCAGGTGTCGCAACTGCCACGCCATCGTCACGCTCGAGCGCGCACCGGAGAACTGGCGTTCGCGCGCGATGCGGGGTTAGTCCGCGGACCGGGCCGCCTATGGAGGGGCCGAGTGTTCGGGTGGGTCGCAGACACGTTGGGCCGCGATGAGGCATGCTGTGTGGCATGGTCATCGACGACGGCGGGGCGCCCGCAGAATCGACGGCGCGCGATCCCGCGGCAGAGCTGCTGGTCCTCGTCGCTGGAGGTGACGAGGGCGCTCTCGCACGTCTCTACGACCTGATGGGGGCGCGCGTGTACGGCCTGCTGGTCGATGCGGTTCCCGGGGATGCCGCGGAGCAACTGCAGTTGGTCTTCGTCGAGGTCTGGGCGACTGCGGGTTGGTTCGACCGAGCCGTGCAGACCGGTGACGCATGGGTGATGGGGATCGCGCGCCGTCGCCTCGTCGGACAGACTTCTCCGAGCGCTGCCCCGCTGAGCAGGCGCAGCGCGCGCGAGTTGGGCGCTCAGCCCGACACCTCACGTGCGGTCACGCCGCCGCTGCCCGTGCGAGCCCGGCTGCTGCGCCGAGTGTCGCAGACGACGCGGCTGGATGAGCCGCCGGAGGTTCCGTCCGCGGTTGCGACTGAACCGGCTTCGCCGGACGCAGCCGCACCGGTGCCGAGCGCGCCTGTCGCGACCAAACTCACCGCGCCTGTCGCAACGAGCGAGCCGGTGGCGGCCGCGGCGACAGAACCAGCCGCACTGCCCGCACCGGTGCCGAGCGCGCCCCCCGCCTCGGTGACGCCCGCCGAGGCATCCCCTCCGACGGAGGTCGTGCAGACGCTGCAACGCCGCAACTGGACGCGGGGGATCGCGATCGGCGTCGTTACGTCCGTGCTGCTCATCGTCCTCGGGTGGGCGGCCGGAGCGCTCGCGGCGCTCTGGCAGTGAACCCGGCCCGCCCCCACCCGGGCGCCGGTACCCTTGATGAGTGAGCGATGACCGACGGGAGTACCACCGCCCCGTCCAGCGTCCCGCTGACACGTTCGATCGTCGCTTCGGCTCGACCGATCCGGCGGATGTCTCGCGCATCGCGCACGCCACGGCATCCGCTCTGCTGACCCGCGTGCGCGAAGAGCCGACCGACGAGATCATCCAGCGTCTCGTCACCTTCACGGATGCCCACGGCATCGACACGATCGCCGAGTTGTGGTCGCACTCGCCGGCCCGCTCGCTGCCGGGGGCGCTGTGGCGGCTGTACCTGCTGCAGCTGATGGTGCGCGACGACGCGCACACCGCCGCGCTGTTGTACGAGCGAGGGCGCGCCGTGCGGACCTCGGTCGACGTCGTCGTCGCCGGCGCACCGACGCCGGCAGGCCCCGAAGAACTCGTGGCGCTGGTGGATGAGATCCTGCGCGGCATCTTCACGGGCGACTTCGCCGTGGCGCTGGACCGTGCGGCATCCTTCTGCCGCGTCGAAGCCGCGGGAGCCGTCGACATCGCCGGCGACTACGACGCGACCGAACCCGAGCGCGCGGCCGGGTTCACGACGCGCGCACTGCGGCTGGACTCGTACGCCGCCGACCTGACGGCCTGCGCGGGGCTGTGGCGGCGCGAATCGCTGACCTGAGGCCGGCCGCTGCGCGGGAGAGGCGCGCCCTGCGCCCCGGCATGGAAGAGCCGGGCCGCAGAACGCCTCTCGGCGCGAGGCCGCTCATAGCGGCGAAAGATGGAGCCCGGGGTTACTGCGGCCCGGCTGATCAAGTGTAACAAGGGCGGCGGCCCGGTATTCCCGCCCGGCGTAGGCTCGGGGCATGGCATGGCGCTTCGCTCTCATGATCGACCCGGCAGACCCCGGCACGACGGTCACCGACTTCTCCGACACGTTCACCGAGCTCGATCCGGCGGCGCCCGCGCTGACGGTCGGCGAGCTCAGCACGCAGCGCGGCGACGGCATCTTCGAGTCGATCGGCGTCGTCGACGGGCACGCGCAGGAGGTCACGGCGCATCTCGAGCGCCTCGCGCATTCGGCGCAGCTGTGCGACCTGCCCGAGCCCAACCTCGTGCAGTGGCGCGCCGCCGTCGATCTCGCCGCAGCCCAGTGCGGACCGGGCGAGGCCGTCATCAAGCTCATCCTCAGCCGCGGTGTCGAGCACGGTCCCGCGCCGACCGCGTGGGTGACGGCGGCCGAGGCGACCGACTTCGCGCGGGTGCGCGCCGACGGCATCCGTGTCGTCACGCTCGACCGCGGTTACGCGCTGGACGTGCCCGCACGCGCGCCGTGGCTGCTGCTGGGCGCCAAGACCCTGTCGTACGCCGTCAACATGGCCGCGCTGCGCGAGGCGCGGCGGCGTGGCGCCGATGACGCGATCTTCCTGACGAGCGACGGCTTCGTGCTCGAGGCACCCACCGCGTCGCTGATTCTGCGCCGCGGCGACACGTTCGTCACGCCGGCCCCCAACGCAGGCATCCTGCACGGAACGACCCAGCTGAGCCTGTTCGAGTTCCTCGAGTCCGAGGGCTTCCGCGTCGCCTACGACACCATCCCGACAGGCGACCTGGCGACCGCCGACGCCGCCTGGCTCGTCTCGAGCGTGCGCCTGGCCGCTCCGATCGTCGCGATCGACGACGTGCCGATGGCACAGGATGCCACGCTGACGGCATCCATGAACGCCTACCTGCTCAGCCCGCGCGACTGACTCCGCGCGCTCCGCGCGAAAACAGGCGACTACACGAAAACAGGCAGATCTGCGACAGATCTGCCTGTTTCGGTGCGGTTGCCTGTTCTGGCGCCGCGCCCGACGCCAGCGTCAGCAACAGCCGCGCAAAAGATCACCCGAAGCGGCCGGAGACGTAGTCCTCGGTCGCCTGTACAGCGGGCGTCGTGAAGATCGAGTTCGTGTCGTTGTACTCGATGAGCTTGCCGGGCTTGCCGGTGCCGGCGATGTTGAAGAACGCCGTCTTGTCCGAGACGCGGGACGCCTGCTGCATGTTGTGCGTCACGATGACGATCGTGTAGTCGGCCTTGAGCTCCTGGATGAGCTCTTCGATCGCGAAGGTCGAGATCGGGTCGAGGGCCGAGCAGGGCTCGTCCATGAGGAGCACATCGGGGGAGACAGCGATCGCACGCGCGATGCATAGACGCTGCTGCTGGCCACCGGACAGACCCGAACCGGGCTTGTCGAGGCGGTCCTTGACCTCATTCCACAGGTTCGCACCCTGCAGCGACTTCTCGACGAGTGCGTCGGCGTCGCTCTTGGAGATGCGCTTGTTGTTGAGCTTGACGCCCGCCAGCACGTTCTCCTTGATGGACATCGTGGGGAACGGGTTCGGGCGTTGGAAGACCATGCCCACCTGGCGGCGGACCAGCACGGGGTCGACACCCGCGCCGTACAGGTCGTCCCCGTCGAGGAGGACTTCTCCCTCGACGCGTGCGCCGGGGATCACTTCGTGCATGCGGTTCAGCGTTCGCAGGAACGTGGACTTGCCACAGCCCGACGGGCCGATGAAAGCCGTGACGCTGCGCGGCTGGATCTCGAGGCTGACACCCTCGACGGCGAGAAAGTCGCTGTAGTAGACGTTGAGGTCGTTGACTTCAATGCTCTTGGACACGGGTCACCTGTGATTTCGATTTCGTGAGGGTTCGGGACTGCCGCGCACTCAGCGGCCGAGTTTGGGGGAGAAGATCTTCGCAACCAGGCGGGCCACGAGGTTCAAGACCATGACGATCACGATAAGTGTGAGCGCAGCCGCCCACGCCCGATCGATGAACGCTGAGGCGGGCGTTCCCTGGTTCATGTACTGCGAGTACGCGAACACGGGGAGGGTGGCCATACGCCCATTGAAGAGGTCGTAGTTCATCGACGCAGTGACGCCCGCTGTGAGCAGCAGAGGCGCCGTCTCGCCAATGACACGGGAGATCGACAGCATGATGCCGGTCGTGATTCCGGCGATCGAGGTGGGGAGGACCACCTTGACGATCGTGAGCCACTTGGGCACGCCGAGCGCGTACGCCGCTTCGCGAAGCTCGTTCGGGACGAGTCGCAGCATCTCCTCGCTCGAACGCACGACGACGGGGATCATCAGCACGGCCAAAGCGACCGAACCCATGATTCCCATTCGTGCACCTGGGCCGAGGAAGAGAGCGAACAGCGCGAAGGCGAACAGACCCGCGACGATCGAAGGGATGCCGGTCATCACGTCGACGAGGAACCGGATGCCCTGCGAGAGGCGGTTGCCCTGACCGTACTCGATGAGATAGATCGCGGTGAACAGCCCGATCGGAATCGACACCACAGCGGCAGCAAGGGTGATCAGCAAGGTTCCGACGATCGCGTGCAGGGCTCCGCCGCCCTCGCCGACGACGTTGCGCATGGAGGAGCTGAAGAACTCCGCCGAAATGCCGGCAACGCCGTTGGTGACAACCGTGACGGTGACCGAGACCAGGGGAACCATCGCGAGGGCGAAGGCTGACGAGACAACGCCGACGACCAAACGGTCCAGGCCCTTGCGACTGCCCTCGACGAGGGTGGAAATCACCGTGATCAGCACGAGATAAGCCAAAACCGAGACGATGGCCCATCCGGCGATATTGAACGAGCCACCTTCTGCGAGCGCGATCACGCCGAAGAGCGATGCGCTGACCGCGGCGCTCAAGCCGAGAATCGCCCAGGGAGCCCACGGAGCAAGGTGACCGTTGGTCAGTCCGCTGGAGGTCCGGGCGGGAGATGCCGGCGGGATCTGCGACGGCGCAATTGCAGTGGTCATGTCAGTTGGCTCCCGAGAATTCCTTGCGCCGGTCAACGATCCAGCGCGCGACGGCGTTCACGGCGAAGGTGACGATGAAGAGGATCAAGCCCGTGGCGATCAGTACGTTGATGTTGGTTCCGTAGGCCTCGGGGAACGTCAGCGCGATGTTTGCGGGGATCGTTCCGGGGTTCTCTGCGGTGAGAAGGCGGAGGTCGATGACGTTCGCGATCGACAGGACCATGGCGACGGCCATCGTCTCGCCAAGGGCGCGACCGAGACCGAGCATCGAGGCGGAGACGATACCGCTGCGGCCGTACGGGAAGACAGCCATGCGAATCATTTCCCAGCGCGTCGCGCCGAGGGCGAGCGCGGCCTCTTCGTGAAGGACCGGCGTCTGGAGGAAGATCTCGCGGCAGATGGCTGTGATGATCGGGACGACCATGACGGCCAGCACGATCGCCGCGGTGAAAATGGTGCGGCCGGTGCCAGAGACCGTGCCACTGAAGAGCGGGAACCATCCCATGTAGGTGTTGAGCCACATGTAGACGGGGAGGACGGCGGGCGCGAGGACAAGGATGCCCCAGAGGCCGAAGACGACGGAGGGCACCGCGGCCAGGAGGTCCACGACATAGCCGAGGCCCTGGGCGAGCCGTCGAGGTGCATAGTGCGAGATGAAGAGGGCGACGGCAACCGACAACGGAACCGCCATCAGCAGGGCCAGAAGTGCGGCCCAGATTGTGCCGAACGCCAGCGGCCACACATAGTCCCAGAAGTCGCTCCGCAGAATCGACGCCGTCTCATTCGTCGCCGTGATGCCGGGGGCCGACTGGATGATCAGGAAGATAGCAACCGCGGCGAGGGTGACCAGGATCATGGCGCCAGCGGCCAGGGCGATGCCCGAGAACCAACGGTCGCCGGGCCGCTGCGGGGGCTTCGGCTTCGCGGTGACTGCCGCGTCGGTTGTCGTGGTCATGGGTCCTTTTCCCTCAATAGTGTGCTCAGGGGTGTGCCCGGCCCGGCGCATGCGCCGGGCCGGGCAGTGGGGCATTACTGCGTGACGATCAGGTCGAGCGCGGCCTGCATGTTCTCACGCTGCGTGTCAGAGATCGGCGCGCTGCCGGCTGCGGCGGCAGCGGCATCCTGGCCCTCTGCGCTGATGACGTACTCGAGGAAGCCCTTCACCAGCGGTGCGATGGCGGTGTCGGTGTACTCCTCGCACGCGATCATGTAGCTGACCAGAACGATCGGGTACGCAGCCGAGTCCGGCGTGCGGTCGAGCTCGATCGCCAGGTCGCCGGCCGTGCGGCCCTCTTCCAGCGGCGAAGCGTCGACGACGGCGGCGGCAGCCTCCGGCGAGAACGCGACGAACTCGTCACCGATCTGCACGGCAACCTGACCGAAGCCTTCGGCGCGCGACGCGTCGGCGTAGCCGATCGTGCCGGTGCCGCCCTCGACGGCGGCAACGACGCCCGAGGTCTGCGGGGCAGCCTCGCCAGCGACCGTGGTCTCGGGCCAGACGCCGTCCGGCTCCCAGGTCCACACGTCGGGCGCGGCCTGGTAGAGGTAGTCGGTGAAGTTCTCGGTCGTGCCCGAGTCGTCGGCGCGGTGCACCGGCGTGATGGCGAGGTCGGGGAGCGTGACGCCCTCGTTCGTCGCGGCGATCGCCGGGTCGTTCCAGTTGGTGATCGTCCCCGCGAAGATGCCCGCGACCGTGGCCGGGTCCATGTTGAGGGTGTCGATGCCATCGAGCTTGAAGATCACGGCGATCGGCGAGATGTAGGACGGGATCTCAATGATGTCGGTGCCTTCGACGCAAGCGCTGAAGGGGCCTTCGGTGAGCTCGTCGGTCTTGAATGCACGGTCAGATCCGGCGAAGCCGACGGCTCCGGCCTGGAACGACTCGCGACCTGCGCCGGAGCCGGCCGGGTCGTACGTGATGGTGGTTTCGCCGTTGATGGTCTGGAAGCCGGCGGCCCAGGCCTGCACAGCGACGTCCTGTGCGGAGGAGCCAGCACCGGCAAGCTCGCCGGAGAGGGTGGTGGCGACGTCGGTTGCGTCGTCAGTGGCCGCAGGGGCTGGTTCGTTCGATGCGCAAGCGGTGAGCGTAAGCGCCGCGATGGCGGCGACTGCGCCCAGCTGGGCGATGCGGTTGAGCTTCACTGTGAATCCTTCACATGTCAGGGATAAATGGCCCGGTGCAGGGCACGCCCCGACGCTAGACACCCACTCTTACGAGACTGCGCTGTATGGGTAAACGCGAGGTGAACGGCGTGCGCGACTGTCGGCCGCGTTTGCGGGTCGTATTTGCGCGTTGTTCACTTCTCATCGTTACGGTTGACGCCATGGCGGTAGACGGTCAGGACATCCTCGACACAATCGCAGAGGCGCCCGATCCCCGCACTCTTGTCGACATCGTGCGCGCGACGACGGCGCAGCATCCCGAGGCATCGGCGATCGACGACGGGTCAGGAGCGCTCAGCTATCGCGAGATGATGGCGCGCGTGGGCGCCACGGCCGCGCGGTTACACGGGGCCGGCGTGCGTCGCGGCGACCGCGTCGGTGTGCGGATGCCCTCCGGCTCGAAGGAGCTGTACATCGCGATCCTGGGGATCCTCGCCGCAGGCGCGGCGTACGTGCCCGTCGACGCCGATGATCCCGACGAGCGTGCGCGGCTGGTCTTCGGCGAAGCCCACGTTCGCGGTGTCATCACGGGGTCCGGCGAGTACATGCCGGCAGCCGACGCCGAGGACGAGTTCGCTGCGCCGCTGTTCGCGGGCGATGCGCCGCACCCCTCGACACACGCGATCGTCGCCGTGCCGCCGCCGACGACCGAGGATGACGCGTGGATCATCTTCACCTCGGGCTCGACGGGCGTGCCCAAGGGCGTCGCGGTGTCGCACCGCTCGGCGGCAGCATTCGTCGACGCGGAAGCGCGCATCTTCCTCCAGGAGACGCCCCTGGGGCCGGACGACCGCGTGCTCGCGGGCCTGTCGGTCGCGTTCGATGCCTCGTGTGAAGAGATGTGGCTGGCGTGGCGGCACGGCGCATGTCTCGTGCCCGCGCCGCGCTCGCTCGTGCGCTCGGGCGAAGACCTCGCGCCGTGGCTGCTGCGCCAGGGCATCACGGTTGTGTCGACGGTGCCGACGCTGGCCGCGATGTGGCCGGCGGATGCCATCGAGAACGTGCGCCTGCTCATCTTCGGCGGTGAGGCCTGCCCGCCCGAGCTTGCCGCACGTCTCGCGGCCGAGGGTCGCGAAGTGTGGAACACGTACGGCCCGACCGAGGCGACCGTCGTGGCTTGCGCTGCGCCGCTCGGCGGCGATGGCCCCGTCCGTATCGGCTTGCCGCTGGACGGCTGGGCACTCGCGGTCGTGGACGGGCAGGGGCAGCCCGTGCCGGAGGGTGGCGTGGGTGAGCTCATCATCGGCGGCGTCGGCCTGGCACGTTATCTTGATCCGGCGAAGGATGCCGAGAAGTATGCGCCGATGCCGACGCTCGGCTGGGAGCGCGCCTACCGCTCGGGGGATCTCGTGCGCTTCGAATCTGAAGGCCTGATCTTCCAGGGTCGCGCGGACGATCAGGTGAAGGTCGGCGGACGCCGCATCGAGCTCGGCGAAGTCGAGTCGGCGCTGCAGGATCTGCCCGGAGTCACCGGGGCGGCCGCCGCCGTCCGCACGACCGAGGGCGGCGTGCCGGTGCTGGTCGGCTACCTCGCCGCATCGCCCGACTTCGACCGCATCGCCGCGCGCGCCGACCTCGCCACACGTCTTCCCGCGCCGATGGTTCCGCTGCTGGCCGTCGTCGACGAGCTGCCCGTCCGCACGTCGGGCAAGGTCGACCGCGCCGCGCTGCCGTGGCCGTTGCCGAACGTCGAGATCACGGCATCCGACCTTTCGCCGGGCGAAGCGTGGCTCGCGGCGCAGTGGCAGGCGGTGCTCGGCATGCCGGTCACCGACCGCTCCGTCGACTTCTTCGACCTCGGTGGCGGTTCGCTCGCCGCCGCGCAGCTCGTCTCGCGCATCCGCACGCGGGTGCCCGAGTTCGCCGTCGCCGACATCTACGACGTGCCGCGGCTGGGCGCAATGGCCAAGGCCCTCGGCACTGCGCTGCACGAGGACACGCCCGAGAGCTTCCATCGCCCCGAGCCGACGCCACGGCGCATGCAGTGGGTGCAGTCGGTGCTGAGCGTGCCGCTGTTCATCCTCACCGGCATCCGCTGGATGCTCTACCTGCTCACGGCCTCGGCGATTCTGCGGCTGTTCCCCGGGTTCGAGGTGCTGCCCGACGCCCCGCTGGGGGTCATCATCGTGGGCCTGCTGATCTTCAGCACGCCATTCGGTCGCATGGCGATCGCGGCGGCCGCCGCGCGCGTCCTGCTGTGGGGTCTGCAGCCGGGTGACTATCCGCGCGGCGGCGGGACGCACGTGCGGCTGTGGCTCGCCGAACAGATCGCCGACCAGGTCGACGCCGTGGGCCTCGCGGGCGCCCCGTGGGTCAGCTACTACGCACGCGCTCTCGGTGCCCGCATCGGCGAGGGCGTCGACCTGCACGCGCTACCCCCTATCACCGGCATGCTCGAGATCGGCGACGGCGCGGCTGTCGAGCCCGAGGTCGACCTGTCGGGCTACTGGATCGACGGCGACGTCGTGCGCATCGGCGAGATCCGCATCGGCGCGGGCGCGACGGTGGGCTCGCGCAGCACGCTCGCTCCGGGAACGCGCATCGGTCGCCGTGCCGAGATCGCCCCCGGCTCGGCCGTGTTCGGCCGCGTGCGCGCCGACCAGACCTGGGCGGGTTCACCCGCCGAGCGGGTCGGTGGCACCTCGTCGGCGCAGTGGCCGGTTGATCGCGCACCCGCTCCCACCCGGTGGCTCTGGGCCTATGCGGCATCCGCCGTCGTGCTCGCGCTGCTGCCGCTGGCAGCCTTCGCGGTCGGTGCGCTCGTCGTGGCCCGCGGCATCGCGGGGGCGGACTCGCTCGCTGCGGCGTTCGGCGGGGCGATGGCGTGGCTCGTGCCGGGCGTGATCGTCGCCGGTCTCGTCTTCGCGATCGCTGTCGTCGTCGCTGTACGCCTGCTGTCGATCGGGTTGCACGAGGGCGTCCACCCCGTGCGCAGTCGCGTCGGCTGGCAGGCGTGGACGATCGAGCGGCTGCTGGATGCCGCGCGCACGATCCTCTTCCCGCTGTACTCGAGCCTGTTCACCCCGGTGTGGCTGCGCCTGCTCGGCGCCCGCGTCGGGCGTGACGTCGAGGCATCCACCGTCCTTCTGCTGCCGTCTCTGACGCGCATCGAAGACGGCGCGTTCCTCGCCGATGACACGATGGTCGCGTCCTACGAGCTGCACGCGGGGTGGATGCGGCTGGGTGGCGTGCGCATCGGCAAGCGCGCGTTCCTCGGCAACTCCGGCATGGCCGCGCCCGGTCACCGCGTGCCGCGCGATGGCCTGGTCGCCGTGCTGTCCGCGGCGCCCGCCAAGGCCAAGCCCGGGTCGTCGTGGCTCGGATCGCCCGCCGTGCGGCTGCGGCGTCTGTCGGCGGAGGGCGACCACGAGCGCACCTACCAGCCGCCCGTACGGTTGCGCGTCGCGCGCACACTGTGGGAGCTGTGCCGCTTCATCCCCGTCGTCGTGACGTGTGCGATCGGCCTGCTCGTGCTGTTCTCGCTCGCGGCGCTCATCGAGTCGTTCGGACTGTGGTTCGCGATCCTGCTCTCCGGCGTCGTGCTGCTGCTGGCGGGCGCGGTCGCCGCGGCCGTGTCGACGGCGGCGAAGTGGCTCATCGTCGGCCCGATTCGGCCGGGCGAGCAGCCGCTGTGGTCGAGCTTCGTGTGGCGCACGGAGGTGTCCGATACGTTCACCGAGATGGTCGCCGCCCCCTGGTTCGCGCGTGCCGCGGCCGGCACACCGGCCCTCGCGGTCTGGCTGCGCTCGCTCGGGTCGAAGATCGGTCGCGGCGTGTGGTGCGACAGCTACTGGCTGCCCGAACCCGATCTGGTCACCCTCGGCGACGGATCGACCGTCAACCGGGGCTGCGTTGTGCAGACGCACCTGTTCCATGATCGAATAATGAGCATGGACGCCGTCGAACTCGAAGTCGGAGCCACTCTCGGCCCGCACAGCGTCATCCTCCCCGCGGCAACCATCGGCGCACACGCGACCGTCGGTCCTGCCTCCCTTGTCATGCGCGGTGAGACCGTTCCGGTCGGATCGCGGTGGAGCGGCAACCCCATCGGCCCGTGGCGTGCGGTCAAGGTGCGCGCCTACCAGTCGACATCGTGAGTGGCGACCCGTACACACCGCAGAGCGGGGACACCAGTTTCGACGTCGAGTCGTACGATCTCGAGCTCGATTACCGGGTGCGCACCAACCGACTGGAGGGGCACGCCACGATCAACGCCGTCGCCGCGGCGGCGATCTCGACGATCGGACTGGACCTCATCGGGCTGCGCGCGACGCGCGTGCGCGTCGACGGTGACCGGCGCACCAAGTACACGCAGGGGCCGCGCGTGCTGCGCGTCACGCTGCCGCACCGGCTCGCGGCCGGTGAGCGGTTCTCGGTCGAGGTCGTGTACGCCGGCACACCCGGCCCGCGCCGGTCGCGGTGGGGCGTCATCGGGTGGGAAGAGCTGGATGACGGCGCGCTCGTGGCGTCGCAGCCCACCGGCGCTCCGACGTGGTTCCCGTGCAACGACCGGCCCGACGACCGTGCGCGCATGCGCATCGCCGTGACGACGGATGCCGGATACCTCGCCGTCCCGACGGGGCGCCCGATCTCACGGTCGTCCCGCGCCGGTCGCACGACGGTGGTCGCGGAGTCGGCGGTGCCGGTGGCGACCTACCTCGCGGCCGTCCACGTCGGACACTACGAGCAGAGCGACCTTGCCGGCGACGAGCGGGTGCGGCTGTTCACGCCGCCCGCGCTGCGCGCGCCGGCCGCCGACGCATTCGCGCCGGTGCCGCAGATGCTCGCGCTGTTCGAGGACGTGTTCGGACCGTACCCGCAGGAGGACTGCGCGCTCGTCGTCACGCCGGACGAGTTGGAGATCCCGCTCGAGGCGCAGGGCATGGCCGTCTTCGGAGTCAACCACCTCGAGCCCGAAGAGCAGCGCCTGATCGCCCACGAGCTGGCGCACCAGTGGTTCGGCAACAGCGTCGGCATCGGCCGGTGGCGCGACATCTGGCTCAACGAGGGGTTCGCCTGCTACGCGGAGTGGCTGTGGTCGGAGGCATCCGGCGCCGCGACACTCGCGCAGGAGGCCGTGGCGCACTATGCGCGACTGCGGGCGCTGCCGAAGGATCTCGTGCTCGGCGATCCCGGACCCGAGCTGATGTTCGACGACCGCGTCTACAAGCGCGGCGCTCTCACGCTCTATGCGCTGCGGTGTGAGCTCGGCGCCGAGCCGTTCGCCCGTCTGCTGCGCGAGTGGACCGCGACACACCAACACGGTCTCGCGACCGACGACGACTTCCGTCACCTCGCGGCGCAGATCGCCGGCCGTGACCTCGCTCCGCTGTTCACCGCGTGGGTCGACGAGCGCTCGCTGCCGCGGCTGCCTAAGCTCGCCGCGGGCTGAGAATCGCAGCGCTGACCAGGATGCCCGGGGGAGTGGCCGTGGGCTCCCAGCCGTCCGCGACCACGGCGACCCGCCCGGGGATCGTCGCCGTCCAGCCGCCGGGGCGGCCCGCGACCGAGACCACCGCTGGGTCGACGCGCAGGCCGCGGCTGTCGGCTTTCAGCGTCGCTTCGACGCGCACCCACCGCAGCAGTCCGCCCGGGATGCCGGCGGCGTCGCGCGTCGGGTCGACGAGCGGCTCGGCGTCGATCGCGAAGCCCGGCGCCGTCGCCGGGTACACGCCCGCGACGGCGAGACCTCCCGCGTAGCTGACGGATGCCCGCCACGGCGCGCCCGTCACGTGCAGCGGGCCGTGCGCTCCGCCGCAGTGCGGACAGGCCTGTTCGAAGGCCACTTCAGGCCAGCCTTCGGCGGCGAGCAGGCCGCGCAGCAGATCCCGCGCGACCTCGCGGCGCTGCGCGCGATCGGGTGGCACCGGTGCCCAGGCGAGCCGCAGGCCGCCGTCGTCAGGCTCCACGCGGCTAGATCTTGGGCTCGTGCGTCTCGATCGCGACGATGCCCGATCCCGGATTCGTCGCCGAGAGGTGCACGACCGAGAACGCACCCGGGTCGAGTGCCGAGGCGCTGCCGAGGTACGAGCCGCGCAGCGTGCCGGTCGCGAGCGCCAGTTCGCTGAGGATGCCGGGCAGCACGGGCCCGTGACTGCACAGCACGGCGGGCTTGCGCGATCGCACGCGCTTGCCGACGATCGTGCGCACGTCGGAAGTGCCCGCTTCCCAGGCATCCTGCCCGAGGTGCGTCGTGCGAGTGATCGTGCGGCCGGTCGCGGCGGCCAGTGGCGTCACGGTCGAAACGCACCGTGTCGCGTCACTGGAGACGATCTTGCGGACGCCGAACGCCTGCAGCTGACCGGCGAGGCAGGATGCCTGCCGGGCGCCGCGGCCGGTCAGCGGGCGCTGCACGTCGGTGCCGTTCCAGTCTTCGCGGTCGACGGCCTTGGCGTGGCGCAGGACGACGATCGGGAAGGTCGCGAGCACGCCGTCGTCGACATAGCGCAGGAACTGCTCGAGGATCTCGACATCGACCGGATACGACAGGTAGTCGAGCGCCTTGCGCGGCGCGATCCACTCGATCGCCGCGATCTCCTTGTTCGGCACGAACGCGGAGGCGCGGATGGCGTCGTCGGTCGCCTCGGCCGACCAGTAGTGCACGATCTTCTGTCGCTTGTTCGGCATGCGGTAGCGCGAGACACCGACCGGGATGCCCAGGGCGACACGGATGCCGGTCTCTTCGAAGATCTCGCGCACGGCGGTCTCGGCGAGCGTCTCACCGGGATCGACCTTGCCCTTGGGCAGCGTGACGTCGGCGTACGCCGTGCGATGGATGACGAGCACTCGCAGCTTTCCCTCGACCAGGCGCCAGAGCACGCCACCAGCCGCGTAGACGGCTGTGTCGGTCATCGCACCACCCGTCCGCGGCGGCGCCGCTGGACCTGCGTCATGGTGCGATCCTGCAGATCGAGCAGCGGCTTGCCGGCGGCGTCGATGCTGTGACGCACCCAGCCGCCCTCGGACTCGAGGTGCCACGAGCTCGTCTCGTCGCCCATCGCGAGGTCGAACAAGTCGACGAGTTCCTTGACGTGGGCGGGGGCGATGACGCGCACGAGCGCCTCGACGCGACGGTCGAGGTTGCGGTGCATCATGTCGGCGCTGCCGATGTAGACCTCGGGCTCGCCGTCGTTCTCGAACGCGAAGATGCGGGAGTGCTCGAGGTAGCGACCGAGGATCGAGCGGACCGTGATGTTCTCGCTCACGCCGGGCAGTCCTACCTTGAGCGAGCAGATGCCGCGCACCCAGACATCCACCTGCACGCCGGCCTGGCTCGCCCGGTACAGCGCGTCGATGATCTGCTCGTCGACCATCGAGTTGACCTTGATGCGGATGCGGGCCTTCTTGCCGTCGAGGGCGTTGCGGCGCTCGTTCTCGATGAGCCGCAGCAGGCCCTTGCGCAGGTGCAGCGGGGCGACGAGCAGACGCTTGAACTTCTTCTCGATCGCGTAGCCGCTCAGCTCGTTGAACAGGCGGGTGAGGTCGCGGCCCACCTGCTCGTCGGCGGTGAACAGACCGAAATCCTCGTACAGCCGGCTCGTCTTGGGGTTGTAGTTGCCCGTGCCGATGTGGCTGTAGCTGCGCAGTGCGCCGTCTTCCTCGCGGATGACGTGCAGCAGCTTGCAGTGGGTCTTCAGCCCCACGAGGCCGTAGACGACGTGCACGCCGGCCTTCTCGAGCTTGCGCGCCCACACGATGTTGTTGGCTTCATCGAACCGCGCCTTGACCTCGACGAGGGCCAGCACCTGCTTGCCGCGCTCGGCGGCGTCGATGAGGGCCTGCACGATGGGGCTGTCGCCCGACGTGCGGTACAGCGTCTGCTTGATGGCGAGCACGTGCGGGTCGCGCGCGGCCTGCTCGAGGAACGCCACGACGCTCGTGGTGAACGACTCGTACGGGTGGTGCACGAGCACGTCCGCCTTGCGGATCGCCGCGAAGATGTCGGCACGGCCGTTCTGCTCGGCCGGCTGGAACGCGGTCGCGGTCACCGGGACGTGGGGCGTGTAGTGCAGATCGGGACGCTTGATGCGGGCCAGATCGAACAGACCGCGCAGGTCGAGCGGCCCGGGCAGGCGGTAGACCTCCTGGTCGGTGACCTCGAGCTCGTTCAGGAGCAGGTCGAGGGTGACCTCGTCCATCTCCTCGGTGACCTCGAGGCGGATCGGCGGGCCGAAGCGGCGCCGCAGCAGCTCGGCTTCGAGCGCCTGGATGAGGTTCTCTGTCTCGTCCTCCTCGATCACGACGTCTTCGTTGCGGGTGAGGCGGAAGGCGTGGTGCTCGAGGATCTCCATGCCGGGGAACAGGTCTCCCAGGTGGTGCGCGATGAGCTGCTCGAGTGGCAGATAGCGGGCGCGTCCCGCCGTGTTGCCGGGGACGGCGACGACGCGGGGGAGCATCGGCGGCACCTTGAGGCGCGCGAACTCCTGCCGGCCCGTCTTGGCGTTGCGGATGCGGATCGCGAGGTTCAGCGACAGGCCGGAGATGTACGGGAACGGGTGTGCCGGGTCGACCGCGAGCGGCATGAGGACGGGGAACACCTGTGTCTGGAAGTACTCGTAGAGGGCCGACTGCTCGTCCTCGGTCAGGGCATCCCAGGTGAGCACCTCGATCCCGGCTTCCGTCAGTGCCGGCTGCACCTCGTCGAGCCACACGCGGGCGTGACGCAGCTGCAGCGCGTGCGCGCTCTCGGAGATGTCGGCCAGGACGTCCTGCGGCGCGCGACCGACGTTGGTCGGCACGGCCAGGCCCGTCATGATGCGGCGCTTGAGCCCAGCGACGCGCACCATGAAGAACTCGTCGAGGTTGCTCGCGAAGATCGCCAGGAAGTTCGCGCGCTCCAGCAGCGGCAGTGCGGGATCTTCCGCGAGTTCCAGTACCCGCTGATTGAACGCGAGCCAGCTGAGCTCGCGGTCCATGTAGCGGTGATCGGGCAGTTGCGAATCGTCGAACTCGACCATCTCGTCGAAGTCGTCGTCGTCAGCATCGCCCAGACCGGTGTCCAGAACGTCGGTGTCGATCATTCCCTCATCATTGCAGGCGAAGGTGACCGGCGCGTTAACCGATCAGGCGCCCGAGTGCTCGCGGGGGGTGGATGCCTGATCGTCTTCGTAGACGTTGAAGCGGTAGCCCACGTTGCGGACCGTGCCGATGAGCTGCTCGAGATCGCCGAGCTTCGCGCGCAGGCGCCGCACGTGCACGTCGACGGTGCGCGTGCCGCCGAAGTAGTCGTAGCCCCAGACTTCGCTGAGCAGCTGCTCGCGCGTGAACACGCGCGAGGGGTGCGTCGCGAAGAAGTGCAGCAGCTGGAACTCCTTGTAGGTGAGGTCCAGCGGCTTGCCGTGCACCTTGGCCGAATACGAGGACTCGTCGATCGTGATGCCGGAGGTCTGGATGCGGCTCGAGACCTGTTCGGCAGACTGGCGGCCGACCGCGAGACGGATGCGCGCGTCGACCTCAGCGGGACCGGCGCCGTGCAGGATCACGTCGTCGATGCCCCAGTCGGTCGACACCGCGGTGAGGCCGCCCTCGGTGACCACGAGGACCAGCGGTGCGTCCAGCCCCGTCGTGTTCAGGATCTTGCACAGCGACTTCGCCGCGACGAGGTCGGCACGCGCGTCGACGAAGATGACGTCGGCGCTCGGCGCGTTCACCAGCTGCGCGGGCTCGGCGGGAATCTGCCGCACGCGATGGCTCAGCAGCTCGAGCGCAGGCAGGACGGCGCCTCCGCCCAGGGCGGAACTCAAGACGAGAAGCTGAGCCATGCGGTCCCTTCCGGTCCGCTGAGCGGGCCGTGTGCCCATCTTAGGACGTCGACGGATGCCGCCGGCGCCGCGTGCGGATGCATCGGAGGCATCCGTCGGTCATGATGGAACCATGACGATTCCAGGCCTCGCCCCGCGTGCCGGTCTCGGCGGCATCGTGGCGGTGTGGGCTGCCGCCGCCGTCATCGCCGTCGCGATCGGTCTGGCTGCACCCAGCGAATGGCGCGCGGCATGGATGCCGGTGGGCCTGGCGGGCTGCCTCATCCTGGCCTTCACGATCCAGCTGCTCGGCGGTCACGCCGAGGGGTTCATCCGCCGGGTCGCGGCGAGCGTGCTCGGCGCCATGCTCGTGATGGGCCTGATCGGGCTCGGCCTGGGGCTCGCGAGCCTGTTCTCGGTGTGAGCCGATGAGCCGCCGGTACGGCGCGACGCGATAGAGTGAAGCCATGGACCTCGTTGCACTCGAACTCTTCTTCGTCGGGTTGCTCGCGCTCGCCTCGCTCGCGATCGTCTTCGTGTCGGGTGTCGTGATCAAGAACCTGTACCGCGGCCAGCGCTGAGCGCCGTGATCGACCTTCCGACCGATCTCCCGGCGGACATCGTCCCGCTGTCGTGGCTGCTGGGCGTCTGGGAGGGCACCGGCGTCATCGACCACGAGGTCGGCGGCACGCACGTCACCGGCGAGTTCGCCCACCGCGTGAGCTTCAGCCATGACGGCGGAGACTACGTGAACTACGCCGCGAGCGCGTGGCTGCTCGGCGAGGGCGAGGCCCGCACGCCCCTGGTCGCCGAGACCGGCTACTGGCGTCTCGCGCGGCCCGCCGACGAGTTCGACGCGGGCCCCGCGCTGCTGCCGCCGCTCGCGGCGCGCGAGACCCGCCGCACCGCCGACGACGTCGAGGCGCTGCGCAGCGCGGAGGGCGGCTTCGAGCTCGAGGTCGCGATCGTCCACTCCGACGGCATCAGCGAGCTCTACCTCGGGCAGGTGCGCGGCCCGCGCATCGACCTGGCGACGGATGCCATCGTGCGCCCCTCCGGCGCGAAGGCGTACACCGCCGCGACGCGCATGTACGGACTCGTCGACGGCCACCTGCTGTGGGCCTGGGACATCGCCGCCCTCGGCGGCACGCTGGCCTCGCACGCGTCGGCGCGCCTGGCCCGGGCGGAGTGAGCGACGTGTCCGACCCGTTCGCTGCCGTGCCCGGCGCCGTCGTCGACGACGAGGGACTCGTCCACGTCGGCTCGCCGCACCGCGAGCAGCGTGATCTCGCCGCCGGCCGCGCGCTCGCGCCGCTGGCGTCCCGCGCGGTGCTGACCGTCACCGGCCCCGACCGGTTGAGCTGGCTCGACTCGATCACGTCGCAGGCTCTGACGGCCCTCGAACCCGCAGCGAGCACCGAGCTTCTCGTCCTCGACCCGCAGGGCCATGTCGAGCACGCCGCGGCCGTCGTCGACGACGGCGAGGTGACGTGGCTGATCGTCGATCGGTCTCGCGCGCAGGCGCTGTTGACCTGGCTGACGCGCATGCGCTTCCGCCTGCGCGTCGACCCGCAGGATGCCTCCGAGACGCACCGCGTCGTCGCCGGCACGGCCGCCGCCGTCGCGGGGCTGCGCGCGGCCGCCGTCTGGCACGACCCGTGGCCGGGAATCGCCGCAGGCGGCTGGGGTTACGCCGCCGTCGACCCGCATCCGGGCGCCGAGCGTGACTGGGCGGAGGCGATCGTCGACGTCGCCGAGTACGAGCGCATCGCCGACGCGGCCGCCGCGGGCGAGCAGCCCCTCGCGGGCCTGATCGCCGCCGAGGCGCTGCGCGTCGCAGCGTGGCGGCCGCGCGCCGACCGCGAAGCGGACGGGCGCACCCTGCCGCACGAAGTGGACTGGCTGCGCACCGCGGTGCACCTGGACAAGGGCTGCTACCGCGGGCAGGAGACTGTCGCGAAGGTGCACAATCTGGGGCATCCGCCACGCCGCCTCGTCGCTCTGCAGCTCGACGGCAGCGACGGCACACTGCCCGCCCCCGGCGCAGACGTCGCGCTCGACGGCGAGATCGTCGGCGCCGTCACGTCGGCAGCCCGCCACTTCGAGGAGGGGCCGATCGCGCTCGCGCTGATCAAGCGCACGACACCGGTTGACGCGACCCTCGTGGTGACCACCGACGACGGCACGGTCGCCGCCGCGCAAGAGACGATCGTGCCGCCCGATGCCGGGCGCACCGCCGCCGTGCCCCGTCTGCCGCGCCTCTCGCGCCGCCGCTGAGGCGTCATGAGCGGGTCTGAACCCACGCCCGAGACCACGGCCGTGCCCACGGGTCTGCGCGCACGGTTGTCGCCGCGCGGCGGCGCCGAGCGGGTGCGCGAGTCGCTGCCGGCGATCGCGCAGATCACGATCGCCGCGACGGTCGCCTTCGCGTTCGCGCACTATCTGCTGGGTCACCCGGTGCCGCTGCTGGCGGCGACCGTGACGATCTCCAGCCTCGGCCTCGTGCGCGATGCGCGGCCCCTGCGCGTGCTGGAGACCGTCGTCGGCATGATCGTGGGCATCCTCATCGCCGAGCTCATCGTGCTCGTCGCCGGCATCGGCTGGTGGCAGCTGGGGCTCACGCTCGCGGCGACCCTCATCGTCGCGCGGTTCCTCTCCGAGCAGCCCGCGTTCGCGATCGCCGCGGCGATCCAGTCGGCGATCGTCATGGTGATCCCGGCGAGCGTGCCGTTCTTGCGCCTGATCGACGGCGTCGTCGGCGGCATCGCGGCGCTGCTGGTGACCGCGCTCATCCCGCGCAGCCCGCTGCGCGCGATCACGCGCGAGGGCGCCGACGTGTTCGCCGCGTTCGATCAGGCCGTGACGACGCTCGTGCAGGCCCTGCGCCGCGCCGATCCGCGGCGCGCCGAGCGGGGGCTGATGAAGGCGCGCGCGCTGCAGGGGCCCGTGGATGCCTGGCGCGCCGGCATCGAGTCGGGAATCGCGATCGCTCGGATCTCGCCGTTCCTGCGCAGTCAGCGCACGGAGTTCGAGCGGCAGGAGCGCATCCGGGCGCAGCTCGACCTCGCGATCCGCAACCTGCGGGTGATCGGCCGGCGAGTCGTGTACCTGTGCGACGACGGTGTGGCGCGCCCCGTCGCGGCAGACCTGCTCACCGAGCTCGGCGCGGGGGCGCGGATGATCTCGGAGTCGCTCGCCGACATCGCCTACGAGCCCGCCGCGCGCGAAGCGGTGCGCGCCGTCGCGTCGCGGCTCGACGCGGCCGCGCTCGCCGCCGGCCGGTCGAGCGTCGACCAGAACCTCATCGGAGCGCTGCGCCCCCTCGCCGTCGACCTCATGACCGCGGCGGGGATGCCTACCGCCGAGGCCCGCGCGGCTCTGCCGCGCACGTGAACCACAGCGGCGCTGCCGCGCACCTGACGCCTACTTCGGCGCGACGATCCTCCACGGCACGGTGACCTCACCGAGACGCCAGCGCGCGCGGCCCTGCACGGGCCAGCCGGCATCTGCGAGCGCCTGCAGCGCCGTGCGCCAGCGGTGCTCGGGGCCGAACGCCGAGGATGCCACCGCGCGCACCCACTCGGTCTCCAGCGCCGCGAGGAACGCGTGCACGCCCTCGCCGGGGACGTTGTGGTGGATGAGCGCCTTCGGCAGGCGCTCGGCGGCGATCGAGGGGGAGTTCAGCCCCGCGAGCCGCAGTGACAGCGTGAGGGTGCGCGGCGCGGCATCCGGCCCCACCTCGATCCACGTGCACACGCGCCCCAGTTCGTCGCACGTGCCCTCGACGAGCATGCCGCCCGGCTGCAGGCGCGCGCACATGCGTGCCCAGGCATCCGGCACCTCGCCCTCGTTGTACTGGCGCAGCACGTTGAACGCGCGGATCACGGCCGCGCGCCGCCCCGCAGGCAGCGGAACCTCGAAGCCGCCGCGCGCGAACGACACGTGCGCGTCGGGCGCGAACGACGTCGCCCCGGCGCGGACGTCGGCCAGCTGCGCGCTCGCGCGGGCCACGCGCGCGGGGTCGATCTCGAGCCCCACGACCTCGACGTCGGGCCGCGCGCGGCGCAGGCGCGCCTCCAGCTCGAGCACTGTCACCCCGCTCGCGCCGTAGCCGAGATCGACCACGAGCGGGTCGCTCGCGCGGCGCAACACGGGGTGCCGGGCGATCCACCGATCGATGCGGCGCAGCCGGTTCGTGTTGGTCGTGCCGCGGGTGATCTGACCCACCACGCCCCGCGCGGGCGGCGGAGCTTTTTCCGGCGACATCACCCCATGATGCCAGCGCCCGGATCGATAGGATGGCGGCATGACCGCTCCCTACACGTTGATCCTCCTCCGCCACGGGCAGAGCGAGTGGAACAAGACGAACCAGTTCACCGGTTGGGTGGATGTCCGCCTCACCGAGCAGGGCAAGGCCGAGGCCGCGCGCGGCGGCGAGCTGCTGAAGGAATCGGGCATCCTGCCTGACGTCCTGCACACCTCCGTGCTCAGCCGCGCCATCCAGACCGCCAACATCGCGCTCGATTCCGCCGACCGGCTGTGGATTCCCGTCAAGCGCTCGTGGCGTCTCAACGAGCGGCACTACGGCGCGCTGCAGGGCAAGGACAAGGCCCAGACCCTGGAAGAGTTCGGCAACGAGCAGTTCATGCTGTGGCGCCGCTCGTTCGACGTTCCGCCGCCGCCGCTTCCCGCTGACGACGAGTACAGCCAGGTGGGCGACCCGCGCTACGTCGGGATCGACGGTGAGGTGCCCGACACCGAGTCGCTGAAGATCGTCATCGACCGGATGCTGCCGTACTGGGAGTCCGACATCAAGCCCGACCTCGCGGCCGGCAAGACCGTGCTCGTCACGGCGCACGGCAACTCGCTGCGCGGCCTGGTCAAGCACCTCGACGGCATCAGCGACGCCGACATCGCCGAGCTGAACATCCCGACGGGCATCCCGCTGGTCTACACGCTCGGCGAGGACTTCACGCCGCTCGAGCCCGCCCGCTACCTCGACCCCGAGGCCGCCGCTGCCGGCGCCGCCGCGGTCGCGAACCAGGGCAAGAAGGCCTGACGCGCGCACACGTCACAAAAACGGGAGGGGATGCCACCTGGCGTCCCCTCCCGTTTTCTGTCGAAGTGTTCAGCCCTCGTCGGTGGCCGGTGCCGTCTCGGCGACCAGGGCGTTGATCGAGTCGGTGTCGCTGGTCCAGTCGCCGGTCGCGAGGTAGGCGACCTTCTTGGCCACCGACAGCGCGTGGTCGGCGAAGCGCTCGAGGTAGCGGCTGGCCAGGGTGGCGTCGACGGTCGCGCCGGCCTCGCCCTGCCAGTTCTCGCTGAGGACCTTCTCGAAGACGGCGAGGTGGCGGTCATCGAGCTGGTCGTCGAGGGCGCGCAGCGTCTCGACGAGGCTGAGGTCTTCGTTGCGCAGCAGCTCGGTGAGCGTGCGCGACACCTCGACGTCGAGCTCGCCCATCTTCGTGAAGGTGCTCTTCAGGCCCTTCGGGATGGCGCGCTCGGGGAAGCGCATGCGGGTCAGCTGCGCGATGTGCTCTGCGATGTCGCCCATGCGCTCGAGCGAAGCGCTCACGCGCAGCGCTGCGACGACGATGCGCAGGTCGCGGGCGACCGGCTGCTGACGCGCGAGGATCTGGATGGCCAGTTCGTCCAGCGCGATCGCCTTGTCGTCGATGACCTGGTCTTCTTCGATGACTTCTTCGGCGAGCGTGACATCGCTCGAGCCGAACGCACGCGTCGCCTTCTCAATGGCGACGGTGACAAGCTCAGAGATCTCGACCAGACGCGCCTGCACGTCCTCGAGTGACTGGTGGAAGACTTCGCGCATCAGGAACCTCTCCTTGGGCTGTCAGGGGCGATCGGATCGCGTTCTCCGGCGATACCGGGCCGCGCTGATCCTGCCGTTCGAAGGTTAACGAACGGTGCTGCTGTGGTGAACAGTGCACACGGTGACGCCGGGACATTCGTCATGCGTCGGCCGTAGGTGTGGGCCCAGCCTACGCTGGGGGGATGGACTCGACGCAGGTGGCGCTCGTGGCGCTCGCGCTGGGTGCACTGATCGGTGGTGGCCTGGCCGCTCTCGTGCTGATCGCTCTGCGCGCCCGCGACCGGGCACGCGTGGAGGCATCCCTCGAATTGCCCGACGGTGCGCGGGCGGTCTTGCAGGGGATGGACGAGGTAGCCGTCGTCGTCGATACGTCGCTGCTGATCGTCGCGGCATCCACCCCCGCCGAGATGTTCGGCATGCTCGAGGGGTATTCGCTGCCGAGCGACGAGTTGCGCGCGGTCGTGCGCTCGGCGCGTCGCACCGACAGCGCCGACACCGGGTCGATGCGGCTGCGGCGCGGGGTCGAGCAACGCCTCGTGACGGCGCGCGCGAGCGTCATCACGCCCCGGCTGACTCTTGTCGTCGTGCGCGACATCACCGAGCATGAGCGGGTCGAGGAGATGCGCCGCGACTTCGTCTCGAACACGAGCCACGAGCTGAAGACCCCGGTCGGCGCCGTCACCCTGCTCGCCGAGGCGATCGAGTCGGCCGCCGACGACCCCGAGCAGGTGCGGCACTTCGCGGGCCGGCTCGCCGGTGAAGCGGCCCGTCTCGGGCAGCTGACCTCGCGCATCATGAACCTGTCGCGGCTGCAGTCGGCCGACGACCTCACCGAACTGCGCGATGTGTCGGTCGACGCGGTCGTCGCCAGCGCGATCGAGTCGCAGTCGATCACTGCCGCCGGTGCCGGCATCACGATCGCCCGCGGTGGCGTGCGCGGCGCGTACGTCCGCGGTGACGTGCAGGTGCTCACCGAGGCGATCGCCAACCTCGTCGCGAACGCGGTGGCCTACTCGCCCGAGGGCGGGCAGGTCGGGGTCGGCGTGAGCGCGATCGACGGCGTCGTCGAGATTGCGGTGACCGATCGGGGCATAGGTATTCCCGAGAGCGAGCAGCAGCGCGTGTTCGAACGGTTCTATCGTGCTGATCAGGCGCGTTCACGGCGCACCGGTGGGACGGGCCTTGGCCTGTCGATCGTCAAATATGCCGTGCAGCGTCACGGCGGCGAGGTCGAGCTGTGGTCGCGCCCGGGGCGCGGTTCGACATTCACGGTACGGCTACCCGCGATCAATGCTCCGGAAGGCGCTGAACTCGAGCTCAAGCGCCGCAAGAAGAAAAAGAAGAAGAAGTTGAAGGAAGCCCGCGAGGTCTCGCGGGTGAAGGGAGAGACTCCATGACCCGCGTCCTGATCGTCGAGGACGAACCCGACCTCGCCGACCCGCTGGCCTACCTTCTGCGCCGCGAGGGCTTCGACGTCGAGATCGCCGAAGACGGCCCCGCCGCCCTCGAGGCCTTCTCGGCGCGCGGCGCCGACATCGTGCTGCTCGACCTCATGCTGCCCGGGATGCCCGGGACGGAGGTCTGCCGGGTCATCCGCACGACCTCGAAGACGCCGATCATCATGCTGACAGCGAAGGACTCTGAGGTCGACATCGTCGTCGGTCTCGAGCTCGGCGCCGACGACTACGTCACGAAGCCGTACTCGTCGCGCGAGCTGCTCGCGCGCATGCGGGCTGTGCTGCGTCGCTCGGAGGTCGGCGAAGAGGTCGACCTCGACGACCGGATCGTCGACGGCGGCCGTGTCGTGATCGACATCGATCGCCACACGGTGTCGGTGGACGGCGAGATCATCCCCATGCCTCTGAAGGAGTTCGAGCTGCTCGAGGTGCTCATGCGCAACGCCGGCCGCGTGCTGACCCGCGGTCAGCTGATTGACCGCGTGTGGGGGAGCGACTACTTCGGCGACACCAAGACGCTCGACGTGCACATCAAGCGCATCCGCTCGCGCATCGAGCGCAACCCTGGCGAGCCGGTGATGCTGCTCACCGTGCGCGGGCTCGGCTACCGCTTCGAGGCGTAAACGGGACCTACGACGAAGCCCCGGTCCGTTCGTAAACGGGCCGGGGCTTCGTTGAGCTTGCGCAGCTTTCGCGCAGCGCGCGGTCAGTCCTCCGGGACGAAGTCCGCGAGGTAGTCGAGCGTGCCGTCGAGCACGGGGACGGCCTGCAGCACGCCCTCGCCGTCGCCGGACTGGAACGTCATGTCGCGGTCGGTGCCGGGCACGGTGTCGAGGCCCTCGAACAGCAGCGGGTCGGCGCCGTCGAAGCCGAGGCTCACGGTGGTCTTGGCGGGAACACGCACGCTCTTATTGACGCCGTCGATGCCGACCATGAGGGTCGCCGTCGCGTCGGTGTCGTTGACGATCGCGGCGAGGAAGTTCGCCGCCGAGCCGGACTCGTCGGCGACCAGCAGCGCGTTGCGCACCTCGAGCGGGCCGGATGCCGGGATGTTGACGCCGTCGGCCGGCGAGTAGGAGAGTGTGGTCGCCTGCGGCGAGATCATGCTGCAGCCGGTCATGCCCAGCAGGAGCGCGGCGGCGAGGGCGACGGGCGCGAGACGGCGCGTTTTCACGGATCCTCCTAGGGATGTCTGGCAGTGCGTGTCCATTCTAGGGGGGACTTCGGTGTTTCTCATGGCGTGTCTGCCGGGTCAATCGGCGAACCTTAGCGTATGCACGCTGTGGTATCCTGGAGGTTGCCGAAAGGACATAACTGCATGCTTTTTGAGGTTGGCGAGACGGTCGTCTATCCGCACCACGGCGCCGCGACGATCATCGAGGTCAAAGACCGGATCATCAAGGGCGAGACCAAGAAATACCTGAAGCTCAACGTCACGCAGGGAGACCTCATCATCGAGGTCCCGGCTGACAACGTCGACTTGGTCGGCGTTCGCGACGTCATCGGCCAGGAGGGTCTGGACCGCGTCTACGACGTGCTGCGTGCGGCATTCACCGAAGAGCCGACGAACTGGTCGCGCCGGTACAAGGCGAACCTCGAGAAGCTTGCCTCCGGCGACGTCATCAAGGTGTCCGAGGTCGTGCGCGACCTGTGGCGCCGCGACCAGGACCGCGGTCTGTCCGCCGGCGAGAAGCGCATGCTCGCGAAGGCGCGCCAGATCCTGGTGTCTGAGATCGCCCTCGCGCTCAAGGCTGACGAAGAGCACGCCGGTGGCGTCCTCGACGAGGTTCTCGCCAGCTGACGCAGGCTCGGTAATCTCGGAGGCATGATGTCCTCCGTGATCCCGGTGCCCCGTGTCGCGATCGTCGTGGTGGCCGCAGGGTCGGGCCAGCGGCTCGGCGCCGCCGCACCGAAGGCCTTCGTCGGCATCGACGCGCACACCGTGCTGAGACACGCCCTGACGGGCGTGTTCGCCGCGCCGCAGGCGCAGGTCGTCATCGTCGCGCCCGCCAGTCGCGTGGGCGATGCGCTGACCGATGCGCACGAGGCGGCGGGTGACCGGCATGACCTCGTCAGCGTCGTCGCCGGCGGTGCGACGCGACAGCAGTCGGTCGCCGCGGGACTTGCCGCGGTGTGGCCCGATGTCGAGTACGTGCTCGTGCACGACGCCGCGCGTGCGCTGACGCCGCCCGCCGTGTTCGCGCGCGTCATCGCGGCACTTCAGAGCGGCCGCGACGCCGTGCTGCCGGTGCTGCCGGTCATCGACACGATCAAGCGTGTCGACGGGGATGCCGTGGTCGAGGCCGTCGACCGGGCGAGCCTGACGGCGGCCCAGACGCCGCAGGGCTTCCGGCGCACCGTGCTCGATGCCGCGTACGCCGGGGCATCCGACGATCACACCGATGACGCCGCGCTCGTGCAGGCGGCCGGCATCGCGGTGTCGACGGTCGCGGGCGACGAGCGGGCGTTCAAGATCACGACGCCCGCCGACCTCGAGCGCGCGCGCACGCTGGTCGGCCAGGCGGCGGCACCCGTGGGCATCCTGCCGCGCGTGGGACTCGGCACCGACGTGCACGCCTTTGGCGGCGACGGCACCCTGTGGCTTGCCGGGCTGGAGTGGCCGGGTGAGCCGTCGTTGCACGGGCACTCCGACGGTGACGCCGTCGCGCACGCGATCGTCGACGCCGTGCTCGCCGCGGCGGGCCTCGGCGACATCGGCACCCACTTCGGCACCGACCGCCCCGAGCTCGCCGGCGCGCACGCGGCTGCCTTCCTGACCCAGACGCGCGGCCTGGTCGAAGCCGCCGGATTCCAGATCGGGAATGTGTCGGTGCAGGTGCAGGCGAACCGGCCGCGCTTCGCCGCCCGCCGCGCCGAGGCGGAGGCCGCGCTGACGGCAGCGCTGGGCGCGCCCGTGGCGGTGTCGGCGACGACGACCGACGGCCTCGGCTTCACCGGTGCGGGGGAGGGCGTCGCGGCGTTCGCCGTCGCCCTCGTCGTCCCGCGCTGAGAAGTACCGCTCAGAGCTCGCGCGTCATGAACGTCGACAGCGGGTCGGGCAGGTAGCCATCGAACGGCCCGCACTCGACGAAGCCCTCGCTGGCGTACAGTCCGCGCGCCGGTGCGAAGGCGGGCTCTGAGCCGGTCTCAAGCCAGAGCGAGCGGATGCCACGCTCCGCGGCCGCCGTCATGATGTGCCGCAGCAGGGCACGCCCCGCGCCTGTGCCGAGGAAGCGCTCGTCGACGCGCATGGACTTCAGCTCGCCCCGCGAGGCATCCAACTGCTTGAGTGCGCCGACGCCGACCAGATCGTCGCCCCGCCACGCCGACCACACCGTGATCTCGGGCTGCCGCAGCGCGGCCAGGTCGAGGGCGTGCACGCTCTCCGGGGGCGAACCTTGCTGCATGCCCGCCAGATGTGCGGCGAGCAGCGCGCGCGTGGGCGCTCCACTCAGATCGTCGACGGCGATGCGCAGGGTCATGATCCCAGCCTGGCGCACCCGTGTGTCGGGCGTGTGTCGCGCGGTCAGCCCTCGGCCCGCTCGTTCGCAACTGCAAGGGATCGTGGACGACACGCCGTGGCGACGGCGGGATGCCCCGGCGTGTCGCGGCCGCGGCCTTGCAGTTCGGTCGCAGCGGCGACCTTGCAGTTCGGCCGCGGCTCACCCCTCGACGGCGAACGGCTCGGGGTCGCGCACGCGGCGCGAGCCCCACGCGAGCATCGCGAGCCCCGCGGCGAGGACGGCAAGGCCCACCGTGGCGAGCGCGGAGAGGTGCTCGCCGAGCACGGTGAGCCCCAGGACCGAGGCCGTGAGCGGCTCGCCGAGCGTCAGCGTCGCGGCGGTCGCCGCCGACAGGCCCTGGAGCCCCCAGGTGAACAGCGTGTACGCGGCCGCAACCGTCGCGAGGCCCAGCCACAGCGCCATCGCCCAGCCGCGCGGCTGCGCCAGCCACGAGAGGTCGACCAGCGGCATCGCGAGTGCGCCGACGACCGCGGCGCTCGCCCCCATCGCGCCGACGACGGTGAAGGCATCCCACCCCGCATCGAGCAGTCGGCGCTGCACATTGGCGATGACGGCGAAGCTGGCGCCTGCGCCGACCGCGCCTGCCACGCCGACCGGATCGGTGCCGCCCGACCCCGCCGATCCGCCGAAGCCCAGCAGCACGACGCCGGTCGTCGCGAGCGCCGTCGCCCCGATCCAGGTCGCGCTCGGCAGGCGGCGCGTCAGCGCCCACTCCAGCAGCCCCGCGAGCACGGGCGCCGACCCGAGCGCGATGACCGTGCTGACGGCGACGCCGTTGCGCGCCGTGCCGAGGAAGAACAGCGGCTGATAGACGGCCAGACACAGTCCGGTGAGCGCCATCAGCAGCGCGGGGCGGATGCCCAGGCGGGGCCGCGTGGCAGATGGATGCCGCTTCGCGTGCCGTGACGCAAGCGGGAACGCCAGCAGAGCGAGGGCGGTCCCGCCGATGACGATGCGCATGACGCCGACAGCCAGCGGTGTCGTGCCGTCGGGGCCGAGCGCCTGCGATGTGCCGGTCGTCCCGAACAGCACCGCGGCGAGGAGGACGGCGATCACGTGCAGCACATCTCCGTTGTAGCGCATCGCGTGACCCTCACGTCTGCGCGGGGCCTCGCCGGTAGGCTGGAACGGTGACGGTCCGGCTCTATGACACTCAGGCGCAGGCCCTGCGCGACTTCACGCCCCTCGATCCCGCGAACGTCACGATGTACGTGTGCGGCCCGACGGTGCAGTCAGGGCCGGGCATCCATCACCTGCGCGCCGCGCTCGCGTTCGATCTGCTGCGCCGCTGGCTGCAGCGCCGCTTCGGACGGGTCACGTTCGTGCGCAACGTCACCGACGTCGACGACAAGGTGCTCACCAACGCGACGCCCACCGAGCCGTGGTGGGCGCTCGCCTATCGCATGGAGCGGGAGTTCTCGTCGGCATATGCCGCGATCGGCATCCTTCCGCCGACGTACGAGCCGCGCGCGACAGGCTCGATCCCGCAGATGCAGGAGCTCATCGCACGGCTGATCGACGCGGGGCACGCCTACGCCAACGCCGGCGACGTCTACTTCGCGGTGCGCTCGTGGCCCGCGTACGGCTCGTTGACGCACCAGAGCGTGGATGCCATGGAGCCCGCCGCCGACGCCGACGAGCGGGGCAAGCGCGACCCGCGCGACTTCGCCCTGTGGAAGGGCGCCAAGCCCGGCGAGCCGGCCGACGCCGTCTGGGAGTCTCCGTGGGGGCCGGGCAGGCCCGGCTGGCACATCGAGTGCTCGGCGATGAGCAGGCGCTATCTCGGGCCCGAGTTCGACATCCACGGTGGCGGCATCGACCTGCGCTTCCCGCATCACGAGAACGAGCTCGCCCAGTCGACGGCCGCCGGTGACGGCTTCGCGCGCTACTGGCTGCACAACGGGCTCGTGACCGTCGGCGACCAGAAGATGTCGAAGTCGCTCGGCAACTTCCTGCTCGCGCACGACGTGCTCGCCGAGACCGATCCGCTCGTGGTGCGCTACGCGCTCGCTGCCGCGCACTACCGGTCGAGCCTCGAGATCACCCCGACGACGTTCGCCGAGGCCGACGCCGCGCTCGCGCGCATCCGGACGTTCCAGCAGCGCGCGGCGCGCGTGCTCGGCACCGCGACGCCGCTCGTGGCGGCCGACCTGCCCGAGGCGTTCGCGAGCGCGATGGACGACGACCTCGGCGTGCCGCAGGCGCTCGCCGTCGTGCACGAGACGGTGCGCGCGGGCAACGCGGCACTCGACACCGACGACCGGGATGCCGCCGCGCGCGCCCTCGTCGAGGTGGGCCGAATGACGGGCGTCCTGGGCCTCAATCCCGCCGATCCGCAGTGGCAGGATGCCGCGGCTGGCGCCGAGACGCAGGCGCTCGACGCGCTCGTGCAGGCGATGATCACGCAGCGCGCACAGGCGCGCGCCGACAAGGACTGGGCGGCAGCCGACCGCATCCGCGACGCGATCGCGGCGGCCGGGGTCGTCCTGGAAGACACAGCACACGGAACACATTGGAGTCTCGATGGCCGGTAAGCCAGGGCGCCCGGGCGCCGCAAAGGGCGGGAAGGGTCCCACGAAGGGATCCGGGGGCAAGAACAAGCGATCGCTGGAGGGGCGCGGACCGACGCCGAAAGCCGAGGACCGCGCGTGGCACCCGGCCGGCAAGCGCAAGGCCGCGGCCGAGCGGTACGCGGCGGCGGGCGGCAAGCCGAAGCCGAAGGTGGCCGGCATCAACCGTGCGCCCAAGGCGAAGGCGGGCGACGACACCGAGAACGTGACGGGCCGCAACTCGGTGCTCGAGGCGCTGCGCGCGAAGATCCCCGCGACGGCCTTCTACATCGCGCAGCGTGTCGAGATGGATGACCGGGTCAAGGAGATGCTGTCGATCGCGACGCACCGTGGCATCCCCGTCATGGAAGTGACCCGCCCCGAACTCGATCGCATGGCAGGCTTCGACGGCGTGCACCAGGGCGTCGCGCTGAAGGTGCCGCCGTACGAGTACGCGCACCCGCAAGACCTGCTCGAGCAGATCGTCGAGACGGGCCAGACGCCGCTGCTGGTTGCCCTCGACGGCGTCACCGATCCGCGTAACCTCGGAGCGATCATCCGCTCGACAGCCGCATTCGGCGGTCAGGGGCTCATCATCCCGCAGCGCCGTTCGGCGGGAGTGAACTCGGCCGCGTGGAAGACGAGCGCGGGGGCAGCCGCCCGCATCCCCGTCGCGATGGCGTCGAACCTCACGACGACGCTCAAGGAGTTCAAGAAGCAGGGCGTGTTCGTGCTGGGCCTGGACGGCGGCGGTGACGTGTCGCTGCCGGCGCTCGAACTCGCCGACCGCCCCGTCGTGATCGTCGTCGGATCCGAGGGCAAGGGGCTCTCGCGCCTCGTGATCGAGACGTGCGACCAGATCGTGTCTATCCCGATCTCGTCGGCGACCGAGTCGCTCAACGCCGGTATTGCGGCATCCGTCGCGCTGTATCAGGTCGCGACGATCCGCGCGGCATCGGAATGATGCCTTCCCGGGAATAGACGCGCCCCCGCCGCGGCTGTTACCGACGTCACTCGACGGAAGGAAGATCCATGGCCCTCATCGCAGTCATCGGCGGAACCGGATACGCCGGCCGCTACATCGTCGCCGAGGCGGTCGAACGCGGTCACAGCGTTCTCTCGATCGCACGTTCGGTGCCCACCGACCGCGTCGCCGGCGCGACGTACATCGAAGGCACCCTGCTCGACGTGCCGAGCCTCGTGACGCAGCTCGAGGGCGTCGACGTGGTCGTCAGCGCCGTCTCGCCGCGCGGCACGATGGAGGGACTCATGCGTCCCAACCTCGAGGCGCTCAACAACTCGCTGCCCGAGAGCGTGCGCCTGGGCGTCATCGGCGGTGCCGGTGGCAGCCTCGTCGCCCCCGGCGGCCCGCGCCTGGTCGACAGCGGCTTCCCCGAGGAGTTCAAGGCCGAGGCGCTCGAGGCGATCGGCGTGCTGGAAGACCTGCAGAGCGAGCAGACCGGCCGGGACTGGTTCTTCGTGCACCCCGCGGGCAGCTTCGGCGCCTGGAACCCGGGCGAGCGCACGGGTGTGTACCGTGACGGCGGCGACGTGCTCGTGACGGATGCCGCGGGGGAGTCCTACATCTCCGGCGCAGACCTCGCGGTGGCCGTGCTCGACGAGATCGAGCAGCCGAAGCACCACCGCGAGCGCTTCACCGTCGGGTACTGACGTTCAGACGAGGTCGCGCCAGTCGATCTCGTCGTCATCGTCGTCGTGCGTGCCGATCGGCGCGGTGATGATCGGGATCGACACGGTCTCGGTGGGCGGGCCCATCAGGGTCGCCTCGTCGCGGCGGTGGCGCAGCACGGTGTCGACGTACGAGGACAGCACCTCGGCGATCGGCACCGAGCGGCCCCGCTCTTGAGACATGTACCACCGGTGCTCGAGCACCTGGTGGAACACCTCGGCGGGCTCGAGCTTGCTGCGCAGGTCCCACGGGATCGCCTTGACGACGGGCTCGAACACGCGGGTGAGCCACTCGTGCGCGACCATCTCCTCGTCAGAGCCGAGGCGTGACACGCGCACGCGGAACTCATCCATGTCGTTGAGCAGGCGCCGGGCCTGGTTCTCTTCGACGTCGAGCCCCGTCAGACGCAGCAGGCGACGCTGGTGGTGGCCGGCGTCGACGACCTTCGGCTGGATCGAGACGCGCGTGCCGTCGGCATCCTGCTGGATCGACATCTCGCCGATGTCGAACCCGAGCCCGTTCAGGCGCTGCACGCGCTCGGTGATGTGCCACGCCTCACCGGCCGAGAAGGTCTCCTGATCGGTGAGCGCGGCCCAGAGCGACCGGTACGACGACATGATGCCGTCGGCGATCGCGATGGCATCCACACCGCCTTCCAGGCGCCCGCCGGCCTCGAGGTCCATGATCTCGCCGGCGATGTTGGTGCGGGCGACGTCGAGGTCGTGCTCGCGCTGGCCGCGGGTGAGGCCCGCCTCGTGCAGCTCACCCGTCTCGGCGTCGACGAGGTAGGCGGCGAACGCGCCGGCATCCCGCCGGAACAGCGTGTTCGACAGCGACACGTCGCCCCAGAAGAAGCCGACCGTGTGCAGGCGCACGAGCAGCACCGCGAGGGCGTCGACGAGGCGCCCGGCGGTGTCGGGGCGCAGCGTCTGCGTGAACAGGGCGCGGTAGGGCAGCGAGAACTTGAGGTGCGCCGTGACGAGAGCTGCCGGCAGCGGCTCGCCGCGCGGCGTGCTGCGGCCGTCGATCACCGCGACGCGGTCGACGCAGGGGACATCCAGGCGCGCGAGCATGCCGAGCATCTCGTACTCGCGACGCGCCATCTCGCCCGTGGTCTCTTTGACGGCGACCACGCGGCCGGACAGGTTCGCGAACCGCACGAGGTGGCGCGAGAGCCCCTTCGGCAGCGACACGATGTGGTCGCTGCGCCACTCGTCGAGCGGCGTCGCCCAGGGCAGGGCCAGCAGGCCCGCGTCGATGCTGCTGGCGGTGATGCTGAGCGAATCGGCCACGTGCTGCTCCCGATCTCGTGCGGGTCGGATATGACGCGACGCGGGGGCCCCGGATCAATACCGGGAGCCACCCGCGTCGTGTCAGTGTCGGATCACGCCGAAGCGATCGCCTTCTTGGTGAGGCGCTCGCCCGACTCGATGTCGAATGCGTGCACGTGGTGCGGCACGGGGGCCAGGACCACGGTCTCGCCCGCGTTCGGGTGGTTGCGGCCGTCAACGCGCGCGACGATGTCGGTGCGCTTGCCGCTGATGTCGGTGTGCCCGTACAGGTAGCCGTCCGCGCCGAGCTCCTCGACGAGGTCGACCGTCACCGACAGGCCCTGGCCGTCGGCCGGGTTGACGATGATGTCCTCGGGGCGCACACCGGCGGTGACCTGCGTGGCGCTCGTGGGCTTGTCGATGTCGGCGTCGACGACAGCGGTGCCGAACTGGATGCCGCCGGCGCTCGCGAGGTCGACCGGGAACAGGTTCATCGCGGGCGAGCCGATGAAGCCGGCGACGAACACGTTGTTCGGCTTCTCGTACAGGTCACGCGGCGAGCCGACCTGCTGCAGGAGGCCGTCCTTGAGCACCGCGATGCGGTCACCCATCGTCAGAGCCTCGGTCTGGTCGTGCGTGACGTAGACCGTCGTGACGCCCAGGCGACGCTGCAGAGACGCGATCTGCGTACGGGTCTGCACACGCAGCTTGGCGTCGAGGTTCGACAGCGGCTCGTCCATGAGGAACACCTGCGGCTGACGGACGATCGCGCGACCCATCGCGACGCGCTGACGCTGACCACCCGAGAGGGCCTTCGGCTTGCGGGTCAGGTACTCCTCGAGGTCGAGCAGCTTGGCGGCCTCGAGCACGCGCTGGGCGCGCTCTTCCTTGCCGACGCCGGCGATCTTCAGGGCGAAGCCCATGTTCTCGGCGACCGTCATGTGCGGGTACAGCGCGTAGTTCTGGAAGACCATCGCGATGTCGCGGTCCTTCGGCGGGATGTCGGTGACATCGCGGTCGCCGATGAGGATGCGGCCCGAGTTGACCTCTTCGAGGCCGGCCAGCATGCGCAGCGACGTGGACTTACCGCAACCGGACGGTCCGACCAGGACCAGGAACTCGCCGTCGGCGACCTCGAGGTTCAGCTTGTCGACCGCGGGGCGGGTGCCTCCGGGGTAGAGGCGGGTGGCGTTGTCAAACGTGACGGATGCCATTTGTTCTTCTCCTTCACCGGCAGGTACGTGCCGGACGATCCGTAGTGATGGAATGAGCGGGGGCTAACCCGCACGCCCATCGTTGGGCGCAGGGTCATTATCGCACGTGTCGGCAGTGGATCGTGCCGAGCTGACATCGAAGCGAGAGGCCCCGTCTGGGCATTTCCCAGGGTGGCGCCGTAGCATCGTGAATGTCGCCGTCCCCGGGGCGACCGAGCGCCTCGACGAGTCGTCGCCGCGCACCCCGCAGTTCTCCGAGAGGTCCCATGTCCCACGACGACACCCCGAACGCGTCATCCAGCGACGAATCGGCGACGTCGGAGACCCCCGCGAACGAGGTCACGCCGACCGGCGAGACGCAGGTCGTGCCGGGCCGCCGCGAGGCGGTGCGCGAGAAGGCCCAGCAGGTGCACGTGCAGCAGTCGCGGGCGCGCATCGCGCGCCGGGTCGCCCTCATCACGGGTGCCGTGGCGGCGGTGGCTGTCGTGGCCGTCGTCGTGTCGTGGACGATCAGTGGCGCGGTCAGCCGCCCGCAGCTCACGCCCAAGAGCGCCGACGACGGCGGGTTCGCCGTGACCGCGATCACCGGATCGGCCGCGCTCGGTTCGCTCGCCGAAGTGGCGACGCCGACTCCGACGGCGGAGCCTGAGGTCCAGGGTGACGAGACCCCGACGCCGACTCCGACGACGACCGCCCCGGTCGAGATCCACGTGTACGTCGACTACCTGTCGCCGACCGCCCGCGAATGGCAGTTGGCCAACTCGGCGCAGCTGTCGACCTGGGTCACCGACGGCGCGGTGACGCTCACCTACCACCCGGTCGCGATGCTCACGGCGAAGTCAAACGGCACCAAGTACTCGCTGCGCGCGGCTAGTGCCGCCGCGTGTGTCGCCACGTATGCGCCGGACTCTTTCTTCGCGTTCAACGCCGACCTGCTCGAGCGTCAGCCGAGCATCGACTCGGACGGTCTCTCCGACAAGATGCTCGCCGATCTCGCGCAGGCCAACGGCGGCGACGACCTGACGCGGCTGCGCGACTGCATCGAGACCGAGGCGTTCGCCTCGTGGGTCAAGACGTCCACCGAGAGCGCCGTCGCCGGCATCGACGGCACCGACGGCCTTGCGCTGACGGGCAACTCGCTGGTCACCGTGAACGGCCAGGCCTACGTCGGCGCGTCGGATGACCCGGCCGAGTTCTCGCAGTTCGTGCTCACGACCGCGAGCGGCAAGTCCGCCAAGGCGCAGAGCGCGACGCCGACACCGACGGCATCCGTCACCCCGTAAGTCGTCACAGCAGGCACCGCCCGGCACCGTAGACTGGATGCCGCCCCGCCGGCTTGGCGCAATTGGTAGCGCACCTGTCTTGTAAACAGGGGGTTGCAGGTTCAAGTCCTGTAGCCGGCACCGTCTCACCGACCGCCGCGCCGCGTCAGCGTCGCATGGGCCGCGTGCGCACGTCGCCCAGGAAGTGCGCGACGAGCACCGACGTGATTGACCCTGCGGCCAGGATCGCCGCCAGGACGACGATCTGGAAGCGCCCCGCCTCCAGCGGCGAGATCCCGCCGAAGATCGCCCCCACGAAGGCGCCCGGCAGCACGACCAGGCCCGTCGTCTTGGTCTGGTCGATTGAGGGGATCAGCGCCTCGCGCACGGCGCGGCGGGCCAGCATGATGGTCGACTGGCGCGGCGTCGCGCCGAGCGACAGCCAGCCCTCCACTTCGTCCCAGTGGTCGTCGATGACGGCGACGAGGTCGCGGCCGGTCAGGGTCGCGATGCTCATCGAGTTGCCGATGATGATCGCGCCGATCGCGAGAGCGTAGCGCGGCGTGAACTCGAGGGCGTGCGTGCCGAACACGAACAGCGTCGCGGTGAGGATGCCTGTCGCCATCGCCGCCGCGGTCAGCCCGCCCGTCCGCCACGACCAGCCCAGACGGCCCGTCGCGACCGCCGACGCGATCGTGAACATCACGACGAGGGCCAGCGCGATCCACAGCGGGTCGGAGATGATCCCCGACAGGATGACGCTGATGACCGCCAACTGCAGCGCACCGCGGACGATCGCCAGCAGCGGCTCCCACGAACGCGCGACCCGGAAGGCCGACAGCACGGCGACCGTGATCGCCGCGAGGATCGCGACGCCCAGCAGGGTCGGGGCAAGGTCGGTCCAGATCGTCACACGCGGGAGCCTACGTGGGTTTTCACCGGCGATGCGTCGGGGTGGAGACTGCGGCATCCGGATAGATTCGGGAACGTGGAAGAGCCGCACCCCCGCACCGAACCCGAGACCATCACCGAGGCGATCTGCGTTCTCGGCTACGACTGAGCGGACGCTGAGCGGGCACTGAGCAGACACGCCTGATCGCGGCGCCCGGCTAGGCTGGGTGGCCGTGACGACGACCCCGCACCGCCTGCCAGCGGCCGTCGCGCTCGCCGGTGCCGTCCTGGTCGGCGTGCTCACGGCGATCCAGGCGCGCATCAACGGTCAGCTCGGGCTGCGGCTCGATGACGGCTTCACCGCCGCCGTCATCTCCTTCGGGTCAGGACTTGTCGTGCTGATCGTCTTGTCGGCACTGCTGCCGGCAGGCAGACGCGGCTTTCGCGCCCTGGCATCCGGGGTGCGCGCTCGCACGATCCCGTGGTGGATGCTCGCCGGCGGGGCAGCCGGCGCCTTCACCGTCGAGACGCAGGGACTCGCCGTCGCGATCATCGGCGTCTCACTGTTCACGGTGGGTGTCGTCGCGGGCCAGACCCTGTCGGGGCTCGTCCTCGACCGCATCGGGTACGGCCCCGCCGGCGTCGTCGCCGTCACGATGCCGCGCGTCGCCGGGGGAGGGCTGGCCCTTGCCGCCGTCGCGATCTCGCTGCAGGGCGGTGTGCTCGAGCGGGTGCCGTGGTGGATGCTCGTCATGCCGGTCATCGCCGGTGCCGGCATCGCGTGGCAGCAGGCCACGAACGGCCGCTTGCGGCAGCGTGTCGGCACGCCGCTCACGGCGACGCTGGTCAACTTCATCGGCGGCACCGCGATCCTGCTGGCCGTGGCTGTCATCCACACCGTGATCGCGGGCCCGCCCGCCGCCTATCCGACCGACCCGTGGCTGTACCTCGGCGGGGTCGTCGGCGTCGTCTACATCTTCATGTCGGCAGCGCTCGTCGTGCACACCGGCGTCCTGCTGCTGGGGCTCGGTGCGGTGGCGGGGCAGCTGGTGACGGCGTTCGCGCTGGACGCCCTGTGGCCCGCCGACGCGGGAACGGGATGGCTCATCGAGCTCGCGATGGTCATCGTCGCCGGCTCGGGGGTCGCCGTCGCGGCCGCACCGTGGCGCCGCCGCTGACCGGCAAGGACGGGCGAGGCCGCTGACGGCCGGGATCGGCTAACCCTTATCGGGTTTCTTCGCCTTCTTCTTCTCGCCCTTGTCGGCCTTCTTGTGCTTCTTGCCCTTGTCGGGCTTATTGCGCCAGTGCGCGATCTCGCCCGGCAGGCTCGGCTGGTCAGGCAGGCTCGGCTGATCGGGCACCGTCGTGACGGCGGGCATCCGGCTCACGAATCCACTCGCGTCGACCGCTTTGCGCCGCTCGGGGCGACTGCGCTCGGGCTTGCCGCCCACGTACAGCCAGCCCAGCAGCTCTTCGTGCTTGCCGAGCCCGTGCGCCTGCGCGACGGCCTTGCTGCGCGTGTAGTGGCCGGTGCGCCAGATGACGCCCCACCCGGCCTCGTCCAGCAGCAGACTCAGCACGTGTGCGACGCCCGAAGCGACCGCCTCTTGCTCCCAGTGCGGCACCTTCCCGCTGTCGCGGTAGCTCGCGACGATGGCGATCAGCAACGGAGCGCGCAGCGGCTTGGTCGAGGGCTTGTCGTCGCCGTCGGCCTTCGCTATCGCCGCGCCGAGCGCGAGGCGGTCATCGCCGCGCAGTTCGATGATCCGCCACGGCCGCAGCGACGAGTGGTCGGCGACACGCCCCGCCGCAGCGACGAGCTCGAGCAACTCTGCGGCATCCGGCGCGGCATCGGTCACCTTCGACCACGATCGCCGGGCGCGGACCGCCTCGAGAGCGGGCCGCGCAGACACCTCGCTCATGCCTTCGGCGAGAACGAGAGCGACAGCGAGTTCATGCAGTACCGGTCACCGGTCGGCGTGCCGAACCCGTCCGGGAACACGTGGCCGAGGTGCGATCCGCAGTTCGCGCAGCGCACTTCGGTGCGCACCATCCCGTGGCTGTTGTCTTCGAGCAGCTGCACGGCCTCGGGCCGCACCGACTCGTAGAAGCTCGGCCAGCCGCAGTGCGAGTCGAACTTCGTGCCCGACTGGAACAGCTCCGCCCCGCACGCGGCACACGTGTACAGGCCCGCGCGGTGCTCGTCGAGCAGCTCTCCCGTCCAGGCGCGCTCGGTGCCCGCCTGTCGCAGGACGGCGTACTGCTCGGGGCTGAGCTCGGCCCGCCACTGCTCGTCTGTCTTGTTCACCTGGTAGGTCATCGGGGACTCCTCTACTCCACCACTATTCAACCCGAAGAGCGCCCATCCTGTTCCTGTGCGACCGGCATGATTGGGGGCATGGATGCCGAGGCTGAGGCCGTCGCCGCGCGGTACGAGCGGTTCGCCCGCGAGGAGGCTCCCGGGCGCTCCAACCTGTATGCCGCGTGGGCCGCGCAGGTCGCGGCCGACCCGCAGCTGCAGCGCGTGCTCGCGCGCATTCCCGCGCGACACCGCCAACCGCCGCTCGTGTTCGCCGTCACGCGCCTGCTCGGCGCCGGTGAGCCCGACGCCGCGACGTGGCGCGACTGGGTGCTCGTGCACGCCGACGCCGTCGTCCGTGAATGTGAGCAGCGGTCGTTGCAGACGAACGAGCCGCTGCGCTGCGCCGCGCTGCTGCCGGCGCTCAGTCGCATCCCCGGGCCCATCGCGCTGCTCGAGATCGGCGCGAGCGCGGGGCTGTGCCTGTTTCCCGACCGCTACTCGTACCGCTACCGCGGCGCCGCGGGCGAGATCGCCCTCGACCCCGCCGGCGGGCCGTCGCCGGTCGTGCTCGAGTGCGAGGTTCGCGGTGAGCGGATGCCCGAGGTCTCCCTGCCCGACATCGTGTGGCGGGCCGGCATCGACCTCGCCCCGCTCAACCCGGCCGCGCCCGACACGCACGCCTGGCTCACCGGCCTCGTATGGCCGGGGGAGGCGGGCCGGGCAGACCGCGTCGACGCGGCGCTGCGCATCGCGGCATCCGACCCGCCCCTGCTCGTCGCGGGCGACGGTGCCGACCTGCTCGCCGAGGTCGCAGCGGCAGCCCCCGCGGAGGCGACGCTGGTCGTCCAGACACCCGGCGTGCTCGCGCACATCCCGTGGGTGGCGCGGCACGAGCTCATCGCGGCCGCCCGCGGCACCGGCCGCTGGATCACGCTCGACGCTCCGGGTCTGCACGAGGGCTGGGCGACGCCGGTCGACACCGCCGCGTGGCCGGGCGGATTCGCGCTCGCGCTGGACGGCGACGTGCTCGCCGCGACCGATCCACTCGGCGGCTGGCTCGCGATGTCGCGGTGACACCGAGTGGCATCCGGGTTTCTGCGCGCACCGACCGTAGCCTGAGATGGTGCCCCTCTCTGACCGCGACCGAACCCTGCTGGACTTCGAATCCCGCTGGAACGGTCACGGCGCCGCGAAGGAAGAGGCGATCCGCCGTCAGCTCGAACTGACGCCGGCCCGCTACTACCAGCTGCTCGAGCGCGCGATCGATCATCCGGATGCCGCGGCCTACGACGCCCTGCTCGTGCACCGGCTGCGGCGGCTGCGCGAGACGCGTGCCCGCGAGCGGGCGTCGCGCGTGCGCACAGGCGCGGCCGGGTAACATTCTCTGGTGCCCAAGACCCCGCCGCCGAGAGACCGTTTCGACGAGCTTCCCGCTGACGCCGGACGCGTCGGGGCGCACCGGGCAGAGAACCCGCGCATGCGCGGCGGTGTCGTGCTGCTGTGGTCGGCGATCGCCACGATCGTCCTCGTGACGATCGGCGTGTTCGGCACGCTGTTCGCGACGGGCCGCATCACGTTCTCGCTGACGTCCGCGCCCGTAGCCACGGTCGCGCCCACGGCTGACCCGGTGCTCGACACGTCGTACAAGGTGACGATCCTCAACGCGACCCCGCAAGAGGGCCTGGCCGGCACCATGAGCGACACGCTCGTGGCGGCAGGCTGGTCGGCCGACGACATCACGGCGGGCGGTGCGGGGTCGGAGGACTTCGCGACGACGACGGTGTTCTACTCCGATGCGGCCGACGAGGGCGCAGCCCGCGGCCTCGCCGAGGCCATCGGGGGAGCGGCCGTCGAACTCAGCGACGCGTACGCGGGCCTGTGGGGCGACGAGACGGTCAAGCAGCTGGTCATCGTGATCGGCCTCGACCGCACCGACGCGGGCTGACCCTGCCGCACGCCCCGACGGGCGGTGTGTGTTTCACGCGTGTGAACTCTTCGATGCGCGCGTGTCAACAGTCGCGGGATCGGCGATTTCGCGGCATCCGCGCTGGTTAGCATGGCGAAGTCCCACCGCAGCATCAGGAGATTTCGCATGACCAACGGCACCGTCAAGTGGTTCAACGCAGAGAAGGGCTTCGGCTTCATCACGGTCGAGGGCGGTCAGGACGTGTTCGTGCACTACTCGAACATCGACATGACCGGATTCCGCGTGCTCGAAGAGGGTCAGGCCGTCGAGTTCACCGTCGGAACCGGCCAGAAGGGGCCCCAGGCCGAGTCGGTCCGCGTTATCGCCTGAGTCCCCGTTTCCTCCCCGCTGCCCGCGCGTCCGCGGCGGCTTGCACTCGTCATGCCCGAGTGCCAGAATGAGTTAGCACTCCATCCTTGCGAGTGCTAAAGACTCATCCTCACGTCCGGGAGGGACGACACACTTATGGCAAAGATCATCGCTTTCGACGAGGAGGCCCGCCGTGGCCTCGAGCGCGGCCTGAACATCCTGGCCGACGCCGTCAAGGTGACCCTGGGCCCCCGTGGCCGCAACGTCGTGCTCGAGAAGAAGTGGGGCGCCCCCACGATCACGAACGACGGCGTCTCGATCGCCAAGGAGATCGAGCTCGACGACCCGTACGAGAAGATCGGTGCGGAGCTCGTCAAGGAGGTCGCCAAGAAGACCGACGACGTCGCCGGTGACGGCACCACGACCGCCACGGTCCTGGCTCAGGCGCTCGTGCGCGAGGGCCTGCGCAACGTCGCAGCCGGCGCCGACCCCATCTCCCTGAAGAAGGGCATCGAGAAGGCCGTCGCGGCCATCTCCGACGAGCTGCTGGCTTCGGCCAAGGAGGTCGAGTCGAAGGAGCAGATCGCCGCCACGGCATCCATCTCCGCCGCAGACCCCGAGATCGGCGAGCTGATCGCCGAGGCGATCGACAAGGTCGGCAAGGAGGGTGTGGTCACCGTCGAGGAGTCCAACACCTTCGGCACCGAGCTCGAGCTCACCGAGGGCATGCGCTTCGACAAGGGCTACATCAACCCCTACTTCGTCACGGACCCGGAGCGCCAGGAGGCTGTCTTCGAGGACCCGTACATCCTCATCGCGAACCAGAAGATCTCGAACATCAAGGACCTTCTGCCCATCGTCGACAAGGTGATCCAGGAGGGCAAGGAGCTCCTTATCATCGCCGAGGACGTCGAGGGCGAGGCTCTCGCGACGCTCGTGCTGAACAAGATCCGCGGCATCTTCAAGTCGGCTGCTGTCAAGGCTCCCGGCTTCGGCGACCGTCGCAAGGCTCAGCTGCAGGACATCGCGATCCTCACGGGTGGCCAGGTCATCACCGAGGAGGTCGGTCTCAAGCTCGAGAACGCCACCACGGACCTGCTCGGCCGTGCCCGCAAGGTCATCATCACGAAGGACGAGACCACGATCGTCGAGGGTGCCGGTGAGGCCGCTCAGATCGAGGGTCGCGTGACGCAGATCAAGCGCGAGATCGAGAACACCGACAGCGACTACGACCGCGAGAAGCTGCAGGAGCGCCTCGCCAAGCTCGCCGGCGGCGTCGCCGTCATCAAGGCGGGTGCCGCGACCGAGGTCGAGCTCAAGGAGCGCAAGCACCGCATCGAGGACGCCGTCCGCAACGCGAAGGCCGCCGTCGAGGAGGGCATCGTCGCCGGTGGTGGCGTCGCGCTCATCCAGGCCGGCAAGAAGGCCCTCGGCGGCCTCGAGCTGTCCGGTGACGAGGCGACCGGTGTCAACATCGTGCGTGTCGCGATCGAGGCTCCGCTCAAGCAGATCGCTCTCAACGCGGGCCTCGAGCCCGGCGTCGTCGCCAACAAGGTCTCGGAGCTTCCGGTCGGTCACGGCCTGAACGCCGCGAGCGGCGAGTACGGCGACCTGTTCGCACAGGGCATCATCGACCCCGCCAAGGTCACCCGCTCGGCGCTGCAGAACGCCGCGTCGATCGCAGGCCTGTTCCTCACGACCGAAGCGGTCGTCGCGGACAAGCCCGAGAAGGTCGCGGCTCCCGCCGGCGACCCGACCGGTGGCATGGACTTTTGACGCGAGACGGATCAATGCCGCGCAGCGGCGTTGATGCGGCTCGGGTCAAGGTTGAGTAGGCGCCGCAGGCGCCGTATCGAAACCCAGGCCCCGCCTCAGTCAGAACGGCCCCTCCTTCGGGAGGGGCCGTTCTGCGTTACCGGAACAGCCCCGCGGCGGCGACCTCGGTCTGGACGTACTGGTTGCCGGCGTGCGCGAGCGCGGCGCCGATGTCGCCGAGTGCGGCCTCGAGGTCGCGCTGGGTCAGGCGCCAGCGGTCGATCACGCCCTGGAACGCCACCGAGGCCGACCCCGTCCACGTCCCCTGCAGCTGGGTGAGCTGCCCGAGCATGGCGGATGTCTCGCCCTGCAGGCGATCTGCCGTGGCGCGGATGGCGCCGGTGGCGGCGAGGACGGCATCGGAATCGACACTGAATGCGGTCATGGAAGGCTCCCTTCGATCGGATGCCGCCACGCTACGCACCCGCGCACAGCCGCAGACCGCCAAGAGCCCGATCGGGGGACAGATCGGCGGATCCGCCGATTGTGGAGGAGGCGATGGATCAGGGCTCGTCGATGCGCAGTTTGCGCAGCGGCTGCGTCTCGATCCACAGGTGCTCCGTGGCATCCCGTGCCTCGGCGAGCGGGAACGCGACGCGGAACGTCGCTCCGCCGCCGGGGGTGTCGGTGACCTCGATCGACCCGTGCAGCGCTTCGACGACGGATGCCACGATCGCCAGCCCCAGCCCCGAGCCGCCCGTCTCGCGGGTGCGTGAGTTGTCGGCCCGCCAGAACCGCTGGAAGATCTTGTCGCGGATCTGCGCGGGGATGCCCTCGCCGTGGTCGATCACGGCGATCCAGCCCATCCCGGCCGGTACGTCGACGCCGGTCGCGAGCTGGATGGGCGAGCCCGCCGGCGTGTAGCGGCGCGCGTTGCCGAGCAGATTTGCGACGACCTGGCGGATGCGGTTCTCATCGCCCAGCACGACCGGTTCGGGGCTCGGCGGGGTGACGACCGGCAGTGGCGCGGTCTGCGCAGGAATGCTGCCGGTGGCCGTCGGCACGGGCCTGGGGACGGGCTTTGAACGGCGTCGCAGCAGGCGCGTCGCACTCGCCAATCCGCCGCGGCGGGCGGGCGAGGTGCCGGGTTCCGGGGTGGATGCCTCGGGCTCGGGCGCCGGCTTCGCGGCCTCGTCGTCGAGGACCGACACCTCGCGCTCGGGGGAGGTCGCGCGGGCATCCAGCGCGGCATCCCGTGCGATCGGGCGCAGGTCAACGCGCGCGACGGCGATGTCGCGGCGCTCGTCGAGGCGCGCCAGGGCGAGGAGGTCCTCGACGAGGACGCCCATGCGGATTGCCTCCTTCTCGATGCGCTCCATCGATTGCGCCGTCTGCTCTTCGCCCGAGATGGCGCCCATCCGGTACAGCTCGGCATAGCCGCGCACGGTCACGAGCGGCGTGCGCAACTCGTGGCTCGCGTCGCCGATGAACCGGCGCATCTGCTGCACGGTCGCGTCGCGCTGACCGAGGGCCTGATCGATGCGGTCGAGCATCGTGTTGATGGCGGTTTTGAGCTTGCCGACCTCGGTGCGCGGCGAGATGTCGCCCATGCGCTGGCTGAAATCGCCCGCGGCGATCGACATCGCGGTGTTCTCGACCTGCCCGAGGCTGCGGAAGGCGAGCGTCACGAGCCAGCGCGTCGCGAGGGCGCCGGCGAGCATCGTGACCAGCGCGAGCAGCGTGTAGATGCCGACGTAGTTGGCGACGGTCTGGTTGACGCTCGACAGCGGCAGCGCCACCATCTGGGTGTAGTTGTCGCGGACGTCCTCGATCGTGAGGAAGTCGACGCTCGCGTGGAACGTGCCTGACCCGGTCGCGGCGGGGATCGAGAACGGCTCGGTGCCTTTGGTCACGGTCGCCTCGAGTGGGAACGAGTCGGGGAACGCGGGCTCGATGCCGCCGCTGCCGCCGGCCGTCGCGACGAGTGTGCCGTCGGGGGCATACACCGCGATGAAGAACTGCGTCGGCGCGGCATCCTTCTGCACGAACGTGGGCGTGCCGCCACCGTCGATCTCGATGTCGAACAGGGTGCTCGCAAGATCGGCGGGGGCGAGTTGGCGCAGATTGTCGTCGAGGGCGGTGATCTGCGTGTTGCGCAGGAACAGCCCCGTGCCGAATCCGGCCGCGATCAGGCCGATCGCGAGCACCGCGACCGTGACACCGGTGACCTTCGCGCGCAGGCTGATGCTCCGCCACCACAGGGTGATGCGGTCGCCCTTCTTGGCGTGCGCGGCCAGAACGGCTCCCACGGAGAGGCGGCGGCCGCTAGGCCGTCTTGCCGGCCTTCAGCATGTAGCCGAAGCCGCGCTTGGTCTGGATCAGCGGTTCGCTCGAGTACGGGTCGATCTTGCGGCGCAGATACGAGATGTAGCTCTCGACGATGCCGGCGTCGCCGTTGAAGTCGTACTCCCACACGTGGTCGAGGATCTGCGCCTTGCTCAGCACCCGGTTGGGGTTGAGCATGAGGTAGCGCAGCAGCTTGAACTCGGTGGGGGAGAGATCGATCGACACGTCGCCGACGAGCACGTCGTGCGTGTCCTGATCCATCGACAGCTCGCCCGCCTTGATGGTCGACTCTTCGTCGGCCTGCATCGTGCGGCGCAGAATCGCCTGCAGGCGGGCGACGATCTCGTCGAGCGAGAACGGCTTGGTGACGTAGTCGTCACCGCCGGCGTTGAGGCCCTCGATCTTGTCTTCGGTGTCGTCCTTCGCCGTCAGGAACAGGATCGGGGCGGTGTACCCCGCGCCGCGGAGGCGCTTGGTGACGCTGAACCCGTTCATATCGGGCAGCATCACGTCGAGGATGATCAGATCGGGTTCTTCCTCGAGCACGGCCGAGATCGTCTGGGCGCCGTTGGCGACCGCCCGCACCTGGTATCCCGCGAAGCGGAGGCTCGTGACCAGCAGGTCTCGGATGTTCGGTTCGTCGTCCACGACGAGAATGCGCGGTGCCGTCATATGCCCATACTGTCACCGGATGCCATGCAGTTGCTGGATATCGGCCGACCGCGCCGATCAGACGGTCAGGCGGGTGCCGAGAGGCATCCGTGCACAGCACGCTCGACGACCGGCCGCACGGGAGCACCCGGCGCCACCGTGAGCCGGTGCATGATGAGCCCGTTGCCGCACGCGAGCAGCGTGCGGGCGGCGGCGTCGGCATCCGGCATGCCGAGCCGCTGCGCGGCGGCGCGCAGTCCCTCTTCGAACGTGAGCCGCTGCGCGTGCAGCGGGGTCTGCGCGAGCGGCGAGGCATCCAGGAACAGCGTCAGCCGCGCGCGGGTGCGCAGCGCATGCGGCCCGGTCTGGAGCTCGACGGCGCGGGTGATCGTGTCGATGAGGCCGTCGACGTCGAGCGGCGCGCCCGCGCCGAGGGCTGCGGACAGATCGATGCGCTCTTGTTCGGCGATCCAGTCGATGAGTCCCGTGACGAGGGCGGCACGGGTGCGGAACCAGTTCGAGGTCGAGCCCGGCGGCAGCGCGGCTGCGGCATCGACGCGAGCGTGGGTGAGGGCGCGCATGCCGCCTTCGCCGACGAGGGCGACGGCGGCGTCGAGGGCGCGTTCGCGGGTACCGGCCATGGGAACACTATAGGTGTAGTAGCGGGAGAACTACGAACGTAGTAACCTGCGGGCATGGAACACGTCGTGACCGCGCTGTTCGCGATTCAGGCCCTCGCGGGAGTCGTGCTGCTGATTGGATGGTGGCGGCACGGTCGGTCGGTCGCGCCGCGCGTGCTGACCCACGTCGCGCTGGGCCTGGCCGGACTGGTGACGTGGGTGACGTTCACCATCACGGGTGCCGTCGTGTGGGGGTGGATCGCGTTCGCGGCCATCACGGTCGGCAACGGTGTGGGCGACAGCCTCATGATCCGGCGGTTCCGCCGCCAGCGCGGATGGTCGGGCGGCATGTGGAGCGACTACGGCGGCGCGATCGCGGCGGTCTTCAAGGGGCGGATGCCCGCGATCGTGGGCTTTCACGCGCTGTTCGCCGGTGTCGTGTACTTCACGACGCTCGGCGTGTGCATCGGTGCGACGATGGAAGCATGACGCTGCCCCCCGACGCTGCCATCGCCCCCGTTCTTCCTCCCGCCCCGCGCCCGTTGCCCGCCGATGCCACCGCGGGTGGCCTCGCGTTCCACCGACTCGTGTTCGCGCGCCGGCGCAGCGGATGGTGGACGCCGCTGGCGGTCGCGGGCCTCGGACTCGTGTTCTACGTCGCGATGCTCGCCGTCGTGACGGCGCTGATGGTCGTGGTCGCGTTGGCCGATCCCTCGTTCCTCGAGCGCACGCTGGCGCTCGCTGAGAACCCGACGATCGACGTGGCAGATCCCGTCATGCTGGTGTTCCTGCTCGGCACGATCATCCTGATGCTGCCCTCGTACGTGCTGGCGTCGCTCATCGTGAACGGCAAGCGCACGGGACTCATCTCATCGGCGGCGGGGCGCCTGCGCTGGCGCTGGATGCTGCTGTGTGGCCTGATCGCGCTCGTGCTGTCGGCCGTGCTCACGGGCCTGTCGCTGCTGATCCCTGGCGACGAAGCGCCGGCGGCCGAGCCCAACGCGTGGTGGGCGGTTTCGCTCGTGCTCGTGATCCTGCTCGTGCCGCTGCAGTCCGCCGCCGAGGAGTACATCTTCCGCGGCTTCCTGATGCAGGCGATCGGGCGCTGGCTGCGGCATCCGGCGTTCGCGATCCTCGTGCCTGTGCCGCTGTTCGTGCTCGGGCACATGTACGACCTGCTCGGGCAGATCAGCGTCGGCCTGTTCGCCGTCGCGGCCGGATGGCTGACGTGGCGCACGGGCGGGCTCGAGGCCGCCATCGCGCTACACGTCGTGAACAACCTCACGGGATTCATCGTCGGCATCGCGGCGGGCACGAACCCCACCGAGTCGACCACCGGGTGGGTGAGCTTCCTGTGGTCGTTCGTCCTCGTCGGCGGCTACGTCGCGCTCATCGAGTGGCGCCTGGCCCGCAAGCCGCTCGCGCGGACGCTCGTGCTGACGCCGCCGGCGCCGGCGCCTTACGCGGCATTGAGTCCATCCGCGTCCAATATCGTGTAGCTGTAGCCCTGCTCGGCGAGGAAGCGCTGGCGGTTCTGCGCGAAGTCCTGGTCGACCGTGTCGCGGGCGATCAGGGTGTAGAAGCTCGCGGTGTGCCCGCTCGTCTTGGGGCGCAGCAGGCGCCCGAGGCGCTGGGCCTCTTCCTGCCGTGAGCCGAACGACCCCGACACCTGGATCGCGACGGATGCCTCGGGCAGGTCGATCGAGAAGTTCGCGACCTTCGAGACGACGAGCACCGGGATGCGCCCCTCGCGGAACGCGCCGTATAGCTCCTCGCGCTCGTCGACGGGGGTCGCGCCGGTGATCTGCGGCGCGCCGAGGGCATCCGACAGCACGTCGATCTGGTCGAGGTACTGCCCGATCACGAGGATCTGCTCGCCCGCGTGGCGCGCGACGAGGTCGCTGACGACCCCGATCTTCGCGTGCGCGGTCGCCGCGAGGCGGTAGCGCTCGTCGTCGGCCGCGGCGGCGTACTCCATGCGGTCAGAGGCCGGCAGATCGACGCGCACCTCGTAGCAGACGGCGGGGGAGATGAAGCCCTGCGCCTCGATCTCCTTCCACGGCGCGTCGAACCGCTTGGGCCCGATGAGGCTGAACACGTCGCCCTCGCGGCCGTCTTCACGCACGAGTGTCGCGGTCAGGCCCAGGCGGCGCCGGGCCTGCAGGTCGGCCGTCAGCTTGAACACGGGCGCGGGCAGCAGGTGCACCTCGTCGTAGACGATGAGGCCCCAGTCCAGGGCGTCCAGCAGCGCCAAGTGCGCGTATTCGCCCTTCCGCTTCGCGGTGAGGATCTGGTAGGTCGCGATCGTGACGGGCTTGACCTCTTTGGCCTGGCCCGAGTACTCGCCGATCTCTTCCGGAGTCAGCGACGTGCGCTTGAGCAGCTCGTCGCGCCACTGCCGGGCGCTCACGGTGTTGGTCACGAGGATCAGCGTCGTCGTCTTGGTGTCGGCCATCGCGGCCGCCCCGACGAGGGTCTTGCCGGCGCCACAGGGCAGCACGACGACGCCCGACCCGCCCTCGGTGAAGATGTCGACCGCCTTGCGCTGGTACGGGCGCAGCGTCCAGCCGTCTTCGGCGAGGTCGATCGGGTGCGGCGTTCCCGGCGTGTACCCGGCGTGGTCTTCGGCGGGCCAGCCGACCTTGAGCAGCTCCTGCTTGATGTGGCCGCGTGCCCAGGCATCCACCGTGAACACACCGGGCGACGGATGCCCCGTCAGCAGCGGCTGGATGCGCTTGTTCTTCGCGACTTCGGCGAGCACGGCCGTGTCGGTCGCGCGCAGGATGAGGGTGCCCTCGTCGTCGCGCTCGATCACCAGCCGCCCGTAGCGGCCGACGGTCTCGCGGATATCGATCGAGACCGATGCCGGCACCGGAAAGCGCGACCAGCGGTCAAGCGTGCCGAGCATGTCGTCGGCGGTGTGGCCGGCCGCGCGCGCGTTCCACAGGCCCAGCCGCGTGATGCGGTAGGTGTGAATGTGCTCGGGGGCGCGCTCGAGTTCGGCGAAGATCGCCAGCTCGTGGCGGGCGCTCTCGGCGTCGGGGTGGGCGACCTCCAGCAGCACGGTGCGGTCGCTCTGGACGATGAGGGGTCCGTCAGCCATAGCGGACCAGTCTACCGGCGCCGGATCAGGCGGGACTCACGCGGGTGATACTCGACACCGGCAGGGTGCGCTCGACGTCGACGGCCCGGTCGCGCCCGCGCAGGCGCCCGCCGCCGAGGCCCGTCGCCTCGATCGTGAACTCACGCTCGGCGCCGTCGGGTAGGCGCACCGCGACGACGATCGTCGCGCGCGCTCGCACGGCCTGCTCGAGCTCCCGCTCGAGCCATGCGGCATCCGCGTCTTCGCTGCGGGTCGCGCGCAGCCGCGTGACGAGGTCGCGGTACCGCTCGAGCGGGGCGGGGGCCGGCTCGGGATTGGGCGCGAGGCGGTGCCGGTCGAGCGCGCGACGGTTGCCGTCGGCGTCGACGGCGACGACGGGGTAGCGCGCGTCGGCGATCATCCAGAACGCGGTGTCGGCGCTCGCACGGGTCAGCAGCGCTTCGCCGTCGGCGACGAGGCCCAGGGGGCGCAGCGCCTGGTCGACCGCCACCGTGCGCAGCAGCGACTCGTCGGTGCTGATGACGTGGGTGCGGCCCTGCGCGTCGGGGCCGACCTGCAGTGCGCCGTGCCGGCTCGCCGACCGTTCGATCTCATAGGCGAGCGGCTGCGGCAGCCCGGTCAGCGACAGCTCGAGCAGGAACGCGCGCAGCGAATCGGCGGTCTCGCCCGCGGTCAGGGCATCGGCGAGCGTCTCGGCCGTGAACCGGTAGCTGGATGCCTGCGCGCGCGACTCGCGCCGCGCCATCGAGCGCAGGCGCATGTCGAGGTGCGGAGCGAGCGAGCCCGGCGCGATCGCCGTGAGGTCGTTCTGCAGGTACACGCGGTCGACTTCGGGCGGCAGCAGCGCGGCGAGGGCATCGGCGTCGAACGCCCCACCGGTCGCGGCGGGCTGCGCCCACGGCGTGACCGCGCCGGTGCCGTCCACGAGCGCCCAGCGCTGCAGCAGCGCCGCAAGCGCCGCGGCACGCTCGGGCCACGCCGCGTCGAACGGGTGGGCACCGGGCCACTCCGACAGAGGCAGCCATCCGTCGCCGCGGCGGAGCGCCGGCGGCAGGCTGTCGACGAGGGCTGCGGCCACCGCACTCCAGCGGTCGATCGTGCTGCTGTGCAGCCACGCCGTGCCGCGCGCCGTGACGAGCCAGGCGCGGTCGGTGACGGCCAGTAGCCCCGTGCGGTCGGCGATCGCGACGAGATCGTCGGCGGTGGCGGCATCCGACACCGCCCCCGTCTCGATCAGCCGGCGCCGATCGACGGCGCCGAGGGTGCCCGCGCCGATGCGCCCGAGCGGGCTGGTCAGCGCCGCGTGCAGCACGTCGGCGAGCGACGCGGATGCCGTGAACGCGCGCTCCGCCTCGGCGGCGGCATCCGGAGCCGATGCGGGCTCGGGCGCTGGGTCGTGGGCGATCGGAACCGCCGCACGGAAGGCCGTTGCGACCGGCTCCCACGGCGCGCCGTCGTCGGCGAGCAACGCGCGGGAGATGAGTGCGTCGCGGGCGGGGCCGGCGGGAACGTCGGCGCCGTCGATCGCCTGCGCGAGGGCGGCGGCCTCAGCAGCCGTCAGGTCGGCGATCGCACGGGCGAGTGACGCGGGGTCGAGCAGCTGCTCGGCGGCGTCGAACGCGTCGTTCCAGCTCGCGGTGGGGGAGACGTGGCGTGCGTCCAGCAGTTCGGCCAGGGCGCGTTCGTCGCGCGCCGCGAGCTGGTGCGCGAGCGTCCGTGCGTCCGAGCCGGTCACGTCAGCGGCCCTTGCCCGCGCGCGCCTTCCGGATGAAGGTCATGATGAGCACCGTCATCAGGAGGAGGAAGGCGACGATCGGGGCGATGTAGACGACCGCTCCGACGGTCGGCCAGACTCCCGCGCCGAAATCCTCGTGCGTCATGCCGGATGCCGAGCCGATCATGATCGCGACGAAGCACACGACCGACAGGACGAGCAGCCCCAGCGACATGAACGCGAGGATGCGGTCGATCCGGCGGACGGGAACGTCCTCGGATGGGGTCTGGGGCGTGGAAGGGGGCATCCGCACCAGCCTACTGCGTCGGGCCGTTGCCGTAGGCTGGTGTCCTGGGGTGATCCGCCCCCGTTCCACTGCGCCCGCATGCGGGCACGATCAGCGCGAGGTTTGCGATGCCCACCGGCAAGGTCAGGTTCTACGACGACGAGAAGGGGTTCGGCTTCATCACCACCGATGACGGCCAGGACGTCTTCCTGCACGCCACGGCCCTCCCTGCGGGGACGGTCGTCAAGTCCGGCACGCGGCTCGAGTTCGGCGTCGCCGACGGCAAGCGCGGCCTGCAGGCGCTCGCGGTGCGGGTGCTGGATGCCCCGGTGAGCCTCTCCAAGCGCAACCGCCCGAAGCCCGACGACATGGCGATCATCGTCGAAGACGTCGTCAAGCTGCTCGACAAGATCGGCGGCGACCTGCGCCGTGGGCATTACCCGAACGCCGGTCAGGGCACGAAGGTCGCCGCGATCTTGCGCAAGGTAGCCGATGACCTCGACGCCTGAGCCCGCCGACGAGCGTCTGCTCGCGTCGCACGATCTCGCCGTCGCGGCGCTGCACGACATCACGCCGGCGGTGACCGTCGGGCCTGCCGCGGGCTACACCCTCGAAGAGGGCGGCGTGGTCTCGCTGCGCTTCGAGAACACGATGCCCGGGTACCCCGGCTGGTTCTGGACGGTGAGCCTCACCGTCGTCGAAGACGCCGAGCCGACCGTGCTCGAGGTCGAGCTGCTGCCCGGTGACGGCGCGCTTCTGGCCCCTGATTGGGTGCCGTGGGCCGTGCGGCTGGCCGAGTACCAGGCTGCGCAGGCGGCGCTCGCCGCCGAGCGCGCTGAGGCTGCCGGCGACGAGGACGATCAGGGCGACGACCTCGACGATGACGATCTCGATGACGACGATGTCGATGACGACGACCAGGACGATGTCGATGACCTCGACGATCTGGATGCCGCCGACTTCGACGAGGACGGGTCGCCGATCCTGCACGCCGGCGACGTCGACGGTGTCGACATCGACGTGCTCGACGAGGACGCCGCCGACGACGAGGACGACTCCGACGAGGAGTGACCCGCCGAGGAGTGACCTGCCGCAGCTGCGCGAAAACAGGCGATTGCGTCAAAACAGGCAGGATGCCGCGCGGAACGGCCTGTCTCCGCGCGTTTGCCTGTTCTCGCGCGAGCCGCGATCAGCTCGCGCGAGCCGCGGTCAGCTCAGCCCTGGCGCTCGACGGTGTACTCGATGCACTTGATGAGCTGACGCACGTCTTCCGGCTCGATCGAGACGAAGGTCGCGATGCGCAGTTGGTTGCGGCCGAGCTTGCGGTACGGCTCGGTGTCGACGATGTCGTTCGCACGCAGGCTTGCGGCGATGGCCGCGGCATCCACCGTGTCGTCGAAGTCGATCGTGACGACGACGGGGGAGCGGTCGGCCGGGTCGGCGACGAACGGCGTCGCGTACGACACCGAGTCGGCCCACGCGTACAGCGCAGAGGACGATTCGGCGGTGCGGGCGGATGCCCAGCCGAGGCCGCCGTTGCCGTTGATCCACTCGAGCTGCTTGTCGAGCAGGTACAGGGTCGACACGGCCGGCGTGTTCAGCGTCTGGTTCAGGCGCGAGTTGTCGAGCGCGTTCTTCAGGCTGAGGAACTCGGGGATGTAGCGCCCCGACGCGGCGATGCGCTCGATCCGCTCGATCGCGGCGGGCGAGACGGCGGCGAACCACAGGCCACCGTCCGAGCCCAGGTTCTTCTGCGGCGCGAAGTAGTAGACATCCGCCTCGGTGACGCGGAAGTTGATGCCGCCGGCGGCGCTCGTCGCGTCGATGACGGTCAGTGCGCCCTCGTCACCGCGCACGCGCTCGACGGGAGCGGCGACACCGGTCGAGGTCTCATTGTGCGGCCAGGCGTATACGTCGACGCCCTCGACGGCCTCGGCGACCGTGCGCGAGCCGGGCTCGGCCTTGCGCACGTCGGGCGCTTCGAGCCACGGTGCGGCGGCGGCCCCGGCGAACTTGCCGCCGAACTCTCCGAACACGAGGTTCTGCGCGCGCTTGTCGATGAGGCCGAAGGCGGCGGCATCCCAGAACGCGGTCGAACCGCCGTTGCCGGCGATGATCTCGTACCCGTCGGGCAGACGCAGCAGGTCGGACAGCCCCATGCGCACCTGGCCGACGAGGCTCTTGACGGGCGACTGGCGGTGAGAGGTGCCCATCAGCACCGAGCCCGGGCCCGCGAGGGCGGCGAGCTGTTCGGGGCGGATCTTCGAGGGGCCGCAGCCGAAGCGTCCGTCGGTGGGCAGAATCTCGCGAGGCAGCGTCACATGGGCCATGGACCGATTCTAGGGTCGGCGGCACCCGTGGTCACGACCGGTGCCCGTATCAAAGGCTAGGCTGGTGTCATCTTGCTTCACCGTGCATGAGGGCCACATGACCGATCTGATCGACACCACCGAGATGTATCTGCGCACCGTCCTCGAGCTCGAGGAAGAGGGCATCATCCCCCTGCGTGCGCGCATCTCCGAGCGTCTGGGCCACTCGGGCCCGACGGTGTCGCAGACGGTCGGCCGCATGGAACGCGACGGCCTGATCGTCGTGACCGACGACCGGTCGCTGGCACTGACGGATGCCGGGCGCCAGAAGGCCGTCGACGTGATGCGCAAGCATCGCCTCGCCGAGCGCCTGCTCAGCGACGTGATCGGCCTCGACTGGGCCTACGTGCACGATGAGGCGTGCCGGTGGGAGCACGTCATGAGCGAGCTCGTCGAGCGTCGCCTGATCGAGCTGCTGGGGCATCCGACCGAATCGCCGTACGGCAACCCGATTCCCGGGCTCGACCAGCTCGGTGACGTGCCGGCGCACACGTTCGACGACGGCGTCGTCGGGCTCGTGCGGCATCTCAACGAGACGGACGGTCCGATCACGGGCACGATCCGGCGTCTGGCCGAGCCTGCCCAGGTCGACCCGGAGCTGCTGATCCAGTTGCGTGACGCGGGCGTCATGCCCGGGGCATCCGGCGACTTCCGCTTCAGCGAGGGCTACGTCCTCGTGCAGATGGACGGTCAGGACGAAGGCTTGGAGCTGCCGGTCGAGGTCGCCGCGCACATCTTCCTCGTCGACGCCGCGCCGCGCGCCTGACGCGCCCAGACAGGGGTTGGCCGCGCCGCGCGGACCTGGACGTCTCGTGGGAGAGAGCTGGATCGACCGCGGGCAACGTGACATATTCGTTACCTTCCGGTAGCCTCGAAAAGTCCACCTGGCGAGAAGCCCGCCACGGACCGCCGCACGGATTGCCTCAAGGGTTCGTCGTCTGTGCGGTGAAGCCTGTACATCTGTGCCCGACACTGAGTGCCGACGAACCAGCGATCCTCCGCCGCGCGGAGGGCGTGCGGAGGCGCCGGAGGACCTTTGGCTGAAAATTTCGATCCGTCGCACGAGACACCCGAGTCCGATTCGACGACCCCCGCTCTGCGGAGCCGCACGCGACGCCTCGCGAACCTTCGCACCGCCGCGAAGGCTCCCGTCGTCAAGACCACCGCAGTCGTCCGCAGCTCGGCTGCGACCCGCCGCGCCGCGGGCAAGCCGCACCCGATGCGCAGCCTCTTGACGCTCGCCGCCGTCGCGGGGCTTGTGGCCACCGTCGCCGTGCCCGCCGCGGTGTCCGCCGTGGGCAGTGCACCCGCCGAGGCTGCCGTCACGACCGTGCAGCAACTGGCCGCCGACAACGCGCAGTCGCTCGTCGTGGCATCCGAAGCGACTCCTGCCGCGCTTGATCGCGGCAGCTACTCGGCGACGACGCCCGAGGAGATCCAGGCGAAGAAGGACGAGGAGGCCGCGAAGGCCGCCGCCGCCGCCCGCATCGCCGCTGCTTCCACTGCATCGGCCGCCTACAGCGGCGCGATCGCCGAGTCGATCGCACCGGCCGGCTCGGTCGTGCGCCCGCTGACCTCGTTCAACAACTTCGGCACGCCGTACGCCGGCCACAAGGGCACCGACTACATGGCTGACCGGTACACGCCGATCTACGCGATCGCCGACGGCGTCGTGGTCGCCTCGACCGAAGACGGCCCCGGCTGGGGCGTGTACGTGAAGATCGCCCACAACATCGGTGGCCAGAGCGTGACCTCGCTGTACGCCCACATGAGCTACGGCACGCGTCGCGTGTCGGTCGGCGACACGGTCTCGGCCGGTCAGCTGATCGGTCAGGTCGGCGACACGGGCCGCGCCTATGGCACGCACCTGCACCTGGAGATCTACGTCAACGGTGCATGGGTCAACGCGGAGAGCTGGCTGGTCGCCAACGCGGGCTGACGACACGCTTTTCGTCACTCGGATGTCACCGACGTGTCGCATTGAGGTATTAGCCTGTTCCCGACGCTCGCAGAAGTCGAGGGGGAGTCGATGGACATAGCAGGAGCCCGCATCCGCACCATGGATGCACTCTGCCGGTACACCGCCGGCCGCTACGTTCTTCGGCATCGTATGCACGACTGCCGCGGCCTGAGCCGTGGAATCAAGGCGCTGTCTTCATGACAGCGCCTTTTTTCGTGCCTGCCACCCGCTCGACCCCCGCGATCTCACACCGAGAGGCCGCTGAAGCCGTCACGGCCGTTCGAGAGGAAACCGCATGCGCACTCTGGTACTGAACGCAGGATACGAACCACTGGCCGTGGTGTCGTTCAAGCGAGCCCTCGTGCTCGTCATGAACGAGAAGGCCACCGTCATCGAGCGGATCGACGAGAATCCGGTCTGGGGCATCCGAGGTGCCACTGACCGCCCCGCCGTGATCGTGCTCACCCGCTATGTGCGCGTTCCCGGTGCCCGCAGGGTGCCGGTGACGCGTCGCGGCGTGCTGCGTCGTGACGCGCACCGCTGCGCGTATTGCGGGAAGGGAGCGACCACGATCGATCATGTGCTGCCACGGTCGCGTGGCGGGGCGGATTCGTGGGAGAACCTCGTGGCCTGCTGTCTGCGCTGCAACAACGTGAAGGGTGACCGCACGCCGCAGGAGATGGCCTGGGAGCTGCGCTGGGTGCCGCAGCCGCCGCGCGGCACGCAGTGGACCGTGCGCGGCACGGAGCGCTCCGAGCCGTCGTGGGAGCCCTACCTCTCGCTCGCCGCCTGAGCTACCTCCTGAGCGCCGTCTGACCGACCCCCGGCCTGCCAGTGGGCATGTCGGAGGGGGAGCATAGGTTCGACTCATCTGATTGATGGACTAGAACAAAAGTTCTAGTCTGGAGGGATGAGGGCGATCGTGGCGGATGTCGGTGCCGTGCAGGCGCTGCGCGCGCAGATGGAGCGCATGCAGGGCCGGCGGCTGGATGCCCCGGTGCTGCCCGCTCCGCCGGCGCTCGCGGCGCTGCTGCCCGGCGGCGGCCTGCGCGCGGGGGCGTCGTACGCGCTGGGCAGGTCGACGTCGCTGCTGTTCGCGCTGCTGGCCCGCCCTTCGCAGGACGGTTCGTGGTGTGCTGCGGTCGGCATGCCGAATCTGGGCGCCGAGGCGGCTCGGGCCGCGGGTGTCGATCTGTCGAGGCTCGTGCTCGTGCCCGAGCCGGGTGACCGCTGGCTCGCCGTGACGGCCGCCGTCGCCGACGTGCTGCCGGTCGTGGCGGTACGCCCGCCCGCACGGGCGAAGGATGCCGATGTCGCGCGCCTGGCCGCGCGCATGCGCGAGCGCGAGGCGGTGCTGCTGGTGCAGGGGCCGTGGCCGCAGGCCGAGGCGATGATCGACATCGGCGATCCGTCGTGGTCGGGGCTCGGCGACGGGCATGGGCTGCTGGAGGAGCGCGAACTGACCGTGACGGTCACCAGCCGCCGTTTTCCGATGCCGCGCACGGGGCGGGTGCTGCTGCCGGATGAGCGTGGCGAGATCTCGGTCGATCCGCTCACGCGGCCCGTGCGCATGCCCCTGCAGGCGGTGGGGTGATGGCGGCGCGGAGTCTTGTCGTATGGGTGCCCGACTGGCCCGTCGTGGCCCTGGATCGTGACGGCGAAGAACAGATGCCGCACGAGGGGCCCGTCGCGGTGTTCGCGAAGGGCGCGGTCGTGGCGTGCTCGGCCGCCGCACGCGCCGAGGGGGTGCGCCGCGGGCAGCGGCGTCGCGACGCGCAGGCGCGTTGCCCGCAGCTGGAGGTCGTCGAGGCCGATCCGGTGCGCGATCATCGGGCTTTCGCGCCGCTGATCGCGGCGATCGAGGAGTCCGCCCCGGGGGTGCAGCTGATCGCACCGGGGCTGTGCGCTCTGCACGTGAAGGGGCCCGCGCGCTACTACGGCGGCGAGGCGGCTGCTGCGACGGTGATCGCCGGGGCGATCTCGTCGTTGGGGGTGGTCGATGTGCGCGTCGGCGTCGCCGACGGTGTCTTCACGGCCGAGCAGGCCGCGCGCGGGGGCACGCGCGTCACCGATCCGATGCGGATCGTGCCCGCCGGTCGCGCGGCCGAGTTCCTCGCCCCGCTGTCGGTCGCGGTGCTCGACGACGAGCCGGGGATCGCCGATCTGTTCGCCCGGCTGGGCGTGCAGACGCTGGGCCAGGTGGCCGCTCTCGGCGCCGACCGGCTCGCCGAGCGCTTCGGCGCGCGGGGGCAGCGGCTGCACGCCCTGGCATCCGGTCGTGATCCGCGACCCGTGACGGCGCGGACGCCCCCGCCCGAGCTGCACCGCGAGATCTCCTTCGAGCCGCCGGTCGCCCTCGCCGACCAGGTGGCCTTCGGAGTGCGCGTTCCCGCCGAGGAGTTCACGGCGCGGCTGGGCGCGCAGGATCTCGTGTGCACCGAGCTGCGCATCGTGCTGACGGGCGAGCGGGGCGATCGCAGCTCACGCGTGTGGCTGCATCCCGGAGCCTTCGACGCCGCCGCGGTCGTCGACCGGGTGCGCTGGCAGCTCGCCGAGCAGGGTCTGCGCAGCGCCGTGGCAGCCGTGCGGCTCGAACCCGAAGGCGTGGATGCCGCGACGCACCACACCGCGCGACTGTTCGGCTCGGGGCCCGAAGAGCGCGTGCATCATGCCCTCTCGCGCGTGCAGGCGATGCTCGGCCACCAGGGCGTGCTTGTGCCCGAGATCGGCGGAGGGCGATGGCTCGCCGAGCGGCAGCGGCTCGTGCCCTGGGGGGATGCCACGAGTGCCGCCGTGCGCGGCGAAGCCGGTCGACCGTGGCCGGGCAGCCTGCCGGGGCCGCTGCCGACGACCGTGTTCGCGCAGACGGTGCCGGTCGCGGTGCTCGACGGCGACGGCGACATGGTGGCCGTCGACGGGCGCGGCGAGCTGACGGCGGCGCCGGTCGCCTTCGCTGTGGGCGGGCGACGGCGCGGCATCCGGCGGTGGGCAGGCCCGTGGCCGGTCGTCGAGCGCACGTGGGACGAGGCCCGCGCGCGTCGCGCGCACCGGTTCCAGGTCGTCGACGACGGCGAATCCGCCTGGCTGCTCGTCTGCGAAGAGGGCTCCTGGTCGGCGGAGGGGGTGTATGACTGATGGGCTTCAACAACCCGTCCGTGACCTGGGCGGAGATGGAGCGGGTCCTCAGCGGCCGCGCGGCCGAACCCGACGGCGGCGACGGCCCGGCGTTCTCGCGCAAGCGCGGAAAGTACGAGCCCCCGCTGATCGAGCGGCCCGAGGATGCCGTGCCGTACGCCGAACTGCACGCGCACTCGTCGTTCTCGTTCTTGGACGGGGCATCGTCACCCGCCGAGCTCGTTGAAGAGGCCGAGCGCCTCGGCCTGCACGCGCTCGCCGTCACCGACCACGACGGCTTCTACGGCATCGCCCGCTTCGCCGAGGCCGCCGAGCCGATGCAGCTGAAGACCGTGTTCGGTGCCGAGCTCTCCCTCGACACCTGGTCCCCGACCCCGTCGAGGGGCCACCCGACCCCGTCGCGGGCCGGCGTCGCCGATCCCGAGGGCTCGCATCTGCTCGTGCTCGCACGCGGGCAAGAGGGCTACCACCGCCTCGCCGCCGCGATCACCCACGCGCAGCTCGCCGGCGGCGAGAAGGGCCGCCCCCTCTACGACCTCGACGAGCTGGCCGAGCGCGCCGACGGGCACTGGGCGATCCTGACCGGATGCCGCAAGGGACCCGTCCGCCAGGCGCTGGCCGCGGGAGGCCCCGCGGCCGCCGCGGCAGCCCTCGACGATCTCGTCGCCCGGTTCGGGGCGGATGCCGTCGAGGTCGAGCTGATCGACCACGGCAACCCGACCGATTCGCGCGACAACGACGTGCTGGCGGCGCTCGCCACAGGCCGCGGCCTGCCGATCCTCGCGACGAACAACGTGCACTACGCCGTGCCCGAGCGTATGCACCTCGCCGCGGCTGTCGCGGCCGTGCGCGCGAACCGCGGTCTCGACGAGCTCGACGGCTGGCTGCCGTCACACGCGAGCGCGCACCTGCGATCGGGGGCCGAGATGACGCGGCGCTTCCGGCGCTACCGCGGTGCCGTCGCGCGCACCGTGACGCTCGCCGACGAGCTCGCGTTTCCGTTGCGACGCGCGAAGCCCGCGCTGCCGAAGCTGCCCGTGCCCGAGGGGCACACGCCGATGTCGTGGTTGCGCACGCTCGTGTGGGAGGCCGTGCCGCGCAAGTATCCCGAGGCATCCGACGCCGACCGAGCGCGCATCGAACGCGAGCTGTCGGTCATCGAGCAGAAGGACTTTCCCGGCTACTTCCTGATCGTGCACGGGATCGTCACCGAGGCGCGACGCCGCGGCATCCTGTGTCAGGGTCGCGGGTCGGCGGCCAGCAGTGCCGTCTGCTATCTGCTGGACATCACCGCCGTCGACGCGATCTTCTACAACCTGCCGTTCGAGCGGTTCCTGTCGGCGCTGCGCGATGAAGAGCCCGACATCGACGTCGACTTCGATTCGGATCGGCGCGAGGAGATCATCCAGTGGGTCTTCGACACCTACGGGCGCGAGCGCGCCGCGCAGGTCGCGAACGTCATCCAGTACCGGCCGAAGAACGCCGTGCGCGACATGGCGAAGGCGCTGGGGCATTCGCCGGGGCAGCAGGATGCCTGGTCGAAGCAGGTCGAGCGGTGGGACGGGCCTGTTGCGGGAGCCCACGACATCCCCGCCCGTGTGCTCGAGTACGCGAGCGAGTTGATGAAGGCGCCGCGGCACCTGGGCATCCACTCCGGCGGCATGGTGCTCACCGAGCGCCCCGTCGGCGAGGTCGTGCCGATCGAGCACGCGCGCATGGAGAAGCGCACCGTCATCCAGTGGGACAAGGACGACGCCGCCTGGATGGGCCTCGTGAAGTTCGATCTGCTCGGGCTCGGCATGCTCGCCGCCCTGCAGTACTGCTTCGACATGATCGCCGGCGCGACGGGGGAGCAGTGGTCGCTCGACGCGATCCCGAAGGAAGAGGCGGCCGTCTACGACATGCTGTGCCGGGCGGATTCGATCGGGGTGTTCCAGGTCGAGTCGCGGGCGCAGATGGGGCTGCTGCCGCGCCTGCGGCCGCGGGAGTTCTACGATCTCGCGATCGAGATCGCGCTGATCCGGCCCGGTCCCATCCAGGGCGGCGCGGTGCACCCGTTCGTGCGCCGCAAGCTCGGGCAGGAGCGTGTCACCTACGCGCACGACAAGCTGATTCCGGTGCTTGAGCGCACCCTGGGCATCCCGGTCTTCCAGGAGCAGCTCATGCAGATGGGCATGGCCGTCGGCGACCTGTCGGGGGAGGATGCCGATGTGCTGCGCCGCGCGATGGGGTCCAAGCGCGGGATCGAGCGGATCGAGTCGGTCAAGGCGAAGCTGTACGCGGGGATGGAGCGCAACGGCCTCGTGGGCGAGGTTGCTGACAGCATCTACGCGAAGATCCAGGCGTTCGCGAACTTCGGCTTCGCCGAGAGTCACTCGTTGTCGTTCGCGCTGCTCGTCTACGCGTCGTCGTGGCTCAAGCTGCACTATCCCGCGGCGTTCCTCGCGGCGCTGCTGCGCGCGCAGCCGATGGGGTTCTATTCGCCGGCATCCCTCACCGCCGACGCCCGCCGCCACGGCGTCATCGTGCGCCGCCCCGACATCCACGCCTCCGCCGCCGACGCCGCCCTGGAACCCCTGACCCCCGAGCCAGACCCCCTGGCCCCCGAGCTTGTCGAGGGGCCGACCGGTCTCCCCACCTGCACCCACCGCCACCAGCCTCCCGTGCCGCCGTTCGATCCGGATGCCCCCGACGATTCCGCCACGCATCGGCGCGACGGGGCGTTCGCCGTGCGCCTGGGGCTCGCCTCGGTGACGGGCATGGGCATGCCCCTCGCGCAGCGGATCGTCGCGGCGCGCGAAGCCGAGGGACCGTTCCGAGACCTGCGCGATCTCGTCCGCCGGACGGGAGCGACCGAGGCGCAGGTCGAGGCGCTCGCGACGGCGGGCGCGTTCGAGAGCATGGGCGTCTCGCGGCGCGAGGGAATCTGGCTGGCGGGCGATGCCGCACAGGATCGCTCCGAGTTCCTGTCCGGCACCCTCGTGTCGGTGCAGCCACCGCTGTTCGGTGATCAGACCAGCTACGACATCCTCGCGGCCGACCTGTGGGCGACCGGCATCTCGACCGACGATCACCCGCTCGTGCACTACCGGGCGCAGTTGGATGCCCGGGGCGTGCTCACCTCACGCGAGATCCGCACGCACGAAGAGGGCCGGCGTGTGCAGATCGCGGGCCTGGTGACGCACCGGCAGCGGCCCGCGACGGCATCCGGCATCACGTTCATCAACCTCGAGGACGAGCACGGGCTCGTCAACGTGGTCTGTTCGCGCGGCGTGTGGGACAGGTATCGCCGGGTGCTGCGCGATGCGCCGGCGCTCATCGCACGGGGCATCCTGGAGCGCTCTCCCGAAGGGGTCACCAACCTGCTCGCCGACGCATTCGAAGATCTGCGGGTGGGGGTGCCGCACCGCTCCCGCGACTTCCGGTGAGCCTAGACTCAGACTCATGTGCACCAGTGCAGACGACTCCGCCGCGTGGGAGGAGACTGCTTACCTGTTCCGGTCGCCCGCGAACGCGCGTCGGTTACTGGATGCCTACGAGCGTGCGCTGTCGGGCGAAACGGAAAGCCACGCGCTCGATCGCGACCGGTGAGCCCGCTATCACTACTGATCGCTACGCCGACAGCGCCCCCACCCCAGCCCGGTAGCGCTCGGCGATGATCTCGGCGATGCGCGTGTCGGGGGCGAGCGGGCGGGTGACGACGTCACCACCGGCGGCGGCGATGACCTGCGCGAAATACCCGGGCGCGAGCACGTAGCTGGCGATGACGACGCGCTGCGCGCCGGCGGCGCGGGCATCCGCGACGACGTCGGCGATGCGGCGCCCGGCGCCGGCGGCGAAGCCGACAGACACGTCGGCATCCAACCGTGACGCGAGCAGATCTGCGGTCGCGGCCACGTCGACGGCCGCGGCAGGATCGCTCGACCCGGCCGCGGCGAGCACGATCGCATCGCCCGGCTCGGCGCCTACCTCGGCGAGCCGGTCGACCAGCACGTCGGCGAGCAGTTCGTGCGGGCCGAGCGCGGCGGTGGCGACGGCGCGCCCGGGATGCGCGCCGATGGCCCGCGAGATGTCGACGTTCGTGTGGTACCCGGTCGACAGCAGTAGCGGCACGACGACGGCCGAGCCGCCCGCGACACTGCTGTCGACGACGTCTGCGACGGCGGGGTCTTGCACGTCGACGAAGGCATCCACGACGTCGACGCCCGGCAGCAGCTGCCGGACCTGATCGACGAGGGCGAGCACCGCCGCGCGCCCGGCCTCGTCGCTCGTGCCGTGCGAACAGGCGATCAGGGTCGCAGTCATGCGGTCACCTCGTGCTCTTTCAGGTCGAGGCGATAGCCCCGCTTCACGACCGTGCGGATGATGCCCGGCGCCTCGAGCGTCTCACGGATGCGGGCGATCGCGACATCGACCGCGTGCGTGCTCTCGCCCGAGCGGGGCAGCGCGTTCTGCAGCGTCGCGCGCGGCACGACGCCGCCGTTCGCGGCGAACAACTCGCCCAGCACGGCGACCCCCGTGCGCGACAGGGGGATGAACCTCCCGTCGAGCACCGCGCCACCGCTGCGCAGCTCGAGGATGCCCGCGACGGTGTCGGCCCGCGGCGCATGCCCGCCGCCGAAGTACGTGACGACCCCGCGGACGAGCGACCCCAGCCGCCCGCGCTCGGCGATCAGCGGATCGAAGCCTGCGGCCTCGAGGGGACCGGCCGTGATCGGACCGACGGCCGCCATCAGCAAGCGCCCGGCGCGCGATGCCGTCAGCAGCGCGTCGACGGCGTCCTCGCGCACGGCGGTCGCGATCCACTCGGCCGCGCCCGGCGCCGAGGTGAACAAGACGGCGTCGACCTCGCCGGCCGCTGCGGCGGTGACCGAACGGGCGACGGACGCCGGGTCGGCGGGCGGCCCCCACCGGTACACCGTCAGGCTGACGACGTCGGCACCGGCATCCGCGAACAGGTCGTCGAGTCCGTCGGCACCCGATCCGTGGTGTTGGACGGCGACGCGGCGACCGCGCACACCTTCCGCGAGCAGGAACTCGCCGAGCTCGGTCGAGGTCTCTGACTCGGCGACCCAATCGGCGACGAGCCCCGCCTGCTGGATCGCGCCACGTGCCTTGGGCCCGCGGGCGACGATCTGCGCGCCGGAGAGTGCCTCGGTCAGCGGGTCGCGCAGTCCCGCCTCTTCGGCCGCTTCCATCCAGCCGCGGAAGCCCACGCCTGTCGTGACGACGACGACATCGGGGGGAGTCTCGACGAGCGCGCGCGTCGCGGCGATGAGGGCGTCGTCGTCGATGTGCGGCAGGATGCTCAGCGCCGGCGCACGGCGCACCTGCGCGCCGTGCCGCTCGAGGGCAGCCGCGAGCTCGGACGATCGGCGATCGACGGCGATCACGATCGTGCAGCCCTCGAGTGCAGCCGAGAGCGCGGGGCGGTCGGGGGAGGTCACCGGTTCACATCACCTGCCAGCGGCAGCTCGACCAGCTGCGACTCACCCATCAGCAGTCCCGTGCGCGTGACCTCGCCCACGACGACGACGGCGGGGTTGCGGACGCCGGCGTCGGCGGCATCCTGCGCCATGCGCCCGAGCGTCGTGCGGGTCGTGCGCTGCTGCGGCGTATGTCCGCGCTCGACGATCGCGACGGGGCGATCGGGGTCGACCCCGGCGGCCTGCGCCGCGGCGGCGAGCTTCGGCAGGGCGGCGACGCCCATCAGCACGACCGTCGTGACGGCGTCGTCGCCGAGAGCGGCGAGCGTCGTCGCCGAGATGTCGGCCTGTCCGTTGACGAGGTGCAGTCCTGCAGACACGCCGCGGTGCGTGACCGGGATGCCCGCCGCTTGCGGCACCGCGATCGCGCTCGTGACGCCGGGCACGACTTCGGTGGGGATGCCCGCGGCCAGGCACGCGGCGAGCTCTTCGCCGCCGCGGCCGTAGACGAACGGGTCGCCGCCCTTGAGGCGCACGACGCGCTTGCCCTGGCGGGCGTGCGTGATCAGCAACTCGTTGATCTCGTGCTGCGGCACGGGGTGGTGGCCGGGGCGCTTGCCGACGTCGATGATCTCGACGTCGGCGTCGAGCTCGGGCAGGGCGCCTGCAGGACCGAGTCGGTCGGCGATGATGACGTCGGCCTCGGCGAGCAGGCGGCGTCCGCGCACGGTCATGAGGTCGAGGGGCCCGGGGCCGCCGCCGACGAGGTCGACACGGCCGGTGGCGGTGTGCCGACGCCGGCGCACGGGGAACAGCCCCGCAGCCAGTTGCGCGCCGATCGCGTCGCGCACGCGCGCCGTGCGGCGGGGGTCGACGCCGGCATCCGACACGACGCCCACGACGATGTCGCCGGCGCGGGTCTCGGCGGTGAGGCGGGCGCTGCCGTGCGCGCCGTCAGAGGTGTTGACGCAGAAGATGCGGCGCGTCTCGCACCATGCCGCGACGCGCGCATCGACGCGGCGGTCGGCGGTCGCGCTGTGCACGAACCAGGCGCCGTCGAGGTCGTTTTCGCGCACGTCGCGGGCGATCCACTCGACGCGGCCGGCGTCGACGAGCGCCTGCACTTCGGCACCGAGCGCCGGGGCGATGACAGTGACGAGGGCGCCGTCGTCGAGTAGGCGCGGCAGGCGGCGGGCGGCGACGGCACCGCCGCCGACGAAGACGACCTTGCGGCCCGTCAGGCTGAGGCCGAGCATCGTGGTCATGATGCGCCCTCCCATCGGATGAGTACGCGGCCCGCGTCGTCGACCGCGACCGGCCAGCTCTGCAGCGCGTGCGGGTCTTTGCCCTGCGTGTCCAGGCAGATGCCGGTGCGCAGATCGAACACCTGCTTGTACATCGGTGAGGCAACCGTGGGGATGCCCTCCCGCGTGCCCACGATACCGCGCGACATCACGTGCGCGCCGCTGTACGGGTCGAAGTTCGACACAGCATGCACGCGCCCGTCGTGCAGCAGGAACAGCGCGATCTGGGTCTGACCGAGCAGCGCCGCACGGCCCCGCTCGACCTCGAGATCGCTGACGGTGCATAGGGGCATCCAGCCGGCGGGGGCCAGGTCAGCGGCAGCGGATGCCGCGGCGGTGGTTGTCATCGGCGCACCTCCAGAACGGTTCCGGCGATCAGGACGCGCGAGTCTTCGCGCTCGTCCGGCGTCGCGGGGCGGGGCTGTCCGCGCTCGACGGTGTACGCGAGCGAGGGGTCGGGAGTCGTCGGCGCGTTGACGAACGACGCGAAGCGGCGCAGCTTCTCGGGATCTTCCAGCGTCGCCTTCCACTCGTCTTCGTACGCGTCGAGGTGGCGGGCGATCGCGGCATCCAGGTCTGCGCAGATGCCGAGGCTGTCGTCGAAGATCACGGCGCGCAGCCCGTCGATGCCGCCCTCGAGGTCTTCGAACCAGGGCGCCGTGCGCTGCAGCCGGTCGGCGGTGAAGATGTAGTACATCAGGAAGCGGTCGATCGCCTGCAGCAGCTCGACATCGCTGAGGCCTTCGGCCAGCAGCACCGCGTGGCGCGGCGTGAAGCCGCCGTTGCCGCCGACGTACATGTTCCAGCCGGCTTCGGTCGCAATGACGCCGACATCCTTGCCGCGGGCCTCGGCGCACTCGCGCGCGCAGCCCGAGACGCCGAGCTTGATCTTGTGCGGCGACCGCAGGCCGCGGTAGCGCAGTTCGAGCTGCACGGCCATGCCGACCGAGTCCTGCACGCCGTAGCGGCACCACGTCGACCCGACGCACGACTTCACGGTGCGCAGCGACTTGCCGTAGGCGTGGCCCGATTCGAAGCCGGCGTCGACGAGGCGCTTCCAGATGTCGGGCAGCTGCTCGAGGCGGGCACCGAACAGGTCGATGCGCTGGCCGCCGGTGATCTTCGTGTAGAGACCGAAGTCCTGCGCGACCTGGCCGATGACGAGCAGCCCCTCGGGTGTGATCTCGCCGCCGGGGATGCGCGGGACGACCGAGTAGCTGCCGTCCTTCTGCATGTTGGCCATGACGTGGTCGTTGGTGTCTTGCAGGGTCGCGTTCTCACCGTCGAGCACGTGGGTGCCGGTGAGGGTCGACAGGATGCTCGCGAGCGCGGGCTTGCACAGGTCGCAACCGCGGCCGGTGCCGAAGCGGGCGATGATCGCGCTGAAGGTCGTCAGCCCCGAGACGCGGACGGCATCGAACAGCTGGCGGCGCGACATGTCGAAGTGCTCGCACAGCGCGTTGCTGACGGTCGCGCCGGTCTTGGCCAGCTCGGTGCCGACGATCTTCTTGATCGTCGCGACACACGAGCCGCACGCGGCGCCCGCTTTCGTGCACGACTTGATGGATGCCACATCCGTGCATCCCTCGTCGTGCACGGCGTGCCGGATGGTGCCGGCGGTGACCGAGTTGCACGAGCAGACGAGCGCCTCGTCGGGCAGCTCGGCGCTGATCGCGCCGCCGCCCCCTTCGGGCAGCAGGTAGGCGGCCGGGTCGCCGCCGAGGCCGTGCCCGATGAGGGGGCGCAGGGCGCCGTACGACGAGGCGTCACCGACGAGAATGCCACCGAGCAGCGTCTTCGCGTCGTCGGAGAGGACGAGCTTCTTGTAGACGCCGGCGACCGGGTCGGAGTAGACGACGTCGAGGGCGCCGGGGGTCTGCGCGAACGCGTCGCCGAAGCTGGCGACATCGACGCCCGAGAGCTTGAGCTTGGTGGACAGGTCGAAGCCGCCGAACTCCGCCTCGCCGCCGAGCAGGCGGGTGGCGGCGACCTCGGCCATCGCGTACCCCGGCGCGACGAGGCCGACGCACTGGCCTTCGAAGCTCGCGACCTCGCCGATCGCGTAGATCGCGGGGTCGGAGGTGAGGCATCCGTCGTCGATCGTGACGCCGCCGCGGGGTTCGACGGCGAGTCCTGCCGTGCGGGCCAGTTCGTCGCGGGGGCGGACACCGACCGTGAAGACGACGACGTCGGTCTGCGCGTAGTCGCCGTCGCGGAACTCGAGGCCGGCGACCTGACCGGTGCGGTCGGGGTCGAGCCGCGTCGTGATGCTGCCCGTGCGCACGCCGATGCCCTTCGCCTCGATGAGGCGGCGCAGCGCGTCGCCGGCCGGCAGATCGAGCTGGGCCGACATGAGGCGGTCGGAGGACTGGATGACGGTGCACTCGACGTCGAGGCCGCGCAGGGCGCCGGCCGCTTCGAGGCCGAGCAGGCCGCCGCCGACGACCGTGCCGGTGAGCGGCCGGCCGAGCTGTGCCGAGCGGCGCTCGACGAACGTGCGCAGGGCGGCGACGTCATCGAGGGTGCGGTAGACGAAGCACCCCTCGAGGTCGAAGCCGTCGACGGCGAGGCGCGCGGCGTACGAACCGGTCGCCAGCACCAGGCGGTCGTAACCGATGACGCGGCCGGCGCGGGTGACGACGCGGTGCTCGGCGCGCTCGATGCGCACGACCGGGTCGTCGTGCAGGAACGTGACGCGCTCGTCCTCGACGATGCGGCGGTCAAGTGTCAGATCGTCGTCTGATGCGCCGGCGAAGAACGAGGTCAGCGCGACGCGGTCGTACGGATGCCGCTGCTCTTCACCGATGAGCGTGACGCGGAAGCCCGAATCCGCGCGGCTGAGCAGGCTCTCGATGAAGCGGTGGGCGACCATTCCGGCGCCGACGACGACGATGTGCGCGTCGTTCGTGTCACCGGCAAGCATGCGGTCACCGTACGCGGGTGCTGTTTCGCCCAGACCGTCGGTGTGTTTCCGGCTGTTGACGAGGTGCTTCATGACTGCTCCTGACGCGATCTCGATGACGGGACTCAGTGGGTGAGCGCGGGTTCGGCGACCGGCTCTGCGGGGCCGGCGGCCGGGGCATCCTGCACCTCGCCACGACGCAGGCGCCGCTGCGCGCCGCCGCGGGCGTAGGTGAGGTAGAGCGGGATGGCGGTGAAGACGAGGCCGCCGACGAGGTTGCCGAGGACGGTGGGGATCTCGTTCCAGATGAGGTAGTCGCCGATCGTGAAGTCGCCGCCGAGCATGAGGCCCGAGGGGAACAGGAACATGTTCACGATCGAGTGCTCGAAGCCCATGTAGAAGAAGAGCATGATGGGCATCCACATCGCGATGATCTTGCCGATCACGTCCTTCGAGATGAACGCGAGGACGACGCCGGTGGAGACCATCCAGTTGCACAGCACGGCGCGGACGAACAGCGTCAGCATGCCGGCGAAGCCGTGCTCGGCGTAGCCGACGGTGCGGCCTTCGCCGATGTGGCCGATCGCCTCGCCGACGGCGTTCGGCGCGTCGGAGAAGCCGAAGGTGACGACGATCGCCATGAGGACGGCGACGGTGATGGCGCCGATGAAGTTGCCGACGAACACGAGGCCCCAGTTGCGCAGGATGCCGCCGATGGTGACCCCGGGGCGCTTGTCCATCCAGGCGAGGGGTGCGAGGACGAACACGCCCGTGAGCAGGTCGTAGCCCAGCAGGTACAGCATGATGAAGCCGACCGGGAACAGTAGCGCGCCTAGCAGCGGGATGCCCGTGTTGACGCTGACGGTGACGGCGAAGGCCGCCGCGAGGGTGAGCAGCGCGCCGCCCAGGATGGAGCGGACGATCGTGTCGCGCGTGGACAGCATCACCTTCGCGACCCCGGCGTCGATGACCGTGGTGACCAGTTCTGCGGGCTTGACGTAGCTCATGTGGTGCACCCTTCGTGGATTGTCCCGGCCGGATCGCCGGTGTTCCGAAGGTAGAGACGCGATGTTTCCGTGCAGAGCCGCCGTGTGTGTCGGTGCGTAACCTTTTGCTCTCTTGTGGAGGGTGCGCTTTGTGAGAGCCACGGCGTAGCGTGGCGGGATGGCGAATGTGGCAGATTTCTTCATCGAGTCCCTGGGGCGAGCAGGTATCGACCGGATCTGGGGGTTGCCGGGCGATTCGCTCAACGCGTTCACCGACGCGCTGCGGCGCGACGGATCCATCCGCTGGCTGCACATGCGGCACGAAGAGGCGGCGGCGTTCGCAGCCGGTGCGGATGCCGAACTGAACGGCGAACTCGCCGTCGTGGCGGGCTCGTGCGGGCCGGGGAACCTGCACTTCGTGAACGGTCTGTTCGAGGCGAACCGCAACCGCGTACCGGTGCTCGCGATCGCGTCGCACATCCCGTCGGCCGAGATCGGCAGCGGGTATTTCCAAGAGACGCACCCGCAAGAGCTGTTCCGCGAGTGCAGTGTCTACACCGAGCTCATCGGCGATCCGTCGCAGCTGCCGTGGGTGCTCGAGATCGCGATGCGCACGGCCGTCGAGAAGCGCGGCGTCGCCGTCGTGGTGGTTCCTGGGGACGTGTTCTTCCGCGATGCACCGGCCCGGCGCGCGACCGCGCCGATCGCGGCGACCTCGTCGGTCGTGCTGCCCGATGCCGCGTCGCTCGCCGCGGCGGCCGAAGTGCTCAACGGTGCCAAGCGCGTCACGATCCTCGCCGGTGCGGGCGTCGCCGGGGCGCACGACGAGGTGATCGCGCTCGCCGAGAAGCTGCAGGCGCCGATCGTGCACGCGCTTCGCGGCAAGGAGCACATCGAGTGGCAGAACCCGTACGACGTCGGCATGACGGGTCTGCTCGGGTTCGCGTCGGGGTATCGCGCGATGGAGAAGTGCGACGCGCTGCTGATGCTGGGCACCGACTTCCCGTACCGGCAGTTCTACCCCGCGAAGGCGAAGATCGTGCAGGTCGACCTGCGCGGTGAGCAGCTGGGGAGGCGCACGCCGATCGATGTGGGACTGGTCGGGGGAGTCCGCGAGACCGCTGCTGCGCTGGCGCCGCTGATCGATGCCGGGCGCAGCTCGTCGCACGTCGAGGATGCCGTCGAGCACTACCGCAAGACGCGCAAGCAGCTCGATGAGCTCGCGGTCGACGACGGCAAAGCGCCGATCCACCCGCAGTACGTCGCGGCACTGCTGGACGAGCTGGCGAACGAGGATGCCGTGTTCACGGCCGATGTGGGTAGCCCCGTCATCTGGGCGGCGCGCTACCTGAAGATGAACGGCAAGCGGCGGCTACTCGGGTCGTTCCTGCACGGGTCGATGGCCAATGCCATGCCGCAGGCGCTCGGTGCGCAGGCGGAGGATCGGTCGCGGCAGGTCGTGGCGCTTGCCGGCGACGGGGGACTCGCGATGCTGATGGGTGACCTTCTATCGATCAAGCAGAACGACCTGCCGATCAAGATCGTCGTGTTCAACAACTCGTCGCTGAACTTCGTCGAGCTCGAGATGAAGGCGGCCGGGATCGTCAACTACGGCACGACGCTGGACAACCCGTCGTTCGCCGCCGTTGCGGAGTCGGTCGGCATCACGGGCATCCGCGTCGAGAAGGGGTCGCAGCTGCGTGAGGCACTCGAGCGGGCTCTCGCGACCGACGGGCCGGTGCTCGTCGATGTCGTGACGGCGCGCGAAGAGCTGTCGATGCCGCCGTCGATCACCGTCGAGCAGGCGAAGGGCTTCACGCTGTGGGCGCTGAAGACCGTGCTCTCGGGACGCGGCGACGAGCTGCTCGATCTTGCCGACACGAACGTGTGGCGACGGATCTTCCACTGATCTTCACCCTCCGGTGATCGAGTGCCGGCGCGCAGCCCCGGGCCCCCTCCGGTGATCGAGTGCCGGCGCGCAGCGCCGGTGTATCGAGATCAACCACATCTCTCATACGCATACCCAGCCTCGCCCGGCGTGACGAGATCGCGGTCGCGCAGCACGAGCGACGCCGGGCGCCCCGGTGCCGCACACGCCTGCGCGAACGGCACCGTGAGCGTGTCGGGGTACTCGATCGCCAGGACGTGCTCGCCGTAGACCGAGGTGTACGCGTCGCACTCGTCGTAGGCGACGCACTCTTCGGTGACGGCGAAGTCGAACCCGGCGCGGCTGTGCAGCAGCGGGGCATCCTCTGCCGCGTTCTTCTGCCCGGCTGCGAGTCCGGCGTCGTGCGCGGCCGTGACGAGCAGTGTGGCAAGGGCGAGATTGTCGTCGCGAGTGAGCGCGCCGCCGGTGCGCGTGTAGGTGTCGAGGTTGTCGAACTCGACGGCGTCGAATCCGTCGTCGGCGCAGCCGCGGATCCACGGGACGACGACGTCTGCGATGCTCGCTGACTGGCGGGTGTCGAGGATGACCTCGTCGGGCCAGTCCGGGTCGTGGACGAGTGTGTCCTTGTCTTCGTGCAGGAGCAGCGCGTCGGGCCAGCGGTCGAGCTCGCCCGGCTGGGTCTGGAACGCGTTGACGTAGCAGATGTTGTAGAGGCCGTCGGCGGGGGATGCCGCGCGGTCGCGCGCCACGATCTGCACGCCGGCGGGTGGGTCGTACGCTCCACCGAGCTGGTAGTCGAGCGCGCCGCCGGCCGGCGGGAGCGCCGGGGCGTTCGCGTCGGGCGTCGACTCGGTGGCTGCGCACCCCGCGAGCGTGGCGGCGGCGATCGCTGCGGCCGCGAGCGCCGCGGATGCCCTGCGAATCGTGCCGCGGATCGGATGCGCGCGCATGATTCGACCCTAGTGCGGGGTGGCGCGGGGCCGCCGCGGGGCGCGTTTCGCATGCGTTCGTATGATTCCCACAACTGTCACCCGCATGTGGTCAGACCACATTGAGGAGGCGTACAGGGTTTTCTCAGGTAGGGCTCCAGCGGGAGGAGACTCAAGTCATCGAAACGGTGCCGATCACGGAGGCACTGAGAACAACGAGAAAGGTCCACATCATGTCCGCCCCCACTGCAGCCCCGGTTCTTCCGGGCGTCACCCCGGCCGATGCTCCGGTCGCCACCCGTGCCGCGCTGCCGACCGCGATCGCGATCACGCGCATCCTCATGGGCTTCTACTTCTTGTGGGCTTTCCTCGACAAGACCTTCGGTCTCGGTTTCTCGACGCCGGCTGAGCGTGCCTGGCTGAACGGCGGCAGCCCGACGACCGGGTTCCTCACGAACGCGACGACCGAGAGCCCCTTCGCGGGTGTGTTCGCGGCGCTCGCCGGCAACGCGCTCGTCGACTGGCTGTTCATGCTCGGACTGCTCGGTGTCGGTGCGGCGCTGATCCTCGGGATCGGCGTGCGGATCGGTGCGATCGCGGGTGCCGCGATGCTGCTGTTCATGTACCTGGCGGAGTTCCCGCTGACGCTGACGGGTGCCACCAACCCGCTGATCGACAGCCACATCATCGACATGGGCATCATGGCCATCGCGTTCTTCGCGGTCGCTGATCAGCGCATCAGCCTCGCGCCGACCTGGCGTCGCATCGTCGGTGAGCGCACCTGGCTCTGGTGAGTCGCCTCGTTCCATCCCGACGCCCCCGCTGCTCCGGCAGTGGGGGCGTCGGTGCTGTGTGCGCTGTGCCCGCGGGGCGGCCGGTGATCGAGCGCCGGCGCGTAGCACCGACACCATCCGGTGATCGCGTGCCTGCGCGTAGCGCAGACATCCCTCCGGTGATCGAGTGCCGGGTGGAGCCCCGGGTTCCCCATCGGTGATCGAGTGCCGGCGCGTAGCGCCGGTGTATCGAGATCAGGCCTAGAACGGCGGCGGGTCGATGTCGGTCTCGTACCCGCTCGGCGAGATCCACCGCAGCCCATCGAGGGTGCGGAGCAACTGCCAGAGCGTCTCGTCTTTGACGTGATGGTGCGGTTCGCACAGCGGCGCGAGGTTCTCTTCCGAGGTCGTGCCGCCGTCGGCCCACCGTTTTCGGTGGCCCATGTCGCAGTTTTTGGCTCGACGAGTGCACCCGGGGAAGACGCAGGTGGGATGTCGCACCGTGAGCAGCCGCCTGAGGTCGGCCGGGACGCGATACGAGCGGCGTTCGACGTCGACGACGGTGCCGGTGAACGGGTGGGTGAGCACACGCGTCCAACTCCTCGCGCCCGCAGCGAGCTGTTTGGCGGTGTCGAGGTCGATGGGGCCGTATCCGTCGAGGATCGCGGGCTCGTCGGAGTGACCGAGCAGCGCGAGGGCCGGGATCGTGATGTGCACGGTCGCGGCCGGGGTGCCTGCGGAAGCGTCAGGGTTGGTCTCGGGGGAGCGGGTGAGCAGATCGACGAACGCGTCGGCGCGCAGTTGCGCGCGCGTGCGCGTTTCACCCGGCGCGGCGGCGAGGTGGTCAGCGAGGTCGGCGAGGTGCTGGTCGACCGAATAGGCGTCGGCCGCGGGCACGTACGCAGAGACGAACGCCATCCCGTCGAAGTGGGCCTCCACGTCGACGCGCCGGCCCGTCGCCGCGCGCTGGTGCCGCTCGGTGAGCGACTCGGGGTGTGCGCGCTCGCGTGCGGTGCGGGCGCGCTGCCGGAACCGCCCCGGCGCGAGGCGGGTTGCCGGTTCGCTGATCGCGTCGTCGAACACGGCCCACACCTCTGGTGCGTCGTCGGGCAGGGACGCGGCGATCTGTGCCGTGATCGCCATGTTCTGCTCTGACACCGATCCGGCGAGGCAGGCCTCCCACGTGATCGGCGTGCGGGTGGAGAGCACCTTCGCGCGGTACGCGCGCGAGCGGACCTGGTTGTCGGTCAGGTGCACGCGTGCGCCCACGTCGGCTGCGGCGGCGCGTACTGCGAGATCGCGACGGTCTGCACGGACGTCTCCGACCGAGCGGCCGCGAGGGTCGCGCCATGCCGGGTCGAGGGTGGGGTCGGGCCCCACCCAGGCATCCGGTGCCGCGGCGGCATGGACAAGAGTCGCGTGGAATGCCGCGTCTTGCTGAGCGCACAACGCGCGCGCGGCGCGGGCTGTGCCCTCCACGTCCAGCAACGCATCGACATAGTCCTCGGCTTCGGCCGGGGTCCAGTCGGGCGGGCAGAACGCGTCTTCTTCGTCGACTCCGCCAGCGAGGGCCTCTGCTGCCCGCGCTTCGAGGTGCGCCGTCCGCAGCTCCGGATCACTCCACAACACATCCCCGGTAGGGTCTGCCGTCGTGAAGAAGCTCATACCCTGCACGTTACGCGGGGCCTCCGACATCGCTATCCGGCGGCGGTGGACACCCGGTCCCGGTGTCCGCGCCGACTAGACTCGATCGCGCCTGCCTCTGTAGCTCAGTGGAAGAGCCACTGCGTCCTAAGCAGCGGGTCGGGGGTTCGAATCCCTCCAGGGGCACACTTGTTTTTCGCTTCTGACCTGGGATTTATCCCGTGGTCGGACCACTCGAAAACCGCTTTTGCCCGCTTTTTGCCCGCATTTGAGAACACTATGAGTCGACGACAGTGGTTTGCGGAGGGCCTCTTTTGACGTCTCAGAGCGTCGAAATCGAGCGTTCCGCGCGGCCGCGAGCCTCGTCGAAAGCTGAGCAATCTGCTCTGCGCGGTCACTGCGGCCGGGGGTAGCGGGTCTGCGGGCCGGTCGGCAGAGGCACGAGCGGCATGGCGTCGTTGAGGCGCGACGCGACGGCATCCAGATCGTCGTCGAAGAGGTCGGCGTAGGTATCGAGGGTCATCGCTGCTGACGCGTGACCGAGCATCCGCTGCACGGCCTTCACGTTCGCGCCCGAGCTGATCGCGAGTGAGGCGGCAGTGTGGCGCAGGTCGTGCGGCGTGAGCCGCGGGATCGACGGATCGATCGCCTGCGCCCGCTTCACGGCGTTCGCGAACCAGCCCTGGCTGCCCGAGTTGCGCATGTGGTGCTCGCCGTCGCCGAAGAGCAGCCCCTCGGGGCCTTTGCCGGCGCAGGCCTGCTCGATCATCGACGCGAGGCGGTCGGGGTAGGGGACCGAGCGCGACTTGTGCGTCTTTGGCGTTCCGACGTGGATCTCGTAGCCGATCATCACCGCGTTCTCTTCGATGATGAAGCGCTTGCGAAGCCGGTTCACCGCACGTACCCGCAGTGCAGTCGCCTCGCCCCAGCGCAGGCCTGTGTAGGCGAGCGTCAGGACCATGGCCGGGTGCGCCGAGCACGCGGCGAGGGTCGCGACCTGGTCGTGCGTGAGGTAGACGCGGCGCTTGCCCGGCCCCCTTCGCGGGAGGTTGCGGATCTGGCGGGCGGGATTGGTCGCGAGTCGTCGGTCATCGATGGCGACGTCGAGGATGCCGGCGAGGACGCCGAGCGCCCGGATGACGACGGTGCTCGATTTCTCTGTCGCGAGTTCGGACACCCAGTCCTGCACTTCAGAGCGCCGGATCGTGAAGATCTCGCGGTCTCCCCAGACGGGAGCGACGTGGTTCTTCCATGCCCGCTCGAGGGTCATGTAGTACGAAGGCTTCGACATCGGCGGCTGCTTGGAGCGCAGCCAGCTGTCGGCAAACATCCGGACCGGCACCCGCGACGCTGCGGGATCGATGTACTCGCCCTTCGACTTCGACACCGTGACCGAGGAGAGGTACAGCTGCGCGTCGCGCATCGTCGTGAAGCCGCGCTTCTGCGTCTCGGTCCGATCCGGCTTGTAATAGCGCACGCGGTAGCGGCGGCCCTTCGACGTCTCGTACGAGGTGATGGTGCCCATCTCTGGCCTCCGCTCGCGGGTGGTTGATCACCAGTGTGGGGACAGTGTCGGACACTGGGCGGGCGACGTCAACGCGGGCGACGGACGATGTGGGTGGTTGTCGGCGACCGTAGTTGACTGAAGTCTGAGAGAGCAGGTCTCAGCCCCTATAGAGGCGTCCAGTCCTCGGATGTGGTGTATGGGTGGTCGTGTGATTCCTCATGTTGGGTCCAGGCCATGAATGCTCGGAGGTCGGGTTCGATGGGCCCCGGACGCCCGCCCGATCACAGCCGGTCGATCCAGGTGTCTTCCTCGCGGTCGTCCCACGAATTGCCTGTGCGGGTCTTGCCAGCATCGCGCACGCGAGCAGCGAGGCGCTCGCTCAGGCGATGCGCCGTTGCCGCGGTGAGCTCCGCGACGGACGCGATCGTCGTCCCCGTGAGTTCCTTGACGACGGCGAACTGGTCGCGCGCAGTCGTGACGCCGAGCTCACCGAAGAGTGCACGGATCTTGGCGCGCTGAGCGGCGGACATCATCGGCGCGGCCGCCGGCGGGGGAGTGGGACGCTCGTCGACGTCAGGCTGCGACAGGTCGAATAGGGAATCGCTCGCGTCGCTCACAGGACCGTCAGTAGCTGTCGCGCGACGGCGGTGCCCAGAGGGATCGGCACGGCGTTGCCGATCTGGCGTGCGATGGCAGTCTTCGAGCCGACGAACTGGTGGTTCAGTGGGAAGCCCTGAAGCATGGCCGCCTCATAGTGGGTGATCGCGCGGTTCTTCGTCGGGTGCAGGTAACGGCCCTTCTCCGGCTTGAAGAACTCCGTTCGGATCGTCACCGACGGGCGGTCGAGATGCAGTCGGCCCATGACATCGCCTGAGCCGGTCTTGTGCTTCTTCCAGCACTCCGGCAATCGTGACTCATCGATGTTGAACCGGTTGCCGCCCGCAGGAATGTCCTCGAACCGCTCCAAAGACTTCGTCGTATAGTTGCGGCTCCAATGAAGCTCACGCGGGGTGAAGGCCCCGGCGAAAGTCTTGCCCGCGAAAATCATGGACTTGGTGTCGAACACGTCGTCCCTGTCGGGATCTACCGGGATACGCGCAAAGACGTCCTTGACCCACTCGTAGCGCTGCAGTCCACCGGTGCCTTCGGAGTTGTGCGTGGGCTCCGGCAAACCTGGGAAGGGGAGATCCCGCCTGTATCCAATGAGCACCGCTCGCTTACGGGACTGCGCGGCACCGAAATCTGCCGAGTTCAGCACACGGTGCTGGAAGTGATAGTCCTCAAGGAACTCGCCCGGCTCGGTGGCCTTGTGGAAGTCCTGGAACTGACGAGACTTCTCGAAGACTGCGACGTTCTCTACGACGAAGTACTTTGGCTTCACTGCGAGAATCGTGCGCGCGTATGAGCGCCACAGCTCGTTGCGGTGGTCCTCTTCCTGTCGCTTGCCGAGCGTGGAGAATCCTTGGCAGGGTGGGCCGCCGACGACGACATCGATGTCTTCGGGCATCGTCGCGGTGTCGAGCCACTCGTCGATGCCTCCTGCGAACACGACACCGTCACCGAACGTGGCCTCATACGAAGCGGCGGCGGCGAGGTCTTTCTCCACCGCTGCGACACTGACGAAACGCGCAGAGGCCTTGTGAAAGCCAGCAGTAAGCCCGCCGGCTCCGGCGAAGAGATCGAGTACCCGGATGTCGTCAGCCACGGTGCCCAATCCTAGCCGGCCGCGGCGGTCGCGCCGCCGCACCTAACGTGGTGTCGCACGTCCTCAAACGAGCTGCGGAAGGAACATATCTCATACTATCGAGACTAGATACTCCCTCCGACATTCATGCATAAGTACGATATCAGGGGGACTGAAGGTACTCCCTCAAGTCAAACGCGGGCGCGATCTCCTCGAGTCTGGTCAGCGCCTTCTTCTCGATCTGGCGGATGCGCTCCCGCGTGACGCCGAAGTGATCGCCGATCGTGTCGAGGGTCTGCGCGTCCTTCCCGTCGAGGCCGAACCGCAGCCGGAGGATTTCGCTGTGCTGCTCGGGCAGACTGCCCAAGACCGTGGCGATGCGGCGAGGTAGTTCCCGCGTCGTAGCGACGTCGTCGGGCCCGTAGGCCTCGGTATCGACGACCTGGTCTGCGAGTGTGCCCCACTCGACCGTGTCATCTCCCGCATCGATCGCCCGCTGATAGTCGAGGGACAGTGGCGGATACATGTTGTCGATGATCGACCGCAACGCCTTCGGTGCTTCCTCGACTTGCGCTGCGACAGCCGATAGCCGCTGCTCGATGGTGCCGGTCGATTCCTCCCACGCTTTCGCGACCTTCGGGAGCTTCTCGACAATGTGAACAGGAAACCGTATCAGCCGGCTTTGATCGGCCATCGCCCGGGTCATGCCTTGTCGGATCCACCACGTCGAGTACGTCGAGAACTTGTTCCCGAGCCGATAGTCGAACTTCTGGACCGCACGGTGGAGACCGATGTTGCCTTCCTGGATGAGGTCGAGCATTTCCATCCCACCACCGAGATGCTTCCGCGCGATCGAGATCACGAGCCGGAGGTTCGCTTCGATCATTGTCTGCATCGCGTGCTCGCCGTCGCGAACGAGCATCCTCAACTCACGCGGGTACGAGCGCGGATGATCAGTGGGTACCAGCGTACGCAGGCGCTCGGCCGCGAGAACGCCGACTTCGATCCGTCGAGCGACCTCCACTTCCTCGTCAGCGCTGAGGAGTGGAGCACGGCCTGCCCGAGCCATGTAGTCCTTGACGGGGTCCTCGTCGACGTGAACGTTCGCGACAGCCGGGTCTCCCAACGGCTCATCCTGGTCCGCGGTGTGGATGATCGTCGTGCGGATCAACGCGGGCGGCTCTTCGCCTGCCGATTCGTCCGCCAGGTCGGGTGGTGCGTTCGGTTCCGCGTCCTCGGATAAGTCTCGCGCGATCTCCTCGGGTTCGTTCTCGCCCCCGTCCGCAACAGCGGCGGAATCCGGTGCCACAACTGAGGCCGATACCGCTGCGGCGAACGCCGCGTGCACCACGTCTAGCTTCCGCCGGGTGTGCTCCGCGAGCCATTGCTTGCCGACATGCGGCTCGAGCAGGAGGAACAGGCTCGTCTTCAGCAGCTCGAGATCCGACCGCGCTGCGAGCGAAGGAGCGATCCTTACGATGCCCGTGCCCGGCTCGAACGCGTACAGCGCCCCCGGCGGTACAGCTTCAATCACGAAGCTCAGTGCCGGATCCTCATCACGCACACCGATTGTGCTCGTCACGAGCGGCAGCAATCCATCGGGCGCTCCGTCGCCGGGGCGTGCGACAGGCTGCGCTTTGAGCTCATGCTTCTGCGAATTCGTCCAGACCTCACGCAGCTCGGCGAAGTACCCGTTGAGCGTGAAGCCACCCTCGTGTGCGCTCTCGAGCGCCTGCACTGCGGATGGTCGCAGTACGACGCCGCGCTTCTCGGCGTTCATCGCGATTGCGCAGCGCGCGTCGTCGTCGAACTCGAGGATCACGCGGCCCAGTTGCAGCGCATCCGATCTCTCGGCAAGCCCGAGCCAGCCGCCCGCCTGCAGCAGCCGGTTGTTCCGGTACACGTAGAGCCCTTGCCAGTGTGCCCGCGATCGGCCCAGCATCCGAGCACTCGGGGCCTCCACCCCAGGCGGCAGGACGAAGAAAAGTGCAGAGATCGCCCCGCCCGTCGACGGAGGCACCGACAGCGCTCGCGGGTAGCCAGCGGCGCCCCACTGCTCGAATGCGAACGGGTCGACGGGTTTCACTGCGCGAGGCGGGCCCGACTCCGCGGTCGTCTCGTCCACCTCCTGGATCTCGATCCGCAGACCGTCATCGGCGAGCAGGCGGTGGAACGTCATGCCCAGCGAGTCGCGCAGCGAAGTGATCATGGTCTCGAGCCACTTCCGGCGCGCATGCCACCCCGTCGCCTCCGAGACGCTCTCCAACCCGTACCACTCGATGAGCGTGCCCGCGTCGGTGTCAAACCCGCGCAGCCGCAGTACATTCGCCGCGGCTGACGCGGGAACCACCTCGGCCTGGATCTGCGGACCGGACTGCTCACGGTGAAGTCGCATCCCGGCCGCTGGCGCGAACCCCGTGCTAGAGAACACTGCGAGCATTGTCGCCTGGCTCATGGACGCGGCCTTGAGCCCGACGCCGAAGTGTCCGAGCTTGCCCGTGCCCTGCTTCTCGGATCCGCCGAGCGCCATCGCGTGTTGCAACTGGTCGCCGGTCATGCCGCACCCGTCGTCGCGGATCCGCACCGACTTCACACGGGCGTCCTTCGTCACGAACTGGACGCCGATGCGCGTCGCACCGGCATCGATGCTGTTGTCGACGAGGTCGGCGATGGCGGAGGCCAGGTCGTGCCCGCGACCGATGGCCGCAAGGATCGATGCGTCGGGTTGCAGCTCCACGGTGACCGGCGTGGTCGTATCCGCATCGTCTGCGTCGGCGAGGTACGTCATGGCTGTGATCGTACGCACAGCGTCGGACATGCCGGACCCTACAACGCCGTGCGAACGAAGCCGTGTCCATGCGATAGAAAGGAAGAGTCTCTGGCCGGAGAATGCTCCACCCGTGCACGACGGCCGCTGGTACGTGTCTGGGGAGTCTGGTGTCCAAGAAGAAGCTGATCGAGGTCGCGCTGCCGCTCGAGGCGATCAATGCGCAGTCCGCGCGCGAGAAGTCGATCCGTCACGGGCACCCCTCGACGCTGCACCTGTGGTGGGCTCGTCGCCCGCTCGCGACCGCGCGCGCCGTGCTCTTCGCGCAGCTTGTCGACGACCCGGGCGAGAACCTCGACGAGTACCGCGCCGAGGCCGAGAAAAGCGGCGTTGAGGACGCTGCCGCGCACGCCGCCGCGCGCGTCGACGCCGAGCGCGAGCGTCTGTTCGACCTCATCACTCGGATGGTCGACTGGGACAACCTCGGCGACGAGGCTCTCTTCGACGAGGTGCGCGCAGAGATCCGCCGCTCGACCGATGGCAACCCGCCCGCCATCCTCGATCCCTTTGCTGGCGGTGGGACGATCCCGCTCGAGGCGCAGCGGCTCGGACTCGAAGCGCACGCGAGTGACCTCAACCCGGTCGCCGTACTCATCAACAAGGCGCTCATCGAGATCCCCCCGCGTTTTGCCGACCGCCCGCCCGTGTTCCCTGGTGCGGAGGGCACCCGCACTCACTGGCCGAAGGCGACCGGCCTCGCGGATGACGTGCGCCGCTACGGCGAATGGATGCGGGACGAGGCGCAGACGCGCATCGGACACCTCTACCCGAAGGCGCGCCTCGACGACGGCACCGAGGCGAACGTCATCGCCTGGATCTGGGCCCGCACCGTCACCTGCCCCAATCCCGCCTGCGGCATCGAGATGCCCCTCGTTCGCTCGTGGTGGCTCGGCAAGAAGAAGGGCAAGGAGGCGTACGTCGTCCCCACCGTCGTCGACGGACGGGTGGAGTACTCGATCGGTCACGACCCGAAGGATGCCCCGACGAAAGATGACGACGGCACTGTCGGCAGGCTCGGTGCAACTTGTATCGGATGCGATTCTGCCGTCCCGCTGAAGTACATCCGGGCGCAAGGAAAGTACCACGGACTGGGTACGCATCTGATGGCGATAGTCGCAGAAGGGAAGCGGCAGCGCATCTATACGGCGCCGACGCCCGCCGACGTCGATGCGGCCTCGGTGCCCGTGCCCGTCGATGTCCCGCTCGGAGACCTCGCCGCCAACCCGCGCGATTTCAAGACGCCCAACTACGGCATGAGCACCTTCGCGTCGCTGTTCACGAACCGACAGCTGACGGCGCTGACGACCTTTAGCGACCTCGTCGGCGAAGCGCGCGAGCGGGTGCTGCAGGATGCCCTGGCCGCAGGCCTCGACGAGGGAGACCGCCTCGAGCAGGGCGGCTCCGGCGCTGCCGCCTACGCCGACGCAGTCGCCACCTACCTGGGATTCGCGATATCCAAGTCGACTGACTACCAGAATGCGCTCTGCTCGTGGCGGAGCGATCCGAAGAACGAAGGTGTTGGTCATCTCTTCGCGCGGCAAGCAATCCCAATGATCTGGGACTTCGCGGAGGGCGCCCTTCTCGGTGAGGCAGCGGGCACGGTGTCCCGTCAGATCGGCAATGTGGTTACGACACTAGAACGGCTGCCAGCGCGGACAGCCGGGGTGGCTGTGCAGCAGGATGCGGCCAACCGGCCGTACGCGGGTGTGCTGATATCCACGGATCCGCCGTACTACGACAACATCGGTTACTCGGACCTGTCGGACTTCTTCTACGTCTGGCTGCGCCGCTCGCTGCGTTCAGTGCAAGCGAAACTGACCCAGACGATGCTCGTTCCCAAGGCAGATGAATTGGTCGCCAATCCGTATCGCCACGGTGGCAAGGATGGTGCTCGATCGTTCTTTGAGGACGGCTTCGAGCACGTTTTCGAGCACGCTCGCGAGACGGCGACGGACCAGTTCCCGATCACGGTGTATTACGCGTTCAAACAGTCCGAGACGGACGCGAGTGGAACGGCCTCGACGGGATGGGAGACCATCCTCGGCAGCATGGTACGCGCAGGGTGGACCGTGACGGCGACCTGGCCGGTGCGCTCCGAGCTCGGCAACCGCATGATCGCGTCGGGAACGAACGCGCTGGCGTCCTCGATCGTGCTCGCGCTTCGCCCTCGTCCCACCGACGCGCCGATCATCGATCGCCGCGGAGTCCTCGCCGAGCTGAAGGCCACGCTTCCCGAGGCGTTGCGTGATCTGCAGCAGGGCAGCGTCGCACCGGTCGACATGGCCCAGGCCGCGATCGGTCCCGGCATGGCGACATTCTCGAGGTATGCGCGCGTTGTGGAACCGTCCGGCGAAGCCATGAGTGTGCGCGACGCGCTGCGTGCGATCAACGGCGTGCTCGATGAGGTGCTCTCCGCGCAGGAGGGCGACTTCGACGACGACACACGCTGGTGCGTGGCGTGGTTCGAGACGCATGGCTTCGACGTCGCCTCGTACGGCGAGGCCGAGACCCTCGCCAGTGCAAAGAACGCGTCAGTTGCTGCCCTCGCGCGCGGCGGGGCGGTCTCCAGCGGCGGCGGCAAGGTGAAGCTGTTCTCCCCGGAGGAGCTCCCGGCCAGCTACGACCCGCGCACCGACGATCGCATCTCGCTCTGGGAGGTCGTGCTGCACATGGCGCGTGCCCTTTCCGCGCAGGGCCTCGACGCCGCCGGGCGCATCCTGGCAGGCGCCGAGGCGCGCGGAGTCGACACCGCGTCGGCGCACGAGCTCGCCTACCTCCTCTACTCGATCGCTGAGAAGAAGGGCCTCACCCAGGCGGGCATCCTCTTCAACACGCTCGGGTCGTCGTGGCCCGAGGTGCGAGCCGCCGCGGCATCCGCAGCCGAGAAGCCCGAAGCGCTCGACGCACCCACCCTTGACTTCGACGATCTGGAGGCATGACGTGGCATCCAACCTCGACCGCGTGGGCGGTGCGCTCGACATCCTCGCCGCAGAGCTCGAGCCGTTCGTCGCGCGCGTGCTCTCGCCGCACCTTCCCGCCGGCGCGCACGACTGGACCCTGATCCTCGCAGCGAAGGACGACATCGCAGGCAAGGAGTACTCGCCCGCCGACCCGCAGGTGCAGCTGCGGGTCATCACCGAACCGCTCGGCGCGCTCAAGTACGCCTTCAACGACGTTCTCTCGCGCGCTGAGCAGAACCTCGCCAGCGAGACGCGCGCCGTGCGCGACTCGTGGGCGCACCGGAAGCCGTTCAGCGCCGACGACGCCTACCGCGCGCTCGACACGATCGAGCGCCTGCTCCGTGCGATCGGGTCGGGTCCTGCGGCCGACCGTGTGCGGAAGACACGTCTCGACGTGCAGCGCTCGGCCTACGCCGATGAGACTCGCCGTGACACCCGGTCCTCCTCAGGAATGCCCGGACTCGCGTCCTCCGAGCTCACCCCATGGCGCGATGTCCTCCAGCCACACGCCGATATCGCGGCCAATGACTTCGCGCGCGCGGAGTTCGCGGCTGACCTGTATCAGGTCGCCACCGGTGCCGAGGCATCCGTCGACTACAACGACCCCGTCGAGTTCTTCCAGCGGACCTTCCTCACCGAAGGTCTGAAGAACCTGCTCGGCATCGCCGTGCGACGCCTCGCGGGCGACATGAACGCTGCGCCGGTCGTCAACCTGCAGACCGCATTCGGTGGTGGCAAGACCCACTCGATGCTCGCGGCCTGGCACCTGTTCAGTGGCCGCCCACTGGCCGACTTCCCGCAGGGCGTGCAAGACGCGGTCGCCGCGCTCGACGTCAACCCCGCAGCCGTCGCGCAGGACGTGCGCCGCGTCGCGATCGTCGGCAATGAGCTCTCTCCCGGCCAGCCGTGGACCAAGCCCGACGGCACCGAGATCCGCACGCTGTGGGGCGAGATCGCCTGGCAACTGGGCGGTGCCGACGCATACGCCCTCGTCGCCGAGGCCGACCGCACTGGCACCAATCCGGGTGCCGCGATGCGCACCGTCATTGCACAGAACTCGCCGTCGATCATCCTCATCGACGAATGGGTTGCCTACGCCCGCGGGTTGTACGGACAGGACGACCTCGTCGGCGGCACCTTCGAGACGCAGTTCACCTTCGCCCAGCAGCTCACCGAGGCCGTCAAGTCGGTACCGCAGGCGCTGCTGCTCGTCTCCATCCCGGCATCCGACATCCGACGCGATGATGACGCAGCTGTGGCATCCGATCTCGAAGTCGGCGGTGCGCACGGCCGTGCAGCGCTCGAACGCCTGCAGAACGTCGTCACCCGCGTTGCGCAGCCGTGGACGCCCGCGAGCAGCAACGAGTCGTTCGAGATCGTGCGGCGCCGGCTCTTCCGCGAGCCGGACGCCGCCGCTCAGCGACGGATCGACGCGACCGCAAAGACGTTCGTCGAGTACTACCGCCGCAGCGTCGGGGAACTCCCCGCCGAGACGCGCGAGTCGTCGTATGAGGATCGCATCCGCAGCGCCTACCCGATCCATCCCGAGCTGTTCGACCGACTCTACGGCGACTGGTCGACGCTGGAGAAATTCCAGCGTACTCGCGGCGTGCTTCGCCTCATGAGCGCCGTCGTGCACGCCCTACACGCTGCCGGCGACGACTCGCCGCTCATCATGCCTGGGTCCATCCCGCTCGACTCGGCCGCGGTGCGCGACGAGCTCACTGGCTACCTCGACGACGGCGACCGCTGGAAGTCGGTCATCGAGAGTGACATCGACGGGACCAACGCCACGGCGGTGCTCGTCGACAAGGAGAAGCCGCTGTTCGGCGGGCGCGCGCTCACCCGGCGCATCGCGCGGGCCGCCTTCGTCGGGTCGGCGGCGACCCTCGGCGCCAATCACAAGGGCGTCGAGCGCAAGCGGATGTTCCTTGGCGTCGCTATGCCCGGCGACACCATTGGGAACTTCGGCAGCGCGCTGCAGCTGCTCGGCGAGCGTGCGACCTATCTCTACGCCGAGGGCGACCGCTTCTGGTTCGACCTCCAGGTCTCGCTCAACCGCACCGTCGCGGAGCGCGCGCAGTCGTTCTCGGAGGCCGACGTCGCAGCCGAGGTCATCGGCCGCATCCGCCGGCATCCGGGGCATCCCGGCGCATTCGCCGACGTCGTCTTCGCACCCGACGATTCGGCAGACGTCGCCGAATCCGAACGTGTGCGCCTCGTCGTGGCGGGCCCACAGCACGTACACGACGGCAAGAGCTACGAGTCGAAGGCGCACGCTTTCACGCGCGAGCTCGCGTCGACCAGGGGGAACGCCCCGCGCCAGAACGTCAACACCGTCGTCGTGCTCGCTCCCGACCAGTCGCGATGGACCGATCTCGAGCAGTCTGTTCGCCAGTACCTCGCCTGGCGGGGCGTGCATGAGTCGCGAAAGACTCTCGACCTCACGCAAGGTCAGGCAGAGACGGCGCAGAACCGTGTGACGACGTTCAACCGCACTGTCGACCAGCGCATTCGTGAGACGTGGATCTGGGGGCTCTATCCGCAACAGCCGCAGGCGAACGAGCCGTGGACGACATCCCAGATCAAGGCCGACGGCGCCACCGAGTCGGTGATCCGCACGGTCGGCGACAAGTTCGAGAAGAACGACATCGTCATTGCGCATTTCTCGATGCAATCGATCGCGATCGAACTGCAGAACGTGCTGCGAAGCAGATGGAACGCTGGGCGCATCAGCATCGGCGAACTGTGGGAGTTCCACTCGCGGTATCCCTACCTCGCCCGGCTCCGCGAGAAGCAGGTGCTCCTCGATGCGATCTCCGGTGCGATGACCGACCTCGGCTGGGAGGGTATCGGGTTCGCCCTCGCCGACGGCTATGACGACGCGACCGGGGACTTCGTCGGCCTGCGTTTGCCGATTGAGGACGCCGCGCCAGCCGTCTTGACCGACGACATGCTTCTCGTCTCACCCGCGCTCGCGCGCGCGCAGCGTGACCGGGAGACTGCTGCGGTCGTCCCCATTCCCGGTCCTCATCCGCAGCCTGACCTGTCCCCAGAACACACTCCCAAACCGGCTCCGCAGCGACCGCCAGCACCTATCCGCAATGCCCGCTACCGGGGGACGCTCGAACTCAAACCAGGCGCGGACCTGAGGGCACAAGTGATCGTGCTCGCTGAAGAACTGCTCGAGCACCTGCGTGGCGCAGCACCCGACACGCTGGAGATCCGCGTCGACATCGAGGCGGGCCGGTCCGACGGATTTCCCGAATCCGTTGTCCGCACGGTCAAGGAGAACGGAACGAATCTCGGCCTCTATCCGAACAGGTTCGAGGATCTCTGATGAGCGCGGAGCGGCACGTCACCGGCTTTCAACAAGTGGCACCCGATCCGTCGATCGCGAAGTCGGTGGGTCGCCACCACACCTTCGAGACTGCCGTCGCGGACCTTGTCGACAATAGCCTCGATGCTGGCGCATCCCACGTCCTCATCCGTTTCCTCGAGACTCACGGTGCCATTACTGGGCTCCAAGTGATTGACGACGGTCGTGGGATGGATGGCGACCAAATCGATGCCGCGATGGCCTATGCGCGCAAGAGGTCCTACGACAAAACGGAGCAAGGTCATTTCGGACTCGGGCTGAAGGCGGCATCCCTCAGTCAAGCCAATACGTTGAACGTCTACTCCCGTCGTTATGGTGCGCTCGCAGTCGGCCGGACAATCGGTGCCGAGGATCCGACGCGGATCGGCGACCTCGACGGAGACCATGCTGCGGATGTTCTCCAGGGTCTCCGCGTTGACTTCCCGTGGGCGAATGGCACGGTCGTCGAGTGGGTGGGTGCGCGGACATTTCTGAGCAGCGACGACAATCGCGATCGCTCCCGGTGGCTCGATCAACGAGTGGCGGCGCTTCGGACCCACCTCGGGACGGTGTTCCACAGGCACCTGGCTGCTGGCTCCATTGCGGTCTCGATCGATGTGTTGGATGAGTTCCTTGGCGAGTCTGGTGCACCGCGCGCCGTTACCGCGCTCGACCCCTTCGGGTACCGCAGGTTGCCCAATGACCTCTTCCCCGCAGCGCTCACGTTCGAAATCGACAACATCACCGCGTCCGGCGAGGCGCATGTGTGGCCTGCGTCGCAGGCGGGGCTACCGGAGTTCCGCCTCGGAGGACGTCCCGGTGGGCTGGCACAGGGGTTGTATTTCTACCGCAACGATCGGTTGCTGCAGATCGGTGGCTGGAACACGCTCACCGTCGACCGGCCGGAGCTCGAGTACGTGCGGATCGCGGTCGACATCGACGGATCGCTCGAACCGCATGTAACTATCAATCCCGAGAAGGCCGGTCTCGAGCTCGACGCCGACGCGAAGCATGCGCTGCTCGACGCGCGGCTGCAGCCGGGCGGCATGCGATTGCAGGAGTTCCTGGAGGCCGCCGAGAACCGTCGGCGCGAGAGTCGACGGTACGTCAAGCGACCTGTCTCGCTCGTGCAGCCGGCACGCGGCATGAGCCCGACGATGCGCGAGGCTTTCGCTGAGTCGGTCGAGGCCGACGAGAGTGGGCCTGTCGCCATCCGGTGGCGCGTCGAGGCATCCGAATCACCGGTCACCCTCGATCTCGAGGGCCGCACGATCTGGATCAACAGCGCATACCGATCGCTCATGGCGGGCGGCGACGGCACCGACAACGAGGACGCGCCGCTCGTGAAGACACTGCTGACGATCGTCTACTCGAGATACTTCGAGGGGTCGTATCTGGGCTCACGTGAGAAGGCTGAGCTGGACGCCTGGGGCCAGCTGCTGACCGCTGCGGTGCGGGATGAGTCCGCACGCGAGGAGAAGGAGTTGCGCGATGACGCCGAAGGGTGATGCAGGTACTTCAGGTGCCGATCCCACGCACCTCGATCCGCGGACGGTCGAGGCGTACTTCCGGCTGGGCGCGCAGGCGGCGTTCCCGCTGCACACGGACCCGCAGATCGTCATGCGGATCCTTCCGCAGCAGGAGGAGATCGAGCTTCTGACTCCCGCGGCGGGTCCGGACCCCGACGTCACTGCGCTTGAGCGCCTGGACTTCTCACGCATCATCAACGACGGCGGCGAGTGGTTCCGCCTCGCGGTGTCGGCGCGGGACATGCACTACGAGGCCTACGTTCTGATGGAGTCGGTCGTCGATCAGATGAAGGGCGGTGCAGCATTCCGCAATGCGGTGTCGGACGCGGTGCATTCGTTCAAGGATCTGCTCGCAGGGCGTCGCGGCCTCACGGACGAGGCCGCGCGGGGGCTGCTCGGCGAGCTGCTCGTGCTCGAGCACGCAATCGACGCCTTGGGGGAGGTTCTCGCGATCGAGGCATGGCTCGGTCCGTTGGCCGAGGAACACGACTTCGCGTTCAAGGACTTCGATGCGGAGGTCAAGACCACGAAGTCCGAGAGCCGTACGCATCTGATCGGATCGGAGACCCAGCTCGAGCCCGAGCCGGATCGCCCGCTGTACCTCGTGTCAATCCAGCTCACCCGGGCGGGGCTCGCAGAACAGGGATTCTCTCTGGCTGAGGCCGTCGCCCGCACGCGTGCGCGCCTTGACCAGACGCTGCGGACGTTCGATGCCGCGCTCGACAGGTTGGGCTGGCGCAGCGCCGATGCGGATCTCTACCGCACACGATTCCAGCTGCGGTCGACGCCGCGTGCCTACCTCGTCGATGAGGCGTTCCCCGCGATCACATCGGACCGCCTCGACCAGGTCATCCCGCAGCGCGCCAATGTCGTAAGCGTCTCCTACCGTGTGAATGTCACGGACCTCGACCACGCCGTGATCCCCGCTCCGCTCAATGACTTCTGCGAGGTTCCTGAATGACCGCATCCGTCGACTCCCGCCTTTCCGAGTCCGTTCGCAAGGTGCTGAAGCAGATCAGAGACACCGGGCCCGACGAACTGGTCGACAACGTCACGTTCGATCTGCGCAGGACAGAGGTGACGCCGACGGAAGCCGAGATCATCGCCGCCGTGACCGTACCCGAGCTCAACGACCCGGCTCGTCGCGAGATGCACATGGCGCTCGCCGTGTGGGACGCTGCGACGTCGCAGGAATGGGTGGGAGAGACCTCGCCTGCGACCCCCGACCGTCGGGAGCTGATCTACGACCGACTGGGACTTGGCCCCGAGGCACGCGAGGCGCTCGACAAGGCCATGCCCAGTGCATCGCAGATGGATGCGATGATCGTCGACCCGAAGAACTGGACCCCCTGGTACGACGAAGACCGCCGCGCGGCGCACGACTTCTACTGGCGGGCCTATCGAGGCGTTCTCGAGGACAAAGGGTGGGACGTGGACGCGCTTGCGACGCTCGACCGTTCGACCACCGAGATCGTGCAGCGGCTTGCGGACCCGAGCGCGGACAAGGGCTACCAGACCAAAGGCCTCGTCGTCGGCCACGTGCAGAGCGGAAAGACCGCGAACTTCACCGGGATCGTCGCGAAGGCGGTCGATGCAGGCTACCGCCTGATCATCGTCCTCACCGGAACGATCGAACTGCTGCGCGGCCAGACGCAGCGACGGCTCGACATGGAGTTGTTGGGGGAGGAGAACATCCTCGGCAGCGCCGACAGGACCGACCCCGATTCCATCCGCGACATCGACTACATCGGGACGCAGGACTCCGACTGGTACGCAGGGAGGTTCTTGAAGCACGGACAGGATCTGCATGCGCTCCCCGAAGTCCCGGAGATCAAGCGCTTGACCACCGTGGACCGTGACTACCGGAAGCTGCGGCTCGGGAAGGACACGCTTGACTTCCGGCGGACGGGTGAGGTGCAAGACATTTCGAAGCCCGTTTACGCGCCGGAGAACATCCACTCCGTCGACGTTCGCATCGCCGTGATGAAGAAGAACACGACGGCGCTCAAGAATCTTCTCCACGATCTCAAGAACATCCGAGCGGACGGCAAGGAGATCCCGGCGCTCATCATCGATGACGAGGCCGACCAGGCATCCGTCAATACGGTCAACCCGAAGTCGGCGGAAGCGCGTGCGGAATCGAGGAAGCGCTCGGCGATCAACAAGTTGATCTCTGAGCTGCTTCAGCAGCTCCCGCGCGCGCAGTACGTCGGCTACACGGCCACGCCGTTCGCGAACGTATTCATCTCGCCGGATGATGCCGAAGACCTCTTCCCCAAGGACTTCCTGGTCAGTCTTCAGCCTTCGTCGCAGTACATGGGCGGGCGTTACTTCCACGACCTCGGCGGTGTGCCTGACGAGTGTCGAGGAGACCCTGCGTGTTCGAACGAGGCTGCGTTCGTCCGGAATCTGAAAGCCGATGGCGATGCCGACCCCGCAGCGGAGGCCGGCGAGATTCAGGCAGCACTGGACGCCTTCGTGCTGACCGGCGCGATCAAGAAGTGGCGCGAGTCGATCGACCCGGCGAAGTTCTCGTACCGTCACCACACGATGCTGGTGCACGAGTCGGTCAGCACTGCCGAGCATTCGGAGCTCGCGGACAGGTTCCGCGAAGTCTGGAGTCTCGGTGCGTACAGCAGCCCTGCCGGGTTGGCGCGACTGCGCGAGCACTATGCGAAGGACTTCGTCCGCGTGCACGACTCACGGGAGGCGTGGGCGGACCTTCCTCTGCCCGATTCGTTCGATGCGCTCAAGCCGTACATCGGACAGGCCGTCGATGCGATCACTGCGGCCACCGACCCCGTCGTTGTTGTCAACGGGACGAAGGAGAGCGACTACAACTCGATGGACTTCCAGACGGGCCCGTACTGGCGCGTCATGGTCGGCGGGGCGAAACTCAGCCGTGGATTCACCGTCGAAGGGCTCACGGTCACCTATTACCGCCGGAAGGCCGCGGCAGCGGACACGCTCATGCAGATGGGGCGTTGGTTCGGATACCGTCCCGGATATGGCGACCTTGTCCGTCTCTACATTGCTCGCAATGTGCCGGGCCCGCGTGGGAAGGTCTACGACCTCTACGACGCCTTCACCTCGATCATCGAGGACGAGGAGGAGTTCCGCGATCAGCTGCGCAAGTTCTCCGAGATCAAGGAGGACGGCCGGCCTGTCGTGCGGCCTATTCACGTGCCCCCGCTCGTCTTCCAGCAGCTGCCGTGGCTCAAGCCCACAGGCACGGCGAAGATGTACAACGCGGTCCTCAAGTACGAAGGCGAAGGCGGTGTCGTCAAGGACTTCAACGCGCACGACTACCGTGAAGACGGCAGTCGCAATGTGAAGCACTTCGCGGCGGTGAAGCCGCTGTTGCAAGGGCTTTCGGAGGTGCTGATGTTCTCCGGAGTGAACAGCACGACTTACCGGGCTCGCGTCGGCGTGTTCTCGACAGATGTCGTGCTCGAGGCGCTGCGCAGCATCACGCTCTACGCCCCCGATCAGCTGAGTCCGACGATCAGCATGATCGAGAAGGCACGTGCCGAGGGAACCCTTGAAGACTGGGCGGTTGTCGTCCCTTACCTCGGGGGCGACTACGAACGCGAGGTCGAAGGTTCGGTCGTATCGCTCGCAGAACGTCAGCGTCGCCCCGACCGTCCGGGCTTCGCTGGCAGCGAGCGTCGGCACCGTGCAGCACTCGAGGTGATCACACAGAAGCCGGACCGTACTGCCGAGGGGGGGGAGAACGCTGTCGCCTACTCGACACCGACGCGTGGTGCGCTCCTACTCACATTCGCGTTCGATCCGGTACTGACCGCTGAGGAAGCCGCCAAGGGCGAGCGGGCCGATCGTGCACGTGTCAAACGAGATGCCTGGCCAGCGGTGATCACCAGCGACAACGTCGCGACCCTGCTCTCGCTCGCCATGCCGTACGGATCGGCGCCCAGAGGCCGGATCGGATTTGCTGTACGGCGTGAGGAGGACGCGGACGCGGCGATCGTCGACAGCTACTGAACTGAGTGCGACATGCCAACCACGTGGAGGATCTTGTCGGCAACGGCTGTCGCTCGCTTGTCCCCCCCAAGAGTCGGGGCGCGAGCCAGACTGCCTGGAGGAGTGAGGCGTCGGTTGGTCGGTCGCACACGACCTGGGTTCGCGCCGTAAGTGGCACACCCTCAGCTCAGAAAGGTCGCGGATGGTAGCGACACGACCGGACGGACGACATAGAGGGCCTTCAGATCCGCTCGGGTCGCGACCGTTCGGTGATACCAGGCTGGTGGTCGGCCCGTGACTCTGGAACGCTGCCAACTGACCAGCGATCCGACGAGCGCGCCTGCGACGACCGCGGCGGGAATTACCGCGAGTCCGGCCATTGCCGATACCTTGCCGCTGGTGCCAATGAACCTGGGGTCCCATGCGCGCGCAACGGCAGTCGCTGTTGTCATGCCTGCAGTCGTGCTGGCGGCCGCCGTGAGATTCTTCGCGAAGGCGGCTTGAGCTTCCGCCCGCACCGATGAATCGACTACCTCTTCACAGATGACAGTTCCATCTGCATCGCGCGCTGTCGTCAACCAGCGTTGGAAGTTGCTCTCAGGCTGGCTTCCTCCCCATAAGGACTCGTACACAGCCCGCACCTGCGACGCAGGAAAATACTTAGGCAAGAAGTCGAGTGCTGCCGTTGTCTTCGTGAGTTGCTCGCGCCAATACGAGGCGATTGCGGCCCGGACGGGATCTAGTCGCGTTTGTCGTCCGCCGCCCTGGACGCTGCCGGGGGAAGGTATCAACTTCGTCCATGCCTCACCTCGGAACTCGGTGACCGCGATCGGTAGAACCGCCGTTAGTAGGAGGTTCGGGCAACCAGATGAGTAGTCGACGCCCGCGTTCTCCAGAGGAATGGTAGTGACCGCGTCGAACTCGTCGGTCCGGAGCTCGTCCGGTATGGCGCGGGCGAGAAGGCTCCTTCCCGCGTCAGCAACAGTTGACGAGTCGGGGACATCTTCAGCTAGCCAGTCCGATCCCTCGCCGAAGTAGGAGACTGCCAGCGATGGCTGCGTTGGGTCGTCGTCTGCCTTTAGCGCTACCGGAACCACTGTCACTCGAAGGCTGGACATGCGTAAATTGTAGCCCATATCCGACCTCCGGCGCGTATCTGTGCGCGTTCTACTCATCTGATTGAAAGTGTGATACCTTCACTCTGTCGTCGAAGTTCGGCGATCTCGACCCGGAACGGTGGACCCCGACATGTCGAACCTCGAAATCGCACCCCAGCTCGATCTGCGACGTGTCGCGGAAACGGCATTTGTATGCGGTGTTCTCGGCGCAGCGGGCGCCGTGCTGTGGCAGATCCCTTGCGTCAGGAAGTTCGCGACTTCCGTCAGTGTCAAGAGGGTGCTTGTGGATTCGTTCACCGGTCTCGTCCTTGGCGAGGAGCGGGGCTACTCTCGGATACCGCTGGCGTAGTCGAGGTGGGCATCGCACATGTCAGCAGTACGGCCCTCGATACCAACATGAGTGTTCGCGTTCCCGGTGGTGGGGACAGAAGTGGCTGTGCGTTCAACGGATTCGGGGGCCGCGCCGGGATGCACGTTCAACGCAATGGCCACCCCGAGAGTGTTGGCGACAACCTGGCTGAGTGGCGGCGGTGGTGATGCTGCCAGAAGATCCGGACGGCTGGTTTCCGATGCCGGAAGGCTGGGCGTTTCGTGAGCGCAGGGTGATCACGCGTCGCGCGCATGACGAATCACTGGCGTGGTTCCCGGTTCCGGACCCGAGCGGCTATATGGGGATCGGGCTGGCACTGATGAACAAGACCGACGTGGCGCGCGAGTTTTGGATGTGGACGGACGAATCTGGAGACCGGGTAGCGCGCGTCGTCAAACTTGGCCATCGACAGTACGTCGTGGAACTCCATGGTGTGGATGGTTGTGCCGTCATTGAGGATCCAATGCGCTTCGGGGAGGAGCGCTGGGTAGCCGATGATGAACGCGACGTGCTGGGACATCCCGCGGTCTCTCCAGCCAAGGTGCTGTCATCCTCGGTCATGGCAGAGAGTTGCGCGCGCATGTGGTTGGACCATGGAATTGTGGACGATCGCTACGTTCTCGGCAGGTGGGCGACAAGCACGTAGGCCGCGTGACAACGCTAATTAACGCGGCGCGCGACGACCGCGCGCCGCCCTATCTCGCGTGGTGGTAGCTGGTGCCGATGCCAAGCACGCGGCTGAAGAACTCGAACGCCGGCGGAGCGGCGATGCCGAGGGTTGCGACTACCAGCACGGCGCGCCGGGTCATACGCGTGCGTCCAGCGCTGTCACCTCCCCGCAGCAAAGCGGTAGCGCGCGGCGTTCGATGCCGTTGCGCACCATATACTGAGCGCAGATTGGGGGGATCCGTGGCGAAGAACACCGGTCAGGGCAAGCGGGTGGGGCTGATAAAGGGTCGCTACCAGAAGAAGAACTCACGCACAGGACTCTGGGACAAGTACGACAAGCGCGGGAACTACATGAGCACGAAGAAGACTGGCGGGCCATTCAAGAGCATCATCAGGCTCATTGGACGCAATCCGCGTCGTCCATAGCGCCAACGTCCGTTAAGCAATGGAGGATCTGAGCCTTGGTTTCGTATGTTTGTCCCAGCTGTGAAATCGACTTCGGATATCCACAAGGTCTCGCGATCCATCGCGAACTGGGTTGCGAATGGGGCAACGGCAAGTACGCCGACGATGCAAAGTACTGCTGCGGCGTGATCTATGAGGATGGTGAGTCTGCTTGCGCCAGTTGCGGCGAGCCTCTGTAGTCCGTACGCCTTCCTCCCGCTTGAGCAAATACTGACCGGCGCACTGCTGCGGCGCGACTACTCTCCCGCCCAGCGTTCGTCATCGGGCACTGGATGCTGGCTCCCGCTGAGTGCTGGATGGTCGGCGACTGCGCACCCACTCGCACCGTGAAGCTCTACGACGCACCTTCGGCAGCCGAGTCGTACGACACAAGCTGTCCGTATGCGCGGTGCGTCGCCAGGCGCTCGCCCGTTTGCTACCCGGGGGGCTGGGCTCAGAGCATCACCGTGGCCCTTGACGTAACCGCCGCCGACCATGAGCGTGACCGGCTGTGCCCACGGGGGACCACGCAACCCCGCGCTCGGGCGCTAGCGTTGGACATCGCGGAGACGCGCGCGTCCGATCCGCGCGGTCGACGACGACGCTCACGATGCTGCTCTGAGGAGACGACATGAAGCCCGACCCCGGTCACGTTTTCGTCATCCGCGGGGACCTGCGGAACCTCGCATGCTCCGCCTGGATGCAGACAACCGACAAGCGACTGCGCCCCGGCGGCCGCTGGGAGGTCGATATCCCCGATGCTCCCACTCGCCTCGATCCGAACGATCGCGCCGCTTTCGAGGCCGAGCGGGTCTACGCGATACCCGTGTGGCCACGAGGCGATGCGCGCGAACCGGTCCCCTTTCTCACCGCCGTGCCCTTCTACGGGGTGAGAACGGCCGATGAGTTCCGTCCACGCATCCGGGCATTCGTCGAGGCCGCTGTGCCGATCGCGCGTGCGCGGCTGACCGGCGGCAGGCCGCGCCCGTTGTTGGGCATCCCGCCGATCGGGTTCGGTCGAGGCGGCGCGCATCTGCGCAAGGGCGACGTCATCCGGATGCTTCTCGACGAGGCTCGCACGCTCGCCGCAGAGTTCGAGGTCGACATCGCGATCGTCCTCCGCGATGATGCGAAGGCCTATGCGCTCGCGCAACACCTTCGTAAGACGTCCGGAGTCGACGCGTGGCCGGAGTTGAACGCGGATGAGCTGGACCACGCGCGTCGGCTCGGAGACCTCGCGCGGATGGGGCGGCTCGTGCCGTTCATGGGAGCCGGTGTGAGCGTGAGCGCGGGTGCCCCGACCTGGGCGGAGCTCATCGAGAAACTGGCGGATCGCGCCCGCCTCGAGGCTGAGGTGCGTACGGCACTTCTCGACAAGGGTCGCGATGTACTCGACCAGGCGACGTTCGTCAGGCAGGCGATCGACGAGCAGTCGCCGAACGATCCACTGGCCTTCGCGCGTGGCATCGCCGCCATCACCGACATGCCGCGCTACGGTCTCGCTCCGGCACTATTGGCGTCGCTAGACAGCGAACAGGCGATCACGCTCAACTACGATCGGCTCTTCGAACTGGCGGCCGGTGATGGCGGGATGCCCAGGCGCACGATCCCCAGCACGGCACCGCGCGATCACACGCACGACCGCTGGCTCCTCAAACTCCACGGGTCGGTGGACGATCCCGGGTCGATCGTCCTCACCCGCTCGGACTACCTCGGCTTCAACACCGACCGCGCAGCCTTGAGCAGCATCGTCAAGGCGACGCTTCTGACTCGGCACGTACTGTTCGTCGGATTCGGAATGCGCGACGATCACTTCCACGAGATCATCCACGACGTCCGTCGAGCCATGGAGTCTTCGGGGGTGCCGCTCAGCGGCATCGGGACCGTACTCACCCTCCAGGAGGATCGGCTCGACCGTGAGCTCCTGCGGGAGCTGCAGTTCGTCCCCTTCTCGCCGGACGGAGGCGAGCCTGACTTCGCCTCGGCAGCGCGTCGTCTCGAGATCTTCCTCGACGCTGTCCTCGCTTTCGCGAGTGACGCGCACCCTTACCTCCTTGACGCGACCTACAACGACGGACTCTCCGACGACGAGCGGTTGCTGCGCGATGCGATCCTTCGGATGGTTTCCGACCTCCCTGAGCGCGCCAAGTCGCCGACATCGTGGGCGGTCGTCTCAGCGATGTTGGACGACCTTGGCATCCCGCGCGACTCGCCTCACGTCCCGGAACGGGGCGCCGGAGATTCCCCGGACACAAGACGCTCCACCGCTTCACGCAGAAACCGCTGAGGAGTGAACCCGGGAAGGGTTCGGCGGACGTCCTCCCACGATTGCGCCAGCGGGATCGTTCGGTGACGTGCGCCATACAGAGCGGCGACCGCGGCGGTGCGACTCCGCCCCTCGGCGCAATGCAGGAACACCCGTCGTCCTTCGTTGCGGAGTTCGGCGACGACATCCGCTGCCTCCGTGAGAACGAGATCGAGGTTCGCGTTTCGACCTTCCTGATCCACGAGCCACACCTGCAGGCTCTCCAGCCCGGCGGGCACCTGCGTACGCCCGACTCGGCAGAGTGAGACGACGGCATCCACCTCGGACGGGAGCCGGTCGAGTGCTGCGAGCGATCCGATCCACACTCCGTCGTCGTGCGGGTGTCGAAAGAGGTAGTCGCTGCCGGCGTAGACCGTCGCGCGCGCAGCACTCGGCCAGCCTTCGCGGTCGCTCTCACCGTGCCGGACCGCGAGGCAAGCGAGCCGCGTGAGCTCATTCGCGTCGAACCCCGGCCATCCGTGCAGCCGGCGCTTGAACGACAGGGGCAGCGCCGATCCGCCCCACACCGCGCCGGCGAGGGATCCGGCGATCGCCGCGACCGTGTCGGTGTCGCCGCCGCCGCGGACGGCGCGCTCCAGCGCGTCGCGCAACGAGTTCGCACCGGTGATCGCCGCGAGCGCGGCTTGGAACGCGCGGACGACCCAGCCGTTGCCGGGACGGAAGTCGCGCGGGTGGATGCCGTGCGCGGTGGCCTCGTCGATGAGTTCTGCCCAGCGATTCCGCCGATCGATGGGGATCCACTCGAGCTGTGCGCGGATGTCGAGATCGCCCGTCAGGATGGCGTGCCGGATTGCGAGACACCAGAGGGTCACGGCATCCACGTTGTCCGGCTCCCAGTGGGTGAGCTGTGCAAGTCGCCCGGCGGTGGCGGCGAGCTCGTCGGGGGAGCGGTCGAGGTAGCCGAGTGCCACAGGGCCCGTGCGCATGAGCGATCCGTTCCCTGCGCTGCGGCCGGTGTGGCGGTGCGCAGCTTCGGATGCCGCGCGTGCCGCGTTCTCGCCGGTGTCGTCACCGAGGCGGCTGAGGACCGCTCGGGTCTGTGTTCCGACGTCTTTCGCGGTACGCGCCCATCCTCTCCATTCGGCGATGACCTGGCTGATCGCTTCGGCGTCTTCCAGCGCCCGTCCCTCGGCGAGCTGCCGCAGGATCGGCATGGCCATGCTGGTGTCGTCGGTCCATTCACCGGAATCGTGGCCGAAGCATCCGACACCGAACTCGGGTGTGACGCTATCGGGCAATGCCGGGCCGAACTCGTATTGCGACCCGAGCGCGTCACCCGCGGCGGACGCAAGGACGGCACCGACGGCGCGGTCGAGTTGCTGAGCAGAGAGGTGCATCAGTGGGCTCCTTCCGTTTCCGTCAGACCGAGCGCCTGGCGGGCACGGGCGTACTTGCTCTTCATGCGTTCCCGAACATTTAGGTGGAGCTTCTGCAGACGAGCGGGATTGGTGTTGTCGTCGATGTCGGCGACCTTCACTGCCAGCGCGCGCGGATCGGCGGCGATTCTCGCGTAGTACTCCTCGGTCGAGAGCTCTGCGCGCGGTGTGAGAAGAGCGACGAGCGCGAGAACCTTCGGATGGATGCCTGCAGTCCACAGGTCGTCCAGCGTGAGGTCGGTGTGTTCCACCACGTCGTGAAGCCAGGCCGCGCAGTGCTCCAGCGGTTTCGTCGCCGGGTTGAACCGGGCAGCCACACGGGCAGGATGGGTGATGTACGCCACGCCCGACTTGTCGGTCTGACTGCGGTGCGCCATCACCGCCATCGCACGAGCCAGGGCGACCTGTGTGCCGGCATCCCATTCGTTCTTCTTGGATGCCAGTGTCGTGCCCTGCGGAAGGGGCGGATGCGGGATCGGCAGGTCCACGACCTCGAGGCTGGCCGGAAACTCCGTGCGCTCGTAGAAGAACTGCCACAGTCCGTCGATCGGCGCATCTCCGAGGCAGACGTAGACCGCCTTCATCGGGTTGTCGCCGGCGCCCAGCGGAATCGACACGGTCGCCCCCGTGAAGGCGCTGCCGATGTCGGGCAGGTCACCGTACTTCTGGCCGTCGAGCGGGCCGCCGAACAGGACGCAGGGGATCGTCCCCTTGATTTGTTTGCCCATCGTCTTCTCCTTCTTTAGCGCTGATGTGATCTAAATAGATCATGCACCTGGGTTCCGACATTGCGCAAGGGTGCGCTAAATTGATCGCATGGCCGACTACCGCGACAGCTCAGGAAGACGACTGTTTGACTACCCGCAGCCGTCCGTCGCGGTGGACACCGCGGTCCTCACGGTCGCCGACGGCGCGCTGGCCGTGCTCCTCGTCCGCGCCGGCGATTCTGATGGCGAGTGGCGTCTGCCGGGGTCGTTTCTGCATGAGGGGGAGACGCTTCGTGGTGCCGTGCTGCGCTCGTTACGGACCAAGGCGGGGATCGACGGGCTCCGCCCTCGTCAGCTTCACGTGTTCGACGAGCCGGGGCGGGATGACCGGGGATGGGTGCTGTCCGTCGCGCACGTGGACGTCGTTCGTGTCGACCGGCTACCGGCGTCAGAAGAGCACCGGCTCGCGCCGGTCGACAACCTGCCCGACCTGAAGTACGACCACCGCGAGATCGTCGGATTCGCGGTCGATGCTCTGCGTGCCGAGTACCTCAGTTCGCCTGACCCCGCTGGTCTTCTCGAAGCACCGTTCACGATGCGGCAGCTTCGACTGGTGCACGAGGCGGTGTCGGGCCAAGCGCTGATGCCGGACACCTTCCGCCGGGCCATGCTGCCGCAGCTGCGCGCGACCGGGGAGATGCTCATCGAAGGGCGGGGGAGGCCGGCGGAGCTGTTCGAAAGAGCGTGAGGCGCGGGTCGTTCTGACGCTCGTCGTTTCTGACGCTGATCCCGGCCAGTATGGCGGTCGACCGAGGTGCTCGCTCGCGATTCCCTGGACGCCGACCATGGACAAGAACAAGGACGATGCACGCAGGCACCCCCCGGTGAGCAACACCCCTTAGAGGCATCCTGCAACACCAACCTTCATACCGTAAAAATACCTGGATAATCAGGAAAAACGCTCATACTCTGGCGGCATGCGGGGAGGGCTCGAGCGGTGGAAGCGGGGCGTCGAATCTCGAGGGGTTCGACAGGCGATCGCGTATGCGCTCGAGGGCACGTGCGACGCACATCTGCACCCCGGGGCGGGTGTCGACGCACTCGAGGCGTACAGCGCGGCATCCGATTCGACCGTCACGCGCTTCATCGTCGACAACGGCGTCATCACGTCGGACCAGCTCACCGCCGGCGGCATGCGGGTGTGGGTCACCGGGCACGATCCGGTTACGGGGGAGGAGCGCGGCCACCAGCGGCTGAGCCCCGACGCCGACCTGCTGCTTGATGGGACGCTCAATCACCCGAAGTCCTACAGCCTCGCCGCGCTGCTGCACCCCGAGCTCGCGACCGAGTTCGAGGCGCTGCAGGATCGGCTGCGCGAACGCATCCTGCTCACCTGGCAATCCGAGCTCAACGCGCGACGCGGACACGGCGGACGCATCCGCGAAGCGATCACCCGCATCGAGGTCGTCGAGCTGCAGCACCGGCGCTCGCGGGCACTCGACCCGCACATCCACCGGCACCTCTGGCTGAACATCAAGGTGCGCGGCGCCGACGGCAAGTGGTCGAACCTCGACTCGCGCGTCGCGATGAAGCTGCACACCGTGATCAACGCCGAGGGTGAGCTCGCCGCCCGCACCGACCCCGCCTGGATCGCCGCGCTCGCGCGCCACGGGTACACGCTCGACGACGCGGGCGAGATCGCCGAGCTCGCCGGCGCCGTGCGCCCCCTCTCGCGACGGTCCACACAGATCGCGGCGAACCGGGCACGTCTGATCGCGGAATGGTCGGCGGCGCACGGGGGAGCTGCGCCGAGCATCGACGTGCTGCAGCAGATCGATCGGCGCGCGTGGGCGGTGGCGCGCCCGAACAAGCCGGCGGATCTCGACGAGATGTCGTGGGAGCAGACGGTCCGCGACGAGATGGCGGCGATCGATCCGAGCCTCCTCGGGGCGCGCGCGGCCGTTCCCGTCGCGGCGCGCGATGTGGACGCCATCGATCTCGATCTGCTCGCGGCGCAGGCGGTGGTTGACGCGGACGAACGGTCGACCTCGAGCGGCGGGCGATTCAGCGTCTTCGACCTGCGCGCGGGGGCGATCCGCGCGCTCTCGCGCACCGGGATCGTCGTCGCGCGTGACCGGCTCGACGACGTGATCGCCGACATCACGCAGCGTGCCATGCGCGGCGTGCAGCGCCTCGTCGCGGATGACTCGCCCGCGCACGTGAAGGCCTTCATGGCAACCGAGACGGTGCGCGCCAAGATCCGGCTCGCCGGGCGTCTCGACGTGCTCGCCCAGCCCGGCCGCTCGCTGCTGCCTGGCGAGTTGCGCCGGTTCGCGCACGCCGAGGCCCCGTCGACATTGGATGCCTCGCAGATGGTCGCGGCGTGCGCCATCGCCGGCACCGATGGACTCGTGACGGTGACCGGCCCCGCCGGCGCGGGCAAGACGACGATGCTGCGCGCGGCGTTTACGGCGCTCACGACGCAGCGGCGGCGGCTGCTCGTCGTGGCGCCCACGCGCAAGGCGGCGTCGGTCGCGTCGCGGGAGGTGGGGGCCGCGGCATCCAGTCTTCACGCGCTGCTCGCCGACCACGGCTACCGGTGGGGGTGCGATGAGGCCGGCGCGATGGTGTGGACGCGACTGGGCGCGGGCGATGTCGACCCGGCGACCGGTGCTGTCTACGCTGGCCCTTCGCGGTACGTGTTGGCGCATGGTGATCGGATCGTCGTCGACGAGGCCGGCATGGTCGACCTGCAGACGGCAAATGTGCTCGCTGAGCTGGCGATCGAGCAGGGGGTCGGGGTGGCGTTCGTGGGCGATACGCATCAGGCGACGCCGGTCGGGCACGCGGGTGCGATGGGGTCGGCGATCCGGCACGCGAATGCGGCGGTCGAGCTCGACACGGTGCACCGGTTCCGCGACCGCGACTACGCCGCGCTCACGCTGCGGCTGCGCGATGCCGGCGATGGCGACCGCGCGATGGCCGTCGCCGGTGAGCTGGTCGACCGCGGTCACGTCGACCGGGTCGATCACCTCGACGCGGCGCGCGAGCGGATGATCGAGGCGTACTTCGACTGGCACGCGCGCGGCAAGCGTGTCGCGCTGGTGTCGGGCACGAACGCCGAGGCGGATGCCATCAACGATGCCGTTCAACAGCGGCGCGTCGAGGTAGGTGAGCTCGACGCGGGCGTGGTCGCGTGGGGGATGGGGGAGCAACGCATCCTCGTGGGCGACGCAGTCCAGACGCGCCGCAACGACCGGCACACCGGGGTCGAGAACCGTGCGCAGTGGATCGTGTGGGGCATCCGTGATGAGCACGTCGACCTCGTGTCGGTGAGCGACAGCGGTGAGTTCCGGCGCGTGTCGTCCGAGTACGCGCGCGAGCATCTGCAGCTGGCGTACGCGTCGACCGTGCACGGCGTGCAGGGCGACACCGCCGACGCGTCGATCGTCGGCCCCGACGTGGATGCCGCGGGGCTCTATGTCGGCCTCACCCGCGGGCGGGCGCACAACACCGCGATCGTGGTGGCGCGGACGGACGACGAGGCGCGCGAGTGCCTCGCCGAGTCGATGCAGCGCGGGACGCCGGAGCTGACCATGCAGGATGCGGTGCGTGCGGCGGCGGCGGAGGTGCGACGGGCGGCAAGGGACGTCGCGGTGGCTACCGGGCCGGTGGTGGGGGTGCCGGGGGCGGGGCGTGGGATCGGGGTATGAGCGTACCGGGCCTGGCCACCCTCGCGAAGCGACGGTCTATCAGAGCCAGGCGAGCGCGTCGCGAGACCAGGTCATTCCGCTCGTGAAATCTGCAGAGAGCACCGGATCGAGGAAGTCGCTGGCGAGTGCCGCGGCAAGGTCGACGGTTCTGTAGTTGCCGCACGCTGGCACAGGCTTGGCATCCTTCGCATAGCGAGGACCCCAGGTGGGCGGGATGACGAATCGATCCGGCAGGAGCAGGTTGCGGACTCGAGCCTCCGCGACGAGCGCACGTCGGAGCTTATCGGCGCGCGCACGGTATCCCTCGACGTAGTCTTGTTGCCCGCCGACAGCGCCGCCGTGCCCCGCGTGTTCGAATCGGAAGTAGCCGCCGAGGTCGATCGAGGCAAGTCGTCGAAGGTCGGCGACTTCGAGCGGCTGCTGTTTGCCGAACAGGTTGACGTCGCGTGTTGCTCGGGCCGATCCCACCCGTACCAGAAGTCCCACTGGCTCGGCGGAGTCAACACGGTCGGGGAAGAGGGCGTTCGCCTTGTGTACGCGGACGACCAGTGAGTTCCGGTTGGCGCTTCACGCCCGGCTCTTCGATCGAGCCGACCGGGAACAGTCGGCGGGTGTAGCGGATGGGTGATTCGCCGCGTTCTGCATCGTGTGGGTCGTGATCGCGACCGACCTCGTCGAGCGCGGAAGGCGTTCGGGGTTCGTGTGCTGCCAGCATCGGAGCGGCGTTGGTGGCGATACGCATCGGGCATTGGCTTCGGTACTCTGGAGACCGACAACCGAGGGGACCCGGTGGCCGCATCACTCATCTTCACAACCGAGCCGCTCGCGACACGCGCGCTCGCGGCTGAGATTCGCCACGACCACGTTCGCTTCGTCGCGAAGCTCGCCGAACACGTCGGCGCTGGCCGCCTCGGTCGATTTGCGGACGTCAGGGCCGAGCACGGCGACCAGAAGATCGATATCGCGCTCACCTTCGTGGAGCCGGGACTCGTTGTCGGCATCGAGGCGAAGTTCGATCACACGCTGACGGAAGACCAAGTCGACCGCGAGCTGACAGTCGCGGATCACCTCGTCGTGTTGCTACTCGAGAGGGAGCATGCGCCGGAATGGCTTCCCCGCAAGGCGCGGGTCACGCTGATGACATGGGAAGAAGCTCTCGATTGCTTCCCGCACTCACGCCTGACGCTCGCCGAGGTGGGGGCTGCGCGATCGGGGAAGAGTGCGGTTGAGGCGAGGCTCCGCCGGCTGATCGAACCCGCCCAGCAGCGGTTGGGGTCGGGGTGGGCGATCGACAGCAGACGTGGCGGCTCGGGGATGCCAGCGATCAACTTCTACTCGCCCTGGATTGGCGATGCGCAGCTGCGGGCCGTCCTGCAGGTTGCTCAGCGGGCTATGCCGCCCGCGGGCGAGCCCGTGCCGCTCCGTTTCAGCGTCGGCATCAGCGTGAAGGCGGACTCGACGAGCTATCCGCGAGACTCTGCCAAGACGCCGACGTGGGTCGACGCGGTGCGCCGGCTGCAGCGAGATGTCATCGGCGATCGAGTTGAGGACTTTCATCTCAGTAGGCGTCGCCCTAGTTCGGCCCACGTGAACTCCAAGACCGAGAACGGCCGTGCGCACGCTCGCAAACTGGCGATCGTCGGTCACCACTTTGACGACAGCGAGCGCTGGTTGACCACGGGGTACATCGACTGGATCGTGGGGCCGGCCTCAACCCGGATGCCGCTCGAACAAGTCGAGCTTCTGGCGGACGCTCTCGTAGAGATCCTGGATAGCTGGTACCGCGTGGAGATCGAGGCGTTCGCCGGCGTGGAGTCCTGATACAGATGCTGCGGTACGGGTCGGGGTGCGGCTCCTTGCCGCAGGGACGCATGCGGAAGGTGCCGTTGAGTTGTGCACCTTTGCGTATCCGCCGAAGGCGTCGCTTGTGCAGGGCTGCTCGTGCAGTCGAGCGGAGCTCACGCCCCGGGGGCGGCGCTGCGTTGGTTGGAGCGTCCATAGCGCTGAGAGCGACTGGGACAAAGAAAAAGCCCCGACTGTTACCACACAGCCGGGGCGAGACGAATGAGAAGTTCGCCTATCGATATCTAGCCTACCGTGCATAGCGGGGAGGGGGATCAACGGTTGGGCGGGAGGTCCTTGAGATAGAACCACGAGTCGCCGTGTGCGGCGATCTCCTCGCCCTCACCGCCTGACCACAAACACGAGGAATCACACAATCACCGATAGACCACGCCCCAGGACTTGACCCGCGACGAACGGATCTTGAGAAGCGCCCCGAGGTCCGCTGTGCCCACCCAACGTGTGCACTCGCGAGGTTCATATTAGAATAAACGCAATCTACGTTTTCTTTAATATGAAGGTTGATATGGACGTCGGTCGGGTCATCAAGCAGCTTCGCAGCGCTGGCGCGCACGTGAAGATGTCCGATCTCACCATCCTCGTCGACGGCGAGCCCGTCGACTTCGAGTTCAAAACCACCGGGCGGCTACCGGAACGGGCCTGGCTCCAGAAGATCTACGCGGCGCACGAGTCACGCCGGGATCGCGCGCACCTCGTCGTCGTCGCGCCGCGCGCGACGGTGAATGCAATCGAATGGGCGCGAGCCAACCGCGACCTGACGCTCGTGCTCGACGATCGAGTTGTTCGTGATGGTGAGGTCCACATGCTCGAGGAGACGCCCGCTGCGCAGCCAGCCACGAGGGGCCCCCGTCCCTATGCGCGTTTCGCCGTGTGGCGGGCACTCCTCGCTGGCGCGCCCCACAATGAGCAGGCCCGGCTTGCCGAGCTCGCCGGCGCGTCGCAGGGCTCTGTGTCCAATGCTCTGCGGTTGTTGCCCGACGACGAGGACGCCGCGAAGCTGTTCGACGAGCTCGTGGCCGGCTACCCGGGCCCCGGAGGTCAGTCCTTCTATTGGTGGAGCGATCGCCCCGTGGACGAGCAGGCGAAGCAGCTCACCGCCCGCGGCGCGTTGCTGTCCGGAGACTTCGCCGCGGATGCGATCGCGCCGTGGCGAGTGTCCGAGCGTGTCGTCGGTTATGCGAAGGCGACGATCGACCTCGCTTCAGACGGCTACGTCCTGACAGACGACTCCGACTACACGACGCTCGTCACGATCCCGAGTGACCTGACTCTATGGTCGACGGCCGCGGCGTGGGGGAGGGAAGGCATCGTCGACCCGGTCATCGCGGCCTATGACGTGTTGCGTACGGCGACAACGGGCGACCAGGACGAAGCGGTCGACAAGCTCCGCGACTACGTCGTGCGCTGGTACGCGAAGCACGCCGATGCCTGACACGTACCTCGTCTCGCGCACCGCAGCCGACGACGCTGCGTTCCTAGCTCTCGCCGACCTGTCGCAGGTCCTCGACGGTGAAGAGGAGTCCGGCATCATCGGCGGTCAGATGGTATCGATGCTGTGCGCACGCTTCCCGAGCCCTGGCTCGGTCCTGCGTCGCACGGGAGACGCAGACGGCGGCATCCCGCGTGCGCTGGCCAGCACGAGCACCGCCCACGGCCGGCTGATGGCGCTCGGCTACGCGCCCACGAACAGCAATCGGTACGTACGGCCAGGCGCGGATGACACCACCCTCGCGGTGGATCTGCTCGTGCCCAACCTGGATACCCGACTGCGCCAGGAGACGCTCGGCGGCAGGACGTTCGACAGCATGCCTGGTCTCGGTGTCGCTCTGGCGCATCGGCTCTCGCTCGAGGTGTCGGTCACGCTCAGCAACGATGAGGAGCTGCTGTTCACGACCACGGTCCCGTCGGTCGAGGGTGCGATCATGCTCAAGGCGTACGCCTGGAAGAACCGTCGCGCGATGAAGGACGCGATCGACCTGCACAGCCTGTTTCGGATCGTCGAAGCGCACCCGACTGAGGACATCGGTGGCTGGCAGCTCGATGAAGCGCCGGCGCGGGGCGTGCGACGCGATGTCGGACAGATCCTGCATTCGCTCGCTGACGGATGGGAGGCGCAACCGCCGCCCAGGATCATGTTCGACTACCGCCAGGTGATCGCGAGCATCCGTACCCGCGTCGCACGGCCGCGCTGAGCCGGAACCCAGCCTGGTCCGTATCGGCGCCGGGGCACAGACGGCGAGGTTGGTCTCGATCGCTCAGGCGTTGATCCCGAACGCGCGCAGCAGCGGGACGCGGGGGATCATCCGTCGCGGGCCGAGCTGGATCGTGGGGATAGTCCCGCTCTCGATGCCGAGCTTGATCGTACGGTAGTCGACGCCGACGAGCTTGGCGGCATCCTTCATCGTCAGGGCGAGTGAGTTGCTTGAATTGTTCATGTCCTTCTCCTCGTGAGCAATGTGTGTCATCACTTGCCCACACCGTACTCCTCACGTGAGCAATCCGCGACATGTATTGCTCACCAGTCCGAAATCGTGTCAGGCTGATCCCATGAGTGGCGTCGAGGTCGAGGTGACCGACAGCGAGCGGATCGACGTCGGCGACGGCGTGAGCCTGCCCAAGGCGTGGAATGCCGTCGCCGTCGGCGAGCCCAACGTCGCCGGCGCCATCCACCTTCACGTCGTCTTCGACGAGCAGCTGCGACGCACCGCGGCGGCATCCGTCCGCCTCGATCGCGTGGGGGAGGGCGACGAGGTCACCGCGGCCGCGCTCCGAGACGTGCGCGTCCAGTACCTCGTCGCGCTTTCATCGATGCGCGTGGTCACCGTGACGCGCGAGGCGGGCAAGCCCGAGCGGTTAAATGACTACCTCAACGACGTCAGGTCGCGCACCGATCGCTCCTACGACGAAACCGTGCGCGAGGCGGTGACGCTCTACCGGATCGCGACGACCGTGAACCTGGCGCCCCTCAAGCTCGTCTCCGAGCAGCTCGGGGTGAGCGTGAGCACGGCCACGCGCATGATGGCTCGCGCCCGCGAAGCGGGCCTCGCGGTCGACCTGATCGCCCGTGAGACGTACAACCGGATGCGCGCGGACGAAGCGGCGCAGGCGGGTCCGCACGTCGGCCCGGACTCGCCCGCGGGCCCCTCGATCGGGCGCTGACGGCGAACTGACGCATCAAACTGCGTTTCTGCACATTGCTAAACAGCATCCTTCAACGCGAGCAATCTGCTCAAAATCGCGAAGTTATCCACAGGGTGAATTCGTTCGTGGCCGCATTCACTTTTGGCATACGCCTGAGCACCCCACCAGCACTGGTGATTCGTGGCCGCTTTTTGCCCGCATTTGGTTTGCCGTTGGCTGTTTTCAGACGTCGTATGATGTCGGAGGCATCAAGAAAATCCGCGTAATTCCGCGGATTTTGTCGATTGAGGTCGCTATGCAAAATGCTCAAAACGTGTTCGAATCCCTCCAGGGGTCTTGCTTCTGAATCACCACTCAACCGCCGACAGCGGGCCCCACTCTGCGGCCCCAACCGCCGCCTGCCGCGCCCGCTCCCACCCCGTGTACGCCCCGAAGTCCACGCCCGCGGCCACGCGCAGCTGCTCGGTCGAGTAGGCGTACATCGCCCATTTCTCCGTCGGAAAGGCCGAGGTCTCGAGCCGGTCGAGGTTCTGGCGCAGCAGGAATCCCTGCAGCCTGAGCTCGCCGTCGATGCGGTAGACGAACATCTTCCAGTACGCGGTCGGGATGCCGGCATCCCGGTACACGGGGTCTGCGTCAGTGAGCAGCGGCCCACCGAACACCGAGATCCGCTGCTCCGTCAGCCTCGCCTCGGCGAGCAGATCGTCTTCAAGCCGGCCCCACAGACCGCCGCGCGAGGCCTGGTTGAAGTCGTTCAGCTGCGGGGTGATGTTGGTGAAGTAGAACGAGTCGCGGTTGGCCTGCCCGGCGCCCGGTTCCCACGTCAGATCGGCGCGCCGTGCGACGTGCCCGCGGTCGAGGTCATTGTTGGCGTAGAGGTCGTTGACGAACTGCGCGCTCTCGGGAATCCGCGGATCCGGACGAAACGGGATGCCCGAGCGCGAGACGTCTTTCAGCGTCGCCCCGTCGATGTTCCAGGCGACCACGCGCGCAAGCCGGCGGCTACGACTCATCGACAGCGAGAAGTGCGTGTAGTCGAGCCATTCCGACCCGTCCACGCGCAGCGTGTCGGCGGCGGCCCACTCCGTCAGCGCGGGGAGCGGCGTCGCCGTGCCGAGGAAGTCGACGTCGAACCCGGTCGCGGCGACGGTGATATCAGGGCGCACTTCGCTCATGCCAGGACCCTACGCCTCACCACAGACGCGCGACCCAACGCTCGGTGAACGTCGGGCGGCACCTGCCGCAGACGCCGCGCCCGGCCCGGGGCAGGTCGCCGTCGACTACCATCGGCGACATGACAAACGGGATGCCCATCGAGGACGTGTCGATCGGCAGTGATGGCATCCGCCTCGGGCAGTTCCTGAAGTTCGCGGGCGTCTTCGACTCAGGTGGAGATGTGAAAGAAGCGATCATCGACGGACTCGTGACCGTCAACGGCGAGGTCGACCGCCGCCGCGGCCGCCAGCTGCAGGTCGGCGACGTCGTGGCGGCCGAAGGGCGCCGCGTGCGCGTGCGCCCCTAAACCGCTCGCAGAATCCGCCCGACCGTTCAACCGGCGGCCGCACCCACCAGGTGTTCGCGCGTGCCCTGCCACGGCTTGACCCACACCATCTGATCCGCAGTGAGCACCTCGCCGCACGCGCTGCAGATCTCACCCTGCGTGGTCTCGCTCCCGCACGCCTCGTGGATCATCGCCATGTGCGCGCCGCCGGGCGGCATCGCCGTGTGCTTCTCGCCCCAGACGGCCAGCTGCTGCAGGATCGGCAGGAGCTCGGCCGCGGCATCCGTCACCGCGTACTCGTGACGCGTGCGTGCACCGTCCCGATAAGGCACCCGCACGAGCAGGCCCGCCTCGACCATCGCACCCAGGCGACGGCTGAGGACGGCCTCAGATATCCCGAGATTCTCGCGCAGCGCGTCGAAGCGCCCGCGGCCGTGCAGCGCGTCGCGCACGATGAGCAGCACCCACGGATCGCCGAGAACATCGAGCGCGCGCCGGATCGGGCAGAACTCGGTCGACCAGTCGGACCTCAAAGCCATCGTCAGACCTTTCAGTGGCGGAAGTCGTGGTGCGTCATGTAACTTCGCTGAAGAAAGTCTAACGAGGAGTCCGAGTGAGCACCAGCACTGTGCGCCGCATCCACCCGGCGTGGTGGGTCGCCGCCGTCGCGTTCCTTGCGCTCCTGGCGGCGGCAGGGTTCCGCGCCGCGCCCGGCGCGCTCATGGTGCCGCTGAACGTCGAGTTCGGCTGGTCGACGACATCGATGTCGCTCGCCGTCAGTGTCAACCTGCTGCTCTACGGTCTCACTGCCCCGTTCGCCGCCGCGCTCATGGATCGGTTCGGCATCCGCCACGTCGTCGCCACGGCGCTCGCGCTGGTCGCGCTCGGCGCCGGCGGCAGCGTGCTCGTCACCCAGTCGTGGCAGCTCGTCGTGTTCTGGGGCGTGCTCATCGGGCTCGGCACCGGATCGATGGCCCTCGTGTTCGCGGCCACGATCGCCGACCGCTGGTTCGTCGCGCGGCGAGGTCTTGTCATGGGCATCCTCACCGCAGGCTCGGCGACGGGGCAACTGCTGTTCCTGCCGATCGTCGCCGACCTCGCCGAGAGCGCCGGCTGACGCGTGGCGTCGCTGCTGATCGCGGCCGTCGCGCTCGCCGCCGTACCGATCGTCGCCGTCGTCCTCCGCGACGATCCCGCCGACCGCGGCGTGCTGCCCTATGGCGCGGATGCCGCGACGCACACACCCCGCGCACGCGCGACCGGAAACGCCGCGCGTCGCGCGCTCAGTGGACTCGCGCAGGCGGCGAAGACGCGCTCGTTCTGGGCGCTGGCGATTGCGTTCGCGATCTGCGGCGCCACGACGAACGGCCTCGTGGGCATCCACTTCATCCCCTCCGCGCACGATCACGGCATGGCGACGACGACGGCCGCCGGCCTGCTCGCCGTCGTCGGCGTCTTCGACATCCTCGGCACCGTCGCCTCGGGCTGGCTCACCGATGTCTTCGACCCGCGCGTGCTACTCGTCGCCTACTACGCGTTCCGCGGCGTCGGCCTGGTCATGCTGCCGGTGCTGCTGTCGGACGCCGTCCACCCCAGCATGGTGCTGTTCATCGTCATCTACGGCCTCGACTGGGTCGCCACCGTGCCGCCGACCGCCGCCCTGTGCCGCGAGATCTTCGGCGAGAACGGCACGATCGTGTTCGGCTGGGTGTTCGCCGCGCACCAGATCGGCGCCGCCGCGGCGGCGCTCGGTGCCGGCGTCATCCGCGACGTGTTCGGCACCTACACCTACGCGTGGTGGGGTGGAGCGGCCCTTTGTGGTGTGGCGGCGGTGCTGTCGATCGTCGTACGGCGGCGGCCGGCGGTGCCGGTGGAGGCTGTCACCGCTCGGTGAGGCGGCCCCCGCTGCACACGACCAGCGCGCCCGGGTCGCGCGACGCCCGAACGTCAGCCGGGCGATGTCTGCGGCGTCTGTCATCATCGAGACTGTGGCCCGCCGCGCATCCCGCCTCCCGCTGATCGTGGCGACCCTTGCCGGGCTCGCGGTCACCGCGGCGGTCGCGTTCGCCGCGATCACGGTCATCCCGCAGATCATCCGCGCCTCGTCGACAGAGATCGCCGCAACGGACACGACGATCGCGCTGCGCGGCGACGGCGTCACGGCGACGGTGCCGGTGGATGCCGGCTGGTCGTACGTCTCCGACTCCGCCGGTGACGTGCACACGACGCTCACGAGCCCCGACGGTTCCTTCGAACTGGACCTCACCGCCGCGCACGGCGTCGACCCCGAGCAGGCCGCGCGTGACCTCGTCGATGGCACCGTCGCGCCGTTCGACCGCGAGCCGATCGGCGCGGCGACCGTCGTGCACGCGCGCGTCGTCGGCGAGGATGCCATCGTCGGTGCCGTCGTGGACGGCGCCGCCGCCGTCGTGTTCCTCGCCCGGCCGGGCACCGCCTACGAGGCTGAACTCGCTCTGCTGCTCTCGCGCATCGAGGTCGCGCCGTGAACAGGCGAGGGCTGCGACCGGTCGCGGCGATGATCGCCGTGGCGGCGCTTGCCACCGGCATCCTGACCGCCTGCGCCGCCGAGGCGCCGCGCACGGAGTGGACGCCCGCCGCGTGGAGTGTCGTCGGCCAGGTGACGACGGATGCCCCGACCGCCGCTGCCACGGCCGACACCGTCGCGATGCGCCTGCGCAACGACGACGTCGGCATCGACGCGCGCTGGGCGATGCTGCCCGGCGACCAACCGATCAACGCCGCGATCGAGCAGGTGGTGCGCGGCGCCGTCGCGACGCAGGCGACGACCACCGGCACGAGCTACCGGCCGGCCGTCTTCGACGCCGGTGCGGGGCTGGGGGAGCGGGGCTGCGCTACCGGTGCGGCGACGGCCGTGGCATCCAGCGTTCTCGGCGATCGCACGGGCAGCGTCGTCGTGTGCGAGATCACGGTGGCGCGCGGAACGGTGTTCGGTGAGATTCTGCGCACCGTCACGGGCGCGGCCGGGGAGGTCACCTCCGACACCACGCAGGCCTTCTACACCGACCTCGCCACCGGCGCGGTCGGGTCTGCGGCGGATCTGTTCGAAGGCCCCGCGGCCGTGTGGGTCGCGACCGTCGACGCGCTGCGCCGCGACTTCGGCAGCCTGTCGCTCGCCGACGTGCAGCCGCCCGGCGACGCGCAGCTCGCCGCGTTCACGCAGAGCCTCGCCTCCGCACGGTTCGCGGGTGGGGACGTCGCCGTTCCCGTTGCTGCCGACCTGCACGCGCCCGAGCTGGACGGACTCGTGCGCTGGAACGCCCGCGGCGCGCAGCGGCCGCTGTTCGTCACGTTCACCCTCGACGAGATCAGCGGCGCGCTCAGCGATCTGGGGCGAGCCGTCGCCGTGGCATCCGGCCCCTATTCGGGCCCCGTCAGCGCCGGTGCCGGGTTCGAGCGGATGCCGTGCGACCTCGTTCCGTGCATGGCGATGACCCTCGACGACGGCCCGTCGACGCTGACTCCGACCTTCCTCGACGTGCTGCGCGACCAGCACTCCGCGGCGACCTTCTTCATGCTCGGCAAGAACGCCTCGCGGCATGCCGACACCGTCGCGCGCGTCGCCGCCGAAGGTCACGAGGTCGCCAACCACACGTGGGACCACCCGTACCTGACAGACCTGACGGATGCCCAGGTGCAGGCCCAGCTCGGCGACACACGCGAACTGCTGCAGCGACTGTCGGGGCAGCCCGTCGACATCTTCCGCCCGCCCGGCGGGTACGTCGACGACCACGTCGTCGAACTCGCGGGGCAGCCCGCGATCCTGTGGAGCGTCGACACGCGTGACTGGGAGGGGCCCGAAGCCGCCGCCCTGGCGCGCTACGCGATCGACCGGCCCAAGCCGAGCACGATCATGCTGATGCACGACATCCAGCCCGTGACCGAGAGCGTCTTCGCTCAGGTCGTCGCGAGCCTGCGCGACCGCGGGTTCCAGCTCGTCACCATCGACGCGCTGTTCGGCGGATCAGTGCCCAGCGGCATCGTGCGGCACGGGCCGCTCGGCTGACGCGCGCCACCGGCCGCGGCGGGCGAAGCGCGGCGCTGGCTCAGTGGGCCGCGTCGTATGCCTCGAGCACGGCGGCGGGGATCCGCCCGCGCTCAGAGACCGTGTACCCGTTCTGGGCCGCCCACTCGCGCACCGGCGCGTAGTCGCGCTGGCCGGCGCGCTTCTGCCGACGCGTGGAGCTTCCGGCGGTGCCGCGGGGGCTGCCGGCCGACACGCCGCGTGTGCCCGCGCCCCGCGCCGACACCGAGCGCCCCGCCGCGATGAAAGGCGCGAGCGCCTCGCGCAGCGCCGCGGCGTTGTCGTCGGTGAGGTCGATCTCGTAGGCGGTGCCGTCGAGAGAGAACAGGACGGTCTCGCCAGATCCAACCTCCAGGACGGTGCCGTCCAGGTCGTCGACGAGCTGATGCACGATTCTGCGGGCCATGGGGCGAGCCTAGTGGGATGCCGCACCGCGCGGCATCGGCAGGTGGCAGTCGCGGCGGTCTCAGCGCGGGGGAGCCAGCCACGATTACCAGCCGAAGCACGAGCCGGCAGCAGCCTCGTCAGGGCAGCAGGCCCGCGCGGCGGGCCTTCGCGACGGCGGCGTGGCGGGTGCCGGCATCCAGCTTCGCCATCGCCGACTGCAGATACGACTTCACCGTGCCTTCGCGAAGGCTCAGCGTCGCGGCGATCTCGGCGTTGGTGTGCCCGAGTGCGGCGCACGCGAGCACGTCGGTCTCGCGCGGCGAGAGCTTCACGTCGAGCGGATCCTGCGCCGCTCCGTCGTTCGACAGCGTCGCGAGGCGCCGCTCGATCTCGGCGAGGCGAGCGCGGATGCCGGCGTCGGCGACCTCCGCGCCGATCCGGCGAAGCTCCGCGTAGCTCTCGCGCAGCTGCTCGCGCGCCGGCGCGTCGAGACCCAGCAGTGCGGGAGCGGGTGCCGTGAGTGAGAGGCGACGGGAGACCTCCTCGCGCACGCGCAACTCGGTCGCCAGGTCGGATGCCACCCGCAGCGCCGTCCGCGCGATCGACTCGCCGAACGGCGACGCCGCCCACGACCCGCAGTAGAGGACGCCGCGCGCCCGCCCCGACACCATCACCGGAACGGCGAACAGCGTCGAGATGCCCTCGCCGAGCACAGCACGGTCGTAATCGTGCGTGATGTTGCGCGACGAACGGTAGTCGAGCGCGAGCCGCGGACGGCGTTCGACGAGCGCGCGCCCTCCGAGGCCTCGCGACGCGTGGACCACGAGTCCGGACAGGTGCGGCGTGCGATTGCCGACGACCGCGGTGACCTCGACGGCGTGCGATCTCTCGAACCCGCCGAATGCGACGGGCAGTCCGGTTCGCGTCACGAGGTCGCCGACCGCGTTCGCGAGCAGATCGTCCTCGGACGCGAGGGATCCGACTGCCTTCACCGCTACCTACTTCCGGGGGTGACAGCTTCGTCACTCGTTTTCGTAGCGTCGACGATACCACGCGGCCCGTCGACGTCGACCGGTCGTGGTGCACCGTCGCACCCCCGCATCTGGCAAGGAGGCCACATGTCCGTCACACCCCGCGACGCCGCCCCGACGGGCGGCATCGACTACGTCGCCGAGGAGGAGTCCGCGCGCTACGTCGAGCTGAAACGCCGCCATCGCAGCTTCGTCTGGCCGCTGACCATCGCCTTCCTCGTCTGGTACTTCGCCTACGTGCTGCTCTCGTCGTTCGCGACCGAGTTCATGGCGACCAAGGTCTGGGGCGACATCACGATCGGCCTGCTGCTGGGGCTCGGCCAGTTCGTGACGACCTTCGCGATCACGATGGGCTACGTCTCGTACGCGAACCGCAGGCTCGATCCGCTCACCGCGGAGATCCGTGAAGACCTCGAGCGCCAGGAGGCCGCGCTGTGATCCTCCGCCATGCTCAGGACGTCGTCGCCGCAGCGCCCGCCGCGGCCGCTGAGAACAACCCGGTTCTCAACATCTCGATCTTCGGCGCGTTCGTCGCGGTGACACTGTTCATCGTCATCCGCGCGAGCCGCAACAACAAGACGGCGGCGGACTACTACGCCGCCGGCCGCTCGTTCACGGGGCCTCAGAACGGCTTCGCGATCGCCGGAGATTACCTGTCGGCGGCATCCTTCCTCGGAATCGTCGGCGCGATCGCGATCAACGGCTACGACGGGTTCCTCTACTCCATCGGCTTCCTCGTCGCCTGGCTCGTCGCCCTGCTGCTCGTCGCCGAGCTCATGCGCAACACCGGCAAGTTCACGATGGCCGACGTGCTGTCGTTCCGTCTCAAGCAGGGCCCGGTGCGGATGGCGGCCGCCATCACGACCCTCGCCGTCTGCTTCTTCTACCTGCTCGCGCAGATGGCCGGCGCCGGCGGGCTCGTGTCGCTGCTGCTGGGCATCCACGAGCAGATCGGACAGTCGATCGTCGTCGCCGTCGTGGGCGTGCTGATGATCGTCTACGTGCTCATCGGCGGTATGAAGGGCACGACCTGGGTGCAGATCGTCAAGGCGTTCCTGCTGATCGGCGGGGCGATCGTCATGACGATCTGGGTGCTCGCGATCAACGGCTTCAACTTCAACACGCTGCTCGAGTCGGCCGTCGCCGCGTCGACGACCGACCCGAAGGATGCCATCCTCGGACCCGGCCTGCAGTACGGCAAGAACCCGTGGGACTTCATCTCCCTCGCGATCGCGCTCGTGCTCGGCACAGCGGGTCTGCCGCACGTGCTGATGCGCTTCTACACGGTGCCCACGGCGAAGGAGGCGCGCCGGTCGGTCGTCTGGGCGATCTGGCTGATCGGCCTGTTCTACCTGCTGACCCTCGTGCTCGGCTACGGCGCCGGTGCGCTCGTCGGTTCGGACACCATCAAGGCCGCCCCCGGCGGCGTCAACTCGGCCGCGCCCCTGCTTGCGCAGGCGCTCGGCGGTCCGCTGCTGCTCGGGTTCATCTCGGCGGTCGCCTTCGCAACGATCCTCGCGGTCGTCGCCGGCCTCACGATCACGGCCGCGGCCTCGTTCGCGCACGACATCTACGCGAACGTCGTGAAGAAGGGCAACGTCCCGCCGGACGGTGAGGTCAAGGTCGCGCGCCGGACGGTGATCGTCATCGGCATCCTCGCGATCCTCGGTGGCATCGGCGTGCAGGGCCAGAACGTCGCGTTCCTGGTGGCGCTGGCCTTCGCGGTGGCTGCTTCGGCGAATCTGCCGACGATCCTGTACTCGCTGTTCTGGCGCAAGTTCACGACCCGCGGTGCGGTCTGGAGCATGTACGGGGGTCTCGCTGCGGCGATCATCCTGATCGTTCTGTCTCCGGTGTTCTGGGGCACCGAGACGAGCGTGTTCAAGAACGTCGGCACCGCGATCTGGCCGCTGAACAACCCCGGCATCGTGTCGATCCCGCTCGGGTTCTTCCTCGGCTGGCTCGGCTCGGTCACATCGCGCAAGGCGGAAGACCCGCGCAAGGCCGCCGAGATGGAGGTACGGTCGCTCACCGGCTACGGAGCGGAGAAGGCCGTCGAGCACTGACCGCTTGCGGGCCTCGCGCCGGGGGACGCGAGACCCGCTCTGCACACCGAGACCCCGCGGTTGCCCGCGGGGTCTCGGCATCTTCGGGCGGTCTCGGTGCCGCTCGAGGGTCCGTGGCCGGCCTACACGGCCTCGGATGCCTGCGCGGTGCCGGCTTGCGCGGCGGCGGCGACCTGCGCGACGGCTACCCGAGCGGCGGGCGCGGCGCCGGCGACCCCGGCCTCCAGGTCGAGGAGGAACCGCTTGTGCTCCGGGTGGCCGCCGTACTCGCCGAGCGAGCCGTCGGCGCGGACGACCCGGTGCGCGGGCACGACGATCGAGATCGGCGTGCGAGCGCAGGCCGATCCGGCCGCGCGGTGCGCTCCGGGCGAGCCCGCCATGATCGCGACCTCGCCGTATGACGCGGTCTCACCGTAGGGGATCCCGCAGATCGCGTCGAGCGCGCGGCGGACGAACCCGTCCGTGCCGCGCAGGTCAAGCGGCAGGTCGAAGTCGCGGCGCGCGCCGTCGAAGTACTCGTCGAGCTGCGTGGTCACGGAGGCTGTCGCCGTGGCATCCGGTTCGAGCACCGCGCGCAGCGCGGCCGACGCGGCAGCCACCGCCGCATCGACCGCGCCGAGGCGCACCTCGAGCACATGCAGCCCGGCCAGGCCCTCGTCGGTCACGACGACGAGGACCTCGCCCAGCGGAGTCGGGTGCACCGCGAAGGCGGCCGGGGCGTGTGCGGAGGTGGTCATGCGTCCCATGATGGCGCCCCGTGTGGCGGCGCGGCGGCGCAGACGGCGGATCTGTGCACAGTCTGCCGAATCGGTCGATTGTGGAGGAAAAGATGCGAAACCCGCCGCCGTGACGGCCCGCGGCGGCAACGGGCGCCTAGGGTGTCGTGTGTGTGGCGAGGAGACGGTGGCGCTGTGCGAGGCGTGAGCGACGCCGAGCACGAGATCTCGGTGACCCCTGCGGACCTCGATCTGGCCGAACCGGGAGTCGTCGTGGCGCACATCGCGCAGTCCGAGCGGGCGCGTCTGCGCGAAGAGGCTGCGCAGCTGGGCGGCCGCTCGACGCTGCTGCATTACACGGATGCCGGTGACGCGGGCATCGACATCACGAAGGCCCACCCGGGCAGCCTGCCGCAGTTCATCACGGGCCGCTCGACGCTGCTGTCGAACCTCTTCCGCGACGAAGTCGCGCTGCGCACCGCGCGCCTCGCCGCCGAGCGGATCGCGGCGAAGGACGTCGAACTGCGCACCGCGCGAGGCCTCGACACGGTGCATCTGGCCGTCGCGATCGCCGCGTGGCGCATCGGCGGCGTGTCGTACGCGGCACCCGTGCTGCTGCGGCCGCTTGCAATCCGCCGCCACCACCTCGACTTCGACCTCAAGCTGCACGGGTCGTTCACGATCAACCCCGAACTCGTCGAAGCTGCGCGCACCCATTTCGGCATCGCGCTGGACGGTCGGGCGCTTGCCGCGCTCGCCTACGACGACGGCGTCTTCAAGCCGCAGCCGGTCATCGACCATCTGCGCGCGCTGACGGCCCACATCGACACGTTCACGGTGCTGCCGCGCCTCGTCGTCTCGACGTTCGCCGACGTCGCGTCGCACATGACGCGCGACTCGGCCGACCTCGACCACCCCGTGCTCAACGCGCTCGCCGGCCACGCCGCCGACCGCGAAGAGCTGGGGATCGTCCACCCGCTGCCGACACTCATCGGCGCCGACGAACGCCCGCCGGCATCCGATCGCCTGTTGCTGGATGCCGATGCCGAGCAGGAGGCCGTGCTCGCGCGGATCCTCGCGGGGCAGTCGCTGACGGTGCAGACTCTGCCGGGCACGGGTGGCACGCAGACCGTCATCAACGCGGTCGGCGAACTCGTCCGCGCCGGCAAGCGCGTGCTCGTCGTCAGCGCGCGCCGCTCGACGCTCGAGGGTGTCCGCCACCGCCTCGGCGGCATCGGACTGCCCGCGCTCGCCGTCTCGCCGACGCAGCTGCACCGCGACCTCATCCGCGCGATCGGCCGCAACGAGAAAGCCGAGCAGCCCAAGGTCGCCGACGTCGACGATGCCCTCGTGCGGCTGCGCACGGTGCTGCGCGACTATCGCGAAGCGCTCACCGGCCGCCACGCCCAGCTCGGCATCTCGCCGCTCGAGGCGCTGCGTACGCTCACCACGATCACGGGGCAGACGCCGCAGCCCGCCGCGCAGACGCGCTTCGACATGCGCACGCTGCAGTCGCTCGGCACGCGCCGCGCCGAGGCCGCCCAGGCCCTCTCGACGGCGGCCCGACTGGGCGAGTTCCGCTTCGGGCCGGATGACTCGCCCTGGTACGCCGTCGCGTTCGACACGACCGCGCAGGCCCGCGACGCGCACGCGCTCGCGGGGCGCCTGCACCGCACCGACGTGCCGGGCATCCTCGAGCGCGGCTACGCACTGATCGCGCAGACGCGCATGCGGCCGTTCACGACGGTCGCTGAGCTCGGCACGGCGATCCAGCTGCTGCAGGGCATCCGCGCGTCGCTCGACAAGTTCAGCCTGACGGTGTTCGAACGCCCGCTCGGCGAACTCATCGACGCGCACGCGGCCCGCCGCGACGCCCCGGAGATGTCGGGAGCGCAGCGTCGTCGCCTCAAGCACCTCTCGCGCGAATACGTGCGCCCCGGCATGCACGTGACCGACATGCACGAAGCGCTCGTGCGCGTGCAGGCCCAGCGCACGCAGTGGCAGGCGCTCGTCGAGCCCGGCGTCATGCCCGAGGTGCCGATCGGGCTGGACGACGTCGCCGCCGCCTGGCAGCGCGTGGGCGCCGACCTCACGGCGCTCGACACGGCCCTCGGCCGCACACGGCCGCTGTCATCGCTGCCGATCCCGCTGCTGCTGCGCACGCTCGCGGGGCTCGCGGCCGAATCCGAGGTCTTCGACAACCTCGTCGAGCGCGCGACGCTGCGCGGTCAGCTCGCCGAGATGGGGCTGGACACCCTGCTCACCGAGCTGTCGGTGCGGCACGTGCCGGAAGACCAGGTCGCAGCCGAGTTCGAGTTCGCCTGGTGGCAGTCCGCCCTCGAGGCGATGCTGCGCACCGATCGCGCGCTGCTGGGCGCCAACACCTCGATCGTCGACCGGCTGGAGCGTGACTTCCGTCTGGTCGACGAGGCCCACGCCGGGTCGGCCGGCCCGCTGCTGGCCGCCGAGCTCGCGACGAAGTGGAAGATCGCCGTCGTCGACGAAGCGCACGAGGCATCCGCCCTCAAGCACGCGCTGCGGTCGGGGGCGACGACGCCGACCGAGCTCATCGGCGCCGCGCCGGCGCTCGTGCGCACCCTCGCCCCCGTATGGCTCGCCTCGCCGTACGAGGTGCCCACGATCCCCGCCGATTCGCCGTTCGATGTCGTCGTGATCGCGGATGCCGCGGCGCTGTGCCTCGCCGAGGCGGCGCCCGCCCTGCGCCGTGCGCGCCAGGTCGTCGTGTTCGGCGACCCCGTGACGCAGAAGCCGACGCCGTTCCGCGTCGGAGCGGGTGACGCGCAGCCCGACGATGAGACCGATGTCGACTTCGACGACGTGAGCGTGTTCGAGCGTCTCGCCGAGGTCATTCCGAGCGAGACGCTCACCCACAGCTACCGGGCGGGCGGCGAAGACCTCGCCGAGCTCGTCAACTCGGCCTTCTACGGTGGCCGGCTCTCGACGCTGCCCTGGGCGGGGTCCTACCTCGGCCGCGGCAGCCTCAGCGTCGACTACGTCGAAGGCGGCCACGGCACACCCGACCCCGTCACAGGCGCGGTGGAGAGCCCGGATGCCGAGGTGTCGCGCGTCGTGACGCTCGTCGTCGAGCACGCCGTCAACCGCCCCACCGAGACGCTGATGGTCGTCACGGCATCCACTCGGCACGCCGAGCGGGTGCGTGCCGCCGTCGCCGCCGCCTTCTCGGGGCGCACCGACGTCGCCGACTTCGTCGGACGCGACACAGCCGAGCCATTCGCCGTGCTGGGCCTGGAGGAGTCGGTCGCCGAGAGCCGCGACCGCGTCATCTTCTCGCTCGGATTCGGACTCACCAAGCACGGCCGCGTGCTGAGCGACTTCGGCGACCTGTCCGGTGAAGACGGCGAACGCCTGCTCACCGTCGGCATGACGCGCGCCCGCCGGTCGATGGTCATCGTCTCGTCGATCCGCCCGTCGGCGTTCGACGAGGGCCGCCTGACGACGGGCGCCGCGAACCTCATGTCGATCCTCGGCGGCATCGCCGCGCGCAGCCGCGAGGCCCGACTCGAAGACCTCGCCGACCCGCTCACGCTGAACCTCGCGCGCCACCTGCGCGCCCGCGGCGTGTCGGTCGACGTCGACTACCGCGGCCAGCTGCCGCTGGTCGCGCAATACCAGGGCAAGGCGATCGTGGCCGAGAGCGACTCGGATGCCGCCGGCGACACGCTGCGCGAAACCCTGCGCCTGCGTCCGCAGGTCTTGCGCCGCCTGGGGTGGCACTACGTGCGCGTGCACGCGTTCGATCTGTACAGCGACCCGGCAGGAGTCGCCGAGCGCATCGCCGTCATCCTCGGCGTGCCGCCCGAGACGCCGACCTCGCACGAGCAGACCGAGCCGCTCGATGTCCGGTGACCCGGGCGACGCTGACGCTCGTCAGCACGTCGTGCGGGTCCGTGGTGCGCGTCGCGCGAAGCTGACGCCGGCGCCCGGCACCGATCCCGATCCGGAACTTCCTGCCGAGACGACGGATGCCCCCGCCGTAGAGGCGGGGGCATCCGGTCCGAACGATGAGCGCATGCGGCGGGACGTTCCGCCGCACTACTAGCGCTACGCCGACTTCTGCTTCTCGAGCAGATCGCGGATCTGGATGAGCAACTCCTGCTCGGTCGGCAGGGGAGCTGCCTCTTCCTCGGCGACGCCGGCCTTCGCCGCCGCACGCTCCTTGAAGGTGTTGTACGGGCGCACGATGAACAGGTACACCACGAGCGCGATCGCGAGGAAGTTGATCACGGCCGAGATCAGCGCACCGATGCCGAGTTCGGCGGTGTCGAACAGACCCGGGATCGGGATCGTCCAGCTCGAGAGGTCGCCCGACGGTACGAATGCGCCGATGAGCGGGTTGATGATCGTCTCAACGGCGGCGTTGACGATCGCGGCGAATGCCGCGCCGATGACGACGGCAACCGCCAACTCGATGACGTTGCCTCCTGCAATGAACTCCTTGAACCCCTCAACGAGGCCCTTCTTCTCTGCCATGGAGTCTCCTTCTGACTTACAGCGCGGTCCGCTGGCCGGTCATGAACCCGACGGCGCGGGTGAGGCCTTCGCCTCAGATTTCGATGATGTCGAAGATCCCGTGCCGGCGCCAGCATTTTTCCCGGGTGTCGCGCGAGAGTCAGTGCGGTAGAAGCCCGAGCCGTTGAAGGTGACGCCCACCGAGCCGTACTGCTTGCGCAGCGCGCCGCCGCACTCGGGGCATTCGGTCAGGGCGGCGTCGCTGAAGGACTGGACGGCGTCGAAGCGGTGGCCGCACTGCGTGCAGGCGTAGGCGTAGGTGGGCATGGGGATCCTCGGATGGCGTGGGCGGGGTCGGTGGCCGTGTCAGCGCCGCGAGGGTGCGAACACGACGGTCTGGGTCGGGGTGACGATGCCGGTGACGGGTTGATCGTGCACGTCACGGGGCACTTCGTCGAGCAGTTCGGAGTCGAAGACGACGGCGTACACCGGCGGGCAGTTCTGCATCGAGCCGATCGTCTTGTCGAAGTAGCCGCGTCCCCAGCCCAGGCGCATGCCGGTGCGATCGACGGCGGCCGCCGGGATGATCAGCAGGTCGACGTCGTTGACGGCCAGGGGGCTGAGCACCTCACCGACCGGCTCGGGCATGCCGAACAGGCCGTCGGCGATGTCGCCGTCGGGGTCGGCGATGGCCCAGTCGAGCAGGCCGTCGGCGCGCGTGATGGGCAGCAGAACACGGATGCCACGTGCCACGGCAGCCGTGATGAACGCGTGCGTTCCAGGCTCAGTGGGCGTCGACAGGAAGCACGACACCGACCGGGCGCCGAGGCTGGCGACCAGGGCATCCAATTGGGTCTTCACACCGGCTTCGGCGGCGTCGCGTGCTGCTTCGGAGCGCTGCTGTCGACGCTCGCGCAGGTCGGCGCGCAGTGCGCGCTTCGCGTCGTCGATCACGTCGGCCATTCTCCGATTGTAGGCGGCGCGCATGTTGCAGAGCCGCTGGGGGTCACGTCGTATGCGGGCGCTATGGTATTCGCATGACTGAGAAGCGCATCAAAGCCGTCATCCCTGCCGCCGGACTCGGAACGCGGTTCCTGCCGGCCACGAAGGCGATGCCGAAGGAGATGCTGCCGGTCGTCGACAAGCCGGCCATCCAGTACGTCGTCGAAGAGGCCGTCGCCTCCGGGATCGACGACATCTTGATCATCCTGGGTCGCAACAAGAACAACATCTCCAATCATTTCGACTCGGTGCCCGAGCTCGAGTCGAACCTCGCGAACAAGGGCGACCACGAGAAGCTGCGCCGTGTGAAGGCGCCGACCGAGCTCGCCGACATCCACTTCGTGCGCCAGGGCGAGCCCAAGGGCCTCGGGCACGCCGTGCTGCGCTCGCGCAACCACGTGGGCGACAGCACGTTCGCGGTGCTGCTGGGTGATGACCTCATCGATGTGCGCGACACGCTGCTGACGAAGATGATCGACGAGAACCAGAAGTCAGGCCTGACCGTCATCGCGCTGATGGAGGTCGACCCCGAGCACATCCACATGTACGGCGCCGCCGCCGTCGAGGCGACCGACGACCCCGACGTGGTGCGTGTCACGGGCCTCGTCGAGAAGCCGAAGAAGGAGGACGCGCCGTCGAACTTCGCCGTCATCGGCCGGTACGTCCTCAACCCGGGCGTGTTCGACATCCTCGAGCGCACCGAGCCTGGCAAGGGCGGGGAGATCCAGCTGACGGATGCCCTGCAGGAGCTCGCGGTCACCGAGGGCGTTCTGGGCGTCGTGTTCCGCGGCCGCCGGTACGACACCGGCGATAGGGTCGACTACATCAAGGCCATCGTGCAGCTGGCATCCGACCGTGACGACCTCGGGCCCGAACTGCGCCCGTGGCTGAAGGACTTCGCGTCGCAGCTGTGACGCACGCCGCGTGAGGGAGATCCGGTGGACCTGACGGTACCGCGGCAGTACGGCAGCGTCGCGATCCGCCTCGTCAAGCAGCGCGACGCGCGCGTCCTGCAGTCGGAGTTGCTCAGCAACCGCGGATGGTTGCGCCCGTGGGAGGCGACGAGCCCCGACGGCCCGGTATCGTTCGACATGCGGCAGGGCGTGCGGCGCCTGCTGCAGCAGTACCGCGATGGCGGTGGCATCCCGCTTGTCATGGAGTACGAGGGCGAGATCGCGGGGCAGCTGAACGTGTGGGGCGTCTCGCGCGGCTCGCTGTCGTCGGCGACGATCGGTTACTGGGTGAGCGAGCGTTTCGCGGGGCACGGCATCACGCCGACGAGCGTCGCGCTGGCCACCGACCTGTGCTTCCGCGACATGGGGCTGCACCGCATGGAGATCTGCATCCGTCCCGAGAACCGGGCGAGCCTGCGGGTCGTCGAGAAGCTCGGCTTCCGCTACGAGGGGCTGCGGCGCCGGTTCATCCACATCGCAGGCGACTGGCGCGATCACTATGCGTTCGCGCTCGTCCGTGAAGAGGTGCCCGAAGGGGTGCTGCAGCGTTGGGTGAGCGGACGCGCGCCGGCGGACGCCGCCACGGTACCGGCCGCCGACCGGCTGGGACGCTGACCTTCACCTTTCACTCGAAGGTCAGACACGCGGGCGGGATGCCACGCCCTACGCTGTCTCGGCCTTACCGTTGACGCCATGGGTGGGCAGGTTCTCGGCGGTGGTGTCATCGTCCTCGTGGCGGTGGTGCTGTGGCTCGCGTACCTTCTGCCGTCGTGGCACGGCCGACACCAGTTCTATGCCGCCGAGCGCAACGCGGTGCGTCTGAACCAGGCCCTGCGCGTGCTCGCCGAGACCAGCGAGACCCCGCAAGAGGTCCGCCTCGAGCTCAACGCCCGCACGGCGCTCGCACAGCAGCGCCTCGCGCGCCAGGCGCAGTCTGAGCGCGAGCAGGCCGAGCTCGATCGTGCTCGCGCGGAGCTTGCCGTCACGACGCTGCAGGCCAAGGCGGATGCCGCTGCGGCTCGCGAGCGGGCGGCCGCGCAGTCGCGCGCCGAGAAGGCGCGGCCGGAACTGCGCCGTGCGAACGCGCGTCGTCGTGCGCGCCTGACCACGACCGTCATTGCCGCTGTCGCTGCGGGCCTCGCTGTCGGGGGCGGATTCGTGCTTGCCGCGACCGGATCTCAGCTGCTGCTGTGGAGCGCCGTCGCCGTTACGATCGGCTGCTTCGCGCTGCTGCAGCGGATGTCCGCCGTGCAGCGCCGTTCGGTGGTGCGCGTTGCGGCGCCGCAGGTCGTGCGCGCACCGGGCGTCGCGGGAGCGTTGCAGGATGTGGCCCTGGCATCCGACCGCACCGTGTGGACACCGCGCGAGCTGCCCCGACCCCTCACCGCGTCGGCCGGTTCGCGCGCCGCGAGCGTGCTGGACGAGGTCGAAGCCCGCGAGGCTCTGCGCCGCGCCGCCGTCGAAGAGGCGATGCGCACGCGCGCCGAACAGTTGCGCCCGCCGACCATCGCCGCGCGTGCTGCCCGTCGCGAGGCGGAGTTCGCCGGGGGCCCTGCCGCGGGCGACGAGGCAATCGAAGCGCACGTGCGGCAGCTGCTCGAGCGTCGCGCCAGCGGGCAGTGACCCGCGTCGTCGACCCCGCGCAACGCGTGATAGCCTATTGAGGTTCACGGGCCTATGGCGCAGTTGGTAGCGCGCCTCGTTCGCATCGAGGAGGTCAGGAGTTCGAATCTCCTTAGGTCCACCACAGAAGAGCCCCCGCATCGCGGGGGCTTTTCTTGTCTCAGGCCCGTCTTGCTCGGGCGGCGCCGGCATCTCCGAGTACAGTGAGCGCCGAGGAGAACATGCGGACTCTGCGCTACTCGATCAACGTCACGCTCGACGGGTGTGTCCACCACGACGCCGGGTTCACGCCCGACGAGGAGTTCATGGACTTCTGGACCGACGGCATGCGGCAGGCCGATGCCCTGCTCTACGGCCGCGTCACTTACGAGATGATGCAGGATGCCTGGCGGAGGCCGGCATCCGGAATCTGGCCCGACTGGATGGAGACCTGGGAAGTGCCGTTCGCTGAGGCGATCGACCAGGCGCCGAAGCATGTCGTCTCCAGCACGCTGCGCACGGTCGACTGGAACGCCGAGCTGGTGCAGGGGGACCTCGAGCCCGCCGTGCGGCGCCTCAAGGACGAGCCGGGCGGGCTCATCGCCGTCGGCGGCGTGCGACTGCCGCTCGTGCTTGCCGAGCTCGGCCTCATCGACGAATACGAGCTCCTCGTGCACCCGGTGATCGCCGGGCGCGGTCCGACGCTCCTCGCCGGCCTGCGCGACCGCATCCACCTCGAACTGATCGACCGACGGGACTTCGCCTCCGGCGCGACGGCGCTGCGGTATCGGCCCGGGGCGTAGCAGCCCGGCCCGCTGTGCCGCCCCGTGGCATCCCCCCGACACCGATGGCCGGGCCGATGAACGTGTCGCCACGCGCGCGGCGGCATCGGCTACACGTGCGCGGCGGCTTCGCGGGCGCGCAGGCGGCCTCGGCTACACGCGCGCGGCGGCTTCGCGGGCGCGCAGGTCCTTGCGGAGGATCTTGCCCGATGTCGACTTCGGGATCGCCTCGACGAACTCCACGCGGCGCACCTTCTTGTACGGCGCGACGTTCGCGGTGACGAAATCCTTCACCTCGTCCTCGGTGAGGCCGGAGTCCGGCCGGGCGACGATGAACGCCTTCGGGATCTCCTCCTTCTCATCGTCGAGGACGCCGATGACCGCGGCATCCATCACCTTCGGGTGACTGAGCAGCAGGGCCTCGAGCTCTGCCGGAGCGATCTGGTAGCCGTGGTACTTGATGAGCTCTTTGACGCGCTCGACGATCGAGAAGTAGCCGCCCTCGTGATAGATCGCGATGTCGCCCGTGTGCAGGAATCCGTCGTCATCGAGCGTCTCGGCCGTCGCCTCGGGCTTGCCGAGGTAGCCGAGCATGACGTTCGGGCCCTTGACCCACAGCTCACCGGGGCGGGTCTGGCCGTCCTCGCCGAGCTCGGTGATCTCTTCACCCGTCTCGGTGTCGATGAGCTTGTTGAGGGTGTTGGGCAGCATGACGCCGACCGACGAGACCGGGATGTCGTCGCGCTGGAACGGCATCGCGTGGGAGACGGGGCTCAGCTCGCTCATGCCGTACCCCTGCATCATGCGGGTGTTCAGGCGCCGACCGGCCAGCTCCGCCGTCTCGCCGTCGAGCGGCGCGGCGCCTGAGAACACGGTATGCACGGTCGAGATGTCGTACTGGTCGACGATCGGATGCTTCGCGAGCGCGACGGCGATCGGCGGCGCGATGTACAGGTACGTGCAGCGGAAGTTCTGGATGTTCTCGAGGAACTGCACGAGGTCGAACTTCGGCATCGTGACGAGGCTCGCGCGCTGCTTGAGCGCGAGGTTCAGCAGCACCGTCATGCCGTAGATGTGGAAGAACGGGAGCACGGCGAGCACGCGGTCACTCGAGCGCAGGTCGATGTTGACGCGGCACTGTGCGACGTTCGCGACGAGGTTGCGGTGACTGAGCATGACGCCCTTGGGGATGCCCGTCGTACCCGACGAGTAGGGGAGCACGGCGACGTGCGTCGCGGGGTCGAACGTCACGTCGGGGGCGGGGCTGCCCTCGGTCAGCAGCCCGCGCAGGTTCGGGTGGCCTTCTGCGCCGTCGAGGACGATCAGGTGGTCGTCGGCGATGCCGACGGCCTCGGCGGCGGCCTTCGCCTGCGGCAGCAGCGGGCTCACCGTGATGAGCCACGTCGCCCCGGCATCCGTCAGCTGCTTCTGGATCTCGCCCGGCGTGTAGAGCGAGTTGATCGTCGTGACCGTCGCGCCCGCACGCAGGATGCCATGGAACACGGTGGCGAACGCGGGGACGTTGGGGCACAGCAGGCCCAGCACCGTGTCAAGCCCGACGCCGCGCGCCGCGAGCGCGCCCGCGAACGCGTCGACCTGCGCCTTCAGCGCGCCGTACGTCGTCTCGGCCCCCGTCGCCGGGTCGATCAGCGCGACGCGGCCGGCATCCTCGGCAGTGAGATCACCGAACAGGTCGTCGTAGATGCTCGTGGCGGGGATCTCGATGTCGGGGAACGGGCTGGTGAACACGGGCAGTCTCCTTCGACGGCGGCGGTTCCGGCGGCGCTGCCGGGTGCGCACCATCTTGCCATCTGGGTGAACCCGGTTCCACCATCTACGGAACCGGGTATCCTGTGTGCGGTCTGGCGCTATGCGTTGACGGATGCCGCCGCTTGCGCGGCGCGCAGGCGTTCGGCGACCTGCTGCTCCGCGGCATCCAACGGTGTGATGCTGCGCGCGGCGGCGACGTCGAACAGGGTGCGCACGGTGTCGCCGATCGCGGCGACGCGTTCCATGATCTCGGCGCGCGTGCCGAGGCCCTTCGCCTCGAGGTCGAGGTAGATGACGCCGCCCGCGTTGACGACGAAGTCGGGAGCGTACAAGATGCCGCGCGCGGCAAGCCGTTCCGCGCCGGAGCGGTCGGCGAGCGGGTTGTTGGCCGGGCCGCAGACGGCCGCGGCCGCGAGCGCGTCGATGACCTCGTCGTCGAGGAGCCCGCCGATTCCGGCAGGCACGAAGACGTCTGCCGGCACGAGATGTTCGGTGCCGGGTTCGACCCAGCGTGCGCCGAGATCGGCGGCAAGCGCGCGCTTGGCGGGGTTCACATCGGTCACGGTCAGCGTCGCGTGCTCGGCCGACAGCCGCACGGCGAGGCGGTTGCCCACCTGGCCCAGACCCGAGATCGTGATGCGACGCCCCGCGACGTCGGGGGAGCCCGTCACGCGCTCGAGGGTCGCGCGCAGCGACTCGTAGACCCCGAGGCTCGTTGGCCCGGCGGGTTCGCCCGAGCCGCCCACCGTGTCGGGGAGCCCGACGACATGACTCGTGCGCTCGCTGACGGTGAGCATGTCTTCCGTCGTCGAGCCGACGTCCTCGGCCGTGCGGTACAGCCCGTCGAAGCGCTCGACGGCATCGCCCAGGTCGAGGAACGCCGCGCGACGGCGCTCGGCGTCGAGTGGTGTCGGGGTGGTGTCGGGGGCGGCCTGCGGCAGGGCGATGACGGCCTTGCCGCCTCCGGCATCGAGGCCCGCCGCGGCGTTCTTGAGGGTCATCGCGGCCGACAGCCGCAGGGCGTCGCCCATGGCGTCGCTCCAGTGCGGGTACGTCCACAGCCGGGCCCCGCCGAGGGCGGAACCGAGCACGGACGAGTGGAGAGCGACGGTGATGATGAGGCCGCTGCGCGGGCCGGTCATCACCTCCACGCGTTCGTGGGTGAAATCGGGCAGCGGCAGGGTGTGCGTCATCGCAACCTCTTTCAGCGGGCCTTGTGGGCTGTGCTCAGCGGATGCCGCGGCGTTGCGGCATCCTGCCCCCATTGTGGCACTGGGGGTTGCGCGGCGGGGTCAGCGGCGGGAACGCCTCCGCCACATCGGTCGCAGCCGCACACCGAGCTCCTGTTGCTTCGCAGGGAGCAACCACAGGAGCCGGGCGACCAGGACTGCTCCCGTGATGAGGATCCATGCGGTGTCACGTCCGGTCGACATCTGCAGCGGTAGGGCAAGCACGGGAAGTGCCGCCGTGATGACGACGAGAGTCCAGAACGCGGGGCCGCGCGAGTAGCGGCCGCTGATCGAGAACGGCGACGCTTCGTACACCAGGATGAGCAGAGCGACGGCGATCGATGTGCCCAGGGACAGGGCCTCATTGCTTGAGGCGTTCGCGAACACGGCGGGCAGCACGAGCACGAGCGGGTACACGCCACCGAACTCGAGCAGCAGATTCCCCCACTTCATGTGGGCGCCGAACTGATCGTCCTGGAGCCGGGCGAGGGAACCCGAGGCGTTCGCATACACCTGCGTGGCGCCGAGCGTGAGGATCGTTGCGACGAGGATGAACGTGCGCAGAGATTCGGAGTAGTCGGGTGTCGTGAACGAGAGACCGAGCAGAAAAGTGAGTGCCGCGAGCACAGCACCGGCTTCACCGGTGCTGACTGCTGTCTCGTCGGCGCGGAGGCCGGGTCGGTCTTCGACCTCGAACGTCGACACTTCGTAGAACGTGCCCTGGACGCTCTTGACCACGCGTGTGATCGCCGCACCATCGGCCGTCAGAAGGTCGAACACGTGGTCGACGGCCCCGACGGGAACGAGGACGCGGTCGTCGGGGTCGGCGACCTGCCGACGACTCTTCAGCTGGAAGTACACGCGATCCTTGTGCGGGCCGAAGTAGTTCGCGACTCCTCGGGTGCCCACGAAGCCGCTTCGCGTGAGGAGGTCGATCATCGCGACGTTCTGCGGGCTGGTGACCGTCGTCGCCGACGGGCGCGGCCGCTTCTGTGCGACGAAGTCGGTGAAGCGCGCGATCAGGCGCGCTCCGACTCCTGTTCGTTGGAAGTCCGGGTGCACAGCCAACGCGCCGAGGTAGATGTGTTCTTCGCCAAGCACCTCCGTTTGCAGGAAGCCGATGATCTTCCCATCGAGCGATGCCACGGTGATCTGATCGGTGGCGAGCGCGTTCTCGATCTCGTCGGGATGTGCGGGCTCGACATCGTCACGCCCGGGTGGGAAGCACGCCTGGTCGATCGCGTGAATCGCGGGTGCGTCGGCCGCAGTCGCCTTTCGCAGCCGAAGTCCGGTGGTGTCGGTCGAAGTCATGATTGGACCGTATCGTCCGACAAGGGCGCGGGAACTCGTGCCGCGCCGTTTCGCCGCCCTAGAGTGCAGGAATGACAAGCGAGCACCTGTCGCCGCGGAGCCGACTCGTCCACGACGCGCTGCGTGCGGCGGGCATCGCGGGCGAGATCGTCGTCCTGCCGGATGCCGCGTCGACGGCCGCTCTGGCCGCGGCGGCGCTCGGCGTCGAGGTCGGCGCGATCGCGAACTCGCTCGTCTTCTGGTCGGATGGCGGGCCGCTGCTGGTGATGACCAGCGGTGCGCACCGCGTCGACACGGCGGCGCTCGCCGCACGCCTGGGACGCTCGAGCATCGTGCGCGCGACGCCCGAGCAGGTACGCGAGGTGACCGGCCAAGCCATCGGCGGCGTCGCCCCGACGGGGCATCCGGCGCCGCTGCCGACCGTGGTCGACGAGGCGCTCGCCGCGTTCAACGAGATCTGGGCTGCGGGTGGCACGCCGCGCACGGTCTTCCCGCTGACCTACGACGAGTTGGTTGCGCTCACCGGCGGGACCGTCGCCAAGGTCGACTGACGCAGCGCGTCAGGCGGCGCTGCCCCGCAGCACGTCCCACGCGGTGACGGCCGCGGCGGCCGACCACGCCTGCGGGCGGCACGCCGCAGGGTAGGGGGCCGGTGCCGGCACCTCGTCGGCCGCGTCACCCGCGTGCAGCTCGGGCACGCGGTATTCGAAGGCCGCGGCTGCGGCGAGCATGCCCGCGACGACGGCGCGCGCGTCGGCACCCCGACCCGCACGCTGCATACCGCGCGCGATGATCGCGGTGTCGTGCGTCCACACGCTTCCGCCGTGGTAGCTCAGCGGCCAGTAGCCTGCCGCGCCACTTGAGAGGGTCCGCACGCCGAAGCCCGACGACATGCTCCGCCCCACCAGCAGGGCCGACACGGCCTCCTCCTCGGCGGGATCGAGGATGCCCGTGCCGAGCAGGTGCCCGATGTTCGAGGTCAGTGTGTCGACCGCCCGGCCGTCACGATCGAGCGCAATCGCGGGGTAGCGGCCCTCCGGCGTCTCGACCCAGAACCGCTCGGCGAAGCGCCGCTTGAGCGCCGCCGCCCACGCCCGCAGCTCGTCGGCGCCGCCCCGCCCGAAGCGCTCCAGCAACCCGGCACCGCCGAGCGCGGCCTCGTACGCGTACCCCTGCACTTCGCACAGCGCGATCGGCCCTTGCGCGAGCGACCCGTCGCGCCACTGGATCGAGTCGCCCGAATCTTTCCACCCCTGGTTCGACAGGCCGTGGCCCGTCTCGTCGATGTAGTCGAGGAACCCGTCGTCGCCGGCGGATGCCCGGATCCACCCGAGCGCCGCCTCAAGGTTCGGCAGCAGCGCCTCGACCTCGCCGGGCGCCATCGCGTCGGCGATGTCGGCGACATCGGCGAGCAGGCACACCCACAGCGGCGTCGCGTCGACGGTGCCGTAGTACAGCGGCGGCAGCACGATCCCCTCGCCCGGCATCGACAGGGTCCCGGCGCGCAGCTCGTGCATGATCTTGCCGGGATCCTCTGCCGTCTGCGGGTCGTGCGCGGTGCCTTGCAGGCGCGCGAGGACGCGCAGGGTGGATGCCGCGACAGAGGCATCCAGCGGCAGGATGAGCCGCGCCGCCCACAGCGAATCGCGACCGAACAGCGTGAAGAACCACGGCGCACCCGCCGCGAAGAAGACATCTTCCGGTGCGTCGGGCAGAGCGAGGCGGAGCGCCGCGAGGTCACCCAACGCGCGGTCGAGCCACCGGCCCAGGCGCGGATCCGCACCCGGCACGGGACCCGGCGTATGCCAGGGCGCGGGTGCGGTCACGCCGCGGACGACGATCGCGGCATCCGTCATCTCGGCGTGCCACGTCGCCGTCGCGGTGCCGAACGCGGGCACCTCGAGGGTCCAGTCGAGCACGACCGCGTCGGAGTCGCTGCCGACCTGCGCACCGGATGCCGAGAGCTCGAGCCGCAGGGCGCCCGCCGCGATCGCGACGCCGTCCGGCAGCGGGGTGCGCGCGCCCGGGTCGCCGGCGGCGGCGCCCGCCTTGACCTCCTGCAGCGGCGCGAACTGCGCATCCACGCGCAGCTGCAGCCGCACCGTCACGGCGGAAGCCAGGTGCGAGCGCACGGTCAGCGTCTCGGTCATCCGTCCGTGGCGCACCTCGCGCTCGCGCACGAGCCGCACCTTCGGATCGGGCCACGCATCGTCGACGCCGCGCAGCAGTCCGTCGAAGCGCACGCGCGACGCGGTCGCCGCGGTCGTGCGCACCCACTCGGGCCGCACGAAGGCGCCGTCGGCCGCCGCATAGGTCAGCTCAAGCGCCCCGATGAATCGGGTGTCGCCGTGGTAGACGCCGTCGATCGGGGCGTCGCCTATGTCGCCGCCGCGCCCCGACCACGCCTGGGTCGGCGCGTCGAGCACGATCGTGCGGTCATCGAGAAATGGCTGCAGTCCCGCGGTCATCCCTTCACGGCTCCTTCGCTGGTGTTCATGATTCGCCGCTGGAAGATGAAGAAGAGCACGGCGACGGGAATCGTCATGATCGCCGCCGCGGCGAGTTTCAGCGGATACTGGGTGCCCTGACTGAGCTGGCCTGAGGCGAGCGACGCGACGCCCTTCGTGAGCGTCGTGAGCCCCGGCGACTGCGTCGAGACGATGAAGTGGCTCAGCTCGTTCCACGACCCCTGGAACGACAGGATCACGATCGTGATGAGGGCGGGCCGCGCCATCGGCAGCACGACCGACCAGAACACCCGGAAGGTGCCCGCGCCGTCGATGCGGGCCTGCTCTTCGACCGAGGCCGGGATCGACTCGAAGAAGTTCTTCATGATGAAGACCCCCGCGGCATCCACCAGCAACGGCAAGATCATGCCGGCGTACGAGTCGTACAGACCGAGCTGGCGCAGCACGAGGAACTTCGGGATCAGCAGGACCACCGCCGGCACGGCCATGACGCCCACGACGAGGGCGAACACCACGCTGCGACCGCGGAACCGCAGTCGCGCGAGCGCATAGCCGGCGAGAGACACGAAGAACACGCGGCCTAGGGTCACGCAGATCGTCACGATCGCCGAGTTCGCGAACCACAGCGGGAAGTCGCTGTGCAGGAACAGCCGCTCGTAGGCCGCGAAGGTGAACGTCTGCGGAATGAGGGAGATGGGGTCGGATGCCGCTTCCTGCTCGGTCTTGAACGACGTCGCCACCTGCACCAGGAACGGGTAGATGTAGATGAGCGCGAGGGCGGCGAGCAGTACGTATAGCGCCGTCTGGTTGAGCCGATCGCGGGGGCTGAGCCGGTGCCTTTGTGGGGTCGCGGCGGGGGAGCGGACCTCGACCGCGGCGTCGGTGGTGACGCTCATCGGACGGCCTCCTTCGCAGAGCGGGGCTGGTACGCGCGGATGCGGCGCTTGGAGACAGGCCGGTCGCGCAGCACCCAGCGCTGGAAGATCGTGAACACGATGATGATGAGGAACAGCATGAACGCGATCGCCGCGCCGATGCCCCAGTTCTGGTTCTGGAACGCCGCCGTGTACGACAGGTACGCGGGCGTCACAGTCGTCTTCGCGGGCCCGCCCTGCGTGCCGGTGTAGATCTGGTCGAATACCTGCCAGCATCCGATCAGTCCGAGCGTGATGACCGTGAACAGGGTCGGCCGCAGTTGCGGCAGCGTGATGCGCCAGAACCGCTGCCACGCGTTCGCACCGTCCATCATGGCCGCCTCGGTCAGCTCATAGCCGACGTTCTGCAGCGCCGCGATGAACAGCAGCATGAAGGTGCCGCTCGTCGTGAAGACGGCCATCAGGATGAGCGCGAACATCGCGATCGAGGGGCCGGCAGTCCACTCCCACCACGAGATGCCGAGGAACCGGTTGCTGGTCAGCCAATCGGGCCCGGTGGCTAGTCCGACGTTGCCGAGGGCGACGTGGACGATGCCGCGCGGGTCATTGAGCCAGTTCGGGCCGGTGCCGCCGAACCACTGGATGATCGCGTTGACGGGCCCCGCGAACGAGAACAGGAACAGCCACAGCACGGTGATTGCGACCGAGCTCGTCACCGAAGGGAAGTAGAACGCCGTGCGGAAGAAGCCGCGGCCGCGGAGCATCCGGCGACTCACGAAGACCGCGAGCATCAGGGCGATGGCCGTCTGCAGCGGCACGACCAGCAGCACGTACCAGGCGTTGTTGCGGAGGGCGATGCCGAAGTCGCGCGTCGGCAGGCCACCAGCGGTCGTGACGGCGGCGTAGTTGTCGAGACCGACGAAGCCGACGGAGGGGGAGAGGGGGCTGCCGCGGCCCGACCAGTCCGAGAAGCTGACCCACAGCGCCATGAGCACGGGCACGAACAGGAAGATGCCCAGAATGAGGATGACCGGCGACACGAACAGCCAGCCGGCGGTCCCCTCTCCCCGACGGGTCCCGCCGGAGCGGGCCCGTCGGGGAGAGGACGACCGTGGCGCGGCCTGGGCCGGGGTGACGGACGTGGTCATGATTGTCAGCCGACGACGGCCTCGAGGTTCGACTGCACCGAGTCGAGGATCGTCTTCGGGTCTCCGGTCTTCAGCGACTCAAGCTGGGCGTTGAAGTCGGTGATGACATCGGCTGCGCCCTTGTTCGTCGGGACGCCCTGGGCGTAGTCGGCGCCGGTGAGGAACGCGACGAGGTCGGGGTTGTCGCTCTTCCACTGGTCGGCGGCGGACTGTACGGAGGGCATCGGCCCGAACGCCTTCGAGAAGGCGAGCTGCTGGTCGGCGCTCGTGAGGTACTCGACGAGGTCGAGCGCGGCCTTCTGGTTCGGGCTGTCGGCGGCCATGCCCCAGCAGTTCGTGAACTGCAGCGTGCCCTGGCCCGCCGGGCCTGCCGGCAGCTCGACGACCTTGGCCTTGACGTCGGGGTAGTCGCCGAGTGCGCCGGTGATCCAGTTGCCCTCGATCGTCATGGCGCCCAGCTGCTTGCCGAACGCCTCGCCGCCCCAGCCTGCGCCCACATCGGCGGCGTACGCGAAGCTGCCGTCCTGCAGGTGCTGCTGCACGTAAGCGAGCGCCTCGACGTTCGCGTCGCTGTTCGCCTCGGCGGTCGTGCCGTCCGCCGACACGAGTCGGCCGCCGACCTGCGCCATGAACGCGCCGATGCGGGCATACTCACCGCCGAACACGAGGCCCGTCGTCGATCCGCTCGTGAGCTTCGCCGCGACGTCGGCCAGCTGGTCCCACGTCGTCGGAACGTCGGCATCCGTCAGCCCTGCCGCCGTCCAGAGGTTCTCGTTGATCACGAGCTGGAGCGTCGAGAAGTCCTTCGGCGCGCAGTAGAACGAGCCGTTGTACGTGAAGTTGTCGACGAGCGACGGGTAGAAGTCGTCCTTGTTGGCGAGCAGGTCGCCGTAGGCCTGCAGCGACCCGTTCTCGGCGAATCCGGCGAGCTGGTCAGAGCCGAGGTAGAACAGGTCGGGCGGGGAGCCGGCAGCGAAGCCCTGCGAGAGCTGCTGGGCGAGGTCGGTCGCGGGGACCACCTCAGCCGAGACGCCGGAGTCCGCCGACCAGGCGGCGACGGCGTCTTGCACGGCCTTCGTCTCGGCGTCGCCGCTCGAGCCGATCATGATCGTGAGCGCATCGTCCGAGCTGGTCAGTTCGCCGGCGCTCGGTGCCGCGCTGGATCCTGTGTCATCGAACCCCTGCCCGCAGCCCGAGAGGGTGAGCGCGGCGACGACCGCGAGTCCTCCCGAGGCGAGCAGCGTCCGTGCTGTGTGTCGCTTCATCGCATCTCCTTCGAAACGGTGCGGCACCTCTCTTGTGGTGCCCATGGGGTGAGTGTCCTGGCTTTGATCGATCAAATCCGGTGCAGTTCGCGTATTTTGATCGTTCAAATTGTGGGATGCTTGACACGATAGGGCGAGAAGGACCCGTCGTCAATACCGAGGGACAGCATGAACAGACCCGCGACCATCGAGGACGTCGCCCGCGCGGCAGGTGTCTCGCGGCAGACGGTGAGCAACGTGCTGAACGCCCCGGGCGTCGTCCGCGAGGAGACGCGCGAGCGGGTCAAAGAGGCGATCGGCCGGCTCGGCTACGCACCGCACGCGTCGGCGCGCAGGCTGCGCACGCGGCGCAGCTCGACCCTCGGCATCCATCTCGATCCGTACGCCGGGGGTATCTCGGGCGTCGTCCTCGACCGTTTCGTGCACGCCCTCACCGAGCACGCGGGCGAGCGCGGACTGCGGGTCATGCTGTACGCCGCCCGGTCGCCCGAGGAGGAGATCCGGCGGATGGCCGATCTGCGTGACGGCGGCGACATCGACGCCGTCGTCATCACGGGCACCTTCCACGGCGACCCGCGGGCACAGTGGCTGATCGAGCACAGCGTGCCGTTCGTCGCGTTCGGCCGCCCCTGGGGTGACGACGACGTCGGCGCGCCCGCGCACCTGTGGGTCGATGTCGACGGCGCGGCCGGGACGGCACAGGCGACCCGGCACGCGATCGCGACGGCGGGGCCCCGCGTCGCGTTCCTCGGGTGGCCGGCGGGGTCGGGCACGGGCGACGACCGCGAGCGCGGGTGGCGCGAGAGTCTGCCCGCGGGGGTGGAGCCCGTGCGGCTGACGAGCCCCGAGAACGTCGCCACGGCGCGAGAGGTCGCCGAGCAGGCGCTGTCAAGCGAGGCGTTCGACGCGCTCGTGTGCGTGAGTGACTCGCTAGCCGTCGGCGCGCACCTCGCGGCGGTGACCTCGGGCCGACCGGGCCTGCTGATCACCGGGTTCGACAACACGCCCGCGGCTGAGGCCCTCGGGCTCTCGAGCATCGAGCAGCTGCCCGAACAGGTCGCGCGCGGCGCGCTCGACCTGCTGCTCGCCGGCGGGCGCGACGTCACCCTGCGCGAGATCGCCCCGCACGAGGCGCACGTGCTGGTCGAGCCCCGACTCGTCGTGCGCTGAGCGGGGTGTGCGGGGCCGGGTCAGCGGACGCGGCGGGAGAGCTCGGCAGCGGCGGTCGTCACCGACTCGACCACGGCGGGCGAGACCGCGGCCTCGCCCTGCCAGGTCACGGCGATGGCGGCCACGGGCCAGCCTGCGTGGTCGAGCACGGCCGCGCCGACCGACCGGAAGCCGAGCGTCACCTCGCCATCCTCACGGGCGAAGCCCTCGGCCCGCGCGGCACGCAGCAGCTCGCGCAGGTCGCCCGGCGACCGCGGGCCGTGTCCGGTGCGGTCGGCGAACACCGAGGCATCGGGGTACAGCGCCCGCACCTGCTCCCGCGGCAGCGCGGCGAGCATCGCACGGCCGGTCGCGGTCAGGTGCGCGGGTAGCCGCACGCCGACGTCGGTCACGAGGGCCGGGCGGCGCGGAGCGCGCTCTTCGACGATGTAGAGCACGTCGCGCCCGTTCATGACTGCGAGATGCGCGCTCTCATTCACCCGGTCGGCGAGGGCGGCGACAAGGGGTCTGCCGAGCCGCGTGAGGGGCTGCTGTCGCGAGTATCCGCCAGCGAGTTCGAACGCCGCGGTGCCGAGGCCCCAGCGCCGATCGGCGGCGAGATGAACGACGAATCCGTGCTGCTCGAGCGTCGCGAGCAGGTGGTAGACGGTCGACCGCGGGATGCCCAGATGGGTCGCGATCGTCCGCGCCGCGGCGGGCCCGCGCTGGTGCGCGAGGAAAGTCAGGATCCGCAGCGTCTGGTCGGCCGCTGGGACCTGCGGACGCTCGTCTGAGATCACAGACTCAGGATGCCACGTGCGCGCTCCCGCGGACTACCTACCGCGCACTACCTACCGTGCAGCGGCTCTTCCTCATCGTGGAGGCTCGTCATGCCCATTGAATGCATCCGGCGTCTGAGATCACAGACAGAGGATGCCCGGGAGCACTGCCGCGGCCGGTCGACCCGGTGTGGAATCGGGGCATGACCGAACCCGTGATCGTCGGCGCCGCGCCGCTCCGCCCTGAAGATGTCGTCGCCGTCGCCCGCCAGGGAGCGCGCGTCGTGATCGACGCCGGGGCGATGGAGCGCGTCGCGGCATCCCGCGCGCTCATCGAGCGGCTCGCCGACGATCCCGAGCCGCACTACGGCATCTCGACCGGATTCGGAGCCCTCGCGACGACCTTCATCGCGCCCGAGCGCCGGCGCCAGCTGCAGGCGAGCCTCATCCGCTCGCACGCGGCGGGTACCGGACCCATCGTCGAGACGGAGGTCATCCGCGCGCTCACGCTGCTGCGCCTGCAGACGCTCGCGACGGGGCACACGGGCGTGCGGCCCGTCGTCGTCGACACGTACGCCGCGATGCTGAACGCGGCGATCACCCCGATCGTGCGCGAGTACGGCTCGCTGGGATGCTCGGGCGACCTCGCGCCGCTCTCGCACGTCGCGCTCGCGGCGCTCGGGGAGGGCGAGGTCCACACCCCCGACGGGTCAGTGCCGGCGGCGGAGGCGGGGATCACGCCGCTCGTGCTCGAAGAGAAGGAGGGTCTCGCGCTCATCAACGGCACCGACGGCATGCTCGGCATGCTGCTGCTCGCGATCGCCGACCTCGAGGTGCTGCTCGACACCGCCGACGTCGCCGCGGCCCTCTCGATCGAGAGCCAACTGGGGACGGATGCCGTGTTCGCGGCCGACCTCATGGCGCTGCGCCCGCAAACGGGTCAGGCAGCCTCCGCCTCGCGGCTGCGCGCGCTGCTCGGCGGCTCCGACATCATGGCGAGCCACCGCGACCCGGCCGTGTGCACGCGCGTGCAGGATGCCTACTCGCTGCGCTGCTCGCCGCAGGTGCACGGCGCCGCGCGCGATACGCTCGCCCACGCCGCCCTGATCGCGGGGCGCGAACTCGCGGCCGCCGTCGACAACCCCGTCGTCACCTCCGACGGGCGCGTCGAGTCGAACGGCAACTTCCACGGCGCGCCCGTCGCGTATGTGCTCGATTTCCTTGCGATCGCCGTCGCTGACGCGGCATCCATCTCGGAGCGCCGCACCGATCGCGCGCTCGATCGCACCCGCAGCAACGGGCTGCCTCCGTTCCTCGCCGACGAGGTCGGCGTCGATTCGGGACTCATGATCGCGCAATATGCCGCTGCCGGCATCGTCTCGGAGCTCAAGCGTCTCGCCGTGCCCGCGTCGGTCGATTCGATCCCGTCGTCGGCGATGCAGGAGGACCACGTCTCGATGGGGTGGGCCGCCGCGCGCAAGCTGCGCCGCGCGATCGACGGGCTTGCCCGCGTGCTCGCGATCGAGGTCGTGACGGGATGCCGCGCCCTTGACCTCCGCGCGCCGCTCCAGCCCGCCCCCGCCACCGGGGCCGTCCGCGACCTCGTGCGCGCGGCGGGGGTTGCGGGCCCAGGACAGGACCGGTTTGTGAGCCCTGACATCGAGACCGTCACCGAGCTCGTGCTCGCGGGCGAGGTCGCGCGCGCCGCGGCATCCGTCACGCAGGTCACGGGCGTCATCGAAGGAGAAGACGCATGAGAGAGCCGATCCGCGCGCCGCGCGGCGCCGAGCGCACCGCGAAGAGCTGGGGTGCCGAGGCCGCCAAGCGCATGCTGATGAACAACCTCGATCCCGAGGTCGCCGAGCATCCGGAATACCTCGTCGTCTACGGCGGCACGGGCCGCGCGGCGCGGTCATGGGAGGCGTACGACGCGATCGTGCGCACGCTCGACGAGCTCGAGCCCGACGAGACGCTGCTCGTGCAGTCGGGCAAGCCCGTCGGGGTGTTTCGCACGCACGAGTGGGCGCCGCGCGTGCTGATCGCGAACTCGAACCTCGTCGGTGACTGGGCGACGTGGCCCGATTTCCGGCGGCTCGAAGAGCTCGGCCTCACGATGTACGGCCAGATGACGGCGGGCTCGTGGATCTACATCGGCACGCAGGGCATTCTGCAGGGGACATATGAGACCTTCGCGGCCGTCGCGCGCTCGCTCGGCCGCGACTCGCTCGCGGGCACGCTGACCCTCACCGCCGGCGCCGGCGGCATGGGCGGCGCGCAGCCGCTGGCGGTCACGCTCAACGGCGGTGCCGTGCTGATCGTCGACGTCGACGAGTCGCGCCTGCGCCGCCGCGTCGAGCACGGCTACCTCGACGAGTACACGACCGACCTCGATGCCGCGCTCGCGCGGGCGGTCGCCGCGAAGGACGCAGGCGAGGCGCGCTCGATCGGCGTCGTCGGCAACGCCGCCGAGGTGTTCCCCGAGCTCCTGCGCCGCGGCGCGCCGATCGACATCGTCACCGATCAGACGAGCGCGCACGACCCGCTCGCGTATCTGCCGATCGGTATGCCCGTTTCGGAATGGAAGGATGCCGCGGCATCCGACCCCGCCGCCTTCACCGAGCGCGCACGCTCCTCGATGGCAGCGCACGTGGCCGCGATGGTCGGGTTCCAGGATGCCGGGGCCGCCGTCTTCGACTACGGCAACTCGATCCGCCGCGAGGCCGAGCTCGGCGGGTTCGACCGTGCGTTCGCGTTCCCGGGGTTCGTGCCGGCGTACATCCGGCCGCTTTTCGCGGAGGGCCGCGGGCCGTTCCGCTGGGTCGCGCTGTCGGGTGATCCCGACGACATCGCGAAGACCGATCGCGCCGTCGCCGAGCTGTTCCCGGAAGATGCGGCGCTGCGCCGCTGGCTCGAGAAGGCCGGTGAGACCGTCCACTTCGAGGGGCTGCCCGCGCGCATCTGCTGGCTCGGCTACAAGGAGCGTCACCTCGCGGGCCTGAAGTTCAACGAGATGGTCGCGTCGGGCGAACTCGCCGGGCCCATCGTCATCGGCCGCGACCACCTCGACGCGGGGTCGGTCGCGAGTCCGTACCGCGAGACCGAGGCGATGGCCGACGGGTCTGATGCGATCGCCGACTGGCCGCTGCTGAACGCGCTGCTGAACACGGCCTCCGGCGCGAGCTGGGTGTCGATCCACCACGGCGGCGGCGTCGGGATCGGCCGCTCGATCCACGCCGGGCAGGTGACGGTCGCCGACGGTACGGTTCTCGCTGCCGAGAAGCTCGAGCGCGTGCTCACCAACGACCCCGGCACGGGCGTCATGCGCCACGTCGACGCGGGCTACGAGCGCGCCCGCGACGTCGCGCACGAGCGCGGCCTGAAGATCCCGATGATGGATGCCCCGTGACGCGCCTCCTCATCACCGGCATCGGCGAGCTCACGACCAACGTCGCGAGCGCGGGCGACCCCTGCGGCACGATCACCGACGCCGCCATCCTGATCGAGGACGGCCGCATCGCGTGGGTCGGCGGCGCGGACCCGGCACCCGAGGCAGAGACTGACGTGCTCGACGCCGCCGGCCGCGCCGTCATCCCGGGGTTCGTCGACAGCCACACCCACCTCGTCTTCGGCGGCGACCGGGCCGACGAGTTTGCGGCGCGGATGGCGGGGCAGGCGTATGCCGCGGGTGGCATCCGTCGCACGGTCGCCGCGACGCGCGCCGCCACCGACGATGAGCTGCGCGCGCGCCTGAAGGCCCTCGTCGCCGAGCTGCACGCGCAGGGCACGACGACCTTCGAGGTGAAGACGGGGTACGACCTCACCGTGGCGGGGGAACAGCGCCTGGCCCGCCTCGCCGCCGAGGTGACCGATGAGGTCACGTTCCTCGGGGCTCACGTGGTCGCGCCCGAGTATGCCGACGACCGCGCCGCGTACGTCGACCTCGTCTGCGGCGTCATGCTCGCCGCCGTCCGCCCTTACGCACGGTGGATCGACGTCTTCTGCGAGACCGGCGCGTTCACCCCGGCCGAGACCAAGCGGATCCTCCGCGCGGGCATCGCCGCGGGCCTGCGCCCCCGCGTGCACGGCAATCAGCTCGGGCCGGGCGACGGCGCGCGTCTCGCGGTCGCGCTGGGCGCGGCATCCGTCGACCACTGCACCTATCTGAGCGATGACGACGTCGCCGCGCTCGCGGCGAGCACGACGGTCGCGACGCTGCTGCCGGGGGTCGAGTTCTCGACGCGGCATCCGTACCCCGACGCGCGACGTCTGATCGACGCGGGCGTCACCGTCGCGCTCGCGAGCGACTGCAACCCCGGCACGAGCTTCACGACGTCGATGCCGCTCATGATCGCCCTCGCCGTGCGCGAGATGGGGATGACGGTCGCCGAAGCGGTCTGGGCCGCGACCGCCGGCGGCGCCCGCGCCCTCGAACGCGACGACGTGGGCCACCTCGGCGTCGGCGCGCGGGCCGACCTCGTGATCCTCGACGCCCCGACGAGCACCCATCTGGCCTACCGGCCGGGCGTGCCGCTCGTGCACACCGTGGTCAAGGACGGCGTGCCGCTGCGCTGACGCTCACCGTCCCGGACGGTCGAACTCCCACGCGTCGGGGTCGGTGGCCGTCGCAACATCCCAGTCGGGAGTGTCCCAGCGGAACGTCGCGACCGCGCACGTGGGCATGTGTCCGATGCCGCCGCCGGACAGCCGATCGGCGAGCACGGTCATGCCGGGATCGTGCGCGACGACCATGACCGCGTCGACGCCGCGAGCCGCCGCGGTGCGCAGCAGCGTCGAGGCGGGAGCGCCATAGAGCTCCTCATCGAGCTCGGCTTCGACGCCCAGCGCCGCCGCGAAGAACCCCGCCGTCGTCCGAGCACGCAGCGCGGTCGACGACAACAGCGCGCCGAGCTGCAACCCCGTGTCAGCGAGGCGGGCCGCCAGCACCGGCGCATCGCGCATGCCGCGGTCGTTCAGCGGGCGGTCGTGGTCGTCGAGACCGGGGTTGCCCCAGTCGCTCTTCGCATGCCGGACGAGAACGAGAGTGGTCATGATCCTCCTGTCGTGCGGGCGTGCACACCCGCGAGCAGTTCGAGCACGCACAGCGCGGCCAGCCGCACGGTGCGGCCGTCGGGGGCGTCTGCCGTCGCGTCGACCTCGACGATATCGGCGGTGCGCACGCGGGCATCGGCGGCGAGAGCACGTACGAGGGTGCGCAGCTCCCACGCCTGCAGTCCGCCCGGCACAGACGCCGGGCAACCCGGCGCGACGGCGCGGTCGCACACGTCCACGTCGATGTCGAGATGGATGCCTCCGCCGCCCGCACCCGCGACCTCACGAGCCTCGGCGACGACATCCGCTCTGCCGCGCCGGCGCAACTCGTCGAGCGTGATGACGCGGATGCCCAGATCTGCGGCGCGCTGGGCGTACGCCACGGAGTTCGCGAAGTCGGCGATGCCGATCTGCACGATGCGACGCGGATCGAGGCCGCCCTCGACGAGGCGGCGCACGGGCGACCCGTTGGAGATGCCGTCGCGCAGATCGAAGTGGGCGTCGAGCGTGATCAGGCCCGAGGCATCCGCCCCCTGCGTCACCGCGTACGTGATCGAGTTGTCGCCGCCGAGCGCGACGACCAGGCCCGCGTGCGCAGCCAGCGCGCGCACGCGTGCACGCAGCGCGTCTTCGCCGGCCGGCCCGTCGGGATCGTCGACGTCGCCGGCATCGGCGATGCGCAGTTCCGCGGCCAGGTCGACCGGCGGCGGGCCCATCAGCGTCGGACTGAACCGGCGCAGCGCCGCCCGCACCGCGCCGGGGGTCTCGTGCGCGCCCGTCGGCGACAGCGACGTCTGCGACGCGGGAGCGCCCAGCAGCACGGCATCCCACCGTTCACCGTCGACCGGCGCCGGCCAGTCGCCGGCGCGCGGCCACAGCGGATCGTGCGCGAGCGCCATCAGCCGACGTAGACCCAGGCGGTGTAGCCGCTCGCGAGCGTCACCGCGATGCGGCGATACAGCGACACCTCGTACTCGTCGGCGGCATCGAGCTCATCGGCCGTGATGTGCAGCACGCGGCCGACGACCTTGTCGAGCGGGTTGCCCGTCTCGCGCAGGATCGGGTGGACCGACAGGCCCGAGACATCCTTCACGCGCTGGTCGTCGATCTCGGCGTAGTCGATCGTGTACCCCGGCAGCGTGTCCGCCTCGCCGGCGACCAGGCGCCCGAACGTGTCGAGCTGCACCTCGGCATATTGGAGGGTGCCGTAGGTGAACAACAACTGGTCGGCGGGCGCGTCGCTCACGCTTGCCACGCTACTCCGCGGGCGCCGGGCGCGTACAGGCACCGAGCCGTGCGTTACCCCGTGCGTCACCCCAGCACGGCGTGCGCGACGGCGAAGATCGCGAGGCCCGCGAGGGCGCCCACGATCGTGCCGTTCAGGCGGATGTACTGGAGGTCGCGGCCGACCATGAGCTCGATCTTCTCCGTGGTCTCGGCCGGGTCCCACTTCTCGACCGTGTCGGTGATGATCGAGGCGATGTCGTGCCGGTAGCGGTCGACGAGGAACACCGCGGCATCCGCGATGCGCGTGTCGACGCGCTGCTGCAGGGCCTCATCGGTCGCGAGCCGGTCGCCGATCTCGACGAGCGCCGCGGTGACCCGGCGGCGCAGCGCGCTGTCAGGATCGGCGAGGCTCTTCAGCAGCCCCGCCTTCGCGGTGTTCCACGCCTCGGCGGCCAGTTCGCGCACGCGCGGACTGTCGAAGACGGCGCTCTTGGCGTCTTCCAGCCGCGCGATCGTGGTCGGATCGTGCTGCAGGTTTCCGGCCAGGCGCGACAGATAGCCGTCGACGGCGTGGCGGGCGGGGTGATCGGGATCGGCCTGCACGGCCGCGGCGAACTTGACCGCCTCGTTGTAGACCGTGTCGTCGACGAGCCGCATCGCGACCGACGGCACCCACGACGGCAGGCGGCGCGAGACCAGCCCGCTGAACGACTCGCGGTTCGCGCGCAGCCACGTCGCGAGGCTGTCGACGGCGAGGTCGACGGCGCCCTCGTGCGCCCCGGCATCCACGACCCGCTCGAGCCATCCGCCGATCGTCGGCGCCCACTGCGGGCTCAGCAGGTGCTCGCGCGCGAGGTCGCCGATGAGGTCCTGAACCTCGTCGTCGCTGAGCGCCCGCAGAATGCCGGATGCCATCGTCGACGCCTCGCGCGAGACGAGGTCGGCGTGCTCGGGGTCGCGCAGCCAGGCGCCTGCCGCCGTCGCGATCGCGGTCGACTCGAGCTTGGTGCGTACGACCTCGCCCGCGAGGAAGTTGGTTTCGATGAACTCGCCGAGGCTGCGGCCGATCTCGTCCTTGCGCTTCGGGATGATCGCCGTGTGTGGGATCGGGATGCCCAGCGGATGTCGGAACAGCGCCGTCACGGCGAACCAGTCGGCGAGCGCGCCGACCATGCCGCCCTCTGCTGCGGCCCGCACGTAGGCGAGCCAGGTGAAGCGCTCCTGCAGCACGAACGCCACGACGAAGACGACCGCCATGAACAGGAGTGCACCGAGCGCGACGCCCTTCATGACCTGCAGCGAGCGGCGTCGCTCGCGGTCAGCGGGGCTCAGAAGCTCGGTGGGGGTGCGCGGCATGTCCGTCAGTCTCGCACGACGTCCTCCGCGGGGCGCGTATCCTGGCGACGTGATCGACGACATCAAGAAGCGCGCCCTGCACCGCACCGCGATCATCGAGGGGCAGGTTCGCGGGCTCGCCCGGATGATCGAGAACGAGGACTACTGCATGGACATGATCGCCCAGTCCCGGGCGATCCAGAAGGCGCTCGCCTCGCTCGACAAGCTGCTGATCGAGAACCACCTGCGCACCCACGTCGCCCACATGTTCGCTGAAGGCGGCGAGCAGCGCGACCAGGCCGTCGTCGAGCTGCTGAAGGCGTACGACCTCGAGACCCGCTGAGCTCGGGCGCGGGGCGCGGGGCGGCCGCTCAGCCGCCCGACACCGGCCCGAGCCACGCGGCGGCGACTGTCGAGTGCGCCGATTCGGGGTCGGATGGGTGGAAGAGCCCGGCGAGCACGTCGCGATACAGGCGGCCGAGCTCGGAGCGGGTGAAGTACGACGAGCCGCCCGCGACGAGCATCGCCTCGTCGACGATGCCCTTGGCGGCCACGGCCGCGCGGTGCTTGAGGCCCGACAGCTTCGCGAACCACAATCCGCCATGGTCGGCGCGGCCGTCGACGTCGGCCGCGAGAGCGGCGATCTGGGGGAGCATCGCGTCGTACGCGAGTGCCATCTCGGCGACGCGCCACCGGATGTCGGGGTCGTCGCTGTAGGCGAGGCCCGTCTTCTTCGAGGTCCGCTTCTTCGCAGTCTCGACCGCGAGGTCGAGCGCTCGGCGCGCGACGCCCGTATAGACAGACGCGAGCAGGATCTCGAACACGCTGAAGATCCCGAACACGATCGGGTCGGGGTTCGGCCCCGGCGCCACGCGCCGCACGACCCGGTCGGCGGGGGCGACGACGCCGTGCAGCTCGGTCGTGCGCGACTGCGTGCCGCGCATGCCGACGGTGTCCCAGTCGTCGCGGGTGACGACGGCATCCGTCCGCGGGACGAACGCGTAGACCATCTGCGGGGCATCCGGCGAGGTCGTGTCGAGGCCGTGCAGGCCCAGCTGGGTCCACACCGGCCCGAGCGAGGTGAAGATCTTCGTGCCGGTGAACGCGTACGAGCCGTCGCCCCGCGGCACAGCCGCGGTGTCGCTGCCGAACAGCACGAGGTCGTTGCAGGCCTCGCTGATCCCGAACGCGAACACCTCGCCCGCGACGGCGCCCTCCTGCACGAACCGCAGCGTGTCGATGCCGCGATCGGCGAGCACCTTCGCGACACCGGTCCACACCAGGTGCATGTTGATCGCGAGGGCTGTCGCCGGGGCGGCGGATGCCAGGCGCTGCTGCAGCACCGTGACCTCGGCAAGTCCCAGGCCCGCACCGCCGAGCTCGGTGGGAACGAGGAGCGCGAGGTATCCGGCATCCGTCAACTCCGCGAGATCCTCGTCGGGGAAGCGGTTCTCGGCATCCACCGCCGCGGCGCGCGATCGGATGCGCTCGAGCAGATCGTCGGGCAGGTGGACGGCGGGGTCGAAGGTGCTCACCCTTCCATCCTGGCCCCGAAGCGGCGCGAGGCGGGCAGGATGGAGAGATGATCTCGACGGATGCCGCGCTCGCGCTGCGCGCCGCGGGTCTCGTCTGGCACCCGGCATCCGGCGACCGCTTCCAGCTCGACGAGCCCGAGTTCGAGGCCGACGTCTTCACCGTGAGCGAGATGACGATCGAGCCGCGCCGCTACCCGACCGGCACGATCCTCGCGTTCAACGGCACGACCGAGTGGGCACTCGACTCCGTCGCGCTCGAGGATGCGCTGTGGCTGCCGCGCGAGGACCAGCTGCGCGAGCTGCTGCGCGGCGCCTTCCGCTCGCTCGTGCGACTGGCCGACACCTACCGCGTCGAGATCTCCGTGCGCGGCGAACCCCACGTCTTCGAGCATCCCGAGCCGGCCGACGCGTACGCTCTGGCCGTGCTGGAGCTGCTGCACCGCATCGCCTGAGGCGCGTTCACCCCGGTCGAGCGCCGGGAGATTCAGCGCGTCACGTGATAACCGGCACCGGTTCGGTGTCGGGGATCGGGCTCGCGTCGCGGCCGCGCAGATCGGGGAAGCCGCGCACGAACGTGATCGCGACGAGCGCGCCGACGATCGCGAAGCCGCCCGCTGCCGCGTACGCGCCCGCCTGGCCGACGCCGTCGATGAGGAACCCCGCGATCGACGACCCGAGCGCCGCGCCAAGCAGCTGACCGGTGCCGATCCAGCCGTAGGCCTCTGCCGTTTCACTGAACTTGACGGATGCCGAGGTCATCGCGAACATGACGGCGAGAGCGGGCGCGACGCCCACGCCCGCGACGATGAGGCACGCGGCCACCCACCAGGGTGTCGCGGCGGAGATCTCGTTCACGAAGAACACGGCCGCGGTGAGGCCGACCGCGACGACGGTGAGGCGCCGCGCCATCGCCCACGGTCCGATCGGAATGTGCCCGAAGGCCAGACCGCCCGCGAGGCTGCCGACCGAGAACACCGCGAGGACGAGACCGGCCTCGAGCCCGCCGTGGTCGAACGTCGCGACGACGGCGGCCTCGACCGCGGCGCAGGCACCGATGAGCAGGAACCCGATGACGGTCGCGAGCAGCACGACGGGCTTTCCGAGCACCCGCCCGAACGCGCGCCGGCTGCGGGGGATGCGCACCCGCCCCACCTCGGGGGAGAGGATGAACCACGCGCCGCCGAGCACCATGATCGTCACGATCAGCAGCAGGCCGGGCACCGTGCCCACCTGCGTCGCGACGAGCGTGATGAGCACGGGCGCGAGGATCCAGATGATCTCCTGCAGGCTCGCATCGAGCGAGAACAGTGCAGTGAGTTGGCGGGCGTTGACGAGCTTCGGGTAGATCGTGCGCGCCGCCGACTGCACGGGCGGTGTCGACAGTCCCGCCAGCAGTCCGAACACCATGTACCCCGGGATGCCCATCGGGATCAGCGCCATCGCGAGCAGCGCGAGCGCGCACACGGCGGTCGTGAGGGTGAGGACGCGGCGGATGCCCCAGATGCCCATCCAGCGACTGGTGACCGGGCCCGACACGGCCTGGCCGAGCGAAGCCGCCGCCAGCACGAGACCGGCGGCGCCGTAGGAGCCGGTCTGGTTCTCGACGTGCAGCAGGATCGCGAGGCTCGTCATGCCGTTGGGGAAGCGTGCCGTCAGCTGTGCCGCGATGATCCGCGCGACCCCGGAGGTGCGCAGCAAGTCCCGATATCCCGCCACCCCTCAACGCTACCGGTCGCGGCAGACATCGGCGCATGAGCGGGCCGGGTCTGAAAGGTGCCGCGCGAGCGACACGCCGCGACACGCCGCGACACGCCGAAGCGCACTATCCACAGAAGATCCGGTGTCGGAGGCCCCGCGTAGCGTCGCGCCTGTGGATGGATGCCCGAGGCATCCGTGAATCTCGCGTGATTCAGCCGTTTTCCAGGCTTCTAGCGCGATGCCGACATGTGGATGAAACGGTGGAGAAGATGTGTTGTACCTGGGGAGAGCGGTGCAAAACTACACTCTTGTAACTACTAGCCCTTGTGGTGCTGGAAGGTGTCGGTACCCATATGTAGTATTGGACTCCCGGCAGGGCACTGTCGGACATACGGGTGGAGATTGAGGGGAGAACGGATCGATATGGCGATCACGGTTTACACGAAGCCGTCGTGCGTGCAGTGCAACGCGACGTACCGGGCACTGGACTCGAAGGGCATCGATTACGAGGTCCTCGACCTTTCCGAGGACCCTGCGGCGCTCGAGCACGTCAAGTCACTCGGCTACCTGCAGGCACCGGTCGTCGTCACGGACGAGGACCACTGGTCGGGCTTCCGTCCCGACAAGATCGACGAGCTCGCCAGCCGTCTGGCTTGACCTTCGACGACGCTCAGGTACCGGGGTGAACTATGCGACTCGCGACGAGCGCGCCGCTGCTCGTCTACTTCTCGAGCGTGTCGGGCAACACGGCGCGTTTCATCGAGAAACTGGGGCTCCCGGCCCTGCGCATCCCACTGACCGCCGCTGACCCGAAGATCGAGGTCGACGAGCCCTTCGTGCTCGTCACCCCGACCTACGGGGGCGGTCAGGGCAGGGGTGTGGAGAAGGGCGCCGTTCCCAAGCAGGTGATCCGCTTTCTCAACGACGAGAACAACAGACGCCTGATCCGCGGAGTGATCTCCGCGGGCAACACGAATTTCGGCGAGCACTACTGTGCCGCCGGCGACATCATCAGCCGCAAGTGCACCGTGCCGCACTTGTACCGGCTTGAACTCTTCGGCACGCCAGACGACGTCGCACGGGTGAGCGACGGATTGGAACGATGGTGGACACAGCAGTGACTCAGGCGACCTTCAAGACCGATGCGCGATTCGAGGGACTGGACTTCCACGCCCTCAACGCGATGCTGAACCTGTACGGCGAGGACGGGCAGATCCAGTTCGACGCCGACAAGCGTGCCGCGCGGGAGTACTTCCTGCAGCACGTCAACCAGAACACGGTGTTCTTCCACTCGCTCAAGGAGCGCCTCGACTACCTCGTCGAGAAGGAGTACTACGAGGGCGCCGTGCTCGAGAAGTACCCGTTCGAGTTCATCCAGCGCCTCAACGACCGCGCGTACGCCGCGAAGTTCCGCTTCGAGACGTTCCTGGGCGCGTTCAAGTACTACACGAGCTACACGCTGAAGACCTTCGACGGCAAGCGCTACCTCGAGCGGTTCGAAGACCGCGTCGTCATGACGGCGCTCGGCCTCGCCGACGGTGACCAGCAGCTGGCGACGGCCCTCGTCGACGAGATCATCTCGGGCCGTTTCCAGCCCGCGACGCCCACCTTCCTCAACACGGGCAAGGCACAGCGCGGCGAGCTCGTCAGCTGCTTCCTGCTGCGCATCGAAGACAACATGGAGTCGATCGCCCGCGGCATCAACTCGGCCCTGCAGCTGTCCAAGCGCGGTGGCGGTGTCGCGCTGCTGCTCTCCAACATCCGCGAAGCGGGCGCCCCGATCAAGCAGATCGAGAACCAGTCCAGCGGCATCATCCCCGTCATGAAGCTGCTCGAAGACAGCTTCAGCTACGCCAACCAGCTCGGTGCGCGTCAGGGCGCCGGCGCCGTGTACCTGTCGGCGCACCACCCCGACATCCTGCGCTTCCTCGACACGAAGCGTGAGAACGCCGACGAGAAGATCCGCATCAAGACGCTCTCGCTCGGTGTCGTCATCCCCGACATCACGTTCGAGCTCGCGCGGGGCGGCGAGGACATGTACCTCTTCTCGCCGTACGACGTCGAGAAGGTCTACGGGGTGCCGTTCGGCGACATCTCGGTGACCGAGAAGTACCGCGAGATGGTCGACGACGCGCGCATCAAGAAGACGAAGATCAACGCGCGCGAGTTCTTCCAGACCCTCGCCGAGATCCAGTTCGAGTCGGGCTACCCGTACATCATGTTCGAGGACACGGTGAACAAGGCCAACCCGATCAAGGGTCGGATCAACATGTCGAACCTGTGCAGCGAGATCCTGCAGGTGAACACGCCGACGACGTACAACGAAGACCTCTCCTACGCCGAGATCGGCAAGGACATCTCCTGCAACCTCGGGTCGATGAACATCGCGCTCGCGATGGACGGCAAGGACCTCGCCGGCACCGTCGAGACCTCGATCCGTGCGCTGACCGCGGTCAGCGACCAGAGCCACATCGCATCGGTCCGCTCGATCGAAGACGGCAACGACCGCTCGCACGCGATCGGCCTGGGTCAGATGAACCTGCACGGATTCCTGGCGCGCGAGCACGTGCGCTACGGCTCCGAAGAGGGCATCGACTTCACGAACATCTACTTCTACACGGTGCTGTTCCACGCGTTGCGTGCGTCGAACCAGATCGCGATCGAGCGCGGCACGGCCTTCGACGGCTTCGCCGACTCGACGTACGCGTCGGGGACGTTCTTCGACAAGTACACGGATGCCCCGTGGGTGCCCCAGACCGAGCGGGTCGCCGAGCTGTTCGCAGGCATCCACATCCCGACGCAGGAAGACTGGGCCGAGCTGAAGGCATCCGTTCAGCAGCACGGCATCTACAACCAGAACCTGCAGGCCGTGCCGCCGACCGGTTCGATCTCGTACATCAACAACTCGACGAGCTCGATCCACCCGATCGCGTCGAAGATCGAGATCCGCAAGGAAGGCAAGATCGGCCGCGTCTACTACCCGGCGCCGTTCATGACGAACGACAACCTGGAGTACTACGAAGACGCATACGAGATCGGCTACGAGAAGGTCATCGACACGTACGCCGCGGCGACCCAGCACGTCGACCAGGGCCTGTCGCTGACGCTGTTCTTCAAGGACACCGCCACGACGCGCGACATCAACAAGGCCCAGATCTATGCCTGGAAGAAGGGCATCAAGACGATCTACTACATCCGCCTGCGGCAGATGGCGCTCGAGGGCACGCAGCTCGACCAGTGCGTCAGCTGCATGCTCTGAGTCGACTGCGCAACTGAGGAACCGAGAACTATGACCCCCCACGAACCGCTCAAGCTCGTCGACCACGTGCAGGCGATCAACTGGAACCGCATCCAGGACGACAAGGACCTCGAGGTCTGGAACCGCCTGGTGAACAACTTCTGGCTGCCCGAGAAGGTGCCGCTGTCCAACGACGTGCAGTCGTGGGCGACGCTGACCCCCGAAGAGCAGACCACGACGATGCGCGTGTTCACCGGACTCACGCTGCTGGACACGATCCAGGGCACCGTCGGCGCCGTGTCGCTGATCCCCGACGCGATCACGCCGCACGAAGAGGCCGTGTACACGAACATCGCGTTCATGGAGTCGGTGCACGCCAAGAGCTACTCGTCGATCTTCTCGACGCTGTGCTCGACGCCCGAGATCGACGACGCGTTCCGCTGGTCGGTCGAGAACCCGAATCTGCAGAAGAAGGCGCAGATCGTCATGGACTACTACCGTGGCGACGAGCCCCTCAAGCGCAAGGTCGCCTCGACGCTGCTCGAGTCGTTCCTGTTCTACTCGGGCTTCTACCTGCCGCTGCACTGGTCGAGCAAGGCCAAGCTGACGAACACGGCCGACATCATCCGCCTCATCATCCGTGACGAGGCGGTGCACGGCTACTACATCGGTTACAAGTTCCAGAAGGGTCTCGAGCAGCTCACGCAGACCGAGCGCGACGAGCTGAAGGACTACACCTTCTCGCTGCTGTACGAGCTCTACGACAACGAGGTGCAGTACACGCAGGACCTCTACGACGGCATCGGCCTGACCGAAGACGTCAAGAAGTTCCTGCACTACAACGCCAACAAGGCGCTCATGAACCTCGGCTACGAGGCGATGTTCCCCTCGCAGCTGACGAACGTGAACCCGGCGATCCTGTCGGCGCTCTCGCCTAACGCAGACGAGAACCACGACTTCTTCTCCGGATCGGGCTCCAGCTACGTCATCGGCAAGGCCGTCGCCACCGAAGACGAAGACTGGGAGTTCTGAGCTCCACCCACTCAGAAGCCCCCGGCGAGCCGCTCATACGAGCGCTCGGCGGGGGCTTTCTCCTGGTCGGAGCAGGGCGGGGTGGCGCTGCGGACCAGCTTGCGGGTGCTCAGTTGGTCGGGAGCGCCCCATGGATTGGCATCCACCCCGACCCCTCACCCGATCGCGTGCGCCACCGTCCCCACGGATGACCGTCTGTGCGATGACGAGGATGAAGTAGCCCACGCGGTGCCTCCGAGGCTCGGCCGTCTGTGAACTCACCGTACGCCCGTGCCTTTCGCTCCAGTGCGATGAGAGCTTCAGGTACACTGAAGGTGTGTTTCGCAATCCCCTGACTCTGTTCCGTACCCTCGCGATCGCCGAGGCGATCTCGTGGACGCTCCTGATCGCCGGCCTCATCGTCCGCGCCACCACCGGCTGGGCGCCCGCCGTCACGATCGGTGGAGGCATCCACGGTTTCGTGTTCCTCTCGTTCGGTGCGACGGTCATCCTCGTCGCGCTCAACAACCGCTGGAAGGTCGGCCCGACGATCACCGCGCTCGTCTCCGCGATCGTGCCCTACGCGACGATCCCGGCCGAACTTTGGCTGCACCGCCGCGGCCTTCTCGCCGGTACCTGGCGCACCGAGCCCGAGCCGAGCGCCGCGGACGCGCGCTGGTACGACCGCCCGCTCGCATGGTTCCTCGCGCGCCCGTGGGTGCTGTTCGGCCTCATCGCCGTGCTCGTCGTCGCCCTGTTCGCCGTACTGCTGCTGGTCGGACCTCCCGGCGGCAGCGAGAGCTGACGCGGGTCGTTCAGTCGCGCGCGGGCAGCTGCTGCAATGTCCAGCGGTTGCCGTCGGGGTCGGTGAACGTCACGAACCGGCCCCAGTCCAGCTCGTCGACACCCTCGGCTGCGACACCCGCCTCGCGCAGCTGCGCGAGCGCGGCGTCAGCATCGCCGACCACGACCTGGATGGCGTCGAGCGACCCGGGGGCGAGCGTCGAGCCGATCCCCGTGCCGATCGCGATCGAGCACGCCGATCCGGGCGGCGTGAGCTGTACGAACCGCAGCCCCGGGTAGGGCGTCGCATCGTGATCGGCGTGGAATCCGATCGAGGTGTAGAACTCCTTCGCCCGGTCGACATCGGTGACCGGCACGTGGATGAGTTCGATCTTCCAGTCCATGGCACTCCCTTTCGCTCGTTCTTTCACGGTACGCCGCGCCTCCGACACGGCAAGGGTCTCGCTAACATGGGCGCATGAGTCAGGACGCCCCCCGCTTCAGCCCCGTCATCGCGCTGCTCGCGGTGTCGGCGATGTGGGAGGGCCAACTGTCGGCGATTCTCAAGGACCTCGGCATCACGACCCGCAAGTTCGGTCTGCTCGGCCACATCTACGCCGAGCCGGGCATCTCGTTCTCAGAGCTCGCACGCCGCTCGCACATCACGGTGCAGTCGGCGCACACGGCCGTGCGCACGCTCGTCGACGACGGGCTCGTCGCGGATGCCACGGCGCACGCCGGAGCTGCCAGCGACCTGAACGTCACGCCCAAGGGTGCGAGCGTGCTGCTGCAGGCGCGGGCGCGCCTCGCCGAGCTCGACGGCGCGCTCACGCAGCGCCTGCCGAACGTCGCGGCATCACTCGACGGCATCCGCGCCGGCATCGTCTGAACGACCCCGGCCGTGCGCGCGGGTGACGGGCGCACTCGGTACAGCCGCGACCGCCCCACCCGCGCGTCAGCGGCGCGTCGACACCGTCACGGTGAACTTCGGGTCACGGGCGACCTGCCGCGTCGGACCGACGATGCGCTCCAGCACGGGGCGATAGCGCAGCGGGGAGTTCCACACGCACCACAGCTCACCGCCCGGCCGCAGCACGCGCGCGGCATCCGCGAACAGGTGCGGAGCGATGCGGTCGGTGACGGCAGCGCCGGAGTGGAACGGCGGATTGAGCGCGACGAACGAGGCGCTGGCATCCGGCCACTGTGACAACGCATCGTCGCGCACGACCTGCATGCGCGGCTCGACACCGTTCGCGCGCGCCGTCGCGCGCGCCGACGCGACCGCGGCAGCGGACTGATCCGACGACCACACGAACGCCGACGGATGCCGCAGCGCCAGGTGCGCCCCGATGACGCCCGTGCCGCACGCGAGGTCGATCAGCGGGTCATCTTCGGTGCCGCCGCCGGGGGAGTCGGGCAGGTGCGCGAGCAGCAGGCGCGTTCCGATATCGAGGTGCGCTCCGCCGAACGCGCCACCGAAGGCGCGGATCTCCAGTCCGTCGACACGGCTCGCGGCCGGCATCGGGTCAGCGCCATCATGCGGTCCGCGCGCGACGAGCACGCGCGACTTCTGCCGTGCGTGGGTGACGTCGACGCGCGTGAAGAAGGCGCCGAGCACGGCGTTCATCGCGACGGTCATGTGCTTCAGCCGGCCGCCGGCGTAGACGACGACATCGGGACGGGCGTGCGCGGCGATGAGCCCGGCGATGTCGCGCAGGGCATCCAGCGACCGCGGCAGCCGCAGCAGCACGACGCGCGCGCCGCGCACGAGGTCGGCGTCGAGCGTCGGAGATGACGCGACCCGCCCGGCCAGATCGAGCGACGCCGCATTGCGCGCGAGCGCCTGCTCACCGGTGAGGGCATCCTGATGCACGCGGATGCCCCGGCATCCGTCCCACGCCGCTCCGAGCGCGAGGGCGCCGTACGCATCACCGATCACGACGAGCTCGCCGTCGCCGACGGCGGTGCGCGCCTCGGCGGAAGTGTCGAGGATCAGGCGGTCGGCGGCGTCGGCCGCGACGAGGCCTTCGCCTTCGACGTCCGGCGCGCGCCGCAGTGCCTCGAACGGGAAGGTCACCAGGCGTCCGCGTCGCCGGCGTACCGCAACCGGGCATCCTCTGGCGTGCATTCGTCGCCGATGCGGATGCCGTCGGCGATGGCGCCCTCGGCGCGCAACTGCTCCAGCGCGGTGACGGCCCGACGGCGCAGCTCCCACGGGTCGATCGTGTTGACGTGGATCTTCGTGCCGCCCTCGAAGCCGGCCGGGTTCGAGATGCGCCACTTCAGCACGACGCGCCACGGCATCGGCCACGGCGCCCCCGGCGGGCGGTAGTGCCACTCCTCGTTGGTCGGCACGAGCGGGCCCGTCGCGGCGTGCAGCGCGTGCAGCAGGTCGGACACCGCGCGGATGCCCTCGGGGGAGTGCTCTTGCGGCAGGTTCGCTTCGGAGGTGGAGAACACCTCGAACGCGGGATAGCGGTGCCCGATGCCCGCGAATGCGACGGCGCCGTCGGTCGCCGCGACGAGCAGTCGCTCTGAGACGGCCAGATCGGCCAGCTCGCGCTGGTACAGGTCGTGATCGTGTGAGAGCAGCCGGAGCTCGTGATCGACCTGCGGGCCGTGCTCGTCCACGGCGACGAGCTGCTTGTGCAGATGCTCGAACGAGGCGCCGGCCGGCCGCAGCCAGTTCTGGAACACCGCGACGTACGCCGCGTTCGGCTGCGCCGCCTGGATGTCGGCGAGCGCCTGCACCGTGAACGCCGTGTAGGCGGCGTGCTCGTCGGGCGTCAGCGTTCCCGACGAGGCGAGCTGGTCGTCGGTCGTCGCGCCGTCGACGACGTGGCGGCGCGCGACGATGACGTCGTGCGAGCCCCCGAGCAGGTCGAGGGCGGCCTCTTCAACCGACACCTGCTCGCCGGTCGCGGCGGCGCGGATCGCGGCGAGCGACTCGATGTGCGCGCGCCCGGCGGGGTCGGCGAGGTACTCCTGCGCCCACTCGACGACGGCAGAGGGCTGGCGGAATCCGTGGTTCTCGCGCCAGTACTCGGCCGACACGATCTCGAAGAGGTTGCCGAACCGGCGGAACTCGGCGACTGTGTCGGTCAGCTCTGACGCGTGCACATGCCGCAGCTGCTCGAACTGCGGACCGACCAGTCGGGCCTTCTCGGGCGTCGTCTCGAGGTAGCGGTCGCTGCAGAACGCGCACAGCTGCGTGGACTCGCCGCGCTTGAGCGGCCGGGCCGCGTCGCGCGGGGCTGCGAGTGGACGGTTCGCGCGCCCCGGAACGGTCCAGACGCGGGTTCCGGTGAGGGGCCCCACCTGCTTGACCGTGCCATCGGGCATCCGGCGGATCGGGTTCTGCGCACCTTCGCTCACACCCGCAACCCTACTCGCCCGCCCTCACGGGCACGGGCCCGCGGTGCCGTGGATAGCGAGACTGCGTTCCTGCACCGAGACTGCAGACGCCGCACGCAGTCTCGGTGCACCGATGCAGTCTCGCGGGTTGGGTGGGGGAGCGCCGGGGCGACGCGGCGCGTGCGCGGGTGGGCGCGCGCGCCGGGCTACGCGACGCGGTACAGGTGCTCGGGGCGGCCGGTGGTGCCGTAGCGCAGGCGCACGACGACGTGCCCGCGGGATGCCAGGGTCGACAGATGGCGCTGCGCGGTCGCGCGCGACAGCCCCGCGCGCTCGGCGACCTCGCTCGACGAGGCTTCGCCGACCGCGAGGGCCTCGAGGATGAGCTGCTCGGTCGCTGACCGCGACACCGACCCCGCGGCGGAGCCGGCGAGGATCGCGAGCGCGCGGTCGAGGTCATCCTGACGCAGCGTCGCGTCGCCGCCGATCAGGTTGCGGTAGCGCACGTAGCGATCGAGGCGCTCGGTGAGTGCCGCGCCCTCGAACGGCTTCATGAGATAGCCCACGGCGCCCGCGCGGAGCGCGCGGCGCACGGTCGCGGCATCCGTCGCCGCCGACAGCACGAACGCGTCGATCTCATGCGCGCGCACGAACGCGATGCCGTCGCCGTCGGGCAGGTAGGCGTCGACCAGCATGAGGTCGGGCGGGTCAGCGCGCACCGCGGCGAGCGCGTCGTGCAGCGTGCGCGCGGGCTCGAGAGCCTGCAGACCGGGGTGTGCGTCGACGATGTCGCGGTGCAGTCCCGCCACTCGGAAGTCGTCGTCGACGACCAGCACGCGCAGAGCGCTCATGCGCTGTCCTCTCGTTCATCGCCGGGTGTGGCGGGGTGCAGGATGCCTTCGAGGCGCGCCCCGAAGACGGCGCCCGACCCCGACCCGCCCCGGTCGATCACCCACAGGTCGCCGCCTCGGCGGCGCGCCATCTCGCGCGCGAGCGGCAGACCGACGCCCCCGCCGTGGATGCTCTCATCGGTGTCCGACGAGCCGGCGCCCGACCCGGCGCCCGTACCCGCCCCGCGGCGCCGCGCGAACGGGTCATCCACTCGCAGTCCATGCCCCGAGTCGGCCACCGTGACGACGAGGGCGTCACCGTCGCCGTAGCAGCCGACGGTGACCAGGCGCGGCTCGTCACCGGCCACGGCGGCGGTGACGGCGTTGTCGATCAGGTTGCCGAGCACGGCGGCGACGTCTTCGACTTCGTCGAGGCGCTGCCAGAGCAGCGTGTCGTCGGCGACGGCCAGACGCACGCCGCGCTCGCCGGCCTCGATCGCCTTCGCTCCGATGAACGCCTGCAGGGCGGCGTCGCCCACGAGTTCCAGCTGCGCCACGGGGAAGTCCACCGGGCCGCGGGCGATCTGCTCGTCGAGGAACGCGCGCGCCTCGCTTGAGCGGCCGGCGTCGATGAGCCCCGCTGTGACGTGCAGGCGGTTGGCGAACTCGTGCCGCTGCACCCGCAGCGCGCCGGTCATCGTGCGCACCAACTCGAGGCGTTCGCTCAGCGCCGCGACTCCCGTGCGGTCGCGCACGATGAGCACGTCGCCGATCGGTCGGCCGTCTCGCTGCACGGGGCGCGAGTCGACGTAGAGCACACGGTCACCCACGACGACACCCTCGCGGGCGGTGCCGTCCTGCACGGCCGCCACGACGACCGGCGGCAGACCGAGGGCGGTGAACGGGCGCCCGACCGGCTCTTCGACGCCCAGCATCTCGGCGGCGGCCCGGTTGCACACGCGCACGGTGCCGTCGGGGTCGAGCGCGACGACGCCGTCGCCGACACCATCGAGCACGGCGGACTGGTTCTGCAGCAGCGCGACGAGCTCTTCCGGTTGCAGGCCGAGGGTCAGGCGTTCCCACCGGCGTCGCAGCACCAGCGAGGCGATCGCTCCGATCGCGACGGCTCCCGCGGCCACTGCTCCGATCGCGAGTGCCAGGGCGGGCAGGTCATCGAAGACGCTGGCCGGCTCGAACCCGACGCTCACTTCACCCACGGCGGCCCCGCCCGGGGCATCCCCCGGTACATCCCCGGGCGGATAGATCGGTACTTTCGCGCGTGCGGAGAGTCCGAGCGTCCCGCGGTCCCACGTGACGACCTCGTTGCCCGCGAGCACATCCGTGTAGTCGGTGCTGACCGGCAGGCCCAGCTGGCTCGGATCGGGGTGGGCCAGGCGGATGCCGTGGTCGTCGGTGATCACGACGAACAGGGTGCCCGTGCGTGCCTTGATCGCCGACGCGACCTGCTGCAGCTCGCCCTCTGCCAGCGTCGCCGCGTCGGGGGTGGCGGGGTCGGCCGACTCGGCCGCGACGGCGGCGCGCACCTGCGGATCGGCGGCGACCGTGCGGGCGATGTTGAGCGCCGAGGTCTCGGCCTCGGCGCGCAACTGCTACACGCCCAGCAGCAGGAACACGCCGGCGCTCACGACGACGACCGCACCGACGGTCGCCAGCTGCAGCAGCAGCACGCGGGTCGTGAATCGCACGGCGACCTCCTCGTGAGCAGAATGCGCGCAACCAACCGTACGCGCAGAACGCGCCGCAATGCGAGATAACGCGCGTGCGGCGGCGCGGCTGTCTAGATTCGCGGCATCCTGTTTCGCGTTTCGGTGTCGTGCGGCAGGCGGACAAAGGAGTCGAGATGACACACACGTTCGGCGCTGCGGTGCCGCTTGCAACCGGCGAGGGCTACGACCTCGCGTTCACCCCGTCCGACGGCCTGCTCGTCGTGCTCGGGTTCACGATGGTGCTCGCGTTCATGGCGCTGATCATGACGCGCCGGCTCACGCCGATGGTCGCGCTCATCCTCGTGCCGACGATCTTCGGCCTGCTCGCCGGAGCAGGGCTCGGTCTCGGCGAGATGATCATCGACGCGATCGGCAACATGGCGCCGACGGCGGCGCTGCTGATGTTCGCGATCATGTTCTTCGGCATCATGATCGATGTCGGCCTGTTCGACCCGTTGATCCGTGTGATCACGCGGGTGCTGGGCGATGACCCCGCGAAGGTCGTGCTCGGCACGGCGATCCTCGCCGGCGCCGTGTCGCTCGACGGCGACGGATCGACGACCTTCATCATCACGACCTCGGCGATGCTGCCGATCTACCTGCGCCTCGGCATGAGTCCCGTCGTGCTGACGTGTGTCGCGGGCCTCATGAACGGCACGCTCAACATCGTCCCGTGGGGCGGCCCGACGGTGCGGGCGGCGACGGCGCTCGGGCTCTCGCCGACCGACATCTTCGTCCCGATGCTGCCATCGCTGGCGGCGGGCATCGTGATCTCGCTGACCTTCGCCTGGTTCCTCGGTCTGTCCGAGCGTCGCCGCCTGGCCGGCGTCATCGACACGACGCGCATGGATGCCACGCGCAGCGAGGGCGTGCTGGCGGGGCCGCGGATCTTCCGCGGCGCCGACCCCAAGCCTGGCGCGCTCGCGACGCTGCGCACCGGCAACATCGTCACGGTGCGCGGTGGGCGCGGCGGCGTCGAGGCCGCACAGCTCGTGGATGCCACCGACACCGCGATGGCCGACACGATGCTCGACCCGTTCCGTTCGACGCTGCGGCCGAAGCTCATCTGGTTCAACCTCGCGCTGACGGTCGCCGTCATGATCCTGCTGGTGCTCGACCTGTTCCCGCTGCCGTACGTGTTCATGGTCGGAGCCGCGCTCGCGCTCGCCGTGAACTTCCCGAAGCTGAAGGCGCAGGCCGACGAGATCGTGGCGCACGCACCGTCGATCGTCGGGGTCGTGTCGATGGTGCTCGCCGCCGGCGTGCTGGTGGGCGTCCTGACCGGAACGGGCATGGTGAGCGCCATGGCCTCGTGGATCACGACCGTGATCCCCGACGCGCTCGGCCCCTTCATGGCCGTGATCACCGGCATCCTGTCGATCCCGTTCACGTTCTTCATGTCCAACGACGCCTTCTACTTCGGCATCCTGCCGGTGCTCGCCGAGAGTGCGGCGCACTTCGGCATCGAGCCGGTCGAACTCGCCCGTGCCTCGATCACCGGTCAGCCGGTGCACCTGCAGAGCCCGGTGGTGCCCGCGATCCTGCTGCTGGTGTCGCTGTCGGGTGTGAACCTCGGCGACCACCACAAGAAGGTGCTGTGGCGCGCGTGCATCGTGTCGCTCGCGATGTTGGCCGTCGGCGTGCTCGTCGGGGTGATCCCGCTCGCGGCGTGACGGCGCCCGCGGGTGGCCCCATGTTGGCGCAGGATGCTTGACAGCGGCCATCTGGCGCAGGACAGTTATTGTCAAAGACCTTGCCGCGCAATCGATGAGGTCGGCGGTCGCTTGAGATTTGGGGTCCTGATGCGGCGGTGGAAGAAGTTGACGGCGGTAGGAGCGCTCGCATTCGTGTTTGCCGGCGGCTTGGGCGTAGGCGTCGCCGCGAACGCGGATAGTGCGAGCTCCACAATCTACATTGGCGTCAGTAGCGCGGGCGGTTGTGCGCGCGGTGTGGCGGCCACGATCAACTCGTCAAACGACCGCGGGCAGTTGAACGTGACTGGCTATGCGGCTGGTTTCCCGAGCGGCTGCGCTTCAGGCCAAATTGCGGCGAAGCCGGCGGGCCATCTCGGCAGCAATGCATACCTCAAGCAGGCTTCTGGGGCGGTGTGCTCCTCAGTGTCCACTACGTACAGCACGGCCACAACGGCTTACAAGAGCAGTATGGCGTACATGGGCGTAGGCAGCTGCTCATATGGGACACAGCTGTCCGGCGGTGGCCGGGGCTACGTGTATAGCGGCGCGGGGTACTCCTCGGCTCCGATCGAGGCGCCGTACCAAGCCTTCTAGGAGATGGCCACGATGGACAACCGCAACACGCACAACCGTATCGCGTCGATCTCCATCGGCGGGTTGCTACTCGTCGCTGCGGCACTGGGCGGCGCCGCACTCGGGACCGTTGCCAGTAGCGCACCGCAACACGCCGACGCTGCCACCCCGACGGAGATATTCCCAAGCACGGGGGCGCCGGATCGTTTCGAAGTCAACGAGAACGGACAGACGGTCGGTGAGTATGGGATCGGTTTGCAGGGCGACCCGAGTGCTGACCCTGAGCTAATTCTGGCGGTCGGTGAGGGAGGCGTCGAAGGATACGTCTACACCCGCGACGTCTTCGGCGAGCCGGCTGTTACCCTCGACGAAGCCGCGCGCGTCGGGAGCCCAACGCGCAAAGTCGTGCCGCTGTACGAGCGGGACGGCGAGACCGTCATCGGGACATACATCGCGAATGGCGGCTACTAGAGCTGGCTGCCAATTTGTGTGTTGTACACACATGAATGAGGGTGGATGCCGTGAGACATCCACCCTCATTCATGTGTCGATCCGGTCAGCGCCCGACGGGCAGCTTCACGTTGCCGGTCTCGGCGATGAGGCGCTCACGGTCGACGCGGTCGACCTCGTGCAGTGAGATGCCCTTGGTCTCGCGCATCGACAGCACCGCGACCAGTGTGATCGCTGCGGCGATCGCGAGGTACACGGCAACTGGGATGTACGAGCCGTACGCCGACAGCAGCGCGGTCGCGATGATCGGGGCGAGCGAGCCGGCGACGATCGAGGTGACCTGGTATCCGAGCGAGACGCCCGAGTAGCGCATGCGGGTCGGGAACATCTCCGACATGATCGACGGCTGGGGTGCGTACATGAACGCGTGGACGACCAGGCCCAGGCAGATCGCCAGGATGATGATCACCGGCTGCTTCGTGTCGAACATGGGGAACGCGACGAAGCCCCACGCAGCTGCCATGACGGTGCCGATAGCGTAGATGGGCTTGCGTCCGACACGGTCGGTGAGTCCGCCGATGAACGGGATCACGATCATGTGCACGACGTGGGCGATGACGAGCATGCCGAGGATCTCTGCGGTGTCCATCTCGAGCGCGATCTTCAGGTACGTGATCGAGAACGTCACGACCAGGTAGTACATGATGTTCTCGGCGAAGCGCAGGCCCATCGCGGTGATAACGCCGCGAGGATAGCGCTTGAGCACCTCGAAGACGCCGTAGTTGGCCGATTTGGCGGCCTCGGCCTCTTTCTGCGCGTCGATGAAGATCGGGGCATCGGTGATCTTCGTGCGGATGTAGTAGCCGATCGCGACGATGATGACCGACAGCCAGAATCCGATGCGCCAGCCCCACGCGAGGAACGCCTCCTGCGAGAGCACGCTCGACAGCACCAGCAGCACGATCGTCGCGACGAGGTTGCCGATCGGCACGGCCGCCTGCGGGAACGATGCCCAGAAGCCGCGCGTCTTGTCGGGGGAGTGCTCGGCGACCAGCAGCACGCCGCCGCCCCACTCGCCGCCGACCGCGAAGCCCTGCGCGAAGCGCAACAGCACGAGCAGTGCCGGGGCGAGGTAGCCGACCTGCTGGAACGTCGGGAGGCATCCCATCAGGAACGTCGCCGCGCCGACGAGGATGATCGCGAGCTGCAGCAGCTTCTTGCGGCCGTACTTGTCACCGAAGTGGCCGAACACGATGCCGCCGAGCGGGCGGGCGATGAATCCGACGGCGTACGTGACGAATGCCGCGATGATGCCGGCGTACGGGTCGTCGGAGGGCGGGAACATGATCAGGTTGAACACGAGCGTCGCTGCGGTGGCGTAGAGGAAGAACTCGTACCACTCGACGACGGTGCCCGCCATGGACGCGGTGACGACACGACGAAGGCTCGATTCCTTGTACATGCCGTCGGATGCGGTGGCTGAAGCCATGCGCTGATACCTCCTTGTAGAGCGCGAACGGCACGGTCGATATGCCGGTGCCCGACGTTACCTGAAAGCCGATTCATGTTCAAGGATCAGTTCTGCAAACTCTATGTGCGCTCATGCACGCAGTCCAGAAATCGAGGAAAGGCGCTGCGCGTCGCCCAGCGCGCGGCGGCCAGGCCCCGGCGCGGTGCGGGAGAGATCGGTGACACGATCCCCCTGCGCGAGGTGCTGGCCGAACTCGCCGCGGCGCTGCACGTCGGCGAACGCACCGTCTCGAACTGGCTCGGCGACGGCGCGGCGCTCGTCGGCACGTACTCCGCGACGCTCGATGCGCTGCGGGCAGGGCGCATCGACGAGCGGCATGCCTCGGCGATCATCGACGCCGGGATGCCCTTGACAGCCGAGAACCGCGCGGAGTACGAACGGCTGATCCTGCCGATCGCCGAGACCGAGACGGCCCCCGCGACGCGGCAGTACGCGCGCACGATCGCGGCGCGACTGCAACCGGACATCGTCGACGAGAACGCCCGACGTGCACTGGCGGAACGCTGCGTGCGTGCCTTCGACCTCGACGACGGCGTGGGTCGCCTGTTGCTCGACGGGCCGGCCGTGCTCATCCACGCGATCTACGACCGCCTGACCTCGATGGGCGTCGCGCAGGCAGAGGTGGATGCCGCGGAGGAGGACTCCGACGCCGCAGCGCCCGACGAGCGGACCCTCGACCAGCGCCGCGCCGACATCATGTGCGACATGCTGCTGACCGGCGCTCCCGCGGCAGGCGGCGACACTGGGCTTGGTGCGATCCGCGCGACGGTGCAGGTCACGACCCCGATCCTGACGCTTGCCGGCGTCGACGACGACCCGGTGCTGCTGGACGGTCACAGCCCGATCGACACCGAGACGGCGCGCGAACTGGCCGCGAGTGCCCCGTGCTGGCAGCGGGTGATGACCCACCCGGTGACGGCGGAACCCCTGCGGCTCGACACCTACCGCCCGAGCAAGCGACTGCGCCGGCTGCTCGGCGCACGCGACCAGCACTGCCGGTGGCCGGGCTGTCGCCGGCCCGTCCGAAAGTCCGAGTTCGACCACACCATCCCGTGGGAGGACGGCGGGCCCACGTGCGCGGGCAACCTCGAAGCGCTGTGCAAGAAGCATCACTCGCTCAAGCACGCGTCACTGTGGACTGTCATCCAGCTTGGCGGCGGCACCCTCGAGTTCGTCTCACCGACCCGACGAAGACACCGAAACGACGCGCCGCCGGTCGTGACCGCCGCGGTGCGAAAGCCGCCCTGGGCGCGCTATCTCGACCTGCCCGCGCCCGATCCCGCCGACCGGCCGCCGTTCTGAGGTCGCGCAGACCTCAGTCGGCGACGTGCAGACGCACCCGCACGATGTTCGTCGTCTCGTCGATGTCGGCGACGGTCGCGTGCGCCTTGACGAAGTCCGAGAACGAGCGGTGGCCGAGCGCCTTCTCTGAGAACGACGGGTCCATGCGCTTGAGCAGGTTCTTCACCGCCGACAGGTGCACCCACTCTTCGTCGGTGCGCTCACGCTCCAGGATCAGTGCGCGGCGCAGCAGCTCGGCGGAGGGATCCTCGGGCTTCTTGCGTCGGCGCGACGTCGTCGTGGCGGGTGCGGCCGCGGCATCCGTCTTCTTCGCCGGCGGCTCGGGCGCGTGCACCCCGGGCAAGGAGTCGTACGCGTCGAACTGGTCGCACGCGGCGGCAAGCGACTTCGCCGTCGACCCCGCGACGCCGACACCGACCACGACCCGGCCCAGGCGCTTGCACCGCTGCGCGAGCGGCACGTAGTCGCTGTCGCCCGCGACGATCACGACGTGCGTGAGGTCGGGCAGGCGGAACATGTCTTCGACCGTGTCGACCGCGAGACGGATGTCGGCGCCGTTCTTCGCGTACGCCGCGGCCGGGAACAGCTGCACCAGATCGACCGCGCGCGCGACGAGCTGCGAGCGGTACAGCGCATTCACGGGCGACGACCAGTCGGCGTACGCGCGGGTGAGCACGAGTGTGCCGAAGGATGCCGCGTAGTCGATGATCGCGCCGACGTCGATCGTCGCGTCCTTGAGCTTCTGCGCGATCTCAGGTTCGTCGGGGTTCGCGATGATCTTCTGCCGATCGCCCGCGTACGCGTTGCGCCCGTGCACCCGGTCGTACCAGCTCATGACGATGTTGTCGAAGTCGAGGTACACCGCGACGCGCGGGTTCTGCAGGTCGGGCATGTCAGTGCTCTCCAGCGGTGCGGTCGGGGTACGCGACGCCCAGCTGGCCGCGGATGTCGTCGAGTGTGCGCATGATCGCGATCGACTCGTCGAACGGCAGCAGGTCGCTGTCGGTGCGTCCCGCGCGGATGAGGGCTTCGGCGTACAGTGCCTGGAACTGCATGCCGCGGCCTTCGACCTCGGAGGTGTACTCCTCGATCACGGTGCCGTCGGGAGAGGTCACGCGGAACGAGGTCGGCGTGTACCAGACACGGTCGATGTCGATGCGGGCCTCGGTGCCGATGACGTGCGCGACGTTGGGCCCGGCCGAGCGCGACGAGACCGCCAGCGACGACACGGCGCCGCTCGCGTGCGTCAGCGCGATCGCGTTCTCGGTGTCGGCGCCCGTCTCGCCGAGCCGGCCCCTCGCACGCACCTCGGTCGCCGGTCCCAGGATGTCGACGGCGAACGACACGGGGTAGATGCCGAGGTCGAGCAGCGCCCCGCCGCCCAGCTCGAGCGCATTGAGGCGGTGGTCGGGGTCAGACGTGATCTTCTGCGTGTGGTCGGCGATGACGGTGCGCACTTCGCCGATGACGCCCTCGTCGATGAGTTCGTGGATCCGTCGCATGTGCGGCAGGTAGCGCGTCCACATGGCTTCCATCGCGAGCAGCCCGCGTGCCTGTGCGGCATCGCGGATAGCGATCGCCTCTGCGGCATCCAGCGTCACGGCCTTCTCGATGAGCACGTGCTTGCCCGCTTCGAGCGCCAGGATCGCGTGCTCGTGGTGGTGACTGTGTGGGGATGCCACGTAGACGATGTCGATGTCGGGGTCGGCGACCAGCTGCTCGTACGACCCGTACGCGCGCGGGATGCCGTATTCGTCGGCGAACGCCTGAGCCGACTCGAGGCGGCGCGAACCGACCGCGGCCGGCTGCAGTCCCGCCGTGAGCAGATCCCGCGTGAAGGCGTGGGCGATGCCACCGGTCGCGAGGATTCCCCATCGGATCTCTGTCATGCATCGAGCCTAGGGCGTCACAGCCGACGCGTAGGCTCGAATCGTGACCCCCCTCGACGAACACGACGACGCCGCGCTCGCGCGGTTCCGTGAGCTGCTGCAGATTCCGACCGTGTCGCACGCCGACGAGAGCGAGATCGACTGGCAGCCGTTCGACCGGTTCGTCGAGGCGGTTCAGCGTCTGTATCCGCGCACGCACGAGACGCTGTCGCGCGAGGTCGTCGACGGGCACTCGCTGCTGTACCGGTGGCCGGGCGCGCAGGCGCAGGATCCGCTCGTGCTGATGGCGCACCTCGATGTCGTGCCTGTCGTCGAGAGCGAGTGGAAGCACGCACCGTTCGCCGCCGAGATCGTCGGCGAAGGGGCGGATGCCGAGGTGCACGCGCGCGGCGCGATCGACGACAAGGGCTCGCTCGTCGCGATCCTCGAGGCCGTCGAGCAGCTGGCGGCAGAAGGGTTCACCCCCGAACGCGACGTGTACCTGTCGTTCGGACACAACGAGGAGACGGCGGGCGGCGGTGCCCGTGCGATCGTCGCGCTGCTGCGTGAGCGGGGCATCCGCCCCGGTCTCGTCCTCGACGAGGGCGGCGCGGTCGTCGACGGCGTCGTGCCCGGAGTGACCGTGCCGACCGCGATGGTCGGGGTCGCCGAGCGCGGCGTCATGACGCTCGTGCTGACGGCGCGCGAGGGCGGCGGTCACGCCTCGACGCCGCCCGAAACGCCCGCGACGGCACGCCTCGCGCACGCGATTCGCCGGTTGCACCGGCGTCCGTTCCCCACGCGCATCGCGCCGCCCGTGCGGGCGATGTTCGCGACGATCGCCCCGCACACGACACAGCCGCTGCGCTGGGTGTTCGGTAACCTCGCGCTGACCGGTCCGCTGCTGACGAAAGTGCTGCCGCGCCTCGGCCCCGAGATGAACGCCATGGTGCGCACGACGGCCGTCGCGACCGAGCTGTCGGGGGCGCCGGGCGAGAACGTGCTCGCGACGACGGCGCGGGCGTCGATCAACATCCGGCTGCTGACCGGTGACACCGTCGCCGGTGCCGCCGAACGGGTGCGCCGGGTGATCGCCGACCCCGAGATCGAGATCGCGGTACGGCACGGTTCAGACCCGTCACCGGTGTCGCCGTGGCGCGGCGAGCCGTGGCGGCGGATCGCCGGTGCGGTCGCGAGCGCGCTGGGTGACGACGTCGTGACGACGCCTTACATCCAGCTCGGCGCGAGCGACAGCCGCTGGTTCACGCCGATCAGCGACCACGTGTACCGCTTCACGCCGTTCCACCTGACGCGTTCAGAGCGCGACGCGCTGCACTCGCACAACGAGCGCATCCGCGTCGACGTGTGGTTGAGCGGCATCGGCTTCTACCGCGACCTCGTCACGGCCAGCTGACCCGCGCCGCGCCAGCTGACCCGCGCTGAGTCAGGGCAGCAGCACGATCTTGCCGTCGGTGCCGGCCTCGAGCAGCCGGTGCGCTTCGGCGGCCTCGGCAAGCGGCAGCTGCGGGCCGAGCTCAACCGAGAACGCGCCGGCGGCGATCAGGGCGGCGGCGACGGGAATCGCCTCGGCGCGCCAGGCGAGCTCCTGCGCCGTGAGCGGCACCGGGTTGCCGCCGCTGAAGGCACGGATGCCCAGGCCCGCGGCATCCGCACCGCGCACAAGCGTCGCAATGCGGCTCTTGTCGGCCACGATCGCGATCGACTGCGCGAGCGCCTCGTCGGTGCCGACCAGGTCGATCGCGACGGTCACGCCCTGCGGGGCGAGCTCGCGCACGCGGTCTTCGACCGCGGGACCGTACGGCAGCGGTGTCGCGCCGAGCTCGCGCACGCGGTCTGCGCGGCGGTCGCTCGTCGTCGCCAGCACGGTCGCGCCGAACAGGCGCGCGAACTGGATGACGGCCTGCCCGACCGAGCCCGACCCCGCGTGCACGAGGACGGTGTCGTCGGATCCGATCGCAAGGGAGCGGACGGTCTGGTACGCCGTGCCGATCGGGATGCCGAGCGCGGCGCCGACAGCGGCGCTCACGTTCTCGGGCCGGCGGACGACATGGGCGGCACCCACGACGATGTCGCTCGCGTAGACGCCCGCGGCGCCGAAGACGATGACGGGGTCGCCGACTCGGTAGCCCTCGACGCCGTCGCCAACGGCCGTGACGACGCCAGCGCCGTCCGAGCCGAGGCGGCGTGGCTCGGTGATGGGCGGCGACACGCGCTTGCCCGAGCGCAGCTTGGCGTCGAGCGGATTGACGCCGACGGCCTCGACACGCACGGCGACCTCGCCGTGTGCCGGTGCGGCGACGGCGATGTCGATCTGAGAAAGGACGTCAGCGGAACCGAACTCGGAGTAGGCGATCGCGGTGCTCATACCGGGGACAACCCCGGCGCCCGTCCCGACTATTCCGCCCCGGCTACTCCGCGCCAGCGAGTGCTTTCGTGATGCGCTGCAGCGACACCGGCACGGCCGTGCCGAGCTGCTGCGCGAACAGGCTCACCCGGTATTCCTCGAGCAGCCACCGCGCGCGGCTGAGGTTCGGCGGGCCATCCGGCGTGAGCGGGATCGTGCCGCCGGCCTCGCTGTACGCCGTCGCGGCGCGCTCGAACTCGGTCATCCGCTGCCGGTCGCGGCCCGGCCCGTCGGCGAGGCTCTGCACGCGCAGCAGCGCACCCTGCAGGTATCGCGGCAGGTGCGCGAGCCGGGTCAGCCCGATGCGCGCGACGAATCCGGGGAAAACCAGTCCAGCCAGCTGGGCCTTCACGTCTCCGAGCGCCGCGAGCAGCGTCATGGAGTTCTGCGCCTTGATCGCGCGGTCGACGTCGCGCTGCGCCGTCAGGATGCGTGCTGTCAGTGACACCGCCTGGAACAGTTCGTCGACGACGGCGGCTGAGAACGCGTCGCGCACGGCGGCGAACTGCTCGGCGGTGCGGATGCCCGCGGGCGTGCGCGCCATGACGGCGTCGGCGACCGCGACACGGGCATCCTCGATCAGTGCCTTCGCCGAGGGGTAGGGGGAGGCGGCGAGCGACAGCTTCTCGGCGGCGGTCAGGTGGTCGAGCACGTACGCCGAGGGGGAGGGGACGGCGAGCAGCAGCAGTCGGCGGATGCCCGCGTGTGTGAGCCGAGCGGCGCGCTCGGGGGTCGCCTCGATGCGCAGCGCGACGCTGTCCTTCTCGTCGACGAGCGCGGGGTACCCCCGCACGACGCCGCCGGCGACCTTCGTGTCGACGACCTCGGGCAACGTCCCGACGTCCCACGTGGTCATCCCCGCGCGCTCGACGACCGTGGATGTCCCACTCTGTGCAGAGCGCGTCCCAGAAGCGGTCGCTGCGGAGGCCGCCGGAGAGCCGGAAGTGGGACGAGGCCCGGCGCCCGGCCGCGGCGCGTTCTCGCGCGTCAGCGCACGGGCGACCTGCTCACGCGCGCGGCCGGCGAGTCGCGTCTGCAAATCGGCGAGGTCGCGCGAGCTGCCCGCCGTGCGGCCGCGCTGATCGACAGCGCGGAAGGTCACCGACAGGTGCGGCGGGACGCGCTCGAGGTCGAAGTCGGCCGCTGTCACCGGCTGATTCGCAACGCGCTGAATGCGGGATGCCAGCGCCTCGCGCAGCGACTGCGGTGGCAGCCCCCGGTGGTGCTCCGGCCCATCGCCCGCGATGTCGTCGCCGAGCTTGGCCGCCCAGTCGGCCGCGGGCACGACGTGCCGACGGATCGCCTTGGGCAGCGCCTTCAGCAGCGCCGTGATGAGCTCGGCGCGCAGCCCCGGCACCTGCCAGTCGAAGCCATCCGGGCGCAGGGCGGCGAGCAGCGGCAGCGGCACGACGACGCTCACGCCGTCTTCGGGGCTGCCCGGTTCGAAGCGGTACGCGAGCGAGAGCGTCTGGTCGCCCTGCTCCCAGCGCCCTGGGAACGCGCGCTCGTCCGAGCGGGATGCCTCGTCGAGCAGGTCGGCCTCGGTCAGATCGAGCAGGCGCGGCGTGCGCGCGGATGCCTCGCGCCACCACGCTTCGAACGAGCGCGCGTCGAAGACGTCGCGGGGGATGCGCGCCTCGTAGAAGGCGAACACGGCCTCGTCGCCCACGAGGATGTCGCGGCGACGCTCGCGTTCTTCGACCTTCTCGAGCCGGCGGCGCAGCTCGAGGTTGCGTCGTTCGAAGGCGGTCAGCCGCTTGTCCAGGTGCGTCGAGTTCCAGTCGCCGTCGACGAGCGCGTGCCGCAGGAACAACTCGCGGGCGAGGTCCGCGTCGATGCGGGCGAGCTGCACGCGTCGCCGCGGGATGATCTCGACGCCGAACAGCGTCACCTTCTCGGCGGCGACGGCGGCACCGGCATCCTTCGACCAATGCGGATCGCTGAGCGTGCGGTGCGCGAGATCTCCTGCAGGTTCTTCCGCCCAGGCGGGGTCGATGACGGCGACCGTGCGGGCGAACAAGCGCGAGGTCTCGACGAGCTCGGCGGCCATGACGGCATCGGGGGATGCCTTGCGCAGCGCCGAACCCGGGAAGATCGCGAAGTTCGCGCCGCGCGCCCCGCGGTACTGCGCGATCTGCTTGCGACGATCGCCGGGCTTCTGCTTGCTGAGCGAGCGGGTGTCGAGGATGCCGATGTGTGAGAGCAGGCCCGCGAGGATCGCGCGGTGCACGAGAGCCGGGTCGGCGGAGGGCCCCTCGACAAGCTCGGGGGTCGCGACAGGCTCGGGCCCCTCGACAAGCTCGGGGGCCAGGGATGGCTCGGGGGCCGGCGCGTTGCGGTCGCGGCCCATCAGCTGGCGGAGCTGGCGGTGCACGTCGAACCACTCGCGCACGCGCACGTAGTTGAGGTACTCGCTGCGGCACAGCCGGCGGAACGCGCTCGAGCCGAGCTCGCGCTGCTGCTCGCGCAGGTGGTTCCACAGGTTCAGCAGCGACAGGAAGTCGCTCGTGGGGTCGGCGAACCGCGCGTGCATCCGGTCGGCCTGCTCGCGCGCAGCGCCTGCCTCGGCCGACGGGCGCTCGCGCGCGTCCTGGATCGACAGCCCCGCGACGATCGCGAGCACGGGGGAGGAGACCCCGAGCCGTCGCGCCTCGATGAGCATCCGCGCGAAGCGTGGGTCGATCGGCAGTCGCGCGATCTCGCGACCGATCTTGGTGAGTCGCCGCGCGCCCGAGACGGCGCGCAGCTCGGTGAGCAGCTCGAACGCGGCCTTCACGCCGCGACTGTCGGGCTTCGTCAGGAACGGGAATTCCTCGATGTCGCCGAACCCGAGCGCGAGCATCTGCAGGATCACCGACGCGAGCGAGGTGCGCAGGATCTCGGGCTCGGTGTACTCGGGCCGGGCGAGGAAGTCGTCTTCGGCGTAGAGCCGGATCGCGATGCCGTTCGAGGTGCGCCCCGCACGCCCCGATCGCTGCTGCGCGGATGCCTGCGAGATCGCCTCGATCGGCAGTCGCTGCACCTTCGAGCGCACGCTGTACCGCGAGATGCGTGCCGTACCTGCGTCGATGACATAGCGGATGCCCGGCACCGTGAGGCTCGTCTCGGCGACGTTGGTCGCCAGGATCACGCGGCGGCGTACACCCGCTACGGTGGACGGCTCGAACACGCGGTGCTGCTCGGCGGCCGACAGTCGTCCGTACAGCGGCAACACCTCGGTGGGCCGGGTGTCTTTCGCGTACATGCCGCGCACGGCATCCATCGCGTCGCGGATCTCCGCTTCGCCCGGCAAGAACACGAGGATGTCGCCCGCGGGCTCGCGATCGAGCTCGCGCAGCGCGGCCACGAGCGCCTCGACCTCGTCCTCACTGGCCCCCGAGCTTGTCGCGGGGTCGCCGCGTTTCGACTGGCCGGCTTCCCCGGCTCGCTCAACGACCGACAGGGGGCGATACCGGATCTCCACCGGGTACGTCCGCCCGGACACCTCGACGATGGGGACGGGCGCCCCGGTGGCATCCGAGAAGTGCTTCGCGAAGCTCTCGGGATCGATCGTCGCCGAGGTCACGATGACCTTGAGATCGGGGCGCTGCGGCAGGATGCGCGCGAGGTATCCGAGCAGGAAGTCGATGTTCAGTGACCGCTCGTGGGCCTCGTCGACGATGATCGTGTCATACCGGCTCAGCAGCCGATCACGGTGGATCTCATTGAGCAGGATGCCGTCGGTGACGAGCGCGATCTTCGTGTCGGCCGAGACCTGATCGGTGAAGCGCACCTTGTAGCCGACCGCGCCGCCGAGCGGCACCTGCAGCTCGTGCGCGATGCGCTCGGCGATCGTGCGCGCCGCGATGCGCCGCGGCTGCGTGTGCGCGATGGAGGTACGACCGAGCTCGAGGCAGATCTTCGGCAGCTGCGTCGTCTTGCCCGACCCTGTTGCGCCGGCGACGATCACGACCTGGTTGCCCGCGATGGCGCGCGCGATCTCGTCCCGCGCGGCGCTGACGGGCAGCTCCGGGGGATAGGAGATGACGGGTTCGGCAGAAGGCATAGCCCTCCATCCTAAGACGCTCGTAAGACGAGCGGCGGCGTGGCCGAGCTGCGCGGCGGCTACGCGGGGTCGGGCATGGCGAACCGCGAGACCTCTACGATCGCGTCGAAGTACGACAGCAGCGCATTCGGGATGTCACCGAGCGGCGTCGACAGCACCACGAGCACCAACTGCTTCGAGTCCGGCTGCGGGTACCAGTACTGCGCGACGAGGCGGCGCTGCGTGAACTCCGCGCCGTCTTCGACCTCGACGGTCTCCTCGATGCGGTGCACGCGCACGACCTCACCGCCCGTGAACGGGCGGCGCACGGCCGTCGGGGCGAGATCGGGGGCGATCTGCGGCAGGCTCTCCTCGAGCACCCCCAACACCCGCTCGGGCGCCGTGCCGATCGCCGGGCTCATCCGCACCCGGTCGTCGTCGTACACCGTCAGCGTCGCCGACATGGGGTCGCCGGGGCCGAGCTCGGTCTGCAACAGCAGCAGGCGGGCGTGCGCCTCACGCGCCGCGGCGGCCGCCCGCACGAGGTCATCGCGCATGCGGCGGCGGGCCGTGGCCTCGGTATCCGCCACGCCGAGCGTGCCGCGGGCGACGACGGTCGCCGACGCGCGGGCCGCGTCGTCGGACTCGACGTCGACGCGCCACCAAGTGCCGAGCAGGCGGAAGACGAGCTCGGGCGCGATGTCCGCCATCACAGCTTGTCGAGATCGCCGCGCATGATCGTCATCGTGCCGTCGTAGGGCACGGTGACGTCATCCGGGAGCCCGTCGATGGCGTCCGAGATGTCGATGAGGTGACTGTTCTCGGCGTCGTCGCGTGCCAGGAAGTTGACCTGGTCGATGTTCGCCGGAAGATTCTCCCGCACCGCCACGAGCATCGCCGTGAGCGAGGTCGTCGTCACCGGCTCGTCGCCGGAGAGCACGACGCCGACGGCCAGGACGTTCGAGGCGCCGGACTTGCTCGCCACAATGCCGAGTCGCTGCACGCGGGGCTCGGCGGCCTGCACGGCCGCGCGGATCTCGGGGTAGGTCACGGTCTGTTGCCCTTCGGCGGTGGTGGATGTGGGCTCATTCGGCGTCGACGCCGTGCAACCGCTCACGGCGGCGACCGCGAGAGCCGCCGCGACGACGGTCGCCGCGGCGCGCGAACCGCGAAGTAGGGGGCGCTGCATCAGTCCTCGCTCCAGCTGTAGTAGCTCGTGTCATAACCGTAGGCCGAATCGCTGCCGACGAAGTAGTCGGCGAGCTCGTCCTGGGCCGACTGGGGGATCTGGTCGATGCTGTTCTGCAGGGTTTGGTTGTACGCGGCCGCGTTGTGGATGCCGCCGACGCCCTCCGCCGCGAGCGGCGAGGCCTCCTGGATCGTCGTCCAATTGTTGGAGTACGGCGGGTGCCCGCCGTAGCCCCCCGTGATGACGGAGTCGATGCGCGGCACCGGATCCCAGTCGTGCTGCACCGAGACGACCGTCGTCGACGAGGGGATCGGCATGCTGTCGATGGGGGCGCCCGCGACGACGACGGCATCCCAGTTGTAGTCGGAGTTGTAGGCAGCGAGGTGTCCGGCCAAGATGCCGCCCTGGCTGAATCCGACGAGCATGACGGGGTCGCTCGGGTCGACGCCGGCCTGCTGCATCGCCTGCAGGACGGCCCGCTCGTACTGCGACTGCAGCGCGGGCGTGAGCATGAGCGCGAGGTTGCTGTCGAGGTCGTTCACGGCGCCCTGGTCACCGAAGCGCGACAGCCACTCTTGGGTGCTCGGCAACGCGACGCGCCAGCGCGTCACGCCGTCGGCATCGACGACCTGGGTCACCTGGATCACCGTCTCATCCGCCGTCGTGACGGGATTGCCGTCGGCGTCGAGCTCGGGCGTTCCGTCCGGGTTCAGCACGACGCGGTGGCCCAACTGGTCGACGTAGGCGGCATCCTTCAATGCGTGTGCGAGGTCGCTCGGCTGCCCGTCGCTCAGGATCTCCTCGTCGTCGTTGCGCTCGTACTCACTGACCTCGGGCGTGGGCTTGGTGACATCGGAGAGGATGCTCGCGAGGAGGAATCCGGCGAGGATGCCGACCACGAGCGCCGCGATCATCGGGCCGATGACGGGGATCATCGACAGCAGCGTGTAGACGAGGACGAGGATCAGGATCGCGCCGACGATCGCGAGGACCGTCGAGAGGATGCGCTGCAGCGCATCCCACAGATCCTGGAGGAAATCGCCCAGCCACTTGCCGATGTCGGCGAGCCACGAGCCGATGCCCTCAAAGAAGTTGCCGACGTGGTCGAGCCAGCTCTCGTTCGTGGCGTCGATCGCATTCGCGATGAGCGACATCGCGCGCTGCGCCGCCGTCTCCATCTCAGCGCGCGCGGCCTCGTGGTCGCTGCGCGCGCTCGACGCGGCGTCGACGTAGCGACGCGCCGCCCGGCGGGCGTCGTCGAGGCGCTGCTGCGCCGCGTCGATCGTCCCCTGCGGGGCGTCGGCCTCTTCGAGCGAGCGCACGTTGCGAGTCAGCGCGAGGACGGTCGAGTCAGCCTGCGCGCCGTAGGTGTCGGCGGTCGACTCGGCCTCGTCGGCGGCGTTCGCGCGACGGTGCGCGTCACGCAGCGCCGCCGCGTACTCCACAAGCGCGTTCGCCGTGCCGCTGTAGCGGTCGTAGGCGTCGTCGAGGGTGCCGGCGACCTCGGTCGACCGTTCACGGATGCCGTCGAGCGACTTCGCGGTGCCGTCGTACGCGAGCGATCGCAGATCGGTCGCGGCCTGCGAGATACGCGATGCGGAGGTCACGAGCGAACCGGCCCGATCGGCGAGGGCCTGCGGATTGCCGGGAAGAGCCATCAGCCTTCTCCATCGTCGTCAGTGGGATCGGTCGGTGCGGGTCCGGGTGACGGTGTCGGCGCGGGGGACTCGGCCGCCGCGATCGCGTCGTCGAGCTCCTGCTTCGCCTCGGCATCCTTCGCGGCGGATTCTTCCAGCGACGCTTCGAGGTTGGTGTCAAGGTCGTCGAACGTGTCGACGAGTGCGCGCAGGTAGTCGGCGATCGTCGTGAGGTTCTCTTCGAGCTTGCCGCGCGCGATGTCCCACTTGTCGGCGAAATCGTGCACCTTGCCGGCGAGGCCGTCGTGCCCCGTGTAGCCGGCGGTCTCGCTCGCGATCCGCTCTGCCGAAGACATGTCGCCCGCGATGCGCTCGGCACGCGTCGCACTTGCGAGCAGTTCGTCGGCGTCCAGCTTCAGGTCGGCCATCGGTCCTCCTTGGTCGTCTTCAACCTACGCAACAGACGCGCGTCGCGGCGATGGGGAGCACTCCCCATGGAGTCAGATCCAGCCCTGCATCCAACTGTGCAGGCGATAGAACTCGTACGGCACCTGCATCGCCGACCACAGCGGGTACCAGAAGATCGACAACGCGATCGCGACACCGAGGAAGACGAACACGACCCGCTGGCCTGCCGTGCGTCTGTCGACGCTCGCGTGCGCGGGGCCCGCGATCTCGCGCAGCGCGAAGGTCAGCGCGACCAGCATGAACGGCCAGATCACGATCGTGTAGAACTGGAACACCGTCCGCTCGGGGTAGGCGAGCCAGGGCAGCCACGTCGCGGCGACGCCCACGAGGACGACCGCATGCCGCCAGTTGCGTTCCAGTACGAACCGGTAGAGCAGGTACACGGTCGCGGCGACGGCCGCGTACCACAGCAGCGGATTGGGCATGCTGTACAGGATTTCGAGGCATCCTGAGTCGCCGCCCGTGCAGCCTGACTCGCCGCCGGCCGTCGCGTTCGCGTACATCGACGTCGGGCGCCACAGCAGCGGCCACTGCCACGCCGGGCTCGCGTAGCTGTGCGGCGAGGTGATGTTCGCCGTCGAGTTGTAGATCGTCACGTGGTACTTCCACAGACTCTGCAACGACAGCGGCACCCACGAGAAGAAGCCCGTCGCGGGGCTCGCGTCGGCGGCGTGGCGGTCATAGCCGCCGTCGGTGACGAGCCACCCTGTCCACGACGCGAGGTAGACGACGAACGCGATCGGAACGAGCTGCACGAAGGATGCCAGGCCCTGGCGCACGGCGTCCATGGGCCAGAACGTGATGCCCAGTCGGCGACGCTCGAGTGCGTCGGTGACGACAAGATAGAGGCCGATCGCGGCCAGCACCCACACGCCCGACCACTTGACGGCGCCCGCCGCCCCTGCCGCCGCACCCGCGGCGATCACCCACGGGCGATTCCACAGGATCGGCCCCCACGCGGGCGACCGGTCGCCGCGTTCGCGGGCGACGGTCGCCGCCGCGAGTCGGTCCAGGCGCGTGTGCCGATCGAGCACCGCGAACCAGAAGGCTAGCAGCACGAAGAAGGCGAGGAAGATGTCGAGCAGGGCGACGCGGCTCATGTCGATGCCGAGACCGTCGATTGCGAGCAGGAAGGACGCGAGGCTCGCGAACGCGAGGGAGTTCGTGAGGCTCTTCGCGAAGAAGAACAGCAGCAGCACGAGCGCCGTGCCGAACAGTGCCGCGGCGATGCGCCAGCCGAACGGGTTGTCCGGGCCGAACAGCGCCATGCCCGCCCCGATCAGGTACTTGCCGAGCGGCGGGTGCACGACGAAGCTCGGGTCGGTCGTGAAGGCGTCGGTCGTGCCGGCGTTGAACAGGTCGTCCGCACCGTCGGGCCACTTGGCGGCGTAGCCGAGGATCCACTGGGTCCAGGCATCCTTCACGTAGTACGTCTCGTCGAAGACGAGCGTGGACGGATGCCCCAGGTTCCACAGTCGCAGGATGCCCGCGAGAAGAGTGATCAGCGTCGGCGCGAGCCAGCCGTACAGACGCTGCAGTCGAGGGTCTGCCGCGACCCGCGTGCGCCAGAGGTCGTAGCGGGACGGCCGATCAGCGGCAAGCAGTGGCTGGGCGGGCGTCGTCACGGGCTCCAGCCTATGCTGGGGCGGTGATCATCCTGGCCGCGACCCCCATCGGAAACCTCGGTGACGCGTCGCCGCGGCTCGTCGCGGCGCTCGAGCAGGCGACCGTCGTCGCGGCGGAGGACACGCGCACGACGCAGCGCCTGCTGCAGGCGCTCGGCGTCGCGAACCGGCCGAAGCTGCTCGCCCTGCATGACCACAATGAACGCCAGCGCGCCGCTGACCTCGTCGCGCGAGCCCGCGACGAAGACCTGCTGGTGCTCAGCGACGCGGGCATGCCGACCGTCAGCGACCCCGGTTACGCGCTCGTCGCCGAGGCGATCGCGCAGGGTGTGACAGTGACGGCCATCCCGGGGCCGAGCGCCGTCGTCACGGCGCTCGCCGTCGCCGGGCTGCCGACCGACCGGTTCACCTTCGAGGGATTCCTGCCGCGCAAGGCCGGCGACCGGGGCCGCGCACTGGCCGCACTCGCTGCAGAGCCGCGCACGATGGTCTTCTTCGAGGCGCCGTCGCGCCTGGCCGAGACGCTCACGACGATGGCGGATGCCTTCGGCGCAGACCGCCCCGCCGCGGTCTGCCGCGAGCTCACCAAGTTGCACGAAGAGGTCGTCCGCGACGGCCTCGGCGCGCTCGCGGCATGGGCGGCGGACGGCGTCCGCGGCGAGATCGTCGTCGTCGTCGGGGGAGCGCCCGCCCGGGAAGTGTCGCAGGACGACGCGGTCGCGCAGGTGCTCGCCCTCGTCGCCGGCGGCGTGCGACTGAAAGAGGCCGCGGCGGAGGTGTCGTCCCAGACGGGACTGTCCGCACGCGACCTCTATCAGTCGGCTCTCGCCCGGCGCTGAGCTCAGCCCTTCACCGAACCGGCGGTCAAGCCGCCCACGATGTAGCGCTGCAGGGTCAGGAACAGGACCAGCACGGGGATCGACGCGAGGATCGCGCCCGCCGCGAACAGGCCCCAGTTGCTCGCCAGCTGGTTCGACACCCACTGGTACATGCCGACGGCGAGCGTCCAGTTGTCCTCCGACACCAGCACGATCTTCGAGATGATGTAGTCGCCGAACGAGGCGATGAAGGCGAGCAGGCCCACCACCGCGAGGATCGGGGTCACGAGCGGCATGATGATCGTCCAGAAGATCTGCGCGTGCGTCGCACCGTCGATCTTCGCCGACTCATCGAGCTCTTGCGGGATCGTGTTGAAGAACCCGTACATGAGGAACGTGTTGACGCCGAGCGCGCCGCCCAGGTAGATGCAGATCAGCGCGATCTTCGAGTTCAGCCCGAGGACCGGGAACACATCGCCGAGCGCGAGCAGCATCAGGAAGATCGCGACGAAGGCGAGCGCCTGCGGGAACATCTGGATGATCAGCAGCGCCGTCAGACCCACGCGGCGGCCGGTGAAACGGAAGCGCGAGAACGCGTAGGCCGCAGCCGCGCCCATCAGCACGGCGCCGAGCGCCGCCGCGATGCCGACGATGAGCGTGTTGCCGTACCAGGTCCAGTAGCGCGTGTCACCGAGGGCCGCGTAGTTCGACAGATTGAACGCGCTGAACAGCGTGTTGGACGCGGCGAGGCTGCCGCTGGGGTTGAACGACGCCGACAGCACGTAGACCAGCGGGAAGATCGCATAGAAGAGGATGACGAGGGCCAGAAGGTACTTCCAGCCCACCTCGAGCGCCCAGCGCTTGCGGACGGCGCCGCGGCGCCCCGCGTCGAGAGTGACGGCCGCGGCGGCGTCGCGCGCTGCGTGGCGGGTATCGGTCGGAGTGGACATCACTGATACTCCTCGAGCTTCTTGGTCTGGCGGAATGCCAGGGCGGAGATGACGGCGACCACGATGAACACCATGATCGACAGGGCGCTCGCGAGGCCGTAGTCGGCCTTGCCGCCGTTGACACCGGAGATGTCCCAGATCGCGGAGATCAGGATGTCGGTGTAGCCGAGGGTGTACGGCGCGCCCGGGATCACCGGTCCGCCGCTGTTGAACATGTAGATGATCGTGAAGTTGTTGAAGCTGAAGGCGAACGACGAGATCAGCAGGGGAGCGGTCGCGACGAGCACGAGCGGCAGGATGATCGAGCGCAGCTGTCGGAACTTGCCCGCGCCGTCGATCTCGGCCGCCTCCAGGGCGTCCGCCGGAAGCGCCTGGATCGCGCCCGTGCACACGAGGAAGAAGTACGGGAACGTCAGCCATACGTTGACGAACAGCACCGCAAACCGGGCGAGCCAGGGGTCGCCCAGCCAGTCGATGTTCGCGCCGCCGAAGAAGAACTGGTTGACGACGCCGAACTCGGAGTTGAACATGCCGCGCCACAGCAGCGCCGACATGAACGCCGGGAAGGCGTACGGGAGGATGAACAGCGTCCGCAGGATCTTGCGGCCCTTGATGCGCTCGTCGTTGAAGATGATCGCCATCACGAGACCGATCGCGAACGGGATCGCGACCGACAGGAACGCCCACGCGAACGTCCAGACCGTCACGAGCGCGAGCGGCTCGAGCATCGACGAGTCGGTGAACAGACGCAGGAAGTTGTCGAATCCGACGTGCACCATCCAGCCCGTCGGCAGGCTCTGCCCGTCGTCGGAGGTGAACAGGCCCTCATCGGTGGCGTGGTAGACGATTCCGGTCGCGGAATCGGTGATCGTCTGCGCGTCGGCATCCCACGACATCGTGGAGAGGTACACGGTGCCCGTCGTGCCGTCGCGGGTGCGCAGCGACCCGTCGTTGGGGTCATCGGAGATCGACACCCGCAGCGACGTGATCTCGCTCTGGTTGGCGAGGATCTGGTTCAGCGACACGATGTCCCAACCGGGGACCTCGGTCGGGGCGCCCGATCCGCTCATCTCGGCGACGACCTCGAGGGGCTGCTCGGTGGAGCCGGCTTTGACCTCGCCGTTGTCGTTGATGGCGAGACCGAACTCGTCGCCACGCTGGACGACCGTCAGCGGATACCGCTCGGACCCGTCGACGAGGCGCTCACCCTGGATGAGTGCGGCCTGCACGGCCTGATCCTGCGTGCCGACGTGGCCGGCGCCGTAGTTCGTGAAGGCGATGTATGCCGTGTAGGCGAAGATGAAGACCTGGAAGATCAGCAGGAACGCGAGACCCGGAAGCAGATACTTCATCGGCAGTGCGCGCTTGCTGAAATAGACGTAGTCCGCCGCGATCAGCAGGATCACTGCGACCGCGAGGATGAGCCACGACTCCGCGCGGAACGCCGCGATGATGCCCATCACGCCGAACGCGTTGATGATCGCCATGATCGCGAGCTTCACGAGGAAGCCCCAGCCGAGGCCGTTCCATCGTCGACCGTGCGGCTCGCTGCGCTGTGGGCGCGGCTCGGTCGGGCTCGGCGGCGCCGCCTCAACGGTGGCGCCCTGCGGATTCGTCATCTCTGTGTGTCTCCTTCTTCGGGGACGGACGGTCCGGGCGTGGGAGCATCGTCCCACGCCCGGACCTGATCTGTCAGCCGATGGCTGCTTCGACGTCGCTGACCATGGTGGTCCACGTCGATGCGGGGTCGGCTCCCTTGATGATCTGCACCTGTGCCGTGTTCCACAGCTCCCAGACCGAACCCATCTCGGGGATCGAGGGCTGCGGCACGCCGTTGGCGGCCGAGGCGAGGAATCCGGCGACGACCGGGTCTGAGGCGACCTTGTCGGCGACGGACTTCCAGGCGGGGAGGCGCGGGTCGGCGTCGTACAGTGCCTGCTGCGCCTCATCGGTGGCGAGGTAGTGCGTCAGGAACTGCTGGGCGACCAGCGCGTTCTGGCTCTGCGAGCTCACGTAGAAGCCCTGCACACCCACGAACGGCGCCGCCGTCTCGCTGCCGGCCGAGGGGATCGGGTTGACCTTGATGTTGACGCCCTGCGCGGTCAGCGCCTCGATCGCCCACGGTCCCTGGATCGTGTACGCGGCCTTGCCCGACGCGAACAGCTCGTTGTTGGTGTCGTAGTCGATCGTCGTCGAGATGTAGCCCGTGCCGGTCTCGCCGTTGGCGCCCAGCCACGCGGCGAACGCGTTGCCCGCGTCGCCGCCCATGCCGACCTCGCTGGTGTACGAGCCCGAGGCATCCTGCACGAACACAGGAGCGCCGAACGACGTCTGGAAACCGTACATCGTGTACGCGTCACCGGTCTGGCCGGCCGTGTTGATGACGAGCGGACGCTCGGCGCCCGACGCCGCGCCGGCCGCGATCATGTCATCGAAGGTCGCCGGAGCGTCCTCACCGACGAGGTCGGTGTTCTGGATGAGCGCGATCGACTCGAGCGCGTACGGGAAGCCGTACACCTGCCCGTCGTAGGTGAACGCGTCGATCGCAACCTGCTCGAGCTGGTCGGCAGCCGCGCCGAGGTCGACCGTGTCGATGACGCCAGCCTCGACGAACGAGCCGAGGAAGTCGTGCGCGCCGACCGTGATGTCCGGGCCGTTGCCGGTGGGCACCTGGTTGATGAAGTCGTTGCGGATGTCCTCGAAGTTCTTCTGGACGAGCTCGACCTTGCCGCCCGTCTCCTCCTCGAACGTCTTCGCGGCCGCCTCGATGGCGGGCTTGCGGTTCGCGTCGGTCCAGATCGTGAGGGTCACGCCGCTGGCGTCGATCGCCTCATCGGTCTGAGCCTCGGTGGGGGTGGTGCTGGTGCCGCCGGAGCAGCCGGCCAGCAGGATGGTGGTCACCGCGAGGGCGGCGACACCGATGCCCATCTTGCGCATGGTCTTTCCTTCCGTGATTCGTGCAGTGGTTGTACTCAGTGCGGTGATCGGACGACGGCCACGTCGCCCCCTGTCACCATCAGGGTTCCCTCTGAGACGGCTCCTGTCACTAGGTCCGTCCCCGAAACAGACAACGAAACGGTCTCGATCGTGTGGTTGATCGCGACGATGTAGTCGGCGGAGGCGCCGTGGCGCACGATGACCTCGACTCCCGCGGGCCAGCCCGCCGGGCTGATGCCGGCATCCGCATACACGGCGGTCATGATCGCCTGCAGTCCCGTGGCATCGGGCCGCGTCGCGACGTACCAGCCAGAGCCTGCGCCGTACGCGTTGCGCGTGACGGCGGCTTCGCCGCGCCCGGGCCCGTCCAGGTGCACGGCACGGGCCTGCGCCGTCGTGACCGAGAGATCTTCCTGCCAGATGTCGGCGTCATAGTGGCGGCCGTCGAAGTCGATCGTCACCGTGTCGCCCTGGCGCAGTGGTAGGTGCTCTTCGACGAGGATGCCCAGGGCGGGCTCCAGCGGCGCCGCGAAGCCGCCCGCGTGGACGGCGTCGTTCTCGTCGACGACGCCGGAGAAGAACGACACCACGAGGGTGCCGCCGCCGGCGACGTAGGAGTTGAGGTTTGCGGCATCCGCCGCGCTGAGCATGTACTGGGCGGGAGCGATGACGAGCTTGTAGCGCGACAGGTCGTGGCTGGGCAGGGCGAAGTCGACCGTGATGCCGTCGCGCCACAGGCGCTCGTAATAAGCGCGGATGCGCTCGGCGGCGTCGAGGTCTTCGCTGGGACGCCACTCCAGGCCCTGCGCCCAGAACGAGGCGAAGTCCCACAGGATCGCGACGTCGGCGTGCACGCGCGAGCCCTGCACCTCGCTGAGCTTGCCGAGGGTGGCGCCGAGCGCGGCGACCTCGCGGAACACGCGCGAGCCCGTGCCGGCGTGCGGGATCATCGCGGAGTGGAACTTCTCTGCGCCCGAGCGCGAGGCGCGCCACTGGAAGAAGAGGATGCCGTCGGCGCCGCGACCGAGGTGCGACAGCGAGTTGCGCGCCATCTCGCCGGGGCGCTTGGCGACGTTGCGCGGCTGCCAGTTCACGGCGGAGGTGGAGTGCTCCATGAGGATCCACGGGGCGCCGCCACCGACCGACCGCGTGAGGTCGGCGGCGATCGCGAGGCCGATCTCGCCTTCTTCGTCGGCCGCCCACAGGTAGTGGTCGTCGGAGACGACGTCGACCTCTGCGGCCCATTTCCACAGGTCGCTGCCGCCGTGCTGGTTGGCCATGAAGTTGGTCGTGATGGGCCGGTCGCTGTGCGCGCGGATCGCGTCGCGCTCGGCGATGAAGCACGCGCGCAGCTGGTCGTCGGTGAAGCGGGCGAAGTCGAGGCGCTGCGAGGGGTTGACCACCGACGGAGCGGCGGCGGGGGCGCCGATGTGCTCCCACTGGCCGTAGTGCTGGCCCCAGAACGCCGTGCCCCACGCCGCGTTGAGGGCATCCAGCGAGCCGTAACGGTCTTGCAGCCACAGCCGCCACGCCCGCACGGAGTGGTCGGAGTAGTCCTCACCGACCGGCACACCGTACTCGTTGTGCACGTGCCACAGGACGACGGCGGGGTGGTCGCCGTAGCGGCGCGCCAGCTCGGTCGCGATGCGGACGGATGCCTCGCGGTACGCGGGCGCCGAGTGTGAGGCCATGCCGCGCGAGCCGAAGCCCATCGTGACGCCGTCGCGGGTGACCGCGCGGGCGTCGGGGTGGTTCGCGAAGAACCAGGCCGGGGGAGAGGCAGTCGGCGTGCCGAGGTCGACGCGGATGCCGTTCGCGTGCAGCAGCTCGATGATCTCGTCGAGCCAGCTGAAGTCGAAGTCGCCTTCGCTCGTCTCGATGAGCGCCCACGCGAAGATCCCGATGCTCACGAGGTTCACGCCGGCTTCGCGCATGAGCGCGACGTCTTCGGTCCACACCTCACGCGACCACTGCTCGGGCGTGTAGTCGCCGCCGTACGCGATTCCCTGCAGCTCAGGCCACCGCAGCTGGGCGGGGCCGGGCGTCGCTCGGGTGTGCGCCTGGTCATGCATCGGTCGGGGTCCTCATCGTCCGTCTCGAGGCTGTGACCGGTCACAGCCGTGTGTCGATCATATGTCGACGCCGTGAGTGGATCGAGCCTTCGTTACCGAACTGTGACCGGTTACAGGATTTCGTGGTCATGCCGCGGTTTCGGGCGGTTTGCCGAGTAGAGTCGCGTCCGTGGCATCCACCGACAGCACCCGGAAGCCGACCATCCGCGATGTCGCGGCCGTGGCCGGCGTCTCGCATGGGACCGTCTCACGCGTCATCAACGGCGGGCACTGGGTCTCGCCCGAAGCGCGCGCCGCGGTCGAAGAAGCGATTCGCACGACGGGCTACACCACCAACCACGCGGCCCGCAGTCTCGCCACCGGTCGGGCCGGCTCGCTCGCATTCCTGCTGACAGAGCCGCAGCACCTGCTGTTTTCCGACCCCACCTTCGCCCTGCTGCTGCGCGGCGCGACCGAAGCGCTCGCCGAGCGCTCGATGACGCTCGTGTTGCTGATCGCTGGCACGGCCGAAGAGCAGTCCACCGTCGAGAACTACGTGCGGGCGGGCCACGTCGACGGCGTGCTGCTGGTGTCTTCGCACGAGTCCGACTCGCTACTGGCCTCGCTCGTCGCCGCCGGGGTGCCGACCGTCTGTACGGGCATCCCGCTCGGTGATGCGGCATCCGCCCCCAACGTCTCGGTCGACGAGATCGGGTCGGCGCGCATGATGACGCGGTACCTGCTCGACAAGGGGCACGAGCGCATCGCGCTGATCACGGGCCCCAACGACACGCCGGGCGGGCGGTTCCGTCTCGTCGGCTTCCGCGAAGAGCTCGGCGACCGGTTCGACCCCGACCTGGTCGAACAGGGCAGCTACGAGCGCGCGACGGGGGATGCCGCCATGACGCGCCTGCTCGAACGCGCCCCCGACATCGACGCCGTCTTCGCCGCGAGCGACGTCATGGCTGTCGGCGCGATCGATGCCCTGCGCCGCGCGGGACGCCGCGTGCCGGAGGACGTCGCCGTCGCCGGCTTCGACGACTCGGGGCTCGCCGAGACGTTCCAGCCGCCGCTGACGACCGTGCGTCAGCCGTGGTCGCAGATCTCGTCGACGATGGTCGACATGGTGCTCGACGTCATCGCCGGAACGCCGCGCGAGTCGGTCATGCTGCCGACCGACCTCGTCGTGCGCGAGAGCGCCTGAGGCTCGTCACACGCCGCGGGCAAAGTGACCGGCCCATCTAGAATCGACGGGTGAGCACCGGTCAGTCCTTCTACATCACGACCCCGATCTATTACCCGAGCGATCTGCCCCACATCGGGCACGGGTACACGACGGTGGCCGTCGACGCGCTCGCGCGCTGGCACCGTCAGTCGGGCGATGACACCTGGATGCTCACGGGCACCGACGAGCACGGCCAGAAGATGCTCCGCGCCGCCGCCGCCAACGGCGTGACGCCGCAGGAGTGGGTCGACAAGCTCGTGACCGAGTCGTGGTTCCCGCTGCTCGAGACCCTCGACGTCGCCAACGACGACTTCATCCGCACGACCCAGCCGCGCCACGAAGAGCGCGTGCAGGAGTTCGTCAAGGCGCTATACGACCGCGGCTACATCTACGCCGGCGAGTACGAAGCGCTGTACTGCGTGGGCTGTGAGGAGTTCAAGCCCGAAGCCGAGATCGTCGACGGCACGGGCGCGTTCGAGGGCCTCAAGGTCTGTGCGATCCACTCGAAGCCGCTCGAGCTGCTGCAGGAGAAGAACTACTTCTTCAAACTCAGCGAGTTCCAGGACCGTCTCCTTGAGCTGTACAAGACCGAGCCCGACTTCGTGCGGCCGGAGTCTGCGCGCAACGAGGTCGTCTCGTTCGTGCGGTCGGGTCTGAAGGACCTGTCGATCTCGCGCTCGGCGTTCGACTGGGGTATCACGGTGCCGTGGGACCCGTCGCACGTCATCTACGTGTGGGTCGACGCGCTGCTGAACTACGCAACGGCCGTCGGCTACGGCACCGACCCCGAGCAGTTCGAGCGTCGCTGGCCGGCCTACCACGTCGTCGGCAAGGACATCCTGCGCTTCCACGCCGTCATCTGGCCGGCGATGCTGATGGCGGCGGGTCTCGACGTGCCGCGCGGCGTCTTCGCGCACGGCTGGCTGCTCGTCGGCGGCGAGAAGATGAGCAAGTCCAAGCTCACCGGCATCGCGCCGACCGAGATCACCGACGTGTTCGGGTCGGATGCCTACCGGTTCTACTTCCTGTCGGCGATCGCCTTCGGCCAGGACGGCTCGTTCTCGTGGGAGGACCTGTCGGCCCGCTACCAGGCCGAGCTCGCGAACGGCTTCGGCAACCTCGCATCGCGCACGACCGCCATGATCGAGCGCTACTTCGAGGGCATCGTGCCGCCCGCGGCTTCCTACGAGCCCGGTGATCTCGAGATCCAGCGGATCGTCGCCGACGCCGCGACCGCCGCTGACGCGGCGATGGAGCGCTTCCGCCCCGATGAGGCGATCGGCGCGATCTGGACGATCGTGGATGCCCTCAACGGCTACATCACCGACAACGAGCCGTGGGTCCTCGCCAAGGACGACGCGCAGCGCGCGCGCCTGGGCACCGTGCTGTACACGGCCGCCGAGGGCCTGCGCGCCCTCGCGGTGCTGCTGAGCCCCTTCATGCCCGAGGCGACGGCCAAGTTGTGGGCGGCGCTCGGTCACGACGGACGTCTGCAGGACCAGCCGCTGCGCGAAGCCGGGGCGTGGGGCGTGCTCCGCCCCGGTACCTCGGTGAACGGGCTGGCGCCGCTCTTCCCCCGCGTCGAGCAGTGAGCGGCGACCCGTCGCAGTACGTCCGCGTGCGCGAGAAGGGCGCGCGGGATGCCTCGTACCCGCCCGCGCCCGAACCGCTGACCGTGCCGGTCTACGACAACCACACCCACCTCGAGATCGAGGACGGCGAGGGTCTGCCGCTCGACGAGCAGCTCGACCGCGCCGTCGCCGTCGGCGTCGCGGGTGTCGTGCAGGCCGGGGGAGACATCGAGTCGAGCCGCTGGTCGGCCTGGGCCGCGGCATCCCACCCTCGCGTGCTCGCCGCGGTCGCCATCCACCCCAACGAGGCGCCGGTATATGCCGAGCGCGGCATGCTCGAGGACGCGATCGCCGTGATCGACGAGCTGGCTGCTCAGCCGCGCGTGCGGGCGATCGGCGAGACCGGCCTGGATTTCTTCCGCACGGGCGAAGAGGGTGTGCCCGCGCAGTTCTCCAGCTTCGAGGCGCACATCGCGCTCGCGAAGAAGCACGACATCGCGATGCAGATCCACGATCGCGACGCCCACGACGCGGTGCTCGAGACGCTTCAGCGGATCGGCGCACCCGAGCGGACGGTGTTCCACTGCTTCTCCGGCGATGCCGACATGGCGCGCATTGCCGCCGACCGCGGCTACTGGCTGAGCTTCGCGGGGAACGTCACGTTCAAGAACGCGCAGAACCTGCGGGATTCCCTCGCGGTCACGCCGCGCGATCGGATCCTCGTCGAGACGGATGCCCCGTTCTTGACCCCCGCGCCGCTGCGCGGTCGGCCCAACGCGCCGTACCTGATCCCGCTGACGGTGCGGTTCATGGCATCCGAGCTCGGCGTCGACCTCGACGCGTTCTGCGCGCAACTCGCCGCGAACACCCTCGAGGTGTACGGCAGTTTCGAGGACTGAGCATGGCCGACGACGAGCTGTGGGACCTCACCGATGCCGACGGCGCGCCGCTCGGTCGTCTGCAGCGTCGCGGTGACGCGATGCCGGCCGGGGTGTTCCACATCGTGGCCTCCGTGTGCGTTGTGCGGGGCGACGGCCTCGTGCTGATGACGCGGCGTGCCGCGATAAAGGACTGGCCGCTCGCGTGGGAGTTCCCGGCCGGCAGTGCGCTGGCCGGTGAGTCGAGTGCTGAGACGGCCGCGCGAGAACTGGCCGAAGAGGCCGGGGTGCGGGTATCGCCGGACGACCTCGCGCTGGTCGGGCGGGTGACCGAGGCATCCGCCCTGTTCGATCTCTACGTCGCGCACGTCGACGGCGACCCGTCGCTCGAACTGGACCCGCTCGAAGTCTGCGAGAGCGAATGGGTGACGCTGGAAGAGGCGTTCCGTCGCGGCGCCCGGGGCGAGATGGCCGGGCCGTGGGTCAACCGGCTCGATGAACTCGGCGTGCTTCTCGCGCGGGCGGTCTCGCGCTGATCTGCCGCCGCGGTGGGTCCCAAAGTAGTCGCACCCGGCGTACGATGGGACTACATCGGAGGTGCCGCATGGAGACCGTGGGGATCCGCAAGCTCAAGGCCCAACTGAGCGCGTACGTCGACGTCGCGCGCTCGGGCGAGCGGGTGGTCATCACCGACAGAGGGAAGGTGGTCGCAGCCATCGTTCCCATCGAGGCGGATGCCGTGTTGCAGCGCCTCATCGATGACGGACTCGCGATGCCGCCGCGACAGTCTCAGCCGCCGACGCCGCACCCACGGTCGACAGCCGGGCCGCTGAGTGATCTGGTGTCGAGGCAACGCGGCGAGTGATCGTCTACTTCGACACTTCCGCGTTCTTCCCGCTGCTGGTCGAGGAAAGCGGGTCTGCGGCGGCGCTTCGCTTGTGGCGCGACTCCACCGCACGCGTGAGCTCACGGTTGATCATCGTCGAAGCGGCGGCGGCCATCGGGATGGGGCTGCGGCTGGGACGCCTCACCGCGGCCGACTACGAACCTGTGCGAGAGGATGCCTGGCGCTACGCCACGAACATGATCCTCGTCGATGTCTCTGCGTCGGTCATCGATGAAGCCGCGGATCTCGCGGTGACGCACTCTTTGCGCGGCTACGACGCGATGCACCTTGCGACGGCGCTTCTGTTCCCTGCGCGTGACCTGGTGTTCGCGTCCGGCGACCGACGCCTTCTCGACGCCGCCGGCGCCGCGGGCTTCACCGTGGTCTACACCGCGCGATCGGGCGCGTGAGGCGGTCGGGGTGATACCTGGATCTGAAGGTCGGGAAAGAGGTGGCGCGCCGGAACAGTTCAGCGGGCGTGAGGTGGCTCGGAGCGCCACCTGGATTCGGGCGTCGGGAGGCAGGTGGCGCGCCGGCACAGCTCAGCGCGGGTGAGGTGGTCGGGGGTGACACCTGGTTCGCGACGGAGGTCGCTAGACAGGCTCGGGGGCCAGAGGAACAGGCTCGGGGGCCAGAGCTCAGGACGCCCCCGCGCCGGATGCCTCTTCCGCGGCATCCTCCAGCACGGGCTTCGCGGCGGCGATGTTGCGGATCGGGCGCCAGACGAGCGCGAGCGTGATCGCAGAGCCCGCGAACGCGAACCACCAGGGTGCGGTGAGGCCCCACGCCTGCGCGATCAGACCTCCCAGCAGCTGTCCGATGACGAGGCCGCCGAAGACGCCGACCATGTTGACCGACGCGATCCGGCCCTGCAGCTGCATCGGGACCAGGCGCTGACGCACGGTCGTTGAGATCGTCGCCCACACGAACGCATACGCGCCGAAGAAGAACATGATCACGAACGCGACAGCGGGCACCGTCGTGAGCGCGAACGCCAGGTGCATGATCACCTCGAGCGACAGGCAGACGCGCATGAGCGCCGCGAACGACACGTGCCGCTCGAGCCAGCCGAAGCTCGCTATCGCGACGAACCCGCCGACGGCGGACACCGCCGTGAGCGAGCCGTAGCCGACCGCGCCCATGCCCAGGTGCTCGGTCGCGTACAGCACGAGGATGCCCCAGGGAGCCGCCCACGTCACGTTGAACACCAGGATGATGAGCACGAGCGTGCGCACCGGCGCATTGTGGCGCAGCCAGTGCAGCCCCTCCCGGATCGGATGCGGCTTCGGCGCACCGGCATCCGTCGCCGCCTCCCGCGCCGGAACCGGCGTGTGCGCGACACGCGAGATCAGCACGACCGCGAGCGCGACGCAGAGGATCTGTACCAGGAAGGGCCAGAACGACCCGATCGCGAACAGGAAAGCTCCCAGTGGAGGCCCTGCCAGTTGATTCGCGACGAGGTAGCCGGCCTGCATGCGCGCGTTGCCCACGCCGAGGTCGGCAGGCCGCACGAACATCGGCAGCAGCGTGCTGCCCGCCGAGTCGGCGAACACCTCGGCGGTGCCGTACAGGAATGCGGTCGCCAGCACGATCCACACGTTCGCGTGGCCCGTGACGAGGAACACGACGAGCGCCCCCACGATCGCGACGCGCACGGCGTTGGCCGCCATCACGAGCCGGCGGCGGTCGTGGTGGTCGGCGACCGAGCCCGCGTACAGCCCGAACAGCAGCCACGGCAGATACTGCAGCATGGCGCCGGCGGCCACCAGCAGGGGTGATGAGGTCATGGATGCCAACAGCAGCGGTGCCGCCGACAGCGCGATGCCGTCGCCGAGATTGCTCGTCCACGACGAGCTCAACAGCCACCGGAAGCTCGTGCCCAGGCGCCGCGGTGCGATCAGTTCGGCGATCGAGGGCATTGGGTCATCCTATGACGACGGCGCGTCCCTCGACAGGCTCGGGGGCTAGCGGGCCGGACCGCGGCTACCGCGTGGTGGAGCCGCGCACGAGCTCGAAGGGCAGCTCGACGCTGCGGGTGGAGTGCGGCTCGCGCTCCAGCGCGTCGAACAGGACCTCGGGTGCCCGCTCGGGGTACAGCCGCACGTGGGTGATGCCGAGCCGGTCGTTCAGCTCGCCTCCCGTCGTGCACAGCGCGAGCAGCTGCAGGTCGCGGGGCATGACGATGCCGATCTCCTCAAGGTGCAGATAGATCTCGGGGCCTTCTTCGCAGTACGCGAAGATCGCGTCGGCCCCGGCATCCAGCAGCGAGTGGACGGCGCTGATCAGGCGCCGCCGCCCTGCGTCGACGCGGGCGACGAGCGGGGTGCGGCCGTTCACGGCGCTCCAGGCGAGGTAGGCGCTCTCACCGAGCTGATCCCGCGGCACTTCGCTCTCGTCGACGAGGAACCCGATGCGCTGCGCGCCCGTCTCGACGAGGTGGGCGAGCCCCGCGCGCACCGCCGCGGCATACCCCGTGCGGATCGTGATGCCGCCCGGCACCGTCAGATCGTTCGCCGCGACGGGGATGCCCGCTGCTTCCGCCTCGTGCAGGATCGCGCGGTGGTCGGCGGGATCGGGGAAGTACAGCGCGTCGATCTGGGCGCCGGCGAGCAGGTCGGGACGCGTGTCGGGCAGCACCGTCACGGTGAACCCGCGCACGGCGCCGGCGCCCACGAGGGCGTCGAGCTGCCGCGCACGCTGCAGGGCGCGCCGTCCGTCTTGCAGCGAAGTGGCGGCCATCACGAAGCCGATCGACATCGTGCGCCCCTTGCGCAGCGCCGCCGCGTGGCGGTTCGGCGAGTAGCCGAGCTCGACGGCGATCGCCTTGATTCGCTCGCGGGTCTCGGGCCGCAGATTCCCGCGGTCGTTGAGGGCCTGACTAGTCGCGGCCGTCGACACGCCCGCCTTCAGGGCGACGTCGCGCAGCGTGACGCGGCTCATCAGTCCTCCGAGGTGGAGGGCGCACTGGATGCCGAGTCGGAGGCCGGCCCGGACACCGAAGACGGGCCCGGCGCCGGGAACACCGTGCGCACGGCGTCCGCCCAGTCCGGTCCGAGACCGGTCGAGGCGAGCCCGTGGCCCTGCGCGATGAGTCCGTGCAGCAGCGCGCCGGAGAAGTGCCGCAGCAGCGCCTCGGTGTCATCATCGCTGCCGCGGGCGCGCGCCCGGGCGATCTCCGCCTCGAGCACGCCGTGCACATACCCGCGCATGTCGACGACCGCGGGCGAGACCTCGTGCACGCGGGCAGCGGCGGCGTGACGCTGCGCCGCCGTCGTCACGATCAGGCGCGCTTCGTCGACGGTGGCGAACTCGTCGATCGGCGCGTGCACGCGGATCGTGTCGAGGTCGAGCAGCTCGACACCGGCGAGACCGCGGATGCCCGGGTCGACGTTGCGGGGCATCCCCAGATCGATGATGAGCTGCTCAGCGGTGCTGTCGGCGCGCGCCGCGCGGTGGTCTTCGGCGGTGAGGACGGGGCGATCGGTTGTCGTCGTGCATGTGACGATGACGGTCGCCTCGGCCGCTTCGCGGGCGAAGTCGGCGGCGTTGATCGGGACGAGATGTTCACGCTGCGCGAACCGCGAGCGGCCCGACCGCGAGTGGACGCGGATGTCACGCGCGCCGACGGCACGGAGGGCCGCGAGGGATGCCGCGGCATACCGGCCCGTCCCGACGAGCAGCACCCGGGCATCCTCCCACTCACCGACCCGCGGAGTCGCCAGCTCGACTGCAAGGCGCACGAGCGAGCGGCCCGATTCGCCGAGCCGCGTGGAGTTCTTGACGGCGCGCGAGGTCTCGGTCGCGCGCTGGAACAGCTGCTCGAGCGGCGAGGTCGTCACGCCCTCGCCGTGCGCGGCGTCGAGCGCGCGCCGCACCTGACCGGCGATCTCGTCCTCGCCGACGGCGACCGAGTCCAGGCCCGCCGCGACGGCGAACAGGTGCTGGGCGACGCCCGCTCCGTGCGTGAAGTCGACCGTGTCGCGCACGTGCCGGTAGGGCAGCGCGGTGAGATCTGCGAGGCGTTCCATGACGGCATCCATCGCCGGGATCGGCGAGGCATCCGGTGCATCGGCGACGTCGAAGTACGCCTCGAAGCGGTTGCAGGTGGCGAGGACGACGGCCCCGCGGATCGCCTCGTGCGCCGCCGTGAGCTCGGTCGCGGCGGCGTCGCCGATCACCGACAGTCGCTCGAGGTCTTCGAGCGATGTCGTGCGCTGGTGGGCGGAGAGGCAGACGAGCACGGCGGCGGGGGCTCCTTCGGATCGTGAGTAGTATAACGATTAACTCGCTCGCCCCATCGAAGGTTCCTGCTCTTGCCTGCATCGCACCCCCTCGTCGCGCACGACACAGCTTCTTCCCGGCTCATCCAGGCGCTGCGCGGCCGACGGCCCGAGGTCGCGCCGGTGTGGTTGATGCGGCAGGCGGGGCGCTCGCTGCCCGAGTATCGGGCGCTGCGCAGCCGGGGATCGATGCTCGACGCGTGCCTCGATCCGGCGCTCGCAAGCGAGATCACGCTGCAGCCGGTGCGGCGACACCGAGTGGATGCCGCGGTGTTCTTCAGCGACATCGTGGTGCCGCTGAAGCTCGTCGGCCTCGACGTCGAGATCTCGGCCGGCCGCGGGCCGGTGTTCGCGCAGCCCGTGCGCACGGCCGCGCAGATCGCCGAACTCGTGCGCATCGATCCGGCACTCGTCGAGCAGCGAGGCGGCGAGATCGCCGACGCCGTGGGACGCACGACCGCGATGCTCGCGGAGGAGTCCGCACAGCGCGGCGAGCCGATCCCGCTCATCGGCTTCGCCGGCGCGCCGTTCACCCTCGCCGCCTACCTCGTCGAGGGCGGTCCGTCGAAGGACCACCTCGCCGCGCGCAGCCTCATCCACTCCGACCCGGCCGCCTGGCACGACCTGACGATGTGGCTCGCTGAGGTGACGGGGCGGTTCCTCGCGCTGCAGGTGCGCGCGGGCGCGAGCGCCGGCCAGCTGTTCGACTCGTGGGCGGGAGCCCTGGCTCCCGCCGACTACCGCCGTGCCGTGCTGCCGGCGTCGGCGGCGGCCCTCGCACCGGTGCGGGCGGTCGAGACCGCCGAGCCGGTGCCGCTCATCCACTTCGGCGTCGGCACGGGCGAGCTTCTGGCCGACATGGCCTCGGTCGGAGTCGATGCGCTCGGCGTCGACTACCGCGTGCCGCTCGACGAGGCGACCGCGCGCGTCGGCACCGATCTCACGCTGCAGGGCAACCTCGATCCCGCGCTGCTGTTCGCCCCCGCCGACGTGCGTCGGGCGGCCGTGCACGACGTGCTGACCGCGGGTCTCGCGGCGCGCGCCCATGTCTTCAACCTCGGTCACGGCGTGCCGGCCGACACCGACCCCGACGTGCTGACCGACCTCGTGCGCACGGTGCACGACTGGCGGGCGCAGTGAGTTCACCCGCCGCGGGCGCCGCGAGGTCACCCGCCGAGAAGGTCGACACCGTCGTCATCGGGGCCGGCATCGCCGGGCTCGTCGTCGCGCACGACCTCGCGCGTGCGGGGCACCGCGTGCGCGTGCTCGAGGCATCCGACGCCGTCGGCGGGCTGCTGCGCCGCGGCACGGTCGCGGGCCTCGACGTCGACCTCGGTGCCGAGTCGTACGCGACCCGCACGGATGCCGTCGCGACCCTCGTCGCCGACGCGGGGCTCGACCTCGAGCTCGTCGCGCCGCGACCGGGCGGCGCCTTCCTCGCCGTCGCGACGGGCGACGGGCCCGTGCGCGCACCGCTGCCGCGGCGCACGGTGCTGGGCATCCCCGCCGATCCGACGGCGCCCGACGTCGTGGCCCTGATCGGCGCGGATGCCGCGGCGCGCGCCGCGGGCGAGCAAGACCTGACGCCCTACACGGACGCCGACGCGGAGCCGTCGCTGTTCGCGCTCGTCGCGCAGCGCTGCGGCACCGTCGTGGCCGAGCGGCTCGTCGACACACTGTGCCGTAGCGTCTACTCGCGGCCGGCATCCGAGGTGCGGCTGTCGGCGCTGCACCCCGGCATGTGGCGCGCCTTCCTCGAGCACGGATCGTTGACGCGGGCCGCCGCCGAGATCGCGCAGACGGCGCGTGCCGGCGCGGCTGTCGGCGGCATCGCGGGCGGCATGTGGCGGCTGCCCGCGGCGCTCGCCGCCGCAGCACACGGCGCCGACATCCGCACGCGGGCCACGGTCGAGGCGATCTCCGACGGGCCGGACGGCCCCATCCTGCACACATCGCAGGGCGACATCGCGGCCGCGCGCGTCGTCGTCGCCACGGGTCCCGCCGCCGCCGACCGCCTGCTGGGCGTGCCCGACGTGGCCCCGGCGCAGCGCGTGCGCGTCGTCGCCGCGGCCGTCGACGCTCCCGCGCTGGACGCACACCCGGTCGGGTCGGGCGTCATCGTCGACCCGGCGCTGCCGACGGCGGCGAAGGCACTCACGCACATCACCGCGAAGTGGGCGTGGGCGGATGCCACGACACCACCCGGCCGCCACCTCATCCGCCTGTCCGCACGCGACGCCGCAGCGGACACCCTGCGCACGCCCGCCGACATCGCCCGAGACGTCACGCTGCTGACCGGTGTCACCATCACCCCGGAGGATGTTGTCGACGTCGTCGCACAGGACTGGACGGATGCCGTCGCCGACGCCACCCCCGGCCGGGCCGCGGCCGTCGAGGCCGCACGCGTCCGTGGCATCCACCATGCCGGCGCCGCCGCGGCAGGTACCGGGCTGGCATCTGTCATCCCGCACGCCCGCGCGCTCGCCGCGCGACTGGCCGAAGAGCTTTCCCCCACCCCCACAAGGAGCAGAGCATGACCGCAGAGTCCGAGATCAACCCCGTCGGCTTCACCCTGTTCGCCGTCCTCGCAGGTCCCCGGCCGCGCCGCGCCGCGCCCGATGCCGCGGCGCTCGACGAACTGGCCGCCGTCATCGCGGGGTTCGAGGCGGAGGGCGTCGTGCTGCGCGGTTTGTACGACGTGACGGGCATGCGCGGCGACGCCGACATCCTCGTGTGGCTACATGAGACCCCCGGGCGTGCCGCGGGCGAGGAACGTCCGCAGGCCCTGCAGAAGGCGCTGCGCGCCCTCCGCCGCACGCGCGTGTTCGCCGACTTCACGAGCGAGTGGAGCGCGATGGGCGTCCACCGCGAAGCCGAGTTCAACAAGCGCCACATCCCCGGATTCCTGCGCGGGGAAGACCCCCGCGGCTGGCTGTGCCTGTACCCGTTCGTGCGCAGCTACGAGTGGTACCTGCTGCCCGACGTGCAGCGCGCGCAGATGCTCGCCGACCACGGCCGCAAGGGCGCGGCGTTCCGCGACGTGCTCGCCAACACGGTGTCGACCTTCGCGCTGAGCGACTACGAGTGGTTGCTGCCTCTGGAGAGCGACAACCTCGTGAGCCTCGTCGACCTCATGCGGGCGCTGCGCGCGACCGATGCGCGCCGCCACGTGCGCGAGGAGGTGCCGTTCTACACGGGCCGCCGCATCGAGCTCGCCGAGCTCACCGAGGTGCTCGCCTGATGACCGTGCAGACCAGCGAGTACCGCAGCAAGGTCGCCCCCGCGAGCCGTCCCGCGCACATCGCCGACGGCGCCCTCGTGCCGGCCGGCACGGCGGCGACCCGCGACGGTGAGCCCTACGCGACCGTGCCGGTCGACTACGACGCGATCCTGCTGCTCGGCTTCGGCGGGCCCGAGGGACAGGAGCACGTGCTGCCGTTCCTGCGGAACGTGACAGCCGGCCGGGGCATCCCCGACGAGCGCCTCGAAGAGGTCGCGCACCACTACCGGCACTTCGGCGGCATGTCGCCGATCAACGAGCAGAACCGCGTGCTGCGCGCGGCGCTTGCGGCGGAGCTCACCGGCCGCGGCCACGACCTGCCCGTCTACTGGGGCAACCGCAACTGGATGCCCTACCTCGACGAGGCGCTGCAACAGGCGTACGACGACGGGCACCGCCGCATCCTCACGATCGCGACGAGCGCGTACAGCTCGTACTCGTCGTGCCGGCAGTATCGCGAAGACCTCGCCGACGCCGTCGAGGCGACCGGCCTTTCCGGCAAGGTCGAGATCGACAAGGTGCGCGACTTCTTCGACCACCCCGGATTCGTGACGCCCTTCATCGAGGGCATCCGTGCCGGCATCCAGACCCTTGCCGAACAGGGCATCACGAACCTGGCGGACGAGGTCGAGATCCTGTTCTCAACGCACTCGATTCCGAACGTGGATGCCGATCGCTCCGGCGCCCCCGAAGACGGGTTCGGCCCCGGCGGCGCCTACCTCGCGCAACACCTCGCGCTCGCCGAGTACATCGTCGGCGAGCTGGGCGGGGTCGCCCCGTGGCAGCTCGTGTTCCAGAGCCGTTCCGGTCCGCCGCAGGTGCCGTGGCTCGAGCCCGACATCAACGATGTCATCGCCGAACTGCCCGCGCGCGGGCGCAAGGCTGCGCTCATCGTGCCGCTCGGTTTCGTCAGCGACCACATGGAAGTGCTGTGGGACCTCGATACTGAAGCCATGGAGACTGCCGCCGAGCACGGCATCGTTGCGGTGCGCACCGCGAGCCCGGGCACCCACCCGGCGTTCGTCGCGGGCCTGGCTGACCTCGTCGAAGAGCGCCTCCACGCGACGCCGGCCGACGAGCGCCCGCACGTGACGGCGCTCGGCCCCGGATACGACGTGTGCCGCGCCAGCTGCTGCGAGAACACGCGCCGTGGCTTCCGCCCGGCGCTCGCGGGGGTCGCGCCGTGACGGCCGCGCCCACCCGTCTCGGCACGCGCGCGAGCCTGCTCGCGACGACGCAATCGGGACTCGTCGCCGATGCCGTGCGCGCCGCGACCGGCCGCGAGGTCGAACTCGTGCCGATCACGACGGCGGGCGACGTGCTCACCGGCCCGCTCGCGCAGCTCGGCGGGACGGGCGTCTTCGTCGCGGCCCTGCGTGAAGCGCTGCTGCGCGGCGAGTGCGACCTCGTCGTGCACTCCATGAAAGACCTGCCCACCGGGGCGGTCGAGGGCCTGAAGATCGGCGCCGTACCGCCGCGCGCACCCATCGGTGACGTGCTGTGCTCGCGCGACGGGCAGACCCTCGCGCAGATGCCGCACGGCGCCGTCGTCGGCAGCGGATCGCCGCGTCGCGTCGCCCAGCTGCTGCGCGCACGGCCCGACCTCGATGTGCGGGGCATCCGCGGCAACGTCGACACGCGCCTGCGCAAGGTCGACGACGGGGAGTACGACGCGATCGTCCTCGCCGCAGCGGGGCTGACCCGCATCGGACGCGTCGACCGCATCGTCGAGACCTTCGACAGCGAGGCCTGGCCGACCTCGGCCGGTCAGGGCGCGCTCGCCGTCGAAGTGCGCACAGACGACCCCTTCGCCGACGAACTTGCGGTGCTCAGCGACGCCGACGCCGAGATCACCGCCCTGCTCGAGCGCGCCGTGCTGCGCGGGCTCGAGGCGGGGTGCGCGGCGCCGGTGGGCATCACCGCCCGCGTCTCCGGTGATGTCGTCGCGCTGCTCGCCGAGGTCTATGCCCTCGACGGCACCGACGCCGTGCGCGTCGAGCAGACGTTCGCCCGCGGCACCGTCGCCGACGACACCGGCAGGCAGGATGCCGCGGCGCAGGTCGTCACGGCGCTGCTCGATGGCGGGGCGGCCTCGCTCGCAGACCTTGCCGGGAGCAGCCGGTGACGGGCGGTCTGCCGGGAGGCCTGGCGGGCGGTCTGGCCGGTGGCTTGGCTGGCGCCCGCGTGCTGATCCCGCGCGGCGGGGAGTGGGGCGCGCGCGTCGCCGACGAGATCGCGCGCCGCGGGGGCATCCCCCTCGTCGCGCCGCTGATCACCTCGGCGCCGCCGCGCGACGAGCACGCGCGTGACGCCGCCTTCGCGGCGCTCGCCGTGGGCGAGTACGACTGGCTGTTCGTGACGAGCGCCGCGAGCGTCGAGCAATTGACCGCGCGCGGCATCACGATCCCCGCGACGACACAGGTCGCCGCTGTCGGGCCCGCCACGGCACGCGCCGTCGCCGCGACCGGCGCCGAGGTCGCGTTTGTCCCGCTTGGTGAGTCGTCGGCGGCAGCGATGGCCGCGCAGTGGTGCGCCGCGCGCACGCCGGAGCAGACCGGGCGTGCCCTCATCATCCGCTCGGATCTTGCCACCGCCTACCTCAGCGACGAGCTCGCCCTGCGCGGCTTCGATGTCGACGTCTGCATCGGCTACCGCACCGTCGGCGTCGACCTGCCCGACGAGGTCGCCGCCGGGCTGCGAGACGGCACGGTCGACATCGTCCTGCTGACCTCGCTCAGCGTCGCGCGCGAACTGCGCCGACAGGTCGGCGCGCTGCACCCGGCTGTGCGGGTAGCCTCGATCGGGCCGGGCACGACCCGCGATGCCGAACGCCTCGGCTTCGCCGTCGCGCACACGGCGCGGACGCAGAGCGTCGACGCCCTCCTGGCGGAACTCGACGCATCCCCAGACCTTCCGGAGGAGTCCCGATGACCGCATTCCCCGACCGCCGACTGCGCCGGCTGCGGCAGACTCCTGCGCTGCGGCGCCTCGTCGCCGAGACCGAGCTGAGCCCGAGCCGGCTCGTGCTGCCCGTCTTCGTCAAGGAGGGCATCGACGCGCCGCTGCCGATCGCGAGCATGCCCGGGGTGAGCCAGCATCCGCTCTCCGGGCTCGCAGCCGTCGTCGAAGAGGCCGTCGCGGCGGGCATCGGCGGCATCATGCTGTTCGGTGTGCCGTCGGCGCGCGACGCGACCGGGACGGGAGCGGTCGACCCGGAGGGCATCCTGAACCGGGCGATCCGAGTCGTGGCCGACGCCGCCGCGGGGCGGATCACGTTGCAGGCCGATCTGTGCCTCGACGAGTTCACCGACCACGGCCACTGCGGAGTGCTCGCCGCCGACGGGGCGGTCGACAACGACGCGACGCTCGAGATCTATGCGCAGATGGCGCTCGCACAGGCGGAAGCCGGCGCCGACATCCTCGGCCTGTCGGGCATGATGGACGGCCAGGTCGCGGCGTGCCGCGCGGCGCTGGATGCCGCGGGCCGGACCGACGTCGTCATCCTCGCCTACTCGGCGAAGTACGCCTCGGCGTTCTACGGCCCGTTCCGCGACGCCGTCGAGTCGACCCTCACGGGCGACCGGCGCACGTACCAACTCGACGCGGCGAACGGCCGCGAGGGTGTGCAGGAGGCCCTCATCGACATCGACGAGGGCGCCGACATCGTCATGGTCAAGCCCGCCGGGCCCTACCTCGACGTGCTCGCGCGCGTCGCCGACGTCTCGAGCGTGCCCGTCTGGGCGTACCAGGTGTCGGGGGAGTACGCCATGATCGAGCATGCCGCCGCGGCGGGCGTCATCGACCGCGAGCGCGCGATCGGCGAGAGCCTCATCGGCATCCGCCGGGCCGGCGCCGAGGCGATCCTGACGTACTGGGCGATCGAGGTCGCCGGCTGGCTGCGCGCGGGGCGGAGCCTCGCATGAGCGCCAACGACGAGCTGTTCGCCCGGGCGCGCGCCGTCATCCCCGGCGGCGTCGACTCGCCCGTGCGGGCGTACGGCTCGGTCGGCGGGACGCCGCGGTTCCTCGTCGAGGCATCCGGCGCATATGTGACGGATGCCGACGGGCGCCGCTACATCGACCTCGTGGCCAGCTGGGGTCCGGCGCTGCTCGGGCACGCGCATCCCGAGGTCGTCGCGGCTGTCGTCGAGGCGGCGGGGCGGGGCCTGTCGTTCGGGGCGCCGACCCCTGCCGAAGCCGAGCTTGTCGAGGAGATCGTGCGGCGCGTGCCGGCCGTGCAGAAGGCGCGGCTCGTCTCGACGGGCACCGAGGCGACGATGACGGCGATTCGCCTGGCGCGCGGCGCGACGGGGCGCGACCTGCTCGTCAAGTTCGCGGGGCACTACCACGGCCACTCCGACGGACTGCTGGCGGCCGCCGGATCGGGCCTGGCGACCTTCGCCCTGCCGGGATCGGCGGGCGTCCCCGAGGCGATCGCGGCGCAGACCCTCGTCGTGCCGTACAACGACCGTGCTGCGCTCGAGGCCGTCTTCTCGGCCCACCCCGGGCGCATCGCCGCCGTCATCACGGAGGCGGCCGCCGCGAACATGGGCGTCGTCGCACCCGCGCCGGGCTTCACGACGTTCCTCGCCGACCTGTGCCACCGCGAGGGGGCGCTGCTGATCAGCGACGAAGTCCTCACCGGCTTCCGCGCCGCCGCGGGTGGCTACGCGCAGGTTCTCGCCGACGCGGGGGAGCAGGTCACTCCCGACCTCGTCACCTTCGGCAAGGTCATCGGCGGCGGACTGCCCGTCGCGGCCGTCGGCGGTCGTGCCGACGTCCTCGACCTCCTCGCGCCGACCGGGCCGGTGTACCAGGCCGGGACGCTCAGCGGGAACCCGGTCGCGGTTGCCGCAGGCCTCGCGACGCTGCGCATCGCCGATGACGCCGTGTACGCGCGACTGGCGCAGGCATCCGATGCCCTGTCTTCGGCCGTGGGCGACGCACTCGACGCCGCGGGCGTGCCGCACGTCGTCCAACGCGCGGGGACGCTGTTCAGCGTCTTCTTCGGGGCGGAGGTCTCCGGCGGCGTGCCCGACTACGCGACGGTGCAGCGGCAGGATTCCGCCGCCTACGGCCGGTTCTTCCACGCGATGCTGGATTCCGGAATCTCCCTGCCCCCGTCGGCGTTCGAGGCCTGGTTCGTCACGGCCGCGCACGACGACGAGGTCATCGACCGCATCGTCGAGGCGCTGCCGGGCGCGGCGCGTGCCGCAGCGGGCTGATCACCAGCCCCGTAACTGCACGGCCGCGACCCACGCCTCCGCGAGGGCCTTCGACCACCCGTCGTCGAACTCGGTGCGGTCGGCGAGCGCCTCTGCCGCGGCGCTCGCCGCCTCGGCGCCCGCGAGCGCGGAGTAGCCCTGCACGTAGTCGCCCAGCGCGCCCGTGAAGGCCGTGGCCCCGGCATCCGCGACGTTCTTCGCGACGCGGTCGGGATCGGCGCCCAGGTACTCGAGCGACACGGGGCCGAGCGGCAGCAGCTGTATGCCGAGGATCGCCGATGACTCGGCGCTGAACCACGTCGCGTAGTCGCGCTTCGAGCTCCAGTTCATCGACACGATCGTGTGGGCGTAGCCGGCCGGCAGGGTCTCCGGCTCGAGCCACAGCGTGCGCGCGGCATCCGCTTCGGTGGACAGCAGCCACGTCGCCTGCTGAAGCAGCTCGGCGTCGCCCGCCGACTGCGCCCACAGCGCCGCGCCGTTCCAGGCGGCGACGGCCTCCGAGCTCGACTCCTGATTGTTACCGTCCGCGAACGGCGACAGCCCGGATGCCCACGAGTGTCCGCGATACGGGTCGAAGGTGCGCAGCGCCGGCAGCTGTGCGCCCGCCGTGCCCGCCGCCCCCGTCACGATGTCGGCGGCGAGCAGCGTCATGACGGGGCGGAGGTCGTCGATGCGCTCGGGGCGCGCCTGCGCGAGGATGCCCGCCGCCTCGAGGAAGTATCCGTAGTGGAAGTGGTGGTCGTTGCCCTCCTCCGAGCCGAACCCCACGACCTTCCCGACGACGAGGCGCAGCCGGTCGTCGTAGACGAAGCACCGCTCGGCGCGCGTCTTGCAGCCGGCGGGGTCGAGCCAGGGCGTCAGCTCGTCGTCGAGGCGGTCGATGATCTGCTCGGCGAGGTCGGTTGCACCGAGCGCGACGGCGAGCTCGTACATCGACGCCAGTCGGGCGAGCGCCTTGCCGGCGAAGTAGGTGTCGGCCGGGAGGGGGCCGGTTGCGGTCACGTCTGCCTCGAGCTGGGTCCGGATGCGGGTGCGGGTGGCGTCGTCGAGGCCGTCGAAGTCGTAGCGCGATGCGGGGGCGACGACGGGCACGCTGCGCGTCAACTCGGCGCCGCGGCACGCGCTCACGGTGCCGTACGGGGTCTCGAACATGCCGAGGTCGCAGGTGCCCGCCGTGGTCATGCCGGGGAACGGGACGACGACGGTGTCGGCCGTGCCGGTGTACTGCAGCGTCGTGATGCTCGCGCCTTCCTGCTCCGCAGAGGTCGCCTCGACGCCCGCGACGGGGTCGCCCATCGCATCGAGCCAATCCGCCGCGGCGGCGTCCTCCGGGATCGGGGCGAGCTGGGCGGCATCCCCCTCGTACAGCGTCACAGTGGACCCGGCTGCCACGGTGTTCGGTGCGGACAGCACGAAGGTGCGCTCGCCGTGCGCGAGCTGCCACCCGTCGCCCAGCGCCTCGGGCGGGGCGGGGAGGGTGAGCGTCGTGTCGCGCATCGCGCGGATCGTGACGATCGGCGAGCCCTCCGCGAGCGTGACCAGTGCGAGCGCGCCGGCCTCGTCGGCGTACGCGATCGTGACCGAAACGGGGTCGGTGCGCACGACGGTGCGGGTGAGGTCCTGCCCATCGCCGAGCGTGATCTCGAGGCCGCCGGTGAACGACGCCCCGATCGTCGCCTCGTCGACCGTCACGGCCGGGACCTCCACCGAGAAGCCCGTGCCTGTCGGCGCGAACGCGAGCGGGAACGGGTACACCGGCAGGTCGTCGGTCGAGAACGCGAGGCTCGAGTACCAGCGGTTGGTCGGCGGCGCGACATCGGCGGCGACGGCGACCGTCCCGGGCTCGGCGACGCGCTCGACCGGCAGGGTGCCGAGGTCGAGGCTCGGCGGGGTGACGGCAGGCGAGGCGGTCCCACCCGCAGCGGTGCACCCGCTGAGCGCGAGCGCGGCAGCGGTGAGCAGGACGAACATGCGGCGGATGCCGCTCACAGGCCCACCTTCGCGATGAAGTCCGCAAGCGCATCGTGCAGCCCTGCGAGCGGGCCGTCGTCGCGGAGCCGGAGGGTCACGACGACGGGCGTACCGGGCTGGAAGAGGCCGTCCGCCGTGGCATCCGTCAGTTCGTCACTGGTCAGCGTCACGGTCGCGGCCGCCCGCCCGTCCGTCGTCGCGACGTCGACGGAGGAGACATCCGCCGTGAGCGTCGACCGGTTCGGCAGCTCGACTTCGGCGGTGGTGCCGACCGCGATGCGGGCGTAGTCGCGCGGCGTCAACAGGAACTCGCCCTCGACGGTCAGTGAGGCGTCGCGCGAGACCGTCCCGAGCACGCCGCCGGACTGCGCGAACCCGCCCTGCGGAACGCGGATGTCGGACAGGATGCCGTCGACGGTGGCCGTGATCGTCGTCGTGCCGTCGGCGTCGCCCGCGCTGTCGGAGACGACGCCCATCGCGATGTCGCGCTGGAGCTGCGGGCTGCTCACCTCGAACAGTGCTTCACCGGCCGTCACGTGGTCGCCGGCGTGCGCGAACTGGGCGGTGACGAGGCCACCGTAGTCGGTGCCGACGGGGTACTCCTGCGCCACGATCGTCGCGCTGACGCTGCGCACGGAGTTCTGCCGCTGCGTGAAGAGAACGGTGCACGCTGCGACGATGACGAGGGTGATGACCAGGCCCAGTGCGAGCTTGCCCCGCGCGCGCCACGTCATGACCGGGCCCCCACTCCGACGGGTTGTCTGCGGGCTCTGCGCCGGGGCGGGGGCGGCGGTGCCTCGTCCTTGACGGTCACGAGCGGCACGGGCCGCGCGATCACCGTGATCGGCGTGCTGTCGACGACGGGTTCGGGCGCGGCGACGGCGGCGGCCGGGTGCGCGATCGCGTGTGCCTCGCGGGCCGCCGTGACGACGAACGACCCGAGGATGATCGTGTTCGTCGCGTTCCACGCCGTCGCGAGGGTCATCTCGCCGATCCCGATGTCGCGCCACACGCCGACGGCGGTCGTGAGCGCGAGGAAGACGAAGAACAGCACCTGCGGGATGATGAACTCGAACGGCGATCGGCGCGACGCGCTGCCGGTGACGTGCCAGCCGACATCCTTCCCCGTCACCACGTTCCACAGGGCTTTCGTGTAGATCGGGAACGACACCGTCGCGAGGGTCAGCGTCTCCCACCGGAACGAGCCCACCGCGAACCACGCCAGCAGGATCTGCATGACGTAGAAGCCCGCGTAGTACAGGGCCCACGTGAACACCGTGATCTCGAGCGTCATGGGCCGCAGGTCGAAGTAGATCTCCAGTGGCGGCACGAGGAGGAGCAGAAGTGGGCAGATCCCGGTGAGGTAGAACGTCGCCGTCACGAGGTACTGGATGCGCTGATCGGGTGTCAGGCGCCGACGCGGCGAGAGCGGGTTGTGCTGCAGCAGGATCTCGAACCCGCCCGTCGCCCAGCGCAGCTGCTGCTTGCTGTACGCCTCGATCGTCTCGGGCGCCTCGCCGATCGCGAGGACATCGGAGAGGTACACCGACCGCCAGCCCCGCTCGTGCAGGCGCAGCGAGGTCCAGACATCCTCCGACTTCGAGTCCGTGCACACGCCGCCGACGTCGTCGATCGCGCGACGACGGAACATGACGTTCGTTCCGACGCAGAACGCGGCGTTGAACCGGTTGCGTCCCGGCTGGATGAACCGGTAGAAGACCGTCTGCATGTAGGCGGCGCCGCGCGCGACGACCGTCGTGAGGTTGCCGTAGGCCTGTGGTGACTGCACGAACGCGACGTCGTCGTGCGCGAAGAACGGCAGCATCTCGACGATGAGGTTCTCCTTCGGGACGAAGTCGGCGTCGAGGATGACGAAGAACTCGCCCTTCACGATCGAGAGCGCGTGGTTGATGTTGCCGGCCTTCGCTCCGTTGGAGCTGAGCCGGCGGACGTAGCTCGCACCCTCTTCGGCGGCGAGGATGCGCACCTCGTCTGACCGGCCGTCGTCGAGCACCCACGTGCGGTGCGCACCGCGCATCGCGACGGCGGCGCGCACCGTCTGGCGGATGGTCTCGACGTCCTCGCCGTACACCGTGATGAAGACGTCGACGATGACAGGTGCGCCCGCCAGGTGCACCGTGTCATCGCCGTCGCCCGCGCCCGGCATGAGCCGCGCGGCCGCGTCGTGGAAGACGTAGTCGCGCGGGTCGCTCGATCCGGACAGGATCGTCCACATCGCCAGCAGCGCCTGTGCGACGAGGATCGTCTCGGCGGTGATGACCATCGCGTAGGGCAGCAGGTCGCCCCGGTGCGAGGGATCCAGCAGGAACCCCGCGTAGGCCAGGATGCCGATCGTCCCGATCAGCACCAACAGCACCATGACGGGACTCGGACCCCGTGATGGTCTCGTCGGATGGACAGCCCTCAGCTCTGTCGCTCGTGCCATGTCTACCCCCCGGTTGATGGCATGTATGCGGGCGGCGACGTCGGCGCTCATAACCAGGGTGCGCGACCGCGCGGTCACTGTGGTTCCAGTCCGGTGAACATCATGTGACGAACTGCTGTGTGTCGGTCGGTACGCTCGATGCATGCCCGTGACCCTCCTCGGCGCCACCGAGATCCGCGCCCTCGCCGCCGAACTCGACGTGACGCCCACCAAGAAGCTGGGGCAGAACTTCGTCGTCGATGCCAACACGGTGCGCAAGATCGTGCACGCGGCGAGCGTCGTGGCATCCGACCGTGTCGTCGAAGTGGGGCCGGGACTCGGGTCGCTCACCCTCGCGATCCTCGAGACCGGTGCGACCGTGACGGCCGTCGAGATCGATCATCGGCTCGCCGAGAAACTGCCCGCAACGGCCGCCGCGCACGGGGTGCCAGGCGGGGCGCTGACGGTCGTCGACGCCGACGCGCTGCGGGTGACCGAGCTGCCGGGCTCGCCGAACGTGCTCGTCGCGAACCTGCCGTACAACGTGAGCGTGCCGGTGCTGCTGCACTTCATGGAGACCTTCGCCGGCATCGAGCGCGGCGTCGTCATGGTGCAGGCCGAGGTGGGCGAGCGGCTCGCCGCCCCGCCCGGATCGAAGGTGTACGGGTCGCCGAGCGTCAAGGCCGCATGGTACGGCCCGTGGCGGCTGGCCGGCACCGTCTCGCGCCAGGTGTTCTGGCCCGTGCCCAACGTCGACAGCGTGCTCGTCGGCTTCTCGCGGGACGCTGCGCCGCGCGGCGACGAGGCCCTGCGCCGCGCGACGTTCCAGATCGTGGATGCCGCGTTCGGTCAGCGCCGCAAGATGCTGCGCCAGGCGGTCGCCCCGGTGCTCGGCGGTTCCGCGGCATCCGCCTCTGCCGTGCTCGAGGCCGCCGGGGTCGACCCGACCGCGCGCGGCGAGCAGCTCACGATCGACGACTTCGTCCGCATCGCCCGCGCCGCCGCGGTCTGACCTGCGGCTGGTTTTGGTGGCGCGACGGACCACCTCGGGCCGCTTGAGCTGGTCGGCGGCGCCACCCCGATCGTTTTGGTGGCGCGAATGCGCCCCTGGCATCCCTCGAGGGGTGCATTCGCGCCAACCATTTGTGGCCCCGCACAGGTGGGTGGCGCCCCCGACCACCTCGGGGTGCTTGAGCTGGTCCGCAGCGCCACCCCGATCGCGCGCGCTGGAAGCAGGTGGCGCCCCCGACCACCTCGAGCCGCTTGAGTTGGTCGGCCGCGCCACCTCGATTGCCCCGGCTGGTTTTGATGGCGCGAATGTGCCCCTGGCATCCCTCGAGGTGCGCATTCGCGCCAACAGAACACCCCGCCCAGAAAGTTGATGGCGCGGATGCCTGCCTCAGCAGCCGCGAGGGGCGCATTCGCGCCACCCTTTCGGCGCTCGCGTCGGTAGCCTGGAGCGATGACCGACTTCGAAGACCGCTTCCCTCCGACGCGCGGCGGCGACCTGCACCGCCCGTACAACGCAGCCGAAGACCGCTACGTCGGCACCGGCTACCGCCAGGTCGGCACGAGCGGCCTGTTCCTGCCGCCCCTGTCGCTCGGCCTGTGGTGGAACTTCGGCGACAACATCCCGTTCGACAACCAGCGCGCGCTGCTGCGCCACGCCTTCGACCGGGGCATCACGCACTTCGACCTGGCCAACAACTACGGCCCGCCGTATGGCAGCGCCGAGACGAACTTCGGCCGCATGATGCGCGAGGATTTCGCTCCCTACCGCGATGAGCTCATCATCTCGTCGAAGGCCGGCTACGACATGTGGGCAGGTCCCTACGGCCAGTGGGGCTCGCGCAAGTACCTGCTCGCGAGCGCCGAGCAGTCGCTCACCCGCATGAGCGTCGAGTACGTCGACATCTTCTACTCGCACCGCTACGATCCGGTCACCCCGCTCGAGGAGACCATCGGCGCGCTCGACACCCTCGTGCGCCAGGGCAAGGCGCTCTACGTCGGCATCTCGTCGTACTCCGCCGAGCGCACCGCCGAGGCGAAGGCGATCGCCCGCTCGCTCGGCACGCCGCTCGTGATCCACCAGCCGGCGTACTCGATCCTGAACCGCTGGGTCGAGGACGGTCTCACCGGCGTCCTCCGCCAAGAGGGCATGGGCGCGATCGCCTTCACGCCGCTCGCGCAGGGCCTGCTGACCGACAAGTACCTCGGTGACGGCACCGCCGACCGGTCGCAACAGCGCTCGTCGCTGCCGGGCCGTCAGCTCAGCGCGAAGGCCCTCTCGGCCCTGCGCAGCCTCGACGTCATCGCGAAGGAGCGCGGCCAGACGCTCGCGCAGTTCGCGATCCAGTGGGTGCTGCGCGATGAGGTCGTCACCTCGGCGCTGATCGGCGCCTCGCGGGCCGCGCAGCTCGACGAGAACATCGCCGCGCTGAACGGCCCGGCGTTCACGACCGAGGAACTCGAGCAGGTCGACGCCGTCGCGGACTCGATCGACGTCGACCTGTGGGCGGAATCGGCGAACGCGTGAGCCTCGCCGGCGAGATCTCGCGTCGGGTGCACGTGCGGGCGCCCGGCAAGATCAACATCGCCTTCGACGTCGGCGACGTGCAGCCCGACGGCTACCACGACGTCGCGTCGGTCTACCAGGCCGTCGCCCTGTACGAAGACCTCTGGGCATCCACCGCGCGCGTCGACGAGATCGACGTGACCGGTGACGTCGACGTGTCCGGCGTGCCGCTGGACGGGTCGAACCTCGCGCTGCGCGCGGCGCGGCTCGTCGCCGATCACGTGGGGTTCGACGGGGGCATCCGCCTGCAGATCCACAAGGGCGTGCCCGTCGCCGGAGGCATGGGCGGCGGCTCGGCGGATGCCGCGGCCGCCCTCGTCGCCGTGAACGAGCTGTTGGATGCCGGGTTGACGTCGCTCGAGCTGCAAGAGCTCGGCGCGCAGCTCGGCGCCGACGTGCCGTTCGCGGTGCTCGGCGGGACGGCGATCGGCACCGGCCGCGGCGACGAACTCGCGCCCGCCCTCGTGCGCGGCCGGTTCGACTGGGTGCTGGCCACGAGCGGCGAGGGCCTGTCGACCCCCGAGGTGTACCGCGAGCTCGACCGGCTGCGGGCGCTGCCCGACATCGCCCCGCCGCACGGCGTGCCGCGGGTCGACCCGGCCGTGTTGCAGGCGCTGCGCGCGGGCAATCCCGAGCAGCTCGCCGACGCCGTCCGCAATGATCTGCAGCAGGCGGCGCTGTCGCTGCGGCCCGATCTCGCGCAGGTGCTGCGCGCGGGCGACCAGGCGGGAGCACTCGCGGGCATCGTGTCGGGTTCGGGCCCGACGGTCGCGTTCCTCGCCGCCGACGAGCACGCCCGTGACGACCTCGCCGACGCGCTCGCGGCACGGGGCCTGCGCGCGTTCGTCGCGCACGGGCCCGTCCCGGGCGCGCGCGTCGTGCCGTGACCTCAAGTGAAGACCTCGAAGAAGGCCTCGCCGACGACTTCACAGACTCCAAGGAGACCCATGACCGACCTCGCCGCGGCTTTTCACACGGCCGACATCGACGCCCAGACCAGCGCGGCGCTCGCCGCGCACGGCCTCACCGTCGCGCGCGTCGACGACACGTCGCGTGCCGAGAACGACGCATGGCTGGATGCCGTGTCGCGCGGTTTCCTCGACGGCGAACGCAACGAGGCGCAGCGCGCAGCGTTCTTCGAGCGCACCGAAGCGCGTCGCAAGCTCGGCGTGTACGACACCACCGCGCCGCTGGCGCAGACGCCCGTCGCGACGTTCGCGTCGTGGGCGGCCGAGCTGACGCTGCCGGGTGGTGCCGTTCCCGCGTGCGCCATCAGCTCGGTCACGGTCGCGCCGACGCACCGGCGCCGGGGCATCCTGCGCGCCGTCATGGCCGGCGAGCTGCGCACGGCCGTTGATCGCGGCATGCCGGTCGCGGTGCTGACCGTGAGCGAGTCGACGATCTACGGCCGGTTCGGGTTCGCGCCCGCGGCCGCCGCCGCGCAGTGGGAGCTCAACGTCCGGCGCGCCCGCTGGATCGGTCCCGTCGCGCCGGGGCGCATCGACTTCGTCACGCGCGAGCAGGGGCGCGATGCCGCCGCCGCACTGCACGAGCGGGTGCGGCTGGCCTCGCCCGGCGAGATCGACATGCCGACCGGCCACTGGGACCGCTTCTTCGGTACACGAGCGGATGCCGAGAAGGCCGAACAGCTGCGCGTCGTGCAGTATCGCGGCGAGGACGGCGAGGTCGACGGCATCGCGCTGTACCGTGTGACCGAGAACCACGACGACTTCACGGCATCCACGGTCGACATATCGTTCCTGCTCGCGGCGACCGACGAGGCCTACGCCGGGCTGTGGCGGTTCTTCCTCGAGATGGACCTCATCGGCACGATCCGGGCATCCGAACTCGCCGTCGACGAGCCGCTGTGGTGGATGATCGCCGACCAGCGCGCCGCGACGATCACCATCCGCGACCACCAGTACGTGCGCATCCTCGATGTGCCGGCCGCGCTCGCCGCGCGCACGTACGACGTCGCCGACAGTGTCGTCTTCGAGGTGGCCGACCCGCTCGAGATCGCGGGCGGCACGTTCCTGTTGTCGACGGATGCCACGGGTGCGGCATCCGTCGACCTCGTCGATGACCCGCCGATCGGACTGCCCGTCGTGCGCCTGGGCGTCGCGGAGCTGTCGTCGATGCTGCTGGGCGGCGTCTCGGCGGTCACGCTCGCCCGCGCGGGCCGCATCGAGACTGACGACCCCGCGCGCATCGCGCGGCTGTTCGCGACGCCCGCCGCCCCGCGGCTCAGCTTCTGGTACTGACGCGGCGGGTGCCTGGCATCCGCTCGCGTACCCTGGATGAGACATGGCCCATCTGCTCGGCGGCGAGAGCCTCCATCTTGAGTTCCCCACCAGAGTCGTCTTCGACGCCGTCTCACTCGGCCTCGACGAGGGCGACCGCATCGGCATCGTCGGGCGCAACGGCGACGGCAAGTCGTCGCTGCTCGCGATGCTCTCGGGGCGGCTCGAGCCGGATGCCGGGCGGGTCACCGTCCGCGGCGGGGTCACGATGGGCGTGCTCGACCAGGCCGACGTCCTGGACGACGACGACACCGTCGGCCACGCCGTCGTCGGCGAGGTCCCCGAGCACGAGTGGGCGGGCTCAGCGCGCATCCGCGATGTCATCGCGGGGCTGGTCACAGATCTGCCGTGGGATGCCCCGCTCGGCACCCTCTCGGGCGGGCAGCGCCGCCGCGTCGCGCTCGCGCGGCTTCTCGTCGGCGACTGGGATGTGCTGGCGCTCGACGAGCCGACCAACCACCTCGACGTCGAGGCGATCGCCTGGCTCGCCGCGCACCTGAAGACCCGGTGGTCGAAGAACGCGGGTGCCCTGCTGGTCGTCACGCACGACCGGTGGTTCCTCGACGAGGTGTGCACGACGACGTGGGAGGTCCACGACCGCATCGTCGAGCCGTTCGAGGGCGGCTACGCGGCGTACATCCTGCAGCGCGTCGAGCGCGACCGCCAGGCCGCCGTCATCGAGCAGCGCCGGCAGAACCTCGCCCGCAAGGAGCTCGCGTGGCTGCGCCGCGGCGCGCCCGCCCGCACCTCGAAGCCGAAGTTCCGCATCGACGCCGCGAACGAGCTCATCGAGGATGTGCCCGAGATCCGCGACAAGGTGTCGTTGCAGTCGCTCGCCGTCTCGCGCCTCGGCAAAGACGTCGTCGACCTGCTCGATGCGGGCGTCGCGTACGACGGCCGAGAGATCCTGCGTGACGTCGAGTGGCGCATCGCGCCGGGGGAGCGCACCGGCATCCTCGGTGTCAACGGCGCCGGAAAGTCGACGCTGCTGGGGCTCGTGGCAGGCACCGTCGAACCGACCAGCGGACGCGTCAAGCGCGGCAAGACCGTCAAGGTCGCGACCCTCACACAGCGCATGGACGAGCTCGACGAGCACCTGAACGACCCCGTCCGCGTCGTCATCTCGGGGCTGCGCACGAGCTACACGATCGGTGCCGGCTCGAAGGCGACCGAGCTGACACCCGGCCAGCTGCTGGAGCGCATGGGCTTCAGCTCGGCGCAGCTGTCGACGCCCGTGAAGGACCTCTCCGGCGGGCAGCAGCGGCGCCTGCAGCTGCTGCTGATCCTGCTCGATCAGCCCAACGTGCTGATCCTCGACGAGCCGACGAACGACCTCGACACCGACATGCTCGCCGCGATCGAAGACCTCCTCGACTCGTGGGCCGGCACGCTGCTCGTCGTCAGCCACGACCGGTACTTCCTCGAGCGCGTCACCGACCAGCAGTACGCCGTGCTCGGCGGACACCTGCGGCACCTGCCCGGCGGCATCGACGAGTACCTGCGGCTGCGCGACCGTGAGCGCTCGTCGGGCACGACGAGCAAGGGGGATGCCTCGGCATCCGCCCCCGCAGCCTCGGCCGCGCCCGCCCTCGCGGGTGCGGAGCGTCGCGCCGCCGAGAAGGAGCTCACCGCCGCCGAGCGCCGCATCGAGAAGCTGACGGCGCAAGCGGATGCCGCGCGCACAGCGCTCGCCGACCACGATCAGTCCGACTACGCCGGCCTGGGCGAGAAGATGAAGCAGATCGGCGAGCTCGACGCCGAGATCGCCGCCCTCGAAGAGCGCTGGTTCGTCCTCACCGAGCAGCTCGGCTGAGCCGACGAGCGACGCGGGTCAGGCGTCGAAGCTCAGGCTGAGCTTGCGCAGCAGGCCGGCGAGGCGCTCGCGGTCGCCGCGTGAGAGGACGCCCAGCAGCACGGCCTCGGCGTCGACGAGGCGCGTGATCGCGGCATCCACGCGCGTCTTGCCGTCGTCGGTGATCGTCACCAGCACGCTGCGGCCGTCGGCCGGATCGGCCTCGCGGCGGACGAGTCGGCGGCCGACGAGTCGATCGATCCGGTTGGTCATCGTGCCGCTCGAGACGAGCGTCTGCTGCAGCAGTTGCTTGGGGCTCAGCTGATACGGCTCGCCCGCGCGGCGCAGCGCCGACAGCACGTCCCATTCCCACGGCTCGAGATCGCTGCGGCGAAAGGCCTCGCGGCGGGCCCGGTCGAGATGACGCGACAGGCGATCGACGCGCGACAGGACCTCGAGGGGAGAGAAGTCGAGGTCGGGGCGCTGCGTGCCCCACGCGTCGACGATGCGGTCGACTTCGTCGTGCTCGGTGGCCATCTCCCCATCATCCCAGGTCGCGACAGTCGTCGAGGCGACGCGTGATATCGATAACACTTCGATAACGGATGCCGCGATCATCTATCTCACCGACCCGCACCAGCGCCACACTGTGACCGGTAACAGTCACGTCGCGCAGCCGCGACGGAGATCGAAGGAGATCGCTTCAGCATGCGCACCCTCACCCGGATCACGGCCGGCGCCGCCATCACGACCCTCGCCCTGGTCGGTCTCGTCGCTCCCGCAGCATCCGCCGCCGACGGCCCCGTCGAGGCCGGGATCACCGTCCCCAAGGTCGAGAACCTGCCCGATGACTTCATCAACGGCGTCGACGTGTCGTCTGTGCTCTCGCTCGAGGAGTCCGGCGTGGTCTTCCGCGACGACGATGGCGAGCCCGCCGACCTCTTCGACGTGCTGAAGGAGCACGGCATCACCGACGTGCGCGTGCGCGTGTGGAACGACCCGTACGACGCCGACGGACACGGTTACGGCGGCGGTGACGTCGACGTCGCCCGCGCCGTCGAGATCGGCGAGCGTGCGACGGCGGCGGGCCTCGGCGTGCTCGTCGACTTCCACTACTCCGACTTCTGGGCCGACCCGGGCAAGCAGAAGGCGCCCAAGGCGTGGCAGAGCCTGTCGGTCGCCGACAAGGCCGCCGCTGTCGAGGACTACACGACGGATGCCCTCGAGCAGTTCGCCGGCGCCGGCGTCGACGTCGAGATGGTCCAGGTCGGCAACGAGACCAACAACGGCATCGCGGGGGTGACGGGCTGGGCCAACATGGCGCAGATCTTCTCGGCGGGCTCGGCCGCCGTCCGCGATGTCTTCCCGGACGCTCTCGTCGCCCTGCACTTCACGAACCCCGAGACGGCCGGCCGATACGCGGGCTACGCCGCGAACCTTGCCTCCGCGGGCGTCGACTACGACGTGTTCGCCTCGTCGTACTACCCCTACTGGCACGGGTCGCTCACGAACCTCACGAGCGTGCTGAAGAACGTCGCCGACACGTACGGCAAGAAGGTCATGGTCGCCGAGACCAGCTGGGCGTACACGCTCGAAGACGGTGACGGCCACGGCAACACGATCGACCTGCCGAGCGAGGCGACCCAGTACCCGGTGAGCGTGCAGGGCCAGGCATCCGCCGTGCGCGACGTGATCCAGGCGGTCGCGAACGTGGGTGCCGCGGGGATCGGCGTCTTCTACTGGGAGCCCGCGTGGCTGCCGGTGGGCACGCCCGACCAGCTCGAGCAGAACAAGGTCCTGTGGGAGCGCGACGGGTCGGGCTGGGCGTCGAGCTACGCCGGCGAGTACGACCCCGATGACGCCGGCGAGTGGTACGGCGGCTCGGCGTGGGATAACCAGGCGCTGTTCGCCTTCGACGGCACGCCCCTCGAGTCGCTCAACGTCTTCGCCTACGCACGCACGGGCGCCATCGCGCCGCGCGAGGTCACGAGCGTCGAGAACCCGACCGTGACGCTGGATAACGGTGCCGACATCACGCTGCCGGCGACCGTCACGATCACCTACAACGACGGCTCGACCGAGCAGGAGGCCGTGACGTGGGCCGAGACGGCGCAGTACATCTCCGGCCCCGGCACGTACTCGATCGCCGGCGTCACGGCATCTGGGCGCACCACGACAGCGACCGTCACGGTGCTGTCGGTGAACGTGCTGCGCAACCCCGGCTTCGAAGACGCCGACACGTCGATGTGGAAGGTGACCGGCTCAGGTCTGACGCTGCGTGCGACGGATGACCCGCGCACGGGCACCCGGTCGGCGCACTTCTACTCGGGCGCCGCCTACACGGCCACGCTGTCGCAGCAGGTGACGGGGCTCGCGGCCGGCTCGTACACAGCATCCGCCGCCCTGCAGGGCGACGGTGAGAACGACTCGAGCATCGCAAAGATCACGCTGCAGAGCGGGACGCAGACCGCCGACGCGCCGTTCGAGCTGAACGGCTGGAAGGCCTGGTCGACGCCGGTGACGGATGCCATCACGGTCGCCGCGAACGGCACCGCCACGGTCACGATCACGCTCAGCCTGCCCGCCGGCGCGTGGGGCACGATCGACGACGTCGTGCTGACGCGCGCCGTCGCCGGCGCCGACACGACCGAGCTTGCGGCCGCCGTCGCTCAGGCGAAGGCGCTCGACCGCGAGGTCGTCACAGCGGCGTCCCTAGTGGATCTGGATGCCGCGCTCGCGATCGCCGAGGTCGTGCTCGCGTCGGCGGCGCCGGCCGCCGACAAGGTCGAGGCCGCCACGGCGCGCCTCGCCGGCGCGTGGGCAGCGCTCGAGCTCGTCGGGGCCGAGCCCGCGCCGACCGTCGTGCCCGCCACGGTGACGGCCGTCGAGGGTGACACCGTCACCCTGCCGGCGACCGTCGACGTGCGCCGCTGGAACGGCGTCACCGACGCGCAGCAGGTCACCTGGGCATCCGTCACCGACCTGATCGCCTCGAGCGGCACCTACACGGTGACAGGTGTCACGGCATCCGGCCTGGCCGCCACCGCGACGGTGACGATCACCGCGCGCGAATGGGTGCGTAACGCCGGGTTCGAGGGTTCCGACACGTCGATGTGGGAGGTCACCGGAACGGGCGCCTCGATCGGCGCGTCGGCGGATGCCGCCGAGGGCGATCGGGCTGTCGCGTTCTGGGCCGATGCCGCGTACACCTTCGCCGTGACGCAGCAGCTCACGGGCGTCGCCCCCGGCACGTACACCCTGTCGGCCACGGCTCAGGGTGACGGCGAAGCCGCCGGCGACACGCTCGTGGTCCGCGCGACGGCGAGCACGGGCATGGTCGACGCAGCTCTCGGCCTCGACGGCTGGCAGGTGTGGCGCACCGGCACGACGCCCGTGTTCACGGTCGGCACCGACGGCGCCCTCACGGTCGCCGTCGTGGGCTCGCTCGCCGCGGGCGCGTGGGGCACGGTCGACGAGGTGCGGCTCGTCCGCGCGGGCGACCGCGTCGACACGGCCGCACTGCAGGATGCCACCGACGCCCTCGACGCGCTGGTTGCCGCCGACTACACCGCGTGGTCGTATGAGCCGGTCGCGCTCGCGGTGCAGCGTGCCCGCATCGTCATCGCCGCCGACTGGCCGACGGCCGAGCAGGTGCAGGCGGCGACGCGTGGCGTCGCAGAGGCATCCGCCGGCCTCGTCCGCACCGACGCCGATACCGCCACCGCCGTTCCCGCAAAGGGCGTGCTGAGCAACGACAACGGCTGGGACACGGGCCTGGCCGACGGCGACTACACCGTGAAGATGAACCTGTTGTGGGGTCAGAACGCGTCGTCGCTGCGGCTGTACGAGAACGGCACGCTCATCGCGACCATGCCGCTCGCGGCGAACGGCACTGCGGCGCAGGAGGCAGCCGTGCACCTCACCGGCCGCACGAACGGCACGTACCGCTACACGGCCGTGCTCGCCAACACGCAGGGCACGACGACGCTGTCCCCGATGACGGTCACGGTGACGGCGGCGAACCCCGGCAAGCCGGTGCTCAGCCACGACAACTACGACGGCGACGGGAACTTCACCGTGACGGCGAACCTGTGGTGGGGCACGAACGCGACCTCCTACCGGTTCTACGCCGACGGCGTGCTCGCCGGCGAGGGAGATCTCACCGCCCACACGCCCGGGCCGCAGTTCGCGAAGCTCGCCGTCACCGGCGCGACGAAGGGCGCGCACACCTACCGCGTCGAGTTCGTGAATGCGGCCGGTGTCACGGCATCCGCACCGCTCACGGTCAAGGTGAAATAGCGGGGCGCAACCGTCGCGCATGGCAGACTGTACGGGCGACCGTGGCACGTCTTCACGGCGCGTTCCGCCGTGGTGTAACGGCAGCACGACAGCCTTTGGAGCTGTTAGGTCTAGGTTCGAATCCTGGCGGCGGAGCATGACGAACACCACGCTCGACTCATCGCTGGCCGTCGTGATCCTCGCGGCGGGGCAAGGCACGCGGATGCGCTCGGCCCTGCCGAAGGTCCTGCACCGCATCGGTGGGCGCCCGCTCGTCGGGCACGTGCTCGACACGGCGCGCGACCTGGCCCCCGGGCACGTGCTCGTCGTCGTGCGGCACGAGCGCGACCAGGTCGCCGAGGCGGTCACCGGCATCGCCGACGAGGTCGTCGTCGTCGATCAGGACGAGATCCCCGGAACGGGCCGTGCCGTCGAGGTCGCGCTCGCCGCCGTGCCCGACTTCGCCGGCGACGTGCTCGTGCTTTCCGGCGACGTGCCGCTGCTGGATGCCGCGACGCTCGAGCGCCTCGTCGCCGACCATCGCGCCTCGCGCGCCGCGGTGACGCTGCTGTCGGCCGTGCTGCCGGATGCCACCGGTTACGGACGCGTCATCCGCGCCGCCGACGGCTCGGTCGCGCGCATCGTCGAGCAGAAGGATGCCACGGCCGTCGAGGCCGCCGTCACCGAGATCAACGCCGGGGTCTATGTCTTCCAGGCGCCCGTAGTGCGTGCGCAGCTCGCCCGCGTGGGCACCGACAACGCGCAGGGCGAGAAGTACCTCACCGACGTGATCGGTCTCGCCCGCGGCGAGGGGCTTGCGGTGACGGCATCCATCGTCGCCGACGTCACGCTGACCCTCGGCGTCAACGACCGTGCCCAGCTCGCCGAAGCGGGCCGCCTGCTGAACGCCCGCACGGTGCGTCGCTGGCAGCTGGAGGGTGCGACGATCCAAGACCCCGCGACGACGTGGATCGACGTCACGGCGACCCTCGCTCCCGACGTGACAGTGCTGCCGAACACACACATCCTGCGCGCGACGGCGGTCGCCTCGGGCGCCGTGATCGGCCCCGACACGACACTCGAAGACTGCGAAGTGGGTGAGAACGCCGTCGTGCGCCGCGCCGATGCGACCCTCGCCGTCATCGGCGCGGGGGCGACGGTCGGTCCGTTCGCGTACCTGCGCCCCGGCACGAACCTCGCGCCGAAGGGCAAGATCGGCACGTTCGTCGAGACGAAGAACTCCACGATCGGCGAGGGCAGCAAGGTGCCGCACCTCTCGTACATCGGCGACACGACGATCGGCCGCGGCGTCAACCTCGGCGCGGGGGCGATCACCGCCAACTACGACGACATCACCAAGCACCGCACCGAGATCGGTGACGAGGTGCACTCGGGCTCGCACAACGTCTTCGTCGCGCCCGTTAGGATCGGAGATGGCGCCAAGACGGGCGCCGGCGCGGTGATCCGCAAGGACGTCCCCGCCGGTGCGCTCGCCCTGAGCGTCGCCCCTCAGCGCAACGTCGAGGGGTGGGTCGAGAATCACCGACCGGGAACGGCGGCGGCGGATGCCGCGGCGCGTGCCCGGTCCGCACAGGAAGCGGACGATGGCGCGCAAGAAGCACACGGTTGACCTGGACGTCGAGCGGGGCATCGCCCCGGGACTCGTCGCCAAGACGAAGAAGCGTCTGGTCGTCGCGAGTGGCTGCTCGCACCCCGCGCTCGCTGAAGAGGTCGCCCTGGCGCTCGGCACCGAGCTCGTGCCCACCGAGCACCGCACCTTCGCCTCCGGCGAGATCCTGACCCGTTTCGAGGTCTCGATCCGCGGCTGCGACGCGTTCCTCATCCAGTCCTTCGGGCCGCCGGTCAACGAGTGGCTCATGGAGCTGCTGATCATGCTGGATGCCGCGAAGCGGGCATCCGCCAAGCGCATCACCGTCGTCGCCCCGTACTACCCGTACTCGCGGCAGGACAAGAAGGGCCGCGGTCGCGAGCCGATCAGCGCACGCCTGGTCGCCGACCTGCTGAAGACCGCCGGTGCCGACCGCGTCATGAGCGTCGACCTGCACGCGGCGCAGATCCAGGGCTTCTTCGACGGCCCCGTCGACCACCTGTTCGCCAAGCCGGTGCTGCTGCAGTACTTCGAAGACACCCTGTCGGCCGAAGACCGCGCCAAGCTCACGGTCGTCTCGCCCGACACCGGCCGCGTGCGCGTCGCCGACCAGTGGTCGGATTCGCTGGATGCCCCGCTCGCGATCATCCACAAGCGTCGTGACCCGAACGTGGCCAACCAGATCACCGTCAACGAGATCGTCGGCCACGTCGCCGGACGCGTCTGCCTGCTCGTCGACGACATGATCGACACGGGCGGCACGATCGTCAAGGCCGCGCAGGCCCTCAAGGCCAACGGTGCCGAGCGGGTCATCGTCGCAGCGACGCACGCGATCTTCAGCGACCCCGCGACGCAGCGTCTGCAGGACCCCGCGATCGACGAGGTCGTCGTCACCGACACCGTCCCGCTGCCGCCCGAGAAGCGCTTCCCCGCGCTGACGATCCTGCCGATCGCGCCACTGCTCGCGCGCGCGATCAAGGAGGTCTTCGAAGACGGCTCCGTCACGAGCATGTTCGACGGGGCTGCCTGACCGTTTCGGCGCGGAGTTCTCTGGGGTGACGCCTCGGCGCAATAGGATCGCGCCATGGCCGCACCCTCGTCGCTTGCCCCGCTGTCCGTCGACCGTCCATACGCGCTCGACGCGGACGTGGTCGCCCAGACGCTGGACACCGCGCCCACCGGCCTCGACCCCGCCGAAGCCGCCGCGCGGCTGAGCGCGGTCGGCCCGAACGAGCTGCCCGAGCCGAAGCGCACGCCCGCCTGGCTGCGCTTCCTCAGTCATTTCAACGACACGCTCATCTACATCCTGCTGGGTGCCGCCGCGATCAAGGCGGTCATGGGGGACTGGCTCGACTTCTGGGTCATCATGGCCGTCGCGATCATCAACGCCGTGATCGGCTACGTGCAGGAGGGGCGCGCCGAGAAGGCGCTCGCCGGCATCCGCGGCATGCTCTCTGCCGATGCGACGGTCCGCCGCGGCGACGCGTGGACGACGATCGCCGCGCGCGACCTCGTTCCCGGTGACATCGTGCGGCTCATGCCGGGCGACAAGGTGCCCGCCGACGTGCGACTGCTCTCGGCGACGCAGCTGCGCATCGAGGAGGCCGCGCTGACGGGCGAGTCGGTGCCGGCATCGAAGCAGACGGATGCCGTGGCATCCGACGCCGGCGTCGGGGACCGTTCGTCGATGGCGTTCTCGGGCACGATCGTGTCGGCCGGGCAGGGCACGGGCATCGTCACCAGCACAGGAGCGCGCACCGAGATCGGCAAGATCCAGGAGCTCGTCGGCGAGGCCGGGTCGCTCGCCACGCCGCTGACGAAGCAGCTCGACGCGTTCGGCAAGGTGCTGACGCTGGTCATCCTCGGAATGGCCGCGATCATGATGCTGATCGGGCGATACCTGCACCAGATGCCGATGCCGGAGCTCGTCTCGGCGACGATCGGATTCGCCGTCGCGGCGATCCCCGAGGGACTGCCCGCGCTCGTGACGATCACGCTCGCGATCGGCGTGCAGCAGATGGCCCGCCGGAACGCGATCACCCGCAAGCTGCCCGCCGTCGAGGCCCTCGGATCGGTCACGACCGTGTGCTCGGACAAGACCGGCACCCTCACGAAGAACGAGATGACCGTGCGCAGCATGGTGACCCCGCTCGCGCGCTACGAAGTGTCGGGGCTCGGCTACGACCCGATCGGGCAGATCACGCCGGCCGGCGGCGGTGACCTCGCGGCGCTCCTGGCGGTCGCTGACCTGTGCAACGACGCGCACCTCGACCGCGTCTCCGCCAGTGGGGCAGACGCGTGGACGCTCGTCGGCGAGCCGACCGAGGGTGCCCTCAAGGTCGTCGCGATGAAGGGCGGCGCGGGCCGCGCCGACACCCGTCGCCTCGGCGTCGTGCCGTTCGACTCCGCCAACAAGTTCATGGCGACGCTCGACGAAGCCCGCGACGGGTCACGCGCGATCCTCGTGAAGGGAGCGCCCGATCGGCTTCTCGAGCGTGCCCTCACGCAGCGCGGCGCCCACGGCTCGGAGCCGCTCGACATCGTGCTCTGGGAGGCGGCGATCGATGAGCTCAGCGCGCAGGGCCTGCGCGTGCTCGCGGCGGCGCGCAAGCCCACCCGTGCGGATGCCGTGGACCTCGACGACCTCATCGACCTCGAGTTCCTGGGCCTGTGGGGCATCCTCGATCCGCCGCGCCCCGAGGCGATCACGGCGATCGCGGACTGCCATGCCGCCGGCATCCGCGTGAAGATGATCACCGGTGACCACGCGGGCACGGCTCTCGCCATCAGCCGTGAGATGGGGCTCGTCGACGCGGCTCATACCGAGACCGCCGTGCTGACCGGCGCCGAGCTTGAAGCCATGTCGCAAGCCGAACTCGCGAAGGTCGTGCAGGACGTCGACGTGTTCGCGCGGACGAGCCCCGAGCACAAGATCCGCATCGTGCGCGCCCTGCAGTCGCACGACGAGGTCGTCGCGATGACCGGTGACGGCGTCAACGACGCCCCCGCGCTCACGCGTGCCGACGTCGGCATCGCGATGGGCATCAAAGGCACCGAGGCGACGAAGGAGGCGGCCGAGATCGTCTTGGCCGACGACAACTTCGCGACGATCCGCAGTGCCATCGCCGAAGGGCGGCGCATCTACGACAACCTGCGCAAGTCGGTCGTGTTCCTGCTGCCGACCAACGGCGCGCAGTCGCTCGTCGTGCTCGTCGCGGTGGTGTTCGGAATGACGCTGCCGCTGACGCCGGTACAGGTGCTGTGGGTCAACATGGTGACCGCCGTCACCCTCTCGCTCGCACTCGCCTACGAGCCGGCCGAACGCGGCATCATGACGCGGCCGCCGCGCGGCCCCGGCGGCTCGATCATCTCGGGGCGCGAGCTCGGCTTCGTCCTGGTCGTGTCGCTGCTGATCGGCGGGGCGACCCTCGCCGTATTCGGCATCTCGCTCGCCTCGGGGGCGGATCTGGACGTCGCCCGCACCGAGGCCGTGACGATGCTCGCGCTCGGCCAGCTCGCCTACCTGCTGAACTGCCGGTTCCTGAACCGCTCGAGCTTCACGCTCGACGTGCTGCGCGGCAACCCGGTCGTGTGGTGGTCGGCGATCGCCCTCGTCGCGCTGCAGCTGGTCTACACATACGTTCCGTTCATGCACTCGCTGTTCGGGTCGTCACCGCTGGATCTCCAGGGGTGGCTGCTGCCGATCGCCTTCTCGATCGCGATCTTCATCGCCGTCGAGATCCTCAAGGCGATCCGGCGGGCGCGCGCCGGCGCGCGTCGGCTCAATGCAAACGCATAGGTGACGCAGAGCCGGTGCCAGATCTGCGGCGTTAACGTGGTCACACGCCACCGCGACCAGCGGAGCACGACAGCAGGAGGACCCACCATGATCCGTACCACCGCCGTTCCCCGTCCCGTCCGCGCCGGCGTCGCCGCGGCATCCGTCGTCGGCATCGTCGCACTCGCGGGATGCGCCGCAGACGCGAGCGCCGAGACGACCGACACCTCGACCTCGGCCTCAACCTCGTCCTCGTCGAGTGCGACCGACACGTCGACGTCTGCGTCGGCTTCGGCGACCGACTCGTCGACGGATTCGTCGACCGACACGACCTCCACGAGCACCTACACCGACGGCACCTACACCGCCGACGGCACCTACATCGACGGCGGCGGCACCTCAGAGACGATCAGCGTCACGATCACGCTCGAAGACGACATCGTCACGGCCGTCGAGGTGACCGGCGACGCCGCGAGCCCGCAGTCGCAGCAGTACCAGACGGCCTTCATCGGCGGCATCGCCGACGTAGTCGTCGGGCAGGACATCGACACGCTCTCGGTCAGCCGCGTCGCCGGCTCGTCGCTGACCAGCGGCGGCTTCAACAACGCGCTCGAGACGATCAAGTCCGAAGCCCTCGCATGAGCCTCGCGGCCACGTGGTCGTTCGACGCGATCGGCACACGCTGGCAGATCGACACGGCCGCGCCGCTGGGCACAGGCGTCCGCGCCGAGGTCGATGCGCTCATCGACCGGTTCGACCGGGAATGGTCGCGCTTTCGCAGCGACTCGCTCGTGACGGCGCTGTCGGCCGGCGGTGAGGTCGACGCGCCGGCGGATGCCGCGGACATGTTGGGCGCCTTCGTCGCGCTGTCGGAGGCGACCTCCGGCGCGGTGAACCCGCTCGTCGGGGCATCGCTCGCGCACCGCGGGTACGACGCCGACTACTCATTCGTCGATCGCGGCGCACTGCCGGCACCGGAGCGCTGGCACGACCTACTGACCTGGACGGACGCGACGCTGCGGCTGGCGGCGCCCGGCATCATCGACGTCGGCGCGCTCGGCAAGGGCCGCCTCGTCGACCTCGTCGCCGATCTCCTGGTCGAGCGGTCGGGCACACCGCTCGTCGTCGACGCGAGCGGCGACATCGCCGTGCGCGGCGGGGCCGAGCGCATCGCGCTCGAGCACCCGTTCGACCCGTCGAAGGCCATCGGGGTGTGGGAGGTCACCGATGGCGCGCTGTGCGCGTCGGCCGTGAACCGGCGGGTGTGGGGGCTGGGGCTCGTGCTCGGGGCAGCGCTCGGCGACCCGCTCGGTGCCCCGGTCGGATCTGGCGGGCTGCATCACGTGCTCGACGCCCGCACGGGCGAGCCCGTGCGCACCTACGCCGCGACGTGGGCGGTCGCCCCGACCGCGATGAGCGCCGATGCCCTCGCAACGGCGCTCTTCTTCGACGGCGGGCCCGAGCTCGCCGCGCGCTGGGGCGCGCAGTGGGTGCGCATGTCGACCGACGGGCGTCTGGAATGGTCGGCCGGATGCCGCGCCGACCTGTTCGTGCGCCGATAAGTTGGAAGAATCATGAGCAGACTCACCGCCGTCTGGAACCGCCTCCTCGCCGTCGTCGGCCGCTACTCGATGTACCGTCTGGTGCTGCTCTCGCTGGGGTTGCTCGCGGCGATCTCGCTTGTGCTGTCGCTGTTCGGCCTCGTGACGCCGGCGCCACTCACGCTGCTCGCGACCGGCGCCGTGCTCGTCGTGGCGTGCCTCGTCGTCGACCTCGTCGGGCAGCGCATCACCGGTCGAACGTGGCGGATCGAATCCTCGCTCATCACCGCAGGCATCCTGTTGTTCGTCCTGTACCCGACCGTCGATGTCACAGGCCTGGTCGGCATCGCGATCGCGGGTGCTGTGGCCTCGGCATCCAAGTACCTCATCGCCTGGCGCGGGCGGCACATCCTCAACCCGGCGGCGCTCGGCGCGACTGTGCTGTCGATCATCACGATCCTCAGCGGCGCGTACGCGCTGGGGGCGGCCGGATGGTGGGTCGGCACACCGGCGCTCGCGGCGCCCGTCATCGTGCTGGGCCTGCTCGTCGTCGCGCGCGCCGACAAGCTGCGGCCCGTGCTGCTGTTCCTCGTGATCGCGCTGCCGGTGAACGCCGCGCGCATCGCTGTCGCCTACGCCGGCGCCGGTGTCGCGATCGACGTGGGCACGCTCATCACGACGGTGCTGTGGCAGTCGCCGTTCTTCTTCCTCGCGGCGTTCATGTTCTCCGAGCCGCTGACGCAGCCGCCGCGCCGCTGGCAGCAGTACATCGTCGCGGCCGTCGTGGGTGTGCTCGCGGGCTGGCCGCCCACGATCGGCAGTCTCACGCTCGGGCCGGAAGCCGCGATCGTCGTCGGCAACGTCGTCGCGTTCGGCTTCGCGTATGCCACGCGGGCGCGGCTGCAGCTGACCTTCCTCGGGCGCGAGCGGCTGACGCCGAGCGTCGAGGAGCTGTCGTTCCGCGCGAGCCGCATGCTGCGGTTCGAGGCGGGGCAGTATCTCGAGCTCGAGGTTCCGCACCCGCACCCCGACGCGCGCGGCACGCGCCGTGAGTTCAGCATCGTGTCGGCGCCCGAAGAGCTGCCGGTCGTCAAGCTCGCGATGCGGCGCGGATCGCAGTCGACCTACAAGAAGGCGCTCGCGCTCGTCGAGCCGGGCAAGGAGCTGTCGGTCACGGGCATCTGGGGCGACTTCGTGCTGCCACACAACACGGAGACGCCCGTGCTGCTGGTGGCGGCGGGCATCGGCGTGACGCCGTTCGTGTCGCAGCTGCGGCACCTGCGCCTGTCCGGCGCGCATCGCGACGTCGTGTTCGTCTACGTGGCGTCGGATGCCGAGGAGCTCGCGTTCCGCGACGACCTCGAAGATGCCGGCATCCCCGTGATCGTCTTCACGCGCAACGAGCCCGCCGCGCTGCCGGCGCACTGGACGTGGGCGCAGGGCGTGCGGCTGGATGCCGAGGGCCTGCACCGCGTCGTGCCCGACCTCGCCTCGCGGCACGCCTTCATCTCGGGCCCGCCCGGCCTGATCGCCGACCTCGCCCCGGCCCTCGAGAAGGCCCACGGCCTCACCACGGACGCGTTCTCGGGGTACTGAGCGCGCGCTGCGCGTGCTGCGCGCTCGCGCACTGCGCGTGGCATCCTGTGCGTACTGCGCCTTGGACATGCATCTTGCGCCGATCGGGGTGGCGCCGCGGACTATCTCAGGGTCGTCGAGCTGGTCGCACGCGCCACCTGGATTTGTCGTCTCCCATCGAGGTGGCGCGGCGGACCAGTTCCGGGCGGCTGACATGGTCCGGCGCGCCACCTCGATGGTGTGCGCGGGCATGCTGGGTGCTGCGCCCGGGGTATGGCAACTTGCGCCGATCGAGGTGGCGCTGGGGACCAGTTCAGGGGTGCTGAGCTGGTCCCGCGTGCCACCCAGATTTGCTGGCCTACATGGAGGTGGCGCCGCGGACTAGCTCAAGGGCATCGAGCTCGTCGGGCGCGCCACACAGAGACTGGTCGCGCGCGCCACTTGGGCTGCGCGCGGGCACTACCCTTGCCACCCGCGCCGCGTGAGCGCTTCGCGCACGAGCGTCGCCCCTTCGGCGCCGGCACCCTGGCGCGCCGTGAGGCGGACCACTTCGTAGCCCTCGCGCGCGTAGTCCGCGTACTTGCGAAGGTCGCGCAACCACTGGGCGCGGCTCGTGCGGTGGTGGTCGCCCTCGATCTCGACGACGGTCTTGTAGTCGGGGTAGACGATCTCCGATACTCCGAGAAGGCGCCCTGCGGCGTCGCGAATCTCCTGATCGAGCGCAGGCTCCGGGAGCCCCGCCGCCGCGGCGGCCAGCCGATAGTCGGTCTCGCCGGGTGACATGCTCCCGATCCGTATGTCGGCGAGCGCACGCAGAAGTGCCGGACGATGCTTCCTTCCCCGAGCGACCGCCGCAGCTTCGAGCTGTTCCACCGTCGCAAGCTGCTCTTCCGGATGCCTGCGCCCACCCGCCCCGCGCGGGATGCGCACGATCGCGTCGCCCGCGGCGACGAGATCCCGGTGCGACAGCTCGCCGCCGAGCATCGCCCACGTCGTCGCGGGGCTCGTCACTCGCAGTCCGTCGACGACACGGATGCTCGCGAGGTGTGGTGCGACCTTCACACCGCGGATGCCAGGGCGTCTCGGCGCCCGGTGCGGGGCAAAGACTCCGATGCACAGTTCCTCACCGACGGCGCAGAACAGGCGCCACACCGCGGCGGCCGAGCGACCGGCGAGGAATGCGTGCTCAGGTGCCACCTGAAAATAGGCATCCGCGTCGCGCAGGATGCGGGTGCGCTCGGCGCGATCCCGCGCGAATGGTTCGTCGTCGTGCGACTCCGGCTGTGAAACGCGACGGTGGACGCCCCGGTAGGGACTCTCGAGATCGCGCGCGCGGAGCCGACTCTTCGGATGCCCCGCAGACCGCGCCGCGGCGGCACTGAAGCTCTCGCCGAGTCCGGCGTTGAGGGGTCTCGGTGACGTGGGCATCCCGTCACTCTGGCGCGGGCGGGCGGTCCATGGGGCGGCAGGTGGGCCAAATGTGGAGAGTTTCGCCGCGGGGCCCATTGTGGAGGAGGGGATGAAAAGCCATTTGGGTGGCGTTCCCGACTAGATCAACGCGGCTGAGCTGGTCCGTGGCGCCACCTCGATTTCAGCGCGCCATTCCAGGTGTCGCGCTGGACCAGCTTACGGGTGTTGAGCTGGTCCGCGGCGCCACCCGAATCGCAGCGCGCGAGTGGTGACCGCACCACGCGACTCCCAGAGCGAGGTGGGATGCCCCACCCCAGCGCCACCCTCACGCCTCCGCGACCTCCGGGTCGGCGGGGCGGGCGGGGATGCGGATCTCGAACACCGTCGCGCCGGGTTCGCTGTCGACCGTGATGGTGCCGTGGTGGGCCGTCACGATCGCCTTCGCGATCGACAGGCCGAGGCCCGTGCCGCCGGTCTGACGGGCGCGCGAGGCATCCGCCCGCGAGAACCGCTCGAAGATCTCGTCGGCGACGGCAGGGTCGATTCCGGGGCCGTCATCGGCGACGCGCACGATCGCGTGGCCGTCTTCGACCGCGACACTCGCGGTCACGTGCGTGCCCGCGGGGGTGTGCACGCGCGCGTTGGTCAGCAGGTTGGCGACGACCTGGTGCAGGCGCGTCGCATCGCCCGCGACGACGACGGCGTCTTCGGGCGCGTCGATGATCCACTCGTGGTCGGGGCCGGCGACCTGGGCATCCGTCACGGCATCGACCACGACGCGCGACAGGTCGACGGCGCCGTACACGAGCTCCTTGCCCTCATCGAGGCGCGCGAGCAGCAGCAGATCCTCGACGAGGGTCGTCATCCGCAGTGACGCGGACTGGATGCGCTCCAGCCCCTGCTGCGACTGCTCGGCACTGACCGCGAGCTGCGTCTTCGTGACGCGGGTGCCCGCCGCCTGCGCCTGGCCGATCGCCCGCAGCGACAGTTCGGAGTACCCGCGGATCGCCGCGAGCGGCGTGCGCAGCTCGTGCGAGGCATCCGCGACGAACGCGCGCATGCGCTCTTCGTTGCGCTGGCGCGCAGTCAGCGACTCGTCGACGTGGTCGAGCAGGGTGTTCAGCGCCGCACCGACGGCGCCGATCTCGTCCGAGGCATCCGAAGCGGATGCCGGGACGCGCTCACTGATCGTCACCTCGCCCGACGAGAGCGGTTGCGCCGAGACACGCGTCGCCGTGTCGGCGACGGTCCGCAGAGGGCGCAGGGCCCGTCGGATGACCCAGGCGACGACGGCCGACAGCAGCAGGAGGCCACCGACGGTGAGGAGCGCCACCGTCGTGAGGATCTGGGTGACGGTGGAGGTGAGCTCAGAGGTCGGTAGCCCGACGATCGCGAACACGCCGCTCGGCCAGCTCTCGTACAGCACGCGGAACTCGCCGTGGTCGGGTACGGAGATCGTCGAGAGGCCGGGGTGCGTGGTCTCGGCGATGACGTTCGCCATCTCCTCCTCGGTGAGGGCGACCACGGTCGAGTCGGCACTCACATAGGCGCCCGTCGTCTCACCCGAGGTGTTCAGGATCAGCAGTGTGCCCGGCTCTTGCCGACCGTCCGAGAGCACCTGCTCGGCGGTGTCGCCGGGGAAGATCCGGATCGGCGTCGTCTTGACCTGGTTGTCCAAGTTCTCGACCATGATCGAGCGCAGGATCGTGCCCGTCGCGAAGCCCACCGCGATGAGGATCAGCGCGACGAACGACACGACCGTGACGATCAGCCGGGTCTGCAGGCTCCAGCGCCGCCGCCCGCGCCGTGCCGAGGGAGACACAGTACCAACCCCCGCGGCATCCGTCACCGCACTCACTGCGGTGCTTTGATCATGTAGCCGACGCCACGCACGGTGTGGATGAGCGGCTCGCGCCCCGCGTCGATCTTCTTGCGCAGGTACGAGATGTACAGCTCCACGACCGACGAGCGTCCGCCGAAGTCGTAGTTCCAGACGCGGTCGAGGATCTGCGCCTTCGAGACGACGCGGCGCTGGTTGCGCATGAGGAAGCGCAGCAGCTCGAACTCGGTCGCCGTCAGCTCGATCTCGGTGCCGGCGCGCTCGACTTCGTGCGAGTCCTCGTTGAGGGTCAGCTCGCCGACCCGCAGGATCGGGTCCTCGCCGCCCGCCGTCGCACTCCCGGCGCGTCGCATGAGTCCGCGCAGGCGAGCGACGACCTCCTCGAGGCTGAACGGCTTGGTGACGTAGTCGTCGCCGCCGGCGGTCAGGCCCGCGACGCGGTCGGCGACGGAGTCCTTCGCCGTGAGGAACAGCACCGGCACATCGTTGCCCGAGTGGCGCAGACGCTGCAGCACGGCCATGCCGTCGAGGTCGGGCATCATGATGTCGAGCACGAGGGCGTCGGGGTCGAACTCGCGGGCGACGTTGAGGGCGTCGAAGCCCGAGCCGGCCGTGCGCACCTCCCATCCCTCCATGCGCAGTGCCATCGAGAGCAGGTCGGTCAGCATCTGCTCGTCATCGACGACGAGGACGCGAAGGGCGGAGCCGTCGGGACGGCGCAGGGCGGCGGTGGCAGCGGGTGAGGTCATGAGGCCATTGTGGTGCGCCGCCTGTGAAGAATCTATGGCTGGGGCTATGCACAGCCTATGAATCCGGATGCCGCAGACATAGCCTGCGCATAACCGCAGCCGAGGTCCTCCATCAACGCCATCCATACCGTCGATTCGTCGGCGCAGGTGCGCCAGAAGGAGAACCATGTATTGGACTTACCTGCGCCGTGAACTCTCGGGGCGCAAGAAGCAGACCGCGATCGTCGCGATCGGCCTCGCGATCGCCATCGCGCTCGTGATCATCGTCAACGCCCTGTCGGCCGGCGTCAGCGCCGCGCAGGCGAAGGCCCTCGAATCCGTCTACGGCGTCGGCACCGACCTCACCGTCACCGGCGCGCAGGCCGAACCCGGCTCGGGCCAGGACCGCGGCCAATTCGACTTCGGTGAAGACGGTGGCACCACGTCGGACGACGGCACGACGACCCTCAGCCAGTCGCGGCTGACGACCGAGATGGGGCGCAGCACGCTGGATGCCTCGACGCTCGACACCGTCAGCGGCATCGACGGCGTCTCGGCCGTCTCGGGCGCCCTGAGCCTGACCAACATGACGTTCTCGGGTGAGCTGCCGCAGGCGCCGTCCGACAGCGGCACGACGGACGGCTCGACCGACGGTTCGGCCGGCCAGATGCCGCAGGACGGCGGCCAGGGCGGCCAGGGCGGCGGCTTCGGCGGCGGCTCGTTCGGTGTCGACTCGTTCACGGTGCTCGGCATCGACGCGGCCGACGACTCGGTCGGCCCGATGTCGGCCGTGAGCGTCAGCGACGGCCGTGCGCTCACCACCGACGACGCCGGCAGCTACGTCGCCGTGCTCGACGCGACCTACGCGACCAGCGTCGACCTCGCCGTCGGTGACACCATCAACGTCGGCGGCACCGACTTCGAGATCGTCGGCATCGTCGCCTCGGCATCCTCCGACGCTGACACCGCGTCGAACGTGTACATCCCGCTGGATGTCGCCCAGGACCTCTCCGGCGCGGGCGACGTCGTCTCGACCGTCTACGTGCAGGCATCCTCGAGCGATGCGATCTCGTCGGTGCAGACCGCGCTCGAAGCGGCGCTGCCGGATGCCACGGTGAGCTCGCAGTCTGACCTCGCCTCGACCGTCTCAGGTTCGCTCTCCAGCGCCAGCTCGCTCATCACGAACCTCGGCACGTGGCTGTCGATCATCGTGCTCGTCGTCGCGGTCGCCCTCGCGGTGCTGCTGACGATCTCGGGCATCACGCGCCGCACGCGTGAGCTCGGCACCTTGAAGGCGATCGGCTGGTCGAACTCGCGCGTCGTCGGACAGGTCGCGGGGGAGTCGGTCGTGCAGGCCTTCATCGGCGGCATCGCCGGTGTCGTCCTGGGCCTCATCGGCATCGTCGTGATCAACCTCGTCTCGCCGACGATCTCGTCGGCGCCCGCGGCGACGACCGGTGGTCCCGGCCAGGGCGGCGGCATGGGCGGCGCGGTGGGCGGTGGCGGCTTCGGCACCACGGCGCAGACCGCGACCGACATCGTGCTCAACGCGCCGCTGTCGGTGTGGATCATCGTGGCGGCCCTGCTGCTGGCTGTCGCCGGCGGCCTCGTCGCCGGAGCGTTCGGCGGCTGGCGCGCCGCGAAGCTGAGCCCCGCTGAAGCACTGCGAGCGGTCGCGTGAGCGCGACATCCGACAACGACACCCTCAAGGAGACAGAGATGACCATGATCGACGAGTCCGTGGCGGATGCCACGAGCGCCCCGACCGTGCCGGCGTACCGCCTGGCCGGGGTGACGAAGACCTACCAGCAGAAGGGCCGTGTCGTGCAGGCGCTCAAGGGCGTCGACGTCGAGATCGCGACGGGTGACTTCGTCACGATCCAGGGGCCGACCGGCGGCGGCAAGTCGACGCTGCTGCAGCTGCTCGGCGCGCTCGACGTGCCCACGAGCGGCCACGTGATGATCGGCGACACCGACCTTGCCAAGGCCTCCGCGAAGGTGCTCGAGCAGGTGCGGGCGCGCGAGATCGGGTTCGTCTTCCAGGCTTTCAACCTGATCCCGACGCTCACGGCGGCCGAGAACGTCTCGATGGGCCTGGAGCCCCTCGGGCTGGATGCCGCCGAGCGTGAGACCCGGGTGCGCGAGGCGCTCGAGCACGTCGGACTGTCCGACCGCGGCGACCACCGCCCGGGCGAGCTCTCGGGCGGTCAGCAGCAGCGCGTCGCGATCGCGCGGGCGATCGCGAAGCGCCCGCGCGTGCTGCTCGCCGACGAGCCGACGGGAAACCTCGATGAGTCGATGCGCGATGAGATCCTCGCGGTGCTCGAGCGGCTGAACGCCGAGGGCCTGACCCTCGTCATGGTGACGCACGACTCCGCCGTCGCGAAGCGGGCGCGGCGCCGTCTGCGCCTGGACAAGGGCACGATCCGCGACATCACGCGCTGAGCGGGCGCGGCGGATCGCCGCCGGTGCGGCACGGTCATAGGGTGAGCCCATGGCCGTGCCGCACTGTGTTCTCTACCTGGACGGGCTCGCGCGGCCCGTCGTCCAGAACCTGCCCGAGGCGCTCGCGGCGACGCGGGCGGTGGGTGGCATGCTCATGGTGTCGCTGACGCGGCCGGGCGGCGACGACCTGAAGACCCTCGCCGATACGTTCGGGCTCGCGCCACTCGGTGTGGCATCCATGGTCCGCACCAACCAGCGCTCCAAGCTCGACCACTTCGGCGACCATTTGTACCTCGCGCTGCAGCCGGCGCAGTACGACGACGCGGCCGAGACCGTCGAATGCCACGAGGTCGACATCGTCGTCGGCGACGACGTGCTGATCGTCATCTCGCCGGACGGCGCAGTCGACCTCGAGCAGCTGCGGGGCAAGCTCGACGAGCATCCCGAGGTCATCCGCAAGGGACCGTACGGTGTGCTGTGGGCGATGTTCGAGTTCGTCACGCGCGGCTACCGCGACGTGCTGGACGGCGTCGAGCACGACATCGACGAGATCGAGGAACAGCTCTTCGGTGACGACGAGGGCGTCTCGCACCGCATCTTCGCCCTGCAGCGCGAGGTCATCGACCTGCGCCACGCGACGGCGCCGCTGGAGTCGATGCTCGAGCGGCTGGAGCATCTCGTGCAGGCTCGACCGCACGGTGTCGCGGTGCCCGCGTTCCACGAGATCACCGACCGCGCGCAGTATGTCGACGCCCGCGTCGCGGCGTTCCGGCAGACGTTGGATGCCGCCCTGACGGTGCACGCGACGCTCCTCGACCAGCGGCGCAACGAGGCCATGGAGCGCATGACCCAGCAGAGCATCCAGCAGAACGATCAGGTCAAGAAGATCTCATCGTGGGCCGCGATCGGGTTCGCGCCGACGCTCGTCGCGGGCGTGTACGGCATGAACTTCCACAACATGCCCGAGCTCAGCTGGACGTGGGGCTACCCGTTCGCGATCGGCCTTATGGTCGCCGTCAGCGCGGGGCTCTACCTCATCTTCAAGCGCAACGACTGGCTGTAGACGTTCGAGGAGCGCAAATGGCTGTCATTCGGCAGAAAGCCGAGCCACTTGCGCTCCTCGAACGCAGACCCTGGCGTCAGTGGGTGTCTTCGGCCTCGATCTCGGTGCGGTCGCCCGACCACAGCGTGTGGAAGGTGCCGTCCTTGTCGATGCGCTTGTAGGTGTGCGCGCCGAAGAAGTCGCGCTGGCCTTGGATGAGCGCCGCCGGCAGGCGGTCGGCGCGCAGGCCGTCGTAGTACGCGAGCGACGACGAGAACGCCGGGGCGGGGATGCCCGATGCGGCAGAGGTCGCGACGATCTGACGCCACGCGTCCTGCGCGCGGCCGAGGGCCTCGACGAAGTACGGCGCGCTCAGCAGCACCGGCAGCTCGGGCTCCGCGGCGTACGCGTCGGCGATGCGGTTGAGGAACTGCGCGCGGATGATGCAGCCACCGCGCCAGATGCGGCTGATCGCACCGAGGTCGATCGTCCAGCCGTACTGCGCGGCACCGGCGCGGATCTCGTCGAAGCCCTGCGAGTACGCGACGATCTTCGAGGCGTAGAGGGCCAGGCGCACCTGCTCGACGAACGCGTCGGCGTCGGCGACGGTGAAGTCCTCGCTCGAGGGTCCGGGCAGGCCACCTGAGACGTCGCGCTGCTCGCGGTGGCTCGACAGCGACCGGGCGAACGTCGCCTCGGCGATGCCCGACACGGGCACGCCCAGGTCGAGGGCCGTCTGCACCGTCCAGGCGCCCGTGCCCTTCGCGCCGGCGGCGTCGACGATGACGTCGACGAGCGGCTTGCCCGTCGAGGCATCCGTCTGCCGCAGCACCTCGGCGGTGATCTCGATGAGGTAGCTCTCGAGCTCGCCCTTGTTCCACTCGGCGAAGATGTCGGCGATCTCGGCGGGCGTCTTGCCCGTGCCGCGACGGATGAGGTCGTACGCCTCGGCGATCAGCTGCATGTCGGCGTACTCGATGCCGTTGTGCACCATCTTCACGAAGTGACCGGCGCCGTCGTGGCCGACGTGCGTGACGCACGGCTCGCCCTCGGCGACCGCCGCGATCGAACGCAGGATCGGGCCGAGCGTGACCCACGCCTCGTCGGGGCCGCCGGGCATGAGCGAGGGGCCGAGGAGGGCGCCCTCCTCACCGCCCGAGACACCCATGCCGACGAAGTTGAAGCCCGCCTCGCGGACGGCCTTCTCGCGGCGGATCGTGTCGGTGAACAGGCTGTTGCCGCCGTCGATGATGATGTCGCCGGGCTCGAAGACGTCCATCAGCGATTCGATGACGGCGTCGGTCGGGCCACCGGCCTTGACCATGATGATCGCGGTGCGCGGCTTCTGCAGGTTCGCGGCGAACTCCTCGTACGAGAACGCGGGGACGAACTCGGCCTCGGGGTGCTCGGCGAGCAGCTCGTCGGTCTTGGAGCGCGACCGGTTGAACACGGCGACCGTGTTCCCTTCGCGCGACGCGAGGTTGCGGGCGAGATTCGAGCCCATGACGGCAAGGCCGACGACTCCGATATTGGCGGTGGCGGTCATTTTTCCTCCTGGGCTGGGAACGTGCGCACGGCAGCGACAATATCGTCCGTCGCCAACCCCGGATCGACCAGCGCAAGAAGCGCCCGAGTCGAATCGGTGGTCTGCAGCGCTGCCGCGATCTCGGCGCCCTTGGCGTCGGTGATCTCAGTTCCCGACTCTACCAGCCGGATCCACGCCGCGATGGGCCGCAGCGACGCCGTTCCGGGTCGCCCGGCAGCGAGTTCAGCCCGCAGAACCGGGGCGGCGCGGACGGCGAGCTTGGTCGCGCCCTCCATTGCGATTTGTGACAGCTGGTGAGCGATCTGCGCGTTGTCGAAGCGGGCGGCGAGGGCGACCCGATAGTCGGCAAGACCGAGGGATGCCGGCAGGTGCGCCGCCGCTTCATCCCACAGCTCGTCGACCCACGCGCGCAGGTCGGGGTCGGCCATGGCTTCTGCGACAGTCGTGTGTCCGCGCAGGATGCCCGTGTACGCGAGCAGACTGTGTGCGCCGTTGAGCAGCCACAGCTTGCGGCGCTCGTACGGCTCGATGTCGTCGACGATGCGCGCTCCCGCCGTCTCCCACTGCGGCCGGCCGGCCGGGAAGTCGCCCGAGAGCACCCAGTCGGCGAACGGCTCGGTGACCACGGGGGAGAGATCATGCATTCCGGTCAGGGCCTCGGCGGTCTCACGGTCGGCATCCGTCGTGCGCGGTGTGATGCGGTCGACCGACGTCGACACGAACGACACCTCGGCGCGGATCCAGTCGGCGAGCTCGGCGTCGACGGCTTCGGCCAGGCCCCGCACGCCGGTGCGCACGAGCGGCCCGTTGTCGGGGATGTTGTCGCACGGCACGACGGCGATGCGGCCGGCGCCGGCGGCGCGGCGCGCGGCGAGACCCGCGAGCAGGCGACCGAGCGCGGTCTCGGGGTCGCGCCCGTCGCGCAGCGCGCGGATGTCGGCGAGCACTGCCGCGTCGGTGAGATCGGGGGTCCCGTCGGGTGTCAGTCGGTACGCGGGCTCGGTGATGGTGAGGGTCACCAGCGCCGTCTCGGGCGACGACAGCAGTTCCTTGAGCCGTGCGACGTCGTCGGCGCGGTTCGCCTCGACGATCACCGACATGATCTCGGCGCGGTCACCGTCGACGGAGCGCTCGATGAGCGTGTACAGGCCGTCCTGCGCGGTGAGCTCTTCGGCGGCACGCGGTCCGCGGCCGGTGAAAGCCGCGATCGTCCAGTCCGCGCCGTCGGCGGCGTGCGCCGTGAACCAGGCCTGGTGGGCCCGGTGGAAGGCGCCGAGGCCGAGGTGGACGATTCGCGGCGCGACGGTGGCGGTGTCGCCGAAGACGGCGCTGCGGCTGAGGGCGGGAGCGGTCGTGACGGTCACAGCTTGAACACCTTTCGGGGCAGGGCGTCGACGAGGTCGACGGCGATGCGACGGGCCATCGGCTCGTCGACGCGTCCCTCGGCGACCAGGCGCGCGAGGAATGCCGAGTCGAGGCGGCGGGCCATGTCGTGGCGAGCCGGGATCGACAGGAACGCGCGGGTGTCGTCGATGAAGCCCGAGCTGCGGTAGAAGCCGGCGGTCTCGGTCACGGCGGCACGGAAGCGCAGCACGGCGTCCGGGGCATCCAGGAACCACCACGGTGCCCCGATGTACAGGCTCTGGTAAAAGCCGGCCAGCGGTGCGATCTCACGCGAGTACGACGTCTCGTCGACGCTGAACAGCACGAGGTGGAAGTCGGGGATGTTGCCGTAGCGCTGCAGCAGCGGCCGGAGGGCCTCGACGTACGTCGTCGCGACGGGGATGTCGTGGCCGGTGTCGGGGCCGAACCGCTCGAACGTCTCGTCGTTGTGGTTGCGGGACACGCCAGGGTGCACCGTCATGACGAGGCCGTCGGCGACCGACATCCGGGCCGACTCGAGCAGCATGTGGCCCTGGAAGACCGTGCTCTCGGCATCGGTCAGGTCACCGCGCGCGGCGCGCTTGTACAGCGATGCGGCCTCTGCGGGGTCGAGCTCGAACGTGAGCGGCTGCAGCACGCCGTGGTCGGCCGAGACGGCGCCGTTCGCGACGAAGTGCGCGCGGCGCGCTTCGAGGGCGTCGATGTAGCCGGCGTAGTCGTCGACGGCCGAACCGCTCCACGCGGCGAGGCGCTCGACGTTGCCGATGAAGGCGGGGTTCGCGGGGTTCAGGTACGCGTCGGGGCGGAACGTCGGTGCGACCCGGCCTGTGAAGGATGCGTCGGCGGCGAGTGCCCGGTGCGGGGCGAGGTCGTCGAGCGGGTCGTCGGTCGTCGCGAGGAACTCAATGCTGAACTGGTCGAACAGCGCGCGGGGGCGGAAGTCGGGGCGGGCGAGCACGTCGGCGATGCGGTCGTACAGGGCATCCGCGTTGTCGGCGCTCGGCTGCTCGGTGAGGCCGAACAGCTCGGTGAACTCGTGGCGCAGCCAATAGCCCGATGCCGTGCCGGCGAACAGGTGCCAGTTCTCGCAGAACCGGCGCCACGCCGCGCGGGGGTCAGCCGTGGGGGCGATGCCGCTGCGGTCGGGCACGGTGAGGTCGTTCAGCGCGATGCCCTGGGCGTGCAGCAGGCGGGTGACGTAGTGGTCGTAGCGCAGCAGCAGTTCTGTCGGGTTCGGGAACGCCTCGTCATCGAGCAGGAGGTGCGGGTCGACGTGCCCGTGCGGCGAGATGATCGGCAGCTTCGCGACGGACTCGTAGAGTCCGCGGGCGATGTCACGCGTGCGCGGGTCGACCGGCAGCAGGCGGTCGGGGTCGGAGTGCAGTTCCATGGATGCTTCCTTGCGGGAGGAGGTGGTCGGCGAGGTGAGGGTCACAGTCGGGTACCCCAGATCTCGCCGCACCACACGTTGTCGTTGAAGGTGCCGGTGAAGGCGGATGCCCCCGTGATCTTGTCGACGGCGGCGTGGATGGCCTCGCGCGAGGGGGAGTGCGCGTGGATCATCGTCTTGACCATCGGCACGTCGACGAGGTGGTTCGGCTGCTGCAGCGAGACGAACACGGTGGGCACCTCGGTGACGTACCAGGGGATCTCGGCGGCCATCGGCGTCGACCAGCGGATGCGGACGGTCGCCTCCTGGGCGAAGCCGGCGACGTTGGCGAACACGATCGCGGCGTCGTACTTCTCGGGATAGGCGGCGGATGCCTCGTCAAGCATGACGGTGTGGAAGTACACGCCCTCTTCGCCCTCGGCCTGACGCTGCAGGGCGTTCTTGAACACATGCACCTCGAAGCCGGCGCGCTCGAGTTCTTCGCGGGCGACGTCGAGGTAGCCGCTCGGGTCGGTGCCGGTGAAGTCAGAATGACCCGTGATGCCGTACAGCCGGATGCGGCGGTGCGTCTCGGGGCGCAGGGGCAGGTTGCCCTCGGTGTCCTTGATGAGGGTCACGACGCGGTCGGAGACCTCCGCCGCGATCGCGTGGTGCTCGTCGCTGCCGATCACCGAGAGTGCTTCGACAGGGGGCACGAGCTGGTCGCGCGGTGTCGTGTGCAGGCCGAGGGATGCCTTCAAACCGAGGATCCGGGTGAGGGCCTCGTGCAGGCGCTCCTGCGTGACGACGCCCGACTCGATGCCGCGGCGGAGGTACTCGAGGTCTTCGTCGGGGTTGCGGAAGAACAGGAACATGTCGCAGCCGGCGGCGATCGCGGCCGGTACCGCGTCGCTGCGTTTCATGGCCTGCGTCATGCCGATCATCGACGACGCGTCGGTGAGGATGAGGCCGTTGAAGCCGAGCTCGCCGCGGAGCAGGTCTTGCAGCAGCTCGGGTGCGAGGGTCGCGGGCAGCACCTCGGCATCCGTCATCTCCGGCCGGAAGTGCTTCGAGAGGGCCGGGGCGCCGATGTGGCCGATCATGATCGACTGCACGCCGTGCGCGATCAGCTCGCGATAGACGCGGCCGTAGGTCTCGTTCCACTCGTCGTAGCCGAGTGTGTTGTACGTCGTGACGACGTGCTGGTCGCGCTCGTCGATGCCGTCACCGGGGAAGTGCTTCATGGCGGCGGCCGAGCCGGTCTCGCTCAGGCCGTCGAAGTAGCGCTTCGCGCGCTCGATGACGATGTCGGCGTTGTCGCCGAACGAACGCGTGCTGATGACGGTGTTGCGCCAGTTGCGGTGGATGTCGACGATCGGCGCGAACGCCCAGTTGCAGCCGATCGCGGCGGTCTCACGCCCGCCGACGAGTCCGAGCCGGTACGCGTCGTCGGGGTCGGGGCTCGAGCCCGCGCCGAGGTGGGTCGTGACGAGCGTGCCGTCGTTGATGCTGCCCGCGCCGCCCATCTCGGGGTTGGAGGCGACCAGCAGCGGAACCTTCGAGTTCGACTGCGCGTAGCGGATGTGCTGCTGCACGGTGGCGGAGTCTGCGCCCATGAACCGGATACCGCCGACGCCGCGGGAGATCACCGAGTCGAGGTAGCCCTCGTCGAACGAGACGTTGAGGTTGATGAACAGCTGCCCGATCTTCTCTTCGGGTGTCAGCGAGTCGATCGTGCGCTCGACCCAGGCGATGGCCTCGGCGTCCAGGTGGAAGGGGGCTTGTGACAGATCGACCATGATGTTGCCCTCGATTTCGTCAGCGGGATCGATAGAGCCATTCTGCGGGATGCTCGTCCGTTTGTCAATCGGTTGCCAAAATGTCATCGACGCGTGGTGTGCGGTCGCGTCGGAGGATGCGATGCTTCGATATCGAGTTGGCGGCAACCGGTTGCAAGACGGGGGAAACCTGCCTACACTGGCCGTGTTCCCTTGCCGGTGCAAGGTTCCCAAGGCTGCGAACAAGCAAAGGCGGAAGTCAATGGCTGACACGACGGTGACCTGGACCCTCTCCGGGTTCGGCGATGAGATCGATCCTGACCCTCGGGTGCAGATCGCGGTGCTGAAGGCGCTCGGCGCGCAGCACATCGAGGTGCGAAGTGCGTGGGGAGTGAACGTCGTCGACCTCGACGACGAGCAGCTCGCCGAGCTCGCAAAGCTCCTGACCGATGCCGGCATGGGCGTCTCGGCAGTCGCCTCGCCGATCGGCAAGGTGGACGTGTCGCTCGATGCCGACCTCGAGGTCGCGCGGCTGCGCCGCATCATCCGCGTCGCGCACGCGCTGCAGACCCCCAGCATCCGCATCTTCTCGTTCTTCCGCGGCGAAGGCGTACCGGTGGAGAGCACCCGCGACGACGTGATGGTGCGCATGCGCGCCCTCGCCGACGAGGCCGAGCGCGAGCAGGTCACACTGCTGCACGAGAACGAGAAGGACATCTACGGTGACACGCCCGAGCGTGTGCTCGACCTCGTCGAGACGGTCGGCTCGCCGGCGCTGCGCCTCGCCTGGGACAGCGCGAACTTCGTGCAGGTCGGCGTCGCGCACCCCCACGACGACGGGTTCGCGAAGCTGCGCCCGTATCTCGACTACCTGCAGGTGAAGGATGCCGTCGCGGCCACCGGCACGGTCGTCCCCGCCGGCCAGGGCGACGGTCAGGTCCTCAAGACGATCCAGGCGCTCGCCGCTGACGGCTATGCCGGTTACGCGTCGCTCGAGCCCCATCTCGATGAGGCTCACGCCCTCGGCGGATTCTCCGGACCCGTCGCGTTCGGGCACGCTGCCCGCGCGTTCGCGGGCCTGCTCGCGCAGGCCGGAGTGACGACGCGATGAGCGTGCGCGCGGCGATCATCGGGCTCGGCGACATCTCGAGCCTGCACCTGGCGGCGATCGATGCGCTCGACGACGTCGAACTCGTCGCCGTGTGCGACATCGACCCCGACCGCGCCGCCGCGGCATCCGAACGCCTCGGCGTTCCCGCCTATGCGTCGCACCAGGCACTGTTCGCGGGCGCCCAGCCCGACGTCGTGCACATCACGACCCCGCACTCCGAGCACGCGGCCGCCGCGATCGACGCGTTGGATGCCGGCATCCACGTCATCGTCGAAAAGCCCGTCGCGCGCGACCCACGGCAGGCGGCGGCGGTCGAGGCGGCCGCCGCGCGCAGCAGTGCGAAGATCGCGGTCTGCTTCCAGAACCGGTACAACACCCCGGTGAGGGCGGCCAAGCAGCTGCTCGATTCCGGCGCGCTCGGTGCGATCACGGGTGCTGCGGCGACCGTGATCTGGCATCGCACGGCGGCATACTACGAGGCTGCGCCGTGGCGCGGCACGTGGGCGGGCGGGGGAGGAGGGCTGCTCATGAACCAGGCCATCCACACCCTCGACCTGCTGCGCTGGCTCGTCGGCCCCGTCGTCTCGGTCACCGGCACCGCGTCCACCCGTGTACTCCCGATCGAGGTCGAAGACACTGCCGAGCTGACGCTGACGCACGACGGGGGCATCCGCTCGGGCTTCTACGCGACCAACACGCACGCGACCAACGCGCCCATCACGGTCGACATCGTCGCCGAGAACGGCCAGTTGAGCCTGCGCGAGAACCTCGTCGTCAGCTACGCCGACGGTCGTACCGAGACGGTCGCCGACGACAGCGTCGCCACCGGCGAACGCGCCTACTGGGGCGTCTCGCACGAGCGGCTCATCACCGACTTCTACGCGCGCCTGGGCGAGGTGGATCCCTTCTGGATCACCCCGGCCGACGGTGCGCGCGTGGTCGACATCATCCACGAGGTCTACGAGCGCTCCTACCCGGAGCAGACCGCACAGCTGAAACGAAACGGAGAACTCCAATGACGGACAAGAAGGTGCGCCTGGGCATCATCGGCCTCGGCGCCGAAGGCGGCATGTACGCGGGCCTGCTCACAGAGGGCAAGGTGCCGAACATGCAGATCGGTGCGATCGCCGATATCGACGCGTCCAAGAAGGCGAAGGCCGACGAGTTCAGTGTCCCGTTCTACGAGGACTACATCGCGATGATCGAGTCGGGCGACGTGGATGCCATCGTGACGTGCGTCCCGCACTACCTGCACCCCGAGATGGGCATCGCCGCCCTCAGCCGCGGCGTGCACGCGCTGCTCGAGAAGCCGGTCGGTGTGTACACGGCGCAGGCGCGCGAGGTCATCGACTATGCCGCCTCGAAGCCCGAGCTCACGTTCGGGGTCTTCTTCAACCAGCGCACGAACCCGCTCTACATCGACCTGAAGCAGCTCATCGACTCGGGTGAGCTCGGCGCGCTGCGGCACACGTCGTGGATCATCACGAACTGGTGGCGTCCGCAGGGCTACTACGAGCAGTCCGACTGGCGTGCCACGTGGGGCGGCGAAGGCGGCGGCGTGCTGGTGAACCAGGCGCCGCACCAGCTCGACCTGTGGCAGTGGCTGTGCGGTGTGCCGCGCGCGGCGTTCGCGAAGCTCGGTTTCGGCTTCCGCCGGAACATCGCCGTCGAAGACGAGGTCAACGCGATCGTCGACTTCGGCGACGGCGCGACCGGCCACTTCATGACGGCGACGCACGACCTCGTCGGCACCGACCGCCTGGAGATCCTGTTCGATAAGGGCAAGATCGTCGTCGACAACTCGAAGACCGTCACCATCACGCGTCTGCGCGAGGCCGAGCAGGTGCTGTCGAAGGACATGACGATGGACGACGTCATGAAGCTGTTCATGGGCCAGCTCGACGCCGACAAGTACTACTCGACGGAGGTGAAGGAGTACGAGTCGGTATGGGGTCTGCAGCACGCGACGGTCCTCGAGAACTTCGCCGCGAACGTGCTCGACGGCACTCCGCTGATCGCTCCTGGGCCCGACGGCATCAACGGCGTCCGCCTCGCGAACGCGATGCACCTGTCGGCGTGGACGGGTGAGGAGGTCGACATGGTCGACTTCGATGAAGCCCGCTACCTGGACGAGCTCAACGCGCGGATCCGCGCCGAGGGGGCCTTCGCCGAGCGCAGCTGAGTGCGCGAGCCCCGACCCCCTGCGTTCTGCCGAACGCAGGGGGTATTCGGCGTGGATCCGCGGTTCAGATCTCGGAAAGATCACGATGTGGCAATCGGTTGCGACCAGATCAAATCCGCTCTATGGTTGCTCTCAGTGACCGGCGGGCTGTCCCGTAATCGCAACCGGTTGCAGCTCACTGTCGAGAACTCTTTCAAGGAGAGAACAATGTCGTTTCGTCCCCTGACGGCCCTGTCGGCCGTCGTCGTCGCCGGAGCCCTCGTGCTCACCGGCTGTGCGTCCGGCTCGGCCGGTGGCGCCGACGCCACCGACGGTGCATCCGCCGGCGGCACCCTGACCCTGGGATCCGTCGTCAACGTCACCTCGTTCGACCCGGCACAGGCGCATCTCGGGCACCAGATGCCGATCTACCAGGCGGTGTACGACACGCTGATCCTGCGCGAGCCCGACGGCACCCTCGCGCCGATGCTCGCGACGGACTGGACCTACAACGACGACAACACCGTTCTCACGCTCGACCTGCGCACCGACGTCACCTTCACCGACGGCGCCGTCTTCGACGCGGCAGCGGCCAAGGCCAACCTCGACCACTTCATGGAGGCGAACGGGCCGGATGCCAACCAGGCGAAGTCCATCGAGTCCGTCGCCGTGGTCGACGACGACACGATCGACATCACCCTGACCGCCGCCGATCCGGCGATGACGTACTACCTCAGCCAAGCGGCCGGCTTCATGGGCAGCCCCGAGGCGCTCGGCACCGAAGAGATCAAGACGATGCCGGTCGGCTCGGGCCCGTATGTGCTGGATGCCTCGGGCACCGTCAACGGCTCGCAGTTCACCTTCACGGTCAACGACGACTACTGGAACAAGGACGCGCAGAAGTTCGGCAAGGTCGTCTTCAAGGTCCTGTCGGACACGACCGCGCGCGTGAACGCCATCGTCTCGGGGCAGGTCGACGGTGTCCTGCTCGACCCGACGACGGCCGCTCAGGCGGACAACGCGGGTCTGACGAAGACGACCTACCCCGTCGACTGGCAGGGGCTGCTGCTCTTCGATCGTGATGGCGCCATCGCGCCTGAGCTCGCCGATGTGCGGGTGCGTCAGGCCATCAACTACGCGTTCGACCGGGCCACGATGCTCAAGGAGCTGCAGTTCGACGAGGGCGAGGTCACCGCGCAGGTCTTCGGCAAGACGACCGACGCCTACATCCCCGAGCTCGACGACGCGTACGCGTACGACCCTGAGAAGGCCAAGGAGCTGCTCGCCGAGGCGGGCTACGCCGACGGGTTCAGCATCACGATCCCGCTGATCGCCGACACCGAGTCGATCATGGCGATGGTCAAGCAACAGCTCGCCGATATCGGCATCACGGTGAACCTGGCGACCGCGCCGTTCGACACCTATGTCGCTGACATCATCGCGGCCAAGTTCCCCGTGGCGTGGTTCAGCATCTTCCAGGGTGAGCCGTGGGTCGCGATCCGTCAGATGATCGCGACGGATGCCGCCTACAACCCGTTCCAGACGACGAGCGCCGAGCTGCAGGCCGACATCGACGCCGTGCAGACCGGTGGCGACCAGAGCGGCGTGCTCGCGCAGAAGGTCAACCAGTACGTGACCGACGAGGCGTGGTTCGCCCCGTTCTACCGCGTGAACCAGCTGTACTACAGCAACGACAAGATCACGCTGGTGCCCCAGGTCCAGCAGGCGGTCCCGAACCTGTACAACTACTCGCCGGCATCCTGACGGACGAGCGGGGGGAGGATCCTCCTTCCCCCGCTGTTCGCCGGGTCCATGAGCGGATCGAATGACACCATGCTGAGCTTCATCGTCAAGCGCCTGATCGCAGGCGTTACCGTGTTGATCGCCATCTCGGTGGCGACCTTCTTCCTCCTCTACTTCTCCAGCACCAACATCGCGCGCAACATCCTCGGTGAGTTCGCGACCGAAGACCAGATCGTCGCGAAAGAGCACGAGCTGGGCCTGGACCAGCCGCTGTTCGTGCGCTTCTTCGACTGGGCCGGGCACGCGCTGACGGGCGACCTCGGCACGTCGTGGATCACGAGCCAGCCGGTCGCGCAGTCCCTCGCGCTGCGTCTGCCGGTCACGCTGACGCTCGTGATCGTCTCGATCATCGGCATCGCGATCATCGCGACCCTCATCGGCGTCGCAGCGGCAGTCAAGCGCGGCTGGATCGACCGTGGCGTGCAGATCGGCGCCGTCGTCGGCGAGGCGATCCCCGAGTTCGTCCTCGCGATCGTGCTCGTGACGGTCTTCGCGATCCAACTCGGCTGGTTCCCCGCGACCAGCAGCATCCAGCCCGGTATCCTCGACGCGGCCTGGATCGCCTCGCTCACGCTGCCGGTCATCGCGATCGTCATCAACGGCCTGACGAGTTCGGCGCAGCAGATCCGCAGCGCCGTGATCGCCCAGCTCGAGAAGGACTACGTCCGCACGCTCCGCAGTCGTGGAATCCCCGAGGGGGTCATCCTCTTCAAGCACGTCCTGCGCAGTGCGGCTCCGGCCGGACTCACCGTCCTGAGCCTGCGCTTCATCGGAATGCTCGGCGGTGTCGTCATCATCGAGCAGATCTTCGCCCTCCCGGGCATGGGCGCCCTCGCCGTGCAGTCGACCACGCTGGGAGACACGCCCCTGGTCATGGGCGTCGTGCTCTACACCGTCATCATCGTCATCATCGTCAACCTGCTCGTGGACCTCGCGAACGGCTGGCTCAACCCTAAGGTGCGTGTCTCATGAGCGACTCAGCCCTCGCAGAAACCGCCGCCGAGGTGCACGCGTCCCCGGCGACCATCGCCCGCACGCACATCTTCGTGCGACTCGTGCGCAACCCCATGGGGCTCACGGCACTCATCGTGCTTGGCATCCTCGTGCTCGTCGCGGTCTTCGCGCAGTGGATCGCGCCGTTCGACGCGAACTTCGCCAACATCGGCAAGACGCTGGCTGCACCGGACGCCGAGAACTTGCTCGGCACCGACAGTGCCGGACGCGACACGTTCAGCCGGCTCGTGCTCGGCGCGCAGACGACGCTGCTGTCTGCCCTGCTGTGCGCGGTCGTCGCGATCGCGATCGGCCTGCCGTCGGGCCTGGTCGCCGGGTACTACGCGGGAATGTTCGACTCGGTGTCGAACTGGGTCGTCACCGTCCTGATGGCGATCCCCGGCATCATCCTGCTGCTGACGATCCGCGCGGCCTTCGGGCCATCGGTGTGGATCTCGATGATCGCCTTCGGCGTGCTCATCAGCCCCGGATACTTCCGACTGACGCGCACGGCGGTGCAGTCGGTACGAAACGAACTGTATGTCGACGCGGCCCGGGTCTCGGGCCTCAGTGACAACCGCATCATCGCCCGCCACATCTTCTCGGTCGTCCGCGCTCCGATCATCATCCAGACCGCGATCGTCTGCGGTGTCGCGATCACGATCCAGTCGGGCCTCGAGTTCCTCGGTCTCGGTGACCCCGCCGTCGCCACGTGGGGCGTCATGCTCGCCGAGGGCTTCAAGAACGTCTACCTCAATCCGCTGCTGCTCGTGTGGCCGGCCGTCGCGATCGGCCTCGCGATCGGTGCGCTGGTGCTCCTCGGCAACGCTGTGCGCGACGCGCTCGAGGACCGCGAGAAGGTGCGTGTCACCCGGGCATCCGCGAAGAGGGATGCCTCCACGGCCGCCGCGCGCCGCGTCGCGATCGTCGAGCCGATCGGCGACCACCTGGTCGCCGTGTCGAACCTCGCGGTCGGCTATCCGCAGGCAGGCGGCGCCATCAAGGAGGTCGTGCGGGACGTGTCCTTCACGGTCGACCGCGGCGAAGTGCTCGGCATCGTCGGCGAGTCCGGCTCGGGCAAGTCGCAGACGGCGTTCTCGATTCTGGGACTGCTGCCCCCGGAAGCCCGTATCGTCTCCGGTGCGATCCGCTTCGACGGCGAGTACACCGTCGCCCCCGGCGACACGGTCGTGGATCAGGACCGGATGTCGAAGCTGCGCGGCACGCGCATCTCGTACATCCCGCAGGAGCCGATGTCGAACCTCGACCCGGCGTACACGATCGGCTCGCAGCTGGTCGGTCCGATGGTGCGGGTGCTGCAGATCTCGAAGGCCGAAGCACGCAAGCGCGCGCTGCGGCTGCTCGCCGACGTCGGGATCGTCAACCCCGCGCGCACCTTCGCGGCGTACCCGCACGAAGTGTCGGGCGGCATGGCGCAGCGCGTCCTGATCGCCGGTGCGATCAGCTGCGAGCCCGACCTCATCATCGCCGACGAGCCGACGACGGCGCTCGACGTCACGGTGCAGGCCGAGGTGCTCGACCTCATCCGCGATCTGCAGCTGCGACTCGGGGTCAGTGTCATCCTCGTGACGCACAACTTCGGTGTTGTCGCCGACCTGTGCGACCGCGTCGTCGTGATGCAGAACGGCCGCCTCGTCGAGAGCGGGAATGTGCGCGACGTGCTGCGCGACCCGCAAGACCCCTACACGATCAAGCTGCTGTCCTCGATGCTCGAGGGCAAGGAGCCGATGAAGATGCTGGTGACCCCCGAAGGAGCGTCGCAGTCATGACCGATACGGCCACCATCACAGACCGGGCCACCACGACGAACGCGCTGCTCGACGTCGACAGCCTCATCGTCGAGTACCCCGGCAAGGGCTTCCGGGCACGTCCGTTCCGGGCGCTGACCGACATCGCCATCTCAATCGGTCAGGGCGAGACCCTGGGCCTGGTCGGCGAGTCGGGGTCGGGCAAGACGACGCTCGGCCGCGCCGTGCTGGGCCTCGCGCCCGTCACCGCCGGCACGATCACCTTCGCCGGTGAAGACATCAGTCACGCCTCGCGCAAGCAGCGGCAGCGGCTGAGCCGCGACCTGCAGGTCGTGTTCCAGGACCCATACACGTCGCTGAACCCCGCGATGGAGGTCGGTGACATCTTGGCCGAGCCCCTCGGCATCCAGGGCATCGGCAAGACCGAGTCGCGGGCGCGCGTCAAGGAACTGCTCGACCAGGTGAATCTGCCCAGTGATGCATTGCACCGGCAACCGCGCGAGTTCTCCGGCGGGCAGCGCCAGCGCGTCGCGATCGCGCGTGCCCTCGCGCTGTCGCCGAAGCTCATCGTGTGCGACGAGCCGGTCTCGGCGCTCGACCTGACGACGCAGGCCACGGTGCTCGATCTGTTCCTGCAGATCCAGCGCGACACGGGGGTCTCGTACCTGTTCATCTCGCACGACCTCGACGTCGTCCGCCACATCAGCCACCGCGTCGCGGTCATGTACCGCGGCGAGATCGTCGAGCAGGGCGAGGCCGAGCAGGTGACCCGCGATCCGCAGCATCCGTACACGCAGAAGCTACTGCTCGCAGCACCCGTCCCCGACCCCGACCGGCAACGACAGCGGCGCGCCGAGCGCCGCCGCCTTGCCGCCGAGACAGCCGGGCAGAGTGGTTATCGCCCGACGGAGGCGCCGACGGGCACCGTCCGCAGTGTATTACGGTAGTTCGAGGTCTCGGACGGGGGCTCCCTCGACGGGGTCAGGAAGGAGCACCAGCGTGTCAGCTGACAGTGCAGACACCGCGCCGGTGCGCCGGCGACGGGCAGGGTCCGCGCCGACGATCTACGACGTCGCGAAGCTCGCGGGCGTCAACCCGTCGACGGTATCGCGGGCGCTCAGCCAGCCCGGGCGCATCAACGCCAACACCGAGGCGAAGATCCACGCGGCCGCGAAAGAGCTAAAGTACCGGCTCAACCCGATGGCGCGAGCGCTGCCGACCGGGCGGACGAACACGCTCGGCCTGCTGATCGCCGACATCACGAACCCCGTGATCTTCGGCATCGTGCGTGGCGCAGAGAAGGCGGCGACGGCCAACGGCTACACCCTGGTCGTGACCGAGTCGCAGGAGTCCGGCGAGGTCGAGGCGACCTCGGCTGAGCGCATCCAACCCGCCGTCGATGCGCTGATCCTCGGCACGACGCGCCTGGCCGATTCGCAGATCGTCGCCCTTGCCGAAGTGAAGCCGCTTGTCGCGATGAACCGTCTCATCGACGGTGTCGCGTGCGTCGTGCCCGACCTCGAACCGGGTGTTGATCAGGCGCTCGCGCACCTGCAGATGCTGGGTCACACCTCGCTGCTGTTCCTGGCCGGGCCCGCCGGCTCGTGGATCAGCACGCGCCGGTGGGAGGCCCTGCAGCGAGGTGCCGCACAGCGCGGGATGACCATCACCTCGACGGGACCCAACCAGCCGATGCTCGAGGGCGGGCATGCGACGCTCTCGCGTGTCATCGCCTCCGACGCGACGGCGATCATCGCCTACAACGACCTGATGGCGATCGGTCTGCTGCTGGCCGCTACCGAGCACGGCGTCGCCGTGCCGGGACGCATCAGCATCGTCGGATTCGACGACAGCTTCGGCTCTAACTTCACCTCGCCGCCGCTGACGACCGTGCGCTCGCCGCTGGCCGAAGCGGGGGAGCTCGCCGTGATGCGCGCCCTCGAACTGATCGGCGGGGATGCCAGGCGCAGCGACTCGGCCGTCGAGGGTGCGGCCCTCGAGACCGAGCTCATCATCCGCGGGTCGACCGGGCCCGCCCGCACGGAGTGACCTGACGACGAAGGGCCGGTGGCGATCGCCACCGGCCCTTCGTCGTTGCTGGATCGGGTCAGAACAGGTCGGCGCGCCCCAGCGCGACGAGGTTGTCGTACGAGGTCTGCAGGCAGTCGAACACATCGCGGCCGTACAGATCGTCCTGCTCGACGAGCAGGTACTCGGCCGAGCTGTCGACGGCCTCGGTGATGATGTCGCCGAACTCGAGGTTGCCCTCGCCGACCTCGGCGAACTGCACGACGCCGGTGAAGGCGGTCATGAACGCCGCGAAGTCGCCCTTCGCCAGCGAGTCGAACGCCTCGGCGGGTAGCTGCCCGATGCGGTAGTCCTTGAGGTGGATCATCGCGACGCGGTCGCGGTACTTGCGGATCGTCGCGACCGGGTCTTTGCCGCCGCGCTGGATCCAGTGCACGTCGAGTTCGAGGCCGACCTGCGGTGCGCGGTCGGCGATGATGTCCAGCAGCAGCTTGCCGTCGTACTTCGCGAACTCGATGTGGTGGTTGTGGTAGTACAACCGGATGCCATTGTCGGCGAGACGCTTCGCGTACTCGTTGGTCTCATCGCAGAAGGCCAGGATGTTCTCCAGCGACGACATCGCGTCGAAGGGGAGCATGCCGATGCGCACCATGGAGGCATCCAAGCGCCGACTGTCTGCCACGAGCTTGTCGTAGTTCTCGGTCAGGGTGTCCATCGGCATGCCGGCAGACCGCAGCCCCGTCGACAGCGACGCGATGTCCATGCCCAGCTCGTCGCGCGCGCGGACGAGTTCGGTGACGTTGTCCTCTGTCATGGGGATCTGCGAGATCTCCACGGCGTGGTAGCCGATGTCGCTGATCTTCTTGAGCGTTTCGAATGCGCCGACTGCGGCGAAGCTGTCCCTGAGCATCATCGCCTGGACGCCGATCTTCGTCACCGTGTTCTCCTTCGTTGGAAGCGACCGTCATCGGCCGCGGGCGTGCGTGTGATCTCGTTCCAGTGTGCCAGGCCAGCCCGAATATGGCAATCGGTTGCACGAGAGTGACGGCCAGTTTCTGAGAGATTCCTTCGGGCATCCGATTCTTGTGTGGCAATCGCTTGCCATTTGTCTCGAACAGTGGTTTACTGTCTGCATCGGCCAGCGAGAAGCGCAAAGGTGCAAGCCCGCAGCAAAGAAGCGAAGGAAGGCCTCATGGACCACACACACACGACGGTCGTCCCGGCGACGGGAGCTGATCGCCTCAGCAAGCTGAGCATCATCGGGTATGGAGCCGGCGACGCCGCGAACAACCTCGCCTTCACGACGGCGACGATGTTCCTGCTCGTCTACTACACCGATGTCGCCGGCATCTCTGCGGCAGCGGCGGGAACCCTGCTGCTGGTCGTCCGCGTGTTCGACGCGTTCGCCGACATCCTCGCCGGTCGCATCGTCGACAAGACGTACTCCAAGCGGTTCGGCAAGTTCCGCCCGTTCATCATGTTCGGGTCGGTGCCGCTGCTGCTGCTGTCGGTCGCGACCTTCTCGGTGCCGCAGATCGGTGAGACGGGCATGCTGCTGTACGCCTACCTCACCTACGCGGCGCTCGGCCTGGCCTACAGCCTCGTCAACATCCCGTACGGCTCACTGGCCGGCGCGATGACGCAGGATGCCGGTGAGCGTGCCAAGCTCGCCAGCGCCCGCTCGATCGGCGCGATGGTCGTCGGTGCGGCGCTCGGCATCTTCGTCGCACCGCTGATCGTCCCCGGTGCCGATCTGCAGGCGACGTTCACCTTCATGACGCTCGGCTTCGTCGTCGTCGGCACGGCGCTGTACCTGTTCACCGCATTCACCGCCAAGGAGCGCGTCACCCGCGACGTCCAGCACGTCACGATGAAGCAGAGCTTCGCGACGCTCAAGGGCAACCGGCCCCTCCTCATGCTGTGCCTGAGCTCGTTCGTGTTCCTCACCGGCATGCTCGCCCTCAGCACGGTGCAGCTGTACTACCTGCGCGACGTGCTGCACGCCCTGCCGCTGTACGCCGTCGTCTCGATCGTGCAGATCGTCATCTCGCTGGGCCTCGCAGCCTTCATGCCCAAGATCGTCCGCCGCTGGGGCAAGCGCACCGGCTACATCGTCGGCGGTGTCATCATGGCGGTCGGCGGCGCGATCATGTTCTTCACGCCGTCGAACATCGTCTGGCTCGGCTTCACGGGTCTGCTCATCGCCCAGTTCGGGCTGGTGCTGGTGAACATGCTGGTGTGGACGCTCGAGGCCGACACCGTCGAGTACGGCGAGTGGAAGACCGGCGTGCGCTCGGAGGGCATCATCTACGCCCTGTTCTCCTTCACCCGCAAGACCGGCCAGGCGGTCGGCGGCGCGCTGGCAGCCTTCGCCCTCTCGTGGGGCGGCTACGTCGCGGGGGCCGCGCAGCAGTCCGAGGCCGCCGAGCTCGGCATCCGTGCCGGTGCCGGACTCATTCCGCTCGTCTGCTCGATCGTGGCGGTCCTGATCATGTTCTTCTACCCGCTGACCGACGAGCGCCACCGCGCGATCGTCGCCGAGATCGCGGCACGCCGCAAGATCAACCACCTCGCCGAACCGATGAGCCCCGAGCTGTCCACGGCATCGTTCCAGTCGCACCGGCCCGCCGGTAGTGGCAACATGCGGGTCGAGTGACTCCGCTGCTCATCAGCACACCTCTCTGACAAAGGAATCATCATGATCATCGACAAGGCTGAAGTCATCGTCACCAGCCCCGATCGCAACTTCGTCACGCTGAAGCTGACCACCGATGACGGGCTCACCGGTCTCGGCGACGCGACGCTCAACGGTCGCGAGCTCGCGGTCGTCGCCTACCTGCAAGAGCACGTCGTGCCGCTGCTGATCGGGTCGGATGCCTCGAAGATCGAGGACACCTGGCAGTTCCTGTACCGGTCCGCCTACTGGCGCCGTGGGCCCGTCACGATGGCGGCGATCGCCGCCGTCGACATGGCCCTGTGGGACATCAAGGCGAAGGCCGCTGGCATGCCGCTTTATCAACTGCTCGGCGGGGCATCGCGCGAGGGCCTGCTCGCGTACGGCCACGCGTCGGGCAAGGAGCTTCCCGAGCTGTTCGACTCGATCCGCTCGCACCAGGAGCAGGGCTACCGCGCCATCCGCGTGCAGACCGGCGTGCCCGGCCTGAAGGCGATCTACGGCATCGCGTCGCAGTCGGCTGACACCGGCGGCGGCGAGGCTCGCTACGACCACGAGCCGGCGCGCCGCGGTGCGAAGCCCGTGCAGGAGGACTGGGACACGCGGGCGTACCTGCGCCACCTGCCCGGCGTCTTCGAGGCCGTGCGTAACGAGTTCGGTGCCGAGATCCCGCTGCTGCACGACGGCCACCACCGGATGACGCCCCTGCAGGCAGCCAAGCTCGGCAAGTCGCTCGAGCCGTACGACCTGTTCTGGCTCGAGGACTGCACGCCGGCCGAGAACCAGGAGGCGCTCAAGCTCGTCCGCCAGCACACGACGACGCCGCTCGCAATCGGCGAGATCTTCAACACGGTCTGGGACTTCAAGGACCTCGTGCGCGACCAGCTGATCGACTACGTCCGCGGTGCCGTCACGCACATGGGCGGTGTCACGCCGCTGAAGAAGACGATGGAATACGCGGCGCTCTACCAGATCAAGTCGGGCTTCCACGGGCCGACCGACATCTCGCCGGTCGGTATGGCCGCGCAGATGCACGTGGGTCTCGCGATCCACAACTTCGGCATCCAGGAGTACATGCAGCACGGCGCCAAGACCGACGAGGTGTTCCAGCAGTCGTTCACGTGGCGCGACGGTCTGCTGCACCCGGGTGACAACCCCGGGATCGGTGTCGAACTCGACCAGGACGAGGCGGGCAAGTACCCCTACGAGCAGGCGTACCTGCCGTACAACCGCCTGGCCGACGGCACGGTGCACGACTGGTGACCGGTCGGGCGCGGCTCGTCTGCGTGATGGGGGTGTCGGCCGCGGGCAAGTCCACGGTCGGCGCCGCCCTCGCGCAGGCGCTGCAGGTGCCCTTCGCCGACGCGGACGATCTGCATCCGCAGGCCAACCGCACCAAGATGGCATCCGGCACGCCGCTGACCGACGACGATCGCTGGCCGTGGCTGGATGCCGTCGGAGCGTGCTTCGCGGCATCCGGCGACGGGCTCGTGATGGCGTGCAGTGCGCTGCGCCGCGTCTACCGTGACCGCATCCGCGCGCACGCGCCCGAGGTCGTGTTCGTGCACCTCGACGGCACCCGCGAGCTGTTCGCCGCCCGCGCGACGGCGCGCACCGACCACTTCATGCCCGCGAGCCTGCTGACCTCGCAACTCGACACCCTCGAGCGACTCGACCCCGACGAGGTCGGCGTCGTCGCCGACGTCGCCGCTCCCGTCGACGAGATCGTCGCCCGCGTGGCCGCGGCGCTGGCCGTCCTCAGCGCTGGGCGGTGAGGCGGCGGGTGACCGAGATGTCGCGGTCGCCGAGGCCGGCCGTGACGATCTCGTCGAAGATGCAGCGCAGGGCGGGCAAGAGTGCGGCGTGGATGCCCGTGGCATCCGCGATGTCTGCGGCGAAGCCGAGGTCCTTCACCATGTACTTCGCCGCTCCGGAGGGTGAGTCGTCGCCCGCGACGAGCCGGCTCTTGCGCGTCTCGAGCAGGCGCGATCCGGCGTAGCCGCCGGCCAGCAGCGTCCACAGCGCCTCGAGGTCGAGCCCCGAGCGGGCGGCGAGCTCGGTCGCCTCGCCGAGCGCGGTGATGGTGGCGGCCACGACGAGCTGGTTGCACGCCTTCGCGACTTCACCGGCCCCGAGGGGGCCCAGGTGCACGGGCGTGCCGCACGGCGCGAGCAGCGCGGCGGCGCGCGCGGCATCGGCATCCGTGCCGCCCAGCATGATCGACAGGGTGCCGTCGGTCGCGCCGTCGACGCCGCCTGAGACGGGGCAGTCCACGACGTGCACACGTCCGTCGGTCGCCTGGGCCAGTTCGATCGCGAGATCGCGCACGCCGACGGGGGAGGAGGTCGAGCCGATCATCAGCAGCAGGTCGCCGGCGCCGGCGAGCAGCCCATCGGGGCCGTCGAGCGCCGCGCGCAGCTCGGGCAGGTCGGGCAGCATCACGAGCACGGCGTCGCTGGTGGCTGCCAGTTCGCGCGGTGTCGCGGCCCAGGTTGCTCCGGCCGCGACAAGAGTAGGACGGGGTGAGCGGGCGTGCACGACGACCGATCCGTGTGCCGCGAGCAAGCGCTGGGCCATCGGTTCGCCCATGGCGCCGAGGCCGAGGATGCCGAGTCGGGGGAGGGTCTCGTCATTGAGAAGTGAACTCATGCCGACACCCTAGCGCAGTTCAGCCATTCGAACACTGTTCAATATGCTGGACGTACGCTACAGTGAAAGAACGTCATATCCACCCAAGGAAGGGAATCGGATGTCGGAGAAGTCTTCGGACCTGCGCGTCGTCGCGGCCGTGCCGCTGCGTGAGGACCTGTGCCAGCTCATCGAGACGCTCGAACCGCGCGTGCAGGTCATCCGTGACCACGATCTCACACCGCCGATGCGTGGGCCCGCCGATTGGTCCGGTGATCCGGCGTTCCGGCGCACGCCGGCGCAGCAGGAGGCGTTCGACCGCATGGTCGATTCCGCCGACGCGCTGTTCGGCATCCCCGATGTGAACCCGGCCGCACTCGCCCGCACGGTCAGTGCCAACCCGAAGCTGCGCTGGGTCATGACGACGGCGGCCGGCGGCGGTGCCCAGGTGCGCGCCGCGGGCCTGGACCGCGCCGACCTCGACCGCATCGTCTTCACGACGAGCGCAGGGGTCCACGGCGGTCCGCTCGCCGAGTTCGCCGTGTTCGGCGTGATGGCGGGCGCGAAGAATCTGCCTCGACTCGCCCAGGACAAGAGCGAGCGGGTCTGGCCCGATCGCTGGGAGATGCGCCAGATCGACGAGATGACCGTCTTGGTCGTCGGCCTCGGCGGCATCGGCGCGGAGTGCGCCGCGCGCTTCCACGCGCTCGGAGCGCGGGTCTGGGGCACGACGCGGTCCGGCGAGGCCGTCGCCGGCGTCGACCGGCTCATTCCGCTCGACGAGCTCGAAGCGGCAGTGGCCGAAGTGGATGCCATCGTGGTGACCCTTCCCGGCACCGACCAGACCTACCACCTCATCGGCGAACGCGTCTTCGCGGCGGCCCGCCCAGGTCTTATTGTTGCGAGCGTCGGACGCGGCACCGTGATCGACGAGGTCGCGCTGCTGAAGGCGCTTGACGACGGGACGGTCGCCTTCGCTGCGCTCGACGTGTTCGAGGTCGAGCCGCTCGCGCAGGACTCGCCGCTGTGGAATCACCCACAGGTGCTCATCAGCCCGCACACTGCTGCGCTGAGCTCGCGCGAGGAGGAGCGCATCGCGCGCCGCTTCGCGGACGACGCGACGCGACTGCTCGATGGCGCGCCGATGCGCGCGGTTGTCGATACGGTCGAGTTCTACTGACGTCCGCGCGCCGTGGCAGGCGCGACGGGGAGGAGAGCCATGACCGACGTCGCCGACGACCGCACGAGCCGCGATCCGGCACCCGCCGTCACACGCAGCATCCGCCTGCTTGAGTTGCTGGCCGAGGCTGGCGAGCCGATGAATCTCACCGAGCTCGCTGCAGCTCTCGGCCTCGCGAAATCGTCGACGGCCAACCTCTGTCTCGCGCTGGAAGCGTCGCGGATGGTCGAGCGCGGCGCGCGCGGCTACCGGCTGGGTCTGCGGACGGCTGAGCTCGGCGGTGCCTTCGCCGCGCAGTTCAATCAGGTGCGCGAGTTCTACGGCGTGTGCGACGCGTCGCCTGTGCTCGCCTCCGAGCTCGTGCAGGTCGCGATCCTGGACGGTCCGGACGCGCTGTACATCGCGCGCCACGAGGGCTCGCGGTCGCTGCGCATCGGCACGCCGCTGGGCTCACGCCTACCCGCCGCGCTCAGCGCGACCGGGCGTGCGATGCTGTCGACGCTGAGCGACGCCGAGATCACCGATCTGCTGGGCGCCGACGCGACCTTCCCCGCCGTGACGGAGAACTCGACGCGCGATCTGCCCGGACTCCTGGAGCGGCTCGCCGCCGCGCGGGCGCGCGGCTGGGCGCTGGATGCCGAGGAGTCCTTCGTCGGCATCGTGGGTGTCGCCGTGCCGCTCGAGGGGTGGGCGCCGGGTGACCCGCAGTTGGCGATCGGTGTCGGCATCCCGACGGCGGATGCCAGTGACGAGCGCATCGCGACGGTCGCCGCGGCGCTGCAGAGCGCCGCACGCGAGCTCACCAACCCGTTCAGCGCGGCGGTTCGTCGGGTCTGAGAAGCTCGTCCCGAAAATCGCTGTCCAAGATATTGAACATTGTTCAGCGGGTTGGTATGGTGGCCTGACACACGCAATGAAGCCGTGCCGATCAAGGGAGATGGCAGTGACAGACGAATCGCTTACGAAGCCGCAGGCGCCGACGGAAGATCCGGAGTACGCCGCCAATCTGCGCCGTGCGACGCTCGCGTCGAGCGTCGGCAGCGCACTTGAGTATTTCGACTTCGCCCTGTACGGGTTGTCGACGGCACTCATCTTCAACGTCCTGTTCTTCTCGCAGGATGACCCCGCCATGGCGACGGTCGCCGCCTTCGCGACCTTCGGCGTCGGCTTCGTCGCCCGCCCGTTCGGCGGTCTGTTCTTCGGAACGCTCGGCGACAAGCTCGGGCGCAAGTGGGTGCTCGTCATCACGATCCTGCTGATGGGCGGGGCTTCGACGGCGATCGGCCTGCTGCCCACCTACGAGCAGATCGGCCTGTGGGCCCCCGCGCTGCTCGTGCTGATGCGCCTTCTGCAGGGCTTCGGTGCGGGTGCCGAGCAGGCCGGCGCGACGGTGCTGATGGCCGAGTACGCCCCGGTTCGCCGTCGTGGCTTCTTCGCGGCGCTGCCGTTCATCGGCATCCAGGCAGGCACCCTGCTGGCCGCGGTCGTCTTCGGCCTCATCACGCTGCTGCCCGAAGACCAGCTGCTGTCGTGGGGCTGGCGCGTGCCGTTCCTCGCCTCGTTCCTGCTGATCCTCGTCGCCGTGTTCATCCGCATGCGGCTGCGTGAGACGCCGACCTTCATCGAGCTCGAGAAGAGCGAGCAGATCTCTGACCGTCCGATCCGCGAGATCTTCGGCCACGGACTGCCGGGCGTCATCGTCGGCATCGGCCTGCGCATGGCCGAGAACGGCGGCTCGTACATGTTCAACACGCTCGCGCTCACGTTCTTCGTGGCCGTCGCCGGTCAGAACGCCGACAAGAGCCTGCTGACGTGGGGTGTCACCCTCGGATCGCTCATCGGCATCTTCACGGTTCCGCTCACGGGCGCGCTGTCTGACCGACTCGGCCGCCGCACGGTCTACCGCATCGGATCCGTGTTCCTGCTGGTGTACTCGTTCCCCGCCTGGTGGCTGCTGACGCTGCAGAACCACGCGATCGCCATCGCCGTCATCGCCGTCGGCATCGGCTTCGGTGTCAACGTCATGCTCGGCCCCCAGTGCGCCATGCTGCCCGAGATGTTCGGCAACCGGCACCGCTACCTCGGCGTCGCGATGGCGCGCGAGATCTCGGCAGTGCTCGCGGGAGGCCTGGCCGGTGTGCTGGGTGCGTACCTGATCGCCGTCAGCGGCGGCAACTGGGTGCTGCTGGGCATCTACATGGCCACGCTCGCCCTCATCACGACCGCGTCGACGTACCTCGTGCCCGAGACTCTGCGCCGCGACCTGACCCGCACCGATGACGCCGTCAAGGTGTCGCGTGAAGAGTCGGGCGAAGGCGTCTCGTCGACGACGGTCACGATCCGCACGGTCCGCTGGTGACCGGCCGGCGACGCGAGAGGGTGCAGACATGCTGATCGGACGCGTGCAGACGCCGTCGGGCGAGATCGTCCACGTGCGTGCGGACGGCGAACGCCTCGTCCAGATCGAAGACCCGTACGCCGCCTTCGCGGCGGGGCGGCGGCCCGTCGATGTGGCATCCGCCGTCGACGGTGAGCCGCTCGCGGCATCTGCCCCTCTCGTCGTCGTCGGAATCGCCCAGAACGGACCTGCGCATGAGTCGCCCGTGCAGGCGTGGCTGAAGAGTCCGCGCACGGTCGTCGCGAGTGGACAGACGGTCACACTGCGGCGGGATGCCGGGCAGACGGTCGCCGAAGGCGAGATCGCTGTCGTGATCGGTCGCGACACGACGGGGCTGACCGAGGCGAACGCCGCGTCGTACGTCCTGGGGTTCACGGCCGTGAACGACTTGTCCAGCCCCGACCGCATGGTCTTCGACCCGCGCAACTTCGAGGGAAAGACGGGGGAGGGCTACACGCCGCTGGCTGTGTGGATCGACACCGAGGCACCCCTCGACACCGTCACGCTGACGCTGTCGCTTGACGGCGAGCAGGTCGCGGTGACGGATGCCACGGCGCTGCCGATGTCGATCGCGCAGTGCCTTGCGTACGTCGCACGATGGACGACACTGGGACCGGGCGACGTCATCATGACCGGGGCGCCGCACAGCCAGAGCCCGGTACAGCCGGGCCAGCGCATCGACGTGACCGTCGGCGCCGTCCGGCTCAGCACACCGACGCGCTGAGCCCGCGGCAGCACGGGTAGTCGCAGACCGAGAAGGGGACACGAGCATGAGCAACACCGCCGTCGTCGCGCACGCCGCCGACGATCTGCGCATCGAAGACGTCGGCGAGCCGGCGCCCGCCGCAGACGAAGCCATCGTCGAGGTCGCCTACGGCGGCGTCTGCGGCTCGGACCTGCACTACTGGCGCCACGGCGCCGCCGGAGCATCGATCCTGCGCGAGCCGATGGTGCTCGGGCACGAGCTGTCCGGCACGGTCGTGGTGGCAGCCGCCGACGGGACGGGCCCAGCTGTCGGCACGCGCGTCGCGGTGCACCCGCTGACGCCGCACGGCGATGGGGTGACGCCCTACCCTGAAGACCGCCCGAACCTCGCCCCGGCATCCACCTATCTCGGCTCGGCGATGCACCTGCCGCACACGCAGGGCGGATTCGCCGATCGCGTCGCGCTGCCCGCGCGCATGCTGTACCCGCTGCCCGAGACCCTCGACCTGCGCCGCGGAGCGCTCGCCGAGCCCGCCGCCGTCGCATGGCACGCCGTCGAGCGTGCCGGATCGGTCACAGGACTGCGGGTCGTCGTCATCGGGTCGGGGCCGATCGGCCTGCTCGCGGCGGCCGTTGCGCTGCACCACGGCGCGGCCGAGGTCATCGCGACCGATCTGCACTCCCGCCCGCGCGAGATCGCCGAGCAGCTGGGTGCGCGTACGCTCGACGCGCGTGAGGGCGAGGCGATCGCTGCACTGCACGCCGATGTCGTGATCGAATCCAGTGGCACCGTCCCGGGTCTGGCCGCCGCCGTCTCGGCCGCGCAGCGCGGGGGCACCGTCGTGCTCGTCGGGCTGCAGCGCTCGGGCGACGTTCCGGCACCTGTGGCGACCGCGATCACGCGAGAGCTGACCCTCGTCGGGTCGTTCCGCTTCGGCGCCGAGTTCGCCGACGTGATCGCCGCCCTCGCCGACGGCTCACTCGCCGTCGACCCAGTCGTGACCCACACGTTCACCGCCGCTGAAGCGCTGGATGCCTTCGCCACGGCGGGGGATGCCTCGGTGTCGGCGAAGGTCCTGCTCGCTTTTGCGGGGGCATCCGGCTCAGCTGGCGCGGCTGCTGCGGCGGTGGCGTCATGACCACCACGCCGTACCGCATCGTCGTGATGGGCCCGTCCGGCTCGGGCAAGACCGCCGTCGGCGCGGCGCTCGCGGTCGACCTCGCCGTCGACTTCATCGACGCCGACGACCTGCACCCCGCCGCCAACGTCGCGAAGATGTCGCAGGGCACGCCGCTCGACGACGATGACCGCTGGCCGTGGCTCGACATCGTCGCCCAGACGCTGCGCGACATGCCCGGAGGCGGCGTCATCGCGTGCTCGGCGCTCGCGCGCCGCTACCGCGACCGGATCCTGCAGACAGCACCCGACGCCGTCTTCGTCGAGCTCACCGTCGACCGTGACGAGCTCGACCGGCGCATGCGCACGCGCGAGCACTTCATGCCGCCCGCGCTGCTCGACTCGCAGATGGCGGCGCTCGAGCATCTCGCACCCGACGAGCCCGGGTTCGCCGAACTGAACGCGGGACGCGTCCTCGAAGTCGCCGCCCGCATCCGCTCCCGCCTCGACGGCGACCGACAGGAGAACCCGACATGACCGATCTGTTCAGTGTGACCGACCGCCTCGCCTTCGTCACGGGCTCTTCCCGCGGCCTCGGGCGCTCGCTCGCGCGGGCGCTGGCCCGGGGCGGTGCGCGCCTGATCGTGCACGGCCGCGACCCCGAGGCACTCGAGCAGTCGCGCGTCGAGATGACCGAGCTGTCCGGCCGCGAGGCGGCATCGGTCTCGTTCGACGTGACCGATGCCGACGCCGTCGCCGCCGCGATCGCCGCGATGGTCGATGAGCACGGGCTGCCCGACATCCTCGTCAACAACGCGGGGGTGCAGCGGCGCGCGCCGTTCCAGGAGTTCTCCGTCTCAGACTGGGATCAGCTGATCGCGGCGAACCTGTCCGGCCCGTTCTACGTCGCCCGCGCCTTCGCGCCGGGGTTCGTCGCGCGCGGCTCGGGCAAGATCGTCAACATCGGCTCGGTGCAGTCGGTTCTCGCCCGGCAGACGATCGCCCCGTACTCGGCGTCGAAGGCCGGCATCGCGCAGCTCAGCCGCGGCATGGCGGCAGACCTCGCGCGTCATGGCATCCAGGTCAATACGCTCTCGCCCGGATACTTCGCGACCGAGATGAACCGCGACCTCACCGGCAACCCTGAGTTCACGGCCTGGCTCGAAGCCCGCACGCCCGCCGGGCGCTGGGGCGACTTCGCCGAGCTCGACGGCGCGCTGCTGTTCCTCGCCTCCGACGCGTCGAGCTTCGTCTCGGGGCAGAATCTCGTCATCGACGGCGGCATGACCTCGGTCGTCTGACGGTCGCGCCGCGACGGGCGCGGCTGCGCTGCCGCGCGCCTGCTCGCCGTTAGCATCGGAGCATGAGCCGCATCATCGTGACCGGGCCGCCCGGATCGGGCACGACGCTCGTCGCGGCCGCCCTCGCGGCGCGGCTGCGGGTGCGCTTCGTCGATGGTGCCGAGCTCTACCCGACCGGGTCGCGGGCGAAAGCGGCGGGCGATCCGAGGGAGTTGTGGCTGGATGCCCTCGCGCTGTCGTTCTCGCGCGAGAACACGCTCGTCGTGGCGAGCGGATCGCTGTCGCGCGCGTGGCGCGACCGCGTCCGTGAGCGGATCCCGGGGATCGTCTTCGCCGAGATCGTCGCGAATGACGAGGCACCCGTCGCGCGCCGCCGCTGGTTCGGCAGGTCGCGCGTACCTGCTCCAGCGGCACAGGTCGATCCGCTGACGGCAGACGAGCCGGGCGTGCGCGTCGCCGACGACGCCGACCTCGAGTCGGTCGTGGACCGCATCGCGAGTCTGCTCAGCGGCGCACGCTGAGCGCCACAGACGGGGGCTGCGGCGGGGTCAGTCCTTGCGGTAGCCCGAGCGTCCCATCGACCACAGGGCGCCCGCGGTGCCGATGACGGCGACGACCGACATGAGGCCGATGAGCCAGAGGAACGCGTGCGTGATCCAGCCGTAGTCCATGGTGCCTCCTCGTGCAAGCGGTCGTGATGTTCCCACTGTACCGGGCTGGTAGACTCGTCACTGCACTTCGGCGAGGGATGCCGTCCACAAGGACCCATCCGTGATCGACGCGGTGATGCGAGCCACTCGGTACTCCGGCAGGCTCTCCTCACGCGCGAGCGTTCGAGTCGAGACCCAGACCCAGACCCGCACGGCGGGTCGTACTTCAAGGAGAACACCATGGCCACCGAGAACGACTCCACTGTCGTCGCCGAGGTCCGCGAGAACTTCGGCAAGGGCTTCGCCCGCCGTCTGCGCGCCGCCGGCAGCATCCCCGCCGTCATCTACGGCCACGGCACCGACCCCGTGCACGTCGCGCTGCCGGGCCACCAGGTCTCGCTGCTCATCCGCCGCGCCAACGCGGTGCTCGAGCTCGAGGTCGCCGGCAAGCAGCAGCTCGCGCTCGTCAAGGACGTGCAGAAGGACCCCGTGCACCAGATCATCGAGCACATCGACCTGCTCGTCGTGAAGAAGGGCGAGAAGATTCAGGTCGACGTGCCCGTTCTCGTCGTGGGCGAGCCCTTCGCCGGCACGATCGCGAACCTCGACAACACGACGGTCCTGCTCGAGGTCGAGGCCACGCACATCCCGGAGCACGTCGAGGTCGACGTCGAGGGCCTCGAGGACGGCACGCACATCACCGCTGCCGACCTGAAGCTCCCGAAGGGCGCCGCGCTCGTCACCGAGCCCGAGACCCTGATCGTCGCCATCTCGGTGCCCGCCGCCGCGGCCGCCGTCGAGGACGAGGTCGCCGCTGAGGACGAGGCCGCCGCGCCCGAGGCCGCCGAGTAATCAGCACGCACAGCACGGAGCCCGTCGCCACCGATACTGGTGGGGACGGGCTTCGTCGTCGAAAGGGAGCAGATGGCTGACACGTGGCTGGTGGTGGGCCTGGGTAACCCGGGTGCCAAGTACGAGCAGACGCGGCACAACGTCGGCCAGATGGTCGTCGGTGAACTCGCCGCGCGTCGCGGCGAGACCCTGCGCGCGCACAAGGCGAACGCGCGCGTCGCCGAGACCTGGTTGCGACCGGGCGCCGCGAAGCTCGTGCTCGCCGCGCCGAACTCGTTCATGAACGTGTCGGGCGGGCCCGTCTCGCAGCTCGCGCGTTTCTACGACGTGCCGGCCGAGCGTGTCGTGCTGATCCACGACGAGCTCGACATCCCGTTCGACACCATCAAGCTCAAGGTCGGCGGCGGGCACGGCGGACACAACGGCATCCGTGATGTCGCCAAGGCACTCGGCACCGCGGAGTTCCCGCGCGTGCGCGTCGGCATCGGCCGCCCGCCGGGGCGCCAGGACCCGGCCGACTGGGTGCTAGACCCGTTCTCGGCGGCGCAGCGCACGCAGCTGCCGCTGCTGCTCGGGGACGCCGCCGACGCCGTCGAGCAGCTCATCGACGAGGGCCTGCTCGCGGCGCAGCAGAAGCACCACGCGCCGCGCGCCTGACCGCGAGTCGCGGCGGCTCAGAGTCCTTCGAGACCGGCGCCGACGCCGAGTGCGAGCGTGAGCGCGACGACGAAGACGACGGGGCCGACCGCCGCGACGATGATCGCGGCGAGTCCGGCGCCGAAGCCACGACGGGATGCCAGGGCGATGCCACCCTGCACGATCGCCCAGATCCCCAGCACCGTGCCGGCCCAGAACGCGACCTCGCCGGTGAGCACCCACCCGCGCACGGGGGAGAGCAGGCTCAGGTCGATCGACCCGTCGGGCGTCGTGCTCTCGAGTGCGCGCAGGACGTCGGGACCGGCGGCGACGCCCGCGAACACGGCGATGATCGTCGCACCGACCGCTCCGGCGATCGCCAGAAGCAGCGCGATCGTACCGAGCGCAGGCGAGTCGGTGCGTACGGGCGGCGGGTAGGGCTGCGCGAGCGGGTAGGACGGGGGAATCTGCGGGTAGTCGCTCACCCGCCCATCCTAGAGACAGCCGCAGTCTGCGTGTCGGCGGGGCGGAATAGACTCGTTCGGTGACAGTTTCCGGGATCGCGCGCGCCCTGACGCAGGCTCCGTCCGTGCAGGCAGCCGCCGAAGCGGCCCGTATCGACACCGACTTCTCGATGCTTCCGGGGCTGGATGCCCCCGTGCTGGCGGCACTGCTCGACGCCCGCCGCGGCACCGACGCGCCGCGGTCGGTGCTCGTGATCACCCCCACGGGTCGGCGCGCCGAGAGTATCGGGGCGGCGCTGCAGAGCCTCGTGCCCGATGCGGTGGTGCGGCACTTCCCGGCGTGGGAGACCCTTCCGCACGAGCGGCTCAGCCCGTCTGCCGAAACCGTCGGGCGCCGGCTGTCGGTGCTGCGCGACGCCGCCGCGTGGAGTGAGACCGACAGTGGTCCGCTCATCGTCACGGCATCCGTCCGCGCCGCACTGCAGCCGATCGCCGCCGGACTCACCGACGCCGGTGTGCTCGAGCTGTCGGCGGGCGCGCGCGGTCACGACCTGGAAGCGGTCGTGCGACGCCTCGTCGAACTGGCCTACGTGCGCGTCGACATGGTGTCGCGTCGCGGCGAGTTCGCCGTGCGCGGTGGCATCCTCGATGTCTTCCCGCCGAACGCCGACCACCCGTATCGCGTCGAGTTCTTCGGCGACGAGGTCGAGCAGATCCGGGCGTTCTCGGTGGCCGACCAGCGGTCGCTGCCGGGCGACGTCGCGGGCGTCACCCTGCTGCCCGGGCGCGAACTGCTGCTCACGCCCGACGTGCGGGCGCGCGCAGCTGCGCTGCACGACCGGTTCCCCGGCCTGCGCGCGATGCTCGAGAAGATGAGCGAAGGCATCCCCGTCGAAGGCATGGAGTCGCTGCTGACGAGCGTCGCCGACGCGGTCCTCCCGCTCGTGGACTATCTGCCGCGCGGTTCGGCCGCGGCGCTCATCGACCCCGAGCGTGCCGTCGCGCGGGCCATGACGCTCAGCGAGACCAACCGCGAGTTCCTCGAGGCGGCGTGGAGTGCCGCGACCGCCGGCGCCGACAGCCCCGTCGACCTCGAGGCGGGCGACTTCCTGACCCTCCCCGATCTGCGGCGGGCCGCCGCCGAGCGCCGCGGCGCCTGGTGGGCGTTCAGCGGCTTCGATTCGGGCGAAGCGGATGCCGCCGACGAAGGCCTCGGCGACAGCGATGTCGTGCGCGTGCCGGCCCGGCCCGTGCCCTCGTTCCAGGGCAACGTCGACGGTGCCACGGCGCACGTCGGCGAGCTCGTCGCCGACGGCTGGGCGGTCGTCGTCGCGGCATCCGGCCCCGGCCTCGTCGACCGCGCCCGTGACGTGCTCGCCGAACGCGGCATCGCGGCGCGTGCCGTCGACGACCTCGCGGATGCCCCCGACTCCGGCGTCGCGACGGCCGTGCTCGGAGCGCTGGAGAGCGGATTCGAACTGCCCGACGCGAAGCTCGCCGTGCTCACCGAGTCGGAGTTCTACGGCCGCACGATCGGCGCCGACGGCCAGGTCGTCAAGAAGCTCGCGTCGCGGCGCCGCAACGTCGTCGACCCACTGCAGCTCAAGCCCGGCGACGTCGTCGTGCACTCGACGCACGGCATCGGCAAGTTCGTCGAACTCGTGCAGCGCGAGGTCTCCAGCGGCGGGCGCAACGCGGTCAAGACGACGCGCGAGTACCTCGTGCTCGAGTACGCGCCGTCCAAGCGCGGGCATCCCGGTGACAAGCTGTTCGTGCCCACCGACCAGCTCGATCTGCTGAGCCGTTACGTCGGCGGCGACGCCCCGGCGCTGTCGAAGATGGGCGGCAGCGACTGGGCCGCGGCGAAGGGCAAGGCGCGCAAGGCCGTCCGCGACATCGCGGTCGAGCTCGTCAAGCTCTACTCGGCGCGCATGGCCGCCAAGGGGCACGCGTTTGGCCCCGACACGCCCTGGCAGCGCGAGCTCGAAGAGGCGTTCCCGTTCGCCGAGACGCCCGACCAGCTGCAGACGATCGACGAGATCAAGGCCGACATGGAGCGACCGATCCCGATGGACCGGCTGCTGTCGGGCGACGTCGGCTTCGGCAAGACCGAGGTCGCCGTGCGCGCGGCGTTCAAGGCGATCCAGGACGGCAAGCAGGTCGCGATGCTCGTGCCCACGACGCTGCTCGTCAAGCAGCACCTCGAGACCTTCACCGAGCGCTTCGCGGGCTTCCCCGTGAAGGTGCGGCCGCTGTCGCGGTTCCAGACCGACAAAGAGGCGCGCGACACGCTCGCGGGACTCACCGACGGCACCGTCGACATGGTGATCGGCACGCACCGCATCCTCACCGAGAAGGTGATCTTCAAAGACCTCGGCCTCATGATCATCGACGAGGAGCAGCGGTTCGGCGTCGAGCACAAGGATGCCCTGAAGAAGCTCAAGACCGGCGTCGACATCCTCGCGATGAGCGCGACCCCGATCCCGCGTACGCTCGAGATGGCCGTCACGGGCATCCGTGAGATGTCGACGTTGCAGACGCCACCGGAGGACAGGCATCCGATCCTCTCCTACGTCGGCGCCCGCAGCGACAAGCAGATCGCCGCGGCGATCCGGCGCGAGCTGCTGCGCGAAGGCCAGGTGTTCTACGTGCACAACCGCGTGCAGTCGATCCAGCGTGTCGCGGCGCAGCTGGCCGAACTCGTTCCCGAGGCGCGCATCGCCGTCGCGCACGGGCAGATGGGTGAGCACGCGCTCGAAGAGGTCGTCGACGGGTTCTGGGAGCGGCGGTTCGACGTGCTCGTCTCGACGACGATCATCGAGACCGGGCTCGACATCTCGAACGCGAACACGATCATCATCGACCGTGCCGACAAGTACGGGCTCTCCCAGCTGCACCAGCTGCGCGGGCGCGTCGGGCGTGGGCGCGAACGGGCGTACGCGTACTTCCTGTACGACGAGCTCAAGCCGCTGTCTGAGACGGCGGCCGACCGGCTCGAGACGATCGCCGTCAACAACGACCTCGGCAGCGGCATGCAGGTCGCGCTGAAGGACCTCGAGATCCGCGGCGCCGGCAACCTCCTCGGAGCCGAGCAGGCCGGACACATCGCCGGCGTCGGCTTCGACCTGTACCTGCGGATGATCGGCGAGGCCGTGTCGACCTTCCGCGGCGACGAGGTCGAGGGGCCGGCCGAGCTGCGTCTCGAGCTGCCCGTCGAGGCGCGCATCCCCGAGTCCTACATCGACAGCGAGCGGCTGCGCCTCGAGGCGTACCAGAAGCTGTCGGCTGCGGCGGGTTCGGTTTCTGGTGCTGGGTCGGGTGCGGGTGCTGGGTCGGGTGCTGGTTCTGGCGGGGGCGCGGGTGCGGATGCCTCCGGTGCGAGCACCGACGCGATCGACCTCGTGCGCGAAGAGCTCGAGGACCGCTACGGCCAGGCGCCCGCCGAAGTCGACGGGCTGTTCCGCGTCGCGCGCCTGCGGCGCCGCGCCGCGCAGGCGCAACTGACCGACGTCGTCGCGATGGGTCCGAACCTGCGCGTCGCCCCGGCGCCCGCGGCGGACTCGATGCGGGTGCGGCTGCAGCGTCTGTACCCCAAGTCGAAGGTGCTCGCCGGGGGAGAGGCGATGATCGTCCCGCTGCCCTCAGCCGGAGGCGAGCCGCTCGCCGACGCCGACCTCATCGCCTGGGTCGCGCAGCTGCTCGACCAGCTCTACCCGCTGCCCACCGCAGCCGAGGCCTGACTCGGCGCGGGCGCTGGGGCCGGCGCGGCGGGCCTCGGGGCATCCAGCGTCCAGGCATCCACCCCTCGCCGCCAAAGAGTTGGCGCAAATGCGCACCTCAACGACGCCCAGGGGCACATCTGCGCCAACTATTCGCGCGCCCGCGCGGCGTAGCCCTCAGATGGGACCCGCGGCCTCGCGTATCCAGGTGGCACTGGCGACCACCTCGTGGCGGCTGAGCTGTTCCTCCGCGCCACCTGAGTCCGCGCATGCCAAACCAGGTGGTGCTGGGGACCACCTCGGGGCCGCTGAGCTGTTCCTACGTGCCACCTGGTTCCCCGCCCCCAACCAGGTGATGCTGGCGACCACCTCGGGGCTGCTGAGCTGTTCCTCCGCGCCGCCCGAATCTGCGCGTGCCAAACCGGGTGGCGCTGGCGACCAGCTCGGGGCTGCTGAGCTGTTCCTACGTGCCACCTGGTTCCCCGCGCACCCAGAAGGCTGGCGCAAATGCGCATCTCAAGGATGCCCAGGGGCACATTCGCGCCAACAAGATCGCCCGCCCCGGCGCCACCACGCGTCGCCGGGCGGGCGCAACCTCAGATGAGGCCGAGTGCGAGCATCGCGTCGGCGACGCGCGTGAAGCCGGCGATGTTGGCGCCGGCGACGTAGTCTCCGGGGGCGCCGTACTCATCGGCGGTCGTCAGGCACCGGTCGTGGATCTGGCGCATGATCGTCTGCAGGCGCTCCTCGGTGTGCTCGAAGCTCCACGAATCGCGCGAGGCGTTCTGCTGCATCTCGAGGGCACTCGTCGCCACACCACCCGCGTTGGCCGCCTTGCCGGGGGCGAAGCGCACGCCGGCCTCGCGCAGCACCCGGATCGCGGTCGGCGTCGTGGGCATGTTGGCGCCCTCGGCGACGATCGTGCAGCCGTTGCGGACGAGCGCGCGCGCGGCATCCTCGGGCAGTTCGTTCTGCGTCGCGCAGGGTAGCGCGACATCACACGGGACGTCCCAGATCGAGCCGCCCTCGACGTAGGCGACGTGAGCGCCGCGCGCGGCGGCGTAGTCGGCGACGCGTCCGCGGTGGCCGTTTTTGATCTCCTTGAGGAGGTCGAGGTCGATGCCCTGCTCGTCGACGATGTAGCCGTTCGAGTCCGAGCACGCGACGACCGTGCCGCCCAGCTGGTGGATCTTCTCGATCGCGTAGATCGCGACGTTGCCCGAGCCCGACACGACCACGCGCTTGCCCTCGAACGAGTCGCCCGTCGCGCGCAGCATCTCGTCGACGAAGAAGACGGCGCCGTATCCGGTCGCCTCGGTGCGCACGCGGGAACCGCCCCAGGTCAGGCCCTTTCCGGTGAGGACACCCGACTCATAGCGGTTCGTGATGCGCTTGTACTGACCGAACATGTAGCCGATCTCGCGCGTGCCGACGCCGATGTCGCCGGCGGGGACGTCGGTGTACTCGCCGATGTGGCGGTACAGCTCGGTCATGAACGACTGGCTGAAGCGCATGATCTCGGCATCCGACCGGCCCTTCGGATCGAAGTCCGAGCCGCCCTTGCCTCCGCCGATCGGCAGACCCGTGAGCGAGTTCTTGAAGATCTGCTCGAAGCCGAGGAACTTGACGATGCCGAGGTAGACGCTCGGGTGGAAGCGCAGCCCGCCCTTGAATGGGCCGAGAGCCGAGTTGAACTCGACGCGGAACCCACGGTTGAGCTGCACGCGGCCGGCGTCATCGGTCCACGGCACCCGGAAGATGATCTGCCGCTCGGGCTCGCACAGGCGTCGAATGATCTCGCCGTCGGTGTACTGCGGGTGCTTCGCGATGACCGGGCCCAGGCTCTCGAGGACTTCGCGCACGGCCTGGTGGAACTCGGTCTCGCCGGGATTGCGGCGGATGACTTCCTCGAAGACGGACTGGACAGAGTCGGGCAGCGGTTGGGGCATGGTGGAGCTCTCGATCGGGAAATGCCGCACGGGTCCGCACCGATGAGGATGTTGCGACCTGCCCACACTAGCGGCAGGGTGGCAGACATGCAGTTCGAGCACCTCGGGGCGCGGCCCCGCATCCACCCCGACGCCGTTGTCGCGCCGACCGCCGTCGTCTCGGGAGAGGTCACGATCGGGGCAGGATGCCAGGTGCTGCACGGCGCCGTCATTACTGCCGAGGGCGGCGCGATCACCCTCGCCGAGAACGTCATCGTGATGGAGAACGCGCTGATCCGCGCGAGCGCGGCCAACCCCGTGCACATCGGCTCGCACGTGCTGGTCGGCCCGACCGCGAGTCTGTCTGGGGCGACGGTCGCCGACGAGGTGTTCCTCGCGACCGGGACGCGCGTGTTCAACGGCGCGCGCATCGGCACGCGCAGCGAGGTGCGCATCGGCGCCGTCGTGCACTTGCGCACGGTGTTGCCGCCGGACTCGGTCGTGCCGATCGGGTGGGTCGCCGTCGGTGACCCCGCCCAGGTGCTGTCACCTGACCGGCACGAGGAGATCTGGGCGTTGCAGAAGGACCTCGACTTCCCGGGTTACGTGTTCGGCCTCGACCGCGACACGCCCGACCTCATGATCCAGCTGACCGAGCGCTACGGCGCCGCCCTCGCCCGCCACCGCGACGATCGCCGCGTCGACTGATCGGCGCAGGCGCTGGCGCGCCGCAGGCGCTGGCGTGCCGCAACATCCGGCGTGCCGCAACATCCGGTGTGCCGCAACATCCGGCGTGCCGCAATAACACAGGAGTCGCGCGCCCACGCGCGGGCTGTCTCCGCGTGATTCCGCGGGTCGCCCCGCGCGTCGCCATCGGCGTTCCTGAGTTGTTGCGGTCAGCCCCGCGCGACCGGCGCGACGACGCTCGGGATCACCCCGTGTTCTGCAGCCCCGCCGAGACGCCCGAGACGCTGAGTAGCAGCAGCCGCTGCCAGCCCGGCAGGTCGGCATCCGACACGTCGCCCGCCCGCAGCGTGCGCAGCGCGCGCAGCTGCAGCAGCGACAGCGCGTCGACGTACGGGCTGCGCATCTTGACGGCGCGCTGCAGCACGGGCTTGTTGGCGAGCAGCTCGTCGCCGCCGGTGATCGCGATGACCCAGCGGCGCGTGAGGCGCATCTCGTCCAGGACCAGCGCGGCGAGTTCGGGCTGATCGCCGAGATCGAGGTAGCGCTGCGCGATGCGGTCGTCGGCCTTCGCCAGGCTCATGCCGACATTGTCGATCACCGTGCGCAACAGCGGCCACTCGGCGTACGCGCGGCGCAGTGCCTCTTCGTCACCGACGGCCTCGAGGGCCGTGCCGAGTCCGAACCAGCCGGCCAGATTGATGCGAGCCTGCGACCACGCGAACACCCACGGAATCGCCCGCAGGTCTTCGAGCGACTCGACCGAGAGCCCGCGGCGCGCCGGGCGTGAGCCGAGCGCGAGCAGCCCTATCTCTTCCATCGGCGTGACGGTCGCGAACCACGGCGCGAACCCGTCGGCCTTCACGAGCGCGAAGAAGCGCTCTCGCGAGGCACGGTCCATCGTCGCGGCGATGTCGGCGTAGCGCTCGGCCGCCGCGCTGTTGCGCTGCTCGTTCGAGGGGGCGGATGCCAACAGCACCGCCGCCGCGACCTGGTCGATGTGGCGCATCGCGATGTTCGGGTCGCCGTAGCGGGCGAAGATGACCTCGCCCTGTTCGGTCAGCTTGAACCGTCCGTCGACCGAGTGCGGCGGCTGCGCCAAGATCGCCGAGTTGGCGGGGCCGCCGCCGCGGCCGAGGGCACCGCCGCGTCCGTGGAAGAGGGTGAGGTGGATGCCGGCATCCTGCGCCCACGCCGCAATCTTCGCCTGCGCTTCGTACAACGCCAGGTTCGCGGCGACCGGGCCGACGTCCTTCGACGAGTCGGAGTAGCCGAGCATGACCTCGAGGTGGCGGTCGGTTGCGTCCAGACGCGCGGCGAAGTCGGGGTCGCTGACGATCTCGGCCATGATCGCGGGCGCGGCCTGCAGATCGGCGAAGGTTTCGAACAGCGGGATCACGTCGAGCACAGGGGGAGTGCCGCCCGCGCCGACCGCGTAGCGGGCGAGGCGGTGCACGTTCGCGAGGTCGGTCGCCGACTGCGTGAACGACACGATGTAGCGGCCCGCGGCGCCCGGCCCGTAGCGGCGCTGGATCTGCGCGATCGTGCGGAAGACCTCGAGCACCTCCTCAGCCTGCGTGCTGAGCGTGCCCGTGAGCTGGCCGCCCGTGGCCGCGGCATCGCACTCGGCGAGGACCTTCGCATGGACGGCGGAGTGCTGGCGCACCTCGAGCTCGGCCAGGTGGAATCCGAACGTCTCGACCTGCCACAGCAGCTGCTGCAGGTGCCCGTACGCCTGTCGCGGAGCGCCCGCGGCGACGAGCGAGTCCTGCACGACGCGCAGGTCGTCCAGCAGGTGCGCCGGGTCGCGGTACGCCAGGTCGGCGTCGCGACGGCGCGTCGCGGCGATGCGGCGCCCGAGCAGCAGCATCACGCGCTTGTGCGGCTCGACCTTGGCCCGCTTCGCGGCATCCGCAGCCCCTTCTTCGTCGGCGGCGCCGAGGCGTTGCAACAGCGCCGTCAGGGCCGGGCTGGGCGGCGTCGTCCCCGCTGACAGCGTGAGGGTCTTCGCAATGCGGTCGGCCGAGCTCTCCAGCCCCAGCAGGATGTGCTCGGCCGCGATGCCGGCCGCCTTCTTGGTGACCGATGCCGTGACGAACGGGTTGCCGTCGCGGTCACCGCCGACCCAGGTTCCGAGCCGAACGAAGGGGCGCACGATGGGCGCGCGACTGCCTGCAGCCGGCCCCTGCAGCGCGTCGTCGACGCGGCGGTACACGTGCGGGACGGCGGTGTAGAGCGTCTCGTCGAAGACGGACATGATGGCGCGCACCTCGTCGACAGGTGTCGGCTTCTCGGCGCGCAGCGGAGCGGTGCGCCACAGTGTGTCGATCTCTTCGAGCATGCGGCGCTCGGTGCGGCGCTCGTCGGCCCCGCCGCGCAGCGAAACGTCGTACTCGGTCAGCAGTGCGACGAGGCGACGGATGCTGGTGGAGACGGCACGACGCCGGGCCTCGGTGGGGTGGGCCGTGAACACCGGGTGGAAGCGCAGCTGTTGCAGGCGGCGCAGCGCCGTGTCGTCGCCGACCTCGGCAGCGAGGCGCACGAAGGCGGCGGCCACCGAATCGGCGGCGTTCTCTTTCTCGGGGCGGCCGTCGCGCTCGCGCAGTACGCGCACGCGCTGGTGCTCCTCGGCGAGGTTGACGAGGTGGAAGTACACCGTGAAAGCACGGGCGACCTCATCGGCGCGCTCGAGCGAGAACGACTCGGCGATCGCCGCGGCGCGCTCGAACGCCTCGGGGGACTCGTCGGTGTAGGCGGCTATCGTCGCCTGGCGCAGGCGTTCGACGTCCTCGTAGAGACCGGGCGTGCCGCTCTCGCGCAGCACACGGCCGAGCAGAGCGCCGAGCATGCGCACGTCGGCGCGCATGCGCTCGGGCAGTTCCTGCTCGGCTTCGCCACGGCCGACGAGGTCGATGGCATCGGTGCGGGGCATCTCAGGCATCCCTCCACGCTAACGGGCCGGTGTTTCGGTTTTGTCACGGGTTACGCTGGAGTCGGTGTGTCGGGAAGCCTGGTCGACGGTGTAAGACCCGACCCTGGAGGATTTCTGATGCACCTGCTCCGATCTGAGCGCTTTCCCGCGATGCTTCTGCTGGTCGCCGCCGCGGCGGGACTCGTACTGGCCAACTCGCCCGCGGCCGATGCCGCGTTCGGGGTGAAGGATGCCTCGATCGGCATCCTCGGCATCTTTGAGATGTCGGTCGGTCACTGGATTCAGGACGGCCTGCTGGCGATCTTCTTCTTCGCGGCGGCGGTCGAGCTGCAGTACGAGCTGACGACCGGGCAGCTCGCGTCGCGTCGTCGTGCGGTGATGCCCGCGATCGCGGCGGCAGGCGGCGTGCTTGTGCCGATCGCGATCTACCTCGCCGTGACGGCAGGCTCTGCCGATGGTGCGGCGGGCTGGCCGATTCCGACGGCGACCGACATCGCGTTCGCGCTCGGCGTATTGGCGGTGTTCGGGCGCGGGCTGCCGTCGGGAGTGCGGGTGTTCCTGCTGGCGCTGGCGATCCTCGACGACATCGTCGGGATCGTGTTCATCGCGGTGCTGTTCACCTCCGGCGTCGACTTCGCGATGCTGCTGCTCGCTCTCGGGTTCGTCGTCGTGTTCGGATTCTGCAGTCGTGCGCTCGACACGCGCGGTCGGCCGTTCGCGATCGCGGGACTTGTCGTCTCGGGCCTCGGGACCTGGTTTGCTGTGCACGAGTCGGGGGTGCACGCGACGATCGCGGGTGTCGTGCTGGGTCTCGTGATGGCGCAGCAGCCTGCGCTGCGCACGCGGCATGCGATCGAGCCGTGGGTGAACGGCGTCGTGCTGCCGCTGTTCGCGCTATCTGCCGCCCTCGTGACGATCCCCGCCGTGTCGGTGGGCGAGCTCTCGCCCGCGTTCTGGGGCGTCCTGGTCGCGCTGCCGGTCGGAAAGATCGTCGGGATATCGCTCGCGGGCGCAGCCGCGCAACGGATGCTGCGGCATCCGTCCGGTGAACGACTCGCCTTCGGCGACCTGGTCGCGGCCGGGGCCCTGGGCGGCATCGGGTTCACGGTGTCGCTGCTGCTGAGCGAGTTGGCGTTCGAATCGCAGCCGGTGATCCGAGACGAGGCGACGCTGGGCGTGCTCGCCGGGTCGGTGATCTCGCTCATTCTTGCCGGGATCCTCGTATCGTGGCGGGCATGGCATCACCGACGAGTGACCCCCAGCGCGACGGCGCCGGCGCCGGCGTGACCGGCCCGGCCGCGACCGCGCCCGCCCCGGCTGCCGGCCCGGCCGCGACCCGTCCTCCGTCTACGAGACTGCGTTCTGGCGACGAGACGGCGGACGTGGCACGCAGCCTCGTCGCGCAGACGCCGTCTCGCGATGGAGAAGCTCCCGCCGACCCGCTGCGGGAGGCGGCCGAGACGATGCGCGCCGTGCGCGAGCGGTGTGTGTGGTCGCAGCGCATCACGCACGACGACCTGGTACCGTACCTCGTCGAGGAGTCGGCCGAACTCGTCGACGCCGTCGAGACCGGCACGCGCGCCGACCTGCGCGAGGAACTCGGCGACCTGCTGTGGCAGGTGCTGTTCCACGCGGCGATCGCCGCGCAGGACCCTGACGATCCGTTCGACATCGACGACGTGGCATCCGGCCTGGTCGAGAAGATGGTGCGGCGGCATCCGCACGTATTCGCGGACGCTGTCGCGACGACGCCCGAGGAAGTCCTCGTGCACTGGAACGCAGCGAAGGCCGCCGAGAAGCGCGAGCGCCGCTCGGTGCTCGATGGGGTGTCGCCGCACATGCCCTCGCTCGCTCTCGCACAGAAGCTCCTCGGCCGTGCCGCGCCGCTCGGAATCGCCGCGCCGCCCGCGAACCAGCAGCGGCGCATCGAAACAGCACCCGCCGACCGCCGTCTCGATGCACGACTGCAGTCCCGCGGTCAGGGGCCGGCGACGGAGGAGGAACTGGGGGACACGCTGCTGGGGCTCGTCGGGCGGGCGCGGCAGCAGGGATGGGATGCCGATCGGGCACTCCGAGGGGCGATCCGGCGCCTCGAGGACGAGATCCGCGCGGCCGAACGCGGCTGAGCCGGGGTGCGTCCGCACGGCCCACTGCGCCGACCTGGAAGAATGGCACCGTGGCATCCGTGAACCCGCCGCGCGGCATGCGCGACTTCCTCCCCGCCGACAAGGCCCGCCGCGAGCGCGTGCTCGCCGTCATCCGCGAGCGTTATCGCGCGCACGGCTTCGACGAGATCGAGACTCCCGTCGTCGAGGACTACGACCGCCTCCACGCCGGGATCGGCGGCGATAACGAGAAGCTCGCGTTCAACGTGCTCAAGCGGGGGCTGGATGCTGAGGCGATCCGCGCCGCCGCTGACGACCCCGCCGCGCTGAGCGACCTCGGACTGCGGTACGACCTGACCGTGCCGCTGGCCCGCTTCTACGCGACGAACCGGGCGCAACTGCCGACGGTGTTCCGGTCGATCCAGATGGCGCCGGTGTGGCGGGCCGAGCGTCCGCAGAAGGGGCGCTACCGCCAGTTCGTGCAGTGTGACATCGACATCATCGGCGATGCCACCGGGCGCGCCGAGGCCGAGCTGCTCGCCGCGAGCCTCGACACGCTCGACGCACTGGGACTGGAGGGTGGCTCGATCCGCATCAACGACCGCCGCGCTCTCGACTGGATGCTCGAGCACTTCGGCTTCACCCCTGACGAGCGGCCCGGCGTGCTCATCACGATCGACAAGCTCGACAAGCTGGGCGATCAGGGTGTGGTCGCCGAGCTGCGCGAGCGCGGCGCATCGGCGAGCGCCGTCGACGCGTTCGAGGCGTTCCTGCGCCGTCCGCAGACGCTCGAGTTCCGCCCTTACGGTGCGGGTCAGATCCGCAAGGCGCTGCCCGAGGGTGTGCCCGACGAGATCGTCGCCGACCTCGTCGCGATCGGCGAGGCCGTCGGCGCGGCGCGCGCCTCGACCAGCCCCTCGCCCGGCGGCTCGACGGGCGGGGGAGCGGCCGGCGGCGTCCCGCTGCACTTCGATCCGTTCCTGGTGCGCGGCATGGGCTACTACACCGGCACGATCTTCGAGCTCGCGCACCCGAGCGTCGACTACTCGCTGGGCGGCGGCGGCCGCTACGACGGCATGATCGGCCGGTTCCTCGGCCAGGACGTGCCCGCCGTCGGCTTCTCGATCGGCTTCGAGCGGATCGTCGACCTGCTCGAGGCAGGTGCGGATGCCGCGGCATCCGCCGTCGTGCTCGTGCACGATCGCGACGTGCCCGTCGCTGAGCTCGTCGCGCTGAAGGCGGCGCTCATTGCCGAGGGCTCGCGGGTGCGGCTCGAGCAGCGCACCAAGAACCTGAAGGCGCTGCTCGAGCGCGCGGCCGCCGACGGCTACACCGCGTTCGCGACGGTGTCGGCCGGCGCCACCCGCGGCGATCTGGAGCTCAAGCCGCTCTCTTGACGGCGCGCGTGCTCGGCTCGGCGTGCCGAAAACCTGCTGTGTGGGGCAGGTGAGCACTCAAACCTGCCCCTGAGCGCACTCCTGCACCAGCGATCAGTAGTTCGGCCCGCCATAGCGCGAGTAAGGCGCACGCCGGCACGGCGCGTCACCGCGCGGTCACTCGCGTGATGGCATCTGTTCACCGCGATGGGCTGGCATGGGCGCATGACTGCATCGCGCGCCGCCGCGCCGCGGCCCGCTGTCGTCGCGGCGGTCGGCACCGTGGCGGCGGCTGGACTCGTGTTCCTCGGTGCGCGTGCGATGCTCGTGCGCCAGGCCGCCGTCGCGCGGCGGCGCATCGGCAAGCCGTTCGACGGCGACGATGCCGTGGACTCTGACCGCGTGTGGGGTGCGCGCTTCGAGGGGCGCCCGCTCGAGCTCGTGGTCCTGGGCGACTCGATCGCGGCGGGGCTCGGCGCCGAGCGGCGCAAAGACACCCTCGGGGCTCGGCTCGCGAAAGGGCTCGCTCGCGCACAGCGGCGCCGGGTGCGGCTGCGGACGGCCGCCGTCGTCGGCGCCGAGTCGTCGATGCTTGCGGCGCAGATCGACGGTCTGCCCGACGATTACCGTCCCGATGTCGCCGTGATCGTCGTGGGCGGCAATGACGTCACGCACCGCGTGTCGGTCTCGACCTCGGTCGGACACCTCGACGAGGCGGTCGGGCGTCTGCAGGATCTCGGCGCCGCCGTCGTGGTGGGCACGTGCCCCGATCTCGGGTCGCTACGACCCGTCCCGCAGCCCTTGCGCGCGCTCGGCGCGCGACTGTCACGTCAGCTCGCCGACGCGCAGGCCGAGGTCGTCGCCCGCCGCGGTGCCCGCGCGGTGTCGCTGCGCCGCGCGGTCGGCCCGTTCTTCGTGACACAGCCCGAGGAGATGTTCAGCCTCGACCGGTTCCACCCGAGCGCCCTCGGCTACCGTCGCACGGCCGAGGCGCTACTGCCCGCCGTGCGCGCCGCGCTCGCCGAGGCGAAAGCTGCAGCGAAGGCCGACGCGAGATCTGCGAAGGCCGACGTGAAAGCCGCCGCACAGCCCACACTCGCGCCGAGCGCCTGAGGCGTCACCCCGCCGCAGCGTCGGTCACGCGCCGCTTCTCGCGGACGTACACCTCGCGGCGCACGTGCGCGACGACGTCGCCCGAGGCATCCGTGATGTCGGTCTCGAACCACTCGAGCACCTTCGCGCCGCCCTTGGCACGCTCGCGCAGAGCGGCGGCCTGCTCACTCGGCACATGGAAGTGCGCCGTCAGCACGCCGCGCCCGGGCTTGAGCATCTCGATCTCGCCGCGGGTGTCCCACACGACGTAGTCGCGGCCGAGCTGGTGCAACACGAGCATGAAGAAGTACGGGTCGGTCATCGCCGACAGCGACCCGCCGAACGCGGTCTTGACGTAGTTGCGGGTGATCACGTTGACGTGCAGTTCGACGGTCGCACGCGTCCAGTCATCCGAGAACTTCTTCACGCGGATGCCGCTGAACAGGTTCGGTGCCCACAGGCTCATACCGATCGCGAGGCGGCGGGGAGTGATTCGCATTCCGCCAGTGTGCCGAGGGGGTGGATGCCGGGCACATCGATTGTCCGCCTTTCACAACTGTTCTAGTTGTACTAGAATAGGCACATGCTCCTCCGCATCGATCCGCAGGCGACGACGCCGCTGTTCACGCAGCTCGCCGACGCCGTGCGCGCCGAGGTCGTCGCCGGCCGGGTACGGGCGGGGGAGCGCCTGCCGTCGGCGCGCGAACTGGCCGCCGCGCTCGAGGTGAACCTGCACACCGTGCTGCACGCGTACCAGCAGTTGCGCGACGAAGGACTCGTGCAGATGCACCGCGGCCGCGGTGCCGTCGTGACCGCCGCCGCGGCGCAGTCGGCCGCGCTGCACGCCGACCTCACCGAGGTCGCCCGCCGGGCGTGTGAGCTCGGTGTCTCCGCCGACGCGTTCGCCGCGCTGGCCCGCCACGCCGCTCTGACCCTGGAGGAATCCGCATGACCGGCCGTGCCCCGCTCGCCGTCCGCCGTTTCACTCTCGTGGCCCTCATGCTGCCGCTCATCGTGACGGCGATCGCGGTCGCGATCCAGCTGATCGTGTTGCCGCGCGTGCCCGATCCGATTGCGATCCACTGGGGCTCAGGCGGTGGGCCGAACGGCTCGGGCCCCGCGTGGCTGCTGATCGTCTTGACGCTCGTCGTCGGACTCGGCGTGCCGCTGCTCATCGCACTCTCGGCGCACGCCGGGCTGCGGCGCGGCGACCGCGGCGCGACCTATCGCCTGCTCGGTGCGGTCGCTCTCGCGACCTCGGTGCTCATGGGCGTGCTCGGCGCGTGGACCTTCGTCGCGCAGGCCGATCTCGCGTCGTGGCAGGATGCCCCATCGGTCGTCGTCCCGCTCGTCGTCGCGTTCGCCGTCGCGGTCGTCACGGGGGTGGTCGGGTGGCTGATTCAGCCCGACGAACCCTACCGCCCGACACTGCTCGCGCCGGAGGCGCCCATCGAGCTCGACGGCGACGAACGCGCCGTCTGGCTGCAGCGCGTGCAGCTTGCACGCGGCGCCGCGATCGCGCTCGTCGCGGCGTTCGTGCTGCTGGTCGTGGTCACTCTCGTGACCGCCTTCGCGGATGCGCCGGCGGGCACGGTCGTGATCCTCGTCGTCGTGACCGTCGTGTGTGCCGCCGCTGTCGTCTCGACGCTCGCCTTCCACGTGCGCGTGGACGCGGCGGGTCTGACCGTCAACTCGATCGTGGGTCTGCCGCGTCTGCACGTGCCGCTGCGCGACATCGCATCGGCCGAGGCAGTCGACGTCAACCCGATGGGGGAGTTCGGCGGCTGGGGCATGCGCTGGGCTCCCGGCGGAGGTTTCGGCATCGTGTTGCGCTCGGGCCCCGGCATCCGCGTGCACCGGACGAACGGCAAGGTCATCACCGTCACGGTCGAGGATGCCGCGACCGGCGCCGCCCTGCTCGGCGTCCTCGCCGCCCGCGCGAAGGCCTGACCGCGCCGCCGACCGCTATCGGTAGACCGGCCAGGCGGCGCCGGCGGCGAAGGCGACGGCGATCGCGAAGAGCGTCACGACGAGGACGATGACATCGAGCGGGCGGATGTGCAGCTTCGCCATGCGGATGCGGCGGCCGTTGGCGTTCGCGGCGCCGTGCGTGAATCCGCGGGTCTCGAGCGCCTCGACCGTCGTGCGCACCGACTTCGCCGTGTTGAGGAAGATCGGGTAGAACGACAGCACCGCGAGCTGCGCCCACTGCACGCCGACGCGCCATCCCAGCAGGCCCTTCTTCGCCGGCGGCGCGGTGCGCAGGCGGTAGCCCTCGAAGACGGTGCTGAACTCCTCGATGAGGATCGGCAGCATGCGATATCCGTAGCTCACGCCGAACGCCAGCATCTGCGGCGCGCGGAACGCGAGCAGCGCATCGGAGAGCTTCTCGGGGTCGAGCGACACGAACGCCGCCATGCTCGCAAGCGCCACCACGCCGAGCTTGAGGTTGAGCGCGGCCAGCGCGATGACGGTATCGATGTTGCCACCGAAAAGCCATGCCGCAATCGACATGTAGACGACTTCCATGCCCATCCCGAGCACGAACAGGCCGAGGATCAGGGGCCCGACCCGCGCGAGGAAGATCGACACGACACCGATCGCGAACAGGCCTGCGAGCACGGTGATGTTGTGCGTGAACCACGGCACGATCGCCAGCACGATGTACCAGACGACGACCGCGCGCGGGTCCATCGCCGCGAACAGGCCGCCGCGGGTCGCATACGCCGTGCGGATGAGCTCCAGCTTGATCCACTCGACCGACAGCACGTCGTGATGCACGCGGGCCATCACACCACCTCCAGTTCCGGTCGGGCCGGGCCGGTCACAGCCGCTGACGCCCCAACCACCGCCTCCGCCGACACCCCGACTAACTCCGCCGACCGCACGGCATCCACCAACTCCGCCACCGACAGCGGCACCGAATCGAGCCCCAACTCCCGCCCGACTACGGCGATCTGCGGCGGGCGCAGGCGCACCCGCTCGAGCAGCGCGGCGTCCGCGAACAGCTCGCGCGGCGTGACGTCGGCGAGCACCTTGCCGCCGTCGAGCACGAGCACGCGACTGGCCCATTCGGCGACGAGCTGCATGTCGTGCGTCGCGACGACGGTGCACTCGATCGAATCGGCGAGCTCGGCGAGCATCGTCGTCACGTCGTCGCGACTCTGCGTGTCGAGGCTCGAGGTCGGCTCGTCCAGCAGCAGCAGCTTCGGACGCATCGCGAGCCCGATGGCGAGCGTCGCGCGGCGCTGCTGGCCGCCCGACAGCGTGCGTCCGTCGCGCTCGGCGAGCGGCACGAGCCCCACGCGGTCGAGCACACGCTGCACGATCGCGTCGGTGTCGGGCATCCGGTGCGAGCGGGGGAAGAGGGCGATGTCGTCGCGGACGGTGCCCTTCAAGAACATGAGCTGCGGATGCTGCGCGAGGTAGGCCGCCGTCGTCGCCATCTCGCGCGCCGACACCGACCGGGTGCTGCGGCCGTCGATCGTGACCTCGCCCTCGCGCGCGACGATGATGCCGGCCAGCAGCTTCAGCAGCGTCGACTTGCCGGCACCGTTGCCGCCGACCAGCGCGATCCGCTCGCCCGCGTGCAGCGTCGTGTCGAGCCCGTCGAGCACGCGCGTGATCGAGCCGCCGACGGCCTTGTAGCCGTGGGTCACGTTCGTCATCTCGGCGACGATGCGTCCGGGGGATGCCGAGGGGTCCGCCTCGTCGTCCACGAAAGCCGCCCGCTCGCGACCCACTGCAACGCGCCCACCGAGCAGCGCGGCCGCCTCTGCGGGGGTGCGGGGCGCGGCATCCACTCCCAATGCCCGCACAGCCTGCACGGCCTGCGGAGCGGGGATGCCGTGCTCTTCGAGCTCGGCGGTGCGCGCGAGCGCCTCGTCGATCGGCAGGTGCCACACCGGCGACCCGTGGGCCATCAGCACGACCGAGCGGGCGTAGCGGGCGACGAATTCGGCGTGGTGCTCGATCGTGATGATCGTGACGCCCTGGCGATTGAGCTCGGCGAGGCGCTCGTAGATCTCCTCGGCGCGGGCGGGGTCGAGCTCGGCGACGGGCTCGTCGACGATGATGACGGCGGGCTTCAGCGCAAGCGCCCCGGCAAGCGCCGTCAGGTGCGCCTGACCGCCCGACAGCTGCCAGATGTAGCGGCCCTCGATCCCGGCGATGCCGAGGGCATCCAGCGCGGCATCCGTGTCTGCGGCATGCGAGTCGCGACCGAAGTTGATGGGGCCGAACGCGACGTCGTCGCGGACGGTGGGGCGCACGAGCTGGTTCTGGAAGTCCTGGTAGACGTACCCGACCTTCGTCGACAGCTCGGCGACGCTGGAGGTGTACGTGTCGACCCCGTCGACCGTCACGGAACCTGCGAACTCTCCGGCCCAGTAGTGCGGGATCAGACCGTTGATGCTCTTGCAGAGCGTGGTCTTGGCCGCCCCGTTGCCTCCGACGACCGCGACGAAGTCGCCGCGCTCGATCGTGAGGTTGACGTTGCGGAGCACATCGGCATCCGCTCCCGGGTATCGGAAGGACAGGTTCTCGATGACGACGACGGGGTCGCTCACGATCAGCGCTCCTGGTTCTTGCGGTAGAGGCGGAACAGCACCAGGGCGATGCCGAGGGTCACGACGATCGCGCCGACGCTCACCCACAGGAATCCGTCGCCGTACTGGTCGAGCAGCTCGGTCTCGACCGCGCCGATCGAGATGTCCCACGCCTCGAGGAAGGCGAAGAAGAACGACGCGATCGCCAGCAGTACGGCGACGGCGACGAACCAGCCGGCCTTGGGAGCCGCACCGGGGATCGGCTCACCGGGAACGCGCGGGCGCACGCCCAGCAGCGGCTCGATCTTGCCGTGCAGCGCCGGGATCAGCCACATCGCGGGGATCGCACCGAACAGGATGCCGCTGATGAGGATGTCGACGCCGAGGCCGATGCCCTCGATCGCGAGGATCGACTGCGGCAGGCCTTCGACGAACTCGGGGTCTTCGAGGCCGATCCACACCTTCGACAGGTCGACGATCGCCGACAGCGCCTTGTCGATCAGCACGACCGTGATCGCGCCGATCCAGATCTGGGTGCGTGAGCGGGGGTTCCGGATGAGCGTGCCCGCGATGTACAGGGCGAGGAACATCTGGATGAAGCCCTCGACCTCGGCCAGGCCCGAGAAGTCGCCCATCAGCAGGTCGGTGAAGATGATCTCGCCGAGGGGCGCGCCCAGGGCTGCCCAGAACGGGCTGAACAGCGCCACCATCGTGAGCGGGACGAAGACGAAGTAGCTGACGGAGACGTCGATCGGGCCGATCGAGACGTCGGGGATGACCTCGAGGATGATGTTCGACAGCCCGAACAGGGCCATCGACAGCACGAAGATCATGAGTTTCTGCGGGGTCGTGAGGTCGCCCCCGGGGGCACCGATGCCGCGCAGCGCGCCTTCGCGTCGGTAGGTGAGGTCGGTCTCGGTCACGGTCGTTCTCCTTGCGGTTCGGGATTCACGGAGCCGGAACGCGGGCTGCGTCACGGGATGTGCGGACAGGGGAGGTCATGAGGCCGGCGAGCTCGCTCGCGGAGTCGACGACGTCGGTCGCGAGGCCGGATGCCAGGGCGGTGTCGAGTTCGACGTCGTCGGTCGTGCCGCCGCGCACGAGCACGCGGTGGGCGATGCCGGCGGCGAGGGCGACGGCCGCATCGTTGTGCGGCTTGTCGCCGAGGAACCACGTGTGGGCGCCGTCGGCGGCCGCGATGACGAGGGCTTCGGTGACGATGCGGGTGTCGGGCTTGCGGAACCCGTTCTCGTCCGAGCACACGTACGCCGCGATCAGGTGGTCGATGCCGTGCGCGGCGCACTCGGCGCGCACGGCGCGTCCGCTGATGGTGTTCGACACGACGACGACGGGGATGCCCGCGGCGCGCGTCTGCTCGAGAAGGTCGCGGATGCCGCTGCGGAGGCTGCGGCGGCTCTTGGCCCGCCCGTACCGGTACATCAGGTCGTGTGCCTCGGCTTCGAGCAGGGCCTGCGCGCGCGGCGAGAGGCCCGCGCCGACGTAGTCGCGCCAGAACGTCGTCGCGTCGAGTTCGCGGATGTCATGCGTGCCACCGGCCTCGACGGCGGCGCGCTGCTCGGCCTTGAAGGCGCGGTGCCGGGCGCGGCCGGCCGCGATGAGCGCGCGGGCGCGTGCCGCGTCGACGCGCTCGTCGGGCCCATCGAGAAGTGCGGCGAGGCGCTCGCCGAACGCGTCGAGCAGGGCATCGTCGGGCACCGAGATCGAGATGACCCCGCCGTGGTCGATGAGCAGCGCCGCACCCCCGGTCGAGGGGGACGCCGGGGTGGACACGGGCGTGGACGACGGGGTGACGTTCACGGCGGGGCGCGGCTGCGCGGCATCCCGCAGCGCCTCGAAGAGCCCCTCGGGGGTCTCGAAGACGGCGTCGGCGCTGTCGGCGATGCCGAACGGCGGGTTGTCGGTGTGCTTGCTCGCGGTGAGGACGACCGCGCCGACGCCCGCGCGGCGGCCCGCGACGACGTCACGGTCCTGCGTGTCGCCGACGTACCAGGCGTCGGCGGGCGAGACGCCCAGCGCCGTCGCGGCGAGCTCGATCATGCGCGGGTGCGGCTTGCGCATGCCGACTTCGTCGCTGTACACCTGCACGGCGAAGGCGTCCGCGAGGCCGTGTGCGGCGAGCAGTCGCCGGTGGCTGCGACCCGAGTGCGCGTTGCTGACGATGCCGAGCGGGATGCCGCGGCGCTGCGCTTCGGCGATGAGGTCGCGGATGCCCGGGCGTACCTCGTGCTCGGAGAGTGTGGTGTTGAGCTCTTCGAGCACCTCGCCGGCTTCGGCGACCAGGAGGGTGCGCACGGGCGTCGGCAGATCGGCGACGAGGAAGTCTCCGACGACTTCGCGGTGGGTCATCTCGCGCGGTTCGAGGCGGCGGCTCGAGGCGTGCTTCCAGTGGCCGAGGGCCGTGATCCCGGCATCCAGTGATGCGCGCACCGAGCCCTGATCGATCACGTGTCCGGCCCGGGCGGCGCGCTCGACGAGCGACGCGGCGAGTTCGTCGCGACCGGACGGGCGCTTGGCCGTCTGGAAGACGACGCCGCCGAAGTCGAGCAGGAGGGCGCGGGGCGCGTGATGCAGGGGGGAGTGGGGATCGGACACAGAGGCTCTTCTCGTTCGTGGTTGCCATCGACCGTACGAAGCGGGCGTATACGTCCAGACACCAGCGCGTGAACGCTCGTGGAACGCTCCAGTTGGAATCTTCTGGAACGCTCCAGCCGCTGGTAGACCAGCAGAGTGAGAGAGCCGCGGGACCGCCCGCCCACCATCCACGACGTCGCCGCGGCGGCGGGCGTGTCGAAGTCGCTCGTGTCGCTCGCGGTGCGCGGGGATGCCGGCGTGCGCGCCGAGACCCGGGCGCGCATCTTGGATGCCGCCGACCGGCTCGGGTACCGGTCGAACCCCTGGGCGCGCTCGCTCGTGCGCGGGCGCAGCCAGACGATCGGTGTCCTGGTGGACGATCTGCGCAGCGGGTATCACACCGACGTCGTGCACGGTGTGGAGGATGCCGCCGAAGCGGGCGGCATGGCGGTCGTGATCGCCGACGGGCGGCGTGATCGCGAGGTGCTGCGGGCGCGCCTGGAGCGCATGCTGGCCCTCGGGGTCGACGGCATCGTGATCGTGTCGGGGCAGGCGGATGCCGCGACGATCGGCGACTTCGCGCGGCGCGTACCGCTCGTGGTGGTCGGGCGGCCGGTCGATCTGCCGCTTGGCGTGGGTCAGGTGTCGAACGACGACCGGTCCGGGATGCGCCTCGCGATGCACCACCTGATCGCGCTCGGGCACCGGCGCGTCGCGCACCTGTCGGGATCGATGCGACCAGCCGCCGTCGCGCGGCGCGATTCGTATCTCGCGATGATGCGCGAACTCGGACTCGAGGACGCGACCGTCGTGGAGGCGGACCCGGCGGTGCTCATTGCCACTGTTGCGGGCGGCGGTGGTGAGGCACCGACGGCGGTGTGCTGCGCGAACGACCGCCTCGCCGTCGATCTCGTCGGGCGGGCGTTCGACGCGGGCATCCGGGTTCCCGACGCGTTGAGCATCGCCGGTTACGACGACATCGACCTCGCGTCGAAGCTGCGCCCCACACTCACGAGCGTCGACCAGCCGCGCCGCGACATGGGCGCTCTCGCGTTGCGGCAGCTGACCGACCTGCTCGCGGGTAACCCCGCCCGGCACGAGGTCGCGACCCCGACCCTCGTCGTCCGCGAGTCGACCGCGCAGGCGAGGTGACGGTTGACGCCGGCTGTCGTGGCGGGTTGGCTGGCGGCATGAGCGAACCCCTGCCGCTGAGTGCGGATGCCGCGCACGCCGTCGACCGCTACCTCGTCGCGACACTCGTCGGCGAAGACCCGGCGCTCGCCGCTGCCGTCGCGGATCAACGTGCAGCGGGGATGCCCGACATCGAAGTCGCCCCGACCGGCGGCAAGCTGCTGCACCTGCTTGCGCGGGCGATCGGGGCGCGCCGGGTGCTCGAGATCGGCACCCTCGGCGGGTATTCGACGATCTGGCTTGCGCGGGCACTGCCCGACGGGGGATCGGTCACGACGATCGAGGCAGAGCCCGCGCACGCCGCCGTCGCGCAGGCGAGCATCGATCGGGCCGGCGTGGGGGAGAAGGTCGAGATCCGCGTCGGCCGAGGCGCGGACGTGCTGCCGACCCTCGAGGGCGCCCCACCGTTCGACCTCGTCTTCATCGACGCCGACAAGGAGTCCAACACGATCTACCTCGACTGGGCGGTCCGCCTGGGCCGCCCCGGTGCGCTCGTCATCGTCGACAACGTCGTGCGCTCGGGCCGCGTCGCCGACCCGGCCGACGACAGCGCGCAGGTCGCAGGGGTCCGCGCGGGCCTGGCGATGCTGCGCGATGACCCCCGCTTCGACGCGACGGCGCTGCAGACGCTGGATGCCAAGGGGTGGGACGGCATCGCGCTCGCCGTCCTCGCCTGACCCCGCGCCACCAACCCCCACAGCCGAACACATCACGAACGCACACGAAACCCAACCCCATAAACCCGGCAGGCGCACTGTGACCTCGGCATCCGCTTCACTATGCTCGAAGACGGACCGACGACGCTCCGAGATTCATCCTCCACAAGCAAGGAGTCCCCTGTGGCACTGATCGAGGCTGTAGGCGCACGCGAGATCCTGGATTCGCGTGGCAACCCGACCGTCGAGGTGGAGGTGTTGCTCGACGACGGGATCGTCCAGCGCGCGGCCGTCCCCTCCGGCGCGTCGACCGGCGCATTCGAGGCGTACGAGCTTCGCGACGGCGACAAGAGCCGTTACGGCGGAAAGGGCGTCCTGAAGGCCGTCGCCGCCGTCATCGACGAGCTCGGCCCCGCCATCGAGGGTGTGGATGCCAGCGAGCAGCGCGTCATCGACGAGATCCTCATCGAGACAGACGGCACCGAGAACAAGTCGCGCACGGGCGCGAACGCGATTCTCGGCGTGAGCCTCGCGGTCGCCAAGGCCGCCGCGGACAGCGCCGACCTGCCGCTGTTCCGCTACGTCGGCGGCCCGAACGCGCACGTCCTGCCCGTGCCGCTGTTCAACGTCATCAACGGTGGCGAGCACGCCGACAACGGCATCGACTTCCAGGAGTTCTTCCTCGCGCCGATCGGCGCCGAGACCTACTCCGAGTCGCTGCGCTGGGGCACCGAGGTCTACCACGTCCTCAAGGGCGAGCTGAAGGCCGCCGGCTTCGCGACGGGCCTCGGTGACGAGGGCGGCTTCGCCCCCGACCTGCCGAGCAACCGCGAGGGCCTCGAGTTCCTGATCCGCGCGATCGAGAAGGCCGGCTTCACGCCCGGCAAGGACGTCGCGGTCGGCCTCGACGTCGCCGCCACCGAGTTCTTCAAGGACGGCGTCTACACGCTCGACGGCAAGGCGCAGACCGCCGATGACCTCATCGCGTTCTACACCGACCTGGTCGACTCGTTCCCGATCGTCACGATCGAGGATGCCCTCGCCGAAGACGACTGGGATGCCTGGAAGGCCCTCACCGACGCGATCGGCTCGAAGGTGCAGCTCGTCGGCGACGACCTGTTCGTCACGAACCCGTCGCGCCTGCAGCAGGGCATCGACCTCGGTGTCGCCAACGCGCTGCTGGTGAAGTTCAACCAGATCGGCTCGCTGTCGGAGACGCTGGATGCCGTGGCCCTGGCCACCTCCAACGGCTACCGCTCGATGTGGTCGCACCGTTCGGGTGAGACCGAGGACACCACGATCGCCGACCTCGTCGTCGCGACCAACGCGGGCCAGATCAAGACCGGCGCGCCCGCTCGCAGCGAGCGTGTCGCGAAGTACAATCAGCTTCTGCGCATCGAGGAAGAACTGGGCGACGCGGCGACCTTCGCCGGCCGTGCGGCCTTCCCCCGTTTCAAGGGCTGACGCGCACTGACGCATTGACGAGAGGGGGAGCCGTGAGCAACACGACGGCTCCCCGTTCTCGTACGCGCGGCCGTGTCGACGTGCGGGAGTGGGCCGGGGGCATCCGCTTCTCGGCGTTCACCGGGATCATGCTCGGGCTCGTCGTCCTCGCCGTCTTCGTGCTTGTACCGACGGTCGGCACCTACCTGTCGCAGCGGCAGGAGATCGCCGCGCTCACCGCATCGGTGCAACTGACCGCCGACGAGGTCGCCGACCTGCAACTGCAGAAGGACCGGTGGTCTGACCCCGCCTACGTCACATCGCAGGCGCGGGCGCGGCTGTACTACGTGCGGCCCGGTGAGGTCGTCTACCTCGTCGACGACGACCTGCCGCCCGCGTCGATCCCGCTCGACCAGCAGCCCGTGAGCGACGAGGTCGAGCAGACTCGCTCCGACTGGATGGCGCAGCTCGTGCGCTCGGTTGCCGCCGCCGGTCTCGCCGAGACGGCGACCGGTCCGACGGATGCCACCGACCCGGCCACCCCGACGCCGTAGGCGCGCGCGGTCCAGCACTCCGTCAGGTGCGGCCGGTAGCCTGTGAGGGTGCCGCACCCCACCCTCACCGCAGCGACCGAAGCTGATCTCGACGTCATGCGCGAGCAGCTCGGCCGGCCCATGCGCGGTGTCGTCGGCATCGCGGCACGCTGCGTGTGCGGCAACCCGACGGTCGTCGCGACCGAGCCGCGCCTGCCCGACGGCACGCCGTTTCCGACGTTCTACTACCTGACCCACCCGGGCGCGACCGCAGCTATGTCGGCGCTGGAGGCCACGCAGGTCATGCGCGAGTTCAGCGACCTGCTCGGCGAGGACGACGACGTGGCGGATGCCTATCGTGCCGCCCACCAAGCGTATTTGTCCGACCGTGCCGTGTACGGCGAGGTCGAAGAGATCGCGGGCATCTCGGCGGGCGGCATGCCGACGCGCGTGAAGTGCCTGCACGCCCTCGCCGGTCACGCCCTGGCCGCAGGGCCCGGCGTCAACCCGATCGGCGACCTCGCGCTCGCGCGCGGCGACTGGTCGCCGCAGCGCTGCACGTGCGTGAACCCGCGGGAGGCCGCGTGAGGCTGCGCCGCGCCGGCACCGGCCTCGCGGCAGTCGCCCTCGCGGCGGCGCTGACCGGCGCGGGGATCGCGCCGGCGGCGACAGCGGCGGTGGCGACCGGAGCGCCCGCGTCCGTCGCGGCGGACTCGGAGGCATCGGCGCCCGCCCCCGCCGCGTCGGCGACACCCACGCCGGAGTCGCAGGCCGATGTCGCACGCGACGCGGAGTACTGGCTCGACGAGTACGGCGTGCGCGACGCGTGGCAGACGACCAAGGGCAGGGGCACGACGATCGCGATCATCGACACCGGCATCGGGCGCACCCCCGTCGAGTTCTCCGGCGTCGTGGGCGGTGCGGACTTCTCGGGCGTCGGCGCCGCCGACGGTCGCAAACCCGTGGGCGCCGTCGACGGAAACCACGGCAGCTGGGTCGCGTCGCTCGCCGCCTCGCGGGGCACCGGCGACGACACGGGCATGATCGGGGTGGCCCCCGAGGCGAATCTGCTGGCGATCTCGATCGGCTTCGGGGCCGCGTCGTCGGTGCCGTTCGTGCAGCAGGTCGCCGACGCGATGCGTTGGGCCGTCGACCACGGCGCGGACGTCATCAACCTGTCGTTCACGACGAACACCCTCACGTGGGACACCTCGTGGGACAGCGCGTTCCAGTACGCGTTCGACCACGATGTGGTCGTGGTCGTCGCGGCAGGCAATAAGGGCAGCGGCACCGAAGAAGTCGGCGCGCCGGCGACGATCCCCGGAGTCCTGACGGTCGCCGGGGTCAACCGTGACGAGATCGCCAGTGAAGAGGCATCCACTCAGGGCATCACGATCGGCGTCTCGGCCCCGAGTGAGCAGCTGCTCGGCGTGTCGGCGGATGGGCAGCTCGTGCGCTGGGAGGGCACGAGCGGTGCCGCGCCGATCGTGGCGGGGGTCGTGGCGCTCGTGCGGTCGGCGCACCCGGAACTGAACGCCGACAACGTCATCAACCGCATCATCAAGACGGCGCGGCCCGCGGCCGGGGCCAAGAAGGTGCCGGATGCCACGTACGGCTACGGCCTCATCAACGCGGCCGGCGCCGTCTCGGCATCCGTCGCCACCGTCGACAAGAGCCCGCTCGGCATGACGCTCGCCGAATGGGTGCGTCTGTACCGCCGCGCCGAGGTGGCTCCGCTGCCGCAGCCGTCGACATCAGCGACGCCCGTCGTCGTTCCCGAACTGCCTGCCGCCGACCACGTCGTGGAGCGATCGCCCCTGCTGCCGAGCGCGGACACGCTCAGATACGGCACCGTGCCGCTCGTGGGGGGCACGCTGGCGGCTATACTGGTGGCGCTCGGCGTCACTGCTGCTGCCCGGCGCATCAGATCGGAGCGCGCACGTGCTTCGAGCCGTTGATTCAAGGAGTCCTTCCACCTGTGACTGACACAGCGTCCAGCACCGCCGTCCGCGCCGTGCCCAAGATCCTCATCGTCGGCGGTGGCTACGCCGGTTTCTACACCGCGTGGAAGCTCGAGAAGCAGCTGCGCAAGGGCGAGGCCCAGGTCACGATCGTCGATCCGCTGCCCTACATGACCTACCAGCCGTTCCTGCCCGAGGTCGCCGCCGGTGAGATCGAGGCCCGCCACGTCATCGTGGGTCTGCGCCGCCACCTCAAGAAGACGCGCGTCGTGACGGCGAAGGTCACCGGCATCGACCACGCCGGCCGCACCGCGACGATCACGCCCGAGATGGGCGAGCCCTGGCAGGAGACGTACGACCAGATCGTCGTCACCGCCGGCGCCGTCTCGCGCACGTTCCCGATTCCGGGCATCGCCGACAACGCGATCGGTCTGAAGACGATCGAAGAGGCAGTCGCGATCCGTGATCGCATCCTCACGAACTTCGACCGTGCCGCGAACCTGCCGGCCGGCCCCGAGCGCGACCGCCTGCTGACGGTCGTCGTCGTCGGTGGTGGCTTCGCGGGTATCGAGGTCTTCGCCGAGATGCGCGCGTTCGCCTCGTCGCTGCTGAAGGACTACCCGCAGCTGAGCTTCGAAGACACGCACTTCCACCTGATCGAGGCCATGGGCCGGATCATGCCCGAGGTGTCGCTCGAGACGAGCGAGTGGGTGCTCAAGAGCCTCGCCAAGCGCGGCGCGAACGTGCACCTCGACACGCAGCTCACGAGCGCCGTCGACGGCGTTGTCGAGTTGTCGACGGGCGAGTCGATCCCGACCGACCTCATCGTCTGGACCGCCGGTGTCATGGCGAACCCGACCGTCGTGCGCGGCAGCGACCTGCCCGTCGAAGAGCGTGGCCGCATCCGCACGCGCGCCGACCTGCGCGTCGGCACCGCTGAAGAGATCGTCGACGGCGCGTGGGCTGCCGGTGACATCTCCGCCGTTCCCGACCTCACCGGCAAGGGCGTCGGCGGCTACTGCGTGCCGAACGCTCAGCACGCCGTGCGTCAGGCGAAGCTGCTCGCGAAGAACCTCGTCGCCGTGCTGCGCGACGAGCTGCCGCGCGAGTACATCCACCACAACCTCGGCGCCGTCGCGGGCCTGGGTCTGTACAACGGTGTCTTCCAGTCGGGCAACCTCGCCCTCAAGGGCTTCATCGCGTGGTGCGCGCACCGCGGCTACCACGGCCTGGCCATGCCGTCGTGGGAGCGCAAGTGGCGCGTCATCGGCGACTGGTGGCACAACTTCTGGCTGACGCGCGACAACGTGTCGCTGCAGACGGTGCAGAACCCGCGCTACGTCTTCGAGGAGTTCGCCGCGCGCCCGCGCCCGGCCGCTCCGGCCGCGGCTGCGCCGGCTGCTGCCGCTGCGCTGGCCGCTCCTGCAGCGGCCGCTGCGCCGGCTGCAGAGGCATCCGCCGCCGCGCCCGCAGAGGCATCCGCCGAGACTCCGGTGGCCGAGAAGAAGGCACCCGTCCGCAAGGCGCCCGTGCGCAGGGCACCTGCTGCCAAGCCCGCCGCTGAGAAGGCCCCGGCCGACTCCGCCGCGAACTGAGTTCCCGCGCCGAACCCCCGCTTCCGATGCGTCGGAGGCGGGGGTTCGCGTTAACCTGGGCAGACGCCCCCGTAGCCCAATGGCAGAGGCAGGCGACTTAAAATCGCTTCAGTGTCGGTTCGAGTCCGACCGGGGGTACGCCGCGGTGAGTCCGCCGCCGCGTGCGCCTCCCACCGGTGGTTGAGTAGCCGCCGCAGGCGGTGTATCGAAACCATCCCGCCGCCCCGCCGCACCGGCTGCGCCACACCCGCAACGCGCGAGGATGGACACATGGATTCCCCCGCCGCTGCCTTCATCGACCGCACGCTGCGGGCTGAGGCATCGGAATGGCGGACGTGGGCCGATGGGGATGCCTCGGTCGGTGGGCTGGCGGTCTACGGGGCATCGGTCGGCGCGATCCGCGGCACGGTTCGCGATGCGCTGCGTCGCCACCGCGGGCTCGAGCACGACGACATCACCGCGCTCGCGTCGGAGCTGTGGGCGGCGCCGGTGTTCGAGCGTCGCTTCGCGGCGGTCGTGCTGTTGCAGGGCCAGGTCGACACGCTGACCGGCAACGACCTCACGCGGATCGAGGGGTTCCTGCGCAGCACGGGCATCCCCGACCTTGTCGAACCGCTCGCGCTCGGTGTCGTTCGCCCCCTGCTTGCACGTCTGACGGGAGTCGAGGCCGAGCGCGCCCAGCGCATCGTCACGCGGTGGGCCACGGCGGACGCCGAGGGCCTGAGAGCCGCCGCGGCGCTGCTGTGACGGATGGCGGCGTACGGTCGACGGCCGCGCGCCGCGCCGCCCGCCCGCACACGCGCCGGTAGCGTCTCCCACATGGTGGCCCAGACTCGTCGCGCGCGGGCGTCGCGCAGGCGAGCGCGGCGCGTCGCTGCATCCGGCAGTGATCTGACGGATGCCCAGTGGTTCCGCATCCTCGACGTGTGGGCGCGTTGCGCGTACTGCGGCGCCGACGGCGTCGCGCTGCAGAAGGACTGCGTCCTGCCGATATCGCGCGGCGGTCGCTACACGCTCGAGAACGTCGTGCCCGCATGCCGGTCGTGCAACGCGAGCAAGTCCAACGACGAGGTCACGTCCTGGATGCGCCGCAGGCGCATGGATGAGCCGCGCTTCCTGCGTCAGTGGGTGGAGCACCTGGTGATCCTCCGGGCAGTCGAGTAGCCGTCGGCGGTATACTCAGAGTATGACAACGACGATCAAGGTGAGCTCCGAGCTGCGTGATCGGTTGAAGCGTCAGGCTGCACGCGATGGAGTAACGCTTGGCGTGCATCTCGAGCACCTGGCCGACGGCGAGGATCGCCGGCGTCGCCTCGAGCAATTGAAGCTCGCCATCGGCCGGACCGATGAAGCGACCATGGCGTCATATGCTGCGGAGACCGCTGAGTGGGAGCGGTCTGAGCTGTCTGACGCGTCGTGACGGCGATTGAACTCGCGCCCGGTGTGATCGCTTGGGCATTGCTTGAACCGGTGCGAGGGCGAGAACAGGGTGGGCACCGCCCCGTGCTGGTCGTCGCTTCCGAGGGGTATCTCGATGCGGTGACGACACTGGTGATCGCGTTGCCCATCACCACCACCGACCGGGGTTGGCCGAACCACGTCGCCGTTGAGGGGCCGAGCGGGCTCGATCAACCGTCGTGGATCATGACCGAGCAGCCGCGCACGCTGTCGCGCAGCCGAGTCACGGGTATTGCGGGCCAGGTGTCGGCCGATTGTCTCCACGCCGCGCGCAGGTGGCTCGCTGACTTCCTCGACTTCTGACCGCGGTCACCGCCGTGCGAGACGCTCCGACATGACGAGGCCGAGAACGACGAGGACGCCGAGGAACAGCGGGAAGATCCAGGTGCCTGTCACTTCGGCCAGGAAGCCGAAGGTGGGCGGCGCGAGGGTTGATCCGACGTAGGCAGAGGCCATCTGGATGCCGATGATCGCCTGCGAGTTCTCGCGGCCGAAGTTCGTCGGGGTCGAGTGGATGATGGCCGGGTAGATCGGCGCTGAGCCCAGGCCCGCGATCACGAGGCCGACGAGTGCAAACGCGCTGCCGCCGAAGGGTAGCGCGATCATCACGACACCGACGCCCGCCATGATGAAGCCGCCGCGGATGAGCATTCTGTCGCCGACCCGATCGGCGACGAATCCCGCGAGGAAGCGCCCGACGGTGATCCCGAGCACGTACATCGCGGCGAACGCGGCGGCCAGCGAGGGCTCGACGCCGCGGTCGGTTACGAAGTACGTGGATGCCCACAAAATCGCCGTCGCCTCGAACGCGCAATACGCGAAGAAGGCCGTCAGCACGTAGGGGACTCCGGGGATGCGCAGCGCGGTCATGAGGGGCACGTGCGGCGTCTTGTGCGCGGGCGCGGGCTCCGGGGCATCCGCCTGGCTGCTGTCCCCACTCGCGAGCGGCACGGTCGTGCGATTGCGGCCCCACAGCGGCAGGCTCGCGAACAGGGCGAAGGTCAGGACGGCTTGGATGATCCCGACGATGAGGTACGCGCTGTTCCAGGGCATCCCGGCGCTCAGCGTTGAGCTCATGATGAAGGGGCTGATCGATGCGCCGAGGCCCCAACAGGCGTGCAGCCAGTTCATGTGGCGCGCGGCGAAGTGCAGCGCGACGTAGTTGTTGAGGGCGGCATCCACCGCGCCGGCGCCGAGCCCGTAGGGGATCGCCCAGAGGCACAGCATCCAGAACGAGCCGGACGACGCGAAGCCGAGCATCGCGGCGGCGGTCATCCCGACGCTGACCGCCGTGACGAGACCCGCGCCCCAGCGTCGTGTGAGACGTTCGGATGCCAGGCTCGACACGATCGTGCCGCCGGCGATGATGACCGTCACGAAGCCCATGAACGCGATCGGCACGTCGAGATCGCGTTGCATCACGGGCCAGCCGGCGCCGATGAGCGAATCGGGCAGGCCCAGGCTGATGAAGGCGATATAGATGATCGCCAGGAGGAGCGCGTACATCGGGGGGTCTTTCTGGGGGAACGGTGGCTGTGTCGCCAGCCACACTCACGTTATCGCCCCGCGATGCCAATCCCGGTGCTTCAGATCACGCCCCTGGCGGTCGAGCGAACGCGTGCACCTCAAAGCTGCCTTCGGTGCGGTGAGGGTGGGTCGACAACAGCCACTCCAGCTCTGCTCGTGATCCGGCCTGCAGGATCGTGAACCCACTGATCCGGTCGGGCCCTTCGGCAGGCTCGACGGGGAACGTGGGCGAGCCGAAGTCGACGACGGCATCGCCGGCGCCGCGAAGCCACGCGCCCCAGGCGGCTTTGCCCTCGGCCATCGCCTGGGGGTCCGGGTCTGCCATCGGGTCGGGCGCGGCGGCGGGCCGCCGATAGAGCACGAGATACGTTGTCACGCGAGGTCCTTTCGGTGCTCGTCCGTCACGGCGACGAACAGGAATGGGGCGGGTCGATTCGGCCCGGTGCCGCCCGGCTGGTCAGGCACGGGTGTCCCGGGTCGTGGGCCGGGGAAGTCCTCGTCGACCTCGAAGACGTTCAGGTGCCGATATCGTGGCGTCTCGGGACGCTCGCCGATCACCTCTTCGAAGGCCGCGTCGATGTGGAAGGCCTGAGCCGAGCGGATGCCGGGCAGAAGTGCCATCACCTCGACGTGCTCTGCATTCCAAGCGGCATACGCCTCTTCGTGCCCCGCGGCGTCCTCCGACAGCACGATCAGCAGCTTCCTTGCCATCAGCCCTTCACTCCTCCCGAATACCCCTGCATGAACTGCTTCTGCGCGAACACGTAGAAGACGAGGATCGGGACCATCGAGATGATCACGATCGCGAAGATCTTGTTCCACTCAGTGACCGAGCCCCCGACGAAGTAGTACATCGTGACGGGGATGGTCTGTGCGTCGCTGCCACTGAGGAACAGCAGCGACGTGAAGAAGTCGTTCCACACGATGAGGCCGGTGAGGATCGCGACGGTGCCGGTCGCGGGCCCCATGATCGGCAGAACGACCCGGAAGAACGTCTGCGCGGGTGTGGCGCCGTCGATCGCGGCTGCTTCCTCGTACTCCGTGCTGAGTGAGCGGAAGAACCCGGCGTACAGGAACACCGCAAACGGCATCAGCATCCCGATCCACACGAGTGCGACGCCCCAGATCGTTCCGGTGAGCCCGAGTGACTTCGCGCCGATGTACAGCGGGAGGGTTCCGAGCTGCGTGGGCAGCAGGATCGCGATGAGGACGAGATAGAACGTGACCTTCGTCCAGGCGCGGGTGCTTCGAGCGATGACGTACGCGCACAGCGAGCCGAAGACGAGCAGCCCCGCGAGGGCGATGACCGTGATCAGGATGCTGTTGACGAGAGCCCGTGCGACGTTGTTGCGCTCGTCGGTGAGAACTGAGACGAACGACGAGAAGTCGATCGCCGTCGGCACGGCTGCGCTTGTCGTGTACAGCTGATCTGTCGGCTTGAGCGCGGTGACGATGAGGATCCAGAACGGGAACAGCGCGCACGCGGTGATGATCCACAGGATCACTTCTCGCACGGCGATGCCCTTGGTGTAGCGGAACATCAGCCCTCCTCGGGGCGCGGGCGTCCTGCCGCCTGCTGGATGACGGCGAAGACGAGGATGATCAGCGTCAGGACGAGGGCGATCGCCGCGCCGTAGCCGAAGTTGTTGTTGACGAACGCCTGCTTCCACACCTGGGTCGCCATCGTCTCGGTCGCGCCGACGGGGCCGCCGCCGGTGAGCGCGATGATCTGGTCGAAGGTCCGCAGCCCCTGGATCGTGGTCAGCGTGAGCGCGATGACGACGGCAGGTCTGATGGAGGGCATCGTGATGCGCCAGAAGCGCGTCCAGGCGCCGGCGCCGTCGAGGGCGGCGGCCTCCTCGATCTCTTCGGGAACACCGGTCAGGCCGGCGATGTAGATGACCATGGCGATGCCGCTGGCCTGCCAGACCATCACGAACAAGGCGACCCACAGCGACCAGGTGGGATCTGCCAGCCACGTGCGTTGCCATGTCTCAAGTCCGAGAGACTCGAGCGCGGCATTCAGCGGTCCGTTGTACTCGAAGATGAATCGCCACAGGTACGACACCGCGAGCGGACTCAGGATGACCGGCAAGAACATCAGCGCGCGCAATGCGTGGCGCGTGCGCAGCGTGCGATGCAGAGCGAGCGCGAACATCATCCCGATGACGTTCGTCCCGATGACGAAACCCGCCGCCAGGACGAGCGTGTTCACGAGGGCGGTCACCATCTTTGGATCCGTGAAGATGCGGGCGAAGTTGTCGAGGCCGGCGAAGTCGAAGTCGCCCAGGCCCTTCCAGTTCGTGAACGCGTAGAAGGCACCCGTCGCCGTTGCGAGGTAGATCGCTCCGACCATCAGAGTGATGGCCGGCAACGCCCACCACCAGGAGCCGAAGCGGATGAGGCGCCGCGGTTCGGGGGCTGTGTGATCACGCCGTACGCGCCTGTCGCCGCGCCCTGAGGTCAGGATGCGCTCGGTCGCTGTGCTCACTGCGGTTTCCTTCTTCGATGTTCGGGGCGGGGTACGGGCACGGGCAGGAGCCGTTCCCGCACCCCGCGGGGCGTCGCTGGTGTCACGCGCCCCAGGCGGCGTCCATCGCGGCCAGTGCAGAGGCCGTGTCGCCTTGCCCGGTCAGGATCGCGGTGAGTCCGTCGCCCATCGCGGCCGAGACCTCCGGGTTGGTCCAGTCGCTCGACGGCAGGTAGGTGTAGTCACCCGCCGCCAGTTGATCCGCCACCGCAGCGAATGCCGCGGGGATCTTCGATGCGTCGCCGAGGTCGGCCGCAGGAATCGAGCCCTCGTAACCGGCGAAGGTGGCGGAGTTCTCCGGCTCGGCGAGCCAGTCGAGGAAGTCCTGCGCGGCCGCCTGGGCGGACGGGTCCGCATCGGCGTTGATGCCGAGGCCCGATCCGGGCTGCGCGATCAGCAGCGCCTTGCCATCTGAATCGGCGGGCAGCGTCTGCACGCTGAGCGGCAGCTCAGCACCGGCTTGACGCGAGAGCTCTGCGAGGAGGAGCGAGGGGAGCGCCACCGTCTGGATCCCGCCCTGCATGAGCCCGCCGACGAGGTCGGGGAACCCGGCGCCTTCGGCTCCAGGCTGGAAGCAGTTCGCGTCGACCATTTCGGTCAGCGTGTCGAAGACGGCGTGCCACTGGTCGCTGTCGGAGAAGGTGACCTCACCGTCGGCGCGCTTCTGGTTCCATTCCGGGTCGACGGCGTAGACGAGGTTCGCGGCGAGCTCCGCGACGACGATCGACGTGCTCGACGACGTCGTGCCCGCGAGCCCGAGGAACGCCGGGTTCTGCGCCGTGGCCGTGCACCCGGCGAGCAGGTCGTCGAACGTCTCCGGGAACGAGCCGGTGGATGCCGCGACGGTCGCGTCGTTCGTGACGAGGCCGTAGACCACCGTGCCCGTCGGCTGGGCGTAGACGGTGCCGTCGTCACCCGTGAACAGTGCCTCGGTCTGAGGCGTCATGAGTGCCGCGGAGGCATCGCCCTCGAGCGGCCTCAACAGACCCGCGTCGACGAGCGGACCGACCGAGGTGGGGAAGAGCTTGCCGCCGGTGACCATGATGAGGTCGGCGCCGGAGCCACCCTGCAGCTGCGTCTTGACGGTGCTGTCATAGGAGTCGGCGGGGATGGCTGTGACGTCGATGTGCACGCCGGTCGCCGCCTCGTAGTCGGCCGCGATGAGTTCGGCAGGCGTTTCGCCCGAACCCGAGGTCGGGGCGACCATCGTGAAGCTCGACGCGGGCGTGACATCTGCCTCAGGGGTGTCGTTGCCGGCGCTACATCCGGCGAGGAGCGCAATGGCCGCGCCGGCCGCGGTGAAACCGAGCAGTCGGCCTCTGCGGGGAGTGACATGCTGTGTCATCAGTAGGTCCTCTCTGACCTCGTTGTCGGCGGATGCGCGGGCCTCGGGCGGTCCGCCGCGTCGGTGCGGTGTGGCATCCGTTGGTCATTGGTACCCGACGGTGCAACATCGGATGCCACGGAATGCGCGCGGGCAATAGGCGGTATCCGCCGGGTGCATGCCGCCATGCTCCCGATTCGGCAGGCCGCACGGGAGAATGGAGCCGTGAACATCGGCGGGCTGGACCTCAACCTGATGGTCGCGCTCGACGCACTGCTGCGAGAGGCGAACGTCACTCGCGCCGCGGAACGGCTGAACCTCGCGCAGCCGACAGTCTCGCGATCACTGGCTCGACTGCGCGCCCACTTCGATGACGAGCTGCTCATCCGTGTGGGCAACGAGATGGAGCTGACGGCGCTCGCCGTGCGGCTGCGCCCGATGGTGGCAGAGGTCGTCGATTCGGCGGAGCACCTGTTCTCGGCGCACCTGGAGTTCGACCCGTCGACCTCGACCCGCCGGTTTGCGATCGCTTCGTCCGACTACGGCCTCGGTGCGCTGGGTGCGCGGTGGAGCGCCGAGGTCGCGCGCCGCGCCCCGCACGTGCGAGTCGCGTTCCGCAATCTCCCGCCCAACGAGCTCATGCCGTACGAGGTGCGCACCCGCGACATCGACGGCGCGATCGCTCCGCACGGGTACTTCCCCGAAGAGATGCCGCACCTCGATGTGTACACGGACCGGTGGGTCGTCATCGCCGACGAGGGGAACACGCGACTGAGCGAGCGGCCGACCATTCCCCAACTGAGTGCGCTGCCTTGGGTGACACCGTTCGAGTCGAGCCGCGTCTCGCCGGTGCAGATGCAGCGCAACGAGTGGGCGTCGATCGCGATGAAGATCGCCGTCGTCGTCGACCGGTTCTCTGACATGCCGCTGTGCATTCGTGGAACGGATCGTGTGGGGCTCATCCAGGAGCGACTGCTGGATGCCGGCCACGCGCGTACAGGCTTACGGGTGCTGGAACCGCCGTTTGCAATGGACCCCATCGTGCTCGCCTTCTGGTGGCATCCGACGCACAACGCGGATCGCGAACACCGGTGGATGCGCGCCCAGCTCGACTATCTGCGTGACCTCAGCGCACTCGGAGTGCGGCCAGCCGGGGCGATACGTCCCGCGCATGGCGACCATCAGCGTTCTCGATAGCCGGCGTCACATCCGCCATCCGCTCCCGATACTGGCCTTCTGCCAAACGGGGTGGATGAACAAAGGAGTGATTCATGGCCTTGGTTTCACGGGCTCTCATCGTCGGCGGCGGGATCGCGGGGCTCTCCGCCGCGATCGCGCTCGAGCAGATCGGTATCGACGTCGATGTCGTCGAACTCGCGGATCAGTTCGGCGCGGTCGGTGCCGGCATGGGTATCGCGGGGCGTGCGCCCAATGCGCTCGCCGAGTTGGGTGTTTACGAACAGGTCGCGGCCGACGGCCAGCCGGGGCTTGCCGCACCCGGGATGTACGCGTCGGACGGCAGCACGCTCATGCTGCCTCCGGCGAAGCCGGATATTCCGGCCGGCGGGTTGATGCCCATCGGCGTGTACCGCCCCGCGCTGGCGGCGACGCTGGTCGACCGCGCGTCGGAGCTGGGTGCGCGCCTGCTGACCGGTACGACGGTCGATGAGATCGTCGAGACCGAGGATGCCGTGGAGGTCACCTTCTCGACGGGTGGCATCGACCGCTACGACATCGTGATCGGTGCTGATGGGTGCTATTCGAAAGTGCGGGAACTCGTCTTTCCCGAGGCGCCTGAGCCGGAGTACGCGGGCCAGATGAGCGTCCGTTGGCTTTCGGATGCGACGGGCATCGAGCCGGAGGGGTGGTACGTGCAGGGGGAGCAGGGGCGCATGGCCTTCTACTACCAGCCGTATCCCGACAAGACCTACTGCCCGTTCGTGCTCAATCTGCCGCGCACGCGACTGAGTCAGGAAGAGGCTTACGTCGTGCTGCGGGACTTCATGGCGCAGTACACGGCACCCGCGATCGTGCAGCTTCGCGATCATCTGAAGCCCGACGACGAGATCATTCCCCGTCCGTTCGACTGGATTCTCCTCGAGAAGTGGCACCGTGGGCGCGTGCTGCTGATCGGGGATGCCGCGCATGCCACGACGGCGCACATGGGCATGGGCGGTGGGATGGCGCTGGAAGACGGCGTCGTGCTCGCACAGGAGCTTCAGTCCGCGGCGTCCATCGAGGACGCATTCCAGAGTTTTCGCGAGCGTCGTTGGCCACGGGTGAGCGCCGTCGTGAACACGAGCGTCGCGCTGTCGCAGCGCGAGCAGCAGAACCTGCCGACCGGGCCGGAGCAGCAGAAGCTCATGGGCGGCGCGATCGCCGTGCTGAACCAGCCGTACTGAATGGGGGAGCGATGAGCATCGGTGATGACGCGTACGCGATCGCGCAGTTGATCGCGAGGTACGCGAAGGGACGCGATACGACAGAGGCGGCGCTGTATCGCGAGGTCTTCGCGGCGGACGCGCAGATCGCGACGGGGGCGGGGCACGTGCTCTCGCGCAACCTCGACGAGATCCTCGAGAAGGTCGCCGGCGATGTCGTGCGATTCAACCCGGGATACGGCGCGGGTGAGAGCTGGGCGGTGATGCGGCACGCGGTCACCAACGTGCTGATCGACATCGACGGCGACGGTGCGGCCAGTGAGTACTACGTGCTGACCCTCGCGTACAACGAAGCGAAGCGGCGCCCCGAGGTGATGTCGACGACCCGCAACGTCGATCGGTACGAGCGCCGCGACGGGCGCTGGTGGATCGTGCGAAGCGAGCTGCACTTCGGGTGGGAGGGAGAGGAACTCGGCAAGGCGCTGCAGGTCGGTCCTTACACTCCCGCTCAGTACCGCCGTTGAGTGCAGGCTGCCGTTCGCTGCTACGCCCCGAGCACCCGGAGTCGCCGGTCGACCTCAGCCAACTCGCCGCGCACCCTGTCGATCTCGCGCGGCGTGAAACGCCTCACCTGCAGCGCGAGGATCGCGTCGGCGGCATGCACCGACACACCGAACGCCGCAGCGACCGCGCGCCGTGCGTCGTCGTTGTCGCCGCCGACCTCCGCGCACACGCGCAGCAGTCGCGCCGGATCATCGAGCGCCGTGACGTACGCGGCAAGGATCTCACGTCGGGCCTGCGCGTTGCGGAGCTCGTCGTCCATGCGACGACCCTATCGAGCGAGCATGACGCCGAGCGGCCGGGGGCCGAGCCGCGAGGCATCCCGCCCCACGCCGCTCGAACTGCTGCAGATCTCGTTCGGGGCGCTCGCGCAGCACGGGTAGCCTTTCGCCGCTGCGCAGGTGGCGCTACGCTGACGCCGTTGGCTCGGGGGACGGCCCGCGGCCATCGTCGTGGCTGATTCGTCGCGGGTCGCCGCGAGCCACGAGTGCACCCATCGTCGCCCATCTGCTCGGAGCGGAGTCGACATGCCACGAAAGACAGCTCCCGCGACCGCCGGTTGGCCGCGCACCGAGACCGAGCTCGCTGCGCGCCGCCCGACGGTGCTCGAGGTCGAGCCGTGAGGGCGCTGTTCCTGACCGCGAACCTCGGCGGCAACGTGCCGCCGACGATGGCGATCGCCCAGGAGCTTTGCCGCCGAGGAATCGAGGTCGAGATAGCGGGACTCGCCGCCGCCGAGCCAGCGGGCGACCGGGGGTCCGACGCGTACCCGGTCGCGGTCGACGCGCGATGGGCGGCCCGGCGCGACGCGTCGGGACGGTGGGAACCGCCGGGAACACGTCAGGCGGGGATCTTCTTGAGCCGCCGCTTCGCGGCTGACGCGGAACGCCTCGTCCATGACCGCCGGGCCGACATCGTCGTCGTGGACTGCATGGCGCTCGCCCTGATCGCGGGTTCCCAGCGCACAGGCATCCCGGTCGTCGTGCTGTTGCACACTTTCGGGGAGTTCTGGCGGCGCGCAGCTCTCCACGGACTCGTGTCCGGGCTGCTCCGCGGGCTCGGCCACTCGCCCCGTCTGCTGTGGGGTGCTGCCGCGCTGCGCCTCCTGCTCACCGACCGCGAGCTCGATCCCGCCTCCGGCGCCCCCGAACTCGCCGGCTATGCGTGGACTGGCACCACCGAGGTGGGCGTGGCGGCACCGGCATCCGCGAGCCGCCTTCCCCGCGTCATCGTGAGCTTCTCGAGCACGCCGCTGGCAGGCATGCGCGCCGTGTACTGGCGCGCGATCGACGCGCTCGCGGGCCTGCCCGTCGAAGTGATCGTGACGACGGGCAGCTGCGACATCCAGGGTTCGCGGCCTCGCACGGTGCCCGCGAACGTGACGATCGAGGGGTTCGTACCCCACTCCGAGATTTTCCCCGGTGCGGCGCTCGTGATCGGGCACGGCGGGCACTCCACGACGATGAAGGCGCTCGCGCACGGCATCCCCCTCATCGTTCTGCCGCTCAATCCGACCGCTGACCAGTCCCTCATCGGCGACATCATCGCCGCGGAAGGCCTGGGCGCGAAGCTCTCGCCGCGCAGCGACCCGGCGATGCTCCGCCGCACAGTCGAAGACATGCTGGCGGATGCCGCGCTGCGCGAACGCGCCGCCGCGACGGGCGCCCGCCTGCGCTCCGCGCCGCCGGGAGCCGCCGTGGCGGCGGACCGCATCCTCGCGCTCGCGCGAGCGTAGGCGCTCGCGCCCGGGGCATCCGGTCGCCGAAATAGGTGGCGCAAATGACCACCTCAACTCGCTCGAGGTAGGCATTTGCGCCACCCAAATCGCTCGCCCACCCCAACCAGCACGAGCACCCCGCGCGCAACCCGACCCGGCGTCGCGGCGCAAGAGAGACTCCGTCCCGTCGTAGGCTTGTGCCACCCGTGCGAAGGAGCCTCCCATGAGCCTCGACCTGCTCGCCGAACCCGTGTCTCAGCCCGCCATCGCGGAGCCGTGGCGCGACCCGGCTCGCTACTGGCGCTCGCGCACCGACGCTGTCGCGAGCGCGGCTGGCCCCGTCGCGTCGATCGACGTCGACGCGCTGCGGCACAACGCGCTCGACCTCGTGGTGCGCTCGAGCGGCGTGCCGATCCGCGTCGCGAGCAAGTCGATCCGGGTGCGCGAGGTGCTGGATGCCACGCTGGCGGTCGCGGGCTACCAGGGCATCCTCGCCTTCACGCTGCCCGAAGCGCTCTGGCTGGCCGACACGCATGACGACATCGTCCTCGGCTACCCCACGGTCGACCGTGCCGCGCTCGCGACGCTCGCCGCCGATGAGCACAAGGCATCCCGCATCACGCTCATGGTCGACGACCTCGCCCAGCTCGACCTCATCGACGCGATCGCGGCGGCGCCTGCCCGCGCGACGATCCGCGTCGCGATCGATGCGGATGCCTCGTGGCGCGCCCCCGTGCTCGGTCACATCGGCGTGCGCCGCTCGCCCGTGCACGACGCGAGCGAGGTGGCGCGGCTCGCGCGCGGCATCGTCGCGCGGGCGGGCTTCCGCTTGGTCGGCCTCATGATGTACGAAGCCCAGATCGCGGGCCAGCCCGACGACACCGGCTCGGGCGATGCCGTGATCCGCTGGATGCAGCGCCGTTCGGGGCAGGAACTGCTCGACCGCCGCGGCGCGATCGTCGCGGGCCTGCGTGAGATCACGCAGCTCGAGTTCGTGAACGGGGGAGGGACGGGGTCGCTGGAGTCCACGGCATCCGACCTCGCCGTCACCGAGACGACGGCCGGCAGCGGTCTGCTCGCGGGCCACCTGTTCGACCTCTACCGCGCGTTCTCGCCCGCGCCCGCCGCGGCCTTCGCGCTCGAGGTCGTCCGCAAGCCCACGCCCGACATCGCGACCGTCCTCGGCGGCGGCTGGATCGCCTCGGGCCCGCCCGTCGCGTCGCGCCAGCCCCTGCCAGCCTGGCCCGCGGGCCTGCACACCCTCGCCCGCGAGGGCGCCGGCGAGGTGCAGACGCCGCTGCAGGGCGATGCCGCCCGTGGACTGAAGATCGGCGACCGCACGTGGTTCCGGCACGCCAAGAGCGGCGAGCTCGCTGAGCGCGTCGACCACTACCTGTTGACCAGCGGCGACCAGCTCGTCGGCGAGACGGCCACCTACCGCGGCGAAGGGAAGAGCTTCCTGTGACCAGACCCGGCGGCATCTGGCAGAACTGGGCGCGCACCGAGCACATTCGGCCGCAGTATGTCGAGTACCCGAGCACGATCGAGGCCGTGCGCCGCTCAGTGCGCGCCGCCGCGACCCGGGGCCGGCCGATCAAGGCCGTCGGCGCGGGGCACAGCTTCACGGGCATCGCGGTCGCGCCGGGCACGCTCCTCGAGCTGACCGAGCTGTCCGGACTCGTCTCGGTCGACCGCGAGCGGTCGCGCGCGCGCCTGCTCGCGGGAACGCGGCTGCACCGCATCCCCGCGCTGCTCGCGCCGTACGGCCTCGCGATGACGAACCTCGGCGACATCGACCGGCAGTCGATCGCGGGTGCCATCTCGACCGGCACGCACGGCACCGGCGCGCGCTTCGGCGGCCTCTCGACGCAAATCGTCGGCGCGACCCTCGTGACCGCCGACGGCGAACTGCTCACGGTCGACGAAGACCACGAACCCGAGCTCCTGCCCGCCGTCGCGCTGGGGCTGGGCGCCCTCGGCATCCTCGTCGACGTCACGATCCAGTGCGTGCCGACGTTCGTGCTGCAGGCGATCGAGCGCCCCGAGGCACTGGACGAGGTTGTGGACAACGTGATCGCGCGCGCGGACGCCGTCGACCACTTCGAGTTCTACTGGTTTCCGCACACCGACGTCGCGCTGACCAAGACCAACACGAGGCTCCCGGCGGATGCCACGACGGCGCCGCTGTCCCGGGCATCCCGCATCGTCGACGACCTCATCGTCGGCAACGGCGTGCATCAGGCGGTGTGCAGCGCCGGGCGCGCCGTGCCCGCACTCGTGCCGCGTATCAACCGCATGTCGGCGCGGGTCTGGGGCGATCGCTCGTTCTCGGATGCCTCGCATCGCGTCTTCGCGACGAGTCGCGGCGTGCGGTTCCGCGAGATGGAGTACGCCGTTCCCGTCGAGAACCTTGCCGCCGCCTTTCGCGGGGTGCAGCAGGTCATCGACGACAACGACTGGCGCATCGAGTTCCCCGTCGAGGTGCGCGTCGCCGCCGCCGACGATCTGTGGCTGTCGACGGCGGCGGGCCGCGCGAGCGGCTACATCGCGGTGCACCGCTACTGGAGGGCCGACCCGACGGCGTACTTCACCGCCGTCGAGCAGATCATGCTCGCCCACGGGGGCCGCCCGCACTGGGGCAAGATGCACACGCTGGATGCCTCGGCCTTGCGGGGGCGCTATCCGCGCTTCGACGACTTCGTCGCCCTGCGTGATCGCCTCGATCCCGACCGCCGGTTCGGCAACCCCTATCTGCGGCGGGTGCTGGGTGAGTAACGGCTGAGAACCTCCGCCGCGCACGGTGGAGCGTCCGCCGCCGCAGATAAGATGAGCACAAGTCGAGGGGAGACGTATGGATATGGCGTGGCTGATCCCGGTTCTGATCGTGGTCGCGCTGGTGGTGATCCTCGGGATCTATCTGTGGGCGACGTACAACTCGCTCGTCGCGCTGAACGTGCGCGTCGACGAGGCCTGGAGCGACATCACCGTCCAACTCAAACGTCGAGCCGACTTGCTGCCGAACCTCATCGAGACCGTCAAGGGTTACGCCGCGCACGAGAAAGCCGTGTTCGAGAACGTCACGCGCGCCCGCGCCGAGACGCTCGGGGCGCAGTCGCCCGCTGAAGCGGGCGTTGCCGAAGGCCACATGCAGCAGGCGCTGAAGTCGCTGTTCGCCGTCGCCGAGGCCTACCCGCAGCTGCAGGCGAGTCAGAACTTCCTGCAGCTGCAGCAGTCGATCGTCGACACCGAAGACAAGATCCAGGCATCCCGCCGCTTCTACAACGGCGGCGTGCGCGAGCTGAACACGAAGATCAAGGTCTTTCCGAACAACATGTTCGCGCGCAACCTCGGCTTCCACGAGCGCGAGTTCTTCGAGGTCACCGGCGGGGCCGCGATCTCGGAGCCGCCGCGGATCCAGTTTTGAGCCGAGCCAGGTCGGTGCCGCACCGCGGCGTTCGCACCCGGTGAGCCATGTACTCCGCGATCGCGCGCAACAAGCGCAACACCTGGTTCATCCTCGGCGGGTTCGTGCTGTTCCTGGGCCTGATCGGTCTTGTCGCCGGGTGGCTCGCGGGTAACAACTGGTGGATCACCGCGTTCATCCTCGTCGGCTCGGCCGGCTACGCGACGGCGCAGTACTTCTTCGCCGACCGTGAGGCGCTCGCGCTGTCGGGCGCACAGGAGGTCACGCGCGAAGACGCGCCGCGGTACTACCGCATCGTCGAGAACCTCTGCATCACGACGGGCACGCCCATGCCGCGGCTGTACGTCGTGCAGGATGCCGCGCCCAACGCATTCGCGACGGGCCGCAAACCCGACGAAGCCGCGATCACGGTGACGACGGGCCTGTTCGAGATCATGACCGACCGCGAGCTCGAAGGCGTGCTCGGGCATGAACTCGGCCACATCCGCAACTACGACATCCGCGTCTCGCTCATCGTGTTCGGCCTCGTCGTCGCCGTCGGCCTCATCGCCGACATCCTCATGCGTGTCGCCTTCTTCGGCGGTGGGCGCCGCGGCGGCAACAACCAGGCCCAACTCGTCTTCTTGTTGTTCGGCGTCGTCGCGGCGATCGTTGCACCGCTGCTGGCGGGCATCGTGCAGGCATCCATCTCGCGCCAGCGCGAGTACCTCGCCGACGCGACGAGCGCGATGACGACGCGCGACCCCGACGGACTCGCGTCGGCGCTCGCCAAACTCGCCGACCAGGGGCGGCCGCTGACGCGAGCGAACACGTCGATGGCGCACCTGTGGATCAGCGACCCGCTGCGGCCGGGGGCGGTCTCACGGCTGTTCGCGACGCACCCGCCGATCGCCGATCGCATCGCACGCCTGCGCGAGATCGGCGGGAAGTTCTAGATGCGGCGCGTCGGCTGGGAATGCGCTCCGCATGGATGCCGTCAGGCGCATGCATTCCCGTGCGTGCATCAGTGCGCGCCTAGACTGGCGAGATGAGCGGTACCGACGAGTCCGACCGGAGTGACAAGCCCCGGGGCCGACTGCTCGATGCGATCCGCACGAAGACCGTGCGCACCGAGATCGACGAGAGCCTCCCGCACGGGTTGCGCGTGACGACCGCCTACGCGTGGCGCTTCGTCGTGATCGCGATCGCCGCGGGCATCCTGATCTGGCTCGTGATCCAGCTCAAGCTCCTCGTCGTGCCGCTGCTGGTCGCCCTGCTCATCACGGCACTGCTGTGGCCCGCGTTCTCGTGGTTGCTGAACCATCGCGTGCCGCGCTGGCTCGCGATCGTCATCTCGGTCGTCGGTGCGCTCGCGATCGTCGGCGGCCTGCTGTGGCTCGCGGTCTGGCAGATCACCCAGGAATGGTCGAGCGTGCAGACCAAGACGACCGAGTCGATTGCGGCGCTGCGGCAGTTCCTCATCGATGGGCCGCTGCACCTGACGACGACGCAGATAGACGACGTGCTCGCTCAGGCGTGGGACTTCTTGCAGCAGCAGGTCGGCGCGCTGTGGTCGGGCGCCCTGGTCATCGGATCGACCGTCGGGCACGTGCTCACCGGTGCTGTGCTGGCCCTGTTCATCCTGCTGTGCACCCTCGCCGACGGCGGCGGCATCTGGCGCTGGGTCGTGCGCCTGTTCCCGCGCCGCGCGCGGGCGGATGCCGACGGTGCCGGCCGCGCCGGCTGGGCGACGGTCGTCACCTACGCCCGCACGCAGCTGCTCGTCGCGACGATCGACGCGATCGGCATCGGGGTCGGCGCGGCCCTGCTGGGCGTGCCCCTTGCGATCCCCGTCGGCGTGCTCGTGTTCCTCGGTGCGTTCATCCCGTTCGTCGGCGCCGTCGTCACGGGCGCCCTCGCGGTGTTCCTCGCCCTCGTCTACAACGGTCCCTGGATCGCCCTGTGGATGCTCGTCGTGATCCTCGGCGTGCAGCAGCTTGAGGGCCACGTGCTGCAGCCGCTGCTGATGGGCTCGGCCGTCAAGGTGCACCCGCTCGCAGTCGTGCTCGTCGTCGCGGGTGGCGCGATGATCGCGGGCATCCCGGGTGCCCTGTTCGCCGTGCCGCTGGCCGCGTTCGTCAACGTCGTCGCCGCATATCTGTCCGAGCGACACGGCGGCGGGGCTCCGCCCACCGAACGCGATCTCATCTGGAGTACCGTTCCGCGCAGCAGGAGGAACCCCGCGTGACCACCCCCACCCTGGCGGAGTTCGAAGACGCCGCCGCCGTCCTTCGCGACGTCATCGTGCAGACCCCGTTCGACGTGTCGGAGCACCTGTCCGACGTGCTCGGGCAGCCGGTCTACCTCAAGCTCGAGAACCTGCAGCGCACCGGATCGTTCAAGATCCGCGGTGCGACGTACCGGCTGTCGCGCCTGACCGAGGCCGAGCGTGCGCGCGGCGTCGTCGCGGCATCCGCCGGCAACCACGCTCAGGGCGTCGCCCTGGCGGCACAGAAGCTCGGCATCCCCGCGACGATCTTCATGCCGCTGGGCGTGCCCGTGCCCAAGCTCCTCGCGACGCGCGGCTACGGCGCCGAGGTGATCCTCGAGGGGGCGACGGTCGAGACGCCGCTGCGCCTGGCCGCGGAGTTCGCCGAGCGCACGGGCGCCGTGCTGATCCACCCGTTCGACCACCGCGACGTCATCATCGGCCAGGGCACGCTCGGGCTCGAACTGTGGGACGCCGTGCCCGACCTTGACACCGTCATCCTCGGGATCGGCGGCGGCGGGCTCATCGCGGGCGTCGCGGCGGCCGTCAAGGCGCGCGCTGCGGCCGCGGGGCGCACGGTGCGTGTCATCGGCGTGCAGGCCGAGAACTCGGCCGCCTACCCGTCGTCCCTCGCCGCGGGCGAGCCGCTGACGGTTCAGACGACGCCGACGATCGCCGACGGCATCGCCGTCGCCCGCCCGGGCGACATCCCGTTCGAGATCATCAGCGAACTCGTCGACGAGGTCGTCACGGTCACCGACGACGACATCGCCCGTGCGATCCTGAGCCTGCTCGAGCGTGCGAAGCAGGTCGTCGAGCCCGCGGGAGCCGTCGGCGTGGCGGCGATCCTGGCGGGCAAGGTGCAGGCATCCGGCCCCACCGCCGTGATCCTGTCGGGTGGCAACATCGACCCCCTGCTGCTGCAGCGGGTCGTGGCGCATGGCCTCGCGGCATCCGGCCGGTACATGACGCTGCAGATCCCGCTGCCCGACCGCCCCGGTCAGCTGGCGCGCGTGTCGGAGCTGCTGTCGATCGCCGGCGCGAACGTCATCGAGGTGCTGCACACGCGCCACGGCCAGGGCCTGCAGATCAGCGAGGTGATCCTGCAGCTCAGCGTCGAGACACGCGGTCAGGAGCACCGCGCGCACGTGATCAGCGTCCTCGAAGAAGCCGGCTTCCACCCCCGCGTCGTCGAGGACTAACGGGCGCGGGGTCGCTTCCGCGGCCTTCGGGCGCGATTTCATGGCGCAAATGAGGGGTTGGATGCCCTTGAGGTGCGCATTCGCGCCAGCCATTTCGGCGCAGCCAGTAATGGTTGGCGCAAATGAGGGGTTGCCTGTGCGCGAGGCGCGCATGTGCGCCAACTTTTCGAGCAGGACGCCCCCGCAGGAGCGCCGCGCGGGACTACTGCCCGGCGTAGGTGTCGACCTTGACGATCTCGACCGAGATCTCGCGGCCGTTCGGCGCGGTGTAGGACGTCTTCGCACCCTCGGCAAGGCCGAGGATTGCCGCGCCGAGAGGGGATGCCTCGCTGTACACGTCGAGCTCGGAACCCGCCGCGATCTCGCGGCTGCCCAGGAGGAAGACCTCTTCGCCTCCGGCGACGATCGCTGTCACGACGGTGCCACCGCGCACAGTGCCATCCGACTCGGGGGCTTCGCCCACCACGGCATCCTTCAGCAACGCCTGTAGCGTGCGGATACGCGCCTCCTGCTTGCCCTGCTCATCCTTGGCTGCGTGGTAGCCGCCGTTCTCCTTCAGGTCGCCCTCTTCGCGGGCTGCCTCGATGCGCGCCGCGATCTCGGCGCGTCCCGTCGTCGACAGCTGCTCGAGTTCGGCGGCGAGTCGGTCGTAGGCGTCCTGGGTGAGGAAGGTCTCCGTGCTGTCTGCCACGTGTCTTCTCCTTGATCGGTCGGGGCGTAAGCCAAACGCCCCGGCAGGCAGCCGGGGCGCGTGATGTGTGGATCAGCCTACGGGATCCAGCAAGAGGTCACCAAACCCGTCGTCGCCTCTGCGACGGTGGGGATCGTCTCGCGGAACGCGCGCGTGTGCGCGGCATCCGCGGGGTATTCGATCACGCGCCAGCCGACGACACCGTGCTCGGTGTCCTGCGCCTCGACGGCGCACGTGACCGCCGCACCGGGCTGCAGTGTCACTTGGAAATCGACCGTGATCGTGTGCGTGTCGATGTATGAGTACCCCGTCGTGTCGAAGTCGACGGAGGTCACCGACTGCGCGACGGTCGTCCAGCCGAGGTACCCGACGGCGGCCACCGCGAGGGCGGCGCCGGCGATCCATCCCCACCGGCGCCCGCCTCGCCCGCGGCCGTACCGGTCGTCGAGCTCTGCCCGCACATCGTCGGGCAGCGTGGCGGTGGTCATCTCGGATCCGTTCCGGTGGTGTGTGCGGGGCGTGCCCGCGGGCGCGGCGTTCTAGGCTGGACCTCCAGGCTACGCGCTGTGCGCGCAGCCCGAGGACCTGCGCACCAGCGGGTCGGCGCACCGATGAACCGAGGAACGATGCACACACTTGCGACCGGGCAGATTCTGGCGGCAGGCCTGGCGACGCCGTCGCCCTCCATGACGGTCGACCCCGACTCGGTGACCCCGGGCTTCGTCGGGTTCGCCGCCATGGCGCTGATCGCAGTCGTCGTGGTCTTCCTCATCATCGACATGCTGCGACGGATCCGCCGGGCCGGCTACCGCGCTGACATCAACGAGCAGCTGGATGCCGAGGCGCAGGCGGAAGCCGCTGTCGAGGCGACCGATGTCGACGACCAAGACCTCGACGCGGATGACGACCCCGCGGCCGACGACCCCGCAGGCGACGATTCCCCCCGCGACGGCGGCCCCGCCCAGCGCTGACGGGTCAGGCGGGAACGCCCAGCGACGGGACGACAGGGTCGAGCGCGATCAGCAGGCACGCCGTCCAGTGGCACAGGAACGCGAGCACCGTGCACACGTGGAAGATCTCGTGGAAGCCGAAGTGGCCCGGCCACGGGTTGGGCCGCTTGAGGGCGTAGCAGATGGCACCGCCGGTGTAGAGCAGCCCGCCGACGATCACGAGGATCATCATCGCGACATTCGCCTCGAACAGATCGACGAGGTACATGACGGCCGCCCAGCCCAGCAGCAGGTACAGCGCGACATACAGCCAGCGCGGCGCGTTGATCCAGAACACGCGGAAGAGGATGCCCAGGAGTGCGCCCGACCACACGAGGATCAGCAGCAGCAGACCCTTCTGGGGCGGCAGCGCGAGCACCGCGATCGGCGTATAGGTGCCCGCGATCAGCAGCATGATGTTGGCGTGGTCGATGCGCTTGAGCACGGCTTTGGTCGTCGCACCCCAGTTGAACCGGTGGTACAGCGCCGAATTGCCGAACAGCAACACCGAGGTCGCCATGAAGACGGCGGATGCCCACTTCGCGGGCGCCCCATCAGCGAGCACGATCAGGACGATGCCCGCCGCGATCGCGACGGGGAAGGTCCCCGCGTGGATCCAACCGCGCCAGCTCGGCTTCAGCTCGATCTGGGCGCTGTCGCCGGCGGCTTCCAGCAGGGGCAGCTGGGGCATCTCGACGCCCTCGGCGGGTGTGTTCTCGGGCACACCCTGAGCCTACGCGGCGGCGCATGCCGGGCAGAACATACGCGGCGCGGCGGATTGCCGTGTTCGTGCGGGCGCGGAGCGATAGCGTAGACGCGTGACGGCGAAGGCATCCGATGAGGGCAGAGGCCTGCTCTACCGCCTGTACAGCTCACGGCTCAAGCGTGTGCTCACGCCGGAGACGGTGCCGAATCACGTCGCGATGATGATCGACGGCAACCGGCGCTGGGCGCGTCAGGCCGGCTATACGACGGTCGCACACGGCCACCGTGCCGGCGCCGCGAAGATGCACGAGTTCCTGCGTTGGTGCGATGACCTCGGCATCCGCGTCGTCTCGCTGTATCTGCTGTCGAACGACAACCTGCGCAAACGCGACTCGCAAGAGCTCTCCGACCTCATCGAGATCATCGCCGAGCTCGCCGACGAGCTCTCCCGCGAACCCGGCTGGCGCGTGCAGCACGTCGGCCGCTCGGACGGTCTGCCGCCCGACCTCGCCCGCGTGCTGAAGACCGCCGAAGAGCGCACAGCGCACAATACCGGCCTGCACGTCAATCTCGCGGTCGGCTACGGCGGCCGCGGCGAGATCGTGGACGCCGTGCGCAGCATCATCGCGCAGCACCAGGTGGGCGGTGGGTCGCTCGAAGACCTGGCAGCGAGCCTCACGCCCGAGCAGATCGGCGAGCACCTCTACACGGGCGGGCAGCCCGACCCCGACCTCGTGATCCGCACATCGGGCGAGCAGAGGCTGAGCGATTTCCTGTTGTGGCAGTCGGCGCATTCGGAGTTCTACTTCGTCGAGGCGCTCGGCCCCGACCTGCGCGAAGTCGACTTCCTGCGGGCGATCCGCGACTACGCGACGCGTGATCGCCGCTACGGCGGCTGACCCGGTCCAAGGGCCGGATGGGGGCAGGGTCGGCGGCGCGTGTCACAATTGCAGGCGTGAGTGCACTGGAGTCGCTGGTCGAGTCTTTCGATGTTCCGGCGGGATATCTGGACTGGGCGCGGTTCGGCCCACTGTCGCCGGTAGTGCGTGCTGAGATGCGCGCTGACGCGGAGCTGCTCGGTACAGGCCGGCCCTCCAGCATCGACCTCGTGGGCGCTCGCGGTGGTGAAGCCCGTGACCTGGCGGCGCAGCTGCTGCACGCCTCATCTGACGAGGTCGTGCTGCAGCCCTCGACGACGTTCGGGCTCATGCATGCGATGTTCGGCCTCAAGGGCACCGTCGTGGTGCCGGCGCAGGACTTCCCCTCGGTGCGCGTCGAGGCGCATCGTGCCGCAGCCGCGCGCGGTCGGCTCACGGTGCGTGAGATCGACACGCCCGGCGGGATCATGACGACGGATGCCATCGTCGCAGCGCTCACCGACGATGTCACCGCCGTCGCGCTGAGTGTCGTGGACTTCCGCACCGGGGCCCTCGCCGACATCGCCGCGATTCGCGACGCGATCGGCGGGCGCCTGCTGATCGTCGACGCCATGCAGGCATTCGGCGTCGTCGACATCGACTGGAGCGCGGCCGACGTCGTCGCCGGCAACGGCTACAAGTGGCTGCGTGCCGGGCGCGGCACCGGGTTCGCGCGATTCTCGTCGCACGCACGGGAGCGCATCGCCCCCGTGCTGTCCGGAATCTCCGGTATGGCCGGCGACGCGACGAGCCTCGGCGCGCCCGTAGCGCGCGACGGTGCCGCGGCGTACTCGGTCGCGCCCTCTGACCCGCTGGCCGCGTCACGGCTCGCGGCCGCACTGCGCGAGGTGCAGGAGGCCGGGGTTGCTGAGATCGCGCAGGGCGTGCGTGAGCGCGCGCAGGGCGTCATGCAGTTGGCCGACCGGTACGGCATCGCCGTGCTCACCCCGCGCGACGCGCACGCCGGTATCGTGACGCTCGTGCCCGAGCCGCACGATGCGCCCGCACTCGCTGCAGCCCTGGCCAACCACGGGGTCACGGTGACCGCGCGCGGCGCGACGATCCGTGTGTCGACCCACGTCGGTGGCGGTGCCGACAGTCTGCAGCTGCTCGGCGACGCGCTGGCCGATGCCGCCGCGCTGCGCGTCGTCGCGGTCGAGTTCACCCGCGAGGAGCTCGGTGCCGAAGCGACCAGCGGTGACGCGATCACGATCGAGGTCGGCGACATCCTTGAGATGCCCGACGAGATCGTGGTGCTCGACGACGATCTCGGCCTGGATGCGGAGCCGCCCTCCGGCGAGATCCTCATCGCGGTCGTCGATCCGGCGCCGGAAGACGGTGCGCGGGATGACGTCGCCGGCGACACGACGGAAAGTTAACGTTCCCGCAACCTGCCGTCGGCGTGTCGGAGGTGTCGTGGCATCCGGCCCAGACGTACGGTCATCACATCGGGCAAGGCGCCCGGTCGAGTCGGCCCAACCGCGACTCGTGGCACGGGCCAACTCGAGACTGCCGGGTGAATCACCCGGGGCGGGAGTGGGTTGTGACCACACGAGCACCAGAGCAGCAGCAGAGCGTCGACCAGGGTGCGGAGGTGGATCAGGACCTGTGCACCTTCGTGCTCGATACCTCGGTCCTGCTCAGCGATCCGCGGGCGTTCTTCCGGTTCGCCGAGCACTCCGTCGTCGTCCCGGTGGTGGTGATCACCGAACTCGAGGCGAAGCGACACGACCCCGAGCTCGGCTACTTCGCCCGTCAGGCGCTGCGTCACCTCGATGAGCTGCGTATCGAGCACGGACGCCTTGACTTCCCCGTGCCGGTCGGCACCGGTGGAACACTGCGCGTCGAACTCGCCAACACGGATGCCTCGGTGCTGCCGCAGGGTCTGCGTCTGAGCGACAACGACACCCGCATCCTCGCCGTTGCGGCACACCTCGCGCAGGACGGCCAGGAGGTCACCGTGGTCTCCAAGGACCTCCCGATGCGCGTCAAGGCGGCGTCCCTCGGCATCAACGCCGAGGAGTACCTCGCCGAGCAAGCGGTCGACAGCGGCTGGACCGGCATCGCCTCGCTCGACGTGTCGGGTGACGACATGAGCGACCTCTACGAGAGCGAGGTCGCCACGAGCGAAGAGGTGCGCGGGCTGCCGGTCAACACGGGCCTCGTCATCCACTCGGAGCGCGGCTCGGCCCTCGGCCGGGTCACGGGCGACGGCGGGTACAAGCTCGTCCGCGGCGACCGCGAGGTCTTCGGGCTGCACGGGCGTTCGGCTGAGCAGCGCATCGCGATCGACCTGCTGCTCGACCCCGAGGTCGGCATCGTCTCGCTCGGCGGCCGCGCCGGCACCGGCAAGTCGGCCCTCGCCCTCTGCGCGGGCCTCGATGCCGTGCTCGAGAAGCAGCAGCAGAAGAAGATCATCGTGTTCCGCCCGCTGTTCGCCGTCGGCGGTCAGGAGCTCGGCTACCTGCCCGGCGACCAGGCCGAGAAGATGAACCCGTGGGGTCAGGCCGTGTTCGACACCCTCGGCTCGGTCGTGTCGGGCAACGTCCTCGAAGAGGTCGTCGCGCGCGGGATGCTCGAGGTCATGCCGCTCACGCACATCCGCGGCCGGTCGCTGCACGACGCCTTCGTGATCGTCGACGAGGCGCAGTCGCTCGAGCGGAACGTCCTGCTGACGGTGCTCAGCCGCATGGGGCAGAACTCGCGGGTCGTCTTGACGCACGACGTGGGCCAGCGCGACAACCTGCGTGTCGGGCGCCACGACGGCATCGCCTCGGTCATCGAGACGCTCAAGGGGCACGACCTGTTCGGGCACGTCACGCTGACGCGCTCGGAGCGCTCCGCGATCGCGGCTCTCGTCACCGACCTGCTGGAGGCCGGCGAGCTCAGCTGAGCCGTTGCGCGGCGGGGGCTACTCCCAGCGGTAGCCCTCGCCGCGCACCGTCACGATGTGGTTCGCGCCGAGCTTGGCGCGCAGGTAGCGCACGTACACGTCGACGACGTTCGACCCCGGATCGAAGTCCATGCCCCAGATGCGGCTGAGCAGCGTCTCGCGCGTGAGCACGGCACCAGGGTGGCGCAGGAACTGCTCGGCGAGGGCGAACTCGCGCGCCGACAGGTCGATCTCACGGCCCGCGACGGTCGTGCGGCGCGCGAGGATGTCGAGGGTCACGTCGCCCTGAGTGAGCACCATCGTGATCGCGCCGGTGCGCTCGCGCAGCCGTGAGCGCACGCGCGCCATGAGCTCCGCGACCGAGAACGGCTTGGGCACGTAGTCGCTGGCCCCGGCATCCAGACCATCGACGGCGTCGCTGGCGGCGCTGCGTGCCGTCAGCATGATGACGGGCATCCGCTCGCCTTCTGCGCGCAGGGCGCGCAGGACTTCGAACCCATCCATCGACGGCAGACCGACGTCGAGGATGATGAGGTCGATGTCGCCCTGCACGGCGCGGTCGAGCGCGGCCTGCCCGTCGTCGGCGACGACGGTGTCGTGCCCCTCGGCGTGCAGCGCGCGGGTCACCAGTGCGACGATGTGCGGTTCGTCGTCGACGACGAGAATGCGGGTCATCCAGAGGCCTCTCGTTGCAGGACGACATCGCCGGCGCGCACCGGCGTCGGAAGGGAAGCCCGCGTCCCGATCGGGATCTCCAGTGTCAGTGTGGCACCTCCGCGGGGTGTATCGGTGACCGTGCAGTGACCGCCGTGTGCCTTCGCGATGGCGTCGACGATCGCAAGACCCAGTCCCGAGCCGCCGACCGAGCGTTTGCCGACGCCGCGATCGAAGCGGCGGAACACCCGGTGGCGCATCGCAGGCGGGATGCCCGGACCGTGATCGCGCACCCACAGCTGCGCGCCCGACGGGTGCACGGCGGTGCCGATCTCGATCGGGCTGTCTTCGGGCGTGTACTTCGCCGCGTTGTCGGCCAACTGCAGCCACGCCTGCAGCAGCCGGTCGCGATCGCCGCGGATCACGGCTGTCGCACTCTGCTCGATGCTCCACGTGTGCCCCGGGATGACACCGACGAGACCCCCCACGCGCTGCGTGAGCTCAGCGAGGTCGACGTCGCCCATCGTGAAGCTGTCGGCCTCGACAGCGGCCAGCAGGTCGATGTCGCCGATGAGGCGCGTCATGCGGTCGAGTTCGGCGATGCCGAGCTCGCGGATCGCCGAGACGTCTTCAGGGTCGCCCGCATCCATCAGCTCGAGATGACCGCGCACGATCGTGATCGGGGTCTTCAGCTCGTGGCGCACGTCATCGAGCAGACGCCGCTGCGTGTCGAAGGATGACTCGACGCGGTCGGCGACCGCGGGGGAGTGCATCTCATCGAGCAGCGTCCACCCGACGACCGCCGTGACGGCGACTGTGGCAAGAGCCGCAACGGCGAACGCGATCACGGCCGGCCACGAGACCTCCGCGGACGACACGATCAGCGCCAGCAGCACGGCCAGCGCGGTCACGGCGAAACCTGCGCCGACGATCGTCAGCAGCAGTCCCAGAGTGCGGGGGCGCCGCGCGGGTGCGGGCCGCGCAGCGCCGACGGTGCGGTTCACACTCCGATTATCAACCCGCGTGGGTCATCGACAGCAGATCGAGTTTCTCGTCGAGCTGCTCGAGGGTCAGTTCACCACGCTCGACGTAGCCGAGATCGATGACCGCTTCGCGGACCGTGATGCCCTTCGCAACCGAGTGCTTGGCGATCTTCGCGGCCGCCTCGTAGCCGATGAGCTTGTTGAGCGGAGTCACGATCGAGGGCGACATGCCCGCGAACGCGGCGGCACGGTCGAGGTTCGCCTCGAGCCCGTCGATCGTCTTGTCGGCGAGCACGCGCATGGCGTTCGACAGCAGGCGGATCGACTCGAGCAGCGCCGTACCCATGACGGGGATCGCGACGTTGAGCTCGAACGAGCCGGATGCCCCGGCCCACGCGACCGTCGCGTCGTTGCCGATCACGCGCGCGCACACCATGAGCGTGGCCTCGGGGACGACCGGGTTGACCTTGCCGGGCATGATCGACGAGCCGGGCTGCAGGTCGGGGATGTGCAGCTCGCCGAGGCCGGTGTTGGGGCCCGAGCCCATCCAGCGGATGTCGTTGTTGATCTTCGTCAGCGAGACCGCGATCGTGCGCAGGGCGCCGGACGCCTCGACGAGCCCGTCGCGGTTCGCCTGCGCCTCGAAGTGGTCCTTCGCCTCGGTGATCGGAAGCTCGGTCTCGGCCTGCAGCAACGCGATGACCTTCTGCGGGAACCCGAGGGGCGTGTTGATGCCCGTGCCGACAGCCGTGCCGCCCAGGGGCACCTCGCCGACGCGGCCGATGACCGACTGCACCCGCTCGATGCCGAGGCGGATCTGGCGGGCGTAGCCGCCGAACTCCTGGCCGAGGGTGACCGGCGTGGCATCCATCAGGTGCGTGCGCCCGCTCTTGACGGCGTCCTTCCACAGCACGGCCTTGGCCTCGAGGGCGACGGCGAGGTGGTCTAGCGCCGGAACGAGGTCGTCGATCAGTGCCTGCGTCACCGCGATGTGCACCGAGGTGGGGAACACGTCGTTGGAGGACTGCGATGCGTTGACGTGATCGTTGGGGTGCACGGTCGCACCGAGCTTGGCAGTCGCGAGGGTCGCGAGCACCTCGTTCATGTTCATGTTCGACGACGTGCCCGACCCGGTCTGGTACGTGTCGACGGGGAACTGGTCGTCGTAGCGGCCGGTGATGACGTCGTCGGCTGCCGCCGCAATGGCCTCCGCGATCGCGCCGTCGAGGGTTCCGAGCTCTTTGTTGGCGAGCGCGGCAGCCTTCTTGATGCGGGCCAGCGCGGCGATCTGCGTGGATTCCAGACCCTTGCCCGAGATCGGGAAGTTCTCCACCGCGCGCTGGGTCTGCGCGGCGTACAGCGCGTCCTTCGGAACGCGCACCTCGCCCATCGTGTCGTGCTCGATGCGGTAGTCGGTGGTGTCGGTCATCTCACGTCCTCGTGTGTGTGCTGGTTCGGAAGTCTCAGTCGGTGATGCCGACGGCCACGTGCGGCACGGCAGTGCCCTCGCTGAGGCGGTAGTTCGCCCCCACGATGCCGAGTCGCCCCGCAGCGACCGCGTCGGCGATGAGGCGCGACGACCCCAGGATGTCGTCGATCGTGTTGCGCAGGTGCGCGATGCCGACGTCTTCGGCATCGAGCTCGCGGGGGTCGACGCCATCACTCTCGCGCAGCACGGTGCGTGCGGCGGGAACGATCTTGGCGATGAGCTGCCAGATGCCCGACGGAAGCTCGGGACTGTCCAACGTCGTCGAGTCGATCGCGGCGCGCACGGCGCCGCATGCATCGTGCGCAAGCACGATGATGAGGGGTACATCCAGCGCCGCGACGGCGTACTCAAGGCTCGCGACGGCCGAGTCGGATGCCACCTGGCCGGCATTGCGCACGACGAAGAGGTCGCCGAGGCCCTGGTCGAAGATGATCTCGGCCGCGAGGCGCGAGTCGGCGCAGCCGAAGAGTGCCGCACGCGGCGTCTGAGCCGCCGCGAGCAGATGGCGACGCTCGACGTCCTGGTTGGGGTGGTTCGGTTCACCGGCGACGAATCGGGCGTTGCCGGCACGCATGTCCTCCCAGACGGCTGCCGGAGTCTCTCGAGCGGGTGCGGCCTGTTCGGTCACGGTGTCTCCTCACGCAGGGCACGGATCTGGTCGGCGACGCCGCCCGCGGCGATCGCGGCGGTGTCGGCGTCGGTGTCGCCGTAGACGAGGACGACGTCGGTCCCGGCATCCGTCGCCAGCGCGTACGACACGGAGTCGGTGCGCCCGGCTGACGGGATGCGGTATTCATCCCATTCGATGCCGGAGATCGTGACGGACCCGGTCGGCGCATAACCGCCGAGCTCGGTTTGCACCCATCCGTCGGGGGCGTCGAACGCCTGTGCGATGCGCACGTAGCCGGATGCCGGGGCGTAGACGGCGCGCCACATCTGGCCTTCGACGCGCGCAGAGTTCGCCCGCCAATCGGCGGGCACGACCGGAACGAGGATGGGGTGGTCGAGGGATGCCGACACTTCCGCGGCCGTGGCGGCCACGTCGACGGGCTCGGGCTCGGCGAGCGAACCCCGCGGCACGCCCAGGTACACGACGGCGACGACCGCGACCGTGACGATCAGCGCCGCGATGAGACTGCGGAACGTCTGGCTCGACCGGTAGGCGGCCGACGATGCGGCCTTGCGGTCGGCGGTCTCTTGCGGGGTCTCGGGTCGGCCGAGCTCGGCGACGACGCGGGGGCCGGGTGCCATCAGCTGTTCCCTCCGGACGCCATCATGCCTCCGGGTCCGCCGGACGCGCGGCATCCAGCAGCCGCTTCGCACCCAGCAGCCACTCTTCGCAGCGCGCCGCGAGCGCCTCGCCGCGCGTCCACAGGGTCAGCGATTGCTCGAGGGTCGGCGCGCCCTGCTCGAGCTCGGCCACGACGCGCACGAGCTCGTCACGGGCCTGCTCGAACGACAGGCTCGCGACATCGGTGGCGGTGTCCGCGGTCATGCTCTCCATCTTAGGGCGGCCTCACGACACGCCTGACCCCGGAAGGGGGTGGACGGCGGATGCCCCGTGTTCGCCCCGTCAGGCGTCCGTCTCGGCCACGGGACCTTCCGAGCGGGCGGCGAACGAGCCGTCGGCGACGGTGACGACGACCGCGGATCCGGCGGGCGCTTGCGCCGCGTCGCGGACGATCACACCACCGTCGAGGTGCGCGATCGCGTATCCGCGCGCGAGGGTCGCGCCGGGCGAGAGCGCGCGCAGCGATGCGCGCAGCTGCGCCGTCGTGCGCTCGGCCGTGTCGATGCGGCGGGTGACGAGGTCACGTCCGCGCGAGGTGAGCGTCCACAGCTCCTGCGCACGGGCGGTCAGCATGCCCTCCGGCGCGCGCAGCACGGGGCGCGTGCGCAGCTGCTCGAGCTGGGCGACGTCGTGCGAGATGCGCTGGGTGAGGCGCATGCGCGCGCGGCTGCGCAGTTGCTGCACGAGTGCGCGCTGCTCAGCGACATCGGGGACGACCTTCTTCGCGGCATCCGTCGGCGTCGACGCGCGCAGGTCGGCGACGTCGTCGAGCAGCGGGTGGTCGTTCTCGTGCCCGATCGCCGAGACGATCGGGGTGGATGCCGCGGCGACGGCCCGCAGCAGGCGCTCGTCGCTGAAGCCGAGCAGGGTCTGCGGGTCGCCGCCGCCGCGCGCGATCACGATGACATCGACCTCGGGGTCGGCATCGAGCTGCGCGAGGGCGGCGAGTGTCTCGGGCACGCAACGGTCGCCCTGCACGGCGGCGTGGATCGTGCGGAAGCGCACTTGCGGCCAGCGCAACTCGGCGTTGCGGTGCACGTCTTTCTCGGCGTCGCTGCGCTCGCCCGTGATGAGACCGATGACGTGCGGCAGGAACGGCAGCCGCTTCTTGCGGGCAGGATCGAACAGACCCTCGGCGCGCAGCGTCGCCCGCAGCCGCTCGAGACGCTCGAGCTGATCGCCGAGCCCGACATGGCGCATCGCCGACACGGTGAAGCTGAAGTCGCCCGTCTTGACGAAGTAGTCGCTCTTCACGCATGCGACCACGCGGTCGCCGACCTTCAGATCGTCCGGCAGGCGCTGCAGCGTCGACGACCACAGTCGGAAGGAGATCATCGCGTCGCCCGAGGCATCCTTGAGCCTGCCGAACACATGCCCGCCGCGCAGGTTCCACGCCGTGATCTCGCCCTCGACCCACACCGAACCCCAGCTCGAGATGAACCCGCGTATCGTCTCGTTCAGCCGCGACACCGACGTCGGCGTGTCGGGCGACGAGTCGCGCGGATGCACGGCGTCGGGGGGAGGGGCCTGGCCGGGCGCGGTTTCGAAAGAGGTCATCGCTCCCGTTCCTTTCCGGCCGGTCGTCTGCACGCATGCGGCCCGTGCACAGCGTCTGCTCTCTAGAATCGTAGGCGTGAGCAGCACCGCCGTCCGTCTTCCCTCGCCCCGGGTCCCGAGGCCCCGTGGGCGGCTTCAGGATAACCCGACGCCCGGACACAAGAAGGTCCTCCTGGCGTCGCCGCGCGGCTATTGCGCGGGCGTCGACCGGGCAGTGATCGCGGTCGAGAAGGCACTGGAGCGCTACGGAGCGCCGGTGTACGTGCGCAAGCAGATCGTGCACAACATCCACGTCGTGACCGAGCTCGAGGCGCAGGGTGCCATCTTCGTCGACGAAGTCGACGAAGTGCCCGAGGGTGCGCACGTCGTCTTCAGCGCGCACGGCGTCTCACCCGCAGTCGTCAACGCGGCAGAAGACCGCGGACTGCACGCGATCGACGCCACCTGCCCGCTGGTCACGAAGGTGCACCGAGAGGCCGTGCGGTTCGCGCGCGACGACTACGAGATCCTGCTGATCGGCCACGAGGGCCACGAAGAGGTCGAGGGAACGGCCGGTGAAGCGCCCGAGCACGTCACGATCGTCAACTCGCCCGAAGACGCCGACACCGTCGAGGTGAAGGACCCGGCGAAGGTCGTGTGGCTGTCGCAGACGACGCTCTCGGTCGACGAGACCATGGAGACCGTGCGGCGCCTGCGCGAGCGGTTCCCCGAGCTGCACGATCCGCCCTCCGACGACATCTGCTACGCGACGCAGAACCGCCAGGTCGCCATCAAGAAGGTCGCCGCCGAAGCGGATCTCGTGATCGTCGTGGGCTCGGCCAACTCGTCGAACTCGGTGCGGCTGGTCGAGGTCGCCTTGGAGTACGGAGCGAAGGCCGCGTATCGCGTCGACTACGCGCACGAGATCGAGCAGGCCTGGCTCGACGGCGTCGACACGGTCGGCATCACGAGCGGCGCGTCGGTGCCCGAGGTGCTCGTGCAAGAGGTGCTCGAAGAGCTCTCGGGTGCGGGTTACCGCGACGTCGAGCAGGTGCGCACGGCAGAAGAGGACCTCATGTTCTCGCTGCCGAAGGAACTGCGGCAGGATGCCTCCGGCAAGCGCGACGGACGCGCCCTGGGGGGACGGACCCGGTCGTGAGTGCCGCCGAGCCTCGCCACGACGCGCCCGAGTTGTCGGGAGGGGATGACGCCCGCAAGCGTCCGCAGTACGGCGAGTATGCGACGCCCGAGCAGCAGCGCGCGGCGATCCGCGAGCCTGCACCGCAGGCATCCGCCCGCATGACGCACCTGCCGACGCCGGTGACCGGGCCGCTTCCGCTGCCGCACCCCACGACGAGCGCGGCGCGGCCCTCGCGCACAGCAGATCGGATCATCACGTTCGCGCTGCTGGTCTACGGCCTGATCACGGTGATCAGCGGTGTGCCACAGCTGTGGAACTTCACCGAGCTCGCGCAGACCACGTTGGATCTCGCCGGCATCGACGCGACCTTCAGCAACTTCGCCCAGGGCGACCTGTGGGGTCGGATCGGCGCCATCGTTTTCGTAGTCGGCTGGATGCTGACGGCTGTGCTCTCGTGGCGAGCCGTCGCGCGCGGACGGCTGAGCTGGTGGATTCCGCTGGTCGGCGCGATCGTCACGTTCCTCGTCGTGACCGTATGCGTCATGGTGCCGCTGTACAGCGACCCTGCGATCATCGCGTACATCACCCGCTGACGCGCGGGAACCCTCGCTGACGCGCGGGTGCGCGGGTGCCGGCGCGCGGGAGTGTGCGCGGGGAAACACGAACGCCCCGATCTCCGAGACGGGAGGACCGAGGCGTTCGTGAGTCTGGTGCCGGTCAGGCGCTGATCGAGTGACCCGCAGAGCCCAGCTGCTGCGTGGCCTCGACGACGCGGGCTGCCATCGCCGACTCGGCGACCTTGCCCCACGCGCGCGGGTCGTAGGCCTTCTTGTTGCCGACCTCGCCGTCGACCTTCAGGACGCCGTCGTAGTTCTGGAACATGAAGCCGGCGACCGAGCGCGTGAACGCGTACTGCGTGTCGGTGTCGATGTTCATCTTCACGACGCCGTTCGCGACGGCCGTCGCGATCTCTTCAGCGGTCGAGCCGCTGCCGCCGTGGAAGACGAGGTCGAGGGGCTTGGCGCCCGTGCCGAACTTCTCGGCGATGCCGGCCTGGATCTCACCGAGCAGCTCGGGGCGCAACTTCACGTTGCCCGGCTTGTAGACGCCGTGCACGTTGCCGAACGTGAGCGCCGCGATGTAGCGGCCGTTCTCGCCGAGGCCCAGGGCGTCGACGAACTTCGAGACGTCGGCGGTCGTCGTGTAGAGCGCCTCGTTCGAGCCCTCGTGCTTGACGCCGTCCTCTTCGCCGCCGACGACACCGATCTCGACCTCGAGGATCGCGTTGATGTTCTTGATGCGGGGGAGCAGTTCCTTCGCGATCTCGATGTTCTCGTCCAGCGGCACGGCCGAGCCGTCCCACATGTGCGACTGGAAGATCGGGTTGCGGCCGGCCTTGACCTCTTCCTCGGATGCCGCGATGAGGGGCAGCACGAAGTCTTCGAGGGCGGGCTTGGGGCAGTGGTCGGTGTGCAGCGCGACCGTGATCGGGTAGTTCTTGGCGACCTCGGTGGCGAACTTCGCGAACGCGAGCGCGCCCGTCGCGCGACCCTTCACGGTGTGGCCGGCGAAGTAGTCGGCGCCACCGGTGGTGACCTGGATGATGCCGTCGGATCCGGCTTCGGTCAGGCCCTGCAGGACGGCGTTGATGGACTGCGAGCTGGCGGCGTTGATCGCCGGGAAGGCGTACCCGCCGGCCTTCGCCTTGTCCAGCATCTCTGCGTACTGCTCCGGGGTTGCGACGGGCATTTCCACTCCTTGGATCGTTGATAGGCGTTCGGCCGTGTCCACGGGTCACTCTACCGAAGCGCGCGGTGCGGTGAGAGGCTCGCCGCCTTGCAAAACGGGCATCCGGTCGCCGGGCGGTCGCCACGTGCTCGGCTTGACGAGTCGATAAGAATCGCGATTCCTTCGTCCCGGCGGCGGCGAAAACCCTGACGCCGCGGGCGCGGCCGACGTAGGCTCGAGTCATGGTGAGCCTGACCGCGGATATGAGCCCTTTGCACCCCGACCGAAACCTGGCCCTCGAGTTGGTGCGCGCGACCGAGGCGGCCGCGATCCGGTCGGTGCCTTTCATCGGACGCGGCCAGAAAGAGCTCGCCGACGGCGCGGCGGTGGATGCCATGCGCGCGTTCCTCACGACGGTCAACTTCGACGGCGTCATCGTCATCGGCGAGGGCGAGAAGGACAACGCTCCGATGCTCTTCAACGGCGAGCACGTCGGCACCGGGCGTGGCCCGCAGTGCGATATCGCCGTCGACCCGATCGACGGCACGTCGCTGACGGCGGAGGGTCGCAACAACGCCCTGTCGGTGCTCGCGGTGTCGGATCGCGGGTCGATGCTGGATGCCTCGAGTGTGTTCTACATGGACAAGATCGTCACGGGCCCCGCGGGCGTCGGCGTCGTCGACATCCGCCTGCCCGTCGCCGAGAACATCCGCCTGCTCGCGAAGGCGCTCGGAAAGCCCGTCGACGAACTGGTCGTCTCGGTGCTGAACCGTCCGCGCCACGCGCGGCTGATCGAGGAGATCCGGGCTTCGGGTGCCGGCACCCGCCTGATGAGTGACGGCGACGTCGCCGGCGGCATCAACGCGGCGCGGCACAACGCGCGCACCGACATGTGCATCGGCGTCGGGGGCAGCCCCGAGGGCGTCGCGACCACGTGTGCGATCAAGGCTCTCGGCGGGCACATTCAGGGGCGGCTGTGGCCGCGCGACGACGACGAGAAGCAGCGCGGTATCGACGCGGGCCTCAAGCTCGACGACTACGTCTACGAGGCCGACGAGATGGTCACGGGCAACAACACGATCTTCGTCGCGACAGGCGTCACCAACGGGGAGCTCGTCGCCGGAGTGCGCCGTGATGGCGACTACACCTACACCGAGAGCGTCGTGCTGCGCGGGGCATCCGGGACCCTCCGCCGCATCAGCTCGGAGCACCTCACCTCGAAGTGGCTGTGACCCGGGCGCGCTGACGGCGCGCTGACGGGCAGGAGCGGCGCGCCTGTGGCGCGGATTCATACTTTTGGTGGGCTATCCCGAGTTCTCAGGAACGTTCTGGCACAATGGAACGCGGTCACCGGCGACGTCCACGTCGTCCATGCCGAGTCCGGGGGTACACATGTCAGCAGCCGCGAGCGGTCCCAGCACAGGTCAAGTTCAAGTCCCCGTCGACGCCTCTCGCCGCCCTGATGTGCTGCTGCGTCGGCGCCTGCCCGACGACCACCAGGTCAGCGCGTGGTGGATGATCGGCGCGTTCGTCGTCGTCTCTCTCGGCGTCGTCGGCCTCATGAACCTCTTCCCCGGCGGCTGAGTTTCGTCATCGGCGGCTGAGCGCCGTCACAGGCGCTCGCGCACATCGCCCAGGTCTGCCGACAGCTGTTCGGTGAGCTCCGGCGCGACGAGTCGGCGCGGTGTCTTCTCGATCGTCGCGGGCGCGGCCGTGGCATCCAGTTTCGTGTCGTCGATGCCCGGGAACCGTCGCGCGCTTACGAGCACGCGCGACTCGAGCGAGCCCGCGAGTCGGTTGTAGCTGTCGACCGTCCGCTCGATCGCACGGCGCAGCTCGTCGGTGTGGGCGGCAAGCCCGCCGAGGCGCTGGTACAGCTCGTTGCCGAGATCGAACAGGCGGCGTGCCTCGGTCGAGACGTCCTGCTGCGTCCACGTGTAGGCGACGGTCTTCAGCACCGCCCACAGGTTCACGGGGGATGCCAGCGCGACGCGGCGCGTGAACGCGTAGTCGAGCAGGCTCGCGTCTTCTTCGAGCGCCGCCGCCAGCAGTGACTCGCTGGGGATGAAGCACACGACGAACTCCGGGCTCGAGGGCAGGCCGGTCCAGTATCGCTTGCCCGCGAGCGCGTCGATGTGCGCCCGCACCGCCTTGACGTGCTTCTGCAGCAGCTGCGCGCGACGTGCAGCCGCCTCGCCCTGCGCGGTGACAGGGATCGCGGATGCCTCGAGATAGGCATCCAGCGGCACCTTGGCATCGACTGCGAGGGCCTTCTCTCCCGGCAGGCGCACGATCATGTCGGGCCGGCCGTCGCCGACGTCAGAGGTGAGTGAAGCCTGCGTGTCGAAGTCGACATAGCGGGTCAGTCCCGCCGACTCTACGACGCGGCGCAGCTGCGTCTCGCCCCACACGCCCCGCGTCGCGTTCGATCGCAGGGCGCCCGCGAGCGACTCGGTCGTCGCGCGCAGCGCCTCGTCGGACTCGTGCGCACGCCGCAACTGCTCGGCGAGCGAGCCGTATTGCGTCTGCCGCTCGCGCTCGAGCTCGTCGACCTTGTGCTGCATCGACTGCAGCGTCTCCTGCACCGGTGCTAGAGCGCGCAGGACGAGCTGCTCGCGCCGCTCGCGCTCGTGCTGCGCCTCCTGATCGGCGCGCGACTGGGCTCCCAGCTCACGCGTCAGCGCACGCTGCTGCTCGAGCTGGTCGGAGAGCGAGCGCTGCGCCGCTTCGGCGGCGAACGTGCGCGCGGTCAGCGCCGTGCGCTCGGCGGACGTGCGCTCGGCCGTTCGGGCGCCGCCGGCGAACCACCCGGCGAGCAGGCCGGCGAGCAGACACACGATGGCGATGACGGTGACGATGACGGCATCCATAGCCTCATGGTGCCGGAGGGTTCCGACATCGCCGCGGTGAGCGCGCCGATGATGCTCAGCGAGCGGTTGCGGGGGCGTTTTCGGCGGCCGCCGGCACCGGGATCTGCGGCACGCGCAGTCCGAGCAGCATCGCGAGTTCGACGATGTCGGTCGCGCCGGCGCGGCGGGCCGCGTCGATCATGATGTGCGCGCACGCGAGGGCGTCGGCCGACGCGTCGTGATGCGCGAAATCGAGGAAGCCGGCCGCTGCGGCGACCAGCGGCAGTCGGTACGACGCCAGCTCGTACGTCTTGCGCGAGACCTGCAGGCTGCAGAGGTAGCGGTAGGGCGGGCACGCGGCATCCGTCACTTCGCACGCGCGGCGCAGAACCGTCATGTCGAACCCGGCGTTGTGGGCGACGAGCACATCGTCGCCGATGAACGCCGTCAGATCGGTGAGCTGGGCCGTCCAGTCCGGGGCGCCCGTGACGTCTTCGGGGTGGATGCCGTGGATGCCGATGTTCAGCTCGAAGAAGCGGTCGTGGCCCGCGGGTGGCTTGATCAGCCAGCCCTCGGTGGCCACGACGCGGCCGTCGCGGACGCGGCTCAGGCCCACCGCACACGCCGACGCGCTCGAGGAGTTCGCCGTTTCGAAGTCGATCGCGGTGAAGTCCAGGGGCACGTGATCCACTGTGCTCTCGTGGAAGGGGATCGGCGGTTCGGCGCGCCGTGACCGCGTCAACTGCGGCGTGACACGCCACGAGGGCGGCCCTGCTGCGGCCGCCCTCGTGGCATCCATCGTCAGTACGTCATGACGATGCGTCCATCGATCTTTCCGCGCTCCATGCGCTCGAAGATGTCGTTGATGTCGTCGAGCGACTCGACGCTGACGGTCGGGTGGATCTGACCGCGGGCATAGAAGTCGAGGGCCTCGACCATGTCCTGACGGCTGCCGACGATCGATCCGCGGATCGTGATGGCGCGCAGCACGATGTCGAAGATGTCGGCGTCGAACGTTCCCGGGGGCAGCCCGTTGAAGACGATCGTCGCGCCGCGGCGCACGACCTGCAGCGCCTGGTCGAACGCCTTGGGGTGCACGGCAGTCACGAGGACGCCGTGGGTGCCGCCGGTCGCGGCCTGGATCGCCTCACCCGGATCCTGCTGCGAGGCGTTGACGGTCACCTCGGCGCCGTGCGCGCGGGCGAGCTCGAGCTTCGCGTCGTCGACGTCGACCGCCGCGACGCGCATGCCCATGGCGCGCGCGTACTGGACGGCGATGTGCCCGAGCCCGCCGATTCCCGAGATCGTGACCCACTCGCCGGGACGGACGCCGGTCATCTTCAGGCCCTTGTAGACCGTGACGCCGGCGCACAGGATCGGCGCGACCTCGATGGGATCGGCGCCGTCGGGGATGCGTGCGGCGAACCGCTCGTCGACGAGCATGTACTCACCGAAGCTGCCGTCGACCGAATAGCCACCGTTCTGCTGCTCGGGGCACAGCGTCTCCCAGCCGGTGCGGCAGTACTCGCACGTGCCGCACGCCGACCACAGCCAGGCGTTGCCGACCTTCTGGCCGACCTCGAGCGTCGTGACGCCCTCGCCGAGGGCGATGACTTCGCCGTAGCCCTCGTGGCCCGGGATCAGGTCGCCCTTCGGGGCGACCGGCCAGTCGCCACGCGCGGCGTGCAGGTCGGTGTGGCAGACACCGCTCGCGAGCACCTTCACAAGGGCCTGGTGGCGACCGGGCGTGGGGATTGGGACGTCGGCGACGACGAGGGGTTCGCCGGCGGTGGTCACGACCGCGGCGCGCATCGTGTCGGTTCGGGTCTTGTCGCGTGCTGCGGTGGGGGCGGGGATCAGAGTCGTCATCGACATTCACTTCCTTGTGCTGAACCGGTGCGGCGGGGGAGGCGCCGCGGGTGTTCCGACGGTAGGCAGACGCACGTTGCAGGAGGTTGCGGCCCCGGCGTGTCGGGTGGGGTGTGCGCTCGGAGTGGCCGCGCGTAGGGTCGACACCATGGCGACGCGCGACGAGATGGCGACCAGCTTCGGCACGGCGGCCGCGACCTACGAGCAGGGGCGGCCGGACTATCCCGTCGAGGCGGTCGCGTGGCTGCTCGAGGCCGCGGGGAGGCATCCGCGCGTGGTCGACATCGGCGCGGGAACCGGCAAGCTGACCCGCGTCGTCGCGGCCCTCGGCGCTGACGTGATCCCTGTCGATCCGGATGCCTCGATGCTCGACGTCCTGCGGGCGAGCGTGCCCGGTGTCGAGACGATGGTCGGCGCCGCGGAGCGGCTTGCCCTGCCCGATGAGAGCGTCGACGCCGCTGTGCTCGGGCAGGCCTGGCACTGGGTCGAACCCGTCGCCGGGTCCGCCGAGATCGGTCGGGTGCTCAAGCCGGGCGGGACTCTCGGGCTGATCTGGAACATCCGGGACGAGTCGGTGCCGTGGGTCGCGCGGCTCACCGCGATCATGAAGGGCAGCCACGCCGAGGAGATGTTGGCGAGCGGCCCGCCGACCGTCGCGACGCCGTTCACGGCGCTCGAGGAGCGTACCTGGCGCTGGAGCCGCCGCGTGACCCGCGAGACGCTGACGGCGATGGTGTTCTCGCGCAGCTACATCATCACGGCATCCGCCGACGAACGTGCCCGCATTGGGCGTGAGGTCGAGACGCTGCTCGACGAGGCCGGCGCCGTCGGCGATGCGGTCGTCGACCTGCCGTACATCACGAGAGCCTTTCGCGCCGTGAAGGGATGAGGCGGCGGGCGTCGCCTGTGTCCGCGCCAAAGTAGACTGACCTCCCGTGGCTCTTACCATCGGAATCGTCGGTCTCCCCAATGTCGGCAAGTCGACGCTCTTCAATGCGCTGACGAAGAACTCGGTGCTCGCGGCGAACTACCCGTTCGCGACGATCGAGCCGAACATCGGCGTCGTCAACCTGCCCGACCCGCGCCTGAACACGCTGGCCGAGATCTTCGGCAGCGAGCGGATCCTCCCGGCATCCGTCTCGTTCGTCGACATCGCCGGCATCGTGCGCGGCGCGAGCGAGGGCGAGGGCCTGGGCAACAAGTTCCTCGCGAACATCCGTGAGGCGGATGCCATCGCGCAGGTCGTCCGCGGCTTCGCCGACGGCGATGTCGTGCACGTCGACGGCAAGGTCGACCCGGCATCCGACATGGAGACCATCAACGCCGAGCTGCAGCTGGCCGACCTCGAGACGCTCGAGAAGGCGATCACGCGTTACGAGAAGGAGGTGCGCGGCCGCAAGCTCGACCCGTCGGTGCTCGAGGCCGCCACGGCCGCCCGCGACGCACTGCAGCGCGGCGAGTTGCTGTCGGCGTCGGGGCTCGACCTCGAGCCCATCCGGGAGCTCGGGCTGCTCACGTCGAAGCCGTTCATCTTCGTCTTCAACGTCGACGAGGCGGTGCTGACGGATGCCGCGCGCAAGGCCGAACTCGCCGCGCTCGTCGCTCCCGCGAAGGCCGTGTTCCTCGACGCGAAGATCGAGTCGGAGCTCATCGATCTCGACCCCGAGGATGCCGCGGAGCTGCTGGCATCCACCGGTCAGGACGAATCGGGTCTCGACCAGCTGGCGCGCATCGGTTTCGACACGCTCGGCCTGCAGACCTACCTTACGGCGGGGCCGAAGGAAGCACGCGCCTGGACGATCGGCAAGGGCTGGAAGGCTCCGCAGGCCGCGGGCGTCATCCACACCGACTTCGAGAAGGGCTTCATCAAGGCCGAGGTGATCGGCTTCGACGACCTCGTCGAGACCGGCTCGGTTGCGAATGCCCGTGCCGCCGGCAAGGCGCGCCTCGAGGGCAAGGACTACGTCATGCAGGACGGCGACGTGGTGGAGTTCCGCCACAGTTAGGCATGTGAGCGCGTGAGTACGATCTGGCGGCGTTACCGGTCAACCCTCGGGGTAGCGATTGTTGCATCCGCGGTGCTCGGGCTCTTTTGCGGGCTTGCGCAGTACCTCACTGGGAACGCGGACTACCGCGCACAGTCTGGCTGGGGAGGCTTCTTCTATTGGATTGCGCTGGGGGCGTGTCTCGGTATCGGGACGGGGTTGACAGCCTGCGCGGGCGCGGTAACCGCTATCTGGTTGCGTGACCGGCGACTCGGGCGACCGAGCGCGTCGCGCGTTATCCTCGGGACCGTAGGTGCGAGCATCGGGGCGGCGGTGCTGTGGATCGGTTTCGGAATTGTGGCTGCCGTGACAGGTGGTGCTGGCTACCTGTACATGTTCATCGGGATCGCAGCTGTCGCGGGCTTGACCAGTGCTGTTCTTGCGCGGACGATGCTCAGCCGTGCCGAGCGGCGACAGGACGGCGACGTCGTGGAGTTCCGGTTCATCAACTGACTGCTGCCAGACCGTTGAGTGAGCCGCCGGCGAAGCGCGCTGATGAGGGTTGAGCCTTCGGCGTTGCCGGTGTGATGGACTTGCGGGCATGGAGCTTAAGCTGCGCCCGATGGTGTCATCTGATGCTGGCACGTTCGCCGGTTGGGCATCCGATCCTGTCTTTCGTGCTCACGCCGGGTGGAGTGAGGATGCGACGTTCGAGGACCTCGCCGAGTGGTGGGCCGCGCATATCGCGAACCCAGGCCCTCACCTGATCCGGCTGTCCGCGGTGTTCGGAGATGACGTGGTGGGCTACGTGGACACTCACGGAGACGCAGAGGAAACGCGTGAGCTCGGGTTCGTCGTCGGTCCTTCGTCGCGATGGGGCCAGGGGTGGGGGACGCTTGCTGCCTCCGCGGGAGTCGAGTACGGGTTTGAGGTCCTCGGGCTCTCGTCCCTATGGGCAGAGGCAGTCGAGGCCAATGTAGGTTCGCTTCGCGTGCTCGAGCGCATCGGCATGACCCCTATCGGTACGGGTGACGAAGACGTGTTCCTCGGCGCTAAATCCACGTACTCACGCTTTATGCTGTCTCGGCAAGACTGGGCGCGGCGACAGTGAGTGCGACGTCGCGACCAAGATGCCTCTGCGACGGACCCCTCGCCGGCTGAGCGTTCGCGGCCGGCATCCTGTCCGTGTGCCGATAGGCCTCGCACCGCTCGGCAACGCAGCGTGGCGTTGCGTCGCGACCTGGCGACGGCTCGGCGGGGCGCGATCGTTTCGTGCGTTGGCGGACTACGGGAGCTTGGACGCGAGGACGTCGGCCGCCAGGATCTCGGGTGCTGCGCCGAGGAGGTGCTGGTTGGCCATCAGGGCTGCGACGATGGCGCCGTTGGCGTGGGCGTCGCGAGCAGCTTCGTCGGGGAATGCATCGAAGATCCAGAAGGTGTCGGCGTGGGTCCTGACCGCGAACCAGACAATCGTTCCTACTTCTTCGTTGGCGAGTGCGACAGCGCCGGCGAGCAGATCGGCGACCGCGTCGTGCTGTGCATCGGCCGCGACGATCTTGGCGACGAAGGCATACGGAAGTGATGCGGGTGTGGACATGAGGGGTTCTCCTTGACGTCGGGGTTCTTCGTGGGACGAGTTCAGCGTATGACGAGCGAGGGCCGGTGGGGAGTGGCGTATACGGCAGTATTGCTATTGTTTACGTCATGCGTATCGGACTGATCGCGATCGACGGCTGCTTCGGTTCGGCTATCGCGTCGATCATCGACATCGTGCGGGTGGCCGACGGAGTCCGCGGCGATGTCGACCCGCGGATCGACCCGATCGAACTCGCCATCCTCGGACCGAAACGGCGAGTGACCACGACGGCATCGATGACCCTGTCGGTGGACCACCCGCTGTCGGAGTCCGGCGAGTTCGACGTGGTCGTCGTCCCTGCGCTTGGAACCCTTACGGCCGCCGCGACCCACGACGTCCTCCAGAGCCGAGATGCTCGTTCGGTCATCGCCTCACTCGGGCGCCTCGACGAGGCGACCACCCGGATCGCCGCGGCGTGCACCGGCGTGTTCGCTGTCGCCGAGACCGGACGGATGCATCATCGGAGGGCGACGACCAGCTGGTTCCTGGGGCCGGAGTTCCTGAAGCGCTATCCGACCGTCGCCCTCGATCTCGACACCATGGTCGTGGTCGACGGGAACCTCGTCACCGCCGGCGCCGCGTTCGCCCACATCGACCTCGCGCTCTCACTCGTGCGATCGATCAGCCCCGACCTGGCCCATCATGTCGCCAAGCTCCTCATCATCGACGAGCGCCCGTCGCAGGCGGCTTTCGTCGCCTACGAACATCTCCGGCACGAGGACCCGATCGTCGTCGAGTTCGAACGCTTCGTGCGCGCCCGCCTGGACGAACCGTTCAACGTCGCCTCCGTCGCGCAGTCGCTCGGCACCAGCCGGCGCACCCTCGAACGACGAGTCCGTGCGGCGCTCAACCTCACTCCGCTCGGCTTCGTCCAACGGCTTCGCATCGAACGAGCTCGGCACCTCTCAGCAACCACGGACTTCACCTCCGCCGAGATTGCGCTACGGGTCGGCTACGCGAACGCCGAGACTCTGCGCTCTCTCCTGCGTAGGGAGCGACGCCGTTCCTGACCTATCGCCATGGCTGTAGCCGGTGTCCTAGCGCTCGACTGGAACCACCTCTCAGCACGTCGCGTCGACGCTCCTGCGTCGCCCCTGGACGACCCACTCGACACGCCCGCAGCACAGGTCATGTGACGTGTCCCGGCTTCCCGGACGGTCCGGGTTGGGTGGCTGTGATGTCGCGGCGTTCTCGTCGAGAGGGTCAGCAGACTTGATCAGGGTCGACTGGGATGAGACGCGAAGGCGGTCAGGTCAGGGCGGCCGAAGCCGGCCGGCGGGGTAGCCTCGGTCACGTCGAGGTCTTTCGGACGGATGGCGTAGGAACCTCCGTCGTCGGGAGACCTCGACGTCTATCTGCGGACCGACGCTCCCGGCCGACCTACACCCTCATCTGGGAAGAGCCGTCAATAGACGCGACGGATCTCCTGCGGCCAGCCGCACGCCTCGGCGATCTTTCCGCCCCACATCTTGGCGGCCTCATCGTCATCGACGTCGACGATGGTCAACCCGCCGATGCGCGCCTCTTTCACCGGCACCGGTCCGTCGGTGACGACGGGCGCACCGCTGGTCGCATCCGCGCCGAACGCGCGGGTCTCGTCTTCGTCGACGCCAGCGGCGAACACGTAGGCACCCGCGGCTTTGATCTCCTCGACGACGGCGTTCGCGAGGGGGCCGCGCGAAGCGAACCACTCCTCGGAGTGATCGCCCACCCACGTCTGGTTGAAATAGATGATGTACTGCGCCATGTCGCTCCTCGTCGAACGAGTCAGCCGGCGCGAAGACCGCGCCGGTGCGACACTACTCCCGGGGCCGTGCGGACGGTGCACCATGTCCCAAAAGATCTCGCTTCGGCGGGGCCGCACCAGCATTATCTGGGACATGGTGCGCAACAAGTGGGACATGGGGTGCTGTCAGTGGGACACGGGCGGGGCGCAAACGAGGGAGGATGCCTACTGCAGCGCCCCGAACAGGTCGTTGAGGGCTTCGGTCATCGACGGATGTGTGTAGATGCCGTCGCGCAGCTGGGCCGCGGTCGCGCCGAGGCGCATCGCGACGGCGACCGTGTTGATCGCCTCGTGCGCGTCGTGCGCGAGCATCGTCACCCCGAGGATCTCGCCCGTCGCGGCATCCGCCACCGCCGTCATCACGCCACGCGTGTCGCCCACGATCCGGGCACGCGGCACCGTCGCCATCGTCGCCATCTCGCGCACGGCCGTCCGCACGGAACGCCCCGTCGCGCGCGCCTCGCGTTCGGTCAGCCCGACCCGCGCGAGCGGCGGTGTCGTGAACACCACGTGCGGCACCGCGACCCGGTCGGCCGTGGAGCGCGCGCCGGTTCCGGTGAGCTGGTCGAGCACGATGCGGTAGTCGTCGAGCGACACGTAGGTGTGCTGAGGTCCGCCGTTCACGTCGCCGACGGCGAAGACGTGCGCGAGGCTCGTGCGCAGGTGCTCGTCGACGACGACGGCTCCACGGTCGTCGGTCGCGATGCCCACGGCATCCAGCCCCAGGTCATCGGTCAGGGGTCGGCGCCCGAGAGCCGCGAGCACGAGGTCGCCCTCGACGGAGGTCGCGGTGCCGTCGGCGGTCGCGTAGTCGACGCGCACGCCCGCGGTCGTGTCGTGCACGCCGGTCAAGCTCGTCGACGTGACGACGCGCACGCCGCTGTCCTCCAGCAGGGCGGTGACGCGCTGCGAGATGTCCTCATCCTCCGCCGGCAGGATGCGCGGTCCGCGCTGGAGGACGGTGACTTCCACGCCGAAGGATGCCTGCATCGACGCGAACTCGACCCCGATGTAGCCCCCACCCAGCACGACCAGGCGGTCGGGCCTGGTCGGCAGCGAGAGCATCTCGGTGCTCGTCACGACGTGCGAGCTGTCGCGCAGGCCCGGGATGTCGGGCAGCACCGGCGCCGCGCCCGTGTTGATCACGATCGTCTCCGCCCGCACGATCAGCTCATCATCGCCCGCCGTGACCTGCAGCGTGTGCGGGTCCGCGAACCGGGCGCGCCCCGTGACGACGGTGGCGGTGTCGGGGGTGTCGAGCATGGCGAAGTTCTTGCCGCGCATGAGGGCGGTCAGCTCGCTCGTCGCACCGACGGCGGCCGCCCAGCGCGCGCTGCCGTCGGCGGGCGCGCCCTCGAGCAGCTCGGGATGCTCGCCGCGGTAGACGAGAGCCTTCGTCGGGACGCATCCGATGTTGATGCACGTGCCGCCGTACATCTGCGCCGACTGCTCGATCATCACGACCCGTTTCCCGGTCTTAGCGAGCGTCGCGGCGAGGGTCTTGCCGCCCTTGCCGAAGCCGATGACGGCGAGATCGACGTCGAGAGGAGCTGCAGAGTCTTCAGAAGCCATGCGCTCAGTCTGACCCGTGAGTCGGGGGACACGCCACCGGTAGACTCACCCTTCGATGTCTGAGAATCTTCCCGACTGCCCCGCGTGCGGCGAGTCGTACACCTACGAGCAGGGCGCGCTGCTGGTGTGCCCGATGTGCGGTCACGAGTGGTCGGCGGATGCCGCGCCCGAGGCGACCGGCGCCGAGACCGTGATCACGGATGCCGTCGGCAACCCGCCCGCCGACGGCGACTCCGTCACGGTCGTCAAGGACCTCAAGGTCAAGGGCGCCGGCGGCGGCACCGTCAAGGTCGGCACTAAGGTCAAGGGCATCCGGCTGATCTCGGACGGCGTCGGCGACCACGACATCGACGCGAACGTGCCCGGCTTCGGCCGGATGCAGCTCAAGTCGAGCGTCGTGAAGAAGGTCCTCTGACCTGGGCGCTCGCGCAGTCATGAGCGATGCGATCGAACTCACGGGCAGACTCGTCTGCGCGTCGCCCGCAGAGGCGGAGGTCGTCATCCGTCACCTGCCGCGGCACGTCGAGCTGACCCGCTCCGAACCGGGCTGCGTGCGGTTCGAGGTCGAGCGGACGGATGATCCGCTCGTGTGGAGCGTGTCGGAGCGCTTCGTTGACCGCGCGGCGTTCGACGCCCACCAGGCGCGCGTCCGCGAGAGTGAGTGGGGTCGGGAGACCGCGGCGATCGCGCGCGACTACGTCATCGAGGGCTGACGACGCGGCGTCATTCCGCGTTCTCGGTGAGGGCAGCCGCGTAGGCGCGCATCGAACGCTGATACCGGGGGAGAGCGTCGATCTGCGCTTCGATCGCGACGCGCAACGCCTCGTCGACACGTCCCGCGCTGTGCAGGGCCAGTGCCAGCATGACGCGGGGCGCGGTGCCCGTCGACGGATGCGCGGGTGCCGCCTCGAGCACGGCGATCGCCTCGTCGAATCGGCCGAGATTGCGCAGGGTCGACCCGTACTGCACCGCGAGCTGCGCATGCCGGTCATCGTCGAGGCCGAGTTCCAGCGCCCGCTCGTACTCGCCGCCGGCTTCGGCCTCGAAGCCCATGGAGTCATACATCCCGGCGAGTTCGAACGCTGCTCGGCCGTCACCGGCGGGGCAGGATGCGGCGAGCACCCGCATGGCTTCGACGCCCTCCTCGCGTCCGAGCGAGTCGGCCCGATTCCAGAGCTCGGTGACGGAAGCTTCCCACTGCGCGATGTCGACGGTCATGCGATCGAGTCTCGCAGAGCGACCGCGTGAGCTCGTCACAAGTGGATGCCCGGGGTCGATGATGTGCAGGTGCGCATCGAACACGCGCCGCGTCAAGCGTCGGCCCTACGCGTGAGGGTCAGATGGGTGACCCCGCTGGGCGAGGACACCGCCTCGATGTCGTAGCGCTCGTCGAGTGCTTCCAGCCCGTGCCACAGCCGCTCGCCGCGGCCGAGCAGGATCGGCACCTGCACGATGTGGGCCATGTCGACCAGGCCCGCCGCGAGGAAGTCCCGCAGCATCCGCACACCACCGCCGATCCGCACGTCGAGGTCGCCCGCCGCTTCGCGAGCGAGTGCGAGGGCCTCGTCGGGGGTTGCTTCGATGAAGTGGAAGACGGTGCCGCCCTCCATCTCGATCGAGGGTCGCGGGTGATGCGTCAGGACGAACACCGGCGTGTGGAACGGCGGGTTCAGTCCCCACCACCCGCGCCACTCGTCGTCGGTGCCGAGATCCGTCCACGCCCCCGTCGACGGGCTGAACTTCCCGCGTCCCATGATCTCGGCTCCGACGCCGGATGCGTGGCGCCGCGCGAACGCGTCGTCGACGCCGGTGGAGCCGCCCTGTTCGCCGACCATCTCACCCCAGAACCGGGTCGCGGTCATCCACTCGTGCAGTCGCTCGCCGGCGTGCCCGAACGGAGCCTCGAGCGTGAGGCCCTCGCCCGTGCCGAAGCCGTCGAGCGAGATGGAGAAGTTGTGCACAACGACCCGTGACATGGATGCCTCCGTGATGTCGGTCAGCGCCCCTGGCGCTTCTTGTATGGCTTGGGCTGGCCCTTGACGATCGGGGCGCGGCCCTTGCCCTTGGATGCCTTCGCCTTGCCACCCGCCGGTACGGTCGGCTTCGCGGCCGGAGGCGGCGTGGCGGCGATGCGCGCGCGTGGCTCGTCGAGCAGCAGGGCGCCGGCGGGCGTCAGCTGCCAGCCCGCGCCCTGGCGGGCGAGGGTCGCGTGCCCGACCTCCTCGTCGAGCTTCTCGACCGTCGTGTACAGCGCGGCCAGCGGGAGCCCCAGCGCCGCCGCCGCGCGCGGGAAGTGCAGGTCGGCGTCGACGAGGGCCACGAACCGCCGCAGCGCGGTGATGTTCATCGACGGTCCTTCCGGTGGGTCTCGCCTCAGGCTACCCGGCGAGTGGGTACCTCGCCGCCCCGGTCCACGGATCCGCAATCGGCCCCGTCACGCACTGCACGGGCACCCGTACGCTGTCGATCATGACGACGCCCGAGATCCTGCGTTACGCGGCTTTCACGACGCGACCCGATGGCGGCAACCCCGCGGGCATCGTGCTCGACGCGACTGGGCTTGACGACTCTCAGATGCAGCAGATCGCCGCCGACGTCGACTTCGCGGAGACCGCGTTCGTGACGGGCACGACATCCGACGGCGCTGTCTCCATCCGCTACTTCTCGCCGATCGCCGAAGTTCCCTTCTGCGGGCACGCGACGATCGCCACTGCGGTCGCCCTTGCGGAGCGGGGACGGACGGATGGCGGTGAGATCCGGTTCGCGACGCCCGTCGGGCCGCTGCAGATCGCGGTGACGACGGATGCCGCGGGCGTGCGCGCCGCGTTCACGAGTGTGGCGCCGTCGGTGTCGCCGCTTTCGGCGGACGACCTCACGGCGATCCTGCGCCTGCTGTGTCTCGAAGCTGCCTCGCTCGACCCGAGCCTGCCGCCGCGGATCGCGAATGCCGGCAATCCGCATCCGCTTATCGTGCTTGCAGATCGTCCGGCATTCGATGCGTTTCGCTTCGACGCGTCATCGGTGCGAGCCCTCATGGACGATCGCGGTTGGCCGGCCACGATCACCGTCGCGCACCGGGTCAGCGTTGACCGGTTCGCCGCGCGCAATCTCTTCCCTGTCGGCCGCATCTCGGAAGACCCGGCGACCGGTTCCGCCGCGGCGGCGCTCGGTGCGTACCTGCGCGCGCTCGGCGCGGTCGAGACGCCCGCGCGGGTCACGATCGAGCAGGGCGGCCACGTCGGTCGGCCCGGCGTACTCACCGTCGACATCCCCGACTCCGGCGGCATCGTGGTCAGCGGCACGGCCGTGCAGATGGCGCCCTGAGAAGCCCTCGTGTCCGCTACGGGCGTAAGCTGAGGGCATGGCGACTTCGAACCTTCCCACCCCGACGCTGCAGCCGATCTCCGACGAGCAGAACCTGCTCACGGTCATCGAGGACGGCGCGTCGTGCTGCGGCGGCGGGTGCTGCAGCACCAACTGATCCGTCCCCCAGGGCAGTTGCGGGGCAGACGCTCCGCGCGACGATAGCGCGCGCATAGTCCGCGCTGAAGCGTGATGGCTTGACTGGATCGATGTCCGATCGCCGTCACCCCCTCCTCGCTGTCCCTCTCGCCGTCGTCCTGACCGTCACCGTCGCAGGCTGTGCCGTGACGGCGACGACGTCGTCTTCCGCCTCGTCGTCGACATCGACGTCGACGACGGTGGAGACCTCGACCGACACCTCGGCATCCACCCTCTGGGACAGCTCGACCGTGCACGAGATCTCGGTCGACTACGACGCGTCCGACTACGACGCGATGATTCAGGCCTATCTCGATTCGGGTGACAAGGAGTGGATCTCCGCGACCGTCGTGATCGACGCCGTCACCTACGAGAACGTCGGGCTCAAGCTCAAGGGCAACTCGACGCTGCGCAGTCTGTCGACGGATGCCGACGCGACGCTCAGCTCGCAGAACCCCGAAGACCTGCCGTGGATCATCCGTCTCGACAAGTACTTCGACGGGCAGAACTTCGACGGGACGACGGAGCTCGTCGTCCGCGGCAACTCGACCGAGACCTCGCTGAACGAGGCGGTCGCCCTCGGGCTGCTCGAGGACACGGGCCTCGCCGCCGAGCAGGCGATCGCGGTCCGCTTCAGCGCCGACGGGTCGGAGGAGGCGCTGCGTCTCGTGATCGAGAACCCCGACGACGAGTGGACCGAGCGTGAACTCGGTGACGGTCTGCTCTACAAGGCGGACGCCAGCGGCGACTACAGCTATCGCGGTGACGACCCGGCCTCGTACGACGACGTGTTCGATCAGGAGGCGGGCGAGGATGACCTCACGCCGCTCATCGACTTCCTGCAGTGGATCAACGAGTCCGACGACGCGACGTTCGCGGCGGAGCTGGACCAGCACCTCGACGTCGACGCGTTCGCGACGTATCTGGCCTTCCAGGAGCTCGTCGACAACTTCGACGACATCGACGGGCCCGGCAACAACTCGTACCTCTACTACGACCCTGACACCGGCAAGATGACCGTCGTCAACTGGGATCTGAACCTCGCGTTCGGCACCTCGAACGTCGGCGGTGGTGGAGGGGGCGGCCAGATGGGCGGTGGTGGTCGCGGCGGCGCCGGCGCGGATCGCACCGATGGTGCCGCCGTGACCACCGCCGCGCGCGGTGGTGGCGGGGGCGGGTCGAACATCCTCTCCGAGAGGTTCCTCGCGAACGCCGACTTCCAGCAGCTCTACCAGGACGCGCTCACGACGCTGCAGGCCGAGCTGTTCGATTCCGGTACGGCATCCGAACTGCTCGAGGCGTGGACGACGACCCTGACCGAGGGTGCGTCCGACCTCGTCGACGCCGCGACGATCGCCTCCGACGCTGCCGCGATCTCGGCGAAGTTCCCGTCCTGACCGGGCCGCAGCGGGTGGCTGGCAGCCCGGTCAGGAGGCGGGTCAGTGCCCTGCCGGCATTCCGTCCGGAGCGTCGGCGGGCTTGCGGATGAGGAACGCGCTGATCAGCAGTGGCGTCGCGATGATCGCACCGAGCAGGAACGCACCGCGCGCTCCTGCCGCGCCGGCGGCTGCCGCCCCCGCGCCGGATGCCGCGGCGTTGGCACTGACCGACGACATGACCGTGATGAGCAGGGCGATGCCGGCGGCGCCGGCGACCTGCTGCACGGTCGAGACCGTCGCACTGCCGAACGAGTAGTACTTGGGCTCGAGCGACCCGAGCGACGCGGTGAACAGCGGCGTGAACGACATCGCCAGACCGATCGACAGGAGCGTCTGGGTGACCACGAGCATCCACACCGGCGTCGTCTCGGTGAGCGTCGTGAACCACCACAGGATGACGAGCACGCCGATCGTGCCTGGCACGAGCAGCACACGGGTGCCCCAGCGGTCGTAGATGCGGCCGATGACAGGACCCAGGAGGCCCATCGCGAGCGCACCCGGCAGCACGACCAGGCCCGACTCGGTCGCGGACAGACCCAGTGTGCCCTGCAGGTAGAGCGGCAGCGCCGTGATCACGCCGAAGAACGCGAGCGACATGACGGCGAAGTGCGCGACCGACAGCGAGAAGTTGCCCGAGCGGAAGATGCGCAGGTCGAGCAGCGCGTCGTCGACCCGCTGCAGCACCAGTTGGCGCCACACGAACAGACCGAGCGAGACGATGCCGACCGACAGCGAGATCACGAGGGTCGCGGTCACGACCTGGTCCGCCGCGGCGGACGCACCGCTCTCGGCGCCGCCGATCTGACTGAGCCCGTAGACGAGGCCGCCGAAGCCGAGCGCCGACAGGATCACCGAAAGGATGTCCAGCGGCGCGTGCGAGGTCTCGCCGAGGTTCTGGATCCAGCGCACGCCGACGATCAGCGCCGCGAGCGCGATCGGCAGGACGATCGCGAAGATCCAGCGCCAGCTGAGCGTGTCGAGCACGATGCCGGCCATCGTCGGGCCGATCGCGGGCGCGAGCGAGATCACGACGCTGACGCGGCCCATCATGCGCCCGCGCAGGTGCGGCGGCACGACGTCCATGAGGGTCGTCATGAGCAGCGGCATCATGATCGCCGTGCCGGATGCCTGGATGACGCGCGCGATCAGCAGCACCGTGAATCCGGGCGAGACAAGTGCGACGAGCGTGCCGAGTGAGAACAGCCCCATCGCCGTGGCGAACATGGCCCGGGTCGAGAAGCGGCGCAGCAGGAAGCCGGTGGTGGGGATCACAACCGCCATCGTGAGCATGAACGCGGTCGTGAGCCACTGGGCGTCGACGGCGGTGATGCCGAGATCACCGATGAGGTGCGGGATCGCGACGCCCATCGTGGTCTCGTTGAGGATCGCGACGAAGGCGGCTGCCAGCAGCAGCCAGATGACGCGGTTCTCTTTCGCGCCCACCGTCGTGGGCGGGGTATGGACGGAGCCGGTGGGAGCGGAAGTCATGGGTCTCCTCGGATCGGCGCGGATCAGCGGTGCAGCAGAATGTGCGGAAGGCGGGCAGGGGAGGCCGTGCCCGGGATCCGGGACGAACTCCAAGGGTAACCGCCGGGTCGGACATGCTATTCCCGATCCCGGTGAGACGATCGCGCCATGGCATCGCATCGTCACTCCCGCCTCGCCGTGCGCGGACCCGTCTCGATCGCCGCCGGCGTCGTCGTCGCCGCGGCATCCGTTCCGTTCCTCGGCTGGATCGTGGGCCTGCTCGCCGGCTGGAGCGTGCTCGCGATCGTAAACGTCGCATGGCTGCTGAGCACGATCTGGCCGATGGATGCCGCGCAGACCCGCGCCCACGCGACGCGGGACGACCCCGGGCGGGCGACGGCCCGCGTCATCGCGCTGGTCGGCAGCCTCGCGAGCCTCCTCGCCGTCGTCGCGGTGCTGATCCGCCAGCACGGTCAGCCGGCGATGACATTCGCCGTGGCCGGCATCGCGATCATCGCGGTCGTGTCGTCGTGGGCGCTCATCCAGGTCGACTACCTGCTGCGCTACGCGCACCGTTACTACGCGCACGGCGAACTCTCCGGCGCAGCGCGCGGCATTGACTTCAATCAGGAGGAAGACCCGATGTACTCCGACTTCGGCTACTTCTCGGTCGGTCTCGGCATGACCTATCAGGTGTCGGACACCAACGTCACGACGAACGAGATCCGCCGGATCGTCGTCGCCCAGACGCTGCTCGCGTACCTGTTCGGAGCGGTGATTCTGGCATCCGTCATCAACCTCGTCGCGGGGCTCGGGTGATGCGCGTGGCTAGAGTGACCGCATGAGTATGGGCGGCCACGGCGGCGGAATGGGCGGACGCGGGCCGGGGCCGGGCAGGGGTATGGATGCCGCGGCGCAGCGCAGACTCAACGCCGAGGCGCCGAAGATCCCGCACCTGGGGCGCCGCGCGATGGCGCTGTTCCGCCCGTATCTCGGCCGGATCCTGATCACCGGCATCCTCGTCATCGTGGGCGCTGCGATCGCCGTCATCCCGCCGTTGATCGTGCAGCGCATCTTCGACGACGCGCTCTTTCCGGTCGACGGATCGGCGCCCGACCTCGGCCTGCTGTGGCGGCTCGTGGGCATCATGGTCGGCCTGTTCCTGCTGTCGGCCGCGCTCGGCGTCACCCAGACGTGGTTCACCGCGACCGTCGGCAACGCCGTGACGGGTGACCTGCGCGTGAAGCTCTTCGACCACCTGCAGGCGATGGAACTGGGCTTTTTCACCCGCACGAAGACCGGCGTCATCCAGTCGCGCCTGCAGAACGACGTCGGCGGCGTCTCGGGTGTGCTCACCAACACGGTGACGAGCATCCTCGGCAACGTCGTGACGGTGATCTCGGCGCTCGTCGCGATGCTCCTGCTCGACTGGCGGCTGACGATCATCGCGGTCGTGCTCATGCCGATCCTCATCTTCGTGCAGCGGCGCGTCGGACAGGGGCGGGCCCGCATCGCGGGGCAGACGCAGGAGTCGCTGTCGGAGCTCACGAGCATCACGCAGGAGACGCTGTCGGTCTCCGGAATCCTGCTGTCGAAGTCGTTCAACCGGCAGCGCGCCGAGTCGACGCGGTTCCGCGACGAGAACGCCAATCAGGTGCGGCTGCAGGTGCGGCGGGCGATGAGCGGACAGGGGTTCTTCGCGGTCGTGCAGGTGCTGATGGCATCCGTTCCCGCCGTCATCTACCTCGTCTCGGGGTACTTGATCACGGGCGGCGACGGCGCGGCAGTCATCACGGCCGGCACCGTCGTCGCGTTCACGACGGTGCAGGCGCGGCTGCTGCAGCCGCTGATGGGACTCATGCGCGTCGCACTCGACGTGCAGACCTCGGGGGCGCTGTTCGCGCGCATCTTCGAGTACCTCGACATGGTGCCCGCGATCCAGGATGCCCCGGGTGCCATCACCGTCGCTGCCGCGCCCGGACCGATCGGGCGCATCGAGTTCCAGGACGTCACGTTCCGCTATCCCGATGCGACGGCCGAGGCGCGGCCGACCCTCGACGGGGTGTCGTTCGTCGCCGAGCACGGCCAGCACGTGGCGTTCGTCGGACCCTCGGGTGCGGGCAAGACGACCGTGCTCTACCTCGCGCCGCGCCTGTACGAGGTGTCGGGCGGGAGCGTCCTGTTCGCGGGGGAGGATGTCCGCCGGCTGACGCACGAGTCGATCATCGACCACATCGGCATCGTGTCGCAGGAGACGTACCTCTTCCACGCGACGATCCGCGAGAACCTGCGCTACGCGAAGCCCGATGCGACGGATGCCGAGATCGTCGCGGCCTGCACGGCGGCGAACATCCACCACATCATCGAGGGGTTCGCGCAGGGCTACGACACGGTCGTGGGGGAGCGGGGCTACCGGCTCTCGGGCGGCGAGAAGCAGCGCATCGCGATCGCCCGCGTGCTGCTGAAGGACCCGCCCGTGCTGCTGCTGGACGAGGCGACGAGCGCGCTCGACACCGTCTCGGAGCGTGTCGTGCAGGAGGCGCTCGAGGCAGCGGCATCCGGTCGCACGACCCTGTCGATCGCGCACCGCCTGTCGACCATCGTCGGCGCCGACGTCATCCACGTCGTCGACGCAGGGCGGATCGTCGAGTCGGGCACGCACGCCGAGCTGCTGGCCGCGGGTGGCCTCTACGCCGAGCTCGCCGCCGAGCAGATGGCCGCGGCGCGGATCGAGGGCATGGATACCGGGGCACAGCCGGCGGCGCTGCCCGACCGGCGCGCCGATCGGGCGCCGGCGGGCGCCGCGGGTGAGGACGCCGCGCGACTCGTGGCCGACCCGCCCGATCCGGAGCACATCGCACCCGCGGACTGGGCGGGCGCCGAGTAGACCCGCGGTTCGATCAGGGTGCTTCGTCGCCCCAGTCCTCGGAGCCGATCGCGTCGGTCGGCTCGGGGGTCGCCTCGCGGTCCTTCAACACCTCGGGCGTCGGGTTGACGAGCTCCTCCGGGGACTGGCTCTGCAGGTCGTCGATCTCTTTCCGCAGCTTGGCGAGGTCAGGGACGGCGGGCGTCTCGGGCAGGTTCTCGGGAGTGCTCATGCCGCCACCCTAGTCGGGTCGGATCACCAGAGGGAGGCGGCGGCGCGGAGGTCAGCCGTCGCGGCATCCAGCTCGACGGCGTCGAGTGCGGCGCGAGCCGTGAGCTCGCGCACGAACGCGCCGAGTGCGCGACGGTACGCGGCATCCGGATGCGTCTGCGCGATGCGCACGAGCGACGGGGTGTCCATCTCGAGGATGAGGCGCACGCGGGCGCGCGCAGCCGTGCGCTGCTCGGCCGCGTCGAGCACGGCGATGCCTCCGCGCATGGCTTCGAGGTAGTCGGCCAGCACGGGCAGCGTGCCCTTGCCCTGGGTGATCGAGGTGCCGTCGGCGCGCTCGCGCCAGTGCACGACGACGTCGGGCAGGACGTCGATCGCGCGCGCATGCACGTACAGGCGCTGCGTCACGATCTGGTCTTCGTAGAGCTTGCCCTCGGGGAAGCGCAGGCCGTGCCGGCGCCACAGCTCGATGCGGCTGACCTTCGACCAGGCAACGATGTTGCCCGACACCTCGGGGTGGTCAGTCAGGGTGGTGCGCGTGCGCGCGGGAACGGTCGCCGCGGTGACCCAGGGCTGCACGACGCCCGCGCGGTAGGCGCCGCCGGCGTCTGCGCGCAGCCGCACGTAGGCGCCGACTGCGATGTCGCTGCCCGATGCGGTCAGGGCGCCCGTGAGTACCTCGAGGGCCGTCGGCGTCATGACGTCGTCGGCGTCGAGGAACCCGACGAACGGCGTCTCGACGAGGTCGAGCCCCTGGTTGCGGGCGGCGCTGAGGCCGCGCGAAGTGTCGTTGCGGACGAGCGTGAAGCGCGGGTCGGATGCCGCGGCATCCGCGAACAGCTCGCTCGTTCCGTCGCGCGAGCCGTCGTCGACGAGGATCGCCCGCCACGCCGTCAGCGTCTGCGCGCGGAGCGAGTCGAGCGCTTCGGCGGCGTAGGCCGCGACGTCGCGTCCGGGGACGATCACGGTGACGACGGGGGGAGCGGGGAGGATCACGCGCCCGATCGTACCGCCGCGACGGAGGCTGCCAGCGCGTCGGCGACGGATATGACGTCGCCCCGCTCGCGGTGGTCGAACGTGAACCGCACGGCGGTCTGGGCGACCTCGGGGGCGATGCCGCACGCGAGCAGGACGTGCGATGGCTCGTCGCTGCCCGCCGCGCACGCCGATCCGCTCGAGGTCACGAACCCGCGCCGCTCGAGTTCGAGCAGCACCGCCTCGCCGCTCGTTCCGGCGAACGTGAAGCTCGCCGTGCCGGGGAGGCGACGCGTCGGATGCCCCGTGAGTCGCGCGCTGGGGACGCGCTCGAGGACGCGGGCGATGAACGCGTCACGCAGCGCGCTCACGCGGGATGCGGACTCGGCGCGCTCGGCCTCGGCGAGTTCGAGGGCGGTTGTGAGCCCGATGATGCCGGCGAGGTTCTCCGTGCCGCTGCGGCGGTCGCGCTCCTGCCCGCCGCCGTGGAGGACGGGCTCGAGCGGCAGCCGCGACCGCACCGCGAGCAGGCCGATGCCCTGCGGTGCGCCGACCTTGTGTCCCGCCAGCGACAGCGCGTCGGCGCCGGTGCCGGCCAGCGGCAGCCAGCCGGCGGCCTGGACGGCGTCGAGGTGCAACGGCACGCCGGCCGCTGCGGTGACGGATGCCAGGGCCGCGGCATCCTGCACCGTGCCGATCTCGTTGTTGGCGTACCCGATGCTGACGACGGCCGTGTCGGGGCGGATCGCCGCGGCGAGGTCGTCGGGGTCGACGGTGCCGGTCGCGTCGACGGGTAGGCGCGTGACGGCGAAGCCGTGCACACGCTCGAGGTAGTCGCACGAGGCGAGGATCGCCTCGTGCTCGATGGCGGTCGTGATGACGTGCACGGGTGCCCGACGGCGCAGGGCCGCGCCGATTGCGAGCCCCTTGACGGCGAGGTTGTCGGCCTCGGTGCCGCCCGAAGTGAACACGATGTCGGCGGGGCGGAAGCCGAGCACGCGCGCCACGCGCGCGCGGGCGTCGGCGAGGGCCGCGGCGGCGGCCTCGCCGACCGTGTGGTGGCTCGACGGGTTGCCGAAGCGCTCGGTGAGGTACGGGAGCATCGCCTGCAGCACCTCCGGGCGGACGGGGGTCGTCGCGGCGTGGTCGAGGTAGCGCATGGTTCGTTGCTGGCTGTTGGCGTGTTCGTCGTTCGTCAGGCGTCCAGGCGCACGTCGAGGCCGAGGTCGAGCGCACGCGCGGAGTGCGTGAGCGCGCCGACCGAGATCACGTCGACGCCCGTTGCCGCGATCGCGGGGACGCTCTCCAGGGTCACGCCGCCGGAGGCCTCGACGATCGTGCGGCCCGCGATGCATTCGACGCCCGTGCGAAGGTCATCGATGCTGAAGTTGTCGAGCATGATCGTGCCGACGCCGCGCGGGCCGGTGCCCGCAGCGAGCACCGCGTCGAGCTGATCGAGGCGGTCGATCTCGACCTCGAGATGCGCCGTGTGCGGGAGCGCGGCGCGCGCGGCCTGCAGCGCGGCCGTGATCGAGCCGTGCTGGGCGACGAGGACGGCGAGGTGGTTGTCCTTCGCCATGACGGCATCCGACAGGCTGAACCGGTGGTTGTGCCCGCCGCCGCTGCGAACGGCGTGCCGTTCGAAGCGGCGCAGTCCCGGCGTCGTCTTGCGGGTGTCGGCGATGCGGGCGGCGGTGCCGCCCGCGGCGGCGACGTAGGCCGCCGTGAGGCTCGCGATGCCGCTCATGCGCTGCGTGAAGTTCAGCCCGATGCGCTCGGCCGTGAGCACTCCCCGCGCGGGGCCTGCGACGGTCGCGAGCACGTCGCCGGCGATGAACACGTCGCCGTCGGCGGCGTGCAGCCGCACCGCGATGCTCGGATCGGTGAGGGCGAACGCGGCGGCGAAGACTTCGCCGCCGCTGAACACCCCCGCCTCGCGCGCCCGGAGCTCGGCCGTCGCCACGGCATCCGCCGGAATCAGCGTCTCGCTCGTGAGGTCGCCCCACGGGGCATCCTCGTCGAGCGCCGCCTGCACGACGGTGTCGATGTGGCTTCGGGTCAGCATGCTGCTGCCTCCTGTGGAGCGTGGGCGGTGGCGCGTGGGTCTGTGGCGGGGGCGTCGCCGCAATAACTCAGGAGATCCTGCGTGTCATTGCCTGATTCGGGGCGACTCGGGGCTCGAGCGGGTGAGAGTTCCTGAATTGTTGCGGTCGCGCTGTCGCGCCGCGCGTGCGCGCCGACGGATTCGGGGCGGGCGAGCGCGGCCGCGACGACCGCGGCGGCGACCTGTAGCAGGTTCTCGTCCTCGAACTCGGCCTCGGTGACGGGCGTGCGAGCCTGTCCCCGCCACGCCGCGATGACGGATGCCGCGTGCTCCAGCCCCACCCCGTCGCGGACGAGCCCGGCATCCGCCCACATGAGCTCCTGCAGCCCCGCCCGCGTGAACGGCGCGCGAACCGACGCAAGTTGTCGGTCGGGAGGCGCCTGACCGACAGCGCGCGTCGCTTCGGCGGCCGGGCCTGCCCACGCGCCCGACGCGACGTCGGCGGCGACGACGTCGCCGGCGCGGGCGCCGAAGACGGCACCCTCCAGAAGGGAGTTTGATGCCAGGCGGTTCGCGCCGTGCACACCCGTGCGGGCGACCTCTCCGACCGCGTAGAGGCCGGGCAGCGACGTGCGCCCGAACAGGTCAGTCGATACTCCGCCCATCAGGTAGTGCGCGGCGGGGGTGACGGGAATCGGCTCGCGCGCCCAGTCCCACCCGCGGTCGCGCACGGCGGCGTCGATCGTCGGGAACCGGCGCGCGAGGAACGCGGCCGTGCGCTTCGCGCTCGGGGCCTTGCCCTCAGGGCCGAGGGCCGTCGCGTCGAGGAGCACCGGTCGCCCATCCTGGGCGGCCATCACGTCGGCGATCGCCCGCGCGACGACGTCGCGGGGGGCGAGTTCGGCATCGGGGTGCACGTCGAGCATGAACCGGCGGCCCTGCTCGTCGCGCAGCACCGCACCCTCGCCGCGCACGGCCTCGGACACGAGGAACGGCGCGACCTCGCCCTCGCCGGGGAGGACGGTCGGGTGGAACTGCACGAACTCCAGATCCGTGACGGCGGCCCCCGCGCGCAGCGCGGCCGCGATGCCGTCGCCGGTCGCGACCGGCGGGTTGGTCGTGTGCGCGTACAGCTGCCCCGCGCCGCCCGTCGCGAGCACGACGGCATCCGCGTCGATCCGCACTCGCTCGCCGATGATCCCCGCGCCTGCCGAGGGGTCGTCCCCGACGAGCAGCTCGACACCCACGACGCGCCCATCCTCACACACGAGATCGATGAGGAACGCGTGCTCGATGACCTCGACGGCGCTGCCGCGCAGCCGCGTGACGAGGGCCTTCTCGATGACGGTGCCGGTGGCGTCTCCGCCCGCGTGCAGGATGCGGGGGTACGAGTGTGCGGCTTCGAGGCCCTGCACGAGCGCCCCGTCGGCGGCGCGGTCGAAGGCGACGCCGAGCTCGATCAGCTCGCGGATGCGGTCGGGTCCCTCGTCGACGAGCACCTGCACGGCGGTCGGGTCGCTGAGCCCCGCGCCGGCGACGAGCGTGTCGTGGATGTGCGCGGCGGCGCTGTCGTCGTCGAACATGACGCCCGCGATGCCACCCTGGGCGTATCGCGTGTTGGCGTGCTCGAGCACGTCCTTCGTCACCAGGGTGACGCGGCATCCGCCGTCTGCGGCGTGCAGCGCGGCGATCAGCCCCGCGATGCCCGACCCGACGACGACCACGCGCGCGGCGCCGCTGTGAGCCTGTCGAAGGGTCACGGCTTCGCCGCCAGCATCCGCTCGAGCGCCGTCCGCGCGGGGTCGGCGACGTCCGCCGGCACGGTGATGCGGTTCACGACGCGGCCCGCGACGAGCTCCTCGAGCACCCACGCGAGGTATCCGGGGTGGATGCGGTACATCGTCGAGCACGGGCAGACCACCGGGTCGAGGCAGAAGATATCGTGCTGCGGAAATTGTGCCGCGAGCCGCTGCACGAGGTTGATCTCGGTGCCGACCGCGAAGGTCGTCGGCTCTGTCGCGGCGGCGATGGCCTTGCGGATGTAGTCGGTCGAACCGGCCTCATCCGCGGCATCCACCACCGCCATCGGGCACTCCGGGTGCACGATCACGCGCACGCCGGGGTGCTCGGCGCGGGCCCGCTCGATCTGGTCGACGGTGAAGCGGCGGTGCACCGAGCAGAAGCCGTGCCAAAGGATGACCTGGGCATCGGCGAGCTCGTCCTCCGAAGAGCCGCCGAGGGGCTTGCGCGGGTTCCACATCGGCATGCGCTCGAGGGGCACGCCCATCGCCTTCGCGGTGTTGCGGCCGAGGTGCTGGTCGGGGAAGAACAGCACGCGGCGCCCGAGCGCGAACGCCCATTCGAGGACGGTGCGGGCGTTCGACGACGTGCACACGATGCCGCCGTGCCGCCCCACGAAGCCCTTGATCGCGGCCGACGAGTTCATGTACGTGACGGGGATGACCGGCACGAGCCCGTCCTCATCCACCGCGTTGAGCGGGCCGTAGATGTCGGCGAGCTGCTCCCAGCAGTCCTCGACCTCGTCGATGGATGCCATGTCGGCCATCGAGCACCCGGCGGCGAGGTTCGGCAGGATCACCGCCTGGTCGTCCCGCGACAGCAGGTCGGCGGTCTCGGCCATGAAGTGCACGCCGCAGAAGACGATCGCCTCGGCCTGCGGCTGCGTCAGCGCGGCGTTCGCCAGCTGGAACGAGTCGCCGACATAGTCGGCGTGCGCGACGACCTCTTCGCGCTGGTAGAAGTGGCCGAGCACGACGACGCGGTCGCCGAGCGTCTGCTTGGCCGCGCGGATGCGGTCGTGGAGTTCTTCTTCGGATGCCTCGCGGTACTCCGGGGGCAGCTCGCCCTGGCGCGGGGCGCCCGTCGGGATCACGTCACCCATCGACGAACCGGGGCCGTACCCGGGGCGCGTGTCGAAGTCCCAGGGTCCTGCCGCAAGATCGGTGTTGCACGTCTCGGCGGTCGAGGCGCCCGCGACGATCGCCTGGATGCCGTGGTCGACGCTCGCGTCGATGGGGCGGGGGTGGATCTGCAGGAGGCTCATGGCGATTCCTCTCGGGTCATTGCGGCAGCGGCCCGCGCTCGGCGAGCTCGACGTCGTGGTTGTAGCGGTACAGGCGGGCGGGCCGGTGGCTGCCGGTGCGGAAGTCGTCGGTCGGGATGAGCGTGTCGGAGCTGTCGACCTGGCGGCGGAAGTTCGCCGGGTCGAGGCGCTTGCTGAGGATCGCCTCGTAGACCTCCCGCAGCTCGGCGAGGGTGAAGAGCTCGGGCAGCAGGCCGTGCGCGATGCGGCTGTAGCCGACCTTGTTGCGCAGACGCCACAGCGCGTAGTCGACGATCTGGTTGTGATCGAACGCAAGCTGCGGCAGGGCGGTCGCGTCGAACCAGGCGACGTTCTGCGGCGCCGGCTGCGCCGAGACGTCTTCGCGCACGAGGGCCCAGTAGACGATCGAGACGACGCGGCTGGGGGAGCGGTCGACCGCACCGAAGGCGTAGAGCTGCTCGAGGAAGCTCGGCGCGAGTCCCGTCGTCTCGCCGAGGGTGCGGGATGCCGCGACCTCGAGGTTCTCTTCGGTGCCGAGCCAGCCGCCGGGCAGCGCCCACCGACTGTCGTGCGGGTCGCGCGTGCGCCGCACGAGCGGGATCACGACGGTCGGGCGCTCTCTGCCGGACCGCCGCTGCAGGCTGAAGATCACGGTCGACACGGCGACGCGGATCGCATCGGTGGATGCCGCGTGCTCGGGCTGTCGTGCCATCGTGGTTTGTGTCTCCATGACCATAACTCCGGGATCATCTTATGGTCATGGTGACAAGAAGTGCAAACCGGGCCGAACGTGCATATCGGATGCCACCGAGCAGGCATCCGCCACACAGACACGCCGCTTAGGGTGAGGGCGGGCGAACGCAGGAGGCAGCGTGCTGGTAGTGGACATCGTCGTGGTCGCGGCGCTCATCGTCGCGTTCGCGGTCGGGCTGAGCCGCGGATTCGTCGCATCGCTCGGCACGATCGTGGGCCTCGTCGCGGGCGGCTTTGCCGCGGTGTGGCTCGTGCCGCTGCTGACCGCCGCTCTCGCGGATGCGGCTCCCGACCTGACCTGGCGTCCGGCGCTCTCGGCCGCGGCGGCCGTGCTGCTCGTGGTCGGCGGTGCCGCGATCGGGTCGGCGATCGGCGCGGCCCTGCGCCGTGGTGTCGATCGCGCCAAGCTCAGCGTGATCGACCGAGGGCTCGGCGCTGTCGTCGGCACCGTTGCGACCGCGCTCGTGCTGCTGATGGCGGGCCAGGCGGTCGTCGCGACGGGCACACCGGGGCTCTCGACCGCGATCGCGTCGTCGCGCGTTCTCCGTTGGGTTGATGACCTGACGCCCGAGCCCGTTGATTCGGCACTCGCGCAGGTGCGGGGGCTCGTGCTGGATGAGGGCCTGCCGACGCTCGGCGAGCTGCTCGAGATCCAGACGACGACGACCTCTCCGCCGGTCGCCCTCGACGATCCGGCGCTGCAGACCGCCGCGGCATCCGTCGCCCGCATCAGCGGCACCGCCTACGCGTGCGGGGTGTCGATGACCGGCTCGGGCTTCGTCGTCGCCGACGACCTGCTCGTCACGAACGCGCACGTTGTCGCGGGCATCACGCAGGCACTCGTCGAGCTTCCCGGGCGCACGGCGCGCGAAGGCCGGGTCGTCTACTTCGACCCGGTCGACGACATCGCACTCGTCGCGGTTGACGGGCTCGATGCAGCCGCGCTGCCGCTGAACGATGACCTCGCGCCGGGCGATGCCGCCGTCGTGCAGGGGTATCCGTACGGCGGACCTTTCACGAGCATGAGCGCGGCCGTCCTCTCGCGCGGCACCGTCGCGGTGCCCGACATCTACGACGCGAGCTCTGCGCCGCGCGAGATCTTCGCGCTGCAGGCTGACGTCGCACCGGGCAACTCCGGCGGGCCGCTGTTGACCTCAGACGGTGAGGCGGGCGGGATCGTCTTCGCGCGCGGCGAGGATGGTGCCGGCCGCGGCTATGCCATCACGATCGCCGAACTCGAGCCCGCGCTGCAGGCGACGACGGCGGGCTCCGCGACCGTGTCGACGGGATCCTGCACGTCCTGAGCGTGTGATGTCGGGCGTGCGTTGTCGGGCACAGCGGATATGCTGGGCGCACAACAGAACACAGGCCGCATGACGCGCGCGGGAGAGCCCCGGCATCCGCTTCTTCGGAAGCAGAGCCGAGCACCGAAGGAGCAAGCCTCCCCGCCAATCTCTCAGGTCCGCGTACCGCCCGCGTCCGGCCGCTCTGGAAAGCGATGCTCCGGCATCCGCCGACGGTGAAAGCCCTGCGTTTCTTCGGATGCGAGGGGCGAAACTCTCAGGCCCATGACAGAGGGGGAGTTCACGTCCGTCGATCCCGGCGGGCGCCAGCCCGCGAACCGGGAGAACTCATGTCAGACCTTCGCACGACCCCGCTCTACGACAGGCATGCCGCCCTCGGCGCCTCGTTCACGGACTTCGGCGGGTGGAACATGCCCGTCCGCTACACCTCCGACCTGGCCGAGCACCACGCGGTGCGCCAGGCGGCCGGCCTGTTCGACATCTCGCACATGGCCGAGTTCACGGTGGTCGGCTGGGGCGCCGCAGCCGCGCTCGACTACCTGCTCGCCGGTCGCATCTCAACGATGAAGCTCGGCAAGGCCAAGTACTCGCTGCTGCTCGACGAGCACGGCGGCGTCATCGACGACGTCATCGTCTACCGGCGCGGTGACGACGACTTCCTCGTGATCTCCAACGCCGGCAACCGCGCCCTCGTCGCCGCGGAGTTCGCCAGGCTCGTCGGCGACGTCGCGATCACCGACATCTCCGACGACTATGCGCTGATCGCCGTGCAGGGCCCCCGCTCCCGCGAGATCGTCGAGGCGACTCCGGGGATCATCGTCGGCGGGCTCGCTGAACTCGGTTACTACGCGTGGGCCGGCGGCACATATTCCGGTACCGACATGTTCGTCGCCCGCACCGGCTACACCGGCGAGGACGGCTTCGAGCTGCTCATCCCGAACGCCCTCGCCGCGGACCTCTGGGACGCACTCCTCGCCGCCGGCGAGCCGTTCGGTCTCGTCCCCGCCGGGCTCGCCGCGCGCGACACGCTGCGCCTCGAAGCCGGGATGCCCCTGCACGGCCACGAGCTGTCGACCGACATCCTGCCGGCGCAGGCCGGGCTCGGCCGCGTCGTAGCGATGGACAAGGATGCCTTCGTCGGCAAGGACGCCCTCGCCACGGCATCCGCCGATCTGCCCGTCCTCGTGGGCATCGCCGCCGAGGGCCGCCGCGCCGGCCGCGCCGGATACGCCGTGCTGGATGCCGACGGCACGCCCGTCGGTGAGATCACGAGCGGCGTGCTCAGCCCGACGCTCGGCCACCCGATCGCGATGGCGTTCATCCCACCCGCCCTCGCCGTGATCGGCACCCCGCTCTTCCTCGACGTGCGGGGTACCCGCATTCCCGCCACTGTGACCGCTCTGCCTTTCTACCGGAGGACCGCATGACCGACCTGACCGCACTCAAGTACACCGACGAGCACGAATGGGTCGCCCTCGCCGGCGATGTGGCGACGGTCGGCATCACCGATTACGCCGCCGACAAGCTCGGCGACGTCGTCTACGTCGACCTCCCCGCGGTCGGCTCGACCGTCACCGCGGGCGAGGTCTGCGGCGAGATCGAGTCGACGAAGTCGGTCGGCGAGCTCTACGCGCCGCTGACCGGTGAGGTCGTCGAGGTCAACGACGCCGTCGTCGACGACCCGGCATCCGTCAACGGCGACGCGTTCGGCGCGTGGCTCGTGAAGATCCAGGTCGACCCGGCCGACGCGGACGCGCTCATGGACCGTGACGCCTACGTCGCCTTCACGGGCGGCGAGGCGTGACCGGGTTCTCCGAGCGCCACATCGGGACGGATGCCGCGGCGCAGCAGCAGATGCTCGCCGCGCTCGGCTACGAGACCGTCGACGCGCTCGTCGAGCGTGCCGTGCCGGCATCCATCCACGTCGACCCCGGGCGTGACGTGGACCCCGAGGTTGTCGAGGGGCGGATCCCGCCTGCCGCAACCGAGGCCGAGACCCTCGCCGAGCTGCGCTCGCTCGCGGCACTGAACCGCCCGGCGCGGTCGATGATCGGGCTCGGCTACTACGACACGCTGACGCCCTCGGTGATCTCGCGGAACGTGTTCGAGAACCCGTCCTGGTACACGGCCTACACGCCGTATCAGCCCGAGATCTCGCAGGGACGCCTGGAGGCGCTCATCAATTTCCAGACGATGGTGACCGACCTGACTGGACTCGCGACGGCGAACGCGTCGATGCTCGATGAGTCGACGGCCGTCGTCGAGGGCATGCTCGTCGCGCGCCGTGCCTCGAAGTCGCGCTCGAACGTGTTCCTCGTCGACGCCGACGCGCTGCCGCAGACCAAGGCACTGCTCGCGCACCGCGCCGCCGCCCTCGGGATCGTCCTCGTCGAGGTCGACTTCTCCGCGTCAGCGTCGGGCCCCACGTCTCGGTGGTCGAGTGCCGACGCGTCGGCGTCGGTGTATCGAGACCCGTTCGGCGCGTTCATCCAGTACCCCGGCGCGACCGGCCGGGTCTGGGACCCGTCCGAGGTCATCGCCGCCGTGCAGGCGCAGGGCGGACTCGCGGTCGTCGCGGCCGATCTGCTGGCGCTCACCCTGCTGCGCTCGCCCGGCTCGCTCGGCGCCGACGTCGCGGTCGGAACGACCCAGCGCTTCGGCGTGCCGATGGGCTTCGGCGGTCCGCACGCCGGCTACATGGCCGTCCGTGCCGGGCTCGAGCGCCAGATGCCCGGGCGCCTGGTCGGAGTGTCGCAGGATGCCGCGGGCAAGCCCGGCTACCGCCTCGCTCTGCAGACGCGTGAGCAGCACATCCGGCGCGAGAAGGCGACATCGAACATCTGCACCGCGCAGGTGCTGCTCGCGGTCATGGCATCGATGTACGCCGTCTATCACGGGCCCGATGGCCTGCGCCGTATCGCAGCCGACGTGACGACGAAGGCGCACCTGCTGCGTGACTGGATCGCGGATGCCGGTGCCGAGGTCCTGCACGACGACTTCTTCGACACGATCGTCGTGAAGGTCCCGGGCCGCGCAGAAGAACTCGTCGAGCGGGCGCGGGCGCGCGGGTTCCAGCTGTGGTTCCGCGACTCCGACTCGGTCGGCATCTCGGTCGACGAGACGACGACGCTCGGCGATCTGCACGCCCTCGCGCAGGTGTTCGGCGGGCCCGAGCACCGCGTGTTCGGCTTCGTGGACGGCACGAGAGCCGACCTGCTGCCGGCAGGTCTGCGGCGTGAGGACGAGTTCCTGACGCATCCGGTGTTCCACGTGCACCACTCCGAGACGGCGATGATGCGCTATCTCAAGCAGCTCGCCGACCGTGACTACGCGCTCGATCGCGGCATGATCCCGCTCGGATCGTGCACGATGAAGCTCAACGCGGCGACTGAGATGGCCGCCGTGTCGTGGCCCGAGTTCGCGCGCGTGCACCCGTTCGCGCCGGTCGACGATGTCGCGGGATACCTCGTGCTGATCGAGCAGCTCGAGTCGTGGCTCGCCGAGATCACGGGGTACGACGCCGTGTCGCTGCAGCCTAACGCCGGTTCGCAGGGCGAGCTCGCGGGGCTGCTTGCGATCCGCGGGTACCACCACTCGCGGGGTGAGACGGGGCGCGACGTGTGCCTGATCCCGTCGTCGGCGCACGGCACCAACGCGGCATCCGCCGTTCTCGCCGGCATGCGCGTCGTCGTCGTCGCGTGCGACGATGCCGGCAACGTTGACCTGACCGACCTGCGTGCGAAGATCGCGGCGCACGCGGAGTCGCTCGCGGCGCTCATGATCACGTATCCGTCGACGCACGGTGTGTACGAGCAGGATGTCGTCGAGCTGTGCGCCGCCGTGCACGAAGCGGGCGGCCAGGTGTACGTCGACGGCGCGAACATGAACGCGCTCGTCGGGTTCGCGCGGTTCGGCGACTTCGGCGGCGATGTGTCGCACCTGAACCTGCACAAGACGTTCGCGATTCCGCACGGCGGTGGCGGGCCCGGCGTCGGTCCGGTCGCGGCGAAGGCGCACCTCGCGCCGTTCCTGCCGTCGCACCCGCTCGCGCAGCGGGCGGAGCACGCGGGCGGCTTCGTGTTCGACGGGGGACCGGTGTCGGCGGCGCCGTACGGCTCGGCATCCATCCTGCCGATCTCGTGGGCGTACATCCGGATGATGGGCGCCGAGGGGCTGCGCGAGGCGACGGGAGCTGCGGTGCTCGCGGCGAACTACATCGCGACGCGCCTGCGCGAGCACTATCCCGTGCTGTACACGGGCGAGGGCGGGCTTGTCGCGCACGAGTGCATCCTCGACCTCCGGCCGCTCAAGGAGCAGACCGGCGTGACGGTGGATGATGTCGCCAAGCGGCTGATCGACTACGGGTTTCACGCGCCGACGATGTCGTTCCCGGTCGCGGGGACACTCATGGTCGAGCCGACCGAGTCGGAGGATCTCGGAGAGATCGAGCGGTTCATCGAGGCGATGATCGCGATTCGCGCGGAGGCGGCGCGGGTGCAGGCGGGCGAGTGGCCGGCATCCGACAACCCGCTCGTGAACGCGCCGCACACGGCCGAGTCGGTCGTCGCGGGGGAGTGGACGCACCCGTACACGCGCGAGGAGGCGGTCTACCCGGTGCACGCCCTCGTGCGCACCAAGTACTGGCCGCCCGTTCGCCGCATCGACAACGCCTACGGCGACCGCAACCTCGTCTGCGCCTGCCCGCCCGTGGACGCCTTCGCGTAGCGCGCCGTGCGGCGGCGCGCGGCGCGTCGCCCCGGGTCGCGCCGCCGCGCCGGGTCGCGCCGTGCGCCCCCGCCACATCCGCGAGACTTCAGTGGTGCACCGAGACAGCACGCCCTGCGTGCAGTTTGGGTGCACCACTGCTGTCTCACCGGTAGTTCGGGGCGCGATAGCCGAGCGCGGCGGTCAGCGTGCGCAGCTGGCGCGTGTCCTCCGGTCGCACGAGAGGGAGCCCGACGGCGAGGAGCTTCGCCTTGAGCTGGGCGGACAACGCGACATCGGCCCATTCCCAGTGCGCTGTCGCACGGATGCCGCGGCTCAGGAGGCGCGCGTCGCGGACGTTTCGCTGGTGGAGTGCGTCGCGCGCATCACCGAGTTCGCCGCTGTACTTGATGCCGCCATCTGCTTCGCCGGCGATCGCCCATGTGGGCCAGAGGAAGTCCAACCGATCGCCGTCGCCGTCGGCGCCGCGTACCCACTGCTGCAGTTCGGGCTCGGGGAAACCCAACCACTCGATGACCGCAAGGCTCACGTGCTCGAGCGTTGACTCGGGGACAGCGGAGGCGCGGTCGATCACCCAGCGGGCATGGCGACGGCCGCGCGAGGAGGAGCGCCCCTCGTTCACCGCTGCGAGAATGTCACGGCTGATGGTGGGATCGCTGCTCAGTACTGCGCCGGCGACTGCGAGCCCGATGGCGTTGTGGCGCACCCGTGCAATGTCGACAGCCAGTTCCGGACCGGTGACGACGGCCATACCGGCGAGTTCGGTGTGCTCTGGCATCCGTTCGCGCGTATGGAACCGCACCCCCGCGACCGCGCGCGCCGTAACGGCACCCGGCCGGGCGACGATGTGGACCTCACGGGGCTCGAGGAAGACGGGATGCCCACGCAGCGCCGCCGCCGACTCGCCGCAGAAGATCGCGCCGGGGTAGAGCAGCGCCGTCGCGTGCACGCGTGCCACATAGCGTTGCCACGGAGCGAGGGAGCGCCATTGCGTCGTCGCGGCGTATACCCCGCGCGCCACGATGGTGAGCTCACCCGCGCGCACTGCGCGGTCCGAGTGCGGCGCGTCGCCGCGTCGAATGAGCGTCACCGGGCAGGGCGCCGCAGTCAGGAGCGAGTTCGTCATGCGCCGAGTGTGGCGCCCACGGGATGCCTGTGGGGCGCGATCCCCGGCATCCGTGGACAACTCGGCTATCGACTCGCCTGTGGATAACCCGCCCGAGCGGCGGCCCTCAACACCGAAACTGCAGTGGTGCACCGAGACTGCACCGCCCACGTGCTGTTTCGGTGCACCACTGCAGTCTCGCGGTCGGGGGGTGCGTGCAGCGCGCGCCGCCCCCGTCACGCCCCCGCAGCGAACACCCCGGGCCACCAGGCGGCGGCGAGGGGGTAGCCGATGAAGGCGATCACGTCGATCAGGGTGTGGGCGATCACGAGCGGCATCACGCGGCCCCAGCGGTGGTAGACCCAGCCGAACACGACGCCCATCGCGAAGTTGCCGAACAGCGGGCCCCAGCCCTGATACGCGTGATAGCTCCCGCGCAGCGCGGCGGTCGACAGGATGATCGTCCAGGTGCCCCAGCCGAGTCGGCGCAGCCGGTCGAACAGATACCCGATGAAGATGACCTCTTCGGTCAGGCCCGCCCGCAGCGCGGCCAGCAGCAGCAGCGGAATCGTCCACCACGAGCTGTCGAGCGGCGAGGCATCCACCTGCACCGTGATCCCGAGCGCGCGGCCGGCGGCGTACAGGCCCAGCCCCGGCACGCCGATGACGAGCACCAGCAGGATGCCCGCACCCAGATCTTTCCCGAACACGCGGAAGTCCAGCCCGATGCGCCGGAACGCCGAGACACCCGGCTCCCACAGCAGATAGATGACGAGGGCGATCGGCACGAACGCGAAGAACTGCGCGACGAACTGGTAGAGGACATCCCAGAACTCCACGGCGCTCGCGCCCGGATTCAGCGACGTCGACTGGTCGCCGAGCGCCTGCTCGCGCGTGAGCGCCTGGATGAGCGCCAGCACCGAGTACACCGCCGAGCGGCCCACCGACAGGGCCAGGACGATGCCGATCTCCCACCAGATCCGGGTGTGCGAAGCGCGCAGACGATCCGGGGGACCGCTGAGCGGATCGGTGGCTTGTGTGTCGGTCACATTGTCAGAATGTCACAGCCGTGTTGAATTCAGTAAAGGATTAGTAACGGTTTGTGGCGTCGGTTGGGAACCCCGCGGCACGGTGCTTATGGTGTGACGTATCCGTGCCCGGGGCTCTCGCGCTCCGGGTGCACCACCCTTTGCAGGCTCTTCGCAGTTGAGGGTGTAGTCGAGGGTCGGCGGCTGGTTCGCGGATAGACGTCGAGGTCTTCCAGGATGGAAGTTCTCACACTGCCCATCTGCCGGAAGACCTCGACTTGCACCACCCTACG